>BFBZ01000001.1_pt6 | contig 495968 bp, 377 predicted proteins | sample 1888401 | NCBI WGS metagenome assembly BFBZ01 (sample SAMD00112614, study PRJDB3348) | symbiont metagenome | host: Chara braunii | reverse complement strand
AGATGAGTCGCCCCTCACGCAGGGGCGTGGGTTGAAACCCGAACTAAACGGCTGATAGTTGAGCTGACATCGAGTCGCCCCTCACGCAGGGGCGTGGGTTGAAACACAAGCAACTGTCGGTTGAGGCCGCTCAAGCTGATGTCGCCCCTCACGCAGGGGCGTGGGTTGAAACAAAAAGCGAAAAACTCGGTGGCCGAGCTCGCCGATGTCGCCCCTCACGCAGGGGCGTGGGTTGAAACCGCAGGTGTTTGCTTGCCCGCTTGTCGATTGAAGGCGTCGCCCCTCACGCAGGGGCGTGGGTTGAAACCTGCGTGCGATCGTAGGGTTCAAAGGACTTCACGTCGCCCCTCACGCAGGGGCGTGGGTTGAAACCGCATCGTATCGGTGCTGGTCGGTCGCGATCGCGAGGTCGCCCCTCACGCAGGGGCGTGGGTTGAAACTGGCATCACTCTGTCGGTTCTGGCTGACCGGTCCGGTCGCCCCTCACGCAGGGGCGTGGGTTGAAACATAGGAAGGATCGTCATCGAATGGCAAGTTATCAAGTCGCCCCTCACGCCGGGGCGTGGGTTGAAACTTTCGGGTACAGGTATCCCGAACTCGGTCAGGAGGTCGCCCCTCACGCAGGGGCGTGGGTTGAAACCCGTTCCCGAAAGTGGTTGGCGCAACTCTGGTGTGTCGCCCCTCACGCAGGGGCGTGGGTTGAAACTATGTCGACCCCAAGTTCACCGCCGCCCAACAGGTCGCCCCTCACGCAGGGGCGTGGGTTGAAACCGCTTGCCGCACTGATACCACCGCCTCCTGTCACCGGTCGCCCCTCACGCCGGGGCGTGGGTTGAAACGTGTCCTGCACGTTGATGGGAATCGGCAGTGCATGTCGCCCCTCACGCAGGGGCGTGGGTTGAAACGCATAGTGCGACATGATCTGCGTGAGGATTTGCGTCGCCCCTCACGCCGGGGCGTGGGTTGAAACGACGAACTGGTTCGCGTCCGAGCACTCTCCATGGTCGCCCCTCACGCAGGGGCGTGGGTTGAAACTCGGATCCTTACCACCCTTCGTGTCCTTGGTGGTTGTCGCCCCTCACGCCGGGGCGTGGGTTGAAACGGTAGACGACCGTCACATGACCACCATATTGAACCAGTCGCCCCTCATGCAGGGGCGTGGGTTGAAACCGTTATTGACGGCCCAAGTTGCAAAAGTATGTCTGTCGCCCCTCACGCCGGGGCGTGGGTTGAAACATGGAGGACGGAACAAGAGGATCAGTAGGCATTTGTCGCCCCTCACGCCGGGGCGTGGGTTGAAACACCAAGCAGTTTTCGCAGAGCGGTCGATCACAAGTGTCGCCCCTCACGCCGGGGCGTGGGTTGAAACCCGTTGAAATCGTAAAATACCGTTGTACCGTTCGTCGCCCCTCACGCCGGGGCGTGGGTTGAAACGTATAGGCCGTTCCCGCGATCACATTCCAACTGGTCGCCCCTCACGCCGGGGCGTGGGTTGAAACTCGACGACCCAGCCGCCCCCGTTGAACGCCGTACGTCGCCCCTCACGCCGGGGCGTGGGTTGAAACACCTTGCATCTTGGCGGCGTGTCCAGGAGAGAAAATGTTCATGCGGTTCTCGCGCCGGCTTTGAGCTTGAATTGACGTCGAAGGGCGTTTAGGAGAACTCGCGGGGAGGGGGCGGCGTCGCGGGAGAACTCGTAGGCCAGGGCTGCGAGTCGTGTGGCCGCGAGGGCTGCGAGGGCGTGCAACGTGAGGCTGGCGAGATAGGTTCGGATGAGGCCGTTGTCGATTTGTAGGCGGATGCTCCAAAGGTTGAAGGGGAGTTGCATTCTCTGGTCCCAGGGATCGCCGGCTATGGCTTGGTGGACCTCGACGGGAGAGGCTAGCGAGAACCACTCCACGAAGGGGGTGACGCCCGCCATGAAGATCGCCGCGGGCGACCCGCCGAGCGATCCGATCAGTTCCAGCGGCACGAACAACAAGCCCGCCGAGTTGGTAAAGAAGAGGATTGCCAGGGTCAGGATGAAGGCCCGCTCCGAGTCGCGAGTGACCATCGAGCAGAGCACTCCAAGCGCCGACGCATACCACCAGAAAGCGACTACCCCCAGCGCCGCGGCGATGGCTCCCAGCGGATGGATCGCACCGGCGATCAAGCCAAGACTCCAGAATCCAAAAAGAATCGACATCACTCCGCGCATTTCCCAAAGGGTACCCAGAACCTTGGCGCGGGCGACCTCGAGGCCCGTAAGCGGAGTCGTTGTGAGGCTGATCCAGGTTCCTTGGTCTTTCTCGCCCGTGACTCGCGCTGAGGCCGAGGCCGCGACGGCGGCCAATCCGACGAGATAGACCAGCACACTCAGGTGGCGAAGCACCTCGTTCAACTGGTCGCGTCCCCCCCAAGTGCGGGGCTCGAGACCCAACATGAGGGCCCATTGCTCGCGAAGAGCCGAGGAAGCCGGTCCGACGAGCGTGCCCACGATCAGCGTGCCCAGCAAGAGGGCGGCCACCCATGCGACCGGGCGGGAAAAACGCCCCGATGTGTACCGCTCCTTCCAGCGCATGGGATCATCGCCGATGGGCCGTTTCGTTTGGCGAGGCTCATGCTCGACGCGTTGTGCGCGTCCCCGATTCCGCAGGCCGAGCCGAACGGGACGTAGAAGAAAAATGGCGGAAAGGACGAAGACCGACGACACCGCGAGCTCCGTCAACACCATCGGAGGAAGGGTCATGTCCAGGCCCGACGCGATCCAGGTTCCCCTTGCCGGCATTCCGTAGAAGAGAGAAATCGCCATCCACCAGAGAGACCAACCCGCCTGGGACGGATTGGCCAGAAGGAGCCCTTCGTTGATCGTTGCCAGCCAGGAGAGGGGCCAAGGGAGCGCTCGGAGCATGGGGTCGAGCCATTGCGGGAGAAAGAGCCACCCGCCAACCAGGAGGTAGGTGAAAAGGATGGCCTCGCGGGGCCGCCTGATCAACGTGGAAACCAGCAGCGCGAGGGACGCAATCAATCCCGCCAGCGCGATCTGAATGACATAAACCGCGACGATGACCTTGAGGTCGATGATCCCAAGCAGCCAGGCGGGCAAGACGAGGGGCACTCCGGTCGCGAGGATGAACCCGACCCTGACCATTTTCGCTGCGAGCTTTCCCAGGACGATGGCTCGGCTCGGCAAAGGACTGGCCAGGAGGTAAAGCATCGTCCCCCGTCGATCTTCCTCGGCGATGGTCCCGGCCACCCATCCCGGTACCAGGGCGACGATCAAGAGACCTTGCGTCCACGCCAGATGTACGAAGATGACCCCAGGGGCGTACCGCAGACGATGCAACGGGAAGTCGTGTCCCATCGCCAACTCGTGCGTCCAGAACGCGTGGAATAGGCCCACCACGGCCAGAAGCGCCAGTCCCATCGCGAATCGTATGATGTAGTGGGTGCGCCAGCGTGCCAGCCGCGTCAGCTCGTACCGGAAGATGGGGTTGTCCAACATAAAAGAAAGACCTGGTCGGCGGTCGAATGGGAACTCTCACCGCCAGCGCTCGAAACGTCCAGAAGAACCCAATAAACTGACGATTGTCAGAGGGTGCATTCTACGCATTCTTTCGCGAATTGCCAGGGCTCTCTGGGATCTTGATGGGTGAGTGCTTCGGCCGTGTTGCGATAGGCCACCACGGCCCAGTGGTAGGGCTGTCTGCCTTGACTTGGTATCTCTTACCAGGAGCGTACGCCCAAGGAAGATCCTCCGGTCTTACCCAGTCCCGGGGCCGAAGCCTTCGCGATTCCAGAGTTGCCGGAGCCGTCGTCGCTCAAGGATGGCGACGAGTGATTCTGTGAAAGAGACTGCATATCAGCGAGTGAGCACGAGTTTGATGGTGCCCTTGGGCGATCACCGAGGTTTGGCGGGTTTGTGGGCTTGCGTGCCGTTGACCGGTGGGTTTCCGTTTGACAACTGAGCGTTGTAAGCGGTGACGATGGCGGCGATCAAACCGGGAAAGCGCTTGTCGACTTCCTCGCAACGCGAGGTGTTTTGCATCTCAACGCCACGGCGCTCGCTCCGAATCAGGCCGGCGTCTCTGAGGACCTTGAAATGCTGCGAGAGGGTCGATTTTGGGATGTTCTTCTCGCGAATGTTCAGGAAGGTCGAGCAATTATGGGAGCAGCCGGAGCCGATAATTTCGGCGTAGATTGCCACGCGCACGGGGTCGGAGAGTGCGTGGAGAATCCCCTCGACCGTAATGTCCGCCACCGAGGGATGAAATAGAGGTCTCATGGTATTCGCATTATATCCCCGCTTGACATTCGGTTCTATAGTTCTACTATTCGGAACAAGAGAACAACGAGGGTGGTGGTGACATCGCCTACGGTCGGTTTGTGGGAAATCCTCGGCAAGGAGTCAGGTATGAGCAAGCTCACAGGCAAGGTGGCGGTCGTCACGGGCGCATCCAAAGGTATTGGCGCTGGTATTGCGAAGGCGTTGGCCGCGGAAGGGGCCTCGGTTGTCGTCAATTACGCGTCGAGCAAGGCGGGGGCAGATGCCGTCGTAGCGGCGATTACCGCCGCCGGCGGTAAGGCCGTTGCCGTAGGGGGAGACGTTTCCAAGAAGGCGGAAGCCGAAGGGATCATTGACGCGGCCATCAAGAATTACGGCCGCCTGGATATCCTTGTCAACAACTCCGGCGTTTATGAATTTGCCCCGATCGAGGCTATTACCGAGGAGCTGTTCCACAAGACGTTCAACATCAACGTGCTTGGTGTTTTGCTTACCACCCAGGCGGCCGTCAAGCATCTGCGCGAAGGGGCAAGCATCATCAACATCGGTTCCGGTGTGACTCGCCTCACCCCGCCCAACTCCGCGGTTTACACTGGGACCAAGGGAGCGCTCGACGCCATCACGGGGGTGCTCGCCAAGGAACTTGGTTCGAGGAAAATCCGCGTCAACTCGATCAACCCTGGCATGGTTGAGACCGAGGGCACGGTGAGCGGAGGGTTCATTGGATCCGAGCTCGAGACGGCCCTGGTCGCCCAAACCGCGCTCGGCCGCATCGGCCAGCCCGGCGATATCGCTTCGGTCGCTGTTTTCCTCGCCTCGGATGACGCGGGTTGGCTTACGGGCGAATTGATCCTCGCGGCCGGAGGTTTGCGCTGATCGTTGGCCCTCAAAGTCGTGCGGCTCGACACGTGTTTCATGATGTGAGCGAATGATTTCGGCCTTTGCCTGGCGAGCCGATTGCCACAGTATTGGTGATTTTATGAAAATGCGAGGAGTTGCTCCTGCAACTCCTCGCATTTGTCCTATCAGGGTTGAGCAATGATGGCGGAGCCCTACGCTCATTGGAACCAGGGGTCCATGAGAGGCTCTTGTTTCTCCTGAGCCTTGGCTTTCGCCTCGATGGTTTCCCAGTCGAGATTCTTCCATTGGCCCGTGTGCGTGTCGAATAAGGACAATCGGCTCGAGTCTCGGTAGCCGTTTCCCCAAGGGGTTGAAACGGGCTGAGGTCTCTCCCCCTTTTTTAGTTCCAGCATGTCCCATTTCGCGGCTCTGAGGCTGAAAGCGTAAACACGATTGTCGACCACGTAGGTGATCGTACCCCCGTTGATCTTGGGAGAAATCATTCCTCGGGCCGGGGGTTGAATCTCTTGCGGGTACCAATCACCGGTAGCGGCGTTGAAGACCGTCACCTGAGAGATTTTTTCCCCCATGAGCAGGGGGGCGATCAAAATTCCGTCCAGGACCGGAGTTGCCTTGGTTCCCTTGGGTGCCGTGTAGGTCGTCCACGTTCCCTCGATTTTTGGGGAAAGGATTTTGGGCTGAACCGCGGAATTTTGCTTGATGTAGATGAGAAATCGATCCCGTTCCGGCGGATAAGCGGCAATAAGAAATGGACTCGCAATGGTTTCGGGAATCGAGGATGCTGCGGACAAGGGAGGCTTCGCCGGTTCTTTCTCAGCCGCTGCCGGCAAGGGATCCTGGTCCTTTGAGCCAGGGCCGTGGAAATTTTTCTTCCCCCTGGTGGGTCGAGGGCCGACGGCTTCTTGGGTGTTGTCGGTGGGCTGTTCTTTGTCTCGCAGCCCTTTCAGCTCATCTGTCAGCCTTTTGATTTCGGCCTCGAGCTGATCCTGACGGTTCTCCAAAGCCGTGGCTCGTTCCCGGAGAGCTTGCACATGGTCGGGAGCCAGGGGTTGCTTTGATCCCTCGCCGGCCGGGGCGCTCACAATGGGTGTCGGCTGGTTGGTAGGAGCCGGTTGGGCATCGCCGGGCTCTTGGGTCTTCGGGTTGGCCAAGACCCCTGCTCCGCCAGCCACGACGCTGGTCGCCAGCAGGAGAATGGCGAAGCTCTTCCAGGTATTTGAGAACATGCTGAGCGTCACTCCTTCCGCGAGAGCAATGACACTGGCTGAAACGGTCGCGGCGGCCTTTCCGATCGTGCTGGGATTGGTCAAGGCGATCGTTGACTCGATGAGGGCCGTGGGGACGATCTCCACGGTGAGGGCAAGGCCAAGGTGACCACCAGGCAGAGCCAGGCCGCGTCGATCCAGGCGGCTTCTGAGCCGAGTCCGAGCCCAGGCCATTCGCGTATGTACGGTTCCTGTCTCTTATACACATCTAGATGTGTATAAGAGACAGCCGTGGGGACGATCTCCACGGTGAGGGCAAGGCCAAGGTGACCACCAGGCAGAGCCAGGCCGCGTCGATCCAGGCGGCTTCTGAGCCGAGTCCGAGCCCAGGCCATTCGCGTATGTACGGTTCCCACGGGGCAGCGCAAATGACGCGCGGCCTCTTCGTGGGTCAGACCTTCGAGGTAGCAAAGCACGATGGGGAAGCGATACTTCTCGGGTAGGTGGCGGACCTCTTCGTCGAGCGCCCACCTGAGCGCGTGCTGCTCCAGGTTCTGATGGGGGGCCTTCGCCAGCAGGACGGCGTTTTCATCCGAGCACTCGCGAAGCCGTCTGAGGCGGGATTGAGAGCGAGCGCGAGCCGCGACGCGCTGGGCCACTCCGTAGAGCCAGGGGCTGAGACGCTCACGGTCGCGGATCTCGCCGGCTTTTCGCACCAGGATCAGGAAGGTGGCCTGAAACGCGTCATCCACGTCGCACGGGTCGTTCAGCATGCGACGGCAGACCCCGAGCACCATGGGCCCCAGGCGGTCGACCAACGCCGCGAACGCGTCCTGATCCTGCTGAGAAACAAAGCGTTCCAGGAGTTGCCCCGTCGACAGCGCCGCCGCCGTTCCTCGGCGGAAGAGGCGATCGAGCTCCTTGAGGACGGGACCGTTGCCGCCTCGCGTCATGGTACTTCCTCCAGTCACACGCACTCCCCTTTAGCTTCTGCTTCATCTACTGCAAGAAGTTCTCTTTTTCATTTCGGGAATTTCAAAAATTCTTATGGCAAACGGTGGAGAGATGGGCGCAACACACAACGGCGACGTATTTTGCGCCTTGGGGAGAAGGTGGGGAATAGATTCGGAGCGGGATGGGAAGCGGTGAGACTTGAAGGGCGGGAGAGGAGATGCCAGACCTCGCGCTGACGGGAGGATGCGAGGTCTGGCCGTGTGAATGGAGGCGGTGGCGGATCAGTGGGATCCGGCGATGGCCTGGAGATCGTCGATGACCATGTAATGGCCGTGGTCGGCGGTGACGATTATGGCCGACTCATCCCAGTTGCTGTTCTTCTCGACCCATTCGACGATGGCCTGGATGGCGTCTTCACCGCTGTAGACGGCCCCGATGGCGTTGTCGAGGTTGTTGGAGTGGAGGGCGAAGTCAACGTCGCCGGCTTCGACGAACAGGGCGAAGTTGCGGCTAGGGTCCGAGCCGATCACGGTCAGGGCCGCGCGCGTCATGTCGGCGAGGGTCGGCTGCTCGTTGCGGTCGGCCTCGGAATATTTCTCCGCCTTGCCGTTGAGGTCCGGAGACGGGTCGTAGCGGCCGTCGGCAGTTCGATAGGGCAAGTGGCCAAGATTCTTGGAGCCGTACAGGCCGAAGAGGCGGCCTCCGCGTTCTTTGGCCGTCGCGGCGGCCTCGCTCAGCGCCTTGGCTCCGTTGACTCCCTGGGTGGTTTGCACCACCACGTATTTGCCGCCGTTTTTGACGTCGATCGCGGCCTTGTCGGCATCGGTGATGTAAGAGTTCCCTTGCACGACGTCCTTGCCCTGCGCCGCGAGAGCCTTTTCATTGGTCTGCTGGCCGTAGCCGACGCCGAGGACGACGTCGAGACCGGGGTGAATCCCCTCTTTGTGAACCTCCTGGCAGATGCTGGGCAGGCCGAGCATGTCGCGGGCGAGGTCTTGATAGTCGTCACGATTGACGTTGTGCGCGTACATCGCGGCCGGAGAGGCATGGTTGAAGGGAACGCTTGTCGCGGTGCCGACCTTCCAGCCTGCCGCCTGAAGTTGTTGGAACAGCGTGGGGACGAAACGGCCGTCGTCGGCGACGTTGATCCCGTTGTTATAGGCTTTGACCCCGGTGACGAATTCCGCGGCGCTCGTTGAAGAGTCGGTATAGGCGTGCAGCTTTCTCCCCACGGCGGCCACCCCCGCGCGGTCGGCCTCATCGGCGGATTGCCCCTTGAGGTAGCCGGGAGCCTTCGGTCCTAGTGGGCCGAGGGTCCACGGATTCGGGCCGGCGATTTGAACGTCGTAACCCCCCGCGAGGCTGTTGGCAGGGATCGTGACCGATTGGGCATCCACGTCGGGATTGTTCTTGTCGTGGGTTGGGCTCGTCACGAAGTAGCCGTACTGGGCTGATCCTCCGGTCGGATCCCCCTGAAAGATCAGGCCGGAGCCTTTCCCTTCGGTATAAACCTTCCCGGTCTTGGCGATTGCCGCGGCCTGTGTGGTGGGCCAGTCGAGGCCATCGAACCAGACAATGAAGAGATGTTTGACACCACGCGCGACGGCGTCGCGTTGGACCTGGTACAGGTCGCTCTGGTCGGCATATTCCGCGTCAGGGTTCACCGTGTTTTCAGGCATGAACCCATAGAGAGCCTTGAGTTTTTCGGCGTCGCGATAGTGGCTGTTGGAACCCGTGACCGTGTCCAGCCGGATCCTCTTGCCGAAGGTGTAAATTGGTATCAGGCGGTTCGAGTGGCTGGCGTGGTTGGAAAAGACGTTGCCGGAACCCTGCGAGCCGAAATGATAGGGGCGGTCTTTTTTGGCCTTCGCGCTCGCGATGTTGGCGATTTGAAGGTCCTTGATCCGATCCTCAGCGCGGACCGAATTCCCGGCGCAAAGGCCGAGTGCCAGGATCCAGGCCAGGCGAGTCCTGGAAGAAGGAAAGAACGGGCGGACGGTCACGGGTGTCTCCTCAAGCGAAGGTGGCGGCATACCCTAAGGCCTGTCTGATACGCGTTTCCGACGTTGGCCGTCAGTGGGGCCCGTCAAGAATTTCGCTGACGAATCTATCAGAAGACCCGGGAGAATCGAAGAGAGGGGTCTTGCCAGACCGAATTCCTTCACGGGGCCGTTCTCGCCCGGCTTGGAACGGGTTGCGTAAGCGGACTGAACAGATTGCCCTACCCGCCTAGGCGCAAAAGGTTGCAGAGATCCCTCGGGAAGTTCCTGAATCCTCGCGCCAATCTTGTTGGCTTGGTTCATTCCCGGATGCACAATGGTAAGAGGTCGGGGTCGGTCCCCATCACAAAGAAGGATCTCTTTGCGGAGGCGACCTGGTGCATCGAGATGTCATGGCGATCGTCCTGGCGGGGGGGCGAGGGACTCGCCTCGAACCGCTCACACGCGATCGTGCAAAGCCTGCCGTCCCTTTTGGCGGCATCTATCGGATCATCGACTTCACGCTCTCAAACTGCTTGAATTCTGATCTTCGCAAGATCCTGGTCCTCACGCAGTACAAGGCCGTGAGTCTTAACCGGCACATCGACCAGGGGTGGAAGTTTCTCTGCCGCGAGCTCGATGAATACATCGAGGTGATTCCCCCTCAGCAGCGAATTGCCGAGTCGTGGTACCAGGGAACCGCCGACGCGATCTACCAGAACGTTTATACGATCGAGAAGGCAGCACCTCGAGACACGCTGATCCTGGCGGGCGACCACATCTACAAGATGAACTATGCGGAGATGATCGCGTTCCATCGCGAGCGCCGCGCCGACCTCACGATCGCCTGCATCCCCGTCCCCTGCGCGCAGGCCTCTGAGTTTGGAGTCATGGCCGTCGATAACGCTGGGCGGGTGGTGAGCTTCCTCGAGAAGCCCAAAGATCCTCCCCCCATGCCCGACAACCCCGATCTGAGTCTGGCCTCGATGGGGATTTACGTCTTCGCCACCGACGTGATGTATGAGCTCCTCTTTCAGGATGCCGCCAAGAAGGAGGCGAGCTCGCACGATTTCGGCCGGGACATCATCCCGTCGATGCTGGCCAACTCCCGGGTCTTCGCTTACCCGTTCCGCGACGAGAATCGCAAGCAGGCGGCCTACTGGCGCGACGTGGGGACGCTCGACGCCTATTTCCAGACCAGTATGGATCTGATCCAGATCGACCCCATTTTGAACCTGTATGACCGGGACTGGCCGATCCATACCTATCAACCGCCGATGCCCCCTCCGAAGTTCGTCCACACCGATCCCGATCGTCGGGGCGCGGCCTTGAATTCGCTCGTCTGCCCCGGGGTCATCGTCTCAGGGGGCCAGGTCTATCGGAGCATTCTCTCGCCCGGCGTACGCATCAATAGCTATGCGTTAGTTGAAGATTCGATCCTCTTCGATCAGGTCGAGGTCGGGCGTCATGCTCGCATCCGCCGCGCGATTATCGATAAGGATGTAAAAATCCCGTCTGGCTTTGACATCGGCTGGAACCGTGCCGCCGACCTGGCACGTGGCCTGACCGTCACCGACGAAGGTGTTACAGTCGTCGCCAAGGGAGAGGACCTCGAGCGGTTCATGCCTCAAGGAGGCTGAGCTCGGTTCTTGATCGTTTCTCAAGCTCCCCTGTTCTGCTCGTCGGTCGTGCATCTTCCAGGCAAGCCGTGTTTATAACGAGATGATCCTCCGGCTTTGGGCGATACAAGCCGGAGGACGCTTTTCGATCGGCGTCAGGTTCAACTCTCCCCTGAATTCCGGTTGATCTGGCTCACGCATCGAATGTCGAGGCGGAAAGCGGCGGCGCTTTCCAAAAAGGAGGCTCCGACGCCGGGGCTGGTAGCCTTTTGAGTTCGGTAAGTACAATGGATGTCCACGTTCCTGGCAAGTATCACCGGGGACGATCTCTTTGGTGTTCGTTGATCGAAATATGACGAAGACTATAAGGCTTTGAAGAGACTCTTCCCCACGATCGGTCTCGTTGACTTGGAGGAAGAATGTTTGCCGATCATCGATCAAGAGGAGAGACGAGGAGACTCACCCAGGGGTTTACTCTGATTGAGCTCTTGGTGGTGATCGCGATCATTGCTGTTCTCATCGCCTTGCTTTTGCCTGCCGTACAGGCCGCACGCGAGGCGGCTCGGCGGGCCCAGTGCGTCAACAACATGAAGCAGACCGGCCTGGCCTTGCATAACTACTATTCGATCCACTCGGTGATTCCGCCTGGCCGAATCTGGAACCCCGCGTGCGGTATGAACATTTTGGGACAGTGCCAAAACACCCCTTGGTTCATCCTCATGCTTCCCCAGTTCGAGCAGCAGGCTCTCGCCAACGCGTTCAACTTTGGCATTGGGGCGGAAGGGGTCAAGTTTTTGGGGCTATCGGCGAATAGCACGGTCTCGATGGCCAGGATTGGGTTTTTCCAATGCCCTAGCGACCGCTCTCAGACCTATCAATTTCCCGCATGGGCTCCCTCTCCCCTGAACACGGCGATTATGACGAAGGGGAACTATGGAGTCAGTTGGGGAAACACCGAGTGGGATCAGCAGGCGATCACATTAGGAAGCGTATCGATTGCTTCGTTGCCCTCGGCATTTGGGCATCAAGGGAATATTTCGTTTGCATCCGTGACCGATGGCCTGAATTCCACCGCGTTCGTGGCGGAGCTTCTTCAGGGAGAAGTCAACGACATTCGCGGGACAATGTGGACAGTTTCGCCCGGCGGAGGGAGCTACATGTCTCGCTTCACGCCCAACCAGTTTCAAGACATTTATGGCACCGGCGCGACGGGCGACCAACTTGGCTATCTCCATTTCTGCGTCAACGAACCGGGCCAAGGGTTGCCTTGCACGGGAGTCAACGGGGAGTTGACGGCGTTCGCGGGGGCGCGCAGCAAACATCCAGGGGGCATCAACGTTCTCTTCGGAGACGGCTCGGTGCGGTTCCTAAAGCAGACGATCAGCCCGACCGTGTGGGTTGCGCTCAATTCCATCGCTTCAGGTGAAGTCATCAGCGCGGACGCTTATTGATCGCCCTGACCGGTTGCGCCCTGCGCGGGTGTTTCAACGTCTCACCACCTGTGATGCGTCTTTGCCACAAGTCCGTTCAGGAGGACGCGTTGCCGTTCTCAGCCAGATTCTTGGGAATCCAGGTTTGAATGAACGGGGGAACGCCGACCTTGACGAGGTGGTCTTCGACCCCTTCCGCCTTGCGGTAGAGGTGGTGCGTGGTGACCGGCGCCGAGGCTCGTTTATGCCGTTCCTCTTGCCAGCGCATCAAATCCGCGGAGATCTCGGGTTCATCACTGAGCGGGGCCTCGATGGCCGCGGATCCGTCGAACGTCGCGTGCGGAATTGGGACGAGCTGCCCCAGGCTTTCTCCCTTGGAGAATTCGACGGTGCCCGGCTCGACGATCTTCCAATTCAGGGTGAACGTATAATTAAGCCACCAGGTTTCGATCACCCCTTCAAGTGCCATGCAGTTGAATTTAAAACGATTGCCTGGCCCTTTGATCATGATGTTCCAGCCGGGCGACGTGCGGAAAAGCCAGGGGGGTGAGAACGTTACCAGCCCTGAGCCGAACTGGCTCTTGATGACCGTGGCGTACTGAGGGTCGACCTCGACCTGAACCCCTTTGGGATCTGGTGAGCCGTCCCAGGTGGCCCGAACGTCGGTGGGACAGAGGATCTGCCAACCCCATTGATTGGCCACGACCAGGGGGAGGCACTGGTAGGCATAAGGCCCCTGGTCCATCCAGAAGCGACGCGCGGGGGAGGGACGGAGCTTCCACCCAGCCCCCCAGTCCTTGACGAGAATCCTGAGGGCCTTGAGAGTGAGCGGGGGAGGAGACTCGCGAGCCTCGGCGAGCTGCCGTTCCAGCTCGACCACGCGAGCTTCGAGTTCTTCGCGGCTGAGCGATGCCGTTTCGGTCTTGGGAAGGGGCTCGTTCGATTCAACGCTCATCTCAGGCATCCCCTTGATGGCCTTAAGGAAGGATGGTCTGCGAACGTAGGCTGGGAGAAGAGGGGATTGGACACGCTCCGATCAAACTTTCCTTCCCAGACAACCTCTTGAGCAGGTTACTCGCGGGAACCTGCTGAGAGTTCGCAAGTTAGGTGTCCACAGCCATTTGCGCGAGCATTCGGAACGCCGCGTCATGGTCGGGACGCCTCTCGAAAGGGTTCTTCGAAAAAGGGGGCGTAGACCCGACGGGGGTGACGATAGCGTTTTCGTGAACACACGTCAACCCAAAGCCCTGGCTGGGCGCCGGACGGGGGTTGTCATCGGCGGGTCGATTGTGGTTGATTCTGGGAGGGTGCCCGTTCGAGAGGCGCCTGAGCTTCCGTTGCCGTCCAAGAAATCAGCATCCGGAGAAGTGCCGCGATGTCAACGCGCGTTCAATGGCTGGGACACTCCTGTCTTCTGTTCGAGAGCAACGGCAAGCACGTGCTGGTGGACCCGTTTCTGACGGGTAACCCCAAGGCTGCGGCAGCCGCCGGAGAGGTTCCGGCCGACCTGATTCTCATCTCTCACGGGCATGGCGACCACGTGGGGGACGCTGTGGCTATTGCCAAGCGGACCGGCGCGACCGTGGTGTCCAACTATGAAATTGGGGAGTGGCTTCGAGGGGCCGGTCAAGACCTGACCGATGTTCACGGGATGCAGCACGGCGGCGGCCGCCTGTTCGAGGGGATTGGCCGGGTCAAGCTGACACTCGCCTTTCACGGCTCGGTCCTGCCCGACGGCACGTACGGCGGCAACCCTTGCGGCTTCTTGCTGCAATTCGCCGACGGCACCACCGTCTACGACGCTGCGGACACCGCCCTTTTCAGTGATATGAAGTTCATTGGAGAAGAAGGGGTCGACCTGGCGATCTTGCCGATCGGCGACTACTTCACTATGGGGCCCGACGATTCGATCAAGGCGATCAAGCTTATTGAGCCGCGAGCCGTTTTGCCGATCCACTACAACACCTTCGGCCCGATCGTCCAGGACGAGAAGGCCTGGGGGGAACGAGTCCTGCGCGAAACCCAGGCCGAGCCGGTAGTCCTCCAGCCCGGTGAGTGGTATGACATCACGCCTCGGCCGCGTTGAGGAAGCGCGGCCCAGGGTGCTGGGGTGATCAGGACTGAACCGTCCCAACCAGCTTGTTGTCGATGATGATCGAACCGGGGGCGATGTTCGAGCCCGCGGGCAGCGTGGACTCTTCGATGTACGAGCCGGCGCCGACGGTCGAGTTGGCTCCGATCGACGTTCCGGTCACCACGGCTCCGGCACCGATCGAGACGTTGTCTTCGATCACGACCTTGACCCCCTGGGCACCAAGGATCACGGCGTTGTCCCCCGCGGAGAAGCTCAGGCCGATCGAGATCGGCCCCCCCGCGGCGACAGCTCCAGACGTTGTACCTAGCGGCGAGGTGATCGTCACGCTGTTGCCGAGCTGACCGAGGGAGCCGATGTTGAACGGTTGGCCCTGGTCGGCGAGGATCGCGTCGTGCCGCCCGAGCGCGGCCTGCACCAGGTTGGCCTTCGTGTAGAAGTTCACCGCCCCTGTGACGCGGGCCGGGAAGTTGATGAGCAGCCCTTGCTGCTGTTGACCCTGGGGAGCAAGGAACGTCGGCGATCCCGAGGTCGGCTCGAACGACACGTTGGCCGACCCTGGCTCGGCGCTGGCTCCCTCGATGGCCGAGAGGTTGCCCTGGTACACGTTGTTCGAGTTCGTGGTGCTGACAACGCCCCCCCCACCGAAGTTGCCGGTCGCGGAGTTACCCTGGTAGAGCGTTGTGTAGCCCGAGGCTAGGGCCTGATAATTCGCGATGGTCTGGTTGGCTTTGTTCAGGTCCCCGGCGGTGACGGGCACAACCTTGCCGAGGGCCGGATTCGACGCTTCCGCGTTCGTCGTGATGTCAACGCCCGGAAGAACCCGGAAACCGCTCGGAACCGTCACCCCCGGACCAATCTTGGCGAGGGCTCCCACGATGGCACCGGCCTGAATCGTTGCTCCGTTGATGACCGCGTTGGGACCAATGATGGTCGGCTTGCTGGTCACTGCGAAGGCGCCGATGGTGCTCGGCCCCGACACGTTGGCGCCAATACCGATCGAGACGTTTGAGCCGATCAGCACGGTCGTCGTGGGGTTGCGCTGCCCGGACGGGTTGCTCTGGATGACCGCGTTGGACAGAATGCTCGACCCGCTGCCGATCTTGATGAACCCGGTCTTGGCGTTTAGCAAGACATAGGGGCCAATGTAGTTCTTGAAGCCCGACAGAACATGGGCTCCGTGGATGATTTTGGTCGTGGGGTCGACAAACGTCGCGAGCTTCGAGGGGGTCTGGAACGGGGCAATCGGTGTATTCGGATTGTTCAGGGCGACACTGAAAGGATGCAGATAAGGCTTATGCGGAACGGCCGTATCAACGGTGGGGACCGTGCTCAGCAGCAGTCGTCCCTCCATCGCCTCTGACTGAGGTCGAAAGACCACGCTCCGTCGCAGTCGAAGTCGATCCATGAAAATCACCGAACGGTAAGGGGTGGGCCACTCCTGAGGGTCAGATGGCCTCGAACCACGAGCCAGACGAATGCAGGGATTCCGCAGTCCGAGGCAGAACCCCTCGAACGCCCGATTTCGCTGCCGATCGGGGGGAGGCGCGGTACCGAGCTAGCCAGGTTCTAAAAATCGACCGGGAAACAGGTTTTCTTTCCGGCAAGCCAAATGGATCGATGACAATTCCGCCTTGCAATCGGCAACCTTGTCGTCTAGCGTTCAACACCCTCGCACGGAGCATCAGGTGCGCACGGAAAAGACCGTTTGATCGGACTCGCGGGCGGCTTGCAATGTCCGAGGCGCCACCTCTTTCACCGGAAATTTCGCAGCGATTCCCCGTTCATTCCGTGGCCTTGTCGCAGGGAAGACCGTGTCGCACCGACCAGTCGCAACGCCTCCGACAAAGCTCGACAAGTTTTCGGGCGGATGGAGAATCGATCCTTGGTTTCGCACGCCACCCTTTGTGTCAAACACGCCGGCCAATCTACGATGATATCCATTTGCAAATTATGCGAACACGTCTCAAGACGATGATCTTTGGGCCTCTTGCGCCAGTCGGCCTGGCGAGCCAACGAGGTATCCATTAGCGTGGTGCGGATTCGTTGCGAGAAATCCCTCTCAAGGGGGACGTGATTTTGGGATTGCCGTGTCGCGGGAGTCGCGCCGAACGGCCGTGCGGAAGCGAGAACGCTTCCTTTGATCGAGGGCAGTTTGTCTTCATCTTCTAATGGAATGATCGATGAGCCGATTCACGCCCGGCGCGGGCCGTTCGCTCGTGGTTCCCTGGGGTGAAGGGGAAACGCTGAGCCTTTCACTTCCTTCGAACTGGCAAGACGTCGACGTCGTTTGGCCTGATCTGGAGGGTGTGCTCAACGACTACCCCACGGCCCTGGCGCGGGCGCTTGACACCCCGTTGGGGTGCCCCCCGGTTGGGCAGCAGGTTGGCCCGGGGTCGAGGGTGGCGATCGTGGTCGACGACCCCTCGCGTTGGACGCCGGTGCGCGAGGCCTTGCCTGTTCTCTTGAAACGGCTCCATGAAGCCGGCGTGCGAGAGGACAACGTGACCATCAGTGCTGGGGTCGGGCGGCATCATGCCGTGGATGATGCCTCGATGCGGCGGCGGGTGGGAGACTCGGTCGTCGACACCTATCGCTGTTTCAGTCCTCCCGTCGACGATCTTTCGGCGTACGACTCTTTGGGTGAAACCCCCGAAGGTGTTCCGGTGCGGGTCTTCCGTCCCGTGGCCGAGGCCGATTTGCGGATCTTGATCGGCTCGGTGCTTCCCCACCTGCAGGCTGGATTTGGTGGGGGCTACAAGCTGATCTTTCCGGGAACGAGTCACCGCTCGACGCTGGGAGCCCTGCATCGGCAGGGGCTCAATCCCGAAAGCGCCGGCCGGTTGCTGGGCGGTCCCGCGTCCGAAAACCCCATGCGCCGCGCGATTCGGGCGGCGGCGAGCCTGCTCGGTCCTTGCTTCTCGATCAGCCACCTGCTCGGGGCGCCCGGCCAGGTCTTGGAGGTTCGCGCGGGCCACCCCGACCCAGTCCAGGACGAGCTCTCCGCTGAGGCCAAACGACGGTTCCAGGCTCCTGACGCAGCTCCGGCCGACTTGATCGTCGCCGGGAATAACCCCTGGCCGGGAGATCCGATGCAGAGCTTCAAGGTTCTGCTTCAACACCGAGCCGCCACGCGCTCCGGCGGGGTACTGGTCGGTCTATTCTGGACCGACCCTCCCGAGATCGACCGGTCGGTTCCCATGCCCTGGCTCCGTACCATTGCCGCATCCGGGTCCTGGGGAGGCTGGACGATCCGTCGGGGGGTCGCCATGGCCAACCAGGCCCTCTCGGCCGTTGGCAGTCCCAGCGCCTTCCTTCTGGGATGGGCCCGCGAATTGGTGGTCGACAGGACGGTGCTCGTGTACGCCCCTCCTCTTGCCGAGCGCCTTGGATCTCGACTGGGGCCGATCCAGCTCTTTGCCGATCAGGATGCACTCTGGAAAGCCGCGATCGCGTCTCTGTCGGATATACCTTCTCCGCGCGTTCGCGTTTTCCCCCAGGGAGGACTCACGTACGCTCCCCAAAGCGGTGTGGCCGCTCGGGTGTCTTGCTCGCAGGCGGCCCTGTGAGACGGCGCCACGCCGCGAGTCCCTCCTTGCGAGGGGACTCATTGCGGTATGATGAGCGAAGACGCCTTTCACGATGGATGGGTCCGGGTCCTCGGTGCGATGATTCCTTGGCCTGTCGACGTTGACCAGACGAAACCTGTCGCCATGACCGTCGAGATCCGCATATGAGTGAAGTTCACCTGATTCCACTGGGTGTGGGAGAAGCGTTCACCGGGCGATATTACACGACGAGCATGGTCGTCGGTGTGGATGACGAGTGGCTCTTGATCGAATGTCCCCACCCCATTCGCAAGATGCTGCGCGAGGCCTCGGAGTCCGCGGGATTTCCTCTCGACCTTGAACGCATCAGTGCCGTGGCGGTGACCCATCTCCACGCCGATCATGCCTCAGGCCTTGAAGACTACGGCTACTACTGCTACTTCGCGCTCAATCGCCGCGGGCGGCTCCTGATGCATCCCGACGTCTCGTCCAAGCTCTGGAGCGGCATGCTTTCCGCCAGTATGGGGGAAGTGCAAATCGAGCCCGATGGGCCGGTGACCACGACGCGCGTGGATGATTTTTTTGAAATCATCTCTTTAAGTGAGACGAAGGCAACAACCTCTGGGCGGTTCTCCATCGAGTGCCGTCGCACGATCCATCCGATTCCCACAACGGCCTTCCGCATTCGGGCCGGTGGCCGGACGTTGGGCTTCAGCGCCGATACCGCGTACGACGCCGGCCTGATCGAGTGGCTTTCCAGTGCCGACCTGATCGTTCATGAAGTCACCGCGCACGCGCACTCGATGGTTCACACCCCCTATGAGAAGCTTGCCGCACTCCCCACCGCGATTCGAGACAAGATGCGCCTGATCCATTATTCCGACGACTTTGACTTCGCCTCGAGCGTGATCGAACCACTTCATCAAGGGAAGTCTTACCGGGTCTAAACCGGGCGTCGGGAACGAAGGAGAAGGGACAACGCGGCTGCGCCCAACCGGGACCGTTGCAGTCCTCGGTTCCTCAAGCTAATGTGAAGCGTCGCGCCGGCGACCGGCTTGAGATGGCCGAGCCGCACGGAGGGAACTCCGGCATGACCGTGTGATGAGTGAGAAGGCGTCTTCACGCGAGCTTCGCAACGGCGAGGCGCGAGAACCGGCGGGATGGCAGGTCGGGGCTCGTGCGCGTTTCTCAGGGATTCGAGGGATCGACGATGCGAGTCTTGGTGACCGGAATCACGGGGTTTGTCGGCGGACACCTTGCCGAGCACCTGATCGCCTCCGGGGACCAGGTGGTGGGGCTCTCGGCCTCGGGACGCTGGCCCGAGGAGCTGAGTGGGCTGTCGCAAGCGGTACGCCTGGAACGGTGCGACCTGGTGCGGACGGAAGAGGCTGACCTGGCCGCCCTGCTCCGTCGCAAGATGCCCGAGGTCATTTACCACCTGGCCGCGCAGGCGAATCCCCAGAAAAGCGTTTCCGACCCGCGAGGAACCTGGGATCTCAACCTGGGCGGAACGCTCAACCTGCTCGAAGCGATCCGGGCTTCGGCCTTGACTCCTCGCGTGGTACTGGTTGGTTCGGGCGTTTGTTACGGAAACCCGGCCCCCGAGCATCTGCCCGTTTCTGAAGCATGCCCCCTGCGTCCCAACAACCCCTACTCCGCGAGCAAAGGGGCCGCCGACCTGCTTGGCGTTCAGCACTATCTCTCGCACGGCACCCAGGTTGTCATGGCCCGCCCGTTCAACCACGCGGGGCCGCGCCAGGCGTCGATGTACGTCTTGAGCGCTCTGGCTCGACAAGTGGCCGAAGTGGAGCGTGGTCTCAAGCCTCGCGTCGAGGTCGGCAATCTCGAGGTCGTCCGCGACTTCACCGACGTCCGGGACATTGCCCGAGCCCACCGCCTTTTAGCCGAACGCGGGCAGGCTGGTGAGATCTACAACATCGGCACCGGCCAGGGAACCAAAATCGCTGATGCCCTCGCGACTCTGGCCTCTCTGGCACGCACCCCGGTCGAGGTCTATGTGAACCCCGCTCTGGTTCGCCCCGTCGACCAGGCCCTCCTCGTCGCGGACTCTTCCAAGCTCCGCGCGGCCGTCGGCTGGGAACCTCAATATTCGATTGCGCAAACACTCGCGGATATGCTTGAATATTGGCGAAATTTCATCGCCTGTGAAGTAAGCTGAGATCTTGCCTCCAAGACCGCTCGAGCCGTCCTCTCGTATGTGCCGGGGCGTGGCTCACAGGCGCGTTTTTCGTGCGGCTAGCGCACTGCCTGGAAGTCTTGAGTTTTCCCCGCGGTCAAGCGTACTCGCTTGCCCGTGGCTTTGTGGAGAGACCCACGGACAAGCGAGTACGCTTGACCGCGCCACCCACGGATGTTCTACGAATGCAGGGTTTCCCAAGGCTCGCAGGTGCCATGCAAGCGAAAATCGTTCTCATGTCATAATCGCGGCATAGGCAATTGCGTTTGCCTGCCCGTGAGTTTCTGCGTCTTGGAAATGACTTTTGCGGTCGCCTTCGTCTTTCCATCCGAGGCCGTCGTGAGAGTCGCCCTGTTTTGGCCGGTGGCGACGTCCCAGAGCTTGATGGTGCGATCCATGCTCGAGGTGATCAGTGTTTTGCCGTCAGGTGTGAAGAGGACCGAATAGGATCGGTCGGCATGTGCTGGGATGGAGACGAGCTGCTTTTGGTCTGGAAGGCTCCAGAGCTTGAGCACGCAGCCCAAAGTCTCGTGAGCGCCTTCCGCGGGGCCGCTCAGGGAGGCGAGCATCTTACCGTCGGGAGAGAAGGCGATGGCGAGCTGAGGTTTGCATGGAGTGTCCTCAAGGGGGACGTCAAGCTTGGCCAGCTCGTGTCCCGTGGCGACGTCCCAAAGGCGCAGGGTGCCGTCCCAACTGGCGGTCGCGAGGGTCTTGGCGTCGGGCGAATAGGTGACGAACTCGACGACCCCTTCATGCCCGATCAACGTCGTCATCGGCGCGCCGCAGCAGGAGTCCCAGATCCGCACGGTGCTGTCGCGACTGCCCGTCGCAACGCTCTTGCCGTCGGGACTGTAAGCGAGTCCGAAGATCGGGGCGGTGTGCCCCTTGAGGGTAGCCCTGGCCTTTCCCGTGGCGACATCCCACAGCTTGGCGGTCTCGTCCCAACTTCCCGTAGCCAGGGTCTTGCCGTCAGGGGAGAACACCACCGTGTTGATACCCGAAGAGTGCCCCCGCAACGGCAACAAGACTCCTCCCGTGGCCGCGTCGAAAAGCCGGGCAACAGGGCCAAAACCGCCGGTCGCGATGATTTGCCCATCGGGCGAGAACGCCACGCTCCGCGATGCGCGTGGTTCGACGACCCGAAAGATTTCTTGCCGGGAGGCCAGGTCCCAGAGGATCAATTCGTGGGGTTGCCCGTTTTCTCCCTGGACCCCGGCAAGGAGTCGCTTGCCGCCAGGCGACAAAGCGATGTTCCATACCGGGGCCGCAGGGGCCGCACGGGAAGCGGAGCGGACTGGCGCCTTTGCGGCAACGCGGACGCGCGGAGAGGTTGGGGCTACCCGCCTCGGCGGAAAGAACCAAGCCGCCGCGGACGCCAGGATGACACCGAGGATGAGGAGGCCCCCTATCGCCGCCTTGAGTTTGCGGATCGAGGGCCTCGGCACGTTCCCCTCTTCCTGAACCATGGCCTCGACCGTGGCCGGGACCTCTCCCCCATTGGCGGCCAGCATGGCGGTTTGGATCGTGGTTTCGGCCAGGCCGATCGGGAGCGTGGTTGGGGGGCCTCCGCTGACGAGGGAGGCGCCCAGGAGAGGAGCCGAGAGCACCACGCCATGCCGGACCAGGCGGCTGCGAAGTCGCTCTCGTCCTCGCGCCAGCCGGCTCCGGACGGTTCCCACGGGTATGCCAAGTTGAACCGCGGCCTGCTCGCCGCTCAGCCCCTCCAGGTAGCAGAGGATCACCGGGCGGCGATAGCGTTCGGGGAGCAGGCTCACTTCTTTGTGAAGCAAGGGAGCCGCATCGTCTGGAGCTTTTTCCGTGATCTGCCGCTCAGCCATCTCCGCCGCCCTCCGTTCATGGCGCGTTCGCCGCGCCTGGGACGCTTGCGCTGAGGATGAGACTCGGTAAGCCACTTCGTGGAGCCAGGGAGCCAAGGTGTCGCGGACCTGCAGCGAATGAGCCTTCCGCATCAGGATCATGAACGTGGCCTGGAATGCGTCATGAGCCGAATGCCCGTCGCGGAGATGGGCCTGGCAGACGCGAAGCACCATGGGGCCATGTCGTTGCACCAGAGCCGTGAAGGCGTACTCCGAGACCGCGCCTTCGAGCGCGGCGAAGCGGTTCACCAACTCCGCGTCGGTAAGCCCTTCGATATCGTGGGTCGGGCTGGCGGTTTCCGTGCTGGTGGTTGAGTGTTCGGTCACGGTCTGATCCTCCGTCGCGTCCGGGCTTCCTATTGTGGTCATGTCGCGGCGAACGCCGACCGTTGCAAAATTTTTAAGTATCCACGGAACGGCAGGTGTCATCTGCCCCTCATCCGGCATCGCGGGTAAGGTGGACAACGGGTCTCATGTCTTTTTTTGAAAATTCTGGGGATAGGATATTCCGCCTCGCGACATGTCTCTGTGAGGCTCCGTCGTGCATTTGGCCGTGCGAGAAAAGAAAGGCTCCCAATGAGCAGGAAGTGCCCATTGTCTCGTCGTGGTTTTACCTTGATCGAGTTGATGATGGTTGTGGCCATCATCAGCATGATGTTCTCCTTGAGCCTGCCGATCCTCGCGCGGTCGCGTGAAGCCGGGCGTCGTCTCCAGTGTTTGAGCAACCTTCGCCAGGTTGGCCTGGCCGTGCTCCAGGATGAGTCTCGCAAAGGGCGCTTTCCCGCGAGCGGCAACTTCAGCGCCTCGGGTCCCGAGCAATATCATAGCTGGGTTGTCAGCATCCTCCGTGACCTCGACCGCTTTGACCTTGCAGACGACTGGGACTTCAACGAGCCCCATGACGATGTCCAATACTCCAACAATGGCCGTTTGGCCCAGACCTCTGTCTCGGTCTTGACCTGCCCCAGCGACTTCTCTCTCGTCCCCGGCCAAGGGAACCTCAGCTTCGTCGTCAATGGCGGTATCGGCTGGACCGAACCCGTGGATTGTCCCATTAGCCCTCATTGGAAGGGGGCTTTGCGACCGCTCAAGACCCCCTTCGACTTCAACGGCGACGGCCAGACGTGCAAGACCACCAGCGACCCTACCATCATCGCGCCCGACAAACGGCTCTATCTCCAGACCGGCCTCTTCTTCGTCGAGAACTGGCCCTACGGCTACGGCAACACCTCGCGCCACCATTCCCTCGCCAGTGTGACCGACGGTTCGACGACCACTCTGATGCTCACCGAGAATGTCCGTGCCGGCTATGATCCGAGCTGGAAGTCGAATTGGTCCGATCCCTGGCCCCCAAGAAACAGTATTTTCCTGAGCGGTTATATCTGCAAATCCGATTCGTGCGATGAAGACAGCGTCGACTACAGCCAGGCCAACGCGCGGTCCGAGGCACCGGCCGTCTTCGAGTCGATCAACGCGGCTCTCGATCAGGCCGAAGGAGAAGCCCCGTGGCCCTCGTCGGGGCATGGCGATGGTGTCAATGTCATCATGTGCGACGGGCACGGGCAATTTCTCCGTCAGTCCGTCGCCGGGGCCGTTTATGCAGCGCTGCTCAGTCCGCAGGGGATGCGGATCGGCAACCCCGCGCTTCGGCAAATCATCCCCAGCGACGATCGGGAGTAACCCTCGTGACCATGCCCGGCCTCCCCGAATGGATTGTGGTCGACGCCCAGAACGGAATCGTCGACGCCTACCAACTTCTGGAGCTTCCCCCCGGTGAGCCCGACCTCAATGTCATCCGCACGGCCATCGAGCGCGCACGCGACCGGTTGGAAGACTCGGCTTCGGGGCACAACGCCAACGATCGCCTCGCGCTCAAGGAAATTCTCGACCGCGCGGAAGAGATCCTCACCGATCCCAAGCGTAAAGAAGTCTATGATGAGCTCATCTCTTCGCATGCGGCCCCTTCGACCCTGAGGTCGCGATTCAGCTTATCCAAGTGGCTCTCACTGCCAGCGGACCAACGTTGGAAGCTTGCCGTGACGGTTGCGGCTCTCTGTGTGACCGCGATTGTCGGTAGTCGGGTCACGTTTCAGGGGCCCGAACAGTTCCCGAAACGTATCAGCGGCCCTCCCCCCGTCAAAGGGGCCGATATGGATTCTCCCAGGCTCCCCCCTCCTCCTCCCAAACTCTCCGTCCCGGGCCTTGTGGCCGGGATTTCGCGCAAGCTGCGCGGGCTTGAGGAGGTCACGGACATCGTGGACTTCACCCTTTCGGCCGATCTCCGCATCCTGGTCTTTTCCCGAGATGTGGGACCCCCGGGGGGCAGCAACCTTTTCCTCACCACTCGGAAAGGGGCCGCCGACACCTTCGCCAAACCGCAGCCTATGGGTGCGGTTAATACCAAGGAATCCGAACGCTCCCCCAGCCTCTCGCGCGATGGACTGGAGCTGATCTTCCTTCGCGGCGGACAGCCCTTCGTTACAAGTCGCCCTTCTCGCTCGGAGCGCTTCCGCACTCCCGAACCTCTCCCCATCCCCGGCGTGGACCCCGAGCGCGAGTCCGTCGATTCCCCCCAGATCTTCGCCGATGGACTCTCTGTCTCCTTCCGGGTGCGCGCCAAGCAGAACAATGCGGCAAACACGCCCCCGCGCTATGTCATCGCCGAGCGTGCTGCCACGAGCTCATTCTTTGAGCGCACCGATCCTGTGGAAGTCTGGCGTCCCCGGGTGGTCAACGTTTTCTCCGCTGATCAACTCCGTAACTACATCGGCCTCGATGGCGGTCTGTCCCTCTCCACCCGCCGTGGCCTCAACGCCAAATTTGGTGCACCCGGCCTGATCCAAAAACTAACCCCATCAAAGGTGGGGCCGATCGATGGAGCCTTCTGGATCACCCCGCAAGAAGACGTGCTCTTCTTTTGTTCCCCCGGCCCCGAGCCGGAAAAGCAGGCAAACCCCGCAGCCCCCCGGCGCTACCTTTGGCAAGTCTTGATCCGCTGAGTTTATGATGCGGCGTGTCCGCATGTTTTGAAATGGGTGGGATACGTAGGCGATGGCTGCGGTTGCCTTTTGGTTCTCAAAAACATGCCAGCCATCGACTTGCCAAGAATTCTTGGGAAGTCGATGGCTGGCAAACGGAACCTGGAAGGATGCCCTTGCTCTTGTAAGAGAGAATACTCAGGCCAAGGTGTAGTCCTGAGAGAACTCCGACGTGTTGCCGTTAGCGTCTGTGGCCGTTGCGGTGATGACTTGCCCCGAGGCCAGTGACGTCGAGAAAGTTACGGAGAACGTCGCATTTCCCGAGGCATCCGTGGTTACGTTGATGAAACCCAGGAAGGTTTGTCCCTGGCCATAACCGGACGGATCGGCCGCGGGATTCGAGAAGAGCTCGATTCGGAAAGCCATGTTCGGCGTGCTATTCAGCGTTCCCTGGATGGTCGTACTTCCTGAGTTGCGGGTTGCCGAGGTGATCACTGGCAAGTTCAGAAGGTCGTTCGGTCCGGTGTGGGGACTACCGGGGGAGTTTACCGTCACCCCTGCATTGCCAAGGCTGATGCCGAGGCCCGTGTTTCCGTAAATCGAATTCCCCAGGATGCTGTTACCCGTGCTCGGGTCGGTCGGCGAGGACCCGACGAGAACGCCGATTCCCTGGTTGTAGGCAATGACGTTGCCCGCACCGGCGGCTGTACCACCGATGACGTTATTCGTCGCCGAGGAGACGACGATAATACCGTTCCCGTGGTTGGCGATGGCCGTTGTGCCCGTGACATCCGTCCCGATGTAGTTCCCTTCCACCACATTTCCGGAGGTCCCCGCATCGTGAATGGAGACAGCGATCGCGTTGTTGCCTGAGATCACGTTGCGGGCGCTCGATGTCGTGCCGCCGATGATGTTGTTCGAGGCCGCTCCGTAGATGAGTACACCGTGCGAGCCGTTACCCATCGCATGAGTTCCCGAGAGGTCAGTCCCGATAAGATTCCCTTCAACAAGGTTATTTGTAGTTCCTGATCCATAGATGTTGACCCCGTTGCCGGTGTTTCCCGAGATCAGGTTGGCTGCGCCGGCGGTCGTCCCGCCGATGGTGTTTCCTGAGGCTCCGTTGAGAGCGGCGACCCCGGAGTTGTGGTTGCCGAGGGCCTTGGTGTCGGCCTTATCAGTACCGACGAGGTTCCCCTCAACGATGTTCCCCGAGGTTCCCCCATTGATGAGATCAACGCCGTCCAGCGAGTTTGCCGAGATGACGTTGCCGGTCCCTGAAGCCGTTCCTCCAATCGTGTTGGCCGTTGCGCCACTGGAGATGTAGACACCGCAGTAGCCGTTACCAAGAGCCTGCTCACCGGTTGCATCGGTCCCGATGAGGTTTCCCTCGACGACATTCGTGGAAGTTCCCGAACCGCTGATGACAACTCCGTTGACCACATTCGCGGAGAGGACATTGGCCGTTCCCGAGGCCGTGCCTCCGATCAGGTTATTCTTGGCGGCGGAAGTGATGGTGATACCGGCGCTCTGATTACCGAGCGCGAGAGATCCGGTAACGTCGGTCCCGATGAAGTTCCCTTCGACGGTGTTGGAGTTGGTGCCCGTGTCGGTGATCAACACACCGTTGGCCGTATTGCCGGAGATGATGTTTCGAGCGGCCGAGGTTGATCCACCGACAGTGTTGTTCGTTGCCGCCGAAGTGATCGAGACGCCGTTGCTCTGATTTGCCAGGGCTTTCGTACCCGTGACGTCGGTCCCAATGACATTTCCTTCAATGAGGTTTGTCGAAGTTCCCGAGCCGCTGATGAGAACACCGTTGACCGCGTTTCCGGAAATGACGTTCAACGCCTGGGATGAAGTACCTCCGATGGTGTTATTTGTTGCCGAGGAGGTGATAAGGACTCCATCCCCCTGATTCCCCAAGGCATGCGTGCCTGTGATGTCGGTCCCGATATCGTTCCCTTGGACAAGGTTTGCCGAGGTTCCCGAATCACTGATGAAAACGCCATTACCCGTATTTGCCGAGATCACGTTCGCCGCTCCAGCAACCGTTCCGCCGATGGTGTTGTTTGTCGCGGACGCGACGATAGCGATACCGTGGCTCTGATTACCGAGGGCCTTCGTGCCCGTTGCGTCGGTCCCGATGAAATTTCCTTCGACCAGGTTACCCGACGTTCCGGTACCATAGATGTGCACACCATCAGCCGTATTTGCGGAAATGACATTCCCCGCACCGGCGGCCGTACCACCAATGACGTTATTCGTCGCCGCGGCGATGAGCACGCCGTCACTCTTATTGCCCAAAGCGTTGGCGCCGGTGATATCCGTGCCAATATCGTTCCCCTCGATGATGTTCCCGGAGGTCCCCGCATCGTGAATGGAAACGGCGATGGAGCCATTGGCCGAGATCACATTGCGAGCACTTGCCGAGGTTCCACCCACCGTATTATTCGTGGCTCCAGAGTAGATGAGCACACCGTGAACGCCATTACCCAGAGCGATCGTCCCCGTAGGATCGGTTCCGATGAGGTTCCCTTGAACGAGGTTCCCTGAAGCTCCGGATCCATAAATATTGATGCCGTCATTGATGTTCCCGGAGAGCGTATTGCCAGCGCCGGTGGCCGTGCCGCCGATCGTATTTCCCGAGGCGCCATTGATTACGCCGATCCCCGCGTTCTTATTGCCGAGAGCCTTGGTGCCCGCCTTATCCGTCCCGATAAGGTTTCCTTGAACGACGTTCCCCGAAGTTCCGCTATTGATGAGGTCGATGCCGTCAAGCGAGTTCGCCGAGATGACGTTGCCGGTCCCCGAGGCCGTTCCGCCGATCGTATTGCCTGACGCTCCCCACGAGACATAAACACCGCAGTAACTGTTGCCGAGAGCGAATTCCCCCGTGACGTCGGTTCCGATGAAGTTTCCTTCGACAACATTTGTCGAGGTTCCTCCATTACTGAGGAGAACCCCGCCAGAAGCATTGGCCGAGATAATGTTCCTTGCGGTGGAATCCGTGCCGCCGATCGTGTTGTTCGCCGCGCCGTAGGTGAGAGAAATGCCGTAACCTTGATTGCCTAGAGCCAGTTGTCCGGTATAGTCCGTGCCGACATAGTTCGCCTCGATCACATTCCCTGTTGTCCCGGCACCGGTGATCGCAATACCGTCCAACGTGTTTCCTGAGATGACATTCCCTGCGCCTGTCTCCGTTCCGCCGATGGTATTATTGAAGGCCTGATATTCGATAAGAACTCCATCGCCACCATTCGGTAAGGCGGAGGTTCCCAGGAACGTAGTACCGATAAGATTGCCTTCAACGCTGTTTGCGTTGGTGCCAATTCCCGCGACGAGTGGGCCGGAGATCACAACACCGTTGCCTGTGTTTCCCGAGATGATGTTCCCTGCACCCGTCTCCGATCCGCCAACCGCATTGGACGAAGCTCCCTGCACCACTTCGACGCCGTCCCCTACATTGCTTTGAATCGTATTGCCTTCAACATGATTGCCAACCGTTCCTACGTCGCTGACGATCACGCCGGCGATGCCGTTCTTGGTGATGAGGTTTCGAGCTTGAGGCTGGGAGCCTCCTATGGTATTCCCTGAGGAGGCAGCGGCGATCTTGACTCCGTAGGTCGTATTGCCGGAAATCAAGTTGCCTTCCACGTTGTTGCCAACCGTGGGGGTATTGCTGATCACCACACCATTACCGTTGAAGGAAATGGTGTTCTCCGCGCCGGTCTCTGTTCCTCCGATGGTGTTATTGGAGGCGCCAAGGTTGACGACGACGCCGATCGTATTGGGGAGCGGATTAGAGCCGGTAGCATCGGCACCGATGTAGTTTCCTTCGAGCTTATTCTCAGAAGTGCTTACTCCGGTGAGTACGACGCCCGCAAGTCCCGTGATGTTCCCCGAAATCACGTTCCCCGCGCCGGCTTCCGTCCCTCCGATCGTATTGTACGACGTGCCGTTTTGAAGGAGGACTCCGTCCCCCCCATTACCCAGGGCCACAGTCCCGAGAGCTGTCGTGCCGATGTAGTTCCCTTCGATCTTGTTCGTGATCGAGCCCACATCGGTAATCATGACGCCGTTCTGCGCATTCCCCGAGACGAGGTTGCCGGCACCAGCTTCAGAACCCCCCACGGTATTACCTGCCGCCGAACTGTCGATCTGTACGCCGTTGCCATTGTTGGCCAGGGCGATCATCCCGGTGACATCCGTACCGATGCGATTTCCTTCGATGTTGTTGTTGATCGTCCCGGCATCCGACAGCAAGACTCCTGACGCTCCATTCCCGGAGATGAGATCCGACGCACCCGTTTCGGATCCACCCACCGTGTTGGCCGAAGCCCCGTTCGAAAGCCACACTCCGTTGCGGGTATTGGGCAAGGCCACCGTGCCGGAGGCATCAGTGCCGATGAAGCTTCCTTCAATGCTGTTTCCGCTCGCATTTGTTCCCGAGATCTGGACGCCAGCCACGGCGTTCCCCGAGATCAAATCTCCCGCCCCATCTTCTGATCCGCCTACGGTATTGAGCGATGCGCCACCGCTTATGGTCACGCCCATGATATTTGCGAGGGCAAAAGAGCCAGAAACATCCGTGCCGATACGATCGTTCTCGACGGTATTACTCGAGGTATTCACATCGTGAATGGCGACACCATCGACAACATTTCCGGAAATGACGTTATTCTCGCCTGCTTGGTTTTTCCCGGTTTCTGTCGCCCCAATTTTGTTCGACGAAGCTCCTCCATAAATCTCAACGCCGTTGGCCTCATTGCCGACAGCGGTTGTGCCGCTCAGGTCGGTGCCGATGAAGTTACCTGTAACGGTGTTATCCATCGTTCCCGCGTCGTGGATCGAAACGCCATCGTTCGTGTTTCCGGAGATGACGTTCCCTGTGTCTGAGTCCTCTCCGACACCGATCGTGTTGCTGCTCGCCCCCTGAGAGATCTCAACGCCATTGGCTCCATTAGGCACGCTCTTCCCGAGAACGTTTAGGCCGATCGTATTCTTAGAGATTGTGTTGTCTGTTGTCCCAACTCCATGGATCCAGACGCCATCATTCTTGTTGCCAGAAAATATGTTGACGCTGATTGCGTTCTTGGTCGCTCCTCCCAAAATCTCAATGCCGTTCGCCCCATTGGGGACCGGGTTCCTACCTCCCTTATTGATGACAACACCAACAGCGGGAACAATCGCCTGATTGGGAACAATGACCCTGCGAACATCAGCAGCCGGTGGCGTCACATTCTGGCCGCCGTCCATGCCAATAATGTTCCCTGCAACTGTATTGCCACTAGTGCCGGAATCGGTAATCAGGACTCCATCATTGGCATTTCCTGAGATCGTATTGCCCGCCCCGGGCGCGGTGCCACCGATCGTGTTATTTGAGGACCCGTCGCTGATCTCGATTCCGCTACCGCCGTTCGGTAAGACATTCTCACCCGTCGAATTGGCGCCGATTAAATTGCCTTCGATTGAATTCTCGCTGCAAGCATCGAGCACAATTCCATTGCCGGTATTACCAGAGATGGTGTTGCCTGCTCCTGTTTGTGTTCCGCCAATTTCTGTTCCAGAAATATCCAGTGTGTTGGATCCGGAAAAAGTAAATAAAAATACGCCATTTGCACCCGACGCTAACGCATCATTTTCGCCAAGTAAGGCGGTATCACCGTCCGCATTAGTACCTATAAGATTACCCTGAATAGTGTTATTCTGCGATGGATTATATGAGGTGCTATCATCACCGCCATAAATGATGATACCGCCGTAAGTATAGCCGGAAATCAGATTTCCTGCTCCAGATGCGGAGCCGCCGATAATATTGCCTGATGACCATGCAATAACAATGCCGAAACCGGTTGGTGAAGCTGTTGTTCCTGTTGCATCTGTTCCTATGTAATTACCTTCGACAAAATTGCCGGACGATGAATAGCCGATATAAAGAGCAGCATAGTATCCGTCATATGCTTCGGAATCCGCGAAAGCTGTTTTTTCATCGGAATATGCTGTGTAAGGATCGCTGCTTTGGGAGGCTCCCGAAAGAATGTTGCGTTCTGCTGCTGTTGTTCCACCAATTATATTGTTATTAGAATTAATGATAGAAATATCGTTGTAATAATTGGTCATGGGTTCGAAAATATTGCCTTGGATAATATTATCGGAGGCTCCGTACAGTTCTAGGCTTTCAGCGTATGGCGAGGATCCGGTAAAGATGTTGCCTTGCCCAGGATTTGGCCCACCGATAATAGAATTCGTCACTTGATTTAGACTAAGAAAGTCTAATGTGCAACCTTGGACGGTGTAATTGGTGCCAAACAATAAAAGGTTTGAAATGTAAAGGCCCTTAACTGTAAGGTTGCTTGAATTACCTGCCTCATCTGCTAGAGAATGGATCTCGATGAGAGGAGATGTTGCAGTGTAGCCAGGTTGTGAAGAGCCGTCGATCGTTATCCCAGAAGCGGAAGGATCTATTACATATTCGGACTCAGGTCCGGGAATATAATAGATGGGCTTCCCATTGTAGCTGGCGTTGGGGTTACCGCTAATGTTGAAGTCAATGACTCCGCCGCCGGCACTATTCGCATCGTTGACTGCCTCCAAGAACGAACCAGGTCCAGAGCCGTCTGTGTTCGTGACTGTATATGTGGACAGAAGGACCCGTTGGCCGAGTAGTTCGAACGAGGGTTTTAGGCCTCGGGGCCTGTGCATCTTCTGGCTGAATTTGCGAGAGAGCCGTTGGCGTTGGGTCTTTAGAAACTGCATAGCAAGCTCCTGGTGCTTTTTTGCAAGAATGGTAAATGTCACGAACCCACTATAAATAAAATCTGTTAGAATTATAAGAAAAATTTATTTACTATAACATGTGTTATATTTAGATTTTTAATATTGATAGTATGACGAGCATCAAAATAGAAACGTGAGATGGAAAATTATTCTAGTTGAACTGCGAAGTTTAACTAAATGGGCCCTCGCAACAGAGAAGACTAGTGTAGTGATTCAAGTTGTCGGGGTTTTATCTAGAACCTCTCTGGCGCGACGTACTTTCGCCAAGATCGTGCCTGGTAGAGCCTTCCAGTGGTAGCCGTCGGTCCGATTGTTGCGCTCCTCGACGAACCCGATGATGCTCTGATCAGGTCCTCGACCGATTTGAAGACTCTCCGCTTCAGCCGCTTCTGAGTCAAGTCCCGGAACCAATGCTCGATTAGTGTAGTGATTCAGGCTGTTGGGTTTTAGCCAGCACGTCCCGAGCGCGACGTACCTTGGCCAGGAAGTCGTCCGATAAGGCGCTCCAGCGATATCGCGAGGTTCGGTCGTTGTGCAGTTCCACGTACTCGAGATCGCCTCTTGCAGCTTACGCACCGAGCGGAACGTGCCCCGTTTGAGCCGCTTCTGCGTCAGATCGCGGAACCAGCGTTCCACCAGGAGTTGCTCGTGGGCGTGATTCGGGGAACTGGATCCACTCCCGGTGCCGATGCCGTGACATACACGCCTCGATCACGATCCCCTTCGCCACGTCGAGTGCCGCGAACTGTGTCGTCGTGCCGTGCCGCTTGTCATCGTGAGTCATCGTGCCAAGCCTGCCGGGATAGAGCGGCAGGCTCTTTCGGGTGCGGTCCAGAGCCTGGATTTGGCTCTTTTCATCGACGTAGTGGCCCACGCTCTTCTCGGATCCTTGGACGCACAAGGCATCGAATACGTTCCTCTATTTTTGACGTGCTACACCAGAAGGCTGGAGCTTGACCTGTGGAAATACTTTTGAATCTTTGTTGTCGCTGCTGGACTATGGCCTGAGGGGGATGAAAGCCATCTATGCAGAGGCTAACCATTGCAGGGTCAAGTTTGCAACGATTTCTTTAGGGCTTTTCGTGATTCTGACACACTGGTTTTATGTGAGGTCTCCGCAAGTGATTGTGGTTTAGTGATTAAATTCCAAGGAAAACATTGTTTTCCATCGAGAGAAAATCTTAGAGTCATCGACCACATCCCCTGAAATGTTCCCTCCTAATGAACGCTTTGCCCCCTCGAAGATCATTGCGTTCGAGTAGGATAGATTGCTTGCCGAACATCAAGATATGATCTTGCATTTGATTCCTGATGGCTGTTTTCATTCCAGAATTTTCTCAGAGAGCCGTGATGTTGTGACTTGATTTGAGATTACTGTGATTCCGTACATGATGCAAGGTTGATCGCCGATGCAACTCATTTGAGCCGACGTGGAGAGGATCGAGAGGGTAGCAGGGGGTTACCAAGTTCGAAGATTCAAGATTGGGCCGCCAAAGGGATATCCTTATCTTGTGGTTCAACTTGAATAGTTAAAGATGGTAAAAAGCACAGAAGCAAAAATTCGAGGTGAATCTTGTCGGGTTTTCCGGAAAGGGTGGGAGCGTGAACTGCAAGGTCAGGAAAGGGGGCTGGACTCTCGGCGAGGCCGAATGGGGGCAGCGACATCTCTGCTAAGGAGGACACCACGGATGACGAATGCCATCCATGCGATCGATTGAAATGGCGTGTTTCGCCTGACGGAAGCTGTGGAAATCGCCGAGAAGTCGGAAATTGAAGTTGAGATCTGTCTGAATTAAGGAAGGCTCCGAATCTTCAACGGCGAGCGAGGGATCAGCAAAATTTACGTCATACTCCGGTGAGCGATACAACTTGGGGAAAACCGACACCGCGCTCGCTACAAGGAACGTCAGCCAGGACCGACATCCTCCTTGACACGGTAGGGCTGATTGCCGTTTGGGACTCGAACGACCCATAGCATTCGTCCGCCAATATGTCCTAACCGGGCTTTCTTCTCACAAGGCCGTTGTTTGATCCCAGTGAATCTCGTGTCGCCGAGGTGAGACGAAGCACTGGACCTCTGGCACCCAGCAGCTTGATCTTGGACAGGTTTTGACCCTGGGGGTTTGGCACATTGTCGCAAGGGGTGGTCGGCCTATATGATGGGGCGCTCGGGGGTGCCGTGCGGGTCTTGGCCTCGGGTTCCCGGTGACGGCTGGGCATTGTCTTTGGGTTTGAGAGATCGCGTTGCGCCATGGCAAAAACGAGTGATTATCTAGCGCTGGATTTTGGTGCCGAGAGCGGCCGGGGGATGCTGGGGAGGTTCGACGGCGATCGGCTCGTTCTCGAAGAGGTGCACCGCTTTCCGAACGGACCGGTTCGGATGCTCGATACGATCTACTGGGATTTGCCCCGCCTGTATGACGAGGCGAAGACCGCCTTGCGTAAAGCGGCCGTGGCCTATCCCGGACTCGATGGGGTGGGGGTCGATACCTGGGGGGTGGACTTTGCGCTCATTGGGCGCGGGGAGACGCTGCTCGGAAACCCAGTCCACTATCGGGATGCGCGGACCGAGGGGATGCTCGAAGAGGCGTTTCGTCGCGTGCCTCGCGAGAAGATCTATGACGTTACGGGGCTGCAATTTCTCCAGTTCAACACGCTCTACCAACTCCTGGCGCTGAAGCAGGCGAATTCTCCGCTGCTGGAAACCGCCGAGACCCTGTTGATGATGCCGGACCTGTTCGCCTGGCTGCTCACCGGCCGGCGCGCAGGGGAACGGACGGATGCGTCGACGACTCAACTACTCGACCCGAGAACAGGGACCTGGTCGGATTCGCTTTGCGAGGGCCTCGGGCTGCCGCGGCACATTTTGCCGGAGCTGATCGAGCCGGGGACTGTGATCGGGCCATTGCGCAAGGCTGTGGCCGAGGAAGTGGGGATTTCGTCCGAGCTGAGCGTCCTGGCTCCTGCAACCCATGACACGGCGAGTGCGGTGGCGGCAGTGCCGGTTGTGCGGCCCTCAGGGGCGGCTCCGCAAGCCGGAGGCCCGGATTGGTGCTACCTGAGCTCCGGGACCTGGTCGCTCCTGGGGGTGGAGGTTCCCAAGCCGATCATTACGGCCGAGACGCTCCAGGGTAACTTCACGAATGAGGGAGGGGTGGCCGGTACCACCCGCCTGCTCAAGAACATCATGGGGCTCTGGCTGGTGCAAGAGTGCCGCAGGACCTGGGCACGCGCCGGGCGCGAGTTCTCCTATGAGGACCTCCTCGCCCGAGCCGAGGCGGCTCGGCCGTTCGGATCTCTCGTCGACCCCGATGACGTTTCGTTCCTCTCGCCCGGGGACATGCCGGCTCGGCTCGCCGCCTTCTGCTCCAAGACCGGTCAGCCGGTGCCGCAGAATGAAGGGGAGTTCGTCCGTTGTGCGCTGGAAAGCCTGGCGCTCAAGTACCGATGGGCGATCGAACGGCTTGAGCGGATCACCGGGTCGCCGATTCGCACGATCCATGTGGTTGGAGGCGGGGCGCGTAACACCCTGCTTTGCCAGTTTGCGGCCGACGCGTGCGGGCGGATGGTTCTTGCCGGACCCATCGAAGCGACCGCCGCCGGCAACGTCTTGCTCCAGGCGATGGGACGCGGACGCATCGGCTCGCTCGCCGACGCCCGAGAAATTGTCGCCCGCTCGTTCCCCGTCACCGTCTTTGAGCCGAGGCAAACACACGTTTGGGAAGAGGCAATCGCCAGGTTCTCCAAGCTGGCCCCGGCCTGATTTCGGCCTCGAATGCTCCTCGACGCGGTCGACACGCCCCACCCACCTTCTTTTCGGTATAAGAAGGTCGGTGGGGTTTTTATGTGCTCCGCGCATGGTCTCGGAAGACCAGGACTCGCGAATTGATGACGCTCACGGTCCGCCTTGCGCGGTTCTCAATACATGCTGAGTCCGCCCGAAGTAGGACGGATGCCCGGCGTTAGCTATTAGCCGATCTCCTTTTGAGGTCAGACTTTCAGTCGATAGCGTCTGCCCTCTGAGTCGGGGATTGGGAAGGTGAGTGAAGGTTGTGAGATCGTGGGCAGGTTCAAGAGAAGGGCTCGGTTCTCGCGAGTTTTTGAGAGGGGGCGTCGAGGGGGGAATTCGTTTAGGCTGGATCGTGCGTTTGAGCCTTCCTGGCTGATGGTCAGAGCATTTCTACTGGTGGAGGGGTTCGCATGGGTCAGAAGCCAAAGGTGGGCGGCATTGGCTGGGTTGACCTCACGGTGCCGAACGCGGCCGAGATGCGTGACTTCTACCAAGGGGTTGTGGGCTGGACGTCGTCAGAGGTCGCCATGGGGGGATATAGCGACTTCTGTATGCACGCCGTTGCAGGGGAACCGCCAGTGGCTGGTGTTTGCCACGCCCGTGGGGAGAACGCTGAACTACCGCCAGCCTGGTTGGTTTACTTCATGGTCGACGACATCGACCAGAGCATTGCGAGCTGCCTGAAGATGGGAGGGAAAGTCCTCGTCGGACCCAAGAAGTCGGGAGATGCCGGCCGGTTTTGCGTGATTCAGGATCCCGCGGGCGCGGTTTCCGCTCTCTTTCAACCAAGCGCTCTTTGAAGCAGGCGCGGAGATGCTGTGAATCGTCGCGTTGAAAAAACGGAGCCCACGCCTCGCCAAGGAACTACAACTCTGGGGACAGCCGTCACTTCCGTCTTAGCGCTTCGGGACGTGGGTGCCACACTCGCGGCAGGCGACTGCGCCCATGTGGACGGGGCGGCGGCATCGGGGGCAGACGCGAAGGCCGGCCTCTTCGCGAATCGTGGCGGCGGCTGCGGGAGTGGCCACGGAAGCAGCCCGGCTGAGATGGCGCTGGGACCACTCCTCGATCATCGTCCGGTCCGCGGCCGACAGCTCCTCGGTGGACGCCTCCGGGTGGGATGTGGGGAGCATGCCGCTGGAGGTCGAGGCCGGGACGGGGACAACCCGGCCGCAATCGGGGCACTTGCCGGCGCGTGGAATCCCTTCGGCCTTGACTTTGAGGCGGCGGCCGCAAGGACAGGAGAAACGAATGAAGTTGTCGGGGTCGACCACCTGGGGCGTATTCCTCCGAACCCGGATCTTCGCGTCGCACTGAGGACAAACGACCCGATCGGGACCATCAGTCGGGACGCCCATGGTGTGTCCACAACGGCAGGTCACTTGAGGCATGACGCCACCCTTCGACTTTCGAAATACCGCCAACGTGGCCGAAAAGCGAACGTTCCGATGCGCCGGTCTTAGACCTTCATAGCCGCGGGCCGCAGCAAGCTGTCCAGCGGAATCACCGAGTTCAGGCTCCCCGACCGGAAGCCCTCGAGATCGAGCGTCACAAACTTGAACCCAAGCGCTCGGAACGCCGGGATCAGTGCTTCGCGAACTTCGGGGGCGGCGATTCCCGGAAGTGCCTCCAGGGGCACTTCGATGCGGGCCAGGTCCCCCTTGTGATACCGAACGCGGAGAACCCGCAACCCTCGATCGCGGAGCCACTGCTCGGCCTGGTCGATCATCCGGACTCGCTCCGGAGTGACGGCTTCGCCGTAAGCGATCCGGCTCGACAAGCAAGGGGTGGCCGGTTTGTCCCAGGTGGGTAGATCCCAGGCCTTGGCGAGGGCGCGGACCTCAGTCTTGCCCAGACCACACTCTTGCAAGGGGTGCCGCACCCCTTTTTCGCCCGCCGCTTTCATGCCGGGGCGATGATCGCCCGCGTCATCGGTATTCGCGCCGGAGGCAATCACGTCGACACCGAGCTCGCCCAGCAGACCGGCGAGCCGGCCGTAAAGCTCGCTCTTGCAGAAATAGCAACGATCGGTCCCGTTGCGGAGGTAGTTCGGATCCGCGAATTCCTCGGTCCGAATCACGCGATGCTTGATTCCGATCTGGCGGGCCAGAGCCTCGGCTTCTTCGAGCTCACCTTCCGCCAGGCTTTCCGAGACGGCAGTCACGGCGACGGTTGCGTTCCCCAGCGCGATCTGGGCGGCCTGGGCGACGACCGTACTGTCAACGCCCCCCGAGTACGCAACGGCCACACGGCCATAACCTTGAAGGGTCGCAACCAAGCGGTCTCGCCAGGCGCTCAGGTCGGGGTCGTTCCACGCGCTCAAAACACACCTCCCTCAAGGAGCCGCTTCGGTCGAGACAGCGTTCCTCATTGTATGACTCCCTCCGCAAAGCCTCAAGGCGCGAGGACGCGAGTCGAGCGAACTCATGCAAGGAAAAGCTGGTTCCCGGCCGTTCGGCGGCTTCTCGGCATCCCCTGCGCTCGGTGGCCAGACTGACGAATTAAGGGAGATGGGTTCGTCTCGCCTCAGATCCTTCAAGGCCTTTATTGCTTGATTGCAGCCAATATCGCCCTGTCTTCATGCTTTCCATTTGTGATCGAACTTCGTGCTCTCGCGCACAAGTTCGGCGCGAAACCGCTCCCATGGTTTTTGAGCGCGGCGCCCAATTGCCAAAATTAGAACAAGATGAACCTAATAAAGTATGTGCAGGTTAGGCTCAATCGCGAAGCGGGTTCCCACTTTAGGCTTTCGTCCGAGGGTGATTCTTCCAACAACAGGAAGGTGAGTGATCATTCTCTCGCTCACAGCACTCCTCCATATTGTCGAAAACCGGGTGGGCGCTATGATTCTCCTCGAATTTCGTAGAAATCGTTGGCAGCGAGTCCAAATTTGGCGCTCCTCTCCGTTACTTGTCGAAGCGAAGCTGTTGGTGGGAGGTTACGGGTTCAGACCAAGGTTCGGGAGAAACGAGGGCCAGGATCAGGTTAGAAATCGCCCATAGTAGTACCCCGCTTCTCTCGATGATCTCTCCTCAGTTGAGCGAAACCCGCTGAGGCTCATGGATTCGTAGGCTTGGGCGGGTTGGTTCAGTGACGTCCGCGACAATAATGCTCATAACGGAATGATCGCTCGATGGACGGAGATACGTCCTGAGCCGATGGCGGTTGTCCGTTGCGCTTTGGTCGGGAACAATCCTCATGCTTTTTGCCTATTTCGCTCCCGAGACGACTCTTCCCCTGGCTTCCACCGCGGCGGCGGCCGTGGGGGTCGTGATGATGTTTGGCAAAGCCGCATTGCGATTCGTCAAAGGATTCTTGAGCCAGAGCGCACGCCAGGTTTCCGGCTCATTGGCTGAAGGTCCCGCGGGGCAGAGCTCGTAACTTCGATCGGGAATTTGCCTCTTCCGTTCCCGTGTTTTGCCTTCGTCTTGTGAATCACGCCGGAGGGCCGCGGCTTGGCTTAGCGGGGCTCTTGGCCTGATTTCTTTGAGGTTTGGAGAGATACCGCTCGCCTTATGCGGAGTTGAATGAATTAGCGTCTGAATGAATGTCGCGCAATGTGTTTTGATGCCATGGTCTGCTATTCCGTTGATCGACGAGCTTGATCGCCTGTCTTACCGTGGATTTCCGGAGTTCTCCGCGGTGTTTCCCAAGTGTTTGGGTTGAGAACGAGAACCATGCTTTTTGCTTATTTCGCCCCGGAAACAGCTCTGCCACTGGCTTCAACGGCGGCTGCTTCCGTTGGGGTTGTGATGATGTTTGGCAAATCCACGCTACGATTCTTGAAGGGGCTGGTTTGGAAAAAGACGGCGCCGTCTTCCGCGCTAGGATTGGAAAGCATTTCGCGGGAAGAGTCGCAGGGCTAAAGCCCACATCCCGGCAAGTGCGAGCTGTGCGGCGTCGTGATTTGCGGGAATCCCCTCGAAGCATCGATAAGGCCAGGGCCCTGCGGCTAGGCAAGGCTTGGGCGGTGTGCGGATTCATTCCATGAAGCTTTCGCAATGGACCGCCCTGCGCGCGGGCTGGCTCTCTGTTCGCGCCGCGAGCGGACAGCGGTCTTTCAGACGACGGATTTTTCCATGATCGTCGACGAGCCTCATCTGATCTGTTCGAGGGACACGGAGTCGGCCGCGACATCCGTGGAAAAGGAAAAGCGCGTCCGCGTGAGAACGCTTCTTTTGCTGCTCTGGGGGGCTCTCGCGACGGGCTTCATCGAGCTCGCGATTTTCGTGGCTCGAAAGAATCTCGCGGTCGGCACGCACGTCATTTACGGGATGAGCCGGCATTTTCCTTGGATGATTCCGGCCTCCAGCCTCTTGATCTTCGCGGTGTTCGGGCTCTTGCTCGCCCTCGTGATGCGGTGGCATCGGCGGCTTGGTATCTTGATGCGCGATTATGGGCTTGTGTTCCTATTCTCATTGACGCTGCTGCTCACAATCCGGGGGCTCAACGCTCCCTCGAGCCTGTTGTTGGCCGGAGGAGTCGCGGCTCGAGGTGTACCTTGGCTCAAGAAAGAAAGACTTGCTAGTCGGCTCCAAGCGGCCATTCGTTGGAGTCTGCCCTGGCTTGCGGGGGCGTGGATCGCGCTGGTGGTGGTGTGCGTGGGGCGCGACCAATGGGGCGAGCGACAGACGCTTCACGCGTTGCCGAAGCCGAGAGTGGGCGCGCCGAACGTTCTCTTGATCGTAATGGATACGGTCCGGGCCGACCACTTGAGCGCTTATGGGTACGAGCGCAAGACCTCGCCTCAGCTTAGCCGCCTGGCCGCGCGGGGGGTTCGATTCGAGCAGGCGACGGCGACGGCACCCTGGACCCTCCCTTCGCACTCCAGCATGTTTACCGGGAGATGGCCGCACGAGCTGGCGACGCTTTGGGGGAAACCACTTGAAGCTGGCGTACCCACGCTTGCAGAGTTCTTCGCATCTCAAGGGTATGCCACAGCGGGATTCGTCGCCAATCACTTCAATTGCAGCCGGGAGACCGGGCTCGATCGGGGTTTCGCGCATTATGAGGACTACGACGTTTCACCGGCGTCGGTGCTGGGCTCATCGGGGCTCGGTTGGCTTTGCGTAAAAGCGGCGGCCATGCTGCGGGCGGAGTTTCGCCGGGTTGCGGGGCTCGAGCCAAGCCTGCTCCTTTCCCGGGGTTTTCGCCGCAAGGACGCTCCTCGGATCAACCGGGACGTTTTGAGCTGGCTCGACGCGAACACGAAGCGCCCGTTCTTCGCGTTCGTCAACTATTTTGACGCACACGATCCCTACTTGCTTCCTGAAGGGGTCGGCCACCATTTTGGGCAACGGCCAAAGGATCGTGCCGACACGGAGCTACTGCGCGACTGGCTCCAGGCCGATAAGCAAAAGCTCAACGAGCGGCAGGTTACGTTGGCCCGCGACTCGTATGACGACTGCATTGCTTATCTTGATCATCATCTTGGCCGTTTATTCGAGGAACTCGAGCGCCGGGAGTTACTCGAGACAACGATCGTGGCCGTCACGTCGGATCACGGAGAGCACTTTGGGGAACATGGATTCTTCGGGCATGGCGTCAGCCTGTACCAGGGAGAGGTCCACGTTCCTCTGATCATCGTCGACCCTCGGTTCATGACTTCGGGGACGGTGGCCTCTGCCCCCGTGAGTCTTCGCGACCTTCCCGCGACCTTCGCCGACCTTGCCGGGCTTGGGGCACGATTCAACCTTCCGGGAGCTTCGCTCGCTCGCTTCTGGCGGTCCCCTGAAGGTCCTGATTGCCATGGGGCAGAGCCAGTGCTTTCCGAGGTCGAGGAATCAGGGCTGCTCAAGGCGACCCACGGCCCTGGAACGCAGATGGGGGCGAAGTCGGTCACGACCTGCGACGGGGTCTATCTTCGCCTTCGTGACGGCAATGAGCAGTATTACGACCTCATTCGCGACCCAAGGGAACTCGAGAATCTCGTTCAGTGTGCCACCATCCAGCCGCAACTGGATCGCTCGCGCGACCTTCTCGAGGAAATGACCCGCAACGCGAAAAAGGCGCCTCCAGGGCGTTCGCCAAAGTCCAATGAATCTCAGGATCAACGCTGAGACTTGAGAGACGATTTAAATATATCAAAGAATCCTGAATATGGCGGCACGATCTTCGATAATGCCGATCGCGTGCGTCGAGCGTTCTTAACTCTGATGCTGCGCGTCTGAACTTCCTTTCACATCTACGTCGGCCATCTTCTGGGCCATTCCCCGGTTGCCCGTGTAAGATCGAAACCTACGGTTTCGAGCGTAAGAGCGCGTCCACGTCCTCGAAGATACGCCCTCTCGGTCGAGGTCTCATTCCTGGGCAACTTCCGGGGCCTGCTGATCTCTGGCCACGCCCTTGCCACAAAGGCTCGGAGGGGAGGCCCCATGGCGTGCCGCGCCTGTCTGAACGGGTGCCGCCGGAAAAAAAGTTTCTGGGTGCGCCAACAAAAGGGAAGGCTGCGGTACTACCCTTCTGAACTTTGGGACGGGGAGCGGGAGGCCCAGTGAAACCCGATGACGCTTCGAACGACGTCGCGCGGCTCCGCCAGAGCGATCAGGCTTCGCGCGAGGCGTTCGTACGTGGGACGTACTCGGAGCTCTTCCGCTGGTTCTACCGCCTGTCGGGAATCCGAGATCAAGCGGCCGATTTGACGCAGGAAACATTCACGGCCTTCTGGCATTCGCCCGGGCCGGAGCAAGGGAACGTGGCCTCGCGAACCTGGCTGTTTGCGATTGGCCGAAACCTTTGGCGCAAGCAGCTCCGCGATCGAAAGCAAAGCGAGGCGGTGTCGCCGGACCTGGTTTCCTATCGGGAACGATCGCCGGAGCGGAATGCCCAGGATCGCGAATTTCGTGAAGCGGTAGACCACGCCGTGAGCCGGCTTCCTGACGACCTGCGCGAGGCGTTCACCTTGCGGTTTTGGAATGAGTTCTCCTACGACGAAATAGGAACGATTCAAGGGGTGCTGGCGAGCCTGGCCCGTTGGCGTTACTTCGCTGCCAGGCGAAGGCTTCATCATGATCTTGCGGATTGGGACCCGGAACGGGAGAGAACTGAGGAGGATCGACATGCTCGCGGATGATCTCGACAGTTCAAAGCCGCCCGATCCCTCGGCTCTCGAGAGGCGTCTTCGTTCGCTTGGCGAGTTCCCAATACCTGAGGGCTTGCTCGATCGTTGCCTCGCGACCGTCTCGGGACAGGTGCCGGACCAATCCCCCCTGCTCCGTCGTTGGCCTCCCTGGTGGGGGAAAGTGGCGGCCATCGCGGCCGCGGCGGTTCTGGTCGCCGCGGTGGGGATCGTGGCCAGGCCTCGCCATGCGGATGCGGCGTTGCTTCTGGACGCCGTTCGGAGTGCCTGGACCAAGGTTGCGGCTTCGCATCGGCGACAAGAAATGCGAGGGCCCCGGGGTATCCGCGTGGAAGAGATCTGGTTCGTCCGCGGGCGTGGTTATCGCCAGGAGATTCGCAAGGATGATCAACTCATTGGCATCGTCGTCGCAAACCCACGCTGGGAGTTTCATTGGGACGTTCCGGGGCGCCTCGTCGCAGCCTGGTCTCCGGCTCTGAGCGGGAAGCGCGTTCCCCCGGACCTTGATGGCCTGGTCTGTGAGAGCGAAGCCATGCGGCGCTGGGCCGAAGAGCATCGCGCGGAGATCCAGGTCAGTGCCGACACGGTCCAAGGGCGTCCTGCTCGCAAGATGGTCATGCACTGGCCGGGCCTGGGAGGGGATGGATCTCTCGCGCAAACGACCACGGTCTGGTTCGATCCCGAGTCCCTGCGGCCGATTCGCGAGTTCTCGGATCTCGGGGGGGGGCGGACGGTGGAGGCGGCCATCGACTACCCCGAGCCCTCGGCTGTTGCGGATGACCTTCTGACCTTCCGGCCTCCTCGAGACGTCCTGCTCGAAATCAATGATCCGGACCTGGGACGCCAGGTGTATTCCGAGGGGCGGATGCCTCTCGGCGAAACCTCTAACCTCATTCCGAAAGGGACCGAGCCATGAAACGTTGGACCTGGAACGGAAGTCTCATAAGCCGGAGGCGATTGGCGCTCGTCTTGGTCCTCGGATTATCGACGTGGCTGGGGGCCTCCAAAACGGAGTCTCCCGAAGCGCGGGGGATCAAGACGCAGTTAGCCAACCAGGGCAAACGTATTGTAAGCCTGGATGTGTCCTATCGGCTGGAGACCAAGACTGAGCTGACGCCAGAGCGATTGCGCTCTCTTGCCGAGTTCGACAACCAGCTCTTTTTGCCGAAAGAATCGCGGCGCGAGGCATTTAAAGGGGAGAAGCGCTATTTTCGGATTCTTCAGCCAGAACGGGTCGAATGGCTCGCTCCTACCGATGCTTATGGTCTTGTACCGCCATCGGAGGTCAACCCCAAGGCGCCTCAGGTGATCCAGGACCGGCAAGCCAGTCTCAAGAAAGAATACGATGCCGTGATCGTGGAGCTCAAGAAGCAAGAAGCACGGGGTGTGAAACCGCGGCGACGCGATCCGAAAATCCTTGATCCCATCGAGCGCGACGTTACCCGAGCCTTCAACACACGAAGCCTCTGGATGCGACGGCCCAGGTCGGAGAAGGTGAAGGAGTACCAGGTCTGGTCCGCCTCCAGCCAAGTAAACTGGTTCCAGCTCTCTCCGTATCTCTCGGCGGTTGGGCTCCATGTTCCTGACCCGACCTTGAAAGATGCGATGACCCTCCGCATGCAGGCCATCTTTTATCTGACGGATTGGGTGGCGAGCCAGGCATACGACGTCGAGTCTCAAACCGAGGTGATCGATGGATCCACATGCGTCATCATGACGGGGAGTCTCAATTCGTTGACCCAACCGGGCTTCCTGGTCGGGAACCTGAGTGATCGGATCTGGCTGGACCGCGACCATGGGTTCGTCGTGAGGAAGCGGGAACTCGCCCGTGACAGTCAGGTCATGCAGCGTTGGCACAACTCGCAGCTACGCGAGGTTGATACCGGTCTATGGCTGCCGATGCACGTCCGGCACGAACGTTTTTCCTCCGATACTCCCCAGGATCTTCAAGGCAAGCCGGCTCTCGTCGAGGAGATCGATGTGGAGCGTCTCGAGGTCAATCGCGTTTCCGACGACCTCTTCGATATGAGTCCCGATCCTGCGGATGTGATCGAGGATCTCAGGGGAAAGTTCTGACCTTGGGCCAGAGGCTCGACAGGATCAAAGGGGGCCGGCTATCCATCGCGATGCTTTCCCAGGCTTCTTCGCCTCGATTTCAGCGAGGCTGAAGTTTTGGTCAAGTCGTCGTTCATTGGCTCAAGGCCCTTCCCTTTTGGCTTGCCGGTGAGGGATTGGTTGAGAAGAGGATTCGGCCGATCGGATCTCCGACCATGGGGGGAACCGGCGTTTTGAGGACGGGTTTCCGGCCGGTTTCGATGGCCTTGATGGTTTCGATGGCTTTCGAATGAGCCGAGCGGTGGCGGACGGCATTGATCGATTGGAGCACGGGGATCGCGTCTTTTGCTGATGTGCCGAACTGAGCCAGCGCATCAATGATACTGAGACTCAGCGTGGGGCGATGCTCCGCGATTTCATGTTCCAGGGCCTCTTTCATGGCCACGACGGCTTCATGGGCTGCGTCGGTCCCCGGTGTAAGGATTCCCAGCGAGTAAGCGGCTCCGCCAAGGAGGCAAGGAAGCTCCTTAGTTTTGCCCGACCTCAAAATGGAGATGAGAAGAGGAACCGTTCCTGAAGCGGCTGGCCCGAAGTCACCCAGAACCCTGGCCATCTCATCTCTCCGCGCGTCGTTCGCCGTTTGCATCGCCACGGTGAGCGCCTGGATCGCTTCATCGGCAGCTTTTGTTCTTGGCGCGATGTAGCCCAGGGATCGCGCAGCCACCCAGGCGGGATCCCACAAAGAGTCATGCAATCTGGATTTCTTCATTTCGTCGTCGACGGGCTCGGTCAAAATCTTCGCGAGCGCAGGAACAGCCGATTCGGCTACCGTTCCCAATCTCCCCAGCATTTCGACCGCGCGGTATCGGGTATCACGCGAACGACTCTTTAATTCACTGATCAATAAGGGAACGGATGCCTCCGTGGGGAGGAACACGGCTAGCGTGTCGTTGGCCTGATCGCGGACTAACGGGACATCATTTTCGCAGACCTTGAAGAGAGCTGCGATCGTCCGTTCGGGATTGACAGGATAGTTCGAAAGCGCGGCGGCCGCCTCCGCGCGGACTTTGGCGGAATCGTCTTCCGTCAAGACTCCCAACAGCGCGGGAGGGGCGGACGTCGGCGGTGTTGTCTTGGAAATGGCCGCAACGGAACGTAGGGCAATGGCGCGGACGAAGGGCTGCGGGTCTTTCAATGCTCGCAAGAGAGCGTCATTCGCGAGGCGCTCGACACCAATGCCCCCTTTGTTCGCCGCGCAGACGATGAATCCCAGAGACTGAGCTGCCTGAAGCCGGACTTCGGGGCTCTGATCTTCAAGAGCGGCAACGAGGGCAGGAATGACGCTTTCGCTCGAATCGGGGTTTGCATAACCCAATGCCTGCGCGGCCACCTGTCGATCTTCGGCTTTGTCAGATCGAAGGGCTTTCAGTTGAGAGTTTGTGGGTTGTGCGTCTTGGAAAGATCGCCATGCCCAGAAAAAAGCCGCGCAACAGAAGACGAAGATGACAATCTCCCGAACCTTGAGCTGCAATCGACGGCGTCTTTGGGGCGAACCCGGCGCGGGGGTGGGATGCTCGCTCATCGGTTTGAGGATCTCCCTTCACGTTTGTCAACGAGGCGGCATTCGAAGATAGGAGCGCCGTCGGCCGAGATCGAGTGCCTCAGCGTATGAGAGAGTCTCGAATTTATCGCTGTGTTCGCGCGATTTCCAAGAAAAATTACGGCATTCTTTCTGGGAGGTTGCACCCCCATTTCTTTTGGGGAGCAAAAGGAGATAGGAACAAGGTTAGAAGGTGGAGGTCAATCCTCGAAACCAGGCTCGGACCCCTGCTTGATTCTCTCAATCACCGCGAGAATGCGAGGGACCGCGATCTCGATCTCAGCCTGAGTGGTGGTCGCCCCCAGGCTGAAGCGGACGGAGGAGCGAAGATAGGCGTCGGGCACGCGCATGGCAACGAGCGTGGGGGAAGGGCGAGTGGACCCGCTGGCGCACGCAGAGCCCAGTGAAGCGGCGATGCCGGCGAGATCAAGCTGAATCAACAGAGCGTCGCCATCAAGGCCAGGGAAGCCGAGGTTGAGGGTCTGCGGCAAGCGATCGTTCTCTTCGCGAGGTCCGTTGCGTACGACCCGGTCTGCGCCCAAAGCAGAGATCAGCCCCGTTTCGAGCTGGTCGCGAAGAGCCGACCAACGGTTGCAACGCGCTTCCGCCTGTGTGTGCCAGAGCTCGAGTGCTTTCGCCAGGCCGACGGCCAGGGGAACGGCGACGGTTCCCGCCCGCCTTCCCTGCTGCTGACCCCCTCCAAAGAGCCGGGATCCCAGGCGAATCCCCTGGCGCGCCAGGAGTAAGCCGGTTCCTACCGGACCGTGAAACTTGTGGGCGCTCGCCGCCAGGGTGGCGACGCCCAACGCATGGAAGTTGACCGGGATCCGTCCCACAGCCTGGACGGCGTCGGTATGAACCGGGATCTGGCGCTCTCTGGCGAGCTCGGCCAGGCGAGCCACAGGCTGAATCGCGCCCGTTTCATTGTTGGCCAGCATCAAGGTTGCCAGCCGGGTGGAATCCCGGAAGGTCTCCGCCATTCGCTCGGCCGATGCGACGCCTTCCGCATTGATAGGCGGACGATCGACGGCGAAGTTCGACGCTTCGAGGCGGGCGATCGGCTCGGCGATCGCGGGGTGCTCCATCGGGCTCGAGACAACATGCCCGGGGCTATGCTCGGCCCCTGCGAGGCCGAAAATGGCCAGGTTGTTGGCCTCGGTCCCTCCCGACGTGAAGATCACTTCGCTGGGGTCCGCTCCAAGGATCCGGGCCACCGATTCCTTGGCGGTCTCCCAGGCGCGACGAGCGGAGCGCCCCGCGGAGTGGCGGCTTTCGGGGTTGCCGGCGGCCAGCCAGTGGGGACGCATGGCCTCGAGCACTTCGGGGTCAAGTGCGGTCGTCGCGTTGTGATCCAGGTAGATGGAAGGGGTCATCGTTGGTGGCGCAAAAAGCAGAGGCCCTGGGGAGAACGGTTCCCACCTATCCTGAGGAGTGATCCTGGGGTGTACCGATCTCCGAACGTTTGCGCGAGAACGTCTTTTGCCGGACCCTCGGTGGAATCAACCGAGGCAGCGGAGCATCAGGAGCAGGCCCACGATGAAAAGTGGGATTCCAATCATGAATAAAGGACCGGCCCAAAGGGCCACGCCCACGACCATGAGCGCGAAGCCGAACACCAATCCCGAAAGACGGCCCAAGCTCTCAACGATCCAGACTACCAGCCGGATCGGCAGAGTGATGACTGTCCAAATCGCTCCGAAAACGGCTCCGAGCATAATTTCAGCCTATCACAAGCGAGGTTTAGGAGGAACCCGATCCCGCGGTTTGGAGTGAATCTTCGGGGTGTAAAGCTCAAGGGGGGCACCTGGGCACTTGGTCTTGCGTATTTCGGCAGGCTCGAGTCAAATGCCCGTGTTTTGCCCTGGAAGGTATTCGCCAGGAACGGTGCTTCCTTCCAAAGGAATCGGCTAGCGACAGAAGGATCGTCGAGCCGAGGCGGTAGATCGTGGGTTTGGGAGGCAGGGAGGCCGCTCCGTTGAGCAAAGTGTTCTTCGCCGTTGTGCTCGTGGCGGCCTCGTTCGCCGGTGGTGTCGTCGTCAATGGTCCCGGTTTGCGCTGGGCTAAGACGATGATCCTGAACCGGTTAGATTCGGGGGGTGAAGGGGAGCTCGAAGTCGACGGTGAGGCAAAGCCGGGCGCGGCAGCCCCCGCGGAATCGATTCCCGCCACGCCGGTCCCTCCTCTTTTCACGGGCGCGGCGGCAAATGCCGCAAATGAGGCTGCCAAGAAAGCCGAGGCCGCCAAGTCGGCTCCCTCCGCAACGTCGGCGGTCGTCCCCGAACCCAAGGCGCCGGCAGCCCCCGTCCCTTCCAAGCCACCGGAAACACTCCTGGCGAGTAACTCGGCTCCGGTCGGCTTCTCCGACGAGCCGGAACCCCCCGCTGCCAAGTCGTCGGTCGATGCCCGCGTTCGGCTGGTGAAGTCGGCCGCCGTGGGAGAGCGTCCCCAGCCTCTTGAGGCGCCTGCGGGCTTTTCTCAGGAGGGAGATGCACCCCGGGCGGCGGACAAGCCCCCATCTCCTGCCGCGGCCCCTGAACCTGAGTCCACGGATGTGGTTCTTCCGAAGACGGCTCCGGTTGAGGCTGCCGAGGCATCGACGCCCAGTTCAACCGGCACGACGAGCTGGGGTGAGATCCGCCGCAAGCTCGCGGCCTTGGGCGTCTCTCGCTACGGAGTCGAAGGGGAGCCGAAGGGACGTGTCCGGTTCCACTGCATTATTCCACTCGCAGGGCGCCGGGCGGTGGCGCAGCAGTTCGAGGCGGAAGGGAATGACGAACTCCAGGCGGCCGAGCTCGTCCTCCGCCGCATCGCCCTTTGGCGCGCCACGGAGAACAGCAAACCTTAGTCTTCCACGTGTTGATCACTCCCTTGACGATCACTCCCCTGACGATCAGGCCACGTTTTTTAGCTCGGGTTGTTTCTGGCTCCGCACGCTCTCTATAATCAAAGAGGATGTTGAGTCATGGATTGTCCCCCCTCTCACCCACTTAAGGCATGCCCTAAGAAAGGCCCGTGAATGGCCGCTGAATCGCCGGCCAGGTTGCTTTTGATTGTGACGGGGAGCACGCTCCGGGCCGAAGACGTTGATCGTCCTCTGGCGTACTACCTCAAGCAACAGATCGAGCAAACCTTCAACGAAGGCGGCGACGCTTCGATTTCCGAGCCGTTTCAGATTCACGTTGTGGCTGATTTCCGTTGGATCCATGACGAACCTCTCCAAACCTTGCCGACGATCTCAATCGGTGGGCCCGGCGTGAACGCTTTGGCTCACCGCTGGCTTGAAGACATCCCCGTATCCCTGGCCGTGGATGGCCGGTATTACATCCAGATGGACCCCGACTTCGACGAGCCTCGGGTAAGCATTTGGGGGATGGACAACGCCACCACGCAAATCGCCATTTCGGTTTTCATCGAACGCTTTCTCCCTCGGTTTCTCGAGCACTGTCCCACGGGAGCCTCGAACGCGAGCGACCTCGACCTTGATGACACTGATTAAACGGTCGCTCTCACGCCGATGAATTTCCTGGCCGGACGTTGAGATATCCTGTCGCCTTGACCTATTACGTTGACTTCAACCCGTCCCACTGACCTGGATCGGGCATCGCCTGCCCTCGACCGAGTCAAAAGAAAAGCCGCAGGCATCCTCACTTCAGCGTTGCGCGAACTGCGGGCGGAGCTTGAGCCCCGTTGAGGTTCCGTCGCGTTGGTCCTCTCGTTCCTGAGCATCCCGGTGCCGAGGCGTTTGCATGCCCGCCCGGCACGCGTCGTACCGCGATATCGCGGTACGCTCGAGGTCGACGATCGGCCCCGAGGCATCCGGCCGGTGGAGGTTGAAAGACCCCCCGGAAGGCTGGCGTGCCCCGCTCCCAAGGAGGGACGAACCCATGCCTGGCCGCTTATTTGACTCTGAAGCTCTGCTGCGTCTCGCCAAGCTCGTGACCGTACTTGTACTGGTCATTGTCGTTCAGGCTGCCCTTCCGGCGAAATCGTACGCCGAAGAACCCTCGCCAAAATCAAACATGTTTACGCTTGTAGAACGATCGGTCTCACAGGACCAGGGGGGGTGGCAGGTCGATTACCGCCTCCGCCATCAGGGGGCTGCCGGGGTGGTCATTCCTCCCAATGAGGTGGCCGCGAAGATCGAGGGCTGGCTCTCAAACTCACGCGTCTCCAGCCACGCGGTTCCCCGGTTCTCGACATTGTCGGTTTCAGGACCCTCCGGGCTGTCAGCCACGGCCGACGTGATTGTCTCAGCCGATGAGTCTCAACGTTGCCGAGAGCGGGTTGTGCTTCAAGTGTGGAACGGCGATGATTCCAGCGCTCCGCCTGATCCGATCGCCAAGGCGGTTGTGCGGGCGGTCGACCTGGATAAGCAGCCGGTTTTGAGCTTCGCCCCCGGTGCGATCGTTCGGGTCCGGCTGCGGTTCGAGCACCAGCACTTCCTCTACGGCGACTACGATCCTCTCCTGGGACGGAGAAGCGTCGAGCTCCGCCTGGGATCGGCGGTGCTCCGCGACGTCTTGCCCATGGATTCGGAGCAGTATCTCGCCCAGCCCAAATTCAACTGGCCCGTGCCTCCTGAAGAACGCCGCGATACGCGCCATTTTGTCTCGGCTCCTGACAGCCTTCATCTCGAGGCCCACGTTCCCGGCAACCAGTACTATCGCTTCCCCGAGCGTCCGGTCCGTTATGGCACCAAGATGCGACTGCGGTTCTGGTACCTGATCGCCACGGGATCCGAGGGAGAGTGCCGCGCGCAGATCGCCCAGTACAAGGACACCCCAACCGCGTGGAAGGTCCTGTCCGAAGGAGCCCACCAGCAGTGCCTGACGACGGTTGGCCGCTGGGTGAGTGTGGAGAGGATCTTTCGCACCGAGCCCGATGCCACGACTCTCGCGCTCGACTTTCGGATCAGCGGCGCCGATATCGGCGAGATGTGGATCGATGACGTAAGTCTCGAACCCGTCGTTTCCAGTCCGTCGGGACCTTGAACCTGCTCTCAGAAATTATGCTTGGATCGGTGGTTTTTCGGAATCGATCCGTCGATCGTTTGCGTATGCCTCGATCTGGGTCTGAATGCCCTCCCTCGAGGTCGAGACTCTCGGGTCTCAGGGTTGTGTGCCATGAGAATAGAGCCCAACCCTGAGACTTCCGTCGACGTTTCGCAAGTTCTCGCACCCTCTCTCGATCACTCCCGCGCTCCCCTACCCTTATGCGCCGGGTTGATCTCCCCACGGTTCCGTGAGAATCGTTGGCCTCGGTGACTTTGTGGATTGCATGGAAATTATGGAATGATCGGATTCCGTAAAGTTTTCCGTGCAAGCTGGTCGATCTGAAGAAGACAAGGAGATGTCACGGGCTCATCCGCCGACGGCTGGCTCTTTAGGGCGCAGGATGATCTCAGGTACGATCGCTCAATGCCCCGGAACCAGCTTTGTCATCCGAGGTCTCGTCCCCCGTTCGTGGTGGGGAGGGACCGTCGGGCTGAGGCTCTTGCTGGCGTTCGGAACCTTGTGTGGGCTAATGGGATCCTGGAGCCGAGCGGAAGAGTCCGCGGCGGCTCAGCCTTCGCTGCCCCTTGGTTCCTTGAATCCTCCTTCGCCGAATCTCCCTTCAATCCCGCCTCCCGTCATCTTCGCGACTCCTCCATCACCGGAGGAGCTTCCTCCCCTTCCCAAGGCCGTTCAGGTTCCTCCCGAGGCTGCCAAGGCCTGGGAAGCCAGTTCGAATCGTCCGCGATTCCGCTTGCCTCGGATCCAAGCGTTGCTGAAGGATTCCATTGCGACCGAGGACAAAGATGGCGACGGGGACATTGATAACGACGATAACGACGACGAGGACGAAGGGGAGTCCATCTATTTTCCGGACGCCCGGCGCGACCCGTCGAAGGTTGACATTCGGACGCCGGGACCGGACATCGCCAATTTTCCGAACGGTGCGTACACACTTCGCCAGGGGCGATTCTTTATCGAAAGCTCCCCGTTATTTCTTTCCGGCGCGAGCGCGGGGAGTGCGAAGACATATAATGCGGAAGTGCTGCTTCGCTACGGTCTTACCGACCGCGTTGAGCTGCGTCTTTTCAGCAACGGTCCGACCGCGGAGCGAGGAAACTTCGCCGCGAGCGGAATGGCTCCCCTCGCCTGGGACATCAAGGTCAATCTCTGGCGAGAGAACCGGAAGCGTCACATCCCGGCCGTCGGGCTGGAAGTTTTTCTTTTGACGGCAAGTGGCTCGAAGAAGCTCAACCAGGGGACCCAGCCCTCCGTGAACCTGCTCTTCGACCATACCTTGCCCTATGGGTTCCTCCTGGAATGGAATATCGGCATCGTGGGGGATCCCTCCCCCAACAACCGTTTCAGCTCGATTGAGCCGGCGGTCTCGTGGGCACTTCAGCGCGAGATCTTTGAAGATTTCGACATCTTCTTTCAGGGCTATCTCAACGGCCCCACGCTGCCGCGTTATGCCGATGGCGTGGAACTTGGATTTGGCGCTGTCTGGGCCCTGAACCGGCGATTGGCCATCTACGGCAGCTACAACGAGGGGGTGAGCAAAGCGGCCCCCAACGTGCTCGCCCAGCTCGGGGCCGCTCTCGCGTTCTGAAGAGATCAGTCAAAGATCAAGTGCTCATGTCACGATGGCTGCGGCGTTTGCTCCATCGCCCAGAAGACGAAATCGGTAATCGGGGGCTCAACACCGAACCGGCCCAGCTTTGAGGCGATCTGCCCGCGATGGTAGGACGCGTGATTGACGACGTGCCGGTAGACGGTCCAGAGAGGAATCTGGCTCTCTTTTCCCGCGAAGTTGCGATAGGACCAGATCTCATTGAGTTGTTCGGGAGTAACCGTGGAGAGAAGGCGGTCGAACGCCGAATGCCCTTCGACAAGAAGCCGGTCGGCGTCAGCCAGGTTGGGGTAGTCTGCCTCCGAGGGGCGGACGGTCACGGTCTCTCCGCCGAGCCTGCGTGCCCAGACGACCGTGGCACCGGCAACATGCACGAGCGTGGCCCGGATTGATGACCAACCCGGCACGGGCTCTTGAATGTATTGCTCGTGGGTGAGCGAATTGATCTTTTCCACTATGCGACGATCAGCCCAGCGATTGAAAGCGTAAAGGGAAATCAAGTCGTCTGACATCGTCGTGTTCTCTCGATCGACTCGTTGTCTCTCGCGCCGGCGACATCGTAATAGAGATCTCTCAGTTTGGGCAAGCAGACGTCCATGCTATACCGCTCAAGGACGGTCTCCACGGCTTTCCGGCCGAGTTGTTGATAATCGCATGGCGCGTCGAGTACCGCCAGGGCTTTTTCCGTCATGAGATCGACGTCGAAGAAGTCGGTAAGTAAACCGTTCACTCCATCCTGGATGACTTCGCGCACCGGCGCCGTGTCGGAGGCAAGCACGGTTGCGCCACAGGCCAGGGCGTTGATGAGTGACCATGAAAGCACAAAAGGGACCGTCAGATAGACGTGGAGATCGCTCAGGCAAAAGAGCTGCGCCAGGGTGTGAGGAGGTAACAGGCCGAGGAAAATGAAGCGCGAAGGGTCGTATTCGTCCTGCGAGAGCACCCAGTCCTTGAAAGATTTTGCGCCGGTGATTTTTTGATCCCCTCCATAGCAAACGCGGTCTTCCCCAGCGATCAGGAACAGGACATCCTTGCGGCGTTCGCTGATCTGTTTCGCCATTCGCATGAAGATGTCAAAGCCTCGCATCGACTCCATGCCGCGCGAAGCGTAAGTAACGACCCGCCGATCCTTTGGGATTTCAAGGTCGCGCAAAATTCGCGAGACCTCGGACTGGGGTTTCCAGATCGAGGTATCCACGCCGTCGAAGATAACATTCACCTTGTCTCGATAGAGCGCCGGCAGGCGATCGCGTTGCCAGCGCGTTGGGCTATAGCCGGCATCGCAGTTCTCGAGGTCAAGAAGCAGCGTGGCGTTGCGAGAGCGTGCGCGGAGCCTCTCATTCTGGCCGCAGGGGAAATCGTGCCGGAAGTCCATGTCCGACTGAGAAGTTGCATAAAAATATTCAAAATAATTTAAGATTGGGCAGTCGTAGAGTTCGCGGAGAAAAACGGAGGAGCAAAATCCGGAGTGCGCGACAATGAGGTCGGGTTGAATGGCGGGGTGAGCTTGAAGGGCCTCGAAGATCGCGTGCGAATGCCATGTCGCGTTTTCAAAGGAACGGCTGCAGTAATGAGTTTGAACCGTGGCGCCGCCGCGGAGCTGATAGGGAATCCGTTCGACGTGACCCATGCGGCCCCCGACGCGCTGTGAGACGAACGTACAACGGAATCCATGTTTGGCCGCGAGATGCTCGGCGATGTGCCCGAACTGCGCGGGGTAGTTCTGATGGACGAAGAGCACGTGCATCGTTCTGGACTCGCCGGTCGGAAAGGGAAGGAACCGACACTCCCATCAAAGACGGAAGGCAACCGAGCCGAAGGTCATATCGGCTCGGTTGCCACGATGTGATCGGGATGAGTCGAGGAGGCTATTCTCCTCAGTCTATCCCCATCGCGCGAGGATTGGGTTCCGGCCATGAACCGGATGATTGCGAGCGGCCTTAGCCGTTCTGCGACAACCGGCCCGCCGCGAAGCTTGCCAGAGAGAGCGCCCGCCCGTTGAACGCCTTTATGCCGAGGACCACGTTGGCCGCCTTGGGGAACCGCCGCCGGGCCGGCGCGGGGAGCGGGTCGTAGAAGGAGTTATTGGGATCACCCGGTTGCACGACGTAGCGTCCGGAGGGGGCTGGGATGGAGACGATGAACGACGCCGTGGTGGTCGAGGGGGCGGCAGGCGTCAAGTCGCTGATTCCTCCCTGGACGTAGACGCGGTTGGAACCGCCGTCGAGTCCAAAGACGTCGCGATTACCGTCGTGATCCCAGTGACCGAACGCGATGTCGTTGCCCGTACCGGCCAGGACGGTTTCCGCGATGCCGTCGTCGCCGGCATCAAGGATGTTGTTGCCGTTGCCACCATCGAGAGAGTCCGCCCCGTTACCTCCCACGAGCACGTCATCACCATCGTTGGGGAGCGATGGATCACGGACGGTGTGGGGAATGTTGGGGATGCCGGTCCCACCGTGCAGGTAGTCATTTCCCTCTCCGCCGTACAGGATGTCGTTGCCGAGCCCGCCGAGGAGGGTGTCGTTGCCGTTATCACCGAAGAGCAGGTCGTTCCCGTCTCCTCCATTCATGGCGTCGTTGCCGTCGCCGCCGACCAAGGTGTCGTTCCCGTTGCCTCCGGCGATGGTATCGTTACCGGCCTCGCCCCAGATCTGGTCGTCTCCGTCTCCCCCGTTCATCACGTCGTTGCCGACGCCGCCGAGCAGAATATCATTGCCGCCATCGCCGTAGAGGGTGTCATCCCCCGCTTGGCCGATCAGGGTGTCATTGCCGTCTCCTCCGGAGATCAGGTCTTGACCGGCTCCGCCGTCGAGCCAGTCGTTGCCGGAACCGCCGGAAAGAGAGTCGTTGCCATCGCCGCCGAGAACGATATCGTTGCCGGAGCCGCCGTCGACGAGGTCATTCCCTGCTTCAGCCAGGATGAGGTCGTTGTCTTCGTCGCCGAAGATCTGATCGTCGCCGTCGCCGCCGAGGATCGTGTCGGCCCCGAATCCACCGTGGATGGAGTCGTTTCCTGCGTCGCCGAAGAGGAGGTCGTTTCCAAGTCCTCCGAAGATCAAGTCATTGCCGTTGCCTCCGTGGACCGTGTCGTCTCCAGCACCGGCGTCGATGGTGTCGTTCCCATCTTCACTGAAGAACAGGGCGCCGATGGTCAGAGGAGCAATCAGGTCGTTTCCATCCCCTCCGAGAATGGAGTCGTTGCCGGCGTCTCCATTGAGCGTGTCATTGCCGGCTCCGCCATCCAGGGTGTCATTCCCTTGCCCCGACGCGATCACGAGGAGCGTGGTATTGCCGAGAGCGTCGGCGTCACCAAGCAACAAGTCATCACCTGCACCACCGCCGATCAGATCGTTTCCGGCTCCACCGAGGAGGGTGTCGTTGCCGATCCCGCCATCGATCGTGTCATCGCCGTCTCCCCCCGCGATGAAGTCGTTCCCGGCGTCGCCACTGGCCCAGTCGTTTCCTGCATCGCCGAAGATGAGGTCGTTTCCGTCTCCGCCGTTCAGGCTGTCATTGCCTGCGTCTCCGTGGATGGTGTCGTCGCCTGCATCGCCGAAGATCGAGTCATTGCCGTCCCCTCCGAGGATGGAATCGTTCCCCGCGTCTCCGTGGATGGAGTCGTTTCCTGCGTCGCCGAAGATGAGGTCGTTTCCATCGCCACCATTGATGGTGTCGTTGCCCGCATCTCCGTGAATGGTGTCGTCGCCTGCGTCGCCGAAGATGAGGTCGTTTCCATCTCCGCCGTTGATGGTGTCGTTGCCTGCACCTCCGCGGATGGTGTCGTCGCCGGCATCACCAAAGAGAGAGTCGTTGCCGTCTCCTCCGAGAATCGAGTCATTGCCGCCGGCGCCATGGATGGTGTCGTTACCGCTTCCACCGTCGATGAAGTCATCGCCCGCTTCGTCGAAGAAGACCGCTCCGATCGTGATGGGGCCGATGAGATCGTTGCCGTCCCCGCCGAGAATCGAGTCGTTCCCCGCGTCTCCGTTGATCGTGTCATCCCCCGCGCCGCCGTCGAGGGTATCAGCCCCCTGCCCCGAGGTGATGGCAACGATCGCGAACGTGTTGCCGACACCGGTTCCTTCGCCGTCGCCAAGGATCAGGTCATTTCCCGCGCCGCCGGAGATCGAGTCATTTCCCGCGCCGCCAATGAGCGTATCATTGGCCGATCCGCCGATCAGAGTGTCGTCTCCGGCGTTTCCAAGCAGCGTTCCGTCGCCGATGAGGAGGTCATTACCCACTCCTCCTTCGAGCTGGAGCCCGATTTGGGTTTCGGAGCCTGAAAGCGCTTCGATGCGATCGTCACCCCCGAAGCCACGAACGTCGAGCACATCGGAGAGGGAGCTCGTGTTGCGAATGGCGAAGCGAACGGGGAGGCCGTCGACATCGACCCCCTGCGCGGCTTGCGCGATGGCGATGTTGTCGGCAACCTGGCGTCCGTCAAGGATGACGATGTCTTGAGCACCGTCATTGGCTCCGAGATCGAAGAGTGCCGTTCGCAGGTCGGTGCCGGTGAGATCGGCGGCGTGGATCGTGTCCGGTCCCGCGCCTCCGTTAATCGTCAACTGCTGGATGCCCGCGATGTCGAGCGCGAATGCGGTCAGATTCGTCCGCTTGACGCTGAGCCGGGCCCCATTCGCCGTGATGTCGAACGCGTCTCCGGACGTGGAGCCGTTGACCACCAAGGCGTTGGTCCCGGTCCCTCCTTCGATCAGGTCGCTGCCGTCTCCCTCATTCCAAACGATCGTGTCGGAGCCGTCCCCGCCGAAGAGGGAGTCGTTGCCGGGCCCCCCCGTGATGACGTCGTTTCCATCTCCTCCTTCAATGCGATCGGCCTTGGTCCCTCCCGTCAGGATGTCATCGCCGTCTCCTCCGAGAAGGGTCACCGCGACCGCCGTTACGCCTGAGGCGTCCACCTTGTCATTGCCGGCGCCGGCATCGACGATCGTGGGGATCGTCAGTCCCGCCAACGTGATCGTGTCGTTGCCGTCTTGTCCCGTCACGCTGATGCGCTCGACGTTGCTGACGATGTTTGTGCTTGCGGTCGTTAGGCCGCCGGCCGTCTGGGAGATGACCAGGTTTGAGGCCGGACCGGAGACGTTGATCAGATCATCGTCCGCCGAGCCGGGAACCAGGATCGTGTCAAACCCCGCGCCACCGTCGACGACGTTGTTACCCGCCAGAGGAATGATCGTGTCATCCCCCGCGCCGCCAAGCAGAGTCGCGTCCGCACTCAGGATGTCATTTCCGTCGCCGCCGTCGAGCTTGATGCCGATATCGTTTTCAGCCCCTTTCTGAGCGACGAGAAGATCGTCGCCACCGAGACCGAGAATGGCCAGCACATCGCCGCTATCGCCAGTCTTGTGGCTATTCCGGACCTGAACTTGGGCCGGCAGGCCGCTGACATTCTGGCCGTTGGGGCCGGCCGGAGAGACCACCACGGAATCGGCGTGAGCCGTGCCGTCGAGGGTCACTGTGGACGCACCCGAGGAGGAAAGCAGAACGGTGACGAGCGAGACCCCCGTTCCTGTGAGATCCCCCACATGGAAGGTGTCTGCCTCGCCTCCTGAATCCAGAATCACTTGCTGGATATCAGCTGCGTCGACGGCGAGGATGCCTCCCAAGCTCAGAGCAAGACGTGTTCCGTTGGCGACGGCATCGAACTGCCCCGCAACGCCGGAAGAGGCGCCGAAGTCGAGCACATTTTGTCCCGAGCCCCCTTCCAGGATGTCTTGGCCATCACCACTGAGGTAGAAGATGCGGTCGGACCCATCGCCGGCATCGATGAAGTCGTTTCCGGTATCGCCGGTGATGATGTCATTTCCCGCACCCCCATTGAGAGTGTCGTCGCCGCTGTCTCCTTCGAGATAATCGTTGCCGTCGTAACCGTAGAGGCGGTCGTTGCCGCTTCCACCGAAGAGGTAGTTATTGCCCGCGGTCCCCAGGAGCGTGTCGTTGTCCGCGTCCCCCACCAGGACATCGTCCGTGGCGTCGGTGATCGCACCGCCAATCAGCAAGTCATCACCAGAAGATCCAAAGAGGGTGTCCGTCCCCGCGCCGCCGTCGATGGAGTCGTTGCCGGCCCCTCCATTGAGGAGGTCGTCGCCGTTGTTTCCATACAGCGAGTCGTTCCCCAATCCTCCGCGGACTGTGTCGTTTCCGTCATTCCCGTAGGCGACATCGTCACCGGGACCGCCGTAGAGCCAGTCGTCACCGGTTCCCCCAACCAGGGTGTCGTTGCCGATCTCAGAGGGGGAAGGCGAGGTGTCGCTCGGGGAGCCTTCGGAGAAGTCTCCGTTAAGCGTGTCGTTGCCACTGCCGCCGTCAAGGTAATCATCACCACCGGCGCCGGTCAGCAGGTCATTTCCCGCTTCGCCGAACAGCGAGTCGTTTGACGGGCCTCCGATGAGTGTGTCGTTATCGTCATTGCCATGGAGGACCGCCGTGCCAAGCCCCGCGATGAGCAGGTCATTTCCCGTTCCTCCCGAGAAATTGACGTCGACGCCCGCTCCCGACGCGTCGATCGTGTCATTGCCGTCTCCTCCGTCGGCGACGACTTTATTCACACCATCATATTTGCGGCTATAACCAAAAATGGTAACGATGATGGAATGATTCTTGGGATTGGCCGGATCGGCAGGCCGGATGGTTGCGACCTCGTTGGGATCATTCTTGCCGTCATCGAAGTTTCTGTTGGAGGCAAGAGGGCCGACGTAGAGCGTCAAGACCCCGTTGACCAACGACCCCAATTCGGGAACGAACGAAGAGGCCGTGTTATTGATAGAACTGCCGCCGCCATCTACCGCGCGGCAACCCTTCATGAAGTCCCAACTCAGGATCGTCTTCTCGACCAGGGGGGTCGACGTGCTATACGACCCTCCCAACGAGAGCAGACTAAACAAATGGACCTTCTTGGGAATGCCTGCACGTGTACCGAGGTCGGTGGCGCCTTTACTAATACCGGCGATGACCGGGTTGGATTGGAGAACCTTGTCACGTTGCTTCGAATACTCTTCCTGAACGTGCTTGGCGACGTCTTTGAAGTCCTGCGATGTGGGGACCTTGAGATCGTCGAAGCCCTTGGCGATCGCATCGAGCGGATGGTCGGTATTGACAAGGTTTTGAATGTTGGCGATGTCGGCCGATGAAACACCAAGGTTCTTGTTGAGAAAGTGAACAACCTCGGGGTTATTGATAAACGCTTTTGCCGCGAGCACGTAAGGATTAGTCACGACGGCCAACTCGACAACCACCTTGAGGCTTTGGAGCAGGGCCTTCAGATCGAGGTTCAAGGAGGTGTCCGCAAACAGGTTGACGCTGCCGGCCACCGTCAGGTTGCCCGTCATGGGGCAGTTTGCGTCGATCTCGTCGAGATGGGTGTGTCCGGAGCCGAGGAAGTCGATGGAGGCCTTGGCTTTCAACTCCGCGGAGACCCCTGCCCGGGCGTCGATGGCGCCCCAATCATTGCCGATTCCAAAGTTGAAGGACAGGCCCAAGTCGGCGATCTTCATGAGGGGATCGGCGCCCCCCGCAACCACAAACAGGCCTTGTTCAATCTTGCCGGTCAGCAACCCGCGCGAATCGAAACCGACGTCGATGTTGAAGGTGATCGAGGGAAGCGTCAGATCAATCTGGAAGTTGGCGGGCACCACGCCAATGACGAAATTCTCATTCAATAACGGGAAGGAACCGTGATCTCCCACCACGATCTTGTCTTGATATTCCAGCAGCGAGACCGTGGGACTTCCTAGAAGGAGCTTGATCGGAGCGAGGGGATCACTCAACAGGTCGGATTTGAGGTGGTAGGTGTTGAAGAGGAAGGCCACCGGATCGCCCGACGGATTTTGCTGGTTAATGGGCGTACCTGGTGCCGTCTTATTGGAAGGCTGGTCGAGAAGCGATTCCCCTGCTCCACGAATGTCACTGCCGCCGCCAAAGGAATAGCTGCCGAAATCAATGGTCAGCGAATTCGCATTCTTGATCGCGTCGTAGAACTGACCGAATTTCTCGACTTCGCGCACCAGCGCGACGAACTGGTGGATCGCCGCGGAGTCCTCTGGGGTCTTATCAGGCAGCGGTATGTCGGCCATGGTGTCGAGCAGGCCCAGGAGCGTTGGGTTGCCAATGAACTTGTCAATGACGTCAATGCCCGTGGTGCCGTTGTTTCCGATCAACCCCTTGATCTGGTCGGACAGATCACTGAGGACTGGGATCTTGGAGTCGAGCTTCTGTGCCAGAGCGAAAACTGGCTGAGCCTTGTCGAGAATCGTCGAGAGCGTACTTCCTCCCAGGTTCTGGACGATGGCGCCCAGGTCCAGGGTTACATCACGAAACTCGACCGTGGGACGTTCGCCAAGCTGGGAGATTGGCTTGTTTCCAGGATGGTCGGGATGATTTGCATCGCCGAATGCCCAATTGACCACGAGCTGCGAGGTGATCTTGGGATTGAATCCCGGTTGCCCCGAGGGAAGAAAGCCGGCTGTCAATTGGAAGGAGAGATTGGCGCTCCCGCCGATCTTCTCGTCGACGGGATACACCGTGTTGCCGTTCGAGGTGACGGGCTGGCCGGTCACGTCAATCGTGTAGTGAGCGCCAAGGAACAGGGCTTGGGGATCGTTACCCAGAGGCGTTGCGTGCGCAAAGAGCGGTCCGAGCTTCAGATCAAATTCGGGAACGTCGGATTTCTTGACATAGACGTTGACATCAAATTCGTGATTCGTCGCGGTTGTGTCGAGTTGGTAGGAAGAGCCTCCCGAGGAGATGATCGTGAGGTCGATCGTGCTCGTGGCATGCGCCATGAGCCCCTGACTCGTCGAAAACTTCAGAGCGTCGAGGCCCAGATCCAGTTGGGGGACCGCGACGTCCACGGTCGAGATGGAGGTAATGTGGATTTTGTTTCCATCGAAACTTACCGTCGTATTGATGCCTAGGGCGGATTTCACGGCCTGCGACAGGGCGTTGTCATCGGCCAGAGAGTTGGGCACGGATCCGCTTGGCAAGAGACCCTTGGCCGCTGCCTTCGTCGCCAGGCTGTTGCCAATCACCGGCAGATCGGCCGGATTCTGCGAACTGCCCACCGAATCCGTTTGCAGGTGCGCGAGGACCCCCGACAGGAACGTCCCGAAATTGGTGTAGCCGGTCAGCAACGCTCGCTCTTCGAGCCTCTCCACGGAGAGCCAATTCCGTTCTCGCGCGGCTTTGCGGGAGCGGGCCTTCGGGATATGTGAAGATTTCGACGTGCGATGATGTCGATTCATGGTCGTTACTCAGTGTGAGAGTTACTCAAGACGGCGAGGATGTATCCGAGAAAAATCGCGTTGAGGGCCTCAGAATGATTCGGGAATCAAGGCGTGGAAACGGCTCTGGCGGTTCAATCCGACGGCTGACGTCGCTCGTCTGAATCAGCGCGTACCGCGGCTAGAGTCCCTGGGATGCGGCATCCGTGGACGGTCTGTTGTGGATCGGCTTTTGTAGGATGATTTCTAAGGATCGTTGATGGTGAGATGCACGAATCGTGGTGATATCACGATGCAGGCGTTCTCATTACACCCATGGCCTGGTTTCGTCGGTAGTAAAGGGAAGGTTATTTCGATGAAGCCAATCTTCTTGACGCCGGCACACGGCCCGTCAGCATGACCAAGGCCCCGACGATCCTCAAAGAATGGGGTGCTTGAGAGAATCGAAGCCTTCGGCATTGCCGAGTGTGTCGATCTTAGATATTCCCCATCGAGAGCATGGGCGACGGCCTTTCTCGTCGATTAACGCCGATCTTGGGCCGTGCCATGGCCAGGGTGAACGGAATGGCGTTCACTGGCGGAAAACGGAGATATGCAAGGGAGGTAGGTGGGGCCCAAGAGGCGGAGATGCCTCTGGGACCATTCGGCAACTAAGTGCCGGAAACGGACGTAGGGTCCATACGAGAAGACTCGCTCGTAGCTCATTCATGGGGGGGAATCTCGCTATTTCTTGAAGCTGTGCCGTCAATGGTTGTAAAAGCGTTCCGTGCTCCCTGGGAATTCTCAATGAGGCCGGCGCTTTGGCGATCTCGTCGAGCGGTCATTGCTCGATCATTTTCTTAATGGCAACACCGAAATTTCGTGAATTCTTACTTAATAACGTGTTGGTTTCGCCGATATTACAGGATGAATATTGCCAGTCCAATCTTCTATGAGGCCAGGTTTCTTGCCAGACAACGTATTACTATGCACGGAACTTGCGCGTGAGCCGTTCCACCAAGCAGGCTGACCAGGACAATGAAGCTGAACGGTTGTAGTTTTTGGACCCAGCCGTACATCAGTGTCCTCCGTTACGATACAGACCTCAATGAGGCATCACAGTTATGATGAACGTTATATGAATCATGGATGCATGATCGCGCAAAAATCTGCGGTGTTAACCGACATGCCGACATGCTCCGGGGAGCGATATCCAAAAAGGGCTTCGTAGGTGTGGTTCACTGCGTGGACATACCTCGCGTCCGCCCTGGCGTCGTCGAGCAGGTCGCGCAATGCTTTGCGCGGCTGCGCATGATCGATCCCCGCTGCTGCCGGTTTCGGTTGGCGGCGCACGAGTCGCCAGGGTGATGAGAGACGTAGTCCAACATGAAACCTCGGCCGCCACCTTTGAGAAGGAGGCTCGACCTGGGCCTCAGCAATCGTCTCCAAACTACAAATGCCCGCGAACCTTGGTAACCGAAACAGGCGTGGGAAAAAAATCCGTGTGGGTTGAACTTTTGCTTGGAGGCGATGGAAGCGAAGTCCGCCCGGAACTTGCTATGACGGGAACTGTGACATCTTGAGTCACCTTACTTTACGGAGCATGAAGAGAGCGCGAGGCTTTGCGACAAGACGCGGACGATCGATGTTGCCCGGGAGCAACTCTTTGGGGGTTGGCGCACAGCGATGGCCGTCGGAGACTCGCCACCGACCCGCTGCGTGGGGTATGTTCTGGTCAAACGGTAGTTCTTTAGGCGGAGCTTCTAGATGGAGGGGCCTTCGAGCTGACTCAGCTTTTTGCGCAAGCGGCCCAGGCGGACTCGGAGCGCGTCGGGATCGAGGCTCAATGCACGAGCGGCTTCGGCCGTGGAGTACCCCTGGAGGCGCAGCTCGACGACGCGGCGGTCCGTACCTTCGAGCTGACTCATGATCCGGCGGACCTCGTCGTTGTATTGCGCGGAGCGAACGGGATCGTCTTCGGCGTGACCAGCCGTCGCCCATGTTCCCATGGCAAGGGCTTCCGTCGTGAGACGTTGCCGTCGGGAGAGGCGACGGGCATGCTTGGCGGCCTTGCGCCGTACCATTGTCAGCATCAAGGCCAGGAGTTGCGCCGGACTTGAGATCTCAAGTTTGTTATCTCGCAACCCGATCAGGAGGTGCCGGTGAATGGACTGCACCAGGTCCATCGAGTCAACATGCGGTCTCAGGAGCGGCCCCAGAAGCACGCGAGCCGCCACACGCACCTCCGGTTCGTAGCGCCCCGCTAGCTCGGAAAGGGCGTTCTCGTCTCCCCGGCGGGCGCGGACCATGAGCTGCATGAAATCTTCGTGCGGCTTCTGATCGTTCATATTTGTCTGTTCAATGAGAGTTGCTTACTTTGTGGTAGACTTTATCGTAGGATAACTTCTTTTTTGGAACTCCTGCAAGATTTGCCCTCCACGGCTCAGAGACTGAGCCGTTAAACTGCCGCTGGAGTTTCCTCAACCAGGCGGTTAGAGTTAACCTCGGCCTGAGCCATTTACGAAAGTTCGGAATGGCAATGGCAGTCGGAGTCTGAGGCAGCACTCTCCGTTCCCTACCCTCGTTCAGCACAACCGGCGCGGATCCGAAGGCTTTTCCGCAGAGTCCTGAAAGTACACTCAATCCATCAATTATCGTGAAATCGAGTTTCATCCCCCCCCTCGATGAACGAAAGCTACGCGATCTTTGCGCCGATTTCACGCGCAGGATCCATGCGGGCGAACCGGTGCGCGCCGAGACGATTCTGGAGCAATGCACGGATCTCGACAAGGACGAGAACGCCGTCCTGGAGATCATTTACTCAGAACACGTGGCGCGCGAAGACCTCGGGGAGAAAATTCAACCCGAGGCGTGGTACGAGCGTTTCCCACACCTGCGCGATCGTCTTCACCGCCTCCTGGAGTTCCATCGGCTCTTTGGAAATCAAGGGGAGTCGATTTCCCTGGAAGAGGTGGACCCTCTTCCCGCGGACAAGGCCACGGATTTTGTCCTGGACTCCGCGAATGTTCGCGAACGCCCGGCCTTTGAGATTCTCGAAGAAATTGGGCGGGGTGGTATGGGGGTCGTTTACAAGGCCAGACAAGTTGCGCTCGATCGGATCGTGGCCTTGAAGACGATCTTGACGGGGAGTTACGCTGACCCCCGCGAATATCGCCAGTTTCAGGTTGAGGCTGAGGCTATTGCTTGTTTACAACATCCCAATATTCTTCAGATTTTTGATGTTACTGAGCGGGACGGGCTCCCCCACCTCGTCCTTGAGTATGTGGATGGAAAGAACCTGGCGGAGTGGCAGAAGGACTTATCTCCGCAGCTCGAGTGGTCGGTTCGTCTGATTGAGACGTTGGCCTTGGCGATCCATCACGCGCATCGCCGCGGGATCATTCATCGTGATTTGAAACCGGCAAATGTGTTGATTGCTTCGGACGGGACGCCGAAGATCTCGGACTTTGGCCTGGCCAAGTTCATTAGTGATAATATTGGAGGGACGCTCACGGGGAATCGGTTCCTGGGCACGCCCCACTACATGGCCCCGGAGCTGGTGACGGGCCGTTCCTCGGAGGTGGGTCCGGCTGTCGACGTTTATGCGCTGGGGGCCATTCTTTATGAGCTGCTGGTGGGGGTTCCTCGCCTCTCGGGAACGACCCCACTCGAAGCGATCCGCCGCGCGGTGGAAGACGTTCCCAAGCCTCCCTCTTCCCTCCGCGCCGGAGTGCCTCGCGATCTCGATACCATCTGCCTGAAATGCCTGGAGCGCGAGCCGAGCCGTCGCTATGCTTCAGCCGCTGACCTTGCCGAGGATCTCCGACGGTTCTTGGCGGGGGAGCCCATCCTCGCACGCCCCCCCTCGACACGAGAGCGCCTGGTCAAGTGGGCTCGGCGGCGACCTTCGGAAGCGGCGCTTGTCGGTCTTGGTCTGATGGTGATGGTGGGTGTTCTGTCCGCGACGGCCTGGTCCAACGCCTGGCTCCGGCGCCACGGAAGACACCTTGAGGCGGCTCTTGAGCGAGAACATGAGCAGAGCAAAATCGCTCGTCAGGAGCGCCTCCGCGCCGTGCAAAACGAGCAGCTCGCGCATCGCCAACGGTACGACTCGCAGATCCGACTTGCCCAGAACGCCTGGGATTCCGGCCACGTGGAACTGGCTCAGGAACTCCTGCTGGAGCAACGGCCAGAGGCCGACGAGGTTGACTTTCGAAGTTTTGATTGGTTCTATCTTCAAAATATCAGTCATCGTGATGTTTCGATTCTTTCCGGGCATTCTGCTCCCGTCACTACCCAGGCCTTTTCTCCGGATGGCTCTCTTTTTGCCTCAGGGGATAGCCAGGGGAATGTGGTCCTGACCGATCTCGCGCGAGGGCGGCAATGGGCGATGAAGGGACAGCACAGTTTGAGGGCTCTCCACCTGGCCTTTAGCCCGGACGGCCGCATTCTGGCGTCGGGAGCCAGCACCTGGAAAGAGCCGGGAGAGGTCAAGCTCTGGGATACACAAACCGGGCGGGAGTGGTCCACGCTTCCGGGGACTCGCGGCATTGTCGAGAGGCTTGTCTTTTCGGAAGACGGGCGAACTCTTGTTGTGCTGGAGAAGGCGAAATTCGGCAGACCCCTCAGCCTTCGATTCTGGGACATTTCGCAAGGACCACAGTATCCGGCGCTGGCGCGTTCGATCGACGATCGTACGCGGGCCGTTTCCATCGCCAGGAGATCGCTCATGGCGACCCTTGATATCGATGGACGGATTTGCATACGCGACGTCGCTACGGGCGAGGCCCGTACCTTCATGGAGGGAACCTATTCCAATGCGGGGAATTTGGTCTTGTCGGATGATGCCTCGCGGGTGGCCGTGGGATTTGCCGATCGCAGGGTGGAGGTCTGGGATTGGGCCAAAGGAAAGTCTTGGTCGATCTTCCGAGAGCTCGAGTCTCCCGTGAGTCTCAACGTTTTCTCTCCAGACGCCAAGTTTCTGGCGATGTGCGATGGACTAGACGGGTTCACCGTCTGTGAGCTTGCGACAGGGCGAAAGTGGTCGGTCCGCGTCTCGGTGAACGACAGTGCGGGGCCGTTGATGTTCTCCCCGGACGGTCGCCGGTTGATTTCGGAAGAGCGAGAGTTCACAAAGCTTTGGAATGTCGCCACGGGCGCTGAGATCGGCCGGATTCCCGGCCACGTTGATCATACGGCGTATAGTCCGGACGGTCATACCGTGGCCCTCTGTGGTGATTATCCTCGCATTCGTCTATGGCATCTAGATCCGCGTCCGATCGTCACCGCGCTCGCGGGGCACGGGGCCGAAGTCTGGACATTGGCCTTTTCGCCCGATGGGCGAACGCTGGCCTCAGGGGCTGACGACAACACGGTGGTGCTCTGGAATCTCGAAGATGGCCAAAAGCGTGAGACGCTTCGAGGGCATGAAGCCACCGTCAGCACTCTGGCCTTCTCTCCGGACGGCCGAATGTTGGCTTCCGCCGAGCTGAGCCCAAGGATCAGCCTATGGGATCTCGCGAGCGGCCAAGAAGAGGCCAGCCTTGTCGGTCACACCCACCGCGTGCGCTCGGTGATTTTCTCTCCCGATGGAAAGACCCTGGCCTCCGCGGGGAGCGACCAGGAGGTTCGCCTTTGGGATCTCGCATCAAGGCGCTGCCGCAAAACGTTCACCGAGCACAACGACACTCTGCGAGCGGTGGCGTTTTCTCCCGATGGCCGATTCCTGGCCTCGTCCGGCGCCGATGGCAAAGTCGTTCTGCGGGATCTGGCCAATCCTGATCGGACGCGGTCCTGGCACGCTTCCGCACAGATCACATCGCTGGCTTTTTCCCCCGATGGCTCGCGACTGGCGGCCGGCGGTGAGAATCGCACGGTTGCCATCTGGAATGTGGCCGAGGCACGGCCGGCCGTGATTTTGCGGGGGCATCTCCTGGGAGTTCGCACGGTCGCGTTCTCACCCGACGGCCAGACCCTGGCTTCGGCCGGGGAGGATCGAACCGTCCGGCTCTGGGATCCGGTGACCGGGCAAGAGCGGCTCACCCTTCGGGGGCACCTTCAGCAGGTCAACGCCCTCGCTTTCTCTCCAGACGGAACCCTCCTCGCTTCCGGTAGCCACGACGGGGCGATCAAGCTTTGGCATGCCCCTCGGGGTCGATGAGCGGGAGTGATCCCAGCGGTCTCTCCGTCGGCTCTGGGCTTCTCGATGTCGAGATTCTACAATGGGGTAGCTCGGGCGAGGCGTCTCAAGAGTCCATGGTTCGGAGCACAGGGACGGCGGCAGGGAGCGTCGGCGAGAAATGGACAGGTTGACCGTACTTTGCTTCGGGGGGACCTACGGCCTGGCGCTCGCGAGCGAACTGGCTCGGTTCGTTGTCCGTAGCCCGGCACGGTGGTATCTCACCGTGGGGCTGACGGCCCTGGGTTGGCTGGTACAGACCGCCTATCTGGGTAACCTGGCCTGGGTTCAGCAAAAAGTGCCAGTGACGACGACGTTTGAGTCGCTGATCGTCCTTTCCTGGATTTTCGCCCTGATCGGCCTGTACCTGATGATCCGTTCCCCCAAGCCGATCGCGGTTGGGGTCTTTGTGCTCCCTCTGGTCCTGGCCCTGGTGATCGCGGGGCGTTCGGCTCCTCGACAGGCGGATTGGAGTTCGTGGGGGAACGTGGTAACATTCTGGGGAATGGTGCACGGCGTCTTCCTTTTGGCGGGGGCCGTGTCGTCGTGCGTTGCCTTCGCCGCCGGACTCATGTACCTGGCGCAATCCAACCGCCTGAAGCATAAACGCCCACCTCGGTTCGGGTTTGCCCTGCCGAGCCTCGAACACTCCGAGAAGTTGAACCGGGGAGCGATCACCGTCGCCTTCCCGCTTTTGACGTTCGGTCTCTTGATTGGTGTGATCCTCGACTTCGCAACCCGAGGCTCTTCAGGGATGGCCTTACGGTGGTATGACCCCAAGGTACTCAGCGCCTTGGTGATGTGGCTGGTCTTCGCGGTGCTGCTGCACGCCAGGTTCCGGCCGGCCATGCGAGGCCGGGGAGTAATGGTGCTGACAATCGTGGCCTTCGCATTCTTGGTTTTCACCTGGGTAGGGGTTGAGGCTTTGCGTCTTCCTACTGCGCACGGATTGCCAAGGCCGGCCGGGAGGGCATCGTGAAGCTGCTCGCCCTCGGCGTCGACCACCAGTCGGCCCCCGCCCCCGTACGTGAAGCGCTGGCGTTCAACGGGTCAAAAGCGACCGAAGGCCTCAGTGCGCTCAAGAGCACGTTTCCCAACAGCGAGTTCGTCGTTCTCTCAACCTGCAATCGCGTCGAAGTTTACGCCGCAGCAGGGGATGCCCATGGCCTACCCAATCCTGATGCTCTGACCCTCTTCCTCGCCGAGTTCCACGGGGTCTCTTCCGACATTCTTCCCGCCCACCTCTCGACCTATCGCGACGAAGCGACGATCGCGCACCTTTTTCGCGTGGCCGCCAGCCTTGAGAGCCTGGTGCTGGGGGAAGGACAGATTCTCGGCCAGGTCAAAGACGCTTTCCGGATCGCCAAGCAGCAGAACACGGTCGGCCAGATCCTGCACAAAGTCTTCGACCACGCGATCCGAGTCGGCAAGAAGGTCCGCGAAGAGACCGGCATGGATCAGGGGAAACTCTCGGTGGCCAGCGTTGCCGTCGACGTCGCCAAGGGGGTGTTCGACACTTTCTCGGACAAGACGATCCTGGTCATTGGCGCCGGCAAGATGGGGGACCTAGCACTCCAGCACTTGAAGACACTCCGCCCTGGGCGGATCTTGGTGACCAACCGAGGCGTGGACCGTGCGGAGGCCGCCGCGGCCAGGTGGGGGGGGCAGGTCGTTCCGTTCGAGGAACTTTATCTTGCACTCAAAGAAGCCGACGTCGTTGTCAGCACCACCGCCGCCGCCGAGCCGATCGTTACCTACGAGCAATACATCCGCGTTCAGCGTGCTCGCCGCAATCGCCTCGCCTTGATCCTCGACATCGCGATTCCTCGTGATTTCGAGGCGAAGATCGGTGATCTCGACCAGGTGCATCTTTACACCGTCGACGATCTCCGGGCCCAGGCCGAGCAGAACCGCAAGCAGCGTCAGAAAGGTATCGACCCCGCCCTGGTGATCATCGAGCGTGCCACGGCCGAATGCGTGGCGGCACTTCGCCACCAACGATACGCGGGTGCCGTCCTTCGTCAACTCGGCGACCACGCCGACGCGATCCGGAGCCGCGAACTCGACGCCCTCTTCGCCTCATGCCCCGACCTGTCTCCGGAACAGCGTCAGGCGATCGCACACACCGTCCTGCGGTTCCAGAACCAGCTCCTCCACCAACCCCGCGTTACCGTCCGCTCCGCCGCCTCCGAGCCGGTCCACGAGCAGCCCCACCCGATGCTCAACGCCGTTCGCCACCTCTTTGGTTTGGCGGACATCTGACTCGGGCCTGCCCTCGCTTTTGCCCAATTCGGCCGATCTCATGTTCTCCGCGAGATTTGGCGTGAGGATCTGGGGGGATCCGGGCAGTATCGTTGGGTAAGGGCTTGGAAATCGTCGCAGGGAGTGACGGAAAAATGACGACGGAACGATCGGTTGGCGTTCTCCACCGTCTGCGGACGCTTTATGGGCTCGGGTCGGTCGGCGCTCTGACCGACGCTCAACTGCTCGACCGGTTTTGCCTGGGCCGAGACGAGGAAAGGGAACTCGTCTTCGAGGCTCTGGTCGAACGTCATGGACCGATGGTTTTGCGTGTTTGCCAGGATCTGCTAGGGAACTCGCATGACACCCAGGACGCGTTTCAGGCGACCTTTCTCGTGCTCGCGCGCCGGGCTACATCAATTCGCCAGCCCGATCAATTGAGGTCTTGGTTGTACGGCGTCGCGATGCGCGTCGCCATGAAGGCGAGAGGCAATGTGTCCCGCCGCCGCCATCGCGAAACGCAAGACCCTGCGATTCTGGCTTGCTACCCCGCCCGAGATTTTGATCGAGAGCGACTCTTCGTGCTTCTGCACGAGGAGATCGGCAAGTTGCCGCTCGCGTACCGTGAGCTGGTGTTCTCCTGCTATCTCGAAGGAAAGACCTACCAGGAAGCTGCGCGACGGCTGGAGATGTCGGAGGGAGCCGTTCGCTGCCGGCTAGCGCGTGCGAAGAATCTCTTGCGAGATCGCCTGGCGCGCCGAGGATTGACCTTCTCCGCCACAATGATGATTGAGCCTCTGACCAGGAGGACCTCGCTTGTTCCGACTCGCAATTCGGTGCTCGCCCTGGCTCGTCTTGCCATGGGGCGGGGCACGGCCGCACCGACCGTTCTTGAGCTGGTGGGTGAAGTCGCTCCTTCATGGGTTCTCGTTTATTCGAAGGCCGTCGCGGTCGTCCTGGTGATTCTCAGCCTCCTCGGTACCGGGGCCGGAGCGGTTGCACAGAACCGTTCGGCGGAGACAACGGTAGAGCTCGCGAATGAGCAGGAGCCCGCTCGTGGAGTTGCCGAGCGCGATGGCCGCGATCAAGAGGCCAAGCGGGTCGAACCTTTGACCCTAGGCGGGGCGATCGATCACGTGCTTCGCACCGACCCTGTGCTTGTCCAGATCGCCCGCGAATTATCGGAACCTCGCGGAGAGGCGCTGGCAGCGTTCGTCTGCGGCGCCGCAAATAGGTATGAAGATACGGCTCTTGTTTCCTTTGGATACTATGGGAATCCGGCGAATAAGACTCAGTATAATGTGAACATTACGTGGCCCACCGGTATCGCTCAGACACGGTCGATCCGACGAGTCGTCAAATGCGCCGCCAAGACCGCTCGGGAAGCCCAGTACCAGGAAGCCGTTCGGCAGATTGTCGGCCGCTTATCGGAAACGTTCTTTGACGTTTTGGTTCAAGCACAATTTGTGGACATTGCTCGCGAACGCGTTGACGATCTCGATGAAATTGCTGCCGTCGTCGCCCAGCAATTTTCATTGGGCCGCGCGACGCAGGCCGACGTCGACGCGCTCGAGAAATCGCGAATGGAAGCGATGGTGCGGTGGAATGAAGCGAAACTCTTGAAGCGTCAAGCCAAGGAAAGCTTGGGCACAGTCTTGCGCTTTGGCCCGGATCGAATGGCCCAACTCGAGCCCGTTGGAAAGCTACGAACCTTGGACCCCCTTCCTTCCGTGGAGACCTTGCGCTCCATGGCCGTAACGACTCGTCCTGATCTCATTGCTATCCGGATCGAGTTGCACCGAGATGAGCAGGATCTCGAGACTCGGAACGAACAGGCGCCGGGATCTGTGCCACATCTGACGGAAGCCAAGCCGCAGACGGATAAAACGTCATCTCGCGTGGCCGTTATTCTCCCGGATTCGACGTCTCGAACGTTCCCGTTCGTTTCTTACAAGGAAGATCCGAAAACGGTCCTGATCAAAAAGCAGAAAGTCGCGCAAAACCAAGAGCGACTCACGCAGCTCGAAGCACAGGTTGCCCATGATGTCGTCATGGGCGTCAAGGCATGGAGGGCCGCGTTGGCATCTCTCCAGCGTCAAGAGGCGAAACAATCTCCCGTCCCCCGCCAAGATCACCAGGAGCGGCTCCGGCGGTACGCACGCGGAGAATTGCCTCTGGCCGAGGTTCTCAGCGCGTATCGTGAACGAGAAGTTCAGGCGCGCGAATATGTCGATGCTTCGGCACGCCATCGCAAGGCCGGTCTTGCCCTGAATGCTTTGATCGGCCAGCGCATTTGCCGTTGAAGGAGGAAGGGAGCAGAGCCACGCTACCTCGCGAGGCAAGCTTCGTAGTCCTTGACGAATAGTCGCTTGCCTCGCGTCAAGACGTGATGCCCTTCCGACTCGAGGCGATGTTGCATGCCGAGAAGGCCGCCGGGGTACTTGGGGTTGAGTTCGCCGCCGGTTTTCAACGTCCGCCAGTAAGGGGTGATATCGGTCTCGCCGGCCTCGGCCGCTTCTTCGGCGGCATGAGCGGCGATCCAGGCGAAGATGCCTGTCGTGATGGGGCAGGCGATGGTGGCGCCGTGGCGACGAGCGAGGATGGTTCGGATTTCGTTGATCGTGATGAGCTGGCCATGGGGGACCGCCTTCATCACGGCGTCCACTTCCAGGGGGGCCGGAATGACGACCGTTCCCTGGCCCCAGCGATCGCTGAGCCGGCCTTCGATGCGCTCGACCCTGGGAAAATCTTTGGAGTCCGCGAGTTTCTCGCGCCAGGACTTTCGTTTTGCCATCGGTCTGATCCGAAGAGAGCGTCGACTACGGCTCGGGATATTGTATCGAAGAAAAATGGGCCCTACGAAAGACTAATATTTGTGATGAGCCAGGCCGGCGTGGAATACGCTCAGCGTTGAGGCTGTTTTTCATTCTTTCGGCGTTAGACATCCCAGGGGAGGTTTCAGTTTTTTTCGGCCGTTCGAGAAATCTCGAGGCTGTTAATCTCGTGGTGCGGTTCGAGGCGTTTCTTGACAAGGGGCGAGATGCCCCTCACAATCACCGTTCGTTGTGTGAGGTGATACAACGCCCGCGCTCCCGTTTTGCACCCTCCCGAAACGGCCCTCCCGTGAATCACTTTTCCCGCGAACCTCGAGGTCTTCATGGCCGCCGCATTCTCGCGGTGGTGCTGATGGCGTTCGCGTTCGCGGGGAGTGGAAACGTGTCACGGGCCTCGACAACCGAGGGCTCCTGGAGCGAATCGCACAAGGCTGAGCCCCATCATTGCAAGTGCGGTCAGAGTTGCGGCGGGGGCTCCTGTTGCTGTTCGTCGGGGGCATCGACGTCGGGTTCAGCCACGAAGCCAAGCTCGAAGCCGATCGACCCCTATGCGCGGCAGGAGAAAGGTCCCTGCATCGGAGCGACCCCTTGCGGTGGCGAGGGGCTTCCAGGGCCCACGCCGGGTTGGGTCGCCGTGAAGCTGGCCGTCCTGGGGTTCCCCATCGCACTCAATCCGGTTCTGTCCGGTTCGTATGTAACAGCCTTCTCGCCTGGGTTCCTCCCTGCCTCTTATTCCACACGTCTCGACGACCCTCCCGAAGCTTCGGTCGCACGCTGATCGGGTTGCGTTCGCGGTTTGATTTTGCGGGTCTCCCGTCGCGCGTCTTCGTGCGCCGGCGAGGAGAGCTTGCATTTCGCGAATTGCTGCTTCGGTCGCTTCTCGAACGCGAAGACGAACGGAACATCCAGGATCGCGCTGGCCGACGCCGGCACGCGCTGGTCCCTCATCTCTCGAGACCGGAGTGGAGTCGCAACATGCGCCGTCGCGGATTTACCTTGATTGAATTGTTGGTTGTCATCGCGATCATCGCCGTTTTGATCGCGCTTTTGTTACCGGCAGTGCAAGCGGCCCGCGAAGCCGCCCGGCGGATCCAGTGCACGAACAATCTGAAGCAGATCGGGCTGGCGCTGCACACCTACGAGAGCTCGACGAGCATCTTTCCCTCGGGCCGGACCAATTATCCGAACATGTGGTCATCTTTGGCCATGCTGCTGACGACGATGGAAGGAACCCCTCTCTTCAACGCCGTCAACTTCACCTTTCCGCCGTACGACCTGAGTGCCTCGGGAGGGAAGTCAAACGCGGCGAATACGACCGTCGTTTCGTCGGCCCTTACGGTCTTTCTCTGCCCGAGTGATGGTGTTACGCGGGTGATCGCGGGGTTCGGGGGAACCAACTACGTGGGATCCGCCGGAACGGGAACCAACACGGTTCCCTTGGGGAGTTTCAAGGTTTCGACCACGTCGCCGCAGCCGGACGGCGTCCTCTTCGACACGAGCCAGGTTCGCATCGCGGGCATCACCGATGGGCTGAGCGGCACCGTGGCGTTTAGTGAGACGATCAAGGGGAGCGGCCAGATCACCATGGGCGCGGCACCGACCGACCCGCTTCGCCAGTTCGCTGAATTCACCGCGTCGAGCTCCGCGCCACTCTCAACCTCGATTTGCGCAACTCCGACGCAATGGACCGGCGATCGTGGCCGCGAGTGGGCCCGAGGCAGCTTTATCATGGCGGCGTATAACCATTACTACACGCCGAACAGCCGCATCCCCGACTGCACCAACTCGGGACGTGCCGCCGCTCTTACCGCGGCCCGCAGCCTGCACCCAGGAGGCGTCAACACGTTGTTTTGCGATGGTCACGTCCAGTTCGTGAAAAATAGCGTCAACCAGGCGAACTGGTGGGCGCTCTCGACGCGAAGCGGCGGAGAGGTCCTCTCGTCCGACGCATTCTGAAATCGAAGAAAATTCGTTCTTATCGATTTTCACGTGAAGGAATTCCGTCGATGACACGAGCGATGATCCTGGTCGTGGGTTTGACCGGCGCATGCGGTCTGGCGATCGGCTGGTGGGCGACAGCGCCTCGCCCGCAACCTCTAAGGACCACCGTCCATGAGACGTTGAAGCCGCCGGCGGCCGATCCCTCGGCTCTGGCGGTTCGAGCTACGGCCGAACCCCTGCGTGTGGAGTTCGCGCTCCGTCCCGAAGACGTCGCCAACGATCGCGAAACACCAGCCCTGGCCGTTGACGCCGAGGGGCGTGTGGTCCTGGCCTGGGCCTCGCAAACCGCGGAAAACGAACGAACGATCCACGTGGCTCGGTCGAGCGATGGTGGAAAGACGTTCGAGTCTCCGACTCCTTTCCGCAAGGTACCGATCTATCGCTTCACCTCGCAAGGGAAGGGAAAGACGATGGCGTTCTCAACGCACGTCTTGCCGCGGCTCGTCGCGACGGCCGACGGCCTTTTCTTGAGCTGGGTTGAGGCGATTCAGGGGGGGCCGGAGGTGGTGAATTACGTCGCCCGCTCGAGAGACGGCGGCAAGACCTTCTCAGACCCCATTCGGGTGCATGGTAAGGAGGCTTCGCGCCCTGGCTTCACGACGTTTGCGGCGGCTCCGGACGGCACGCTGCTCGCAGCCTGGCTCGACGGGCGCAATAAGGGGCAGCAGCCTTTTTTCGCCGCGAAATCCGCGAATTCCGAGGGCTTCGAGCCTGAGCGGCTGGTCTATGCGGGGTCGGAGGGCAAGGGCATCTGCCCTTGCTGCGACCTGGCCGCGCTCCGGTTGCCGGACGGATCGGACCTGGTCGCCTTCCGGAACAGCGATGCCGGACACCGCGATATCTGGTTCGCGCGGGGGACTCAAGGGGGGGCGTTCGCTCCTCCCACGCCGTTGTCGCTGGACAACTGGACGTTCGAGGGTTGCCCTCACGACGGGCCTTCCCTGGCGCTCGACGGAGACCGGGTATTTGCCGTCTGGATGAGTGCCCATAGCGGAAAGAACCGGGTCTATGCGGCCCAATCGCCGGTAAGTGACCTGACCTTCCACTCGGAACCACTCAGCACCACGACGACCGCGCAAGGGCATCCCAAGGTGGCCCTGGCCGGGCCTGGAAGACTTTACGTGGCCTGGGATGAGTCTCTCGGTGACGCCGCGCCGGCACCGGCCGTAAAGGAGGGGCATGGCCATGGACATCACGGCTCTTCGCTATCGGGAAGCGGTCGGGCGGTGATGCTCGTGGCGACGATGGAGGGGACTAAGGGCTTCGGTGAGCCCGCGGCCGTCTCTCCCCGTGCGGGGGTCTTTCAGCTCAACCCGGCGATCGCCGTCGGCCGCGACGGCTCGGTGCTTGTGGCCTGGAACGAGATCGACACGTCAGGCAAGCGGGTCGTGCTTGTGCGTCGCGGGCCGGAGAAGACACGCTGATGACGGATCAAGAACGCCAGGAACCGTCTCAAGCAACGAGCCCCTGGGCCTTGGCGGGGGCCGGAGTCGTGTCGCTGCTTGTCTTTGCGGGGGTCGGCTGGGGCCTCCGCGGGCTTCGCGAAGAGCCGCCGGGGGAGCTGGCTCCCCCGGCTTCGACCGTGGCGGCTGTCGCACCTGCGGTTGCATCACCGCATGCGCGGGGACGGCTTGTTTTTCAGGTTCAATGCGCCCGCTGTCATGGTCCCGAAGGACGCGGCGATGGTCCCGACGCAGCCACTCTGCGCCCACCGCCGCGGGATCTCAGGGGCAACACCTGGCATACGCCTCCCTCGCGGGAATCGATCCAGGCCACGATCCGAGGCGGTGTGCCCAACTCGATGATGCCCGGGTTCTCGGCTTCGCTCTCCGCCAGCGAATTAGCCGCGGTCGGAGACTATGTTTTGAGCCTCGCCCCCGGGGGGCATCCGGAAGCATCCATTCCGAACGGACTCCTTGAGAAGGCGGGTTTTGTCGCGGCTCCGGCGACACGGCCCGCGCCCGCCTTCACGGTGCTCGGAACCGGCAATCAAGGCGTCTCACTTGAGCAGATGAGGGGCAAACTGGTCGTGGCGGTCTTCTGGGGGACCCGGTGCGCTCCCTGCTTGAAGGATTTGCCGGAGTTGGAGGAGCTGGCTGCGCGGTTTGGGAGTGACGGCTTGGCCGTCGTGCCGATCTGCGCCGACGAGGTCGACGCGACGATCGTGCGTCGCGTAGCCAGTGAGTCCGCGCCAAAGCTCCCGGTGTTTGTCGACGGGATGGGGACCGCGAAGCTGTCGTATGACGTCCAGGCTCTTCCCACGTCGGTTCTCATCAATGCCCATGGCGACATTCTTGGCCAGGCGGTCGGGGCCCTACGTTGGTTATCGCCGGAGATGGAGGCTCTCATCCGTTTTGGGCTTGGCGATCGGGTTTCGGGCGGCTCGGAAACGGCGGCTAAGGCGGCCGGAGGTTGAGCTAAGGGGCCTTTTGCGGTTACGCAGGGCTCCCTTGGTCGCTTGCAAACGGCGAAGCGAACGTTAGAATTAAGGTTTTGAATTTGGGCCGCCCAAGCGAATCGATCGATCGGCCAACAACGACAACGACTTCGGGCTCTTCCCCCAACCCATCGTATGTGTCCCTTCTGGATTTGATGGATCGAACTTTCGCATTTTGACATGGGAGAATCGTTTCCGATGGCTGTTGCCTCCACGACCAAAACCCAACACCTGAGCGCCACCGTGCTCTTGAGCAAAGGGTTGACCCCGGGCAAACTTCGCGGCCTGCAACGGATCAGCAACGCGAACGGGACGCTGACGATGTTGGCGCTCGATCAGAACAGCTCGATGATCGAGATGGCCAACAAGGCACTCAAGGGCAAGGGGCTGGACCGCGAGCCGACCTACGAAGAGATCGTCGAAGCGAAGCTCGACATGATGCGGCAGATGGCGCCGGCCTCCTCGGGCGTTTTGATCGACGCCTACTACGGCGCCTGGTCGGCGATTGCCTCGGAAGCCGTTCCCGCGCACAAGGGATTGCTGATCCGGGTCGAGAAGTCGGGGAGCCCCAAGAACAAGGTCGGGGGCCCGATGGGTGAGTACGAGCCGGGCTGGAGCGTCGAGAAGATCAAGCTGCTCGGTGCCGACGCCGTCAAGCTCCTCGCCCCCTTCGAGCCGGGTGAGCCGATCTCGGCCGAACACCAGCTCGCGTTCATCGAGGAAGTCGCCAACGACTGCCGCAAGCACGACATCCTCTTCCTGCTCGAGCCGGTCGCCTTCCCCTACAACGGGGAAAAGAAGACCGACGCCAGCTTCCTCGACCGCAAGGCTGAGACGACCATCGAGAGCGCCCGCCAGCTCAGCCGTTATTGCGACGTCTACAAGGCTGAGTTCCCCGGAACGCTCGGCCATGGCTCCGACGAGCAGCTCGTCGACAACTTGCACGCCCTGAGCGAAGCGAGCGTCCGCCCCTGGGTGCTCCTCTCCGCCGGTGTGGATTACCCTGACTACCTCAAGCAGGTTAAGATGGCGATGGAGTGCGGATGCTCGGGGATCTTGGGGGGCCGCGCATTCTGGAAGGAATACTTCCTCCAGGATGGCGAGGAAGCCCGCACCAAGTTCGCCGCCACCACCGGCCACAAGCGAGTCGCCGACGTTGACGTCGTCGTTCAACAGCACGGCACCCCTTGGTTCGCCAAGTACGGCTTGACCCGTGAAGACCTGCACAGCATTCGCGCCAGCGAAGGTTGGCACGCCCGCTACGCCCCCCACGCCCATGCGGCTGGCGGCGCCGGCGGCCACACCCTCCGCGCCGGTGAAGTCTACTGAGTTTGTTCCTGGTGAGGTGGACGGCCGATGTCCACCTCACTGGTAGCGACGAATCCCGCGAACGCATGTTCGCGTCAACACGGGTGATGGGAGCAACCTCTTTCTGGTTGCTCCCATCACCCGTGTTGTTTCTTGCGCGGTTTAAGCAGAAAACCCAGGGCGAATGACGACAAAGTCATCACTCTGAGCCGGGAAAGAGTCTCAGGGGCAGCCCAGAGTCAAGATGCTGTACAGCATCACCAGCGCGAGGTGCAAGGGGTGTGTTTTCCAGGCGGGTTAGCTGTTGCATGAGGAAAATTGCGAATTATTTTATATTTAATTTTACGAGCGGCCCATCCTTGTCAGCTCCCTGGAGTTTGTCCGAGGAGAACCGACGAGAAACGGGAGAGGGGCGACGTCGCGATATCAGAGGAGGATGAGCCTCGTTTTCAACGACGCTCGGGACGCCCTCATCATCCCTGTCGTCAGTAAGCGGACGTGAGTGAACGAGGGGCCCTGCGGCCCACTCGTTCACTCGTTTGCTCTGGGTCTTACCGTCCGTTCATGCCACGGCGTTCGATCACGCTACGACCAGGCAGAACGAGAGGAGCACGCGGCGACTTGGGCGGCAAGACGCGGGCCTCGGCGGCCGGGCCGGGGCGTATGCCCGTCTTGTCGTCGATGATCTGCATGCTTTGAGCACCCACGATTTGGGACTCGCCGGTGCGACGGTTGTATTCGACGGCCTCGCCGTTGCCGGTCGAGAACGGCTGTCCCACGTTCATCTGCCTGGCGAGAATGACTTCATGGTTCTCTAAGGCGTAGGCGTAGAAGAGTTCCTTGAGCGAGTCGTAGGTGATCACGTCGGCAATGATCGACTCAGTGCGGCTCTTGGCCTGGGCGTTTTCCCAAGCCTTGAGGAAGTTCCTCGAAGTGCCGTCGCCCGTTGCCGAAGGCTCGCTGATGACGCGCATGGTTTGTGAGGTCAGGAACATGCCGTCTTCAGGGGGCTCGTCGAACTTGAGAGGTTGCGAGGTATCAGGGACCTTGGCGCTCAGAGCCTGAACGTCACCCCAGAAATCGGCCCAACGAATCTCGGTTTTGTCTGTGTCTTTGCCCGCGAGGTAGCGGCCCTTCATCCCCTGGCTGAAGGCCACCTGCGTCAGCTTCAGAGGAGGCAGTGGCGCGGCTTTCCCTTTGATCTTTCCTTTGGCCTGGGAGGCCCCTGTTCCGTCGCTCGCGTGCATCGTTGAGCCAGCACGTCCAATTACAGCCGGCGTCCGGCGAACGGGCGTACCGCCTGGCCCAGGGTTCGCCGTGGGGGTCACCGGCACGCGTGCCACGCCCGGGCGGGTACTGCCCGGCGACGCATTGGGGTCCCCTTCTCCATCGCGATTCCAGAGGTAGACGATCCCCGCGCTATCCACGTAGAAGTTGCCCGTCAGCTTCTCGTAAGCAACCTTTTCCCCTTCGATCCGCTGTTGCTGCATCACGATGCGCGGGTCGTCTTCGTTGAGCTTGCGGGTAATGACCAGGACCTTCTCGAAGCAGCGAACTTCGGCAATTTGCGGCTTCGGTTCTGGTGCTTCTTCCTCGGTCCCTTCCGCCTCGGCCGGCTTGGGTTCCTGCTTGGGACGTGACAGGACGACGATCCTGTCCATGTACGTCTCCATCATGTTGTTGCAAGACATGTACGCGTCTTCCATGCTGGCGCGAACATTCTTGAAGAACTGGGCCTTAGCGACGGGCTCGCCATGCGGGTTGAGGGAGTTGCCGAAGAACCGCATCTCGTCGTCCCATGAGATCGTCATGGGGCGCTTCGTGGCCGAGTCATCCGTCTTCTTTTGAGCTTTCTCTTTGCCTTTGTTCTGGGCAACCACTTTGCCTTTGGTGCCGGTCGCGGGCTTGGCCGCTCCCTTCTTTTCTGTTGCGCTCTTCTTTTCTTGTGCGCCCTTCTTCTCCTGGGCCGGGGTATCCTGCCCCTTCTCCGAGAAGAGTCCTCGTTCGGCCATCTGGGTGAGGGTGCCTCGTCCCAGCACCCAGGCGCGGTCGGTCGACTGGTCGAGACCGATGATTGGTCCGGTGATCTTCATGTCTTCGGTGGTCACCATCGCGGCCGGAAGCATCGCCAGCTCGGTGGCCGAGATGGGCTTCGACGGGTCGCGGTCGATGACGTGCACCTTGGACTTGCCGTTGCCGAGGTTGGTCAGGTCGAGTGCCTCGCCCGTGACGTCGGTCCCTTGCACTTTGCCGGGGGCCGGATCCTGGTGATAGAGGACGTTTCCTCGGAGCCGGACGAGTTGGATCTCGGACTTGGAAGACTCGAGGCTCGACTTGCCGCTCTCCGCCTTGCCGGGCGCGGGCTTGGTGTCCGGATGCTGGCGGATCAGGGCCCAGACGCGATTAGCACGCACGGCCACGTCGGGTTCCGTCTCCTTTGGCGGCGGCTCTTTCTTCTCTCCCGGCTTGGCTTCCCCTTCCGGCTGACCCGGCGAAGCCGCGGGCTCGGAGGCCGCGGGCGTCGCGGGCTTGGCCGCGGGCGTCGCGGGCTTGGCCGCTGGCTCAGTGGGGACGATCTCAAACTCCGCGTCGAGGCGGTCACGCGCGGTCATCGTCTTGCCGGGGGAATTCAAATGCACATCGAGCAAAGCCGTGAGCTTTTCGATCTGAAACGACTCTGAGCTGGACGCAGGCTGAGACTCCGTGCTTCCCCCTTCGACCTTGGCCACGGCGACGTCCGTCTTGCCAGGAGGCTTGGGCTTGGGTTTGAGCACGATGATGATCTCGTCGTTGGCGTCGAGCGTCGCCTGCTTGGGGTCGATCAGCTCAGGCTGTCCCTTGAGCTTGATCGTCCGCATCAGCGGCCTACCCGGCGTCTCGTCGGTCTGCATCACGAGGAAGTCTTGCCAGGTCGCGGTCCGTTCCACCGGCTTGTCGCGGGCGGGGCGGGTTTCCAGTCTGCCCGGCCCTCTTGCGACGACGGTGGCGTTCTCGCTTCCCGTACCATGCTCGAAGATGGTCGCGTCGATGGTCAGGATGGTGGTGATCGACTGAACCTTGCCCTTATCGGGCCCTTCCTTCACGAAGTCGGTCTTGTCGACGCGGATCTTCCCGTTCTGGTCGGCCCAGAGATATGTGCTGTCAGGTTCGCTTGGCAGGAGCTTTTTGTGGATCAGGCCGTTGCATCTCGCGACAAAGCCCTGCGACTTCGATTGAAGCCAGACCGCATGGCCTGTCGCGTGGGCCACTCGCATCGTCAATCCCGACCCCCCGTTCCCCGAGGACTCCTCATCCGGCGGCTTGGCCCCGCCGCCTTCAGCCTCTGAGGCAGGCAGCATTGTGAGTGAGAGGTTGTCGCAGTTCAACTGGTCGGGAGCTTGCGCCGGCTTGATCTGAAGCACCACCACATTACGGCTGAAATAAACCATGGTGGGCTGAGGAGGAGCAGGAGGGCCAACGAAGTCGAGCCTCTTGGGCTTCGGCTTGGGCAACTCAACCTTCATCTGTCCCGAGCAACGCAGGTCGATGACCGCCTGGGTCGAGCTTCCCTTCTCTCCCCCCGGTTTGCTAGGGAGGATGCCGGTGGAGCCGGCATTGTTCATGACGATGTGAACGTCTTTTTGCAGGAATGCCGTTTCCGCCCCGTTGAAGCCGGTGGCGGAAGGGTTCCCCTCATCCTTGGGGCGAAGCTTGATTTCAAGCCCCATGCCCGTGATCTTGATGTCTCGTTCCTGGATGACGACTTCCGACTCGCTCTTGATTTGAAGGGTGGGCTCGTCGTAATCGAAATACGTCATCGGGCCGATCACAAGGTCGTCTTCGAGCACCGCGGGAGTGCCTTTGTCGTCCCGGATCCGCACATCCCCTTCGACCCGAGCATGCACGACCTGAAGCGGAGTGGCTTCTTTGTTGTTAATCAGGCCGAGGGGTTGATTCAGGTCGATCACCGCGCGCTTGCTGGTGACGGTCTTGATCCCCTTACCGTCGGGAGACACCGAGATGACAGCGAACGGCGTAAAGGTCAGTTGCTTGCCGTCTTTGCTCTTCTCATAGTTCTCGGCATACATCCAGTAGCCGCGTTCGTGGTTGTAATAGCGGTAGGTGAGCTCGCGGTTGGCGGTCCAGTGTTTCCGGCCGAATGTTGTGGTGGCCAGATCGATGGCCTGCTGCTCGGTTCGGGATGGCAGCTTGCGGAATTTGTCTGCCTGCGCAATGTTGACCGCTCCGAGCCTCGCAGCAACGACCGCGAAGACCTGGACGTAAGTGGCGTAGCTCGCCAGCAATACGCCAAAAGCCGTCACGATCTGAAGCACTTTCTTGAACACGGGCATTATCCGTTGTTCGGGAGGAAGACCGGTCTTTATCCGTCATGCTCGAGGCGACCTACCAGGTCGCTCAAGCTGGAATTCGATAACGGGCGACGAGGCTGTCCCAGACGCCCTGGTGTTTCAAAATAATTTCAACCGCCTCACGGATGACTCCCCTTCCTCCAGGGGCCTGAGTCACCAGGTGGGCGGTCTGGCGAACTTCCGGAGCGGCGTCGGCCGGGCAGATGGCCAGACCCACGGCGCCCAATACGGAAAGATCGGCCAAATCATCACCGATATAGCAGACTTGTCTCGCGTCAACTCCGAGTTCGGCAATCAAAGTACGAAAGGGCTTTGCCTTTTGTGGGCTCCCCTGGATGACGGGGTGAATCCCGAGTTCGGCTGCCCTGTGGTTCACTGCGGCTGCCCTCCGGCCCGACAGAATGGCGGAGCGTTTGCCCGCCTCGCGCCAGAACTGAAAGGCACTTCCGTCTCGGACGTGAAAATGCTTGGTCTCGACCCCTCGGTCGTCGATGGCGATGACACCGTCGGTAAGGACGCCGTCGACGTCGACCACGAGAAGTTCGACCGGCTCGCAGCGCGCGGCGAGGTCGGCGGGGGGGACCATGGGCAATTCACTCCTCGAACTCGGCTGGGACGAGACCGATCAGGTCGGTCAGGTCGATCAAGCCAACCAAGCGGCCTCCCCGGTCCACCACCGGCAGCTCGCTGATTTTACGCGAATTGAGCGCTTCCACGGCTTCAACGATCCCTGCGCCCACCACGATCCGAACCGGATCTCGGGACATGACTTCGCCGATCGGTCGATCAAAGTCCGACTCGCCCCGACGCTCGAAGAGGCGAGCCAGGTCGCTGTCGGTGAAGATGCCGAGCAGGCATTGGTCTTCGTTCTCGACCAGAATGGCGCCGGAGCGTCGTCGCGGTCCCGCAAGACGGACGAAAACCTCACGAATCGTTTCGTCAGGCCGCGCGCGGCGAATCTGCTCGCCGGTTCGCATCACGTCTTCAACCCGGCTCAGCTTGCGCCCCAAGCTCCCGCCCGGATGAAAGACGGCGAAGTCCTCGGCCCGAAAGTCACGCATCCGGCTCACGAGCAACGCCAAGGCATCACCAACGGCCATGAGGGCCGTCGTGCTCGCTGAGGGAGCCAACCCCAAAGGACAGGCTTCTTCGATCGGTCCGAGCACCACGCAGAGGTCGCTCGCTTGTCCGAGCTTGCTGCTGGCCCGCCCTGTGATCGCAATCAGCGACGCTCCCAGGTGCCGCAGCGCGGGGATGAGCCGTACGACTTCCTCGGTCTCGCCGCTCTGCGACAGCGCGATGACAATGTCATCGGTGCGAATCCGCCCCAGATCGCCATGAACGGCTTCAGCGGGATGCAGCGGAAACGCACGCGTGCCCGTCGAGGCCAGCGTCGCCGCTAGCTTCTGGCCGACCAGCCCCGCCTTGCCCATCCCGGTAACGATGACGCTCCCAGGACAGCGGAAGATCATCTCGGCGGCTTTCACGATCGAAACGCCGAGCCGATCGCGAACCCGCGACAGCGCTTCCGCCTCAATGCGAAGAACCTCTCGCGCGAACGCGAGCCGTTCCCCATCGGTTTCCAGCGCCAGCGGCGCATCGCTGATCATCGCCATCGTTGGGCCTCCCTGCCCTACCCCACAACGTCGGACTGGACAACCAGCCTAACGCCTCTGACGATTCTCGGGGACCGCACCATAGCCCATACCCCCAGACTCGTCAACGCGGGCCCTGTTGACTTCTCAGCCCCAATTCCGTTACGGGGTCTCAACGCCCCATTATTCCTTAGTCGGCAATCCCATTCTGTGAAATTGGCCGATTCAGGCGAAATGGAATACGTTTTGTGAACGGAAATTATGATTCCCCGACCTGGGAAAGATTCGGGTCGACTCCCTGGGGATATTCCCTCCCCATGCCCAAGCCTGACGGGCAAGTTTGCCGTGATGATTGCGAGAAAATCGCCAACGTCTGTCTCATGGTCGACCCCGTCTTCGTCCTTTCCTCATTCCTATCCCGGAGCCTTCATTGGGCGCAACTTATGGCGACAAACGTTTGACTCAGGCGCAAATCTGGAGCTCGGAAAATTCCGTTTAGCCAGGACCCTTCACCTCACCGACGGCCGCGAAAAGGCAGACGGAGGAATTTGTTGAGTTAAGCAAACTTCCCGTGTCAAACGCCTTTTCTCTACTATTTCGATCGAGATTATTATTTTTGCTCTTGATTTCGGAGCGGGCAGATCCGATGATTTGAGCCAGCGATGGCCAAGGGCGTGCTGCTGGGGTAATCAGCCCAAACGTCCAACATCGCGGAGGAGCAAGTTCCATGACCAGCTCATGCGTCCGCTGCTGCTGTTGTTGTTGACGGCGCACTCCCTTCTTGCGTGAGGCTGCGCGGCCGTTCCGGCCCCTCCTTGGACGCATTCTCATCGAAACACGAATCAAAGGTTCGCCCGGGCCGATCGATCGGCCCTCGGGAGGTCTCAAGACCGGCCATCGAGCAAGGGCTTCAAGATCGCTCCGCGCATCGTTCGCGGAGGGACGCGACCTCGTACGCACGGTGCCGGCGAGCTTTTGATCCACCGAAACCATTTCTGAGAATTCACAGCGCATTTTCCCAGGAGATGATGATATGAAAACGACATTGCGATCCGCGGCGCATTGGGTGACGACCTTGGCCTTGGCATTTCCGGCCCTCGCGCCGGCGGCCGAGCCCGAGAAGCCGAAGCAGGCGGCGTTCCATCTGACGCCCCCGCAGGTGATCTCACACGAGGCTCTCGAGAAGCGGCTCAACGACCCGGCACTACGCCTGATCGACGCCAGGTCCAAAGCGGACTATGGCAAGGGGCATTTGCCGGGCGCCCTTTGGGTTGACGTGAAGGCATTCGAAGATCTGTTCAAGTCGAAAGAGGTCGCCGATAAGTCGGTCTGGGCTCATGCGTTGGCCCCCTTGGGAATTGGAGCCAACACCGAGGTCTATGTCTACGACGGAGCCAAGCAGCACGACGCCGCGCGGGTCTGGTGGCTGCTTGGGTACGCGAACGTTGAGAAGATCGGACTTGTCGACGGGGGCTTTGGCCTTTGGCAGAAGTCTTCGCGGCCGGTGGTCACCGAGGTCAAATCGGTTGCGCCGCAGGAGTTCTCGGTCAAATTCCACGAGCGCCGGGTTTTGAGCCGAGCCGAAGTTCAGGCCGCGGCCAAGGGAGAGGAACTGCAACTGCTCGACGCCCGCTCCGTCGCCGAGTTCAAGGGGGAGAAGAAGCCAGCCAACGGTGGTCGCGCTGGTCATATTCCTGGAGCCAAGAATCTCGAAGCTTATGACCTCGTCGATGCCGATGGACGGTTCCTCGACAAAGAGGCAACCCTCAAGAAGTTGTCCGCGGCGGGTATCGTTGAGGGCAAGTCCGTAGTCGTCTACTCCAACGGCGCCGGCCGGGCCTCGGTGGCCACCTTCGCTCTGCGAAAGGCCGGCATCCACGCCCGAGTCTATGTCCCTGGCTTCGCCGCATGGGCCAAGGACGCCTCGGCGGAGATCGTCACGGGTCTGGACGCCGGTTCGCGAGGTAACTGAATCCTTCCGAAAGGAATAATCGCGGTGACGGGGGCGGCTTTAACCGCCCCCGTTTTGTTCATGTGTCAATTACATTGTGCGTGTCCGTAGCAGAAATGGCAGACCCCTTGATATTTCAGATGATTGCCGAGAAATCGGCCTAGCCTAACTTCTACATCTGACGATTGCAGAACCACGGATTTCTCTGCTTTTCTTTTATCGAAGCCCTAAAGTCGGCACTACATCGGAGGCACTCTTTTCGGCAGGCTCAGTCTCTGGGGGAAGCCCAGTCCCAGGTGGTCCAGCAGGTTTTTCTTCGCTCGGTCTGGCTGAGTGAACCGCGAACATGAAGAGCGTTATGGCGCTACCCAAGCGTTGGATCGAACAGCGAACTTTGGGCTGGATCGGCCACTATCGTCAGTACAGCAAGGACCACGAGCAAAACACTACACCGAATGAGGCTATGATTCATATTACCGTAACTCACGTAATGCTCTGAAAGCTCACTCAGGCAAAATCCTAGTTCGCAGACACACGTCTGAGCAACGCACGAGATTTTAGAAAGAGCCTCAGTCATTTACATGGCATGTGACAATTAAAGTAAGAGAGCTATCGCCCGTCTTTATTTGGATCGGCAGCTTGCTATAACCTACCTTTGAGGGACTTTGAATTTTCAGCGACAACTTTGCCATTAAGGACGCTCTGGCGACCGACGAATCCAATAACTTCCAGTCTGAGTTGCTGAACGAAATAGCATTCGTTGGAATTTCTGGTTTATCCGTCTTAATTATAAAGGAAATCTCATTTATAGAATTCTTTTCGACAAAACCTAGATTTATCATAGAGGGAACGATCTTTTGCGCAGCCAATTTCTCGTAGGAAACCGGATATTCTACTGAAAACGGCTCATCACCATCGACACTGAATCGAATAACCCCGGTTTCATAATCGCCCTGGATAAATTTTTCGACGATAGAAATTTTATAAGTGATTGAAGATTCGAGTGTTTTGAAATTTTCACATATTAACCATGAATTATTTGTAGATGTTTTGACGCGCGGAAGCATGGAAGATTTATTTGGTGTTAGCTCTATATATTGCGATTCTAATTCCTTTGAGAGATCTCGCACAAAACGCAGGCGATACGGACGAATGTTTATGGGCAGTTTAATGTTGGCTCGAAAAACTAGTGTCTTTTCTTTAGCGAGCGGGTCATTGGTGTTGAACGAAATACTGTGAGCAACAGGACCCTCCTGCAAAGGTGCCGAGAACTTGACTTTGATCGAGGTACGCTCTCCAGGCAACAGCGAAGACTTGGCAACTTCTGCTGGTGAACATCCACAAGAAGATCGTAAATTATTGAGAAATAAACGTGAATTCCCTTTGTTCGAAATGTCGAAATTCACAGCTTGCTTAGAACCCGGAAGAATATTTCCCAGATCCTGTTCTTGCTTAGGCAAGGACATCCGGGGTTGAGACCCCATTATTCTGGAGCCCGAGTGTCTATACCAAGAATAAACCCCGATACCAAGCACAGCAAGAAGGGCCGACATTGTGAAGACACGTGCAACTGCGGTTTTCATGCCTATTCCTTTTCGCCTACTGTTAGAATACAAGGAGAAGGAAAGACCTTTTCTCATTATACCCGGTAGCGTTTGGTAATGTAGAATGACAAGAGAAAATCAAAACCGTCACGGAACGCGAGGAAAAACCGTGATTGTCTTACAATCTCTGACAAAACCTTCTTGGCGTGATTTTCGCACCATCGGTCGATAGCCCTTCATTTCGAGGACTATTGCCATGGCCACCGCCTCTATACCGGATGAATTCTTCGGCGCCGTCGCTCATCACCTGCTGCCGGAACGGCCTGTCTGACCCAAAGGCGGCCGACCCCGGGGTCGGCCACGGCACCGCCCTCCGGGTAATCTGATTCGTGCTGACCGCCGGCGCCTGCTGGGAGGACGTCCCCGAGGAGTTGGGCTGCTCCAGACGCATCGCCTCTCGACGGCTCCGGGCCTGGGAGGAGGCCAGGATCTGGGACCGGCCCCGGGGCCGACTCGCTTGGCCTGCTCAAGGGGGCCGGCAAGCTCGACCTCGACACCGTGATCATCGCCGGCGTCACGGTCCAAGGTCTGTACCTTCGGCGGCGGCGAGGCGACCGGACCGCGCCCGATGGACAGCAGCCGGCCTGGCACCAAGCACACCGTGATGGTCAACAAGGCTAGGGTCCCCATGGTGACCCAAACCGCCGGGGCCAACGCCAGTGACCACACGGTTTCTACCGGTGCTCCTCGACTTCCCCCAAGGTGGGCGGGACGCCGGGTCGGCCCAAGGAGTTTCGCGACGGGACCTAAGCCGACCGAGGCTACGACAGCGAACCCTTGAGGACATTGCTCCGCTGGATGGGGATCGAACCGCCCATCGCCAAGCGTGGAACACCGCATGGCAGTGGCCTGGGCAAGCTCCGATGGGTGGTTGAGCGGACGATCAACTGGCCCAGGGGTCTGCGGCGGTCGGGGGCTCGTTAATGACCGGCCCGGTGTGATCATGGATGCTGGTATGATCATGGATGCTTGGGCGACGCTGGCGTCTTCTGTTTTCGCATCCTGCATCACGACACTACATAGATGCCGGGGTTTTTCAGAGCTTGTTAGTGATTTCGAGAGCAATAGCAGAAGCTAGATCGCAGGACGCGACTGTTCTCCAACGCAAAGTTGCATAATGAATTCCGTCTCATCCGCCCATGTGGCCGTCCTCGCGGCTCTTGCTACGCAAACGTGTAAATTTTTGCCTCCTCAGCAGAATCGGTGGGTGCGTTTTGGCTCAGGAAGATGGCCAAGGTTGTATAAAAGGGCCAGATTTGCGACTTTCGCTGTCCGGAATCCGTACAACTTTCTCGTCACCAGTTTCGCCTTGTTGTTGAGCCCCTCCACGGCCCCCGACGAAATCTCCCCGCGTGCCCGGAACCAGTTCAGGATCAAAGTTCGATGGGCACACATGCTACGGGCGATCTTCTTCATCGGTTCCAGTCGCGAACGCATCACCCGGCCCGCCCATTCGTCCAGGAACTTCCCGGCCCACCATGCGCTCTTGTACTCCCAGAGCCGCTGAAACTCCTCGCGAAGCGGGTACGCTCGCACCGTGCGAAGGTTGTATCTCAAAAGCTCCGACAGCTTCACAGTCTGCTTGTCCATCAGATTTTCCGGCCGCTTCAGGAAGCGTCACCGCGACTTCTTCAACACAGGCTCGTAACCCTCACGCACCAACCGCTTCGATTCCTCCGCGCGGATCTCGTCCAGCGCCTTGCCGAACTGCTGCATCGCGTGGAACCGATCCAACACGTGGACCGCCTCGCTGAGGTGCTCGGCGATCACGTTGAGGTACGCTTTACACATGTCGCTGCACACGTACTTCACCTTCTGGCAGACCGAGTCCCCAAGATTCGCCAGGTACGAATGCAGACTCGCCTCCGTCCGGTGCTCAGCCACAGCCAAGAGCCGCTTCGTCGCGCCACCGATGTCGTACAGAAGCGTCAAGTAGGTATGTCCGCGGTCCCAGGCGATCTCGTCGACTCCCAGAGCCGTGACCTGGCTCAGATTCGGATGGGCCAAGCCCCACTCAACCGCGTGTTCCACCGCACAGAAGACGCTGTCCCACGACGTACGGAAAATCGTCCGACCTCGCTCCAACTCAGCCTCTTGGCCCAAGTCGCCAGATACCAACGGTAGGTCGTCGTCATTTGGTTTTTGCCGTCGCACCAGGGCACCATCTCCACGGTCACCCCGCAACGGAGACAGTTCACACGTCGCATCCGGTACACCAAGAACACGACGATTCCCCACACCGGGACGAACGCGAACCGCCGATCCTGGAGACGGTCGTAGATACTCCCGGGGCAGCTACAGCCGGAACAATAGAGACGACATTCTTCCGGGACCGCACACGAATAACCAAGGCGGGATCACCTTGGACGTCCTCCCAATGAGCCTTGCCGTAGGCGAAGGACTTGAACTTCTCCACCCGATTGAGGATTGTCTGGATATGCATCCTGGGGCGCTCCCGGTATCGACGAAGTGTGGTAACTCCATCTTGACCGAGCGGTGTCCCAGGATGCTCTCCTTTCTCCCAAGGCCGATTTGTCTTCCGATCAAACACTCACAGATTCTGCGGAAGAGCCAAATTTTTCCTCTGTACATTTTTGATGAAGCGAATGTGACTGTTCGTTCCGATGAAAGGAGCGAAAACGAAGCATCGGCCCCGAGCCATTCCCTTGCCATTCTGATAAAAAATCATTTTTTATTGATGCGTTTGAAAATAAATGTCACTGGGTTGTTATTCGTAGAATAAGGGCCAATCCCTACGCAAAGCTCCCAGCCTTCTGCGCCTAGCGCATTGAAATTCTGTTCATTGGCAGGCGTATTAACTATTTTATATTCCCACTTTAAAAAACCATTCTGAGGATTGGATTGGGCAATGACACTTGCAGGGCGGAAAAAAGGCAGAAGGGCGACAGCGACCAGGAGAAGAGCGACCACGAAAGCCAATCGAATCTTCATTTCAAACCTCTTTAAAAAGCAGTGATGGAAAAATTAGAACGCATTTACAGACAACCTAATGCCGAATTTGCAATTTGGCAAGAACATCATTCATATCATTTTGATCAGCAGTAACAATAATTGAATCACCTTTCCAATCATAGGGCAACGTTACGTCATGGCCAGAGATCACGGGCCGAGGGGGATCGAAAAAAGAAAGCCCAGATAATAACGTATAGTAAGATAAAATAAAATGATCGTCATTGACAAACAGGATAATTGGAGTTCGAATGAGAGTCAGATCCGACCTCGTAAGCTTTACGCCTACCGCTACGAGTCGACGAGACTGAAACGCGGAGACCATTTCGCTAATACTGGTTTTACCCAAAGAGTTAACTGGTACATACAATTTCGACTCATCCAAACTCAAAGGCCTCCCAAGTAGTTTTGACGCAATCGAGAAACATATTTGGCCGCAGCTATGGCTTGTGTCAAACATGTGATACATGTGGTGTTCAACCGGTGCATCGTCACGTGGAAAAAAGAAAAATTTTAAAAATAAAACATTTAAAAATAAAACAGTAATAAAAATTATCTTTGTAGAGCTCATCTTAAACATTATTAAGATTCCACTGTCGAAATTCAATGCTGAAAGAGTGCCGCCGCAAGAATCTTATTTCTCTTATGAGTAGACAGGATAAGGAATCTCGGTATTCCGTTCAAGCCGTTCTTCTTCTCCTATGCCTGATGGAAAGTATTAAAAATATAAAAACTGCGTTAGCGACAAGGATAGCCAGCAGGACGTGAAGCGAACTCAATCTACTGGGCTTCTTGCCTAACGCGATTCTAATCTGGTGGTCCAAGTCTAGATCGCTCATATTGTTTACGACGTAAGTGCTTTTCCTAATTCGATCATCAACCACGACGTTCTTCGGTATAGAAATAGTGAATTGAGAATTAGTGACGGCATTATTAACGGACCAATCACTGAATACTATAATGTATTGATTCCTCAGCAAATACTCGCCTTTCACAGGGAACGGCTTGTAGGTTTCACAAATAGATTGACTCGGCAACCAAATTCCTTTTGAAACTTCCTTATAACCTTCGTTATGCATCGTGGCATAATCGAACCAATCCGTCGGTGGGTTCGTCGAACTTTGTAATGAACGCTTGACGACAGCAAATCCTTTATTCAGGTCGATCTGGAAGCTGTATCGCGCCATGCCAGTTGCAAACGGCACTGCCTTAGACGTAATAAAGGCGAATTTTGATCTATTTATATCTTTGACTTCAAAAGAACCTATGCTGTTTTCTTTTAGTAATGCGTGTATTGTATTTCCTTTGAAATGATATAGGAAATCTTCGGGAGGAATTCGCCATGTCGGACTCTCTTGAAAGGAGCTTATGCGAGCGTTGTGAAAAACAGAATCGGTTCCTATCAGAGAGACATAGGCATTACCGTCGTAGGTTTCGACCGAAACTTTGTTGTGCTCTTTTTTCTCTTTAGTCCAAGACTCTTCCGATTCGAGGCAAAACCTGCGTGTTGTTACGTCGATTGTATATTTACCTTTGATGGTAGCTTTGTTCTCCTGTCTATTCACGGGGTTGATTTCTTTACATCCGATTGTCCAGTGAAAAGAATAACTCGAAACGGCAGTCTCGGAATCCCTTAATCCTTGGAGGACCTGACCCGCATCAATATTGGCGGAAATAAATGCCATTGCGATAAGTGCAAAACCGGTATTCATTGTCCTGTGCCTCTGGGAGATTAGAACGCTTATCTTCAGGTGAGCACCTTAGCTTGACACGGCGTTGTGAAGAACGCTCGAGCCAAAGCTCCGAGATCCACTGAACATAGCTTCGGCAACGAAGCATCGCAAAACACTTTTTGTTTGCCGAAGCGCAAAAATGCAAGTTACGAATGTAGTGGTAACACGCATGATGAATCTGAACTAGAAGGAACAAGGAAGAGGGAAACCGAAATCTTTTCCGCATGAAAGCACTAAGATGCCGAGAGAAGAGTAAAAGAAGAAAGGATCTGTGTTCTATTTGAACTCCTGATTCGACTTCTTCGCATGCAATCTCGGCGTCTTGCCAATTCAAGGGCTTCACCCTTTGCTCGGGTAGGGAATCGCTTCGCTCTCTCTTTGACATTAGCCTCCCATTGGACAGGAAACGACGCTAGTTGTGACCACTTGATTACCACAAGGTGTTGGATTTGTGGAGCATGCGCTGCCCAGGCATTTGGCAGGGTTTCCACCCTGGGGAGGAGTAACAGTTCCGTAGGTGATCGATGCACATTGAGCATTCTGCGAAGTTGCTGTACATGTGAAGCAGTTTGAAGCTGGCTGTTTTGATTCGCACGCTGTAGACATGTTATAAGTGACGGCTACGCATTCGTCTTTATCCGTTGTTAGTGAGCACCCTTGTGCAGCTGTAGCGCAATTCGCACACGCAAAGGGAAAAGCGCCGGTATTGGCGCAGCTTCCTCTACAAGCAATCGGGCCGCCCGCGCCTTCCATAGACGCCATCTCTGACGCATTCAAAAGCCTCCTTTGAGCGTGAGCGTTGTAACTAGTGGAGTTGTAGGCGACGAAAATACCGAGGGCTGCTTGCAAGACAATCATGACGCGAAAGTGGACTGAATGTCGCATTGTGTTCCTCCGGTTTGGCGAGATGTGCACAGAATTTTCGACTTTAGACAACTTACTATTTAGTTGTCAAGACTTAAATTTTGCTTCTTCGTCGATTTTATAATGGTTGATGCGAGAGCGCTCCCGTCAAGGCTGCCGTCCAGCTTCGTCCGCTTTGCTCTTTGCAGCGGGACTCCTCATTTGACCTTGGCTTAATCGAGATTGGGTCTTTAGGTTGCGAATGCGAGGCTACGCCATGATCACCCTTCTACCTCAATTCCTGGGAGACCCCGATGCTCTGCAGCGAGTGTCAGGGCCTGCTCTTTCCCTGTGCACGCCCCAAAGCCCTAACCGTTGCTGAAGATCATTAAGCCTACCTGTCGCGCTGTGGAGCTAGGTGTCTTTTGTTGGATCGCAAGCTCAGCCCGATCTCACTGAGCGAGCAGACTGCATCGCGCCGCCAGGGATCTTGATGGCCGGCGGCGGCTCTCGCCAGCCTTGGGATCGCCTTCTCGGCTTCCGCGCCAATGCGATCAAGAGACGTAGTGGCGGAGTGGCGCGGAAAATCCAAAGGACCCGGGTGACTTGTGGGGCTCCAAGAGCTGATCAAGACGGGGACGGCCTTCCCGGTCCGCGATCCCAGTCCACCCAACTCGTTGGTGGCAGACGTGGAGATCACTTGCTGAAATGAGGGGTCTGGTGCCGCTGCTTTCGCAATCAAAGCGTCAAAGGAGTCGCTGTCCTGTGAGGATGTCCAGAAGGTGAATGGCCAAACTCCGAACCAGGGTCTTTCCCTGGTCGTTCCGTGCAAGGGAATCCTCCCCGTGAACGGTTCGGATGAGCTCGGGAACAGCTTTGCGAGAGGCCGGCTCGTGCTAGGGCACGACTGCCAGCTCGCCTCGTATGGAGTTCTGGTCCCCACCTATGCGTGTTATCCGTAATGCCTCGATCAGGTTAGAAATTGCCCATGGCTCAGCTCGCGATTCCCTGACCCGGTGAAGTGTCGTCTGATAGCGGAAGCAGTCGAGCTGGTGTGTGGGGTCCTTCCCGGAAATCAAAGGGTCAACTTTGAGGAGGATACCCGACGGTAATACAGTGAGCAACTCATCGACGGTCGCTCGCCGCCGCCGATAGTTCGCCCAGGCGAGGACGAGAGCCACGATCAGGATCGTGGCCAGAGTATTCGAAGTCTAAAGGCCCATCGCACGTGTCTGGACTCAGAGGCTGTTGACTGCATGGTAGGTTCCCTCGATGACCAAGACTGCGGAGTCTCGCTGCGACTTGATCGTTGACCACTTCGACTTGAACCTTGAAATGAAGGGCGGCATCCTCACGATTCCGCCCTTTTAGAATTCCGATGACTTTCGGAATGTTCGGCCTTTGACGGTTGTCAAAATCGGTCTACCCAAACCAAGGGGCCCCTTAAACGGCTTTGATCCACGGAAAGAGCAATGGCCTGCCTGCCCGCAACGGCTTTTGCCGCTCGCTGATGGGGGTAAGGGGAAGGCCGTGGCAGTGGATCACGACCGTCCTGGCGGCCAGAGACGTCTTCCGTTGCATGGGTCGCCCGAGAGTCAGTGTCGGCTTGCCTGTTGCTAGGAAGGTCTCGACCAAAGGCGCTGTTGATGAGGTGCGGGGTGTCGACGAAGATGGTCGATCCCTGCAAGCTGAAGCCACGGTGTTCTCTCGCGCGGACAATCAGTCCTTTAGCGCCGCACCGACGAACTCGAACAACGCCTTCGTGCCTGGATCGTCGGGCATGCCGAGATCGGCATCGATCTTGGTGTGGTTGGATTTTTGGGCGCCGAATACCCTGACCTTGACCTCCGCGCCCTTGAGCACGTCTGCCAGATGCTGTGCCTGTGCGGTCGTGTCAGGATGCTCAGCGACGTGCATGATCAGAAAGGGTGGAATTCCTTTATCCTTGGCGACATGAGTGACGGCCGAGAAGTCGCGATGCTTCGCTGGGTCGTTGCCGAACTTCTCGCGATGGCCGTAAGTCGCCTGCGGCAGGCCATGAACCCGGCGCCGGGTCTCCGCGGTCTCGATGATGGCCGGCACGTTGTAGGTGTCTCCATCAACGGGGACGCAGGCTTTGATGATGTTGAACGACAGTCCTTCGGCTTTCAGGTAACGATCGTCAGTGCAGACCAACGCCGCGAGCTGCGCGCCGGCGGAATGGCCCATGATAAGAAGGCGCTGCGGATCTCCTCCATACTCGGCGACATGGTCGTGCACCCAGCGGATCGACTTGGCAATGTCTCGCACAATGGTTGCCATGTCGACGTTGGGCAGGAGTCGGTAGCTGGTCGAGACGAAGAGGAATCCATTGTCCGTGAATGCCTGGGGCTTGATATTGACGTTCGCCTTGTCGCCTGTCTGCCAGCCGCCGCCGTGAATCCAGAACACCACGGGCAGGYCCTTAGCTTGCGCGGGAGAGTAAACATCAAGGACCTGGCGAGCCTGCATGGGTTCGGCATAGGGGATGTCGCGCTTGATTTTCTGCGATTCCGCCGTCCGCTTGATCCGGAGGTTGCGGTACTCAACCACGTTGGTCTCGGATTGGAGGGCGAGCGGCCCTCTATCGGGGATCGATGGCCACCTTCGCTCTGCGAAAAGCCGGCATCCACGCCCGAGTCTATGTCCCCAGCTTCGCTGCATGGGCCAAGGACGCCTCGGCGGAAATCGTCACGGGCCTCGGTGGCGGCTCACGGGCGCGTTGAGTTCTCCTTGCCAGGCATGAATGCGACGACTGGGACGAGGGCGGCTTTGGCCGCCCTCGTTCCACGTAGGAAGCGATTGGCTGGATTTTTTACGTGATGATGTCATTGCTTTTTGTGAAATAGAAGTGGTTTTCAATCGCAGTGGGGATCTACCGCCTGCGGGTCCGCCCCGCGCGGTTTGAACCTTCGACGTTCGAGCGGCACCAGATTCATCTGACCGAAGACCCGGCGATGGGGCGATGTGGTCATACAGTTGGGGGCTCCGATCCAGGACATCCGTTCCTGCCTGTGAGTCGCTCACGGCCTATCTTGGTCCGTAACCGGGCCGTTCGCAAGCAGCCGTGGTCTTAGAGGTTATCTGCGAAGGCCGCTTCAATGGGCTCTGGGTGGCCAGGGCGTCGCTGTGCTCCTCCCCGGCCACCCTAGACAAGGGCAGGCCCTTTACCCTCTTCCTTTCCAAAAACTTCAAAACACCCTGTTAAAGCGGAGAGCCTGTTTGTGCCGCTCGGCCGGGCTGGTCATGCTCCGAAAATTTGGGCGGGGGTGGAACAGTGGGTTATGCGCCGATCACCGGCTCGACTTGTACGATGTGGCGGAGGCAGGAGGCTCTTGCGGGCTGTCCGCCTGGGCGTCGTCTCCCTGGTTGAGGGGACGACGTCACAGGCGTAATTGTCGTGATACCGATGAATTAATAGGAGTCGGAGCTGATGACCTCGCCTCCGGCCCGGGTTGAGAGTGCCTGGTACACGGCGGGTTTGGCGGTCCCCAACTGATTTTCTCCGCAGGTGCCTGCGTAGGCCGCCATCCCGATGGGCGTGGCGTAGCCGGTGGGGGAGGTATCGATTGGCCAAGAGGCGATGCTGTCCTTGAGGAATCGGACCGAACCGTCGCTGAATGCGGCGTTGACACCGCCGGGGTGGAAGCTCGATGCCCCGTAGGTCATCACCCACCACCAACCGTTTTGGACTTGATTTCTGAGCTGGCGCCAGGCGTTGGGGGGGATGATGGTGTTGAACTGCATCTGGTACCAGTAGCCGGACTGCCACTGGAAGTAGTCGTCCCGGGAGGGCGCGCTCATTGCGCCGCGGGCCCGCTCACCGAAGATCATGGTGTTGCTGGTTCCATCGGTGATTGCCGCGATCGACACGGCGCTGTGGGGGTAGATCACGCCGTAAGCGGTGGCGCCGGAAACGGAGATACAAGGGTCTTTGGGGTTGTCGTAAGGTTTGACAAACCAGAGACCCTCGCACGCGGCGTAGCTCGAGTGCGCCTGCTTGGCGTTCGCGCCCGTGTAGTAGCTGGCCGTAAGCTGGGACAGCTCCGTACCGGCCGGGTCGCTTGGGCAAACCATGGTCGGGACGTAAACGGCCGCAAGTGTGTAATTCTGGGACATGTAGACGGAGAGCGAGGTGTTCCAGGAGTTATAGAGCGGCGCCTGCTCCATCTGCGGGAGCAAGTGCATGAAAGCGCTCGGTCCGGAGTAGTACGCGCCGGGCCAGAGTTGCCCGGGGACGAAGGCCGGGGGAAAAACGCCTACCCCGGACTCATAGGTCGCGGCGGCAAGGCCAAGCTGCTTGAGGTTGTTGGTGCATTGGGCCCGGCGGGCGGCTTCGCGTGCTGACTGCACGGCGGGCAGCAGCAGGGCGATAAGGATCGCGATGATGGCGATGACCACGAGCAATTCGATCAGCGTGAACCCGGACCTGCTGCCATGGCGAACTTGAAGCTTCATGAGCGAATATCGCTTTCATCAAAAAATTTGAATAATCGGCTTACGACGAATCATCTCGACTCGAAACTCCCACGAACCAACGCAAAGGACGGAGGTTATCTAGGCGCGGGGGCGGAGGGTGCGCTCAGCGGTTGCGCCTTTTTGACGGCGCTCGGCTTGGCCTGTGGTCCTATGCCTTTCTCGGCAGCGATCGCCTTGGATGCGTTCAGGTCGATGGCACCGTAGTCCGCCGGGCCGCAGCCACCAAGGAGACCGGTTGATAGAACGATTGCCGCCGCTACGAAATAGGCCGACGCAATCCCTGGCCTCGACCTTGGGCAGGATGACTTGTACATACGAAAGCTCCTCGTTCGAGCAGGGCGCAATTGCGCCAAATGTGAATCCGTCCAGATTTGGGACGGATTCCACTCTCGACCTGACGGCCGACGTCGGGGCAGCCCCGCCATCGCGGCCGCATGGTGTTCGCTGATATGACGGCACTTCATAAAGTGCCGCTCACGATGGAGGTCGGGGTGGAGAGCGTGCGTTTACCCGACCAGGACTATGGTCGCGCTCGGAATCTCAAGGGACCCGTCGCGCGTGGGTGCTGTGGGAGAGGAGAGATCTCGTGTATCGGATTCCAAGGGCGGCCGAGCCAGCCCGGTTTCGCAGTCGCATTCGGTTCGTCGTTAGTCGGAGTGTTTCACCCCCTTTGGTTTGATCGTGGTGGCTCCGAACGTCTTGCGGCGATGGATCCCCGCACGAGGCGAATCGGAACCCACCGGCCGAGCCAAGTGCGGCTTTGGCCAAGTGACGAGGCTCGCCACCAGTTTGCCGGTTCCGGGGTTCGTCGACTGCCAAGCATTGGGTGCCCTTCCGTGGCGAAGATGTCCTGCTGTGTCAGGTTCAGTCCGATGATTGTTTCCTGACGCGGGGTCATTGGCCGACGGCCGAGTATTGGCAAGTGTGGCGGCGTTCAGGTCTTGAGAGGGCCGGAGCTTCGACGTTCCAACCGGACGCCGCGTGATCAAGTGACGGCTCCTCATGGGTTTGCGTTGTCACCGCCGAAAACGGGCCGGTCCACCGCTTCATCATGGGCCATCTCCACCTTCGCGTCCGATCGCTTGCCAGCGCTCTACCATTAAAATCTAAACGAAACCTTCTCCGGAAATCTTGACATATGCTCTGACCGCGACTCGATTCCGCGCATAATGAGAGCGATCGGGGCAGGGTAAATGCCGTTGTCGTCTCAGAACTCGCGTCGAAGACCCGCACAAATCGTGGAGTGGCGTTTCTATGGCGAGCGGACCCACCTCGGAACTTTTCGCCCTGCTAGCGACGTCCTACACTGGGGAGGAGTTGTTTGATTGTCTGACCGACCTGGTCTACTTCGTGAAGAATGAGCGTGCCGAGTACGTTGTGGTGAACCGCACGCTCGTGGAGCGGTGTGGGGCCAAGGACAAGGGGCAGATCATCGGTCGGACCGCCGAAGTCCTCTTTCCGGGGCCGCTGGGGCGGTCGTATCGCGAGCAGGACGAGGCCCTCATCCGCACCGGCGCGGCCATCGTGAATCAGCTCGAGCTGCATCTCTATCCGGGCCGTAACACCGGCTGGTGCTTGACCAACAAGCTCCCGCTTCGAGGGGCCGGGGGCCGGGTCGTTGGCCTCGTCGGCTGCTCCCAGGATCTCCATCAGCCGGCGGAGGCGGCCGACGGCTACGAGGATGTGGCCAGGGCCGTGCAATTTGCGCGAGATCACCTGGATCGTCGGCCGACCCTGGGGGTCTTGGCGGCCGCCGCCGGCATGTCCGACTATCAGTTCGACCGGCGGGTGCGTCACCTCTTCCGGCTCACCACGGGGCAGATGCTCCTCAAATTTCGTATCGACGCGGCCGCCGAGCAGCTCCGCCACACCGATAGGTCCGTCGCCCAGATCGCCCTGGCGTGCGGCTATTCGGACCAGAGTGCCTTCACTCGGCAATTCCGCCGGACGATCGGCCTGACCCCGCTCGAGTATCGATCGAGCTACCGCCTGAAAGCGGGCACGAAGACACCCGAGTAGCGGGCCTCTCACCGCCCGGATGAGGGCGTGGGCTTGCCCTGGGCCGGTTGCCCTGTCCATACTCGGTTCCGCGCACGAATGCGGATAGGGCTTGAATTGCTCCCGCAAGGAAGACTAGAGATGGCCTAATCATCTGGGGCGAGTCCCGGCCGTGGCGGCCGGAGAAACGGCCCAGGCCCCCGGGTCGTCGAGCGTCAGATTGCCGGGTCGGCGTCGCCATGCCGAGAGTGACGGGGTTTCAAGCAATGGCGGGGCGGCTTGTCGCGAAGGCCGCTCATGCGATCCGTTGTCGGAACCGCGAGCGGAAACAAGGAGGTCGAGATCATGAGCCACCAGAACAGGGACCATTCGACCACATCCGGGACAGTCGGCAAGCCTGAGCAGGTTCGCGACCCGTCCAAGTCCCCCAGCAAGAATCCTCACCTCCTGAAATGGGTGGAGAAGATGGCCCGGCTCACCAAGCCGGCCTCGATCCACTGGGTTGACGGCTCGCAGCGGGAGTACGACGAGCTCTGCGGACACATGGTCGCGGCCGGCTCCTTCATCAAACTCAACCCCGAGCTTTGGCCTGGGTGCTATTACGCCCGTTCACACCTGAATGATGTGGCTCGGGTCGAAGACCGCACGTTCATCTGCTCGTACTCGAAGGAGGCGGCTGGCCCCACCAATAACTGGGAAGATCCGTTCGCGATGCGTCGCAAGCTGAAGGGGCTCTTCGACGGGGCCATGAAGGGACGGACTATGTACGTTCTCCCCTTTAGCATGGGGCCGGTCGGCTCTCCGATGGCACGGATCGGCGTTCAGCTCACCGACTCGCCTTACGTCGTCGTCAGCATGCGGATCATGGCGCGGATCGGCCTGCCCGTGATCGCGGAAATCGACAAGGGAGACAAGCGGGTCGTCCCCTGTATGCACACCGTGGGGGCTCCGCTTGAACCCGGTCAGGCCGACGTTCCCTGGCCCTGTAATCCAGAAAAGTACATCGTCCACTTCCCCGAGACGCGCGAAATCTGGTCCTACGGGTCGGGCTATGGAGGGAACGCCCTGCTGGGCAAGAAATGCTTCGCGCTACGCATCGCGTCGAACATGGCGCGTGACGAAGGCTGGATGGCCGAGCACATGCTCATATTGGGTGTCGAAAATCCAAAGGGAGAGAAGACGTATGTGACCGCCGCATTCCCATCGGCGTGCGGCAAGACGAATTTCGCGATGCTGATTCCGCCGGACAGCTTCGAGGGCTGGAAGATCTGCACGGTGGGGGATGATATCGCCTGGTTGAAACCGGACGCCGAGGGACGCCTGCGCGCGATCAACCCCGAGGCGGGTTTCTTCGGCGTGGCCCCTGGGACGTCTTGGAAGACGAACCCGAACGCGATGGCGACGATCTCGCGCAACACGATCTTCACCAACGTGGCCCTCACCCCCGAGGGGGGCGTTTGGTGGGAGGGCATGACCGACGAACCCCCGGCTGAATGCCTTGACTGGCAAGGACGGCGTTGGACCCCGGAGATCGGCCGCGAGACCGGGGCCAAGGCCGCGCACCCGAACTCACGGTTCACGACCCCGGCCTCGCAGTGCCCAACCATCGACCCCGCCTGGGAGGATCCGGCCGGCGTACCGATTAGTGCCATCATCTTCGGCGGCCGTCGCGCCAAGACGATGCCTCTGGTCTACCAGGCGTTCAACTGGAGCGCGGGAGTCTACGTGGGCGCCACGATGGGCTCGGAAACCACGGCCGCGGCGGGAGGGGCTGTTGGGAAAGTCCGTCGTGACCCCATGGCCATGCTCCCTTTCTGCGGCTACCACATGGGGGAATACTTCCGGCATTGGCTGCGAATGCAGCGGAACCTCTCGGAAACTCCGCGCATCTTCCACGTCAACTGGTTCCGCAAAGACGACGACGGGAACTTCCTGTGGCCTGGCTATCGTGAAAACATGCGGATCTTGAAATGGATCATTGATCGCGCCCGTGGGCGGACTGTGGCCAGAGAGACGCCGATCGGTTGGATCCCTCGCTTCGAAGACATCGACTGGAACGGGCTCGACTTCTCCAAAGAAGCGTTCGAGCGGCTCCAGCACGTTGATCGCAACGCATGGCGTTCGGAAGTGCTCGGCCACGAGGAGCTACTGATCGAACTACACGACCGCCTGCCACCCGAGACCATCTACGAGCGAGAGCTACTCATCTGTCGTCTCTGATTCACACGCTGACGGAACGATTTCGCTATCATCGACGCACCCAGGCCCGGGTGTCGTCGATCGTTCCGTCATTCCCAATTCCTCTCGGACAGTATTGGCTTGCGCTTGTGTAAGGTGTCGCTGCAGGCTTTGGCCGATGAACTCGGTCTGACGCTCAACGTCTGCCCCTTTCCCCGGACACCGGCAAGTGGAACGAGATCGAGCATCGGTTGTTCCGCTTCATTACGCAGAATTGGCACGGCAAGCCAGTGACCAGGCACCAAACGATCGGGAGCTTGATCGCGAACACGACCACAAGTACGGGGCCGATCGTGAAGGTTGCGTTGGACACGAATCATTACGACACCGAGATCAAAATCAGCGATCAGGAACTCGCGGCACTACAACGACAACGGCACAAGCTCCATGGCGATTGGAATTACACAATCGCGCCAAGACGCAAACGGAAATTGTAAGAGCTATTTCTACGCAAGCCCCAAGAACGAGCCGTCTTACCACCGGACTATCAACGCGGCGCATCCGATCGATCGTGAGCTGCCGGCCTTCCTGGATGAGATGGATCTTGCCGTAGCGATGACGCTCGCCTGTGGCAGCACCACGCCAATCCCAGGATATTTTGAAGTGCGGCGAAACCTAAGATATTAAGAGGTGTTTGAGCAAATGGAATGATCGGCGATCGGGGATGTGGGCTGCTTTAGATATCCTTGGAAAAACGTGGTAGAGAGTCTGTTTTGGCGTGATTTGCGTTGCGATCGTGTCCTCGTACGGGATAGACTGTCGACATCTCTGGATTGGCTCAATTTCCTCGGCCAACCGGCCAGATGTTGATTCTCGGGTCGAATATGCTCGAAAAGGGGGTAACATGTCTGATGAGAAAGGAAACATTCTCGAGGAAAGAGAGCTGACGCCTGAGGAAGTGCGCTATTGGTTCGAGTTCGGCTGTTGGACGACGCTTGTGCTGGCTCCGTTTCTCTATTGGTTCAATGGCCCGTCCGTCTCGAAGGATCAGTTTGTAGTCAGGACTGCGCTTATTATTTTTGCGGCCGGCGGAGCCATTGGCCTGAGATGGTACGCTTGGAGGAAACCGCGAAAGCAGAGCGAAACACCCGAATGACACTCGACCGGCTCGTGAGCCGGGCGACCGTGTTCCTGGGATGGCGATCGTGGCTGTGCACGCGTTTTCGGTCGCCGGTGAAGGCAACACTGGGTTCGTTGTATAGCAGATGAAAAAATATAATGTCTTGGATTCCGTAGTTCATGGCCGGGGAAGCCGCCGCTATTCTACGGTTATTTCAATTCTGCAATGGCTTTCTGCGGTGGCTGCTCTTCGTATTTCACCTTGTCGCCGTCACGAATCCATTTGTTCCCTTCGATAACGACCTTGTCTTTCACGCCAATCCCCTTCTTGACGACAAAGTCGTCTCCCAATTCACTCTGGATGACAATCTCGCGCCGACGGACCACACTATCTCCGTCGACGATGTAAACATACCGTTTATTGAGAACTTCGAAAGTCGTTAGCTGAGGGATGACGATGGCGTCTTTCTGCACGTGGTTGACCAACACCGTGCCGATAGCGCCATGCCGCAGCCGGCGGTCCGGGTTGGGAAAGTCCGCGCGGAAAGCGACGCTTCCGGCATTGAAGCTCGCACTGATCGCGCCGAGCTTGCCAACCTGATCGAACTTGTCGCCATTCGCCAGAAGAAGTTCGACTTTTCGGTCATCCTCGAGCTCGTCCGGGTTGGTGGCCTTATATTCGAGATACTGAGCTTCGGGAACGTTGAAATAGGCCCACATCTGGCTGTCATCGGACAAAGTCGTCAGGGCCTCGCCTTGCCGGACAGCGCTGCCTTGCTCGTGGAGCAGGCGGCCTATCACGCCGTCAAACGGTGCTTTGATAAGGATCTCTTTGTCCTTGTTTTCGGCATCCTGTTTTTCGCCATGCAGAGCGGGCGCGATTCGGAACAGTAAATCGTCCCGTTTTACCGCCTGGCCCTCCTTGATCAGGATCGCGGTGACATACCCTGTCCCGGGAGTACGCACCTCGATGCGGTGGTGCGATTGGATCTGGCAGACATATTGCTGGGCGAGTGTGACAGGCCTTAACGGAAAGGTCGTGACCGTGGTCTTATGAGCCCGGTTCCGAGGTTTTTCCGTGTTCGCATCGCATGCAGATAACGAGAGGGGGATCAGCAACAGGATGAGGGGCTTGACCCGTGAGACTTTCATGGTACCTCTGCTCGTCGTTTGTCCGAAACACTCTCGACCTGTTTCAATCGACGACAAAAAGCGATGCAGGGTCACGAAAACATCTTGTAAAATCTAGGCCTGTCTCGACAGCAAGTCAATCGAGGACGGATCCTTGATCCTCGGCATGCATTTAGGCCGGATTGCACCTGGATCGCACGTCATCCAGCATGCCGAATCGTCCCGTAATGTCTTGGGTCTCTACCTGTTTCAGGCCTTCTCTGACGGCGTCGTGACACTGGCCTCGTCGACGAAGACCGATGGTCTCGGCTCGACCGATCCGATCTCGGGCTGGAAGGAAGGGCTCCTCCGGACCTCAAGTGTATCCCGTTACGAGTTCCGGTGGAACTTCTTCTTGCACGACAGACCGAGTCTTCGGGGGGCCTGTCGATGATCATAACATCGACGCGGATGTACGCAACGAGTCAGGCCCACGAGGCAATCGGGTTGGTCCCTTTGATGTGCCGGTGTCAAGCTCTTTCCATCAGGATGAAGTCACCGGGCGTGTCACCCTTTGATCATTTCGGTCCGATATTTTGGCAGGAGCGACTCGATCAGCTTGCCTCTCTCGGCCTGCTCTTCTTGGGTCGGCCTAGGGGGTGGCGAGGTCCGGCTCTCGAGAGGAATACCGACCGCGAGGAAGAACTCTTCCTGGCCGGCTGGTGTACACATGCAGAGCATGTGAGCCGGGGCGCCTGATACGTTCTTGAAGCCATGAGGAGCGTTGGCGGGAATGTTGACGGTCGATCCCGCTCGCACGGTTTGCGTCTCACCGCGAAATGTGAACTCCAGCTCACCCTCAAGTAATGTGAACATCTCTTCAAAATCGTGACGGTGGAGCGGAGGACCGCCGCCGTGGGGCACAAGCATGTCGACCAGGCAGTAGCGGCCGGCCGTCTGGGCACCTGTCACCAAGACGGTGTAGATCCCGCCTGCAACAGACACGTGGCGTACACCGGCGTTGTCGGGATCGGCGACAGTCAATGTACGACTGGGGTCATCAGCGGGGATCGAGACACCCGACGGAGAACTTGGGCGGGCAGTATCGGTCATTTGGAGTCTCCCTGTAGGGTTCCGATCGTAGACGCGCACGGCAGGCCCCGCACCTGAAACTTCACGGAGAGCAGGAACCACCAGGCACCGAATCCGCGTCAAACGGAGCCAGGGGCCCTGGGTTATCCCAGGCTGGGTGGACCGTCGTTCAGGCCAGGCTCAATCGGTGTCCGTGGCGGCGAAAACGGTCAAGAACTTGCCATCCTGACTGAGCGCGGCTAACCCGAGGTCCCAGGCGACATCATAGAACCACCCGCCCGGGACCCCGAATGAAAACCACGAGGAGCCCTTCGCGCAGTCCGACGTTTGGATGATCTCGACCAACGAGCAACCGGTCAATGCCGACAGAGATTGCCAGGCTGCCAGACGTCCGTAGGCACCCCCCTCCCCCGAAGTGTAGGCGCCCCCGTTTGCGGCGGCGCAGAATAGATCACCAAATCCCTGGCTGGCGAGCCCTGGCTTCAGTTTGATGGCCCTGTCACTCACCTTGGCGAGACATTCCAGCCCCAGCGACTGGAGGAGCGAGGGGGTGATTCGTGGGGCCGATATCGGCTCTTCGAACTCGAAGAACCGAACTTCAAACATCCCGTTCGATCCATCTCGCCAGGTCTGTACTACTGCGACAACCCGCTCGGCCCGCTCGGCGTTTGTGATTTCATGGAACGTCGGTGAGGGCTCGGAGCCGGCCGGTGCATCGCTTCGATCGTCATTCGAGCCGTCAAAGGTGTTCACGGCGCGATTGCTCGACCCATTCGAGGAGTAGCGAGGAAGGTAGAACGACACTTCGGTTTCCAGTTCCAGCAACCGAAGAGGCAGCATTGCCAGCGCGTGCTTCTCCTCACGCATCCGAGCGGCCAGGCGGATGGCGATGGGCGTTGTATCGTCGATCTTTCCCCGTAGCACGGCTTCGTGGGCCAGGACATACGAGAACTCGGCGAGGCCTTTCTTGGTGTCGCACTCTTCCAAAACCGTGGCGATGGCCTCGGGTTCATGGGCGTCGGCGAATCGTGCCGCCGTCTCACGAAGTTGAGGTGTGGGCATCCCCTCGCTGATGAGTTGCCGCAAGAGGAGGGCCAGGGGTCGTCGTCCTGGCGTCAAAGCGAGCTGTCCGCGAACGTGGTTGAGAAGTGATTGGAATTGCCAGCGATCGGGTGTGGCGTGCGAGGCCATTGGGATCAGCGCCGTGATCAGTCCATCAAGCCGGTCGTGGCATCCCTCCGCAATCCATCGATCGATTTCCTGGAAATGGGGATTCAGGTCGCGGGCACCGTTGAGCCAGGCAAGGAATCGTTGTACCTCATCGTTCATGATGATTGATCCCGACTATTCCTTGCCCACAGTCCCTGAACCGGTCTCTTCCGCGGTGACGGCCAGACGCTTCTTCCGTTGCAAGGACGCTCCAGAGTCCGTCGGGCTCGCTCGTTGCCAGGGTGGGCCTGGGACATGGCCGATCCCAGCAGTTTGAATCGGTCACATTCCCCCCTGTTGCGGACGATCAGTCCTTTAGCGCCGCACCGACGAACTCGAACAACGCCTTCGTGCCTGGATCGTCGGGCATGCCGAGATCGGCATCGATCTTGGTGTGGTTGGATTTTTGGGCGCCGAACACCCTGACCTTGACCTCCGCGCCCTTGAGCACGTCTGCCAGATGCTGCGCCTGTGCGGTCGTGTCGGGATGCTCAGCGACGTGCATGATCAGAAACGGTGGAATTCCTTTATCCTTGGCGACATGAGTGACGGCGGAGAAGTCGCGATGCTTCGCTGGGTCGTTGCCGAACTTCTCGCGATGGCCGTAAGTCGCCTGCGGCAGGCCATGAACCCGGCGCCGGGTCTCCGCGGTCTCGATGATGGCCGGCACGTCGTAGGTGTCTCCATCAACGGGGACGCAGGCTTTGATGATGTTGAACGACAGTCCTTCGGCTTTCAGGTAACGATCGTCAGTGCAGACCAACGCCGCGAGCTGCGCGCCGGCGGAATGGCCCATGATAAGAAGGCGCTGCGGATCTCCTCCATACTCGGCGACATGGTCGTGCACCCAGCGGATCGCCTTGGCGATGTCTCGCACAATGGTTGCCATGTCGACGTGGGGCAGGAGTCGGTAGCTGGTCGAGACGAAGACGAATCCATTGTCCATGAATGCCTGGGGCTTGATATCGACGTTCGCCTTGTCGCCTGTCTGCCAGCCGCCGCCGTGAATCCAGAACACCACGGGCAGGCCCTTAGCTTGCGCGGGAGAGTAAACATCAAGGACCTGGCGAGCCTGCATGGGTTCGGCATAGGGGATGTCGCGCTTGATTTTCTGCGATTCCGCCGTCCGCTTGATCCGGAGGTTGCGGTACTCAACCACGTTGGTCTCGGATTGGAGGGCGAGCGGCCCTCTATCGGGGATCGGGAGGCCAGCTTCGAGGGGCTCGCCGTTGCAGATACAGCGGGCCTTGGTTCCGGAGACGAACACCTCGATCGTGTTCCAGTCGCCGGCCTTGTACCCCTTGAGCGTCTTGTAGGGGCCGACCCGGTGATAGTCGCGGATCTGGAGTTGATGGGCGAAGACCTTGTCCCTTAGGTGGAGGCCGCTGTTCGCATCCGTGGAGGCCCGGAATTCCAGGTGGAGGATAAAGTCGCCGTCGTACGAATCCGCAGTGTCGATCTCAGTCATTTTGGGGGGCTTATCCGTCGACCCTGTGATCACGAGGACGCCGTCCTTCACCGCAAATCGGCCGTCGTCGGTAGCCGTCTTTCCGGTCAGATCCGTTTTCCCCTGCCGCCAACCGGTCAGGTCTTTCCCATTGAAAATGGGCTTGAACCCCGGCTCATCGGCGCGAGCGGCGTTCAGGAAGAACGTCGAGAGAATGATTGCCAACACGCTCAACTGGGCCGCGCGTTTTCGAGTGAGTCCACGCATCTGGATGTTCCCGGGAAGGATGGGGCGCCGAGACAGATGCCTCTTTATAGGGGAGCGGCCTCGGGCAAGCAATCGAGGGGTGATCGGTCCAGCCGAACGCCCCAAGGTTGACCTTTCGGAGATTCACCAGGTAGAATTCAACATGCGTGGCAGGACGCAACCAGTCCGCGGGCAGGACCGAGTCCACCTGTCAGATGCGCTAAAGAACACGGTTGATACGAACCTCCTTCTCACCCGTCGTAGCGGACACCGGGTACCCACGTGGGAGGTTTGTCATGGCCAATCGCCATCTGCCTGTCCGCCCCGATCTCGACCAGCTTCGGCATCAAGCGAAAGACCTTCTCCGCCAGGTCCGTCGCGGCGATCCCGCGTCCATCGCGGAGTTGACCGAACACCATCCCGGAAGTGTTGAGCCAGGCTCGGCCAAGCTTGCGGATGCCCAGCTCGCTCTTGCGCGGAGTTACGGCGTTCCCAGTTGGCCCCGCCTTGTGCTCGCCTGCCGGGTAGTCGACGCGATCTGGCTCGACGAGATCGACGTCCTGAGAACGCTGGTACTCAGACATCCCCAGCTCGTCCACGAGATGGCCCGCGGGACCGAGAAGAGCAACTGGGGCCCGCCGATGTCTTACGCGGCGAACCTGGGTCGAGACCGAATCATCAAAATGCTCCACGGTCTCGGCGCGGCTGATCTCCCGAATGCACTGGCCCGGGCGACGCTCCAGGGCCAGATCGACACGGCCCGCATGTTGCATGACATGATGGGCCGTCCACTGCCCTCCGAGGATTGCCTGGGAGGATCGGCTTACACGCTGAGCGTGTCCGGGACGGCACTCATGTTCGAGTTCGGCGCCCGGGTTTATGACGTGGATGGTAAGCGCCTCGCGCCGGTCGACGTGGTGCTTGAGACGGACAGCCGCAAGCCCACGGAAAAACATCAGATCCTTGAAATGTACGCCCAGCATGGGCTCGAACTGCCTGACACGCCGACCATGGCGGTGCATCGCGGGCGGCTCGATCTGCTGGAAGACCATTTGAGGCGCGATCCCCTGCTCCTCGAGCGGACCTTTTCTCACGAGGAGATCTATCCGCCCGAATTCGGCTGCCACGACGAGGTCCTTGCCACTCACGGCACGCCGCTGGCAGGTGCTACGCTTCTGCATATGTGCGTTGACTACGGTGAGATGGAGATCGCTCTTTGGCTCCTCGACCGAGGGATGCATGTCGACGCGAAAGCCGCCGTTGATGCCGACGGCTTCGGAGGCCACACGGCGCTCTTCTCGACCGTGGTGTCACAGGTAAACTTTTGGACAAACCACTATGGGACACCATCGGAGGCGCCGTTCGCCCAGTTATTGCTGGACCGTGGCGCCGACCCGGCCGCTCGTGCCTCGCTCCGCAAGAAAATGCATCCTGGTTATTTCGAGGACACGATGCACGAGTATCACGACGTCACCCCACTCTCATGGGGTGAGCAGTTCCACTTCAAGAAGCTGGTGAGCGTACCCGCGATGCGGCTGATCGCGGAGCGCCTTGGGCTTTACGAACCACCGCCGAGCTGACGGCTGGCCGCCCATTCCCGCACGACGCGAGCCATCTCGACGAAGACATCTTCCTCGCTCGTGCGGGATCGTTTCAGCACCTTGTAGCCATGGTCGGCGGTATCCACCTTATGGAGCGTCGCCAGTTTCCCAAGTTTCTTGGAGACGGGTTGCAGGAGATCCATGTCGGCCAGCTCGTCACGCGTACCGCTGAGAAAGAGCATCGGGACCGTGACGGCGGCGAGGTGTTCGGCTCGTTTGATGTCCGGCTTTCCGGCCAGATGGAGCGGAAACGAATAGAAAACGAGGCCCACCACGCCATCCAGCGGCGATTCCGCGGCAGCCGTGGACGTCATCCGTCCGCCGAAGGAATGGCCTCCCGCGAGGATGGGGAGGCCTGGCGCAGCTTCTCGCGCTGCGGCGACCGCCGAGCGGACGGTCTGGACGCAAACCGCCTGGGAGTCGCGGCCTTTTCCATGCTCCGAGTAGGGGAAGTTGTATCTCAGACTCGCGACCCCCACCTCCGCCAATCGGTCGGCGATGGACTGCATCGTGGCGTGTCGCATGTTCGTACTCGCCCCGTGGCCGAGGACGAGCAAATGGCTTGCACCCTCGGGCAGGATCAGCAGAGCGGAAACCTCGCCCTTCTCCGGCGTGGCGAGGAATGTCATCTCACGGCCATCATGACTCATCTCGGCAACTCCCCTCCAGCGGGTGCGTGAAGCCTAAGCAGACGCCTTACTGGGCCTTTGCGAAGAAGACACGGTACGGTTTGCCGTCGTATTTCTGTTCACCGATGATTCCTGGCTCGATCCTCCTGGCGTTGGACTTTCCCTCTCCAGAGACTGTCCACATCATGCAAGAAAGACCGGCAGCCTGCTTGGTCAGAGTTTATCTGTCCGTCTGGACAGTAGTCTCGAAAGATAGCCAGGGGTTGCGGACGGAGCAAGGGCTCTCTGCGATAATCACGATCATGACGTGATGGCGGGTACGTCAGGGAGGTCCGGATGAAAGCCCTATCGCTGCTGTTTGGCTTGGCCGTCGCTTTTGTCAATTCCTTGGGATTCGTTTCTCCCACGAGAGACTCAGAGGGCAAGGCGCCAGGTGAGGAACGGACCATTGCGGGAGTCAAGGTCTGCTGGTGCCCACCCGGAAATTTCCGGATGGGCAGCCCATCGGGGGAGCCAGACCGAAGGCCGGGCGAAAGCCAGGTCGAGGTGCGGCTGACGCGCGGTTTCTGGATTGGGAAGTTCGAGGTGACGCAGGGGGATTGGACGCGAGTCGTTGGCCGGCTGCCAGGTGAGCTGACAGCGGAGTTGCCCGAGGGGGATAGGTATCCCGTTGGTAACGTCAACTTCGCCGAGGCCGAGGGATTCTGCCTCAGACTCACCGAACTGGGCCGGAAGTCGGGCGACCTGCCAGAGGGTTGGGAATTTCGCCTCCCTACCGAGGCGCAGTGGGAGTACGCCTGCCGGGCTGGAACGACCGCCGCGACGGCGTTTGGAGGCTCGTTGAGCAGCAAGCAGGCGAACTTCGCGGGCAAGCCCTACAACGGCGCTAAGAAGGGGCCGTCGCTCGGGAAGGCGGCCGAGGTGGGCTGTTACCCGGCGAACCCCTGGGGTATCCACGACATGCACGGTAACACGTTCGAATGGTGCCGGGATTGGTACCACACGACGCTGCCCGGTGGCGATGACCCAGACCTTCACGAGGCGAAAGCGACCGCAGCCCAAAATCGCGACGGGACTGTCTCGAGGTCGCGAAGAGGCGGCGCGTGGACTGACGATGGGATGTTCTGCCGGTCCGCATTTCGGGTGCGGTTCGAACCCTCGCGTCGTTACGACCATATCGGGTTCAGGGTCGTGGCCGTGAAACGATGAGTCCACCGCCTGGCTCAGTCGCTTCAGCGTCATCGCATAAAGATAAGCCTGATATTAAATCAGCATCACAAATAAGAAATTAATTGTGGCTGATTTGAGTTTGGTGTCGATGTGCTCGGAAAACGAAAGACCTGGGCCTTGAAGTCTATCTCAAGGTCGCCGAGTCAAGGCTGTCTTTGAAACCGAAACACATTGTCGGAATCCCGGGGGGCGATGCGAAATGGCTGCCGTTCTTCGCGCCCACCGAGGATAGCCATGGATCGTTTTTTGGGGAGCTTATCGAAACAAACTTAGTGGCGTTTATGAGTGGGTGTATTGCGAGTCGAGGGTACTCAAGGAGTCGCCTAAAGCCGCGTGCCGACTTCCGGATGCAAGCGATAGAAAAGGTTTCCTAGGCAGCCTATTTTCTTTAAAACCTTTGCGGAATGACGTTCACTGGACATCTTCTAAGCCGGACACATGGTAAGGACGTGTCTTGCTTGGGGGTACAGGTGGCCTCACCTGTGGGCCAGGGCTTTCGACACGGGTGGGCCCGCAGTGCTACCAAACAGCCTCTTTACGAGGGCTTTGCCTTCTCCCCTTCTCGTCGCTTGGGGGCGGCGACCTGATCCACGGCCGTTCGACCTCATTACGTCGGGATGTCTTGGCAGGAAGGCCCGCAGGCTTCCCAGTTTTCCCGGAAAATTCAACGCAAGGATCTCTGTCGAGCCTCCGTGTTTTTCTCTTTTGTGATCTTTTGCATTTGTTTTGTATGTTTTGCCTCTTCGATAAAACGGATGCCTATTGCCATTCCGTCCTGGGACGCCCAGATATCGGTTTGTTCCTGGGCGCCAATTCAGCGCCAGGTGGCGGACAATGCGCAGGTCATCGGTTCATGTCAAAAGCTCACAAGCCCGCCACTTTTCTGATAAAACCGTCCGCCGTACAAATTGCTGTCACAACGGATCGATTTAATAAGCAGAACGTCGAAACCGGCGTGACGATCACACGCCGGCCGGCTCTGTCTCAAAGAGTTTTGCGCAAAATCCTGCCCAGGAGTCCCGCACCGTACGGATTGGGCCTTGGATTTAGAGGCCTGTTAGTCAGCACAAGAGACTTTGGCGTCATACCGTCTTTCGCGTTGGTCAACGCGCGATTCTCCAGATCGCGACACCATCCTTGCATTGACACGCCGGTCTCTCTTGCCTTTCGCGATCCTTGAATGGGAGAGATCTGACTCTTCCCTTAGCCATCAGCGAAGTTGGATGTCTATGTCCGGCGACGCGCCCGCGTTGCTTTCACCGCGGGGTACGAGCTCTTTTCCCTCCTGTGAGACAGACGTCTATGCATCGGGTTAGGCTCACGCATCGCTTTTTCCGCGTTTCGGCCGCAACCTGGTTCCTGGTCTTCCCGCTTCTGGCTTCCGGATGTTCCAACCAAGGAACAGCCGTGGTTGAAGGAGACGGAGCGACCGCGCGCAAGCGCAAACAGGAATCTCAGCGCAAAGTTCTCTCGCCGTTTGGACCCACCAAGAGCGAACTACGCAATAAAGCGTCAGGTCGTTCTGAAGTGGACTAAGCCCGTAAAGAGACTCCGAATTTTGATCAAGGCCGCAGGGATTCGGGAGCAGCCCTTTTTCCTCAAATCTATCTATGTATCCATTCCCGTGACCTCGGCAACGCGTCAACCACTCTCCGGCAGCGGGCCAACCAACCTGGCCCATCGATCTCTCTTAAGATCATCAAGGAGAATGAGCTATGACCCGACATCGCCTTGGACGAAATGCTCAGCCCGCGTTCACATTGATCGAACTGCTCGTTGTCATAGCGATCATCGCCGTATTGATCGCCCTCTTATTACCCGCGGTACAAGCCGCGCGCGAAGCCGCTCGCAGAATGCAGTGCACGAACAATCTCAAGCAGATTGGCCTGGGGATGCAGAACTACCACGACGTTCACTCCGTCTTCCCTTCGGGAATCACGTATACGGGTAACTCGCAGGTCCCCGGTGGCGGAATGTGGAAGGCCTGGAGTATCTGGGTTACGACCCTCCCTTTCATGGAGCAGCAGCCACTCTATGCGGCGCTCAACACGAGCATGAGGATCTGGAATCCCGAGAACACCACGGTTTATGACGTTTCGATCAACTACCTCCATTGCCCCAGCGACGGTGTAGTTTCGCAGCGCCTTGTACTCCCCGCGGGGCAGAACTCGCCCGACTACAACGGCCCTGTCAACATGCACTTCAGCAGCTACGGGGGAAATTCGGGAACCTGGTTCCAACAACCCTCTCTCTCGATGGGGAGTCACGGATACACATCCGGAGGAAGCGTCGATCCCAACTTCCAGTCCCGCCTCTCGAACATGAACGGCGTCTTCTACATGATGAGCACGGTGCGTATCGCGTCCATCACCGACGGCACCAGCAACACGTTCATGGTTGGCGAGTGGCCTTACGGCAAGCTCGCCGCGTCCGATCAGCAGCAGTGGCATTGGTGGCCAGGCTACAACTCGGGCGATTCGATGTTCACCACGATGTATGTCATGAACCCGGAAACCCGGTGCAACGACGCCGGCAACTTCATCAACGACGTGTGGGACGGGGCACTCGGCAGCTTCCACCCGGGTGGAGCGAACATACTTTTCTGTGACGGCTCTGTTCACTTCATCAAGGAATCGATCAACACGATGCCGTACAACCCGAGCAATTGCATCCCGACCGGCATGACGCAAGACTCGACCACCGGTGTCTACTCCGTTGTCCCCCCTGCCCAGTTCGGTGTCTATCAAGCCCTCTCAACCCGCAACGGCGGCGAAGTGATCAGCAGCGATTCCTACTAACACGGGCTCACACAAGCTCACCGTTAACTCCCAAAAGAATCGGTGTTTGCACCTTGCTCGCAAGGCTGCCGACACCGATTTTCTTTGGTATGTGGGAATTCCCATGGCGCCGAGTCTGTTCTCAAGGGATGACAGGATGTTTTCCGATTCGAGCGCGCGGCCACTGCTCAACGTGAATGTTTCCTGGCCCTTTCGGCGATTGTGCGCCGGATCCTGGCGAATGTTCCAAATGACGCCGCGCACTTGCTGAATATCATTTCCGCAAGAGATTCTGATCCTTTGGATTTTGAGACAAGTCGCTTCTTCGCTTTTGTCTTTTTGCCTTGCCTCTCCGTCGCTATCCGCACATGATCAACAGGTTTCGCCTGCAACATTTCGATCTCCTGTGATCGTTCCCGAAGGAGGGGAAGATGCGGGTTTCCAAGGTTTTGATGCTTTTGACTTTATTCACGGTTGCGACGGCGGCCGTGCCATCAATTGCCGCTTGTCCCAGGTGTGGGGGACACCACGGCAGTCACGGCATAGGATTAGATCAGTTCTTGTTCGGTAACCATGTCGACATGTACCCACAATTTGCACAGTACATGCATCCGGGTGTGTACATTCAGCCGGCTGGCTATTCGGGCCCCTATATACAAACCAGCGTCTATGCGCCGCGTGGCATGTACCCACAGCCCGGCAGTGGAGGGACGCGAGCCGGGACATATCCGGGGTCTGGCATGCCTAGAAATCCGGACGCCTTCACACGGCCAACCGTTTACGCACGGCCAGGTACCATGCAGGGACCCGCTGTCGAGGTCCAGCCTTTGACGTCCCCTGACTTTGGGATTCGGCCGTATCTAGGCCAGACGCCTAGCACCGACACGAAATCTTCAACGCCTGCCGATTCCGGGACTCAGCCTGATGCAAGCAAGACGCCTGGCACCGACACGAAATCTTCAACGCCTGCCGATTCCGGAGCCCAGCAAGACTTAAGCGTGACGCCCGAAACCGACACAAAGCCTTCGACGCCTGCCGATTCCGGGACTCAGCCTGATGCAAGCAAGACGCCCGGCACCGACACGAAATCTCCGACGCCTGCCGATTCCGGAACTCAGGACGTTCCCCCCCGGCCGAGACCACGCAACTCACGAAGCCCCTTGGCTCGTTAATTGAGGGCAAGGCAAGTTACTGTCCGTTGACTCGGCGTTGATCTAGGTGTGCCTGATGATTGATGTGGGCGAACGCCTGATGGCCGGCACCTAACCAGCTAACCTCCCCCTGGTCGACGCGGCGGCTCCGCGGTATGGGCCGCACGTACAAGGGGTCGGGTTCATCAGGTGATGCCTACTTGTAGACGGGCGGCAATCGATTCGGGCGTGGCGGGCCACCGCCGAAAGGCCGAGGGAAACCTCGGCCCTTTTTATTGGTGTCAGAAGAGCCGTGTGATGGATTCGTTCGGTGACGAACGGGAGTGCCGACGGGACTCATGAGAGAAGCTGTTGCCTATGCCGAAGCGGTGATGTCCACGGATTCCACAAGGTTTTCCATTCGTGCTGGGAAAATCGGCGGTCGGATGGAGTCGGGAGGCCACTGCTTCAAGAACGCAATGGCTGGACCGCAGATTCGGGCCTGGCAGGGGCCCATGCCGCAACGGCTTTGGAGCTTGGCCTCGCGTGCGGAGTGGAAGGCGCTGAGCTGGGCATAGGAGACGTCTTCGCAGCGGCAGACGATGGTATCGGGTTGAGGGAGGCTCCGGAGCTCATCGCGAAGGGCGAAGGCCCGGTCAAGGCGGGCGGCGAAAGCGCTGGCTTTGTTTCGAGCGGAGAACAGGCGACGCGCTTCATCGAGCCGTCCCACGGCAGCGAGACCAGCGATTTCTCCTTCGACGAGCGAGCGTTCCACACCTCCGATGCCAGTGGCTTCCCCGGCGCAATAGGTTCGATCGATCGTCGTGCACTGCCACTCATCCACGACGACGCTCCCTCGCGCGATCTCGCACCCGAGCAATCGAGGAAGCTCGGTATTCGGGACGAGACCAAAGCCGCAAGCCAGATAGTCACAGGGTTCGTCCCACGAGGTCGAGCCGTTGGTGAGCGTTACCGAGGCGAGTCGCCCTTCTCCTCTGGCGGCTTTCGGCCAGCATCCGAACCGGTGCGGGATGCCTCCGAGGGTTCGCTTCAAATCGATGGCTTGACTGAGCTTGGCGGGGGAGGTGATGAGACCGAGAGTGAAGCCGACGAGCTGTGTCTGCGGAGTTTGTTCGGCGATGAGACGTACCTTGGCTCCTCTCTCTTTGAGGTAGGCCGCGACAGCCAGGAGCAGAGGACCGCTACCCGCAACAACGACCGAGCGCCCCTCGATCGGCAAGCCCGACTTGACGAGCGCCTGGAGGCCTCCCGCCGCCATGACGTTGGGCAGAGTCCAACCGGGGAAGGGCAAGAGTCGCTCGCGGGCGCCTGGCGCGAGGATGAGGCGATCGTATGTCAGCGTCATGCGAGCGTCGGCCGTCTCAGCCCAGAGCGCGCCGGGTCGGGGCGAACCGAAGATGCGCGCGTGTGGGATAAGTTCCACGTCGGTTTGCGCTAGTTTTTGTAACCAGGCGTCCGCGGGTCGATGGCGTTCCCGTTGATTCTTGGCGGCCTCCCCGCGCCAGATCTGCCCTCCCGGGCCGGCGTTCTCGTCGACCAGCAGGACTTTTCCTGGTCCGCGCGAGGCCCCCAGAGCGGCCGCGATGCCAGCGGGGCCCGCTCCGACGATCAGAACGTCGGCATGGCGGTCAAGCGACATCGGTTCGAACCTCCATCCCGGATGCGCACAGGGTCAAGCACCCGAGGCGCTGCGGAGTACCATCAATCGTGACGCGGCACTCGAAGCAGACTCCCATGCCGCAGACGGGGCCTCGTGGTTCTCCTGACACAGAGCGTCGCGAAGTGGCAATCCCTGCGATGGCGACGGCCGCTGCAACCGTGGTGCCGGGCTTGACCTCAATCATCTCGCCGTTGATCCTCAGCGCGACTTGTTCAGGCATGGATCATCCCCATCCCCGCTCGCGCTGGGAGGTAAGGTTCTCGAGGTATGGCGGATTCTCGATCCAGGACCTGGTCGACCAGCAGCTTGGCTGTGCCCAACGATGTCGTGATGCCGAGTCCTTCGTGCCCCGTGGCGAGGTGAAGCCCTTCGTGTCCGGGACAAGGGCCGACGAGTGGCAGTTTATCCGGCGTCGCCGCACGAAAGCCCGTCCAAGAGCGAATGGCGGAGAGCTTGGAAAGCGCCGGCATATATTCCAAGGCTCGTGCAATCATCTTGCTGAGTATCGCCGGTTCGATGGTGGGATCTTCGGCGCCATACTGGCGCGAGGAACCGACCAAGATTTGCCCGTTCGGGCGAGGTTGAACGTTGAACGCCACTGAGTCGGCGTTGATCGCGTGGGCGCTTTTGAGATAACCAAGCTCAATGAGTTGGTGCCGCACGAAACCCGGGTAGCGGTCGGTAATGACGAGATGCCCCTTACGCTTGCGAACCTCCCACCCCGGCGTAAGGCTCGGAGCCCACGCCCCCGTGGCGTTCACGGTCAAGCCGGCCGAAAGCCAATGGCCGTCTCCCAGCCCGACGCGCTGGCCTCCCAGATAGGAAACTCGAACCTTCTCGAAGACGACGGCGCCTCGTGCCTTGGCTTGCTCGAGCAAGAACCGGGCGATGCAAGGGGGATAGACCACGCTGTCGCCGGGGACACGTAGCCCTCCCGCCAAGCCGGGGCGCAGGTTTGGCTCGGCTTCGGCCACGGCCTGTGAGTCGAGCACCTCGACCGAGACTCCTCGTGATGCATAGAACTCTTGCTTGCGCCGAACTTCGTTCATCTCTTCGGCGTCGGCGGCGACCCAGAGGGAGCCGCAAGGGTAATACTGGGCCTCAGGAGGGAGTTCGGGGATAAGTTCATCCCAGAGTTGCTGGGAGTATCGCGTGAGTGCGAACTGGGCATCGGAGTCGTCCATCACGACGATGTGTCCCATGCCCGCCGCCGTGGCGCCTCCGCCGATCACCGCGGGCTCGACCACGGCGACGCGCAGGCCGGCGAAAGCGAACTCGCGCGCGCAGGCCGCTCCGACGATCCCACCTCCCGCGATCACAACATCGAAAGTCGAAACGCTCATGCCCGGATCCCCAGGCAAAACGGGTCACGGTCGTCGAGGATCAACGAAGCTTCGGCGTTCACGAAAGCCGACCCCGTGATGCTCGGATAGATCTTCCCTTCGACGATTTCGACCGAGCCTTGGAAGATGCTGCCGATGATGCTCTCCTGAGTCCAAACGTCCCCTTCCTTGAGCTTGCCGTCGGCCACCAGGCAAGCGAGCTTGGCACTCGTGCCGGTGCCGCAGGGGGAGCGGTCATAGGCTTTGCCAGGGCAGAGCACGAAGTTGCGGCTGTCTCCATAGGAGGAAGGGCCGAACAGCTCGACGTGGTCGATTTCCTGTCCCCCTTCACCGCTGATTCCCGCACGCACCAGGGCCTGGCGAATTCTCCAGGAGACGTCGGTGAGCGTGTCCAGCTTCGCCAGGCTCAGTTCCTGACCATGGTCGTTGACGAGGAAGAACCAGTTCCCTCCCCACGCGACATCTCCGGTCACCGTGCCCAGGCCATCAACGTGAACACTCACTCCCTTCGCGGTGCGGTAGCTGGGGACGTTCCGTACGGTGACTTCTCCCGAGGCATGAAGTTGGGCCGTGACAACCCCAACCGGAGTTTCGATCCGATGCGATCCCGGTTGGATGCGGCCGAGGTAGGCGAGCGTCACCAGCAGGCCGATGGTGCCGTGCCCGCACATGCCGAGGTATCCCACGTTGTTGAAAAAGATGACGCCCGCCGCACACGTCGGGTCCATGGGCTCGCAGAGCAGGGCGCCGACCATCGGGTCGGAACCTCTGGGCTCGTTGACGACGGCCGAACGAAACGAGTCATGCTGAGTCTTGAGTGTGTTCAGCCGCTCCGCCAGAGTTCCTGAAGGTAAATCCGGTCCCCCTTCGATGACCACTCGCGTCGGCTCGCCCCCTGTGTGCGAGTCGATGACTCGGATGATCCGCCGATTGCTCACTGTCGTGGTCCTCCTCTGTGGGAGCCAGAGAACTCGAGACGTTGGATTAGCTGACGGAAAGGATGATATTCCTGTCAACGAAGCATGGGTTTTCGCCTAAGAAGATTCAACGGCCTGACGCACTTCGAGAGTCCCTCCCACCCGTTTCCAGATGGCGTAGACCGGAAGTCCGGTCAGAGCCAGCGCGAACCCCACACCCGACGTGGCCGGCGCAAGATAAACGAGGTCAATGATCAAGAGCGTTGCCAGGCCGATGTAAATGAATGGCGGCAAAGGATAAAGCGGGGTTCGGAAGGGACGGTGAGCTTCGGGAGCCTTTCGTCGCAACATGATCACCGAGCCTACCAGCAGGACGTAAAACATCAAATCGACGGAAACCAGGTATTCCAGCAGTTGATTGTAGACGTTTCCATAAGTGCGTGCGCCGGTCTGTGGGTCGATCGAGACGGTACGCGCCAGCGCCAGCAAGGAAGCCCATGACGCTTGAGCCAGGATGGCAAATGCGGGGACTCGGCGCGAGTTGACGGTACCGACCTGGCGAAAGAAAAGGCCGTCTCGAGCCATCGCATAAGAAACCCTCGCGCCGGCCAGGGTGTTTCCGTTGACGCAACCGAAGGTCGAGATCAGGATCGCAACCGCCATGGCATAGACGCCTACCGGCCCCAGCGCGGCCGACATCATGGCGGTTCCGACGCGATCTTCCGGAGGATGCTGAATCGTGTCGAACGGCAAGGTCACCACGTAGGCAATGTTCGCGAGCAGGTAGAGCAAAACCACTGACCCGCAGCCGAGCAGAAGCGCGCGAGGCAGAACCCATTCCGGGTTGCGCGTCTCACCACCGGTGAATGTTACGTTGTTCCACGACGTCTGCGAAAAAAGAGGGCCAATCATGGCGCGGCCGAGTACCATCACCATAACCAAGGGCCCAACGGTCGCCGAGCCCTCGAACGTTCCTTCCACAGGTGTCCACCATGAGGATGTCCAGGCCGCCGCATCGGGATGAGACCGAAAACCAACGGCCAGGCCGACGATGATCAAGGTGGCAAGGGCCGCGGTTTTGGCGATCGTGGATGGGTTTTGAATCCATTTGCCCACCCCCAAACCTCGTGTGTTGGCAATCGCCAATCCGATGATCAAGCTCAAAGCGGCAAGCTGTTCGGTCGTGAGGCTGATCGCGTAACTGGAGCCCCCGATCGCGATAGGGGAGATGATTTCCTTCGAGGCGGAGACCCAGGGGACCAGTACGCCGAGGAACTTGGCAAACGCCACGGAGACCGCGGCGATCGTCCCGGTCTGTACCACCAGGAAGAACGACCAACCGAACAGGAACCCGACCGCCGGCCCGTACGCCTCACGGAGGAAAACGTATTGCCCCCCTGCCCTGGGCATCATCGCGGAAACCTCGGCACAGCAAAGAGCGCCCGACATCGTCATCAGGCCGGTCAAGACCCAGGCGACCAGCAGCCAGCCCGGTGAGCCAACCAACCGCGCTGACTGCGCGGGGGTCACGAAGATCCCCGAGCCGATCATCGATCCCATGACAATCATCGTGGCGTCGAGAAACCCCAACCCGCGTGCCAGGGGTGAAGCCGCCTCGGTCGATTCGCTCGCCATCAAGCCTCCCATCGATGAAATTCATCGGAAAATGAACGGTTTCGCATCGCGGTAAGGTGGGCATCGCCCACCAGGGATTTGCCAGGGAGAGGGCAAACGATCTCAGAAGAGAGGGCACGCAGGCGAAAGTCTCGAGGCCATTCTTAATCAACGGCCTCGAGCGTGCTATTGCAGAATCCTTGGGGTCGGATCTCCCTCGGCATCATGCATCGCCGGGGAGACCGATGGGGCTCCAGGGATATCCGTCAAGACCCAGAGTTATTTGACCGTATCATGGAACCTCCAGCGCGTGGTGAAATCTCGTGTGAGAGGTTGATCTGTCAGCGAGGCCCGAAGCAATTCGATGGGAATGGAGTTCTCATGTAACACCGCGTCATGAAACGCCCGATCGCTCATTTTGCCGGAGCCGACGAGTTCACGGCGCAGGCCACGGATCTGAAGGCCGCCGAGCATGTAGGCACACTGATAGAGCGGCTCATAGTCTCCCGCGAAGGAGCGGCGGACTTCGGCGGTGGCGTTGTCACGCTCGTGGCCGACGCGATCGACCAGGAAGTTGATGCATTCGTCGGGAGTCATCGTTCCCAGATGGAACCCCAGCGAAAAGACGATTCGGGCGCACCGATGCATGCGCCAGAAGAGCATGCCCACGCGGTCTTCGGGAGACTTGGCGAATTTCATGTCCCAGAGCAAGAGCTCCCAGTAGAGAGCCCACCCTTCCGTCCAGAACGGCGTATTGAAGATGCGGCGGTAAGGGCGATGCCTCGCGTTCATGTATCCTTGCAGGTGGTGCCCCGGAATCAATTCGTGATGTACCGTTGCGCGGGCGAAATGGATGTTGTTACCGCGAAGGCTCATGAGTTTTTGCTCATGAGTCATCGTGTCCGTCGGGAACGAGACGCTGATCACCTCGCCGCCGGTGAAGAACGGATTCACCAGTTGTCGCCGAGGAGACATCATCTCCATGCGCCAGGATTCGCGTGCGAGCTCGGGGACGGTGACCAGGTCGTGATCGTCGAGAAACTTCACGGCCTCAATCGCCAGGTCTCGAATCAATGCGGGCTGCTTGCCCGGCTCGACGTAACGCGTTTTGACATGTTCGAGAGCCTTTTTCCAGTCGCTTCCGAAGCCGAGATCACGTGCGGCACGCTTCATCTCGGTCTCACACCAGGCGAACTCGTCGTTGGCAATGGCGACCAGCTCTTGGGGGGAGTAGGGAATCAAAGCATGATTGAGCTCCTGCCGGAGCGCCTCTGCACCGATCGGGTCGCCGACGATGGTGGTGGTGTCACCAGAACGCACGCCCGCGAGTTTCTCACGCACGACCGTGCCGTAGGTTTGGAGTGCCTTGTCGACCGCCTTATAGGGTTCGGCATTCCACCAGGTGAAGAGCGGGTCGTATCCGTTATAGAACCCAAACCATTCGCGGAGCAGATTCCGAAGTCCCTCCACTTCGTTCGCGGCGCGGAAAGCGACGGTCTTTGAAGGGCGCGGAGTTTTGGGGGCTTGCTCTCCGCCGCCGTCGATTTTCTTGCGAGCCTCTTCGATCGACCTGGCGAGAGCGTCCAGCGTGCCGGCGGCCTTCGGAGCATCGACCCCTTCCATGCGCCTGCGCGCCTCGTCGAGACCGTTGATCACCGACGCGAAGGGGATCAAGGGAGCCGTCTCAGTGTCGGCCTTCTCCTGAAGGTCAAGCTGGCGGATCGAGTGATCGATCTCGTTCCGCAAGAGGATGTAGTCGACTTTCCCGACCTGACCCAGCGAGTCGAACTCGAGACGCTCGATCGCCTCACGCCAGCCCTGCTGAAAGGCTTTGAGCCGAGTCCGCTGAGCCGGAGTGTCGCCCCCGGGACCGAAACGCCGAAGCGATCTCAAGTCGGCGGAGTAATGCTCGATGATGCTTCTGAGCTCACCAGGCGCACGATCAATCGCGACCTCCTCGGGACCGCTCACGGAGGGGAAGACCGGTTTGGCCGCGGTCACCGTGGTGGCAGGTGCCGGGGTCGAAGGTTGAGACATGGAGACATCCTTGTGGGTGGGTTCTTCCGCATTGCGGTCAGGGGGCTCGACTTTCAGAAGGTTCTTGACGAAGAAGTCTTTGCGTCTGCGGTCGCCGTACGGTCCGGAACCCGCGCCGTGGTCCGCCCCTGGGAAGACGACGAACTCAAAGTCCTTCCCGGCCTTGATCAATGCGCTCACCACCTGCATGGTCGACGCGGGATCGACGTTGTGATCGGTCTCCCCCACTGTCAGCAGAAGCTTGCCCCGGAGCCTATGGGCGTTGGTGACGTTCGACTGTTCAGCGTAGTGGGGGCCGATCGGCCAACCCATCCACGCTTCGTTCCACCAGATCTTGTCCATGCGATTATCATGGCATCCGCAGTCGGCAGCGGCGGCCTTGTAGAAATCGCCATGGAAGAGCAAGGCTCCAAGCGCGTTTTGGCCTCCCGCCGAACCGCCGTAGGCACCCACACGCGTGAGGTCGAGTCCCGGGTTCTTCGCGGCCGCCGCTTTCATCCAAAGAATGCGGTCCGGGAATCCCGCGTCGCCAAGATTCTTCCAGCAGATGTCGTGAAATGCGCGCGACCTCCAGTTCGTGCCCATGCCGTCGATCTCAACGACCACGAACCCAAGCTCCGCCAGCGGTTGCTCACCATGCAAAGGCGCGAACGCCTTGGGAACAAACGCTCCTTGCGGCCCGGCGTAGATCGCCTCGATGACTGGGTAGGACCCCTTTGGGTCATAATGCATGGGCCAATAGATCACCCCATAGATATCCGTCTTGCCGTCGCGCCCCTTCGCCACGAACCGTTCGGGATGCTTCCAGCCGGTCGCCAAGAGCGCCGACCAGTCCGCACGTTCGAGCTCTTTGATCAACGAGCCGTCCTTCGCTGACCGCAGTTCGCTGACCGGCGGCATATCCACGCGTGAGTAGGAATCGACCAGGTACTTGTGATCTGGTGAGAATTCCACCTGGTGAGTGCCGTCCCCCTCTGTCAAGATCGCGAGCCCCGTGCCGTCGAAGTTCACGCGGCCGTAGTGGACGTAATAAGGATCCTGGCCTGGCCTGATCCCCCCGGCCGTGAACCAGACCTGGCGAGCGTCAGGGTCTACACGCAGCACGTCGCGAAGGACCCACTCTCCTTTGGTGACCTGGTTCTTGACCTGCCCGCTCTTCGCGTCGATGAGATAGAGATGGTTCCAGCCATCACGCTCCGACATCCAGAGGATCTCATCGGTCTTATCGAAGAAATACAGGAATGTTTTGTGAGCGTAGTCGATGAACGTTGGACTCGTTTCATCGATGAGCGTCCTGGCTTCGCCGTTCCTGGCGTCGACGGTAATCAGTCGGAGTACCTGATGTCCGCGCTGGTTGTAGAGGAAGGTGAACCGCGAAGAGTCAGGGGTCCAGCGATATTCCTCGATGCCGAACGGGGTCGGAAACAACTCGTCGCGGACCGGGATCTCTTTACGTTCAGTGATGTCGAAGAGGTGCGGTTTAGTGACCGGCACCTTATCCCCCGGCTTGAGATAATGATAGGAGGAGAGCTTTGGCTGAAGCTGATCCCTGGGGGCGGATTCGACGAGATAGACCTTGCGGTCATCTCCTTTCGCGGTCTTCAACGCGATGAGTTTCTTCGAGTCGGGAGACCAGTAAACGCCGTGCTCGTAACCGTCGGCTTCCGTTCCTCCCTGGCTGAGGGGGTGTTCTTCACGCGTCTCTTTATTGCGAAGGTAGACATTTTGATCTTTGAGGAAGGCGACCCATTTGCCGTCCGGCGACTCCTCACCTCGCGGTGATTCTTGACGAGGGGGTTCGGGGCGACGGCGTCGCCTGAATCCACGTTCGGGCGAGGGGGCCTTGGGGAGGGGGTCACCAGGTTCAAGGGTATCGGTCTCAGGGCGATAGCGCCAGGCTTTTCCATCGGCCTCGAACCGAACAGCACCGTCGTCCGCGATTTCGATACGGTCAAAGGGCAGGTTCTTCGCGGCGATCGGCTTTCCACTTGCCTTACCCAAGGTCTGCGCGAGCTTCTCGTGGTCGAACGCCGGCAGGCGGGTTCCTTGAGCCGTATCAACCACAACGAATTCGTGAATTCCACCGCCAAGGTCGTTGCCGTACCAGAGACGTGTTCCGTTCGCGAACCAGTGTGGTTCCACGCGTGCCTTCGCGACCTTGCCCCGTGTCAACTCCCGCAAGGAGTTGCTTCTCGCGTAGTCCTCTTTCGTACCTTGCCCCCGGCTGACTCCCGGCAAGACCGCCAGCGCAATCGCGGCCAAAGAAATCCAACGCCCCATCGAAGTGAGAGGCTGTCTGAGAGCGTGATTTCGATGGGCCTCGGGTGGCCGAGGATGAGTCTTCGAGACCTCGGAGCTGCGATCTGCCCGAGGTGCCGCTCCCCTTCTCCCCGTCCAATCGGTCAAGGTGTGTCCTTCTCTCATGTCTTTCCCCAGATACCCTCTTATGGCCTGGACTGAAAAATTAGCGAGCGATGCCTCGCCTATAGGAGGCTTTAGGGGGGATTCATGAAACCGCGTCATCTTCCCGGGAACGACGATCAGCTTGTGAGGGCGGAGTTTCATCGCGCGGGATCCTTGTGAGGAACGGGTTATTGAGAGTTCTTATCGGGACGTCCGATCTGGCGCAAGAGCTCTTCGACGATGGGGCGCTGCGCGCGGATATGATCCGCAAGCGCTCGCCTTGCGCGAGGCCAATCCTGATCGATCAGCGATTGAAGAATCTCGCGGTGTTGCTGGGCCATCGTCTGCACGACGTGGGTTTCAGGGGCTGCAAAGTCGAAGAGAGTGGTGTAGTAAGCCCCCTGGCGGTCAAAGAATTCGCGAATATAGGGGTTGTTGGCTTTTTCAATTAAATAGCGGTGGAGCTTGTTTTCGAGCCGAGGCCGGCGCTGATCGGCGACGTTGCCCGCCAGCATTCTCCGCAGTTCATCAGGATCCAGGTGAGGCCGCGCGAGCTCGAGGGCTTTGAGCTCGAGCGTCTCTCGAATCTCGAGATAAGCACGCAGGTCATCGGCGTCGAACGCCCGAACTCTCCAGCCGCAACGGGGAACGTGAACGATCAACCCTCGCCCCGCGAGCCGGCCAAAGACCTGGCGGATCGCGGTGCGCCCCACTCCGAGCCGCTGAGCGGTGGCTTCTTCGCGGAGGTATCCTTCTTCCCCTCGGAGACTGCCGGCAATCACGTCGGCCGTGAGCGCGGCTTCAAGCCCGGCCGATTGACTCGGTAGCTTGGGGCCCGTTTCCTTGGCCTTTCTTGTCTTGGGCGCCGATTTTCCCACCTTGTGCGGGTTGACTTGGACCCGGCCATTCTCTTGCTTGAGCAGAATTCCTTCGGCAACCAAGTCTCGAATGGCTTCCCGGACTGGTGTTGAACTCACCCCGTAGTGCCGCGCCAGTTCCGGGAGCGTAAGGTCGGCCGGCGGCCCGAGATTCGAGCGGATCCGATCGGAGAGATCCTGCTTGATGTATTCGCTGATCGTCGCCTGGGACACGGACCACGCTCCTGGGAACCGCCTGACGTATCGAGCATCGCGAGTTTGTTCTTGTTGACATTGCACGCGAAATGATTATCGTTGTGATTGTACGCGATGTCAAACCCCTGCCAGCGAGTCGCAAGAGGATTGTAAAACCGCGAGTCGACAGCGCACGGTTTTCTTGACGGTTCTGCTGGTTTGTTCACTACTGGCCGAGACTCCAATCGAGCGCCCCGTGGCCGGGTTGGCCGGGCCGGTCCTTCCCTCTCAAAGCAGTCTTACCCCTCATCTTGAGGTGAAAGCGAGACAACTGATGAGCACTTCGTGGCGGGGGGTATTTCCCGCGGCAACGACCGAATTCAAGGCTGACCATTCCGTCGACTTGCCCGCAACCATGGAGCATGTCGAGAAGATGATCGCCGCGGGGATCCACGGCCTGATCATGCTGGGGACGGTTGGGGAGAATTGCTCGCTGGATTACAGCGAGAAACTTGAGGTTTTACGTGCGACCGTTGAGCATGTCGGCGGGCGAATCCCCGTGTTGACGGGTGTCGCCGAATGCGCGACCGCCACGGCCTGCCGCTTTGCCGCCGACGCGAAGAAGGCCGGCGTCGACGGTCTGATGGTTCTCCCCGCGATGGTCTACAAGTCCGACGCGCATGAGACGATGGTCCACTTCCGTTCGGTGGCGGGCGCGACCGATCTGCCGATCATGATCTACAACAACCCGGTGGCGTATTACGTGGACATCACCCCCGAGATGTTCCTCGAGCTGGCCGACGAACCTAATTTCGTGGCCATCAAGGAATCCTCGGAGAACGTCCGTCGTATCACCGACCTCAAGAACGTCTGCGGCGATCGCTACACGCTGTTTTGCGGCGTCGACGACCTGGTCCTGGAGAGCCTTCTGCTGGGCGCCGTGGGTTGGGTCTCCGGCCTGGTGAACGCCTTCCCGGCCGAAAACCGTCTCGTTTGGGACCTCGCCACCGCTGGCCGCTGGGACGAGGCAGTGGAGGTCTACCGCTGGTATACGCCCCTCTTGCACCTCGACACTCACGTGAAGTTGGTGCAATACATCAAGCTTGCCGCTCAGGAATGTGGCCTCGGCTCCGAACGGGTCCGCGCCCCACGTCTTCCGCTCACCGGCGCCGAGCGGGAACAGGTTCTCGCCATCATCCGCCACGGCATCGCCACCCGCCCGGCCATTCCCGCTCTTACCGCCTGAACCTCCTGAGAAGGAAGTCTTTTTGCAAACGAAAGTTTGAGAGTGTCCGATGAGTAAGATCGGGTGGCCGAGGAGGATCGTAGCGACGCTCCGGCCACCCGAGCCGTGTCTCGTTTGATGAGATTTGGTGGTATCCCATAACAAAAATAGACTTGTAGCTGGGTAATAAGATTCGCTTTCTCACGCAGGCCGGCCTAGGTCCGTCTTTACTCAAGAATCAGATTCAAGGCCTGGGCGATCCTTTTTCGAGATCCCGTGAACGGATCCAGGTGTCTGGGATTTGCCCGAAGACCTCCGCTCACGCTATGGTGGTGGACCACAAAACGTTACGGACCATGCTGCCGAGCCGGCGATCCTAGCGCGGAGACTGCGATGCGGATGGGATGCAGGTGTCTTTGGATTCTCGGGGTCTCGATTGCCGTCTCATCCACCACCCTGGCTTCGGAGACCCCTGCCCCGATCGTTTCCACGATTCGGTTTTCTTCGCTTGAGGCTCATGTCGTCGATGTGAGCGTCTCCGTGCCGACGGAGAAAAAAGAGACGATTGAGCTGATGATGGCGGTCTGGTCGCCGGGATATTACCACGTCGACGATTACGCCAACCAGGTTCAGAGTCTGGTGGCGAAGACCGTTGATGGGAAAGATCTCACCCTCCAGCGCACGGCCAAGAACCGCTGGCGGATTGCGGCCGGCGGAGTTCCGACGGTCGTTGTCTCCTATCGGCTCTTATGCAATCAACGCTCGGTGACGACCAACTGGGTCGGGCCTGACCTGGCCGTTTTGAACGGGCCCGCGACGTTCGTGACGCTGATCGAGAAGGCTCGCCGACCGCACGAGGTGAGGTTGGAACTCCCTTCGAGCTGGCAGCAGTCACAGACCGCTCTCCCCCCTGCCCCAGACGGCCTGCCCAATCACTATCGAGCGGAGGATTATGACACGCTGGCCGACTCCCCCATCGTCGCCGGCAACCCAACGGTGTATCGCTTCGACGTGGAAGGGAGTGAGCACGTCCTGGTCGACCTCGGCGATGTCGGCAACTGGAACGGCCAGCGCGCTAGGGCGGACCTCGCCAAGATTGCGCTCGAAAACCGACGTTTCTGGGGTTCGCTTCCCTTCAAGAAATACGTCTTCCTGAATGTCTTTCGACCAGGCGGAGGTGGGCTCGAACACAGAGACTCCTGCCTTCTGTCATCAAACTCTCGGTTCGGGGCGACTCCTGAAGGCTATCTCCACTGGCTCGAGTTTGTTGGACATGAATATCATCACGCGTTTAATGTCAAGCGATTGCGGCCGGTGGAGCTCGGTCCGTTCGACTACGAGCATCCTCCTCGGACCGGGGGGCTATGGGTTTCCGAGGGGATCACGACCTACTACGGCGAGCTCTTGACCATTCGTGCGGGCTTCGGGACGGGACAAGACTTCCTGACGATGATGTCCGGTCACATCCGCGAGCTGCAAAGCACACCAGGGCGCAAAGTTCAGACCCTGGAGCAGTCTTCGTTGAACGTCTGGGCCACGTCCGCATCCGGCATTGGTATGGGAGGAAGCAAGACGGGCGTAAGCTTCTATACCAAGGGCCCGGTCGTCGCCTTCCTTCTCGACGCCCGGATCCGCCGCGCCACCGCGGGGCGTAAGAGTCTGGACGATGCCATGCGTCTTGCTTATGCCCGCCACAGCGGCTCTCGCGGCTTCACTCCCGACGAGTTCCGCCTTGCCATCGAGCAAGGCTCCGGCCTGCTCCTTGGCGACTGGCTCGGTAAGGCCCTTTCCACCACCGAAGAACTCAACTACGCCGAGGCCCTCTTCTGGTATGGCCTCCAATTCCAACAGTCCGCAGACCCCGCCAAAACCTGGACTCTGGAGCCAAGACCCGACGCCACTGAAGCTCAAAAGACGCAACTGCGGAGCCTCTTTAAGCCTTCTCAAGGCTGAGCGGCAGTCGGCCTACCTGCCTTGTTCCGACCAATCTCCTCGGCGGGGCTGTGAGAGGCTGAGCTTGACAAGCGTGAGTCAGGTATTAGGGTGTGGCCAAATCTGCTGCGCCGAAAGGGAAGTCGCCATGCCTATTACTCGTCGGTTCGACAAGAATTGCGGTTTTACACTGATCGAACTTTTAGTAACGCTCGCCATTGTAGGAGTCCTGGTCGCGCTGATATTGCCGGCTGTTCAAGCCGCGCGCGAGGCTGCTCGCCGTAGCCATTGTCAGAATAACCTCAAGCAAATCGGTCTTGCTCTGCATGGCTATCATGATGTGCAAGGTACATTCCCTGCGGGATTCACCTTCAAGAACTCCGCGGTCGGCTATCCGTTGGGACCAGGTTGGGCATGGGGGGCTCGTCTCCTCAGCGGGTTGGAGCAGGCAACTCTCTTTAACGCCGTGAACGAGAGTTTTTCTTACTTTGCCCCTCCCAACCAAACGGTGATTGAGACCTCACTCTCTGCTTTTGCTTGTCCGAGTTCGCCAGGCAGAGGACCGGTGAGTTCAGGCTACATCGAGACACCGATTTCCAGTCTCGAGCGGTTGGCTGCTGGTCAGTATGTTGCCTCAGCCGGTTCAGTGTCGGTCAAAGGAGTGGATGGGACGATGGCGCAAGGCAATGGCGTCTTCTTCCTGAACAGCCGGGTGACAATCCGTGATCTTGCCGATGGAACCTCCGCAACTCTCTTGGTCGGGGAGCGATCGCGAAACGTGGCGGATGCAACATGGGTTGGTGTTACCAATCTGTCCTGGATTCTTTGCACCAAAGAGGACTGGCCGATCCATAGCTGTGCCTCGGCAATGTTCATGGTTTTGGCGCGCACGGATCCCAGTTCCGACGTGCTTTACGGAGCTGTGCCGAGTGGTAGCACACCGAATTCGCCTGGCGCTGGAGCTGACGGATTTTGGAGCCTTCATCCGAGAGGATGCAATTTCCTGTTTGGCGATGGTGCCGTCCGTTTTCTCAAAGAATCCATTGCGCCTCATGTCTTCAGCGCACTCGCGACTCGAGCTGGCGGTGACATTGTGAGCAGCGATCAATTCTAAACTCCGCAGTTTTGAAGTGAGGAGATAGCGACTAAATTCTTTAACGGGATGCGGATTGAAGGCGGTAAAGTGCCCGCTGGGCTTCGGGGTTGAGGGGGTCGCGGGCGAGAGCCAGGGTGTACCAATGGCGGGCTTCGTCAAGGAGGCCGGCGGCTTCGAAGGCGTTCGCGAGTCTGAATAGGTCGAGAGCGCGGTTCTCGTGATCAGGAGAGCGGACCTGGTTGACGAGGTTGTAGACCTCATTCAAGCGGCGGGCTCGCGTGAGATAGATGTCGGCGTTGGCGCTATCTCCCTTGAGGGCAAGAGCCTGACCGAGCTCGAAGGTAGAGACCCGGTCGTAAGGTTCAGCGCTCAGAGCTTGCCGGAAGGCGATGACCGCTGAGCCGAGATCACGGCGTATGAGCGCCAAACGGCCGCGGTAGCGCGCGATCGTTGGGTGATCACCAGGGCCCTGGGAGAGGAATGATTCGGCGTCATCGAGACGATTCTCGAAGAGAGCCTGGGCGATGCGAAGGGCAAGGGCATCGGCATCCTGTGGCGGGAAAGAGCTTAGAAGCTGAGAAACTCGGGAAGACTGGCCAGGTTGGTCAACGAGCAATTCGATCAGGGCGAGTCGGCTATGGCGGTCATCTGGGTCGGCATCAACGTAGCTTTGAAGGTCGATGGCGATGTCGGGGCTCCATTGAGAAAAGTGCGTCTGAGCCCAGGTGAATAAGTCATGATGCGTAAGATGAGTCGATTTTGACAATGCCCGGAACTCGGCGTCGACTTCGCGACGGCGGAGCTGAACGCCGTAGAGATAGATCAATTCCTTGTGGGCTCCGATCAACGTGGGCGAAGCCTTCAGCGCTTGAAGGAAATGACCCTCGGCCACACGCACACGCTTCCGTTTGCGTTCGAGTCGGCCCGCCAGCAGGCAGGCTTCAGAAAAGAGGGGATCTTTTGGAGGGACCTTGGCCAGAAAGCCGAGTGCCTTGTCGACGTCGCCGCGGGCGATCGCGACTTGGGCTTCGAGCATGAGATCGGAAACCGTGGGCGGACGTAGCCGGCGTATCCAAACCAGCGAAGATTCGGCCTGGTCGACCTTTCCCGCGCGGAGAAATGCCTGTGCCTGGTCCCAGAGGTGCTCGGGATCGAGCCAGTGGCGTTTCCAGACCAGCACGCTCCCCGCAACAAGGATTGTTACCCCGAGAACTCCCGTTAGCCAAAGCAAAGACCGGCGGCGGCTCTTCGCCGCTGCCGGTTTCCGGTGGGAAGTCGGTGGGGATGACGCGGGAATGAGAGGGGTGGCCATCGTCGCCCCTTTCAGCGGGGCCTATTCGGTGTGTGAGGGTCTCAATAATATAGGCAAGTCATCACAAATGGACTGAAAGAGAGAGGCGATCAGCGTCTTTTTCGCCCGACTTTGCCGGTGACGGCTCCCTGGGGAAGAATCGCGCCGCGAGGTTTGTCATTCTCTCCCAGGAGGTCGAAGTTCATGAGGTTGTCTCCCGAACTGAGCTCGCAGTAGCGTGTGGAGAGGGCGAGCTCCTTGGCGTCTTTGAGACAAGGGCCCGAGAACTTGACTTCATTTCCGCCCGTGAACGTGGTGAGGGAGTAAGAACCGTCATCGGCGATCTTCGCGGTGAACGACGAGACTTTGCGCTCGACGTTGCTGGGGTTGAAGCTGATGATCCCGCCTCCCGAAGCGGGTTTGCCTTTGATCAGAATGACCCCTTTGACCTTGGCCTCGGTGAGCGAAGAGTCGACGGGAGGATGTCCTTCTCCACAGCCGAGCGCGAATATCAAACTGGTCAACCCGACGGCGAACAGTGTGTGATCGATTCGAGGAAGCATCGGTGGATTTCCGGAAGGCAAGGGAAAACCGAGGAGATCCTGTGACGTCGCGAGGAGAGACGAAGACTCCCCCTCGTTGGTGCTGTGACAAGGAACACCGGCGCCGGAGATGATCTCGGCGCCGGTGAATCGCTTTGTTTAATGCCCTTGCTGGTGATCAGTAGGAGTCGGAAGAGATCACCTCGTTGCCTGCCCGGCTACCAAGAGCCCACCAGGTGGTGATGTTGATGGTGGACTTGATGGCTTTGACCGAGCCGTCAAGGAAGAGCACATTGACAATACCGGGATGGCGGCTGCTCGCGACGTGCGACATCTCAACGCCGCCTCGGCATCCCCAGGTGTTTGGGGGCATGACGTGGTTGTAGCGGCTGTCGGCCACGAGGCCGGCGGACCAGCTTGCTCCCGAGATATCATCATCAATATCGTACGCGAGATCGTTGCCGCTGGAGTCTGGCTTCGGAGGTGTGGCCATACACTGCTTGTACCAGATCTGCGGCGTCGTTTCCTGGCCGGCCGGGAGGACGCTGAGCTGCGCGATCGAGGCCGTGGGTTTGCCGGAATCGAAGGGGGCCGAAGCACCATTCTTGTTACCGATGGCCTTGACGCGCTCGCTGAAGGCCGCCGTATTGCTCAGGCCGTCGATCACGCTGGCCACTTTGACGCAGGTGCCGGACTGGCCGTTGTCCGTTCCGGTGAAAATAAAGGGCCCAGCCATCGGGCTGTTGACGCCGTCGCTGCCGTCGCCGTCGCCGCCATAGAAGGTGTTGGGTGCGGAGCCGGCGTTGGCCTTGTAGTTGTTGGCTCCGTAGGGGCTCGTCAAGCGGCTGGCGTCCGACGGACAGAGGAATGAGGCGATCGAGGTATACTCGGCTGTCGAGTTGGTGATTCCATCATGCATGAGCGGGTTGCCCCCCTGGGGGCGCGTGCTCGCGAAGTTGATGCTGTTATAGAGGGGCTGTTGTTCGAGGTAGGGAAGCATCAGGGCCTGCGCCGACCACTCGGTCCACCAGGGGCCGTCGGCATAGGGGTACGAAGTGGTCCCGCTCTCGTAGTTGGCCACGGCCAACCCGATTTGTTTCAAGTTGTTGATGCACTGTGCGCGTCGAGCGGCCTCGCGCGCCGCCTGGACGGCCGGCAATAAGAGGGCGATGAGCACGGCGATGATGGCGATGACCACCAGCAGCTCGATGAGGGTGAAGCCGCGATGAGTTCGGTTGTGCATGATCGGATTCTCCATCCGTTGCAAGAAGGATGCGAGCGTAACACTCTCAGGCCGTTCCCTCGCCTGCAGGTCATCTCTGCTCGCTCTCAGCCGCGATGATTCGCGAGACATGTGAAAACGCATGGGCAGCCTCAAGCGTGACGTAGCAATCCTCAGACGAACCGTACATACCTAGATGAAGCAGGTGCGCTGACGGACAGGCCGCCGAGGAACACTGGCGCCTGGTCAAAGACCGATGTTGACGATGTGGTCCGGCAAAGAGAGCCGACTGACAAAGGAACTCGCCCGGTCTATCTTGCTTCGAGTCGCGCTTGCGCTTTCGCAGTCACCGACCCGAGACAAGAACCAGCCTGGAAACAGTCCGAACAAAGGCGGGGCGGCTTGGTAGAGGAAGTCGCGTGTGACTTCTCGACCGGGAGAGGAACACGTCTTCGTACATAAGAAATCCGCCGTGGTCCGCCGATTGTAACCCAAAAAATTCCGTAAATTTCACGCCTGCTTCATCCAGCGTTCATGCACGCGTTCATTCGCGGAGGGATTTTAGCACGAGGTTTGGGCGCGATTTCGTAATCGTCGGATTACAATTGAAGGGTTGCGGCTGAATAACTACGGGGGATGAAGAGGCCCGAACCCCTGCTGATTTTCCAAGGGCTATGTTCGACGCGACCTCGCTGACGGTTCGGCTCTCTTCTAGATGGCGGTTCCCATGGATACGACAACCGGCCGGAATGCCGAGTTCGCGGCGCGTCTTCAACAGCATCAAACCCAACTTTTCTCCTACATCTATTCGTTGGTGCGCGACCTCGACGACGCCGACGACCTGTTTCAGCAGACCAGCCTCGTCCTCTGGGACAAGTTCGATCTCTTCGATCCCACGAAGAGCTTCATTGCCTGGGCTTGTGGGGTGGCACGCTTCGAAGCCTTGAATTTCTTGCGTTCTCGAAGCCGGCAACGCATCCACTTCAGTGATGAACTCGCTTTGATGTTGATCGAAGCCCACGAGGAGCTTGCCGAGGAGCCTCTGGAAGATCGGCGGTCGGCCCTGGAAGCCTGCATGAAGAAGCTAAGGGGGCGCGACCAGGAATTGCTCACGGCTTGCTACGGGCGAGCGGCGAGGATCCCTGAGGTTGCCGAAGGTTGGGGCCGTTCACCGCAAAGCATTCATAACTCGCTCCGGCGCATTCGCCGCACGCTCTATGAGTGCGTGAGCCGCACGCTCGCGCAAGAGGAAGACGTATGAGCGACCGACACCGATTGCCTGCTGAGTTCCGCGATCTGATCGACGCCTATTGCGATGGCCGGGTCGACGATGCGGCGCTACGGCGGCTCGAGACATACTTGCTCGCCCATCCTGAAGCGCGGCGTGAGTTCGTGAGCTATTTCCAGATGCACACGGAACTTGAGTTCGCGGTGCGGGCCCGGCAAGCGGCCGCCACGGTACTCGACTGGGTCTCGATCGAAGAACCCAAGGAATCTCCTGGGCAAACTCTGGCGCCGCCGGTTTCTCGTCCTTTTCGTTCCTGGCGGTTTGCCTCGGTCAATCGCTGGGGAGCTCTGGCGGCTGGGTTACTCGTGGCAACGCTCGCGACGGTGGTTGGTCTTCGATCGTGGCGGCCAGGTCCTCAGCCTTCCGCCGTGGCCGTCCCTTTGAACTCCACGGGGGGTAATGTCGCCTGGCTCGTGAACGCCCAGGATTCTCAGTGGGTTGGGGCGGAAACCGAGATGCCGGGACGAGACATGCGCGCCGGCAAGGTTCTTCGGCTTCAGCGTGGCCTGGCGGAGATCGAGTTCGACCACGGAGCCCGACTCATTCTCCAGGGGCCAGCAGGGCTCGTGCTGATCTCGGGTAACGAGGCGAGGCTGCTGCATGGGACGTTGACGGCCAAGGTTCCGGCGCGGGCTCATGGCTTCACCATCTATTCTCCTCGAGGCAAATTCGTGGACCTGGGGACGGAGTTCGGTCTCTCGGTCGACAGCCAGGGCTCAACGGCTGTGCGGGTTTTCGAGGGGAAGCTTGTCGCCTCCACGCTGGCGAGCTCCGGTTCGCCGACCTCGGGCGTTATGCTGCACGAGGATCAGACGGCACGTGTCGACGACCACACGGTGGCCGTCAAGCCGGAAGGGGGGAACGGCGACGGAACCCGTTACGTTCGCGCGATCAAGCCGCCGCCTCTCGCGATGGCCCAGACTCGCGAACTCAACTTTACGAAGCCGGTTGCCGGTAGCCTCAAAGATATCGAGGGGCGTGGCGTGGGACTCACCCATCGTCTGCCGGGCACGGGCTTCGCCATTTTCGATCGTGACCCCAACCTTCGCCTCGACCCCGTCCATGGATCACTCGAACTTGTGACGACTCGGAGTGATATCAATACCCAGCAGGGAATGCCGATGGGCGAATACCTCGGCGTGCGCCTGGTGGATCAGGGGTTCACCGGGGCCGAGGACTTCTCGATCAGCACAACGATTCCGAAGATCCCAGGACTTGAGAAGGTCGGGCAGTTCGGCCTCTATGCCGGCACGAGGAGCGATCGAATCATCCGGGGGGGACTCATCAGCCAGAGTGAGCCCAACCGGTACGTTCTCTTCCTCGTCAACAATGACGGCGGGATCGACTCCGACTATTACGAGGTGGGTTTGATGAACAGCGGAGACGACCTTCGACTGACGCTCAGGCGGGTCGCGGGGGTCTACTCTCTGGTCGTCGAAAATCTTACCAAGCATAACTCGAGCACCCTCGCCATTGCCCATCCTGCGTTTCTTGATGGCGAGCTCGACCTTCATGTCGGGGTCTTCGGCGCCAACACTCAGAGCGATGTGCAAAAGACCCTCACGATCAAGGAGATTGACGTCAAGGTCTGGACGGTTACCGCCTCAGCGTCCGACCGGGTGGCTTCGAGCATCCCGCCTCGGGCTGATGGGCTCAGAGGGTTGCGAGCCGGATCGCTACGTCTTCGCCCCGCCGTCCATGCCTCGTCGCTTCCCTTGATGCAGGTGGTTCGAGGGTCGATCGCTCAGTAATTCTCGAAGTCGCAGAAACCTTGCGGTGATATGAGTCTGCTTTTGGGGTGCTCTGAGGCTTGGCCTCCCTTTATTTAGGGTTGGAAATTAATTTTCCTTGCACATGGCCGAAGCTACCTCGAATTCTCGATTCGGAACGTCGGTTTCGCGGGAAACCGAAGGCATTAACCGAGCGGGCCGTGAGGGTCCGTGGCTAATAGCCCGTCGATTCTTGGTGAATTCCCGCGTATGATGGTCAACTTGCGATTAAGTCAGAGAGTCGGTCAGGTATCGCCCGAGTTCGTTGGAGACGCGTGTTCGTTTGTGAGGAATCGGGCGTCCATTCCTATGTCTGAATTACGTCGGGTTTCAAGTCGGTGACCCCACCTCGGTGAGAGGGATCTTTGCCATGATGCGATCGTTGTGCACCGTATTGATCGCCTGCCTGATGTCTACCGTCGCGCGGGCCGCGGAGAGTCCTGCGCCGCTCCGGGTCCTTTTCCTGGGGGATCAGGGTCATCACGTGCCCGCGGAGCGCACCGATCAACTTACGCCGGCACTTGCCATTCGCGGCATCGACATCACCTACACCGAAGACATGGGGGCCTTGAACCCCGAGAATCTTGCCAAGTACGACGCTCTGCTCGTTTACGCCAACATCGACACGATTGCCCCTGAACAAGAAAAGGCTCTCTTCGATTACGTGCGAGGGGGGGGCGGCTTTGTGCCGGTCCATTGCGCTTCGTATTGCTTCCGCAACTCACCAGCCGTGGTGGCCTTGATCGGAGCTCAGTTCCTGAAACACGGGATGACGGAATTCACGACCAAGGTTGTCGATTCCGAGCATCCGATCATGAAGGGGCTTACCCCTTTCCGCACCACGGATGAAACCTATGTGCATCACCTCCACAACACGAAAGACCGGCACGTCCTTCAGACAAGGGCCGAGGGAGCCGGCGAAGAGCCCTGGACCTGGGTACGCACAGAAGGGAAAGGGCGCGTTTTCTACACCGCGTATGGCCACGACGAGCGAACGTGGGGCCAGCCCGGCTTTCACGACCTGATCGAACGAGGCATTCGATGGGCGTCCGCCAAGGGTGATGTGTTCGATAGTCGACCGCGCGTTCCCGCCGGCCTGAAGCCGGTGGCTTCCGAACCTGCTCCCTCGGCGATTCCCCAATACCTTGCGGGGGAACGATGGGGAACGATGGGGGAGGCCATTCGCACGATGCAGAAGCCGCTGGAGCCTGGTGAATCGGTCAAGCACATGGCCTTGCCCAAGGGGTTCGAGGCCCATCTCTTCGTCTCGGAACCGGAAATCGCCAAGCCGATTGCCATGGCCTGGGACCATCGCGGCCGGCTCTGGATCGCCGAGACAACCGACTATCCCAACGAACTCAAGCCGGCCGGACGAGGGCGTGACCGTATCAAGATCTGTGAGGATACTGATGGAGACGGCCGGGCCGACAAGTTCACCGTTTTCGCCGAGAAGCTGAGCATTCCCACCAGCCTGGTCTTCGCGGCCGGGGGAGTCGTGGTTCATCAGGCACCCGACACCCTCTTCCTCAAAGACACCGACGGTGATGACAAGGCTGACGTGCGGAAAGCCCTCTTCACGGGTTGGGGAACCGGCGACACACACGCGGGACCGAGTAACCTGCGTTACGGGTTTGACAACTGGCTCTGGGGGATTGTCGGCTACTCCGGGTTCGAAGGGCAGGTCGGTGGTGAGACGTTCGACTTCCGCCAGGGGTTTTATCGCTTCAAGCCGGATGGCTCGAAGATGGAGTTCCTTCGCAACACGAGCAACAACTCCTGGGGCGTTGGCTTCAGCGAGGAAGGGCTTATTTTCGGCTCGACGGCTAATGGCTGCCCTTCCGTCTTCCTGTCGATTCCCAATCGTTACTATGAGTCTGTGCGGGGCGCCTCACCGAGGGTGCTCAACAGCATCGCCGATACCAATCGCTTCTTCCCGGTGACCGACAAGGTCCGGCAGGTGGATTTCCACGGCGGGTTCACGGCTGCCGCCGGCCATGCTCTCTACACCGCCCGGCAGTATCCGAAGCCTTACTGGAATCGCACCGCGTTCGTCTCCGAGCCGACGGGGCACCTTGTCGCCACGTTCGCCCTCGAGTCCAAGGGAACGGACTTCGCGTCGCACAACATCGGCAATCTGCTTGCCAGCGACGATGAGTGGACGGCCCCCGTGCAGGCGGAGATCGGCCCGGACGGGAACGTCTGGGTGATCGACTGGTACAACTTCATCGTGCAGCACAACCCAACCCCCCAGGGCTTCAAGACCGGCAAGGGGGGAGCCTATGAAACGCCGCTTCGCGACAAGACTCACGGCCGAATCTATCGACTTGTCTATGAAGGGACGAAGCCCGCTGCACCCGTCAAGCTCGACCCCGCCGATCCCAAGAGCCTGATCGCAGGTCTGGCTAGCGACAACCAGTTCTGGCGGATGCACGCTCAGCGGCTTCTGGTCGAACGTGGAAAGACGGACGTTGTTCCCGAGCTGGTCGCGCTCACGAAGGATCCGAAGGTCGATGGGATCGGTCTAAATCCCGCGGCGATTCACGCTCTCTGGACCCTCAAGGGGCTCGGCGTGCTTCAAGGCGATGAAGGCAAACAGCCGGTCGCGGTTGAAGCGGCGGAGGCGTCGTTGACGCATCCTTCCGCCGGTGTTCGTCGAAATGCCCTCCAGGTCCTTCCCAGAAGTGAGGCCTCTTCGGCGAAGATCGTGGCTTCGGGAGTCGTTCTCGACGCCGATTCCCAGGTTCGCCTGGCCGCCTTCCTCGCTCTGGCCGAAATGCCCGCGTCGGACGACGCGGCCAAGGCGATTGCCCAGGCTTTGGAGAAGGGGGCGATCGAGCGAGATCGCTGGCTACCCGACGCGGCGCTCGCGGCGGCAGCGGCCCACGACGCTCGCTTTCTCGCGGCCCTGGCGGCGCGATCGCACGAGAAACCCGTAGCTCCGGCTCCGCAGGCCTCGAACGTCATTCGCCGCGTGGCCGAGCACTATGCCCGGGGCGGTCCGGTTGACTCCATCGCCAAGCTCCTCGTGGCTCTGGCCGATGCCGAACCGCGCACGGCCGGACTCGTCGTCACCGGCCTGGCGGCGGGGTGGCCCAAAGACCGCCCCGCGAAGCTCGATGACGCCGCCGAGAAGGCACTCGCCAAGCTCTTGACCGTTCTTCCTTCCGAGTCGCGAGTCCCCTTGGTCCCGCTGGCTGGGCGATGGGGGACCGGCGCTCTTGAGAAATTCTCCGCGGAGATCGCCGGAACCTTGCTGGCTCTCGTCAAGGACGAGGCGAAGTCTGATGCCGCTCGCGGACAGGCCGGGCGACAACTGGTCGAGTTCCGGCCTCGCGATGTCGGCACGGTTCGTCAGCTCCTCGAACAGATCAGTCCCCGCACCCCCCCTGCTCTGGCCTCGGCCCTCGTTGCAGCGGTCGGCCGTAGCGAGTCTCCCGAAGCCGGCGCGGCCCTGGCGGAACGCCTGCCGGCCCTGGCCCCTCAGGCTCGCACCGAGGCCGTTCGTACTCTGCTCTCTCGCGGTGATTGGACCACGGCTTTCATGGACAGCGTGGAACAGGGGAACGTCCAGCTCAGTGAGCTCTCGCTCGACCAGAAGCAGGCGCTCGCCGCGAACCGCAACCCCGCGATCGCGGAGCGTGCCAAGCAACTGCTGGGACGCGGGGGAGGTTTGCCCGACCCCGATCGTCAGAAGGTGATCGAGGCCGTTTCCCGCGTGGCCTTGCACGGTGGCGAGTCCACCAAGGGCAAGGAGATCTTCCGCCAGCAATGCGCCAAGTGTCATGCGTACGGTGGCGAAGGGGGCAAGGTGGGCCCTGACCTCACCGGCATGGCGGTTCACCCTCGCGAGGAGTTGTTGATCCACATCCTCGACCCGAGCCGAAGCGTTGAGGGGAACTTCCTCCAGTACACTGTAGCGACCACCGACGGCCGCACGATCAATGGGTTGCTCGCTTCCGAATCCAAGACGAGTGTCGAGCTCGTTGACACGGAGGGGAAAGCTCAGACCATCCTTCGGAGCGATATCGAGGAAATGGCGGCATCAAAGAAGTCTTTGATGCCGGAGGGCTTCGAGAAACAGGTCCCGCCGGAAGGCCTTGCGGACCTCCTTGCCTTCCTCACCAAGCGTGGCAAGTACTTGCCGCTGGATCTGCGGCAGGTCGCCACGATCGACAGCACGCAGGGGATGTTCTACAGCAAGGACTCCCCCATCGAACGCCTGGTCTTCCCGGACTGGACTCCCAAGAACTTTGAAGGTATTCCCTTCCACCTGGTGGATCCGCGTGATGGTCGTGCTCCCAACGTGATCATGCTCCATAGCCCCAACGGTGAGTATCCTCCACGGATGCCTCACTCGGTGAACCTGCTCTGCCATTCGCCGGCCAAGGCCATTCACTTCCTGAGCGGTGTGAGCGGCTGGGGAGCAACCGGTGACACCCTTGAGCCGACGGTCTCCCTGATCGTTCGACTGCATTATGCTGACGGCACGCAGGAGGACCACCCGCTGAAGAACGGCGTCCACTTCGCGGATTACATCCGCCGAGTCGACGTCCCTGGCTCGAAACTGGCGTTCATACTTCGTGGCCGCCAGGTTCGCTACCTTTCCATTCAGCCGAAGCGTTCCGAAACCATCGAGCGGATCGAGCTGATCAAGGGACCTGACTACACCGCACCGCTCATCGTGGCCGCAACGGTCGAGACGGCCGGTTGATAAGGGGCAGTCGAGACAGTTGGTGGTTCTCTCTTAAGACGCCATGAGGTTCACGCAGAAGGGCCGTTCGTTGATCGAGGGCCAAAGGTCCTTTGGGTGTGGCCATCGAAGATCGAACGGCCCTCTGGCCTGCCACCAAGGCGCTGTGGTACCAGTGCGCAAAGGCAGTTCGAAAAGTAACCTGTTGCTTCATCTCCGTGCGGTGTTCGGGTGATTTCCAGATCGCGCGAGCCACGCCAAGGGGATTGATCTGAGTTGTGAGGAGCCTCGACCAGAATTGCAACCCGTTCGGTTCGGGAGAGCGGTTCAGCCCTTCGTTGTAGAGAGTTGCCACGAAAGCGTCTCGGCCTAGCGCGAGTACCGAAGCTGATGACGCCGTAGACGCAGCGCCGGTCACGGTAATCGTAATCGTCTGGCGATTACTGAGGGCTGGCGTCGCGCTGTCGGCTGCGATGACAGTCACGGAATAGACGCCAGGATTGGCTGGGAGCCAGACAAAGTCACCCGTGTTTGGGTCGATCTGAGCATCCGCGGGAGCGCCGGGCGCGAGACTGTATCGAATGGGGGAACCAGGATTCGGATCGGTTGCCGTCTCACGAAATGTGACCTTGCTTCCTTCTTGAGTTGTGACGTTCGTGATCGGAGAAAGCGCAAGCGTTTGCCCCCCGGTTATGATCGGGTTCTTGGCGTCGGCAAAGACGAGGGGCGTCTTTCCGTCGTCACTGACTGCGAAGACATAGTAAGTGCCGGAAGGAAGATTTGCCGTGTTCCAGACGAATTGGCTCGCCCCGTTCGTCACCGGGAGTCCGCTTGCAATGAGGCTCCCATCATGTGAACCAGCCATGGTGGTGTAGTAGAGACTCATTGTGGACGAAAACTGCCCGGCTTGCGTCGTATAGTCGATGTCGACGGCGTGCCCGTTGATGTCTTCGTTCAGTGACGTCAGGTTCACTGTTGCTTGCTTGGCATTGATAAGACTGTCAAAGTGAATGGAGCCCAGGGCTGAGGTGTTGGCGATCCGGATCGTCCAGTCCCCCGGCTTTGGGTTCAGCACGCCCACTGTTTCGATACCTGGCCCTGACATCTCGCTCACGATCTTGACCGGAGCGTTCTTGGGAAGATCGGAGAGAAAGTAGACCGTTCCATTTGGAGCGGTGACTTCGACGAGAGGAGTCTTGTTGGTGTTCCCCCACACTGCCGAGAGCAAGAGTGTCGGCGTGTTTGGACTGATGAGATACGTTTGAAAGGCTGCCTTTGCCGGGGAGCTTCGCAGAGCGTCGGTATGGAGACCAGAGCCGGAGCCGCTGGAGCCGTCGTCAGATCCATTCACAACCTGACCGGAGACCTGAGATGAAGGATCGGAAACGTTCCCGTTGAAATCGATGCGTTCGCTGATGGTACCGCTTATTCCAGGAACGTTGTAAGTCGCGGTGACCTCAATATAATCGGAGCTGTAAGGAGCTCCATTGGTGTAAGTAAGATATACAGTTCCGGTGACACTACCAAGTTGTGAGAGAAGGCGCTTCACGGCATCCGGGAGATAGTTAGGAACGAACTGGATCGTAGCCGATCCGTTCATGGTCAGATTGAGCGACGAGTCCATCTGGAAGCTGGAAGTGCCGTCGATGGTGTTGTCAAGGTACTGGAAACTACCGGCTCCCTGAATGGAGTGCTGAGCCCAATCAATCGTGACAGATGCGCTAGCCGACGCGGCGAGTGCGGTGGCTCCTCCTGCCTTGGCCTTGATGATTGAAATTTGGCCTGTACCCGTGAGGTGATTGCTATCGATGGAGGCATCGGCATCGATTTCCAGGAGCGATCCCGCCAACTCCCCGCCGAGGAATGAAGGAAGATGCAGATCGATCTCCGGGCCCGCGGTAATCACCACACCGCCTTCGAAGAGCGTGGGAGTGGGATCAGACGTGGCGATGTGAGTGACCGATCCGTGGATCTCTTGTAGGAACGCTCCGGTATCGCCGATCGGAAAGGCGTTATTGAAACTTGCCTTGATGGCTAAGGAACTCAGCTCCAATTCTCCATCACTTCCGGCCGCGAAGGCTATCGTTCCTGAGGCCTTGATTCCCTCCGGCAAGTCGACAGTTGCCGAACCCTCAAACGTCTTGTTGACCGTGTCGAACTTGATCTCCACCTTTTCCAATGACCAGCCGGGGCCCAGAGGGATTTGCCCCGCGGAGATTTCGCCGACCAACTCCACGTCATTATTTTGGATGAGGATGTAATTCGGGTCGGCGAAATTCACCTCAAAATTGTGAAGAGCAGGGATTCGCACGTCCCCCTGGAGCTTGAACGAGGGCTGTCCGGTCGAGGGATCCTGGGCCTCATAGGTCAGGGATAAGCCTTTCGCCTCGACATTGAGAACATTTTGCACACGTATCGTGATGTCCGGGATATGCAGACTTCCCCCTGTCAGGCTGACGCCGTCCTTATTGATGACGATTTTGTCAGGATCATTGACGGCGAGGCTGACACCGCCGGCCGCTTTGGGAAGTACAATGGCGCCCTGCAGATCGATTTCGCCACCATCATCACCAGCCACGAGCGCTAGTTGGCTGATCGTCACTTGAGCGCCCGCCAGGGTGAATTGATTGGGCAAACTGTCTCCCTCGCTCAAGGCGTCCGTCACAGCCTTGCCAACATCGATCGTCCAGGTTCCCTGGAACAGTGGTACCGTCACATTCGCGATGGTGGCTGAGACGGTGCCCTCGGCATGGATTGTCGTATGGTCGTACGAAACTGTGCCATCGACAGTGATCAAAGGAGTGAATGTACTGCCATCTGAGGGTTTCAAACCAATGGACGTTGTGCCTTCTGCAACGAACTGTTGCGATGCCGCGTCGAATTGAAAGTTCCCTTGGACTTCGAGAGGATCAAGGTCGATGGTGGAAAGAGACAAGCTCTGAGTTGATGTCGATGTCAGGCCCGGGACGGCGCCGAGAACGACGAGCAATTCCGTCGCTCCTTGTGGGGCTGAGCCAATGTCTTGCTCCGTTGCATGGAGATCGTATGTGCCTACACCGGTCTCCGTTGTCGTCGTGGCGATCGGATTTCCAAGGATCGAGCTGAGCGTCGTCCCGCTTGCCCAATCGAGCGAGATCGTTGTCGACTGGGGGAGGCCTTTGTTCTCGATTTTGTAGCCGTAGTCGACCCCTCCATCGGAGTTCCAGATGGGTGTGGTGAGTTGGACTTCCGGGATTTCCCCCGGGGGTAGAACCACAGGCTGGGTTGGATGCGGCGGAGGGGGCGGAGGAGGCACAGGAATTGGAGCGCTGCCATGTGGAGGAGCGGGGGGATTAGGATATGCCGGAGGCAAGACTGTTAACAAGACACGTTTCTCGAGCAATTCTGGGGTCAACCAATGTCGATGTGGATGACGTGTCTTTCGCATGGAGTTTTCTCTTTCTGCAGTAAACGCCGAGGTGTAGAGAGCGAAATACCGATATCCAAGACCGGCGTTCCTCCGCGCTGACTTCCGGGAAAGAAGTTTGCCAATGCCCGTCGGTCAACCCGGTTTCGAGAAATCGAAGATCGTTCCTTGTCTCTTGTTGAAGCAATTCCTGGAACGCCGGCGCGAAGCCTTCCTCTGTCATTGGGATAGGAACAGGCGCCAATAACCGGACAATTTTTGGTGAAATTCCTGGGTAAGGCGGGCGCATCCCCGGATCAATCGGTTCCTTGCCATGCCAGCAATGATGTCACGAGGCCCGTCGAATCTGCGGTGAACTCAGAGTTTTCACTTGCACAAGGTGCACGTGTGGAATGAAAATCTAGGCAATGTAGTCAAGAAAAAATGCATGATGCGAGAAATCTCAAGTGATTTCCGATTCAATTTTCATGCGAATCCAATCTGAGCTTGCCCGGTGTGATGAAACAGCGGCCGCGCTGATTTTTCGGCGTTTTTTTCGCAAGTTGTTGACGCTCAGCCGCAGTCAGTTCGAACCCTGGCTACGGGAGCGGGCTGATGTCGAGGGTGTTGTTCAGTCGGCCTATCGCAGTTTCTTCCACCGGCATTCCCAGGGGCAGTTCACGCTTGACGATTGGGGAGCGGTCTGGGGAGTACTCGCCGTCATAACGATTCGAAAATGTCGCGACCGTCGTGACTACCTTTTAGCTGCCTGCCGCGATCCTCGGCGCGAGGTTCACCGTTCCGGTGCGATGGAGACCGCAGCGGATTTCTGGGGCGCACTCGACCGTGAGCCGACCCCTCTCGAAGCTGCGACGCTTGCGGATCTTAGCGCCGTGCTGTTGCGGGGGCTTGAACCCGACGAACAAACGATGGCTGTCGCTCTCCTGCACGCCAAGACGGCCGAAGAGATCGCCGCAGAATGCGCTTGCTCAGAACGAACCGTGCGAAGGCTGCGAGCACGGCTCAAAGGAAGATTGAATCGTCTTGTAGACGAGGCGGTGTCGGCCCCATGAGTGTTGATGCCTGCGCCCAAGGTGATCCTCACCTCGATGCACTCGGCAGCGGCCAATGGGTAGCGCTCAGTAAGAGTTTGCAATCGTTTACCGGATTGATGAGACGTGGAGAACGGCCGGCGATCCGCGACTTTTTACCCGCCGACCCTACCATTCGACGCGCGGCGCTCGTCGAGATGATCCTCGAAGAGATTGAATTCTGTGCGACGACGGGTGAGCCGGGCTCCATCGAAGATTACTTGGAGCGATTCCCCGAATTGAGCGAAGACCTGGTGGCGTTGCGGGTCCTGCGGCGCGGATTGGAAACCGTACGAATTCGTCCTGTGCGAACCAAGGGCTTGGAAACGGCGTTCTCCGGCGAGGAACGACTCGGGCGATTTGCGATCGAGCGGGAGTTGGGTCGGGGTTCGTGCGGAATCGTTTACCTGGCACGCGATGAACGACTGAATCGAGTCGTCGCGCTCAAGGTGCCCCAAGCGAGTCTTGTGGGTTCATACGCGGAGGAGGAACGGTTCCTGCGCGAAGCTCGGAGTGTCGCGGCGCTAAGGCACCCCAACATCGTGACGGTCCATGAAGTCGATCGCCTGGGCGATACGCTGTACCTCGTCATGGAGTACATCCCCGGTAAAACCCTCGGAGAATGGGCCAGGGAAACGCGGCCGACTCCGCGACAGGCTGCCGGGCTTGTTGCCATGCTCGCCGAGGCGCTTCAACATGCGCACGAACGTGGCGTGATCCATCGCGACATCAAACCCTCAAATGTTCTGGTCAACGCTTCAGGAAATCCGCACCTTGTCGACTTCGGTCTGGCCAAGTCGTCCGCCGAGCACGCGGGCTTGACCACGGACAGCCAACTGCTGGGCACGCCGACGTACATGTCTCCCGAGCAAGCGAGTGGCGAGACGCTCCTTATCGACGAGCGCAGCGATCTCTACAGCCTGGGTGTTGTTCTCTACGAGCTACTTGCGGGCGCCCCTCCCTTCCAAGGAACGCCCCGGATGGTTCTGGCCCAGGTATGCGAGGACGAACCCAGGCCGATTCGACGATACGCTGAGGCGGTTCCGCGTGACCTGGAGACGGTTTGTCTGAAACTCATGGCGAAGGAACCGGCGCGGCGTTACATGTCGGCTTCGGAGCTCGAAGCGGACTTGCGCCGTTTTCTTCGGAATGAGCCGGTTCATGCACGGCCCGTGAGACAATGGGACCGGCTTCTGCGCGAGGCTCGTCGTCGACCTTTATTTGCGGCCACGCTCGCGACGTTGGCACTTGTGCTATTCACGGCGTTCATCGTGATCACTTGGCAGTGGCGCCGCCAGGAAGGATTGAGATCACTTGCCGAGGCAAGGCTGGCGGATTTCCAGGAACAACACCGCAAGATGCTCAAGAGTCTTGTGTCGAGCCAACAGTTGATTGGTACCCTCGCGGCTCCCGAATGGGGCTTGTTTGGCACGTACTCCAACGCGGAATGGGCGCGACCACTTTTCTGGCTCGACAACTCGCACGAGAAACCTGCAAAGAATGAGCAACTGCTTAAGCCGCATCGTGAATTTCTCGAGCAACTACGAGCCGAGCCCGAGCTTCGGGAACAGCTCCTGCGAGCCCTCGTCCAGGAGGCTGTCTTCCTGACCGAGGCTGGAGAGCATGAATCGGCGGCCGATTCCTGGAAGAGAGCCCTTGATGTTTGCGAGGAACTTCTCGAGCGCCGGCCTCGAGACCTGACGATACTCCGGCATCAGGTCCTCTGCTTGGTCGTCCTCGGTGAAGACGCCCATCATCGCGGGCGCCGTGAGGAGTCTCTTCAACACGCACTGGCAGCTCGTGACGCCTGTCTGCGGATTCAGAGGCTACTGACCCAGTCTCTGCGCGACAATCCTGGAGACGTCTCTTCCCGGGAGACCCTAGCAGTCACTCTGGTCAAACTTGCAGTCATACCGGAAACGCGTGGGTGGACCCCCTCGGAAAGCCTGAAAGCTTTGAAGGAAAGTGAGTCGATCTGGGAGCGATTGAGCGCGTCGCAGCCAACGGCCAGACACTTTCGGGTTGGTCTTGCTGAGTGCAGGCAAACGCTCGGACGAATGTATCTCGCCCAAGGGCGTCCCAATGACGCGTCTCTACTGCTCCGAGCGAGCTCCGAGATTCTCCAGACGGTCGTTTCGGAAGAACCCGAAAACTTCGTGATCCAGTTCCGTGCGGCCGTGTGCCTCCATGACCTGGCCGCGGCCGAGCGAGCGTCCAAACAATGGAACGAAGCGGCCGAGGGTTTCCTTCGCTCTCGCCAGTTGATCGAGCAGTTGCGGCTCCGCCATCCTGGTTCCGCTTTGATCGAAGTTTATCGGGCCCAGTGCGAACTATCGCTCGGATCGGTGTATCGGTCCGCTGAAGTCTGGGACGGTGCGAAGCTCGCCTTCGAGCGCGCCATACCCCTCTGGGAATCGCTCAATTCGCGGGATCCCACGCATCTCGGTATCACTGAAGCGCGCGCCCGTTCGTACTTTGGCTTGGCTTCCGTCTATTACGATCGCAATCTAGCGGCAGAGGCGGTCGCCAACTTTCATCGCGTTGTCACCATCCTTGAGCCGGTCGTCTCCAAGAAGACGATCGATCAAGATCTCGCATGGATGCTCTCCGGCGCCTATCACAATATCGGCAATCTTCGGAATGATCTGGGGCATCCCGAGGCAGCTCTGGAGAGTTACCACAGCGCACTCGCGATCCGCGAGGAACTTGTTCGAACCTCGATGAACGATGCCCGGTATCGGAGCGATTGTGCCGGTACGTGGCACGGTCTAGGAGAGACCCTGGAACGTCTCAACCGTACAAAAGACGCCGCCGCTGCCTTTGCGCGGGCCGTTGAACATCAGAAAATTGCCGTATCTCGGGCTCCCGACGAGCCTACCTATCACCGTTATCTCGTCGCTCACCTCCAACGACTCGCCAAGTTTTCCCAATGAAGGGCACGATGCGCGATCGAGAGGCCCTATGGTGTTGAGACACTTGGAGACGGTTAGTCGGAATTATTTGTTATAGTTATGCGAATAATCAAGACACAAATAATTGATGGGCGTTAGTGGATATCAGGACTCGGCCCCAGGTCGTGACACGACGATGTCAGAGGCGGCTGCCCACTGGGCAAGGTCCTGACGGCTGATGGCGGCGGCCATCATGCTGGGGAAGAGGTCGGGAGTGCAGGCGAAGACGGGAATTCCCATCGCGGCCATGGCTCCTGCGTTCTGGTGGTCGAACGAAGGAGCGCCATCGTCGTTGAGGGCCAGGAGGCCGATCGCCTGTACCCCCGAGGCGACGAAGTTGGCCAGTAATGCGAGCATCTCCGTGTTGCTCCCCCCCTCGTAGAGGTCGGAGATCAGGATCAGGATCGTGTCCTGAGGACGGCGGACCAGACCCTGGCAGTACGTGAGAGCACGACGAATGTCGGTTCCACCGCCAAGCTGGGTACCGAAGAGAAGCTCCACGGGGTCGTGGAGCTCGTCCGTCAGATCAACCACCGACGTATCGAAAACGACCACGCGCGTCGCCAGCGCGGGGAGGCTCGCAAGCACGGCGCCAAAGATGCCGGCGTAAACCACGGAGCTGGCCATCGAGCCGCTCTGATCGACGCAGAGAATGACCTCGCGAAGGGCCTGCCGCTTGCGGCCGTAGCCGATGCGGGTCTCAGGGATGATGGTCTGGTACTCGGGCTGAAAGTGGCGAAGGTTGGCGCGAATAGTTCGGTGCCAATCAATCTCATTGTGCCGGGGCCGGCGGTTTCTGGTTGCACGGTTGAGGCTGCCGAGGACTGCCTGTCTGGTGGGATTCGCCAGCTTTTGTTCGAGCTCCTCAACCACCCTGCGCACGACGAGCCGAGCCGTCTCGCGAGTCTTCGAGGGAAGAATCGAGTTCAAGGCGAGGATGTTCGCCACGAGGTGAACGTCAGGCTCCACCGCCTGAAGCAACTCGGGCTGAAGCAGCATCTGCTTCAGGTCCAGGCGCTCGAGCGCGTCCTTCTGAAGCATCTGGACGACGGGCGTGGGAAAGAACTTTCGGATGTCTCCCAACCAGCGCGCGACTCGAGGAGACGATTTCTCCATGCCCCCTCGCTTCTTCTCGCTCTCGTCGTAGAGTGAACCCAACGCTGAGTCGATGGAGAGGTCCTTTCCCTGGAGGGCACAGCCCGTACCATCCTGCTCCCCTCCCAGGATCATGCGCCATCGCCGAAGTCTCTCGTCGTTTGTTGTACTCATGTGATGATTCGTAGCTTAAAGGTTGTACGCCGGCCTTTGTTTTTCGGGAGATCCACCTTGGCGGTCTGTGCCCATCCTACGAAAGGCAATGATTTTCCGGATTGAGCTGTGATTGAATGCTACGACTCCGTCTTTCCACCCAGGAGTTGGGCCAACAGGGGAAGCACGGTCGCGGCACGTTCGGCGTCAAAATGGTCTGGGCCGTCCTGCCGGGGAGCGATCTTTGCAACGGAGACCGAGGTCCCTCGTCGCGCTTTTTCTCCCAGGTTGCGTCGAACCGGCGGTTCGAAGGACCCGAACGTCCTGCGCAACATCGGGAGCAGTTGCTCAAAGGCCTCGGCAGATAAGGACGCGACCCATGAGTTGATGATGGAGAAGAGTGCGTCGTCATGTGCGAGGATCTCGCCGCTCCCCCTGAGAAAGCCTTCGATCCAGTTTGCGGCCTTGGCGGGTTCATTAGCCGTGGAGACGGCGAGGTTCATCCGATTGGTGATCTCCTGGACGGTCGCGACCTGTGCGTCGAGGAGGATCCGGCAACACCGTCCGACCACGAGCTGATGGACTCGGTCAGAATCCGCGAGCCGGCCGAGCGCGGCTTGCCAGGCGCTCAGATCTTCGGCATCGTCCGTGAGTTGAATCGCGGTATTGGCTTCACAGATGGATTGGAACATCGCGCTTGCCGCGGCGTCATCCAGCGAACTGCAAGCGAGCGGTAGTCCGATGCAGATGCGGGAAATCATTCCTTTGACCGCATGTCCCACCATGGAGACGTCGGTCTTGCGGACGTTGCCGTAACGAAGCAGATTCGCGAGCGGTGGAAGTGCATCCATTAGTTGGACGACATCACCGGCAACGGCCGCTCTCGACTCAACCTGGCTCATGATGCGGGCGACTGCGTCGGGCAAATCCGCCAGAAAGACGCTGTCGAGAAGTCTAGCGAGAGCTGGGAGGTCAATCTCGCGACCAGCAAGATCATTGGCCTTGGCGGTCGCCGCGTCCAGAACGGAGTTTCCCCATCGGCTTGCCTCGATGATCGCCACGGCAAACTCGGGCTGCCACTGAAGCTGCCATGCTTCTTTAAAAGTTCCTTTGCCCGACGCATGCGTGACGCGCCCCCAGGGGATGCGCAGCAAGGTCAGGCGATGGAGAAGTCGGCTCCGCAAAAGGTCGTTGGCGTCGCGGAGGTCGAGAACTTTCGTCGTTTGAGCTGGATCGGCGGGCATGCGTAGCTGTTTCTGGAGCCTGACCAGGTCGGCCTGGAGCGGCACCATGGGAGTCTCGCTGGGCACCTGCCCCAGGACTTCCCCCACGGTCAGCTTGCGACGGACCAAACGCATCGGTGTATCATCACCGAAGCAAAAGACCGTCCGCGCTGCTTCATCGAGTTCGTTGAGTCCCGGAAGGGGGCGATCGCGGAGCGCCGCGAGTGTCTCCGCCAGGCGGACGGACTCGATCACGGAGGCGGACGAGGCATCTAGCCCTTCGTCCCGAAGCAACCGCGCAATCCGGGTCATCCATCGCCCGACGATCTGGTCGGAAACAGACCATAAATGTTGATACCATCCGGGAGATTTGACTCCGGCTCCGTAGCCGCTTTCGAATGAAAGCCGATCGTTGGTCCATGGAACCCAGGTGGAGGCGACTTTGACCTTGGGCAGGCCGCGCAATAGTGCCTGGTCATCACGAACCGACGGCCAACGGCCGGGGACGAGGGCCGGCGCGTGCCAGGCTCCGCAGATGACGGCGATCCGCTGTTTGCCTTCGGCCTGAGCTGCCCGGATGATCGTTCGCATCGAGGCTTCCCGGCGGTTCTCGCGCACGTCCTCGACGGGCGGAGCGTCATCCCGGACAGCGGCCATCGCTTCGAGAATCGCGGCAAAGAGGTCCGCTCCATCTCGGCGATGCTCAACCACATGTTCCCACCAGCGCTCACCATCCTCGAACCCCGCCGCTTCGGCCAGCACCTGCAAGGGGTCGACGCGGATCCCTCGGGATGGTCGCCCGGGCCCGGATTCTGCCTCGTTGGAAGGCTCGGGCGTCTCGCCATTCTCCGGTGTGCTCTCCGCGTCGGTTTCCGAGGACGCGACGGCCAGTTGAGCCTCATCCTCGCCGAGCTGGTGAGCCATCGGGAGATCCATGAAGCGCGCGGGGATGCCTCGCTTCAACGCATACCGCAATGCTTGAAACTCGGGGGAGAATTCCGCAAAGGGGTAGTAGGCCGCACTTCTCGGTTGGTCCGGTCGATAGATCAGGAGTGCCACCGGGGGCGTCATCTCCGTATGCGACAGCCAGGAAATGGCGCCATCGCCGTCCGGAGGTCCTTCAACCAGGACGATGTCGGGTTCAAGTGCTTCAAGGGCCTTGAGCACGCTCCGCGCTGAGCCTGGTCCGTGGTGCCGGATCCCAAGCACATGCACGGTCGACGTTGAAGCGGCCGTAGCGGCAGCGCGGGGGCGAGTGGTCGCGGTCATCGGGGCGGCTCACGTCTTGGGACGGGGGTTCGCTCTCACCGGGCTCAATCAAATCACGTCGCGGCAGGCGCGATAGAGATCCTTCCAGCCATCTCGCTCCTTGACGACGGTCTCCATGTATTCGAGCCAGACCACGCGATCCTGTACCGGGTCTTTTACGACGGCCCCGACGAGTCCCGCCGCAAGGTCCCCCGCGCGGAGCGTGCCGTCCCCGAAATGTCCCGCGAGCGCTAGCCCTTGATTGACCACCGAGATAGCCTCGGCGGTGCTCATCGTGCCGCTCGGTTGTTTCACCTTGGTCTTGCCGTCAGCCGTGGCGCCGTCGCGAAGCTCGCGAAAGACCGTCACCACGCGGCGGATTTCCTCGAGTCCTGGAGGCTCCGCCGGGAGTTGGAGAGCCCGACCCAGGGTCTCGACTCTCCGTTTGACGATCTCGACTTCCTCATCGGCCGTCTCGGGAGTGGGCAATACCACCGTGTTGAATCGTCGTTTCAAGGCACTCGAGAGTTCGTTGACCCCCTTGTCTCGGTTGTTCGCCGTGGCAATCAGGTTGAACCCCTGAGTCGCCTGGGTTTCCCCGTTAAGCTCGGGGATCGGCAGCGTTTTCTCCGACAGGATGGTAATCAAAGTATCCTGCACGTCTGCCGGGATCCGGGTCAGCTCTTCCACGCGAGCGATTTTGCCGTCCTGCATGGCCCGCATGACGGGGCTGGGGACAATGGCTTCCGCCGACGGGCCTTTGGCCAGCAGGAGCGCATAGTTCCATCCATAGCGAATCGTTTCTTCACTGGTGCCCGCGGAACCTTGCACGAGCCGTGTCGAGTCTCCCGAGATCGCGGCGGCCAGGTGTTCGGAGACCCAGCTTTTGGCTGTTCCAGGTACCCCCAGGAGCAAAAGAGCCCGGTCGGTCGCCAGCGTGGATATCGCCACCTCCATCAAGCGACGATTGCCGATATACTTAGGAGAGACGGTGAAGCCGCTCTCGAGCGTTCCTCCCATCAAATAGGTGGAGACAGCCCAGGGAGAGAGCTTCCAGCACGGAGGGCGCGACCGCTGATCCGCTCGCGCCAGCTCGTCCAGTTCCTCGGCGAATTGGTCCTCGGCGTGACGGCGCAGGACTTCATGCTCGCCGTTGCGAGCAGGGAGGGAGGATGTCTCCGGTGCGGTCTTCGTACGTGCGGCTTTGGTACTCATCGCGCGAACTCCTGGTGCATCTCGAAGCGGAACCGCAAGGCGTCGAGGAACTGACGATACGCTGTGCAGAAATAAGCACCTACGGGTGCCTGATCAGGGAAGCCATACTCGGCCTCTTCGATGAGCTCGGGGGGCAAAAGACGAGCGAGCCCTGCAATGAACGGAAAGGCAAGATAATCCGGTGCTCTCCACGCCCTGACAGAGGCCGCCGAGTTGTCATCGGATGCCCCTGAATATTCCTCGAGCTCAGAGTCAATCGTGCGGCGAACGCGGTCGAGTACCTCGCGTCCCAACTCGATCCCAAGCGTTCCCTGAACCTGCTGGAGTAATCCAAACGCAGGGTGTTGGGAACCGAGGGGGCCGTTATCGGATCGAAGCCGTTCGCGCAAGAATGTGTCCCGTTCTATCGCGGGAAGATTCTCGAGGAGAGACTGCAGCGAAGCCGGCGCAACCTGCGTCTTCTCAGGCAAGTTCGCAAGCAACGCCAACGACCAATCGATGTCGCGCGTTCTTGCCGCGGCTTTGGCCCAAGCCCCCCAGAGGAGCTCGCCCCACTCCTTCTCATGTTTGCGGAGTGCCTGGATAAGTTGTACTGGAGTGTCCTCGGGAGACTGGCACCACGCCGTGGGAGGAGTAGCCGTGACAACTTGTTCGAGCCACCAGGCTCGCTCTCCCTTGCCCGACGGAGGCTTGGCCTCGATACCGTCACGGACCATGGCCGCGTCACAGGCGACAGGAGGTGTGACAACCACGCTTGGAGTGTCTTTGCTTGACGCTCTCCCCTCCTGGGTTGGAGCCGAGAACGTGACGAGCGGCCGGGCGCGGGCGATCATTCTCTGACAGAGTCGAGACTCGGGCATTCGCAACAGCAACTCGACCGAGGCCCGTCTCACCTGCTTGCTCTTGTCGTCGAGCGCCCCCTCCAGGAATGGTTCATCCTCCATGCTGAGACCGGCTTCCAGGGCCTCCACGAACGCGGTTCGATCGTCGGCTGGTTCCGTCGTCCAGGTCGTCCCCACGAGTTCAAGGCCGCGCGCGGGGTCGGTTGAGCGCATCGCCTTCAGGGCGCTTCTCCGTTCCTGGCGCGTTCCCGTTTGCCAGATGGTCTCAAGGTCGTTTTGCCTCGAGTCGCCAATGGCAAAACCCCAGTCAGCGTTGAGGCTGGCCAGCCATTTCCCGCGATTGCCCAGGACGGCGAGCAGCGGAGGCCGCAGTTTTGTATCCTGTCGGGCACGTATCAGCAAGTCGGTTAATAGCGGTGCATTGATGCGTCGTCCCGTGGCCGCGAGTAAACCGAGCCATTCTTCGAGAAAATGAGAATGATCGCCGTCGAGCATCCTGCGGAGTCTTCGCGCGAGATCCGGAGTGCACTCGAGCCTCTCGTCGTGTTCGCAGGGTGGAATAGGGGCAGACGAATCGACGGTGGGTTTGCGGCCGACGCTTCCATAGAGCATGGTCGCCGCCGCGAGACCGAGCAGTCTTCCTGAGGGTTCTGTTTGCGAGAAGCTTGCGGCAAGCTCGGTGAGTGGGCTCGAGGGGGGAAGCGTGGGGGGCGGCCGCCGATCGATCCCCACAAGGGCGCACGCTGAAACTTCGCGCCAAAACATGACGAGATCTTGGGGTGCATTGATCGCGAAGGTTCCGCGTGTCCCTGCCTCGTTCTCCTGGGCCGAGATGGACTGGAATTGGCCGTCGATCCAGCAGGCCAGGGGGTTCAACGTTTCTCCGTCAAACTCTCCCACGAGCGCCAGAGGACTTCCACCGCTGATGCCGAGCAGCCTCCAACCCCCCTCGAATCGAGGAGAGAGCGGGAGCGCCGTTCCTTCGGAGTCTCGAACCGACCATTGGTCGTTCTGGCGCTGAATGGTGACGTCGTTCAACGCCAGAGGGTAAAGCTCGAGCCACGGATTGTGTGCGAGGATATCAGCATACTTAAGATAAGACAATGTGATGGCCGCGTGCCCGGCTGGTTTGCTGAAGGGTTGGGGTGGGGCATACCGCTCTTTAACGAGGGCCCGCAAGGGGACCGAGCCGGGAAAGAAGGCGAACTCGGCATCGATCTCGAAGCCCGGGTTGAGCGAGGTGTCGAGTGCCTGGCTGGAGCCGTGGGCAAAGTCGAGGACCATGGCCGCGCGGCCTGATTCACGGCCAATGAGCCAGGTGCGCTGCGAGCGAAGCCGATCCTCGATCTCGATACGTTGACCGATCACTTGCCAAACATCGCGAACCCCTTGGCTCGCACGGATCTCATTTTGGTCGACGGGAAACCCGATCACCGCCCGAATTTCGGCCTGCACGTTGTCAGGCAGCAAGGCCAGCCGCTTCTTCCCTTCAACGATCAGATGAAGCCGAGCCAACCGCTCGAGTACTCCCCCTTGCCATCCTTCTCCCGAGAGAGGCAGCATGGCGACTTCACGCAGCCGTCGAGCTAACCCAGGAGCCTGGGCATCAATCATTCTCCTGGCCTGTTCTTCCCAAAGATCTCCCGCCTTGCTTTGAAGGCTCGCGAGGCCGTGCCGCACGAGGTCCCCCATCCAGCGCTCCAGGTCATCAAGGCCGGCGTTCACCTTGGCCCAGCGCGCCTGCTCGCGCTTCTGCTGAGCGGCCAGGTCTACGGCCGGTTCCCCTTTCTCGAGTTTCTCCAGCCGCTCCTTCTCTTTTTTGGCCTTCTGATCCGCCCGTTGAGAGCGTCCTTCGAGCCAGGAGGCGACCCATTCCGGAGGCTCGCCCTGCGTGAAGCTTCCTCCCTGGCCTGCCCAGAGCAAGAAGAGGCCGATCGCGTGCTTGCAGGGGAACTTTCGACTTGGGCAGGAGCAATGGAATGCCGGCTCCGGGAGCGAGATCTTCGTCTGATAGGGAGAAGCGCCGCTTCCCTGGCACTCTCCCCAGAGAATCTCGTCACCGGCCCCCATGCTCTTCCACTTCTTGGGAACGGCCAGTTCTTTCCCCGACCTGGCCGACCCCGCATCAGGCGCCAACCCCAGCACCTGCTCCGCGCTCCACACCGTCCCCATGGCGCGAGCCTCCTCGCCACGATCCCCTGCCCTGGTTGCGCTTTGTAGTCATCCGTTCACCAGGAGCTGAACACCAAGATGACGAATTGCCGGCCCAATAGCAAGGGGTTTTTGGAGCAAGCCTACGAACGGGCTCTTTAGATGGAGAGAGGACTGAGGCGGAGTGGATGACTTTCTGTCAGGAGATTACTGTCGGAATAACTTAACTCCGAATGCCATCGTCGCAAGAATCTGCCTTGGCTTGAAATTGGACTTGGAGATATGTTTCATCCAATTTCAATGACCCACGACGGGACTTACGTCGAATGCGATTTTCATCAGCAGAGGACGATGGTCCCGGTCGTTGCGATTTCGTCACTCTTGTTGTTGGTCGACGGGCTCCGCTGTCGAACGTAATCCCATTGAGAAATAATCTATAGATATCTTGAAAGAGGTCTGTCCCTCCTCCGCGCTGAGTGACCCCTCCCGGCCATCAGGCGAACGATCCGCTCGGGCAGATGCCTACCTCGGATCAGCGGCAGGTCCTTCTCCATACCTTCAGCCGGCTGCTCGCCCGGTGATTGTTCGTGGCCCGTGGCGTTCGATATTCTTCGCCCAGACTTGACCGGAACGTCGACAGTGTATACTCTTTGTTTAAGATTACTCTGGAGTTTTGAGTATATTCGGGCGGTGAGCCGATGAGGGGGAGCGATGAGTGAGATTTATTTGGATCGTGTCCGCGAGGATCTAGCGGCCATGCGGCGGGCCCTGGGAATGCGATTGCCATTTGAGCAGGGGCACATCTGGGCCAACCTCGCCCTTGCTCTGGCTGGGGCAATCGTCGTGGCCCTGACGCGATGGACAAGCCTTTCGTCCGTCCCGACCACTCGCGGTTCCCTGGGGCATTGGATGTACATGGGAGTGGTCACTATCCCTCCACTTCTCGCGCTGGGGGTGATGGCTGTGATCGCTCATCGGAGGAGGGATTCCGCACCTCTTCTCTGGCGAGATTCTCGGCAAGCTTGGCCCGTCGCCGCGGTCGCTGCATTTCTCTATCTCGGGTTCATGGCCTGGGCTGTGAACCGGGGCGCCTCGGCAGGCACAATCACCGCCTCCACCCTCTTTCTGGCCGGTCTGTTCCTGCTAGCGCCTGCGCTCGTCGACCGGAGTCTGCGCCACACCATCGGTTGGGCGACTGCCACCATGATCGCGGGCCTCAGCGCTCCGTTGGGAACATACGAGAGTGCCGGACTCCTGATCGGTGGCTGGCTGATCGCCGGCGGCCTTTCGTCGGCGGCGATCATGGTCTGGCAACTGAGGAGCCGGAGCGAGAATGTCGCCCATTGACTTCAATGGTCTGGATACGACCGTCCATGGCCCGATCCGGCTTGGCGTGCTGACGTCCTTGCTGGTCGACGGCCCCCTGGACTTCACGGCGCTGAAGAAGCGGCTTGTCGTCAGTGACGGCTCGCTCGGGTTGCATCTTAAGAAGCTCGAAGAGACCGGCTATCTCGACTGCGAGAGGGCTTTCGTCGGGCAGCGCCCGAAGTCCACATACAAAATCACCGTCGCTGGGCGAGACGCTCTCTCGAAATATCTGGATGCCATGCAGGCGGTGATCGACTCGGTGCAGAAGACCCGTGAGAAGTGAGGGAATGCGATGATCGAACCTGAACTGCGGTTCCGTAGCGTCCTTTCCTTCCTGGCCCTTGTCTCGTGGATGCTGTGGATGGAGGCAGCCTGTGCCCGCGAAGAGCCGCCAGAAAAGCTGGCACCAAAAGGTATCGTCGGATCGTGGTATGGAAACTTGAAGATCGGTGGCGTGGAACTTCGGCTAGCGATCAAAGTGTCGGGAAAGCCGGACGGAACCTACAGCGGCGCCTTGGACGCCCCGGATTCGGGGAGGAAAGACATTCCTGTCGACGAGATCCTCCATCAAGGGGAGAAGGTCCTCCTGAAATTCAAGGTCGTGCCCGTCCTGTTCGAAGGGATGCTCAATAAAGACGGGTCGGAGCTGACGGGAACCTGGACACAGGCAGGGCAGCCGTTCGCCGTGACGTTCCGACGACTCGCCCGTGCGCCTGAGGCGAAAAGGCGAGCCCAGGAGCCGTGGCGTCCATACCCGTACATCGAGGAAGAAGTCGCCTACGAGAATCGGGCGGCGGCAGTCCATCTGGCGGGAACCCTGACTTTGCCAAAAGGGAGCGGCCCGTTCCCAGCCGTCTTGCTGCTGAGTGGCACCGGCCCTCAGGACCGGGACGAGTGTCTGTTCGGGCATCGTCCCTTCCTGGTCCTTGCCGACTACTTGACGCGACGGGGAATCGCCGTCTTGCGGGTGGATGATCGAGGGGTCGGGCAATCGACTGGAGACCTCGACAAGGCTACCCTCGAGGATTCCGCCGCCGATGCCCTCGCCGGCCTGGCCTACCTCAAGAGTCGCAAGGAGATCGATGGCAAACGGATGGGACTCATCGGCCATAGCGAGGGCGGCAGCGCCGCGATGGTTGTGGCCAGCCAATCGGACGATGTCGCCTTTCTCGTCATGATGGCGGGGCCGGGCGTCCGTGGAGAAGAACTCGCTCAGACCCAGGCAGCAGCCATGCTCCGGGCCGCCGGTGCCACTCGGGAGCAGATCGAAAAGAGCCGTCGACTGCAACAAGACCTGATCGATGCCCTCACGAAGACGACGGGTGCGGAGGCGACGGAGAAGGAGCTTCGCCGAGTTCTGGCGAGACACTTCGCTACCCTTGGAGTTCGAGAGAGGCAGGCGGTGGGCGATCTGGCGACTTTCTCAGACGCTCAGATCAGGCCATGGCTATCGCCGAGGTTTCGATACTATCTGACCTTCGATCCGAAGCCGATGTTGATGAAGGTGCATTGCCCGATCCTAGCCCTCAATGGGGAGAAGGACATCGTGGTGGCGAGTGCGGAAAATCTGAAGGCAATCGCCTCCGCCCTGAAGGCCGGAAGCAACTCGGATGCCACGACCAAGGCGTTGCCGGGACTCAATCACCTGTTCCGGAGTTGCAAGACCGGGACGTTCGAGGAATGCCCGAAGATCGAGGAGACCATTTCACCGAGCGCATTGGAACAAATCGGTGACTGGCTGACGAAGCGGACGGCGCGCTGATTCGATCGTAGCCTTAAGAATGTTCTTATGATGTTGTGAGTGTATCATGGAAGAAAGTCCGGCGAGTCTATTGGCCGGGCTTCAGCGCTTTCTGGAACGCCGCCAGGGTGGATTGAGAGGAGGAGGTGTCCAGGACCGAGAAGATCACACGGTCGAATCGTCCTGACCAACGCCCATGCTTCAGGTGCGCGGCGAAGGATTTGGCCACGACGGTGGGGTCGTTGCGGAAGACGCCGCATCCCCAGGCACCCAGGACCAGTTGCTTGTAGCCCTGAGACGCCGCCAAGGCTAACACATACTCTGAGCGCCTTTGAAAAACGCCGGGAATTGACGGCAACTCGGCAGGTCGGTTGTTGGCGGCAGCTCCGGCGTTCGGGGCTGCGCTGGTGATGAAAGTCGCCGTTTGCGGCTCGTCAAGCAGTGTGCCGTCGTCGTCTCGAAAAATGGGACAGCCGGGGGAAAGAATCATGGCGTCGGAATAAAGCAAGGACGGCAACGCCCGATGATGCTCGTAGAAATCCCAGGCCTTCATCTGGGACGCATACAGCGCGGAGCTTCGGGCCAGTGATTCCTCCTGGGCTTGACTGCCGTTGAGGAACCCGCCTCCAGGATTCTTCGCGGAAGCGAAGTTCAAGGCCGCGACCGGCCCCTGCCCCAGTGATAGGGCTCTCTCAACGCCCGCGAGGGTGGTTTCGTTGACAACCTCGAAAACGGTGGAATACTCTGCGCCGGGCTGGGCCAGGGTCTCTCTGCAAAGCCGCTCGAGTTCCTCGGACTGGTAGTAACGTGTGGTGTTAATGCATGTATGAATTTTATGTGCGATATTGATGATCTGGCCAGAAGCCGTGCGATAAGAACCTCGTTCGACGATCTCAACCGTCTCTTTGGCCAATTCCGCTCGTGCTGATCGTTTCATAGACCCTCGAGATGATCTGTCTCCAACAATAATCGACAAGACAAGCCTGGTGCACTCACTTTGTACATGTTAGACACCGGGAAGAGATACCAGGTTCACTTTCTACGAAGTAGACAAAGGCAAGTCTCTTTTTGATCGATCGCCGAGCATGCTTCTTGCAAATACCTTGGCCCCTCTTCTCCGCTTTCAAGGGACGTCCTCTTCTGACGCATTCCCGTTGGTGACGCCACGGTCTGTCACGTTGACCAGTTTCGTTTTCGCCGCGATTTTTCGTTCCGCTGTTGGTGTCCGTTTAACGAACCCCATCTTGCAGAGCCTGTTGGCATTTCCCGGAGGTAAAGTTTGACCTCCGTGGAGATGCCCATGACGAAGCGCATTGGGAAACGAAGAGATCCCGTCAAGGGACGATTCTGGCGGAATACGATCCCCGACCAAGCTCGCTTTGGCTTGTCAGTCCGCGCTTTCTGTGGATGTGAGGGCCTAGAGCCCTGGAACTTCCATTGGTGGCGTCAAGAGTTGGCTCATCGCGATCGCTGATCGGGTGCACGCGTTCCTTCGGCGCCGTGGCGCATGCGAGCGCCCCTTGCTGACCCGAGAGCCGGCGCGGCCACGCGCGGGGGTGTCTATGCGCGCACACTTTACTGACGAGTAAATGCCAAGATTTTTTTCGCGGTGAGAAAAATCGCCAGGTTTCGTCGCACTTGATTGATGAGGTGAAGCGCGAGCATGAACCTGATGCTCCGAGTCGAAGAGCGAGTTCGTGTCAAATTTTCAGGGGATATCGAGCCATGAACTTCCCATCAATACTGCACTGCGCCGCTCGGATTGCTCGGACGAAACGCCATGTACGTCGTCGGGGAACCGTGTTGCGCCTCGAGGCGCTTGACGATCGCTGCCTGCTCTCAACGCTCCACGTGAGCAACGTCAGCGATTCCGGAACCGGATCCCTTCGGCAGGCCATTCTGGATGCTAACTCAGGCAAAGGCACACTGATCGACTTCAGCATGATGCCCAAGCCTGGCGAACAGATCATCAAACTCAGTTCAGCGCTGCCGGCGCTCACGGCAAATGGTGTGACAATCGATGGCATTACAGATATCTACAGCATCGTCATCGACGGCCAGAATGCCCCGATCAATGGATTGACGATCCAAGGAAACTCGTGCACGGTCCGGGGCGTGAGCATCGTGAGTTGCGGCAACGAGGGCATCTTTGTCACAGGCAACAAAGACACCATCGCAACGTGCAACGTTGGTCTCGACTACACCGGCGCGCCGGGACTGAAAGGCGACGGCACCGGCCTCATGGCGGTTGGAGTCGCTGGCCTCACGATCCAAAGCGCCAAGGCCGACGATAGCGTGGGCGATGGCATCCGGATTATGAATAGTTCGGGAGTCGTCATTGATAGCACCTATGTGCAAGGCAATGGCGGCGACGGGATCTCTGTCTGGGGCTGGTCACCGGCGGCAGCCACATCCTTCACGACGAAGGAGACCAACGACACGATTACCGTCAACGCTGCTAACGGCATCCAACTCATCAATTCTTCGTACAACCAGATCGGCGACCTTAACGACCACAACCTGATCGGTAACGACGGCGTGGTGAGCGATCCTCAGGGGAATGGCGACGACGGGATTTTTGTCGAGTCGGATCCTGGTCAGTCGTCGACGCACAACTTGATTATCAACAATTATATCGCCAGCAACGGAGGAAACGGCGTCCACCTGGCCGGAACCGGCACTTCGATCAACATTCTTAGTGATAATTTTATCGGCATTTATTTGATTGTGCCCACTGAGGGGCACGACCCGATACCCGGGGTCTGGGGGAATAATCTCGATGGCGTGTTGATTGAGGGGGGTGCGAACACCAACTCTATTGGCGGCCTCGGCCTGTTCCTGAATGGCTCAGAGGCCAATGGAGCGGGCAACATTATCGTTGACAACTTGGGTGCGGGCATCGGGCTAACGGGCGCGGGCACAGCGCACAACTTCGTCCAGGGTAACATGGTCGGAACCAACCTGGCCGGGACAGGAAATACCATGTTGATCAATGGCGAGGTATTCCCGACCGCCAACAAGAAGGGGGGCGTGGTCATCGCCGGGGGTGCCTCGCAAAACATACTTGGCGGAACCGGTGGAACTGCGGTCCATACCGGATACGGGAACCTCATTTCCGGCAACGTGCTCGCCGGGGTGGTCATCCGAGATCCTGGCACCTCGCTGAACGGGCTCTATGGCAACTTCATCGGCACCACTTACACAGGCACCTCCGCTCTCGCTAACCCGGATGGCGTGGTGATTCAGCTTGGTGCAACGAGCAACTTGATCGGTTACGGCTCTCTTGGCGCGGGCACAGGCTTGGGCAACCTGATTTCCGGCAACACTCTGACAGGCGTGGCGGTCGATGGCGTTGGAACCGTCGACAACGTGATCCAGTCCAATGAAATCGGCACCGCCTTCGGGGGTGGCAGCGCTCTCGGCAACGGATGGGATGGCGTACTGATCACCGATGGTGCTCGTGACAACCTCGTGGGCGGTGTCAACAATCTGGCGACACTCACCTTGCCAGTGAACACCATTTCGGGGAACCGACACAACGGTGTCGAGATCAATTCGGCGGGTACCTTTCACAACATTGTTGCCGGGAATCTGATCGGAACCGACTCGACCGGCATGAAGTTCGTGCCAAACTTGCTGAACGGAGTGCTCATCACTTCATCGGCCGTCGGAAACGTCATTGGCGGCAATGCGCCGGCGGCAGGCAATGTCATTTCAGGAAATGATGAATCGGGCGTTGTGATTAATCCGACCGCCAACGGCAACTCGGTCGAATACAACAAGATCGGGGCTAGCGTTTCCGGTGAGTCGGCCGTCAGCAACCTTCAAGACGGCGTCGACGTTTTGGGCAGTACAAACACAATCTCCCATAACCTCATTTCGGGCAACATCGATAACGGAGTTGTGGTGAATGGCTCGAAGAACACGATCCAGACTAACTTGATCGGCACTGACTTGGCTGGCAGCTCGTTCCTGGTCAACCAACTCGATGGCGTCGTAATGAACGTTACGAACGGTCCCGGAGGCAACACGCTGGGCGGTACGACCCTGGGTCAGGGCAACGTCATCTCGGGCAATCTCGGCAACGGCGTTCATGTCGCGGGAACGGGCGGAGCGAACAACCTGATCGGAGGGAACCTCATCGGCACGAATTTGGCTGGCAATGCGGCCCTCGACAATGGACTGGACGGGATTTTCGTCGACAACGCCACGGGATATACCGTAGGCGGCAGCGTGCCGTTCGCGGCCAACTTGATCTCGGGCAACCTCGATAATGGCATCGCGATCACGGGCTCGTCCAGCCATGGCATCGTGGTGAAGGGCAACTTGATCGGAACTGACATCACCGGCCAAAAAGCAATCCCGAACGGGTTTCACGGCGTCGCCATCACGGCCGGTGCGAGTCTGAACGTGATTGGAGGGACCGGGGCACATGACGGCAATCTCATTTCGGGCAACGGTGTTGACGGTGTCTTCATCGCCGGCTCGGTCGACGCGGCCGGCGGCGCCACGCAAACCCAGAAGAACCAAGTTCTCGGCAACAAGATCGGCACGAAGCTCGATGGCTCGCACGCGCTCCCCAATCTCTTCCAAGGTGTCGAGATCCGGACGTCCAACAGCAACTCGGTCGGTGGCAACGTGGCCGGGGCAGGGAACGTCATTTCCGGCAACGGTCGAAGTGGTATCCTGATATCCGGCCGATCTCAATTCAACGTGGTCCAGGGCAATTTGATCGGCACAGACTCCACAGGCAAAATCGCGGTGCCGAACCAGCTCTGCGGCATCGTGATCAACGACTCAACCAATAACACGATAGGTGGAGTCCCGACCGCCACGTCGACGCCGAGCAATGTGATCTCGGGCAATAAATTCAGCGGTCTCGTGATCACCGGCGGAAGCACTTTAACCTTAGTTCAGGGGAATTTCATCGGCACCACGGCGCAGGGCTCGGCCCGGCTGGGGAATGGTCAGGATGGCATCGATATCTGGGACGGCGCGTCGTCGAACACGATCGGGGGCAATGGCGGTGTCGGCCTGAACCATCCCGGCAACTACGTCTCGGGGAACGCGCAAGACGGCGTGCACATCGACGGACTGGGAACGCACAACAACATCATGGCCGGCAACGATATCGGCTCATATGCGTCAGGCCTCACGGGCCAGGGCAACGGCTTCAACGGCGTCTCGGTCTACGATGGCGCTCAACTCAACTTGATCGGCGGGGCCACAGCGAGTGCGGGTAACGTCATCGCGTACAACGGCAAGGTCGGCGTGGCGATCGGCCAGACCATTGGCGACTCGGCCACCGTGTCTGATCCGATCTTGCACAACCGCATCTATGGCAATGTCGGTCTGGGCATCGACCTTGGAGACGATGGCGTCACGCCCAACAATTCGCCGCTGCCGGGCCCCAACAAAGTTTTGAACACGCCGGTCATTAAGAGTGCGACCTACAATATCAATACCAACACGACCACGGTGCAAATCGTGCTGAACGCCCCGTCAGCGAACTATATTATCGAGCTTTTCGCCAATCCGACCCAGGGCCCGCAGGGCCATGGTCAGGGGCAGACGTTCCTCGTCGATGTGCCAGTAACGACCGTGGGCGGCACGGTGACCGTCCAGATCACGCTGGCGGGTAACTATCGCGGCCAGTACCTGTCCGCGACGACCACAGACTCGTCCTTGGATACGTCCGAATTCTCGAAGGATTACCAAGTGACGTAATTGACCCGCAGCAATGAATGGGTGAGCCGGGGAAATGGGGACTGGCGCCGCGGTCTTCCGAGGTGCCCGTCCCCAGGGTTAGGGTTTCTTAAAGAGGTGAGCAGAAGGTAGATCCTGAAGAGGCTCCAGGCGGTGTCGTGATTCACCGTGGGCTGAAGTCTTTGTGATGTGCGGTTAGGGGCTTTGGCGATCGCCTCGACGCATCGCTGAGAGCAAAGTCGGTATGCGTGGATAAGCGGATGGGGCGGGAATTTTGGGGAGTCGAGCTTCCGGGGTTGCCCGAAGCTTGGAAGTAAGAACTCTGGTAGCGGGAGTTGACAGGTTGGGCCGGGATCAGGAGCGATGCGCTGGGAATGTCCCGGCCGACCTTGTGTGTATCGCGACGAGGATGGATTCACCCTGAAGCGCGAGAACTAACTCTGACGAATCAGGCCGTTTCCACCGACGAGGTACGTCCCCGTTAGGGTTCTGCCTTCCACACTCGAGTTGCTGATAATGATCGTAGAGCCGGGGTGGTAGAACTCGTATTGGTCGGAGGGACCGTTGTTGCGGATGGTCGAGTTAGTGATCGTCACCGTGCCACCCTGGGCTGCGAAGGCGCTTCCCTGCGAGGGGTTGACTTGCGATGCGATGGTGTTGAGGACGTTGTATTCAACGCGGCTGCGGTTGACGTTGACTGTCGCGTTGATCGTCGATATGCCACCGCCGATGCTTGACGCGGTGGTACCCGATGTCGAGGCGAAGACGCGGTTGCTGGTGATGGCGCTGCCGGTCACCGTGACCGTCCCCCCTTGGGCGTAGATGCCGCCGCCGGAGTTCAACGCCTGGACTTGAGGACCAACGTCGCCGTTGTTCGCCGAGTTATTGTTGATATTGCTATTATTGATCAAAACATTCGCATTGAGTGCGCCAACACCGCCGCCGAAAGCCGTGCTGATATTGCCATTGATCGAGGTGTCGTCGAGGTGGAGATTCCCCCCCTGGGCGTAGATGCCGCCGCCCACTGCTTTGGCGGTGTTGCCGTTGATGGCGCTGCTTCGGATGGTGAGATTGGAGTTGTCTCTTATACACATCTAGGTGTGTATAAGAGACAGGGGCGTAGATGCCGCCGCCCACTGCTTTGGCGGTGTTGCCGTTGATGGCGCTGCTTCGGATGGTGAGATTGGAGTTCTGGGAGAGAATGCCGCCGCCCTGTTGAACGCTGCCCCCGCCGGTGATCGTCACGCCTTCGAGTGTGACGTTGCTTCCGGTGATGGTCATGGCGCGGTTCGCAGTCGGAGCGACGAGCGAAACGGAGGACGGACTGGTCGTGTTCCCTCGGATCGTGAGGTTGGCCGTGTTTTGGATCTGGATCTCGCTGGGCAGTTGATAGGTTCGATTCGTCAAGACAATGGTGTTGGGAACCGATGATTGATTGGCGATCTGAATCTCCGCCATCAACTGAGCGACGTTGGCCGCATGAAAGGTAGCCGGCACGGCGCGTCCTTCAAGGCTTTCGATTCCAAGGCGACTCCGTCGCCGCGTTTCCCGCTTGCTCTCCAACCCCATGGCGCGTCTCCTCCCTGATTGGCGCCGCCAGGGCCTAATATCGCCCGCCGAAGAGTATCGGCGTGCGGCCTGGCACGACGGGGAACGGCTGATGAACGCCCTCGGTCATCTTTCCGAATTGAAGGGCACTGCCGTCCTGATTCACGAAGATGTGGCAAACGAATCGACACAGAAAACCATCCATGGTGACCTACGGCCGACCGGCCATCACGCCATGAACGAAAACTCCGTCCCGAGGGGCCGTTAGAATACCCACTCGCGCATTTGTGACTAGAGCAATCTGGGACCCATACCCTTGAGTTTCCATGGCGGAGTTTCTACGTCGATCTGGAGAGATGGGTGGCTTGGGATGTCTGTGGTTTTCGCCGTGACGCCGAAAAAAAGGACTGCGGAAAAAAGAGACAAGGCAAGCTTGGTTTGAGACTCATCGGTTTGAGAGCGGGAAGGCAACCGGGGATGCGGGGGCTTCTCTCTGGAGAGGCCGAGTCGCTTCTAAAAGTCACGTGCATAGCCGGCGGTCCAGCCGCCGTCCACGGTCAGAATGTGACCGTTCATGTAACTGTTCTCGGGATCGGCCAGGAAGAGGGCCGCGACGGCGATTTCCCTGGGTTGAGCGGGACGGCCGAGTGGGATGTGGGCAAGAAGCTGTTTCACGGAGTCATGAAAGACGCCGTTGTCATTGTAGAAAAGCTTCAAGGTCGCCTGCGTTAGCGTGGAGCCCGGGGCGATTCCGTTCACGAGAATGCCGTGCGGCCCGAGCTCGAGGGCCATCGCTTTGGTCAGGTTGATCACACCGGCTTTCGCGGCGACGAAGGCACACTGGAGACGCAGCGGCACCAGGCCGGTGATCGAGGCGATGTTGATGATCCGTCCCGAGCCTTGCCGGCGCATCGCCTTGGCGGAGAACCTGCTGACTTCGTAGAGGCCGGTGAGGTCCACTGCGAGAAGGCGATCCCACTCGGCGCGTGGAAACTCGTCGATAGGAACGCGGTGCTCCAGCGTGTTGATGCCCGCGTTGTTCACGACCACGTCGAGGCTGCCGAATGTTGATGTGACCCAGTTTAGGACCTCTTCAACATTCTCAGTGTTCGTGACGTCGAGCCGCTTGGCATGGGCTCCCGGCGTTTGCGCCGCGGCTTCATGGGCTCCGGCTTCATCAACGTCGGAGTAGACCACCGAAGCTCCGTTGGCCGCGAGCGCGTCGGCGATGGCTTGGCCAATACCTCGGGCGGCTCCCGTCACCAGGCAGACTTTGCCGGCTAAGTCGCAGCGCATGTAAGAAGGTCCTTTACGAGATCAGCCAGGGGGCTGGATTTTCCACGAGCCGGCCGAGGTGTTGCAAGAAGCGGGCGGCAGGAGCGCCATCAACGACCCGATGGTCGAAAGTCAGGCTCAGGCTCATTCGGTCTCGAGGCACCACCTGGTCGCCGAGCATTGTCGGTTGCCGCTCGATTCGCCCCAACCCGAGAATGGCCGACTCGGGGAGGTTGATGATCGGGGTGAAGGTCTCAATTCCAAACGCCCCTAGATTGGAGATGGTGAAGGTTCCTCCTTGCATCTCACCCGCGCTCAGCCGCTGCTCTCGGGCTCGTTGGGCAAGCTCTTTCGCACGCGCCGCGATCTCGCCGAGCCCAAGGGTTGCCACGTTGCGAATCACCGGAACGAAGAGGCCGGCTTCTGTGTCCACCGCAATTCCCATGTGCGTTTCTTCGGGAATCTCAATCCGGTTTTCGCTCCAGCGCGCATTCAGGAGCGGGTGATCTTTCAAGGCAAGGGCGGTCAGCTTGATCAGGAAATCGTTGAAGCCGGGCACCTCGCATCCGGCAGGAGCGGACGTTTTGAACTGCTGCCGAAGATTGACGAGATTCGTCGCGTCAACCGTCGTGGTCAAGGTGACCGGCGCCGTCGTGTGATGACTCGCCAGCATCCGGCTTGCGATCGTGCGCCGGATTGCACTCACCGGCAGCGCCCGGCCTGACGGGGGGACCTTTTCCCCGTTCTCGGACCGAAGGCCCCGCGTCTGGGCGGCGGCAAGGACGTCGACCTTGCGAATTCGGCCGGTGCGGCCGCTTCCCCGGAGGATCGAGGAGTCGATCCCAAGCTCTCTCGCCATTCGACGCGCGAGGGGAGAGATCTTGAGGCGATTGCGATCCACATGAGAATGAGTTGTCTCATATTCAAATTGATGATGAGCTATGAGATCATCTTCGGCCGCATGCGGAGCCATGGCCTTGGCATTCTCCGAGGCTGCGGGAGCCTGTTCGCCTGGAGCGAGCAGGTAGCCGAGCACGGCTCCGACGGCGACCCGATCACCCGCCTGGGGGGCGGTCGCCGGGATATGCAATACCCCCTGGTCGAACGACTCGATGTCCTGGGTCGCCTTCTCCCCTTCCAGGCTGAAGAGAGGATCTCCCACCTGAACGGTCTCGCCGTCTCGCTTGAGCCAGCCGACGAAGACCCCTTCGTCCATGTTCCAGCCGAGCCGAGGGATCGTGATTGTGATGGCCATGATGTTGATGCCGGGTTCTTACTCGAGGATGAGGTCGCGAATTGCCTGGGCGATCGTCGTGGGGTTGGGGACGACGGCCGCTTCGAGCGGCGGACTATACGGCGTGGGGGTGTGGGCTCCGTTCAGGCGGCGCACGGGCGCATCGAGGTCGTCGAAGCCCGTGTCCGCCATCAAAGCGGCGATCTCCGCGCCGATACCGAAGGGGCCGAACGCCTCGTCAACGACCAGGAGCCGGCCCGTTTTACGTACCGACGCATGAATCGTTTCGAAATCGAGCGGCGCCACGGTGCGCGGATCAATCAGCTCCACGAAGATCCCCTCCTGTTCGAGCACCGCGCAGGCCTTGAGCGTTTGGTGCACCATGAACGCGAGGGCAACCACGGTCACATCCTTACCTTCGCGGACGACCGCTGCGCGGCCGAAATCGATCTCATAGTCTTCTTCGGGAACCGGCCCTTTGATCCCCATAATTTCACGATGCTCGAGAAAGAGCACAGGATCATGGCTATTGAGGGCCCGGGTCAAAAGTCCCTTGGCATCGTAGGGATTTGAGGGGACGACCACGCGCAGCCCAGGGAAGTGCGCGTACATGGGGTAATAGTTGCCCGAGTGATGGGTGGCTGCCGAGTGCCCGATGCCGATGCAACCGCGCAGCAAGATCGGCATGCGGAGTCGGCCGCTGCTCATGTATTGAATCTTGGCGACCTGGTTGAGAATCTCCCCCACCGAGTCGAGCACAAAGTCGGCGAACATGAAGTCAACGATAGGCCTGGTGCCGGTCATTGCCGCTCCCGCGGCCAGCCCGACGAATCCACGCTCGCAGATCGGAGTATCGCGCAGTCGTAAGGGGCCGAATCGATCGTACAGGCCGGTCGTCGTGGCGAAGTTGCCCCCGCGTTTGCCGATCCCCTCTCCCAACACGAAGATCCGAGGGTCTCTCTCCATGGCCCCCGTCAGAGCCTCGAGCGTGGCTTTCATGAACGGGATCTCGCGAGCGCCGTTCTTCGAGGGAGGATTCATGGCTGGCGCGGCGTCAGATCCGGAGGCATAGATGTGATGGCTCGCGGTTGAAGGGTCGGGCCAGGCGGCAGCCTCGGCAAAGGCCATCGCCTCGAGGATCAGAGACTCGACGTCCTCGTCGATCGCGCGGAGATCAGGTTCGGCGGCCAGCCCGTCTTCCAGGAGAAAACGACGCAATTGCTGGATGGGACAGCGTGTCTTCCAAATCTCCACGTCTTCACGTGTTCGATAGGTATAATCTCCCATTCCTTCAGCGTGCGGGCGAGTCCGATATGTCTTGCATTCGATCAGGGTTGCCCCTTCGCCAGCCTTGGCACGGGCGACAGCCTGGCGGGCGGCCTCAGACACGGCGAGCACGTCGTTGCCGTCGACCTCGACGCCGTGGATGCCGTACATCGCCCCGCGCGGAGCCACACGAGGGTTTCCGCTTGCGTATTCGAAGGGGACTTCGGTGGCGAACTCGTTATTCTCACAGATGAAAAGGACGGGGAGCTTCCAGATTCCCGCGAGGTTGAGCCCCTCGTGAAACGCGCCGTTGTTGACGGCTCCGTCTCCGAAGAAAGCGACCCCAACGCGTTGGGCTTCCGTCAGGGCGAAACTATAACCGGCTCCTGCCGCCTGGAGGATGCAGGGGCCGACGATTCCGCTCGTTCCCATCATGCCGACTTCGGGGGCGAAGAGGTGCATACTCCCCCCCCGCCCTCGGGAGCAGCCGCTCGCGCGGCCGAAGAGCTCCGCCGCCAGTTCTTTGGGCGAGAGCCCCTTGGCCAGCGCATGGCCTGTCTCTTATACACATCTAGATGTGTATAAGAGACAGGCCATGGCCTCGATGTGTGCTGAAGACGACGTCGTCGGTATTAAGATGGGCGCAGACCCCAACCGCGATCGCCTCCTGGCCGACGTAGGTATGACAGGCGCCATGAATCAGGCCGCGCTGATGGGCCCGTGCCAGATGCTCCTCACATCGCCGTATTGTCTGCATGCGGCGATAGAGCGTCAGCAGGTCTTCCACTCTTCGGCCGGCCTCTCGGGTCGCAGTCGCCATCCTCGCGAGCCTCTCTCGATCGCGTTTTCAACCCGAACGCCAGCTCTGACCGGCGACTGTTCCGGGCGTCCCGCGTCACACTTGGATCCCCAGGGACTGCGCATTTTAGCCAGCCGCAATCGACGAAGATAGGGCCAGTCAAATTCCGTGAAAGTGGACGGTGACCTATCCGAAAAATAGATCCGCCTTTTTGATCTCGTCTCAACGGAGGCTGCAAAATAGAAAATGAGAGCATTGAGATTATTGCAATCAAAATTTTGTGGATATCTTGTGTAGGTCGACGTAGCGGATCTTGCCGAAGACGAGTCGCCTTGAAATTCGATCTGAGGATGGGCCGACGCGGCGATCGGACCGGAGGTTAATTAGAGATATGGTCGTGTGTAATTATAAGCGAGCCGTTCAAAAATTGAGATCCCCTGCCCAGTCCTGTGGGACAACCGGCGATGCAATATCGCCTTATTGCTAGAGGAGAGGAGATCCGTCTGTAAGAATCACGCCCCAAGGCTGGACGTTTCTTGCGAGGTTTATCTCTCGTGAGCTCTTGGGCGCAGTCTTAATACGAAATTAGCAAATTATGATATAGGGATTCAGAGATCAAAAAAGACGTGCGAGTGAAAATGGATCCCGAGAGGTTTCGGATGGACAGGATTTCATTTTGACGTAAGCGCTTGATGAGGTTTGGGGTAGCGTGGATCTCACCCGACAAACTCCCGAAGAGAGCCATGTTCCTCTTGAAAAGCCCACCTCGACCTCATAAGATCTTAACAACTTAGGTATTAGGTGGTCGGCTTACGTTGGCCACCGAGTTTTCCGGCTTCTTGCCCTCTCCCGGCCGGTATTTTCCTTCCTTTATGGGGCAATCCCTGCGATTTGGGCTCAGTGCCTCGCGATACGGCTCTCACGAGCTGCGTCGTGTTTGCGCGCCCCTTTTCAACCGCGTGGCTTCCTTGTCGGAAAATGCGCGGCTCCCCCTTTGATTTGGAGCAGAATCATGATTCAGACACAGCGGCGGCGTTGTTCCCGCTTTGGGTTCACGCTTATTGAGTTGCTTGTGGTCATCGCCATCATCGCCGTTTTGATCGCCCTTCTGCTGCCGGCCGTTCAGGCTGCGCGCGAGGCTGCTCGCCGGTCTCAGTGCATCAACAACCTCAAGCAGCTCGGCCTGGCGGTGCACAATTACAATGATCAAAACAACTGCTTTCCTTTGAAGGACATGTACCCTCACGTCGCGAACGTGAGCTGCGGTTGGTCGCTCTCCTGGCCGCTCAGCATTTTGCCCGGCCTTGAGCAGAGTCCGCTCTACAACGCCTTCAATTTTTACTTCTCGACAGCGGGAGCCGACTACGACACCCCCTGCTCGTCGGGCAACGGCTGGGTCAACTCGACGGTGGGCCGGGCACAAGTTGCGACGTTCCTCTGCCCCTCGGAAAGCCTTTTCCAACACCCCGATTCAGGCTTCGGAACCCTCAATTATTACGGGAATCTGGGGGGTCCAGGTGTGCTCGCCACACATACGGGAATCATCATTCCCAATGATGCGGGAGTTACACCGACGATCGGTTCGACCTACGGCCGCGGTGGACCGGTCAACTTCGCATCCATTACCGACGGTTCCTCGAACACGGCCCTCTTCAGCGAGAAGCTCTTCGGCAATCCCAACGCCGTGGGGACGATGACGGCCAACTCGAACAACGCCAAGCGCGGCCTCTTTCCCCCGGGAGCCACTGCCAACCACGACACCGGCGATACCGCCCAGGCGATGGCCTATCTCGGCAGTTGCAAGAGTATTGCCGGCTCGACGGTGGCGACCTCGAGCGTTGCGGGGCTGAGCTGGATCAAGGCGTATCCCCCTTATTCCGTGATCAACGCCTACACCCACTTTGGAGCTCCCAACAGCGTGGCTTGCTCCAACGACAATTCGTACTGGGGTGGCCCCGCCGCCACGGTTCCTCCCAACAGTAACCATTCCGGTGGCGTCAACGTGGGCATGGCTGACGGGTCGGTCAAGTTCGTCAAGGACTCGGTCAACCTTCAGACCTGGTGGGCTGTTGGCACGCGTGCCGGCGGCGAAGTCATCAGCTCCGACGCTCTCTGACCTGAGACCTGGGATCTCTCTCCTCTTTTCTGCCGTTCAACCGGTGCGTCGTCCGGCCGCGAATTTCGCGTTCGGACGACGTCTTTCCTTGACCATTCCTGATGAAAGAGTGATGAGTTTCTCCATGTTGCGATGCGCACTCGTCCTTACGCTTTCGGCTTTCCTCGTGGGCTGCGGTGAAGAGCCGACTCAGAAAACCGAGATCAATCCCGCGGCGACCGTCGTCCCGACCACTCCCCAGCCCAACCGGGGGATTCCGTCTTCAGGCGGGGCAACCAAGAAAAAGCCTGACCCCGTGGGGGCCATGTCTCCGATCATCCCCCCTGCTGGTCGCTAAGTTGAACAGGCCCAGGCTATTGGAGAATGGCTTGGGCCTCTCGTCATGAGGTAAAACGTCGAGAAATCGCAAACCGATCGTGCGATCACCCCTTTCTCTTGCAGCACCCCGCCAGCACTACCTCATCTTGAGGCTCCAAAGTGATTTCACGCACTTTGTTGTTAGCTGTGGACATTACCCTCGAGTTTAGGTAGCGTTTGTCTACCTTGGTGCCTGCCTCGGGTCGGCAGAGCCTCATGCGTTCAACCCGTGAGGGTTGCCGAAAAGGGTCCGCCCAAAGAAAAAAGGGAAGCGACGTGAACGGCAAAGATGCGATCAAGGCCTCGCTCGAAGGGACGAAGTCGATCTTGAATTGGTACGTCGGGGACTTCACCGACGAAGAGCTCTTCGTTCGTCCCGTGCCAGGGGCTAACCACACGGCCTGGCAAATTGGTAATGTGATCGTCGGGGACATATTCATGGTTCGCGACCAGATTCCCGACGCGGTTTTTCCGGAGCTCCCTGAGGGGTTCGCGGAAACTCACGGCTCCGCAGGTGCGGAGAAAGACGGCCCGGAAGGGTTCCTAACCAAGGCCGAGTACGTCGAGCTTTTCGCGAAGGTCCGTGCGGCCACCATCGCCGCGCTCGAGAAGCTCTCCGACGCCGACCTGGACCGTCCCACCACGGGTCGGATGCTCGACTTCGCTCCCACGTTCGGGCAACTGTTCCTTGGTGCTTCAAACCACACGATGATGCACGCCGGTCAGTTCACGGTGATTCGCCGGAAGCTTGGCAAGCCAGTCCTCATCTGAGCCTTGCCCGGTGAAAGTGAGCCTTGCCCGGTGAAAGCGGTCGCCGATTGGACTGCGCCTACCAAGAGTAAAGGCGAGACGTCGGAGCGATCGTGCGAAGCTGTCTACTCGCTGGCACTGGTGTGCAACACTAGTGCCAGCCGAAACACGTCTCTATGAAAAGCTTGGTCTGAGGGACAATTGGGGGTAATCCGGTTGTGAGTCGGTCCTGAGCGTCACCGGTTGCCTCATGAGTGCCTCGAGTTTTGCAGCCGACTCTGAGCCTGGTGCCGCAGTGTAAGTGAAAAGGCTGAGGTCCTGGTCTCCGGCCACCAGAAACAGGGACGGGCAGAGTGTGAGCCGGCCGATTTCGGGATGCTCGAAGTCCAAGGGATTGGCCGCGAAGCGACGAACCTCATGGGATCGCCACCAGCGGCGGAACTCGGGGCTCGCTTCACGAAGCTGCTTGATCAAGTGCTGAAACGAAACATCGCCAGGGTGCTGCGCATTACACGCCCGTAGCGAGGCCAGGGCGGCGCGCGCAAAGGGTTCCCAACCGACGATTCGCTCCCGGATCAGAGGATCGGTGAAGAGGAGCCAGACAATGTTGCGCTGTTCTTCGGGAACAGACGCGAGATCGCCGAAGAGAAGGCACGTCGCCTGGTTCCAGGCCAGGATATCACAGCGCCGCCCAGTGACGTAGGCCGGGTTCGGGACGAGGGTGTCGAGAACGTGGCGAAGTGACGGCGGAATGGACGTATCGCCGATCGGGTCTGAATTCGCCGGGGTTTGCTGCCTGGCGAGTAAGAAGAGATGGGTGCGCTCCTCGGGGTTGAGCCGGAGAGCGGTCGCAAGCCGATCCAAGACGGCTTCGGATGCCCGAATCTCCCTCCCCTGCTCCAACCAGGTGTACCAGGTCGTGCCAACATCGGCCAGCACGGCGACTTCCTCGCGACGCAACCCGGGGGTACGGCGGCGCCTACGGTCCGGAAGCCCTACCTCTGCGGGCGACAGTCGTTCCCGGCGCGTCCGGAGAAAGTCGGCCAGATGCCGGCGTAGTTCGGCGTTTTCCCGGTCTTGCATCGAGTGACTCCCCTGCGGTTCCTGATACCGGGTATTCCTACTACCACCATAAGCAACAACTGGTTCAACGGCGGCCTTGCGTCAAGAATTGCAACGGTGCGGACAGAGCTGTTTCGGAACAAAAACCCCAAAAACGGGTGCGGCTCTGTTCTCCAAGGTCGTCTGAGAACGTGATTTCATGAGACCTGAGTGGCCAAGGACGAGTCTTCGAGACCCTGGAGTAGGAGCCCGAGCGAGCTCCTCGAGGTATCGCGACGTTCTTATCGGCTCACCGGATCAAGGTCAGTCCTTCTCCGACGTCCTTTCCGGGACACACCCCCAGTAAGCCCTTTGGTATTTTAAGGGTTGGGTTTGAGGAGCCAAAACGCCATGAAGATTTTCGTGACGGGTGCGACAGGATATATCGGGGGCTCGGTGGCCGACCGGCTGATCAAAGCGGGTCATCAAGTCGTGGGGCTCGTCAGGTCCACGGAAGGCGCGGCCAAACTCGCCGGCCGTGGAATCGAGCCAAGGGCCGGCAGTCTCGACGATGACGAAGTGGTGGCGGCTGAGGCCAGGCAGGCCGACGCGGTGATCAATGCCGCGAGCTCCGATCATGCGCGGGTGGTTTCGACCATCCTTGAGGCCTTGGCGGGAACGAGCAAAACGTTCGTCCAGACGAGCGGCTCGAGTATCGTTGGTGATAAGGCGATGGGAGAGCCGGGGGGGCGGATCTATCATGACGATACGCCGCTGACCCCGTTGCCCGAGAAAGCGGGTCGTGTTGCTATCGACCGATCGGTGCTTGCCGCCGCGGATCGTGGCGTGCGGTCGGTTGTTCTTTGCCCTTGCCTGATCTACGGCGAGGGCCGCGGAGTCCATCGCGAGAGCATTCAGGTTCCTTGGCTGATTGAACTGGCCAAGCGAGAAGGGGTGCCCCGCCACGTTGGTCGAGGGGAGAACATCTGGTCTCACGTCCACATCGACGACGTGGCCGATGCCTACCATCTGGCCTTGGAGCACGCGGGAGCAGGCTCGTTCTTCTTCCTCGAAAACGGTGAGGCCTCCTATCGCTCCGTGGCCGAGTCGATCGGCCGGATGCTTGACCAGGGAGAACGGACAGAACCCCTCGCAATCGACGAGGCCATTCAAATTTGGGGAGCCGAAGCCGCTCACTTTGCTTTCGGCTCAAACAGCCGCGTGCGCTCGGAGAAGGCTCGCACGCTCCTGGGCTGGCGTCCGAGCGGGCCCGCTCTGTTCGATGAGATCGAGCGAGGTTACTATCGGCGTGTTCATGCCCACATTTGAGGTGTTAGCGAGGAGGTCTCTCGTGAAGCTCTTACTCTTCAGCGACCTTCATACTGACGAAGCCGCGGCCCGCAAGCTCGTCGAGCAATCGCGGTCCGCGGATATTCTGGTGGGGGCCGGCGATTTTGCGAGCGTCCGCCGTCACATTAATATGTGCATCGATATTCTTAAAGTGATCGATAAGCCGGCGGTTCTCGTGGCGGGAAATAACGAAACGACCGAAGAACTGCTCGACGCTTGCGGCGAGTGGAAACAGGCGCACGTTCTTCACGGAAATGGGGTAACGATTTCAGGGCTTTCCTTCTTCGGGATCGGCGGCGGCGTTCCTGTCACGCCTTTTGGCTCGTGGAGCTATGACTTCACGGAGGAAGACGCGACCAGGCTTTTGAGAGACTGCCCCTCGGGCTGCATCTTGGTGAGCCATTCGCCTCCCAAGGGAGCGGTTGACGTTTCTTCGCGAGGGCTGAGCTTTGGGAGCGTGGCGGTTCGCGATGCGATCGTGCGGACTCAGCCTTCGCTGGTGGTTTGCGGCCACATTCATGAGAGTGCGGGGCAGCGCGCGATGATCGGCAGCACGACCGTCATCAACGCGGGCCCCGCCGGGATTCTGTGGGAAGCAGCCGAGGGGTGATCAGCCCCCCTGGCGGTCGTTAGCGGCCTTGTGATAGTTGGGATAAGGAGGCCGCTTGGGCTTGGGAGTCGGGTTCTTCTTGAGAGCCTCGAGCACGACGTCAACGGCCTTTTCGAGTTGCGGGTCGTGCCCTTCCCGGACGGCCTTCGGATCCTGCTCCACTTCGATGTCCGGAGCCACTCCGCGATTTTCGACCTCCCAGTCTCCGGTGGGGAACCAGATGGCTATGTGCGGAGCCGTGACCCGGCCGCCGTCAATCAAATCAGGGTATCCACCAATGCCGACAAGTCCTCCCCAGGTACGCTTGCCGACTAACGGACCAATCCCCGCGTGCCGGAAGGCGTAAGGCATGTAGTCTCCCCCTGAGCCGGCCATCTCATTGATGATCATCGCCTTGGGCCCATGAATAGCGCCAACGGGCGTGGTGATCTCATCGCCGACGCGGGTCGCGATATAATTCATCAGCGGCCTGCGGAGCCGGTCGATCACATATTCCGCCAGTTGGCCACCGCCGTTGAATCGTTCATCGAGGACGACGGCTTCTTTGTGGGTCTGAGCGAAGAATTCGCGATTAAACCTTTGGTAGCCTTCTCGTCCCGTGTTCGGCATGTAGATGTAAGCGACACGTCCGTTGGAGAGTTTGTCAACCTTGCGGCGGTTCTCGTCGACCCAGGCAAGGCTGCGTAGCTCACGCTCATTTTCCAGGGGGATCACGGTCACCTCGCGTGCATCTTTGCCTTGCGGGTCGGGGCCGACCTTGAGGAGGACCGACTTACCGGCTTTGCCTTCGAAGGCGGCGAAGATACTGTCTTCGCTCACCGTGAGGACGCGGCCGTCGACGGCCAGAAGATATTCGCCTTCTTTCACGCGAGAGCCCGGCTGAGTCAGCGGGGAGCGTAGCTTCGGATTCCAGTTCTCCCCGCGATAGATCTTCGCGAACCGATAGCGGCCGTTCTCGATCCGATAGTCGGCCCCTAGCAATCCGCTTCGCGCTCCTTTGACCGCGGGCAAGTCGCCCCCTCCCACGAAGACGTGTCCGAGCGAGAGCTCGCCAAGCATCTCGGTGAAGAGGTAGTTCAGGTCGTGGCGATGGGCCACCGACTTCAAGTAAGGGCGATAGCGTTCCTCGGCGGCCTTGAGATCGAGCCCGTGGTAGCCGGGATCGTAAAGGAAGTCGCGTTCGATGCGCCAGACTTCGTGATACATTTGGGCCCACTCATGCTTGGGATCGATGCGCACTTCCATCTCGTCCGTCTTGAGGGGCTTTTCCGCCGGTTTGGGCAACTGTGAGGCTGCAACGATGAACCAGTTGGGACCCTGGCGATAGAGCAGCTTCTCACTGTCGTGGGACACGATTGCGTCGCCAATTCCCTCGAGGACTTTCTCCGCTTTTCGTTTCTCCAGATCGAACTTGTGGAGGATGTTCTTGGAGGGAGGCATGGGGCCCCCCTGCTCGTCATCTCCGCTCGCGGGAGTTTCGAGGAGGTAGAAGGTCTTTTCCTTGCCTCCGATCAACGTCGCGTAGTCGCGTGCCGGCAGAGGGAGAGCCAGGATGCGCTGACCGATCTCATCGAGATCGATTCGCACCTTGACGGGCTCATCCTTCTTGTCCCCTTCTTTCTTCTCCTTGTCTTTCTCGGCATCCTTGGTTTTGTCTTTATCTTTATTCTTTTCGGCGTCTTTGTCCTTCTCTTCGTCGCTTTCGGGAGCGAGCGGCGAGGGGGACTCGGCGTCGAGAATGACAATATAGGGACTCCGTGTGATGGGGTGGTCGAACGCCGACATCTCACCCCCCTGCCCGAGGGCGGGGCCAGTGTCTGTGCTGGCCAGGAAGTAAAGATGTTTTCCCCCCTTGTCGAACACCGGATCAGCGGCGTCGCTCATACCGTCGGTGACCTGGTGGGACTTGCCGGACTCGATCGCATGAAGGAAGACCGCGCGGAGGTGGCTTTTGAGTTCTCGAGAATAGGCCAGCCACCGGCTGTCGGGGGACCATGAGGGCGGAGCGAACCGGTCAAGGTATGGGCCCGTGTCAACCTTTTTCGAAGTGCCCGAGTTGATGTCCACATACCAAAGATTGCTTTGATTGTCGCTGTAAGCGATCTTTTTTGAGTCGGGAGACCACGTCGGATTGTAGTAGAAGGCCGGACTCTCTCCCAGGTGGATCGACTTCGTGTTCCCCTGTCCTGATTGCGGCCTGAGCTGCAGGACGTATTCTCCCGACTCGTCTGAGAAGCAGGCGATCCACTTGCCATCGGGAGACCAGCTTGGGTCCCGTTCGGCAGCGCCTGGAGTGTTCGTCAGGTTCCGGATATCCCCCTTCTCGGCGGGGAGGGTGAGGATCTCTCCTCTTGCCTCGAACACGGCCCGAACGCCACTGGGGGAAATCGCCGCGCCACGGATCGCCTTGGCGACCTTTTCATAGCGAGGGCGAACCGCTGTGAGGTCGGCCTTGACCTGAACCTCAAACGGCTTGGATTTGCCGCTCTTGGGGTCGAACAGGTGCAGGCTACCGAACTGTTCGTAGATAATCACATCAGGCCCGGCCGATGCCGACTTGATATCGAGGCCTTGGTTGTCAACCAGCCGCTCGACGCGAGCCGACTTGGGGTCGTAGGAATAAAGGCTCGTGGGGCCGTCGCGATCGGAAAGAAAGAAGATGCGGTCGCCGAGCCACATCGGGCTGAAGTCGTTCGAGTCTTTGCGAGGGATAGGGACAACCGAGGAGTCAGACAAGTCGGCAACCCAAATTGGCGATGCCGTGCCTCCCCGATAGCGCTTCCAGGCGACGGAGAAGGAAGGATTCGGTGTGTCGAAGTTTGAGAAGGGGACATAGGCCAGGTGAGAGCTGTCCGGTGAGTAGGCTCCTTCCACGGCCATCGGCAACGGCAGTTCTTCGGGAAAATCGCCGGCTGCCGCGATGGTGAAGAGGCGGCTGAATCGCGCGTAGCTGTTGCGATAAGAACGGAACAGAATGCGCTTGCCGTCACGGGTCCACCCCACGGCATGGTCGGGACCCGGGTGATAGGTCAGGCGGCGAGGAACACCTCCGTCGCTGGGGACGACGAAAACGTCAAGGTTCCCTTCATATTCACCAGTGAAGGCAATTTGCGACCCATCCGGAGAGAAAATGGGGGCGGTTTCCAACCCCGCGCCGGAGGTCAATCGCCGCGGCTCTCCCCCTGCTCGTCCCACGACCCAGAGATCACCGGCATAAACGAAGGCCACCTGGTCTTGGCTGACCGTCGGCTTTTGAAGCAAGGGCTTCGTTTCTGAGTTTGTCTCGTGTGCCGCGACTGCCGGGGCTTCGATGAACGCGGCGACCGATGCTAAAAAACAGAGAAGGGCTCTGGTCTTGATTCTCATCGCGACAAACCGATCCTTCCTCATGAAAGAGAGGTTCTCTCGAGCGGGTCGTCAGGACGCTTGATCACGTGATAGATCCCGCCCGGCCTTTCTGAGATCGAGCGGGGCCTTGGAGATCCTGAGACCGGGCTCGAGCTCTGTCGGCCGAGCTCCCGGATTTTACAGGACTCCGATCCGTTTCCGCGAAGGATTCTCGAAAACCTTTTATTCTTCCGGGCGAGTGCCGAGGCCCGCAATTTTGCCGGCCTTGTCGAGGTTGATGAACAGCCACAACGTCTCGTTCTCGAAAGCCGCGCGGTAGCGGAGACGCGTTCCTTTTTCCGACGTTTTCTTTTCGAGAAGCTCGAATGTTTTCAAATCACCTAGTGAAGAGAATTCTTCTTTGTCTTCCTTGATGCGAGGAACGATCGCTTTCTTGGCGTCTTCCGTGAACAGTTCGGGATCGGCTTCCCCTTTGATGGCGCCCAGGAGCAGCTTCTTGAACCGCTCGGTGGCGGGAGGATCGTTGTCGGCGATCGGCTTGTCACGTTCTTTGACCAGGTCGGGAGAGACCCGTCCAGCGATTCCCCGGGCAATTGAACCTGCCTGGCCATTGCCGTTGTTGGCCAGGACGATGACGGCGAGACCACCATTCTTGTACCGGGATAGTTCGGTAGAGAACCCGGGGATTCCTCCGCCGTGCGTGTGGAGGGGGTGTCCGTTTACTTTCTCGACCGCCCAACCGAAACCGTAAGGAGCCCGCTCCGACTTGGCGAGCGGAGTATCTGTCCACATTTGCTCAAGCGAGGATTTTTTGAGAAGTGTTTCCGTCCCCAACGCGGCGTTCCATTTCACGAGGTCATTGACGCTGGAGACCAGGGCGCCCGCGGAATAGGGCTGAGTCGGGCTGACGTATTCGCCGTTTCGCAATTCTTTCCCGGTCCACTCGTAGCCTTGCGCACGGTTGGGAATAATGGCGTGGAGGTCGTTAACGCGCGTCTGCCCCATGCCGAGCGGTTTGAAAATGCGGGCATCCAAGAACTCGCCGTACGTCTTGCCGGTCACCTTTTCGATGAGCATTCCCAGGAGAAAGTAACCCGTGTTGGAGTAGCTCCACTTCGACGCTGACGGGAAGTCGAGCGGGTCCTTGGCGACGAGGTCGAGGATCTCTCGGTGGGCGTAGTCTTTCCTCGCGGTTTTGAAGAAGTCGCGTACACTCGTATAACTCTTAATGCCCGACGTATGATTGAGCAATTGGCGAATCGTGACGTCTTCCCAGGCCTTGGGGAGGTCAGACAGGTACTTCGAGACCTTGTCGTCAAGCCCGAGCTTGCCTTCTTCCACGAGCATCATGACGGCGGTCGCGGTAAACATCTTGCTGACGGAAGCGAGCTGATAGACCGTCTTCTCCGTGGCGGGAACCGCGAGCTCGACGTTGGCCTGGCCGTAGCCCTTGGTCTGAATCACCGAGCCATCGCGGACGATGGCGATGGAGACCCCTGGGATATGGTGCTTTCGCATCTGCTCCTGGACATATTCATCGACAAGGCTGAGCGCGGCGGATGTGCTTGGGGTGTCTTTAGAACGGGAGATCGCCTCGCTTTTTTCTGCGGTTGAGGCGGCCTTGACCTCGGGTGCGGGGGCCGTGGGGGGGGCTGCTTGAGCGAACGTTGCAGATAAGCTGAGGGAGACGAGAATCGCTCGCGACATGCTACTCATCTCTGCAAACCAATCCTTTCACGGAAAGTAAGCGAGGCGCTGGGGGACAAAGCCTCTCGGGAGATCTTCACGGAGTTGCAGAAGGCTCGCACCCTGCCTCATTGAAGGTCAGGTCGTGACGAGAGTCTTGTCTTGAGAAAACATTTCTTGGAATTCGCTTAGCGCATGCGGAAGTGGCGCCGGAACTCGCCCGGGGTCATTCCCATTTGCTGCTGAAAGGTTCTCCCGAAATGGCTTTGGTCTGAGAATCCGGCCGCGAGGGCGATCTCAGCCAAAGGGGAGTCAGACTTGGCGAGCCGTTGGCAGGCGAATTCCACCCGCAGCTTGCGGGCATAATCTCCGGGGGTGCATCCATACTGGCGGCGGAACGCCCGCGCGAGATGCACCGGGTGGATATCGACGGCCGAGGCGATGGCGTTGAGCGAGAAGTTCTCAGAGAAGCCGTCGTGAATCAACTCCCGAGCTCGGACAAGCCAGGGAGGAGGCGTGCGCTCGGTCGCGGGTTCTCGCTGCCGAGACATCTCCGCGAGGATTTCAAGAGACAACCCTTCCAGGGCAAGCCGGGAAGGGCCATCGGGTCGTCGATATTCGCGATAGAGCCGGCTCGCGAGCCAGGGAGCCACTCCCGCGCGAAAGTCGGCCGGCTCGTCAAGGATGAGGCCATATTCGCGGAGAGCCTCCGCCCGCGACTGAGAAATCTCGATGTGAAAGACCCGCCCTCCCGCCTCATACCAATGATTCGCGTGTGATTCTCCAGCCGGATGAAAGACCAGCGTGGACGGGCCCCCTTGCCTTACTTTGTTTCCATAAACTTCTTCGTAAAAGCCTTCGACGACAAAATAGAAAAAGGCATTTTCATGTTCGTGCTCTGGGAGATAAACGTCCGTCTCATACACCGACTCGGTGAACGTCAGGCCGGCGACCTCGATCGTTTCCTGCATCTCTCCCAGGTATCGGCCAGGTGCGAGCTTGGTCGCCATGAGGTACTCACGGTTGCGATGCCTGGAAATGGCCTAAATAAACCATATGCGTCGCGTGGAGGCAATTTTCCCTCCAAACGCATAGTGGCGTCCACGGACGTATTCGTCGCCTCCGCCGAATTCTTGGAAGAAAATGGAACCAAGGCGATCGGAGGAGTGTCGTCGACCGAATGGGGCCTTGATGAGCGTGTTTCAAACGACCGATGATGGATGATGCATTGCAGGATGAAGTGATCTCTCAAGACCCAAGGTCCCCCAATACGGGGTTTACGCGGCGCTGGCAGTCTCCGGCATCGCCAACCCCCATGGTGTACGCGTGTAACGCAAGTCGGCCTCTCGATGCCGAATTTGTGTTCGCCGCGACGTCAGTCGGCCTTGGGATCGAAGGGTTCTGGTTGAGGGACGAGGTGGGGACGGATCTGATTCGTGGAGTCTTGTGAACTCCATGGCGCTGTCGTCTGACTAACCTATCAGGTCAAAACAAATCGATAATTGCTGCTTCATTGATTGTAGAAAGCAGCGATGATTCGTATGGTTATCTAAGGATTAATGGATTTATGGCTCTTTCGCACGAAGAAGAACATTTGATCGCTGAGGCTCGACGAATCATTGCCGAGCGCCGTCGAGAGGGGTGGCACCAAGTAGGCTCGGCGCTTCGAACTCGCTCGGGGCGTGTGTTCGCGGCGGTTCACCTGGAAGCGCATGTCGGCCGGATCGCTGTGTGTGCCGAGGCTGTGGCCCTGGGAATGGGGGCCGCGGCGGGAGACACCGATATCGCGATGATCGTCGCTGTGAACTCGCAGGGGAGCGTGGTGGCCCCCTGTGGGATGTGCCGAGAGCTGATCTCTGACTATGCGCCCGAAGCCCGCGTGATTGTGCCGGGTCCGGAGGGGGAAGGGGAAGTTGAAATCGTTTCTGTCGCAGCGCTCTTGCCCAACAAATATCGGAGCATTACCGGAGCGTAGAGAGTCATTGACCGCCACGGGCGGGCGCTTCGTTGGTTGCTTGGCCTACCGCGTCTACCCCTTCCGGTGGTCGATCGTCGGATCGGTTTCCCACGGCTTGCCGAGCGCGAGACGGATGATGGAGATCTCTCCTGCCAGGAAGTGCGTGAAGGCTGCCGCGGCTGCGATCATCTCTCCGACGGTTTTGAACCGGAACACGGCATCTTCGTCGAGGTGGTCTTCGGGGATAATCGGCGTGTCGAATTGACTGGGAACGAGGAGCTTCGTCGCGAGGATGAGAGCGTCTCGGTGTGTCGTGAAAATCTCCGGCGATGAGCCGTGGAGGTGGGTCTTGATCTCATTGCCGGTTTCCCAGTGGGCGTGCTGGGCGTCGAATTCGTCAGGTGACGGGAGAATGACCAGGTCCAGGTAACGCATGACCTCGCGGTCTGCGACAACCGCTGCGCCGAAGATTTGACGGCAGCTTCGGAGGTCGGCCGCGGGTTGATGCGAGAACTCGGCGGGGGTGAAGTCCCGCACGGAACCGAGCATCCTCCGACGTGAGATCTTGAGCGCCTGGACGAGGATGGTTGTCGCCGACATGGACGGGACGTGCTCCTCGGGGGACTTGGAAGAGAATCGCGAGCCGACCCGCGAGGGTCGGTTCGCGATCGCGGTCCACTCTAAGAGATTGCCTGCGAATGCCATTTCAACGGGTTCCGGCCACCCTGCGAGGGCGTGCTCTTTGCCCGCTTTCTTTCCAGGACACGCGCTCAGATCTGGGCAACGCCTCCGTCGACAAAGAGCTCGCTTCCCGTGACGAAGCTGGAATCACTCGATGCAAGGAAGAGCGCGGCGGTTGCGATTTCTTCGGGGCGGCCCATGGTGCCGCGGGGGATGAGCTTGACGAAGTTGGCGAGGTCGTCTTTCGGTACCCCTTCGAGGATGGGGGTATCGATCGTTCCCGGGCTCAGGACGTTGACTCGGATGTTTCGGTCCTTCAGGTCCAGGGTCCAGGTGCGGGCGAAAGAGCGAAGTGCGGCCTTGCTCGCGCTGTAGATCCCAAAAGCCGGGAAGCCCATCGAGCCCGCGATCGAGCCGTTCATGATGATCGACCCGCCGTCATTGAACAGCGGAAGGGCCTTCTGGACGGTGAAGAGCGTGCCACGGACGTTCACCCCGAAAGTCGTCTCATATTGCTCTTCGGTCACATGGCCGATGGGAGCGAAATCTCCGGTCCCCGCGCTGGCGAAGAGGACGTCGATCCGCTTGTTCTCGTTCTTCACCGTTTCGTATAGCCGGTCGAGGTCCGCGAGCTTGCCGGAATCGGCCTGCACGCCCGTGACGTTGCGGCCAATGCTCTTCACGGCGTCGTCCAGGTTCTTTTGCCGACGTCCCGTAATGAAGACGTAAGCACCTTCCTCAACGAAGAGCTTGGCCGTCGCGAGTGCCATTCCCGAAGTCGCGCCCGTGATTACGGCGACTTTTCCTGCTAACTTGGCCATCACAACCCCCTGAAAGGAATGAGGAAAGAGATTCCTTAGTTCAGAACTTCAGAACTCTAGGGTTGAAGAACAAATAGGTCAAGTGGCCCCGTGCTTTTTCGTGGCCTTCAGTGGCCTATTTTTCTCGAGCTGAGATGGTCGTTCAGGGGCTTTGCGGTGTCCATGCACCGGTGGGTCGAGAGCGTCTGGCTTTCTTAGTGTTCGTGCCCATGCCCGTCGGCGGGTATGTCGTGGTAGAGGCGGGCGAGGTCGAGCATGAGCTTCTCGAGCTGCTCGTAGTAGTCCTTTTCGCTCAGCTTGTCTTTTTGGTCGCGGAGAGCGGAGACGGCAAGTTCGAGCTGGTCGCGGCGTTGGCGAGTTGCGGCGGGCATGTTCCGTTCACGGTCACTGGGGATCAAGTGCAGTTGATGCGCCCGGGGGCCGTCGAGGGGGGCACCGTCCTTGGCTCGGCGGGTGGCGCGCACGCCGTGGAACCAGTCGGCGGGAGTGCCGAGCCGGTCTCCGTTATCGTCGATCAGGGGATGCTCGGTGGCGAGCTGAGCGTGAGTGCGGTAGTACTCACTGACCCGGCTGGACGCACTCAGGAAGGCCTCAAGCAGCGAGACCTGACCGTCCTTGTCGAGATCGGCGCGGGGGTCGGCGATTGACTCCGCCAGATATTGCCCGATACGCGCGAAGTTCTGCTCGCTGCCGCTTTTGGTGGCGGTTACGATCACGCGATTCGGCCCTGAGAGTCGATTCAGAAAGGGGCTGCTGCACGCGGAACAATCGAGAACGGCAACCGTGCGCTTGACCGGCGCGAGCCATTCCGCAAGCTCGACTTCGGTGACATCTGGACCCCGAAGGTTGAACTTGGCCGTGCGGCCGTCATAGGTTCCGTGCCCAATCAAGACGAGCCAAATCGGCTCAGGGGCGGCCGTGGCCCTCTCAGCCAATGCCGTGCGGAGCCGGTCGTGGTCGCTGACCTTGGTGTTGTCTTCTTCGCCTGTCTCTTATACACATCTAGATGTGTATAAGAGACAGTCACAATGGCCTCAGCCGAAGCCTTGGCGGCCGCCGCCTGCCAGCGATTGGCCCAGCTCCGGAATTGAGAGGCGTATTCGGGAGTTCCCGGAGCCCCAACCACGATGATCACGCGGGGCCGCTCTTCGCTCGCCGCGGTCGTCAGGCAAAGGCTCAAGACAAGCAATGACGTCATGATTGCGGAAGCCTTGATCAAGGTCGTCTTCGGTGATTTCGTAGGGGCCGAGCTCGTAAAGATCCGGAGCGACGATCGATGAGTCGATGTTAGGGCATGACGGAGGTCGTCCCCATTTTTTGTTGGCTCCCTTTTATGCCAGACCGTTGACGCGCCTGAGGCCCCACTCGGCGGTCAGGCAGGCGATGGCGATCAGGAAATACAAGGGTTGATGCCATAGAGGAGACGTCCAGGGTTCGTTGATCGGTGCTTTGCGTGAGGGCAAGCTTTTCACAAACGACTCGAGATCTGTTCCTTCGACAACCTCTCCCCCGGTTTTGGCGGCGAGGGTTTTGAGGAACTCGCGGTCGGGCTGAAGGCGAGCGAACTCGTCGGCCGCGGGCTGTGCGGCCCAGCCCGCCTGTTTCTCACCGAGGGAACTGCCGTCAGGAGCCGTTGCGGCGGCCACGACGCGGTAGGGGCCGGGTTGCTTGGCGACGTAGGACGCGGCGTAGGTTCCGGCCTCGCTCCCCACGGGTTCGGCGTCAAGAGTCAGGTCTGGGCTCCCCGTGTGAAGGATCTTGAGTGTGACCTTGGCGTTATCGAGCGGTCGGTACTCGGCATCGCGAACGCGAGCCGTGATGGTCACGGCCGAGGAAGGAGCGTCATCCTTGGGACGGACGGCCACCTCAAGACGCCCCGGAACGTCGGCGACGAGCCAGCGCGTGGTCTGCCGCCACGAGCGTTCGAGATCACTCTCTTCGGGTTTCTCGCGCTTCAGCCCCCAGCGCCAGAGGTCTCCGATCAGGAGAGCGGCGACGTGCCCTTTGCCGAACTGCTGAGCCACCAGCGCGGGCAAGGTGTTGTCAACCGGATCCTTCACCTCGGAGAGTACCACGGCCCCGGGCTTGATCGCACCGACTCGGCTCACCGTCTGGAACGCGGGCATGGAACCAAGCCGCTGCTGGTCTTCTTCCTCGGTCTTTCGCAGCCGGACCCAAGGTTGGAGCCAACCTTCGCGAGTCAGCACGAGACGATACTCTGGGGCGCCGCCGCGTGCCGGCGGCCGGTTGTTGAGGTAGACCGGTAGAAGGTCGCCCAGGGGGGTGCGGTCATACTTGCCTTCGATAAACGAGTCGGGGCCGCCGAGCATAAGGAGGCCCCCGCCCCGCTGAGCGACGAAGCTGCGGAGCAGGGTCAGCTGGTCCTGGGTGAAGAAGCTGGCCTCGATGTCGTCGATGACAATCGCGTGGTAACGGTAGAGCTCGTCCGCCGTCTTGGGAAATCCGTCGCGGAGCTCGGTTTCGTCGACGGTGCCGATGCGGATCAGCACGGGCTGATCGTTGCGTTCGGCGGTGTCGGCATCCGGGTTGTCGAAGCCCTGGAAGAAACGGTTTGTCGACTGGTCTCGAGGATCGCGGAAGTCGAACTTGGGCTGTCGGCGAGCGATTCGCAAAAGACCGACGAGTTGCACCTGCTGGTCTTCATCCAGCGCGCGGCGAAGGAACTTGTACTCCCAGTTCGGACGCCCCCCAACGTACAAAATGCGGTAGGCCTCCGAGCCTTGATCGACGACCACCAGGCGGCTGTTGTTGGCGAGGGTTTGCTCACGAGTGGATGATAACGGAGGGGCATCGGCCGGCTTGTTCTTGTCCTCGTCGAGGGCCGCGAAGGCCCGCACGTGGTAAAAGCTAATCCCTTGATGCTCGGGGCGGAACTGGAAGCGGAAGCTCAAGGGTTTGCCGTCCGCGGGAGCCGGCATCTCCTGGCGCTCGACCTCTTTGCCGGCCTCATCGACGACGGCGGCGACGATGGACTCTCCTGAGAATCCCGTCGCGATAACGTCGGCCCGGATCACAACGGGCGCTGACTCGAAGTTGGTCTGGCTAATCGACACGTTGTGAACGCCGATATCCTTGCCGGCGTTGTGGGAGGGGAACGCGACGGGATAAATCGGGGGTAACTGCGCCCAGTCGACGTCCCCCGTGTCGGTTCTATTGCCGTCCGTGAAAAGAAGGACCCCGGCGAGCGGTAGGCCGCGAAACCGCCGCGATAGCGAGGCAAGTGATGAGGCGAGAGCGGAGCCTTCCCCGTCGAACGCGAGGGTCTCGAAGCCTTCGGCCGCGCGAAGGTGAGAGTCGAAGAGATAGCGGCGGACGTCGAAGTCCTGCCCCAGTCGCGTTTTCCAGGGAGACTCTTTCGCAAGCCGGTCCTTGACCCACTCGCCACGAGTCTGGCCAGCCTGTTCGTCTCGAATACCCAGGCTTTGGCTGTTGTCGGCCATGACGACGAAGGCGTTGGCTCCGCTTTTCGGTTTCGTGCCCGTCAGCAGCGGCTCGAGCAAACAGATCACGAGGGCCGCGACGCCAAGCCCTTTCAAAAGGGCGCAGACAAAGCGGATTCGGGGAGATGCGATGCCGGCGGCGCGGGTGTAACTCCAGAGAATCACGAGGGCCGCGACGCCAAGCAGCGACAACGCGACCCCAAACCACTCGGGGGATCCCCAAATCAGAGGGAGGCTCCTCGTCATCGACCACTCCCCAGGCGTTCGTAATACCGGCGCACCGCTTCCGCGTATTGCGGCGGGACCGGGTCACGGTCGATCGGCACGAGAGAATCCGGGGACTCGCGGCGGCGAACCTCTTCGGCGATCCGGTTTCGGAGTTCCCTGATGGGATCGGCCACGAGCGTTTGAAGCTGGGTCCAGTCCGGGACTTTCGCGTGCCGCTTGAACTCTTCGCGTGCTCCGCGTGCCCGGTCTCGAATCCGAGCGGCTTCTCCTCGAAGCTCGGGGTTGTCGAGCAACTCCTCAACGTCGCGAAGCCGATCGGACCATTGGCGGAACCCTTCGCCGGTAATGGGGCCGCCGGGGCCTTGATTGTTCATGCCTTCAAGCATTTGGTCGAGGGCCTCGCGTCGGGCGCCGGCTTCTCCTCCGCCCCCCTGAGCCCCGGCCTGACGCTCCTGCTGGGCATTCGCGTCGTTCGGCTGATTTTCACCTTGATTTTGGGGGTCGCCTTGTTGCGGCTGGTTGTTTCCTCGTAGCCCTCTCTGGCCCTGTTGCTGGCCAGGTCTGCGCTGTCCTTTCCCCTTGGCTTGGGCGTCGCTGGATTGGCGATTTCCGGGCTGTTCCTGCCCTGCTTGCTCTTGGCCGGGTTGATCGCCTGCCTGCGATTGCTGGCCGTCCTGGGATGGTTCCCCCTGCTGGCCACCTTGTCGTTGCCGCCCGCTCCCCTTGGCCTGCGCATCTCTGGGCTGGCCGTTTCGATCTTGGCCTTGCCCGGGTTGGTTACCTGCCTGCGGTTGCTGGCCGTCCTGAGGCGGCTCCCCTTCTCGCCCGTCCTGAGCCTGCTGATCGCCTGGTTGCTGGCCGTCCTGCCCGGGCTCTCTCTGCTCGCCCTGGCCGTTGGGCGGATTGGAGTTTCGCCCGTTCATGCCTTGGCGCGGCTGGGTGGGCCGTTGAGCGTTGGGAGCCGGCTGGCCGGTGGACCGGGCGATCTCGCGTTGGAGCTGATCGGCGAGGTCTTCGAGTTCTCCTTGAGCCCGTTTCAAGGCGGCGGTTTCGTCACCAAGGACGCCCTCAGCGGCCTTTTCAACCCCCTTGCGCATCTGCTCGATCCCCTGATCGACGCGTCTGGAGAGCTTGGAGGCCTCTTCGTTGATGCCTGCGTCAACCAGCCGCTCGGTTCCCTTGAGGGCGTCGGGCAGCGAGGGTTCATTGGCTTTACGGACGGTGTCGAAGAGTCCCTTGGCCAGGAGGGGCTCACTCTCCTCGGCTTCGGTCACCGTCTGCTGCATCTTCTCGAGGATCTTGTCGAGTCCCTTCTGCTGCTGCTCGAGCCCCTCTTTGACTTCTTTGCGTTCGCCGGTGTCGCGGAGCGACTGTTGCGGCTTCTGGCCGAGATTCTCGATTGCGTCAGAGAGCTTCTTCTGGTTTTCGTCGAGCTTTCTGGCCTCGTTGCGCATCTCGGTCATATCTTCCGAGAAACGGTTCGAGGCTTCTTTGCGGATCTCTTCACGGAGGTCGTTGAGTTGCCGCCCCGCGCGGGCTCCTGAAGTAAGAGCCTGGGGAAGCTGCCCTTTCTCCAGCGCCTCCGAAGCGCGACGGACGTTCTCGCGGCTCTGCTCGACTTGTTGCCGGGCGTCGGCCATGCGGTCACGATTGTCTTCGTTCTCCATCCGCTCGCGAAGCTCGTCGGTATCGCGCAAGATTTGCTGTTCTTGCTCGCGCAAACGTTTGAGTTGACGTTCGATCTCTTCGCGAGCGGTCTGTGTTTTGGCCGCTTCGAGTGCCGACTGAAGTTCCTTGAGGCGGTCGTTCAGGTCCGTCTGGCGCTGGGCAAGCTCACGGAGCCGGTTGAGGACCTGGCGGTTTTCACGCTGGGCCTGCTCGCGCTGCGACCCCTTCTCTTGCTGCGCCCGAGCCGAGCGCTGCTCTTCGTAACGATTCTCGTCGTTCGAGAGCTCGAGCTGCTGGAGCTGGCGGTCGGACATCCGATTGCTGGCCGAGGCCGATCGACTCTGGCGCTGGCGGCGGTTGCTACGCGTGACCTCAAATTCACGGGCCCGCAACTTGAGAAGCGCCTGGTACGCGGCCTGCTCGGCGGCCAGGGCTGGACTCAAGGGGGCGATCGCTGGTTTTTCAGCCTCGGTGAGGAGCTTCTCCGCCTCCTTCATGGAGCTAACCGCGAGGTTGAGGTCTTCCTTGGATTTGGCGTCACGAAGCCGCTGACCCATCTGTCCCGCCTGCTCGATCGCGGCATGCTGCGACTCCTGGAGCGTCTTGGCGTCGCCCGCGAGCTTGTCGGTCGGCTTCGCCCCCAACTCCCGTCGCATGAGCTTCCAGGTGCCATTGATGATCTGCTTCTGAAGCTCGGCTAGTTGCTCCGCCGCCTGGGCGTTGTCGTTCTGCTCCCCCTCCTGCTCGTTCTGGGCCGAGTCGTTCGGGGGCTGTTCCCCCTGGCGGAAGATCTCCTCGAAGTGCCGCACTTCGGCGAAGAACATATCACCGGCGGTCCGCCTGATTTTGCCGTCGGGACCGTAGTCGTCAGCCCAGAAGAAGTAGGTAACAAGTTGATCCGGCTTGGCCTTGAGGGACTCGAAGTCGAGAAGGTGTTCGGCCCGGGCTTGGCGGGGGGCCGGTTTGCCTTCCTTGAGCACGATCTCTCGCGGTTCTTTACCCGCCATCGTGTAGCTCAACCCTTGCTTCACCAGGCCGAAGTCGTCTTGCATCTCCGCTTTGAGGGTGAGCTCCTCAACGGGGGACACCCGCACGTCGTGCGCGGGCTGGCTCATGGTGATGACCGGTGGTCGGTTGGGGGTGACGTTCACCGAGATCTCGGTGGTCTGCTTGTTGCGCCGCCCTTCGCGATCGACAAGCTGCACCTTGTAGCGTCGGCTCTCGCTCAAAGTGAACGCCGCTTGATAGATCGGTGAGCCCGGTGCTTGTTGCGTGAGCGCGGTCGTTTCTCCCTTGGGGTCCACGAGCCGAGCTGTGGCCACTTCTTTGTTCAACCGGCAGACCAAGGTGAGCTTGGTGCCCTCGACCGCCGTGACGTGCCGGATGTCCTCGACAGTCTTGGGCTCGAGTGACGTGTACTGAGGAAAGACGAGCTGGGCATCCGTCCGTTCGAGCTCAGGATACTCGAACACACGGACGTGGAAGGTGGCGGTGGTCCGCCCTTCGTATGCCACGTGATAGTCGAGGTCGGCGTTGACCGACTCAACACGACCCGCGAACGTCGGATCGTCGAGGCTCCGCGTCATCGGCTTGCTCGAGTTTCCCTCGGTTCCTTGCTCGAGGACCAGGGTCGCTTCTGCCGGCACGGCGCTCGGGAAGCGGGCGATGACGAGGAGAGCCGTGCCGCGCTCGAGGTCGGTGTTGCCAGGATCGACCTGGACGTCGGTCCCCGTCAAACGACTGGTGACCGGGAACCGCTCGTGGGCCTGCGAACGAACTTGGCCCATCAGGCTGAAGAAGACGGCAAAGAGCCCCGCGAGCGCTACCACGTGGGCCACCTGCACCCCACGAATGTTCCGGTTCGGCACGGTGTCGAGCCAGGTATGAGAGTGGCGGTGGTCGAGCGCCTGGCGGATGACGGCGCTCTGGAGCTGTCTCTTATACACATCTAGATGTGTATAAGAGACAGGTATGAGAGTGGCGGTGGTCGAGCGCCTGGCGGATGACGGCGCTCTGGAGGAACCCAGGGCGGTCACCAGCCAGGGTTGCCGCCTGTTCCACGGCCGCGAGCAGGCCCGTCTCGAGTTCGGGGTGTTTGGCCTCGATGCGCTTGGCGACCCAGTAGCCGTCGCGCACGGAGCGGAGCGCGAGCACCGTGCATGCCAACCCCGTCGCGGCGGCCATTGCCCCGTAGGCGGCCAGGAGCCACTCTCCGGGGATGCCGGCCTGTCCCAGCCGGGGCCAGAGCAGCGACAGCAGCAGGCCCAGGATCGCCCAGGCCAGCCAGCACAAGGTCAGGCCACTCCAAAGACGCACTCGCCGGAACCGGCGCGCGACCTCTTCCAACGCTTGTCTGAGTTCGGTGATCATGTCGCCAGGGCCTCCACACGGGCCGATTGAGGTCGACTGAGCCGTCCCGCTAACCACGTTTCCACGATCAGGAGGCCTACGGCCCCGATGATCAACCATCGCCAGACTTTCTGGCGTCCTTCGAGTTCCGCATTCTGCATTTGCCGAAGTTGCTCGCGATCGATCGTCTTGGGGTTCTGGCTCGCCAGGCGGCAGCCTAACTGTTCGAGCGTTTCGACATGTAAAGGTGCTGTTTTGCTTTCGCTCGGGTCGAGGTTCACAGCGAAGGTCTGTCCCCCTTGAGGGGTGTCGAGCGTGTATACCCCCGGCTGATCGGTCTCGGCAAACGCCGCACTGCCCTGCGCGGGGCGAACCGTCGCGCCGTCCGGCTTGTGCACGACCCACCCCTGGCCGGGACTCGCCACCGGAAGCGGTACGGTGTCGTCGATCTGGTACGCCGTCGTGTTTAACGCCTTCGCGGTTCCGCTTTCCAGAAGAGAGTTCATCAGGAGAACGAACTTAGATGACCGCGCGAGCTGGCTGTCAGTCGGATTCCAGCCGCTCGTGAATAGAACGAGCCTTCCCTTGCCAAGAGCCTTCTCGACGACAGCCGGGTCGCCATTCTCGAACCGGGCCAGGACGCGTCCCCCTTCCAGGGCCTCAGACGCAATACGGCGATGTTTCCAGAAGTGGATCTTCGTGAAATCGTTGAACTGTGCTCCGGTGAACGGAGCGAAGAGCGGATGATCGAAGGCTACCTCACCGAGCATCAGGTCACCTGAATTGCCGGAATCGGAGACGTTCCACGAAGGAGAGTCGGTGAGCGTGGCAAATGGGCCTTCCTTGCCTACTGACGTGATCACACCTAGAAGGGTTCCCCCTCCCTTCGCGTATTCTTTCAGCCGGCGCACGCTATCGGGCTTGATTTCGGCGGAAGTGACGATGACAAGCGGAGGGGGGCGCGAGGGATCCCAGGAGAGAGGCGCGGCGCTGTCGTGAGACTTGACCTGGATCGATCGACGAGGGGTCGTGAGAAAAACGCGCTGAAGGTAGTAGAGCAATCCGGCCGGATCATCGGCCGCGTCTGTACCGAGGTAGAAAACGGTGGCCTCTTCTTTACGATCGGCCGCCAACCAGAGGGTGTTGTCGAAGTTCTCGCCATCCCCTTCCAGCTTGAGCGCCACATTGGCCGGTCCGTTGGCCGCTCGGGGAACGCTCGCCACGCGACTCTCGCCGGGGGGAACATAGACGTCCACGGGCCTGCCGGCTGGTGCCCCCTTCGCGTCGATCCATTGGAGGGCGAACGACTCACGGCGGGCTCCCGGGTCGTTGGAAACGCGAACACGCAGATTCTGGTTGGCCTCGGGAGCCTCAGCCTCGGCTGAGGCCGCCAGCCATTGCATACCGGCGTTCGCCTTCGACTCCGCGACGGTCTTCAACTCAAGCTCGACATCCGAAGGCCACTCGAAATCTCCCAGGGTCTCCAGGCGGCTCCCTTGTTGAAGGTCGCTAATCAAGATCACCCGGCGCGGCATTTTGGCGGTCTTTTCGGTGGCGTCGGTCACATCCTCGATGGCGGTAACGGCGTCGATCAGGGCTTGTCCAAGGTGAGTTCCTCGCCATGACGGAGCCAGGCTCTCCAACCGGGCACGGGCCACGACCTGCCGGCGCGAGGGTTCCAGGGTTGCCGATTCGGCAAACCCAAGCTGCGGCCTGGCGGAGGTGTCGAACGAGTAAAGCGCCCATTGATCGGTCGGCTTGCAGGCTTTGAACACCGCGTCGGCCATGGCCTTGGCCTTGGGCCAGAGGTCTCCCCGGCGCATGCTGGCGCTCGTATCGATGAGAACGGCGATCCGCTGCCGCTCCGCCGAGCCGGAACCAAGTCGAGCCACTTGACGGAGAAAAGGGCGGGCGAAGGCGAGGGCGAGTAAGCACAGCGCCAGGCCGCGCAGCACGAGCAAGACGATGTTGTCGAGGCGGCTCCGCCGTGTCAGCCGCGGAGGGGTCGGCGCGAGGAACATCAGGGAGCTGAACTTCACTTCCCCGCGGGGCGCGCGCCGAATCAAGTGAAAAACAAAGGGAGCGATGACGGCGAGGGCTCCCAGAATATAAAGCGGTGTGAGGAAGCTCATCGCGGAGCACCTCCCCGCGCCGGCAGTCCGCGCCGGCCCGCCGCCTGTCCGCCTCGGCGCATTCTTGCCTTGATCAGGTTGAAAAGGACGAGCTCAAGCGGCTGGTCCGTCGTCAGGGATTCGTAGTCGATGCCGAGGTCAGCGCATGCCCGTTCGACCGCCGCGGCGTGGACGCCGAACCGCCGGAGATACTCCGCTCGCGCCGCACTTGGATCAATGTAGAGCTCGCGTCCTGACTCGACGTCGAGGAACATCGCCGGTGTCTCGAAGGCGAACGTCACTTCCGCGGGGTCGAGGATCCGCAAGACGATCACATCGTGACCGATCGCTCGTAAGGATCCGAGCCTTGAACGAAGGGCATCGATCGGAGCGAGCAGGTCCGAGATCAGGATGATCATCCCTCGCTTGCGTACGGTCGCCGCGATCTGCTCGAGAGGACCGGCTAGGTCGGTCGTCTTACCTGAGGGCTCATGCTCGAGGGCGGCCATCAATCGGCGGAGGTGGCCTGGGCGGTGCCTGGGAGGGATGAAGTCGACGATCTTGTCTTCAAACGTGGCCAGGCCGACGGCGTCGCGCTGAGTGGACAGGAAATAGGCGATCGTCGCCGCGGCCGTGCGCGCGTATTCCGCTTTCGTATAGGGACCTGAACCATATTGCATCGATCGGCTGGTATCGAGGACGATCGAACATCGCAGATTTGTCTCGTCCTCGAATCGTTTGATGCAATAGCGGTCAGATCGGGCGTATAACCGCCAGTCGAGATAACGAGGGTCGTCCCCCACGGTGTATTCGCGGTACTCCGTGAACTCGACGGAGAAGCCATGGAAGGGGCTACGGTGGATCCCCTTCAAGAACCCTTCGACGGCGATTTTGGCCCGAACCTGCAAGCTTTTGATCCGCATCAAGGTCCGCGGGTCGATCAAACGCGCGCCGGGGCGATCCGCACCGCGGTTGCCGCGCGGCTGCGAGCCACCCGAGCTGGTTTGATGATCGCGTGCAGCCATCAGGTCTTCGGTCCCTTCACATGTTCGAGCAAGCGATCGATCACGCCATCAACCGTGATTCCATCAGCTTCCGCGCGGTAGCCGAGCAAGATGCGATGGCGCAAGGTGGGATGAACGAGGGCCTCGATGTCTTCGGGGATGACGTGGAATCGTCCCCCTAGCAGGGCTCGGGCCTTGGCTCCCAGCACGAGAGATTGCCCGGCTCGCAGCCCGGCTCCCCAACTCACCCACTCGTTGACGAAGTCAGGAGCCTGGGGCCCCGGCCGGGTCGCCGCTGCCAGGCGGACCGCGTGACGAACGAGGTTCTCCGCGATCGGCACCTTGCGGACCACGTCATGGAACCGGAGCACGTCGCGACCGTCGAAAAGGGGCTCGATTGCGGCCGGTCGTTTTGACGTCGTCTGCTGCACGACGGCCACCTCGTCGTCCTCGGGCAGGTAGTCGACGATCACGTTGAACATGAAGCGATCGAGCTGAGCCTCGGGCAGCGGATATGTCCCTTCCATCTCAATTGGGTTCTGCGTGGCCAGCACGAAGAAGGGCTCTTCCAGGGGGTAGCGCACACCGGCCGCCGTCACCTGGTGTTCCTGCATCGCTTCGAGCAACGCCGCCTGGGTTTTGGGGGGCGTGCGATTGATCTCGTCCGCCAAGATCACATGGGCAAAGATCGGCCCCTTGACGAACTGAAGCCGTCTCCGGCCGTCCCCGGTCTCTTCAAGGATCTCGGTGCCGGTGATGTCGGCCGGCATCAGGTCGGGAGTGAACTGGATTCGCTGGAACTTGAGATGGAAGACTTGGGCGATCGTTCGCACCAGCAGAGTCTTTGCCAACCCGGGCGCGCCGGTGATCAGGCAGTGTCCGCCGGCGAAGAGGCTGATCAAGAGCTGATGCGTCGCCTCCTTCTGTCCGACGATCACCTTGCTCAGTTCGCGCTCGATCCGGCCTCGGCTCTCGTGGACCAAAGCCACGGCCTGGCGTTCCTCCTCGAAGACATCGACATCTTCCGCCACGATCGCTCCTTGTTCCAGGTTCGAGTCGTTGTCGCTCGCCGGTCGAGCTCGCGAGACTGGAGAATAGACTTGGAATCCAGAATATGCAAAAGCGTTAAATTAATTGTAGGGTGGGGAGTGCCCACCAATCTTTCCGAGGGTAAATGCCTTCGGTGGGGAGTGCCCACCCTACAAGAAAGATCGTCGGCGCATTACGAACGACAATGATTTAATGCGTCATCGCGTAAGTGATGATGTTGATGCCCATGGGATACGCTTTCTTTTCCGAGAACTCGTGGAAGTACCAGGGGTCTTCCCCTTCGCGTTCCCAGCCGTCGCCGAGGTCGGTGTTATGGCAGATGATGGCCATCACCCGCCCCTTGTCGTCCATGATCCCCTTGTAGTGAACTTCCCTCGTGTTGCCGAAGTGGTGGGTCTCCCAGGTGATCCCCTGGTCCCGCCCTTGCCAGGCGGCCTGGATGCTGGGGACCTGGGGCTTTTCCTTGAGGCGATAAACGCAACGGAAAATCTCATGGTCGAGCGGTAGCTCGGTGGGTTCACGATCAGGGAAGACCCGCTTGATTTGTTCGCGGAAGTTCTCCCATTGGTCGTCTCCCCAGAAGTCATCGACCATCAAGAAACCGCCGTTGAGGAGGTAGCGGCGCAAGGTTGTCACCTCCTCTTCCGTGAACGCCAGGGCACCGGGCTCGATGATGTAGATGAACGGGTAGTCGAAGAGCCGTTCATCGGTGATCCGCATGGTGATCGGGTCAGGGTTCACCTTGAGAGAGGTGAGCTGCTGGAGCCGGTAGGAGAAGTTCAGGTCGCTATCGGGCCAGTCGGTCGCCCAGCCGCCTCCCCACCCTCGACGCCGTCGGCCTCCTCCGCGCCAGCCTCCAGTGGAGTATTCGATGCGCACGAAGGTGAAGATGTCTCGTTTGAATTCTTCGTCGACTTTCCAGTTGGGTATCCCCGCTCGATCCTCGGGGAGGACGCCAGGGGTTTGACGCTGCCACCAGGGGGGTTGCCCGAGCGCCACGCCGCAAGCGACCAAGAATGAACCGGCGAGGATGAGCAACGTCGCTTTCTTGCGGCTCATGGTTAGTTCGCTCTCAGTTCCAACGGGGTCTTCCTTGCTTCCGACGAAGATTTGCCGGCTTGAACCAGCTCGAGCAAAAGCTGATGGGCCTCTCGGAACCGAGGGGCGTCTTCGAGCGACTTGAGCACTTCGCGGCGGGCCTCGGCGGTTTGGCCGCCGTCACGCAAGAGCTTCGCCAGGTGGTAATGCACGCCGGCCGGATCGGAATCATCCAGGATGGCCAGGCCTCGGTAAGCTGAGATCGCGTCGTCCCGCTTGCCCAGTCGCTCGGAAGCCTTGGCGAGTTGCCGATAGGGAGCAGGGATCAGCGGGTTGACCGCCAGCAGCCGCTGTGCGTTTGTCGTCACCCCTTGCCAGTCTCCGGCCGCTTCATCGATCTCCATCAACCGCAGGTAGGCGGGGCTGGCATCTCCGTCTCGTGCGACGAGATCTTCCAGAGCCTGGCGCTCGGCTGCGGTGTTGGAGTTATGCCGGGCGAGAGCCGCGAGGAGCATGTAAGCGTTCTCCGTCCCAACATATTCCGGGTAGAGCTGTTTCAGCTTTTCGAGCAGGTCCTTGGCCTCGGTCCACTTCTGCTCGACGCCAAGTCGGACCGCCAGGCGCTTGAGGCCATAGAAACTCTTGGGATGGCTCTCAAGCCAGGCTGACACCGCCTTGGAATCGGCGTCGACCGGCAGCTCTGGCTCTTCCCAGGTCAGTTCGGGAGCGACGCTTTTGGCTCGTTGCCGCGCAAACTCGGTGAAATCATGGTCCAATTGATCTAGCGACATTTTGGTTCGGCCTGGCAGGATCTCGTTCATCGATTTCCCTTCCCCCAGGTCATCGAGGATCCCTTGCAACGCCGGCAAGCCGAACCGCTTGATCAAGAACTCCACGGCGAGTGCCGACTCGAAGTAGGCGAATTGCAAATGTTTGGCCGACTTGGGAGCGAGAAACGCCGCGCTGAGCTTACTCAAGGGAGTTAGCTCATCACCGAGCAGCATGGCCCGGAACTGAGGGCTGAGCATCTCACCCCACGATCGATTCTCCTGCTCCTCTTCATAAACCGAGATTCCCTCGCTGAGCCATCGAGGCATCTTGTTCCGAGTCTTGCCGAGGGTGACAGCGTGGCAGAATTCATGCCAGACGACCGCTTCCCAGTTTGACGGATGCTCTCCTTGCGAGGCGGGACCGTTGATCGTCACCACTCTGCCGAAGCAGACTCCCAGGAATCCCTCCGCGCCGGGGAGTCCGAAGGTCCTGACGGCGAACTCCTTGCGCGAGGGAAAAATCTCAACGATCACCGGCTCGCTGAAGCGAACGCCGTACTTTTCACCCAGCGTTTTTCGGGCCCGCTGCAGGAGCGTCAGGACGCGCTGGCCGTAGAGATCGGCCTCGCGAGGATCCATGCGAAGGAGGAATCCGTCCCCTTCCAAGGTGCGGAAGCCCGCCAGGCGATCGCGCAGGTTGACCAAATTGTAGGCGACCACGTTGTAACCATCCGCGGTGAAAATTTCGTCGGCGAGCTTCCATCCTTCCTTTTCGTCACCCAGTCGCAAGAGATCGTCGCAGAGCTGAACCTTGGCCGTGAGATAGTCCGGGTCGATCGCGAGCGCGCGCCTTTGAGCCGCGGCCCCTTCTTGAAAGCGATACTTCGAAGAGAGCTCCCGACCGATGATGTGGTCGATCTCAGGGTTCTTCTCCCAACGAGCCAGCGCCGATTGCCGCGCCTTGGCTTCCCCAGCAGCGTCGTTCCGAAGGTGAGCGAGCACTGCGCGATAGGCCCAGGCTCGCGGCTCCTGGGCATTGACCGCAAAGACCTTTTGTAGGGTGTGCTCAGCTTCGTCGTAGCGCTCGCCGTCAATCTGATGGTCAGCTTGAAGCAATAAGCTGTCGATGTGGTTCGGGTTGATCTTCAACGCTTCGGCGAGTGCCTTTTCGGATCGCGCACGGTCGTCGTTGGAAAAGGCCCGAGCCAGGAGATAGTGATATCCAGGCTCCTCCGCGGCGGTCTTGGGGGCTTTCTGAAGAGTGTCGGCGGCCAGCGCGAAGTCCTGCTTGCTCAGGGCAAGCTCGGCGGTGGCCAGATAGACGTCGACGAATTCCGGCTCTTCCTTCCGGGCGACGTCGTAGAACTGGTCGAGCACTTTCCGCGCATCGGCTCCGCGCGATAGGAAGAACCGTCCCAACACCAGGCGGTTGGCCGGTGCCCCGTAGCGCTGAGGCATTCTCCGGACCAACGTCTCGATCGCGGCGAGTTCGCCGAGAGCTTCCCCTGCCCGGCCGTTCTCGCGGTAAACCTCGTGGGCGGTCCAGTGCAGCAAAACGCTCCAGGGGAAGTGGCGAACCCCTTCATCGGCCGCGGCGATCGCGTCAGCCGATTTCCCCCGCATTCGCTCCGCCTGGACCTTCAGGAGAATCCAGCCCTCGTCGCGCGCGCCATTCCCCAGCTCTTCCGTAGCGGCTCGTGCGCACTCTTCGTAGCGCCCCGTGCGAAAAAAGTTCTGTGCCTCATCCAGATCCACCGCCCTCGCCGCCGATGGGCTGAACAGGGCTGTGATCGCGAGAATGGCGAATTCTAGAAAGGGGGCGGAACGCCCGTGGTGCGAGGAGGGGGTGTCTCGATCTTGCGTCTGCGATCCGGCCGGCATGAAGCGATCCCTTCCGCTGGGGAGAGGCTTATATCAACCGATAGGCCGGGGCTCGATTATAGCCCCGCGGTGGAACGTATTGCCAAGACTTTCCCGGAGGCCGATTACCGTCATTGTGTAGGTGGAACTGAGATCGGCCTGTATGTACGGAGAGCGGTATTTCCTCAGATTTGAGCCAGGTAAAGTCTTGGAAATCGCGAGATCCTTTTGAATTGATAAGCGGCGAGTGCTGCTGACGGCGGACGAGAGATTTGGGTAAGTCTTAAGGTTGATGAATGATGTGATGTTGTCATCTATATTATGGGATTACGGGACACGGCCCTTGAGAGGGGTGCCAGAAGATGACAGCCTTGACGTCGCACATAGGTGGAAATTTAATATGTAAAATCGCTTAAAATTAGAGGCTTTCCGCAAGGACACGCATGAAGAGCCGATTTTCTGCGTGACCACAAGGCCTGCCTTCTCCTCAAGACCCGGCGGAATGAATCGGTGATGGCCATGTGGCGAGTCACGTCCTCATGAATTCTGCCAGGCACGTCATCGACGAAGGATGTGACGTGCAAATCCCGCGATACCCTGACCATAGCCGAGAGTGGTTCTCAATCAGATTACACACAGACGGTCGGGGTCGACATCTTCTGTAAAGGGGCCGGCAGGGTGGCATTCTGGGGCTCCACCCCTGTCGACCGCGGTGCTCAGCAGTGGGGACTCCCGGTGTCACCCAAGATGGCCGGTGACGCCGAAGGTCGTTTCTCCCCGCCGAAGCGTTAGCGGCGTCGAGCACATTCCAGCGCGTGGCGAAAACGCCACATTCGGAAACAGACGATAGTTGCCAGCATGCAGTTGGCATGGACATCAGGATTACCGGCGAATGTGGCTGGGCTCCCTTGCGTGGGGATAAATAAAGTGAGAAAGTGCCCGAATATAAGAGCTATCCGCATCATTCATGGAATGTCCACCTCCAGGGATTATCATCATGAAGGCCGCGAGTCCGAGCCAAGTCATTATTCCACCGACGATTTTCCCTCCGCGTCGCGACTACTCCTCCTTGTCGATCAAGGATCTGCTCGACGCGCGCGATGCCTACCGTTTGCAGCTTTCCTCCTTGGATAACGTGGTCGCTACCGCCGTTGGGCGCTATTTCATCAACAAAGACGACTGGTATGCCAAGAATCCGCCGACCAATCCGCGGCCCAAGAACGTTCCGCGCGTCACCGTGCCACGCACGATTGCCAACTCTGTCATCCGGCCTTGGTCCTGGCCTGCGGTGCTGGTTTTTGTACGCGATTGGGCGGATGCCAAGTCCCTGAACTCCAATGTGATTCCTCGAAGCCTCTATCTTCCGGACGGCCGGATTGTCCCCACATGTGTCATCCAGGCGAAGCCGAACGAGCACTCGCCTGACGCAGCGCTTGGGCCCTTTCATACCAGCCCACTTTTGGGTGGAGGATACTCCTGCCTTCGCGATCATCAGGGCATGCAAAGCTTTGGTACGATCTCTTGCCTTGTGAAACAGGGAGGATCGTTCTACGCCCTCACGAACCGCCATGTCGCTGGTGGAATGGGCGAGGAAGTGCGCGCCTTTATACGAACGGGTTATCAGCTTATCGGCAAAACGGCCGGTGTCGCGGTCGATCGCGAGCTGATGTCGTCGGTATTTTCCCGATGGACCGGCACGAATGTCTATCTCACACTCGACGCAGGTTTGATCCGCATCGACGACATTCATGATTGGACTTCACAGGTCTATGGCGTCGGTGAAATCGGAGAACTTTTCAACGCGACGGACTACTCGTTGACGTTGGACATGATCGGTTGCCCGGTGCGTGCCTTTGGGGCCACGAGTGGCATCCTTGAAGGACAGATCGCTGCGCTCTTCTTCCAGTATGAATCCGCGAGTGCCTTCTCCTATGCGACGGAGGTCCTGATCGCACCAAGGGCGAATCAAGACCCGCAGCGGCATCCCACCATCACCCAGGCTGGCGATTCGGGCGCGATCTGGTTTTTCGACTGGCCTGCTTACGATCAAAGCCTCTCGGGGAATCCGGATCTCGACGCCGCCCATGGCGTCCGCGAAGAGCAAGGTCTGCGAGTGCGGCGGTATCAGCCGATCGCCATGCAATGGGGCGGCCAACGTATCCTTCAGCCCGATAATACATCCACGGCTTACGCGATGGCTTCGTTTCTCTCGACGGTCTGCCGCTCTCTTGACGTCGATATCGTACGCGACTGGAGTCTCGGTCACGAAGAGACCTGGGGAAAGATCGGCCACTTCTCCATCGGTTTCAAGGCGTGCGACCGCGTGCGCGGTCCGCTCGGCAAACTGATGCAAGCCAATCAAAACAACATCGGTGTTGGCAACGATGACCTGGCGGGCGGTTCCCAATTTAAGGTCGATCGCACCGGCTTCGTTCCACTCGCCGACGTTCCGGATTACATTTGGGTCACCGCACGCGGCACTCATCCCAACGAGTCGATTCAGCATTTCGCGGATATCGACATCGAGGACATCGATGGCGGCGACTCCTTATTGAAAAAGTGCGTTGTCTCTTATACACATCTAGATGTGTATAAGAGACAGTATCGACATCGAGGACATCGATGGCGGCGACTCCTTATTGAAAAAGTGCGTCGACGACCCCAACAACGTCGCCGCCAGTGTCTGGAAGAACTACTTCGATGGCTTCAAGGCGCAGGGCGTTGGTCCCGAAGACGGGGCGCTGCCGCTACGCGTATGGCAGCTTTGGGACACCATGGTTTCGTATCTCAAGGATGAAGATATCCTCCGTTTCGTGGCGGCGGCTGGCGTCATGGCACATTATGTAGGCGACGCGTCGCAACCGTTACATTGCTCCTACATGCACCATGGCAAGCCGCCGATGGCCACCTATCAAGGTCGAGAATACCCCGTGCCGCGTGACAGCCAGGAATTTGGCGATTTCAAGAAAACGCGAGAGGCACAGATCCATTCCATTTATGAAGAGGTGATGCTTGAAGTTGATCCCGCCACGCTACTGGTTGACGTCGACAACACCCTTGCGAATATGGATTTCCCGAACGGCAGCGGCATCAACACCGGCCACGATGCCGGCGTCGCCGTTATCCAACTGATGCAACGTTCGCAAGATCGGCTCGCGCCGACCGAAATCATTGACGCCGATGACCCCTCAAAGAGCCCAAGGGCACGGGCTGAGGCGCTTTGGAAAAATACCAAGATAAGAAAAGCCACCACCGAGTCACTTGCCGATAGCGTGCAAGTACTCGCCGGGCTATGGGCCGCCGCCTGGAAGGTCGGCGGCGGCAAAAACATCGACTCCGATAAGCTCGTAGAACTCGATCAGGACAAGTTGAACGATCTGGTCCGCAAGGACAGTAAGTTCGTGCCGAGCCTCAGCCTCGCCCAGATGGTCGCAAGCGGCGACTTCGAGCCCAACGCCCCATTGGCGGCCGCCGGCGCCACAACCTCAAGATCATCGAATGGCCGGCGGCGGAGATGATCCGCGCCAGCCAGCCGACAAACCGTCTGTTGCGAAATGAGCGTCGCGCCCTCTGCGTTCATGGAACGAACGTCCCGTTCATACGATCGTGTCTCGTTTCATGCCCACGCAGGGGAGATGACCGAGATCCACCAAGACGACTCAGGCCCTGGCTACTGGTGGATTCTCTTATGTGACGATCATATTTATATTGACTTAAAAAACTGGCGATTCGACCGAAGTGAGCCGCGGCTAATCTCACACGGCGAAGGGCGAATCCCAGCAAATGGCTCCGGGACGAACCGCGGCTGACGTTGGTCGCGGGCCCGGCTTGATCGCAAAAAGCCCGCTCCCAAATATTCCGACGGATTTTTTGACTCGAACGGCAAGGGTGTAAGGCATGACCAACGGGATGCCGTCGATAAACGGCATCACCGGGAGCGATTCATGCCGGTTAGTGCGCGATCAACACGGGCCGCTTTGGGACCTTTCCTGCGATTCGGAATGCACAAAAGCCTGATTTACGGCTTCCGAGCAAGCTCGAAGGCCAAGGCCAGCTCCTTGTCTTCCCCCTCGAGCAATTCGTCGATGGTGTATTCGACGGGACAATCGGGGAGCACCCCGTGCGCTTTGGCCGAGTAGCCGCGGACTGCCATGTAATAGGTCATCAGCGGCACGCCCACTTGGACCTTCGAGTGGGGCAAGGTCAGCCGAAGACGGGGGCCAGAAGTGTTGCCATAGTAACCGCCGCCGGACTCTTCGCCGATGAACGTTGCCCGCTTGTGAAAGTGGGCCTGTGACAGGAACTCGGATGTCGTCGAGAAACAGCCACCATTGATGAGAATCAGCACCTTGCCGTGAAATGCCGGCTTGCTCGGCTGTTGCATTCCCCAGTTGGGATGTTTGACCATCCGGTACTTACCGTTGGGCTGGACCTCCAGGAGGTCGGCCGGCAGCGCTTCGGTGCTGTCGGTGTACTTCTGAAACCTAAACTGACGAGCATTGATCACCAGGTCGTCATAATACTTGAACGGCTCATCCAGGAGGTAAGAAAGCAGCAACTTGCCCAACTCGTCCTCGCCGCCACCGTTATCTCGCAGGTCGAGGATGAGCGATTTTGTGCCGCTCTTGTTCATGGCCTCGAAGGATTCACGGTAGAACTCGCTGAGCGGCTTCTTGCGCGCCGTATCCACGAAGACGTCAAATCCGTTGATCTTCATGACCGCGATCTTGCCCCCGTCCTCGAGCTTGAACTCTCCTGCCGTCTCGGCACGCTGATCCTGTGGGAACTTGGCGCGGGCGGCCTCCTGGAGGCGCGGTAGTTCTTTCCCCTCGAGATGCACCGTGGCCTCGCGGTTCTCCTTCGCGTCCCAAACGGTTACCTCATAGGGACTGTGTATCCCCAATAGCGCCGGGAGTCGACGGGCAAGTGTCCAGCCACTCATCCCCGAGATTCGGCAGGTCTGACTGTCGCCATCTCCCGGGGTGGTGGCCAACATCGTCTCCACGATCTTGGCGGCCGGAATGCCGTTTATTGATCGAATCTCCCGCCCCGCAAGGGGCGTCGCGCCGTCGGAGAAGTCCCGTAGGATATAGACCTTGCCTGCGAGTACGCGGACTCGAAGAGGTATGAGAAGCGCCTTGGTGCTGTATGCCTTTTGCATTTCCTCGGGCAGATCGACACCGGTGTGCCCACACTTAATGGCCGCGACCACCGGGGCAAGAATCCGATAGAACTCGACGGCATTCATCGGCCTGATCAGGGATTTCTCAGCACGGTCGAACAGACCCTCCAGTTCTTCCTTGGCAGTGTAGCGATAGATGCCGCTGTGCCCCTCTTCCAGCGCTTGCCGTGCCAGTCGGAAATCGACAACCAGTTTGTCCGGCTCGATCTTTTTTTCCACCACACCGGGCGGTAGCGAAGCTTCGGCGTTGGCAGCACGTTCGTCCGGCCTGACCGCCGCCCAAGTGCTTGCCTGTAGCATTGGGCCGGCCAGGAGCGACATGCAAAACACCGGTCTGATAAACGTTCGCAGACGGTTCATGGATCCCCCCCGGTAAGTCAAACAGTCTTCTCGGATTCCGCTTGCACGAGAGCGTGCAACCGCTGAGCACTTCCTCGCCAATTGCGGCGAACCGCCTGGCGCGCGGCAGGCAGGTCTCGGCCGGACACGGCCTTGATGATCGCGGCGTGTTCACGGAAGGATGACAGTGCCCGGGCGGCCGCATCAAAATAAGCAAGCTCCACACGTCGCAACTCGGTCCTGAGCTGACCCAAGAGCGCGCTTAACTCCCCATTGTTCGCCCGCTCGATCCATACCTCGTGAGAGCTTTCATCAGCGATGACGGCGGCGGGGGGATCCTGCAGCTCGGCAGCCCGCCGCATGGCTTGATTGGCCTCGCGCATCCGAGTCACGTCCTGGGCGGTTAAACGCCGAATCGCAGTCTCAAGCGGGAACAGGTCCAAGACTTCGGCAAGGGCGTAGATCTCCGCTGCCTTGCTTATGTCGATGGGCGCCACGCGTGTTCAACGGTTCAAGGCGGTTTCGACCAGGCCTTCATCCTCCAGGCGGCGCAATGCCTCCCGGACGGGAGTCCGGCTCACCCCCACTATGGCCGCAATGTCCTGATCCCTGAGGAGTTCCCGAGGCCCGAGCCGGCCATCGATAATCCAGGCGCGAAGACGACCGTAAACTTCTTCACGGGCAAGAGTCCGTGACAGCTTATTCTTGGATTGCGGCAGCGGCATGCCCATGTTCCCGCTGCCAGCGATTGGATGTTACATGTAATATATTACACTCCGCCAGCGAAGACAAGCCCTGAAGTCGCAAGCCCGAGGTCTGCGGAGTGGCCGGTTCAGTTTGCGCGGAAAGGATCGCGCAGAGGGCTGAGCCGGGGACATTCGAAAGAAGCCCAGGCAGCAGTGGTTTTGCTCGCTTCGGTCCGCCAAGCCGAAGCGACGTCGACCGATGTGACCGAGGCGCGTGAGAGCACGAGCCCAAGACTGCTGTCAATGGTCGAGTCGGTCATGAGAGGCCGCTGCCGCGCCCGCTCGCCTCACTCGGGCGAGCGATCGATCACCACCCGCGCCGCCTCTCCCGGGACCTCGGAGGTGTCAGCGGCCTGGTCGATTGTTGGCTGCAAGTGGGGCCGTTTCCGTCGGCTCCCGCTCGCCGCGCTTTGCGTCGTCGTCGCCTCGATCATCGGGGCCCTTCCAGGGGAGCTTGCCTATCTCTTCGATCACGAAACCCATCGGCCCGACGGGCGCCACGTTGGAGTTCATCCTGTGAATGCGCACCACCGCCCGCTGCGTGGGTTGCTCAAGTTGATAGGCCAGTCGAGGCTTCTCCTGGGCCACGTAGCGTGTGAGCCGACCTGTGGCGATGTCCCACTCGGTCAGCTCCCCTCGTATTTTCCATGCATCCGCGTTGACGATGAGCGATTTGTCGTCGCGGCCATAGATCATGGTTGCCGGGAAGTTGACGCTTTCGATGGGGAACTCGCGGAGCGGCTCGCCACTCGAGGCGCTGCGGAGTTCGATGAAAGTGCGACTTCGCTCGCGGTCGCTGCCGAGTCGCGCCAGCGTCTTGCCGTCGTTGGAAAGGGCCAACGCATGGATATCGGCGTCGCAAGGGGGCAACGCGACCGACTTGATCTTCTCGCCGTTGCTGAGATTCCACCAGTCCAGGAACATCGGGTCCTTGTCCCGAAAACGCATCGGCCCGTAATTGAGCGCCAACGTGATGCAGTTCGCCCCATCGGCGGTCATGACCAGGTGATTCAGGCTACGGAGGATCGAAGAATCGCGTGACCCCACCTCGAATCGGGCCCGCTGCTCGCCAGTCCCGGCGTCGATGACGGTGCAGGTGAAGCCGTCACTCCCGAGGACGGCTTTCCCGTCCGGCGTGAATTTGAAGGACGTCCAGTGCTGCCTTCCCACCAGGAATTCCAGGCTGTCGACGAAGGGGACGGGGCCCGTCAGGTAAGCCCCCGTGCGCGCGTCCATGAAACGGATCGAACCGCCCCCGAGCACCAGCTTTCGCCCGTCCGGGGAGACCGCGGCACGATGCACCACCATCCTGGCATCCCATGAGCCGACGGGCTTCATGGTCGCGAGATCCACAACCGAGGTCCCGAAGGCGGCGGTCGATCCATCCCGCGAGACGTCGATCGGGCCATCCAATCCGAGCGGCTTGAAGTCAACGGGTTCGGCCGCCTCGCCTCTTGGCGTTGCGGCCTGATGATCAGCCCCGGGCGCCGCGATGCGCCTTTGGACGCGCGAAAAACGCCCAAGCTTGGACGAGTAGAGATGATCTCCGCTGAAACTCAGGCGGCCGAACTCATCCCGCTGAAGGTCCTCGACACGCGGCCCGGAGGCTCGGAATTGCCTGGAACGCGAATTCTCGTCGTCTTTCTTCACTTCTCTGTACGTCTTCAGGTCGAGGTTCGCCCCTTCGAGCGTAACCAAGTAGACCAAGCTGATGTGTGCGTTCGGCTCCTTGAGGATCAACCCACACCCACCGTCGACGCGCACATCAATTTGGTAGTGCTCCGGTTCTTTGTCGTTGGTGTAATGACCGGCGACGTCTACCAGGGTCAAGGGTTTGCCCCAGAGAAAGAACCAGAGACCGCCGAGGGTCAGGAGCGCCATCGCGGCGCCGCCCGCGTAAAGGATCAGTTGCCGTGTGTCGGGATCGAGGCTCGCAAAGCCCGATTTCTTCTTCTTTTTCTTCCCCTTTTTCTTCGGGACCAATGCCGGCTTCTCGGGTTCGGAAAGGACCGGCGACTTCATAGGCACCGGCACGGTATCGGCCGGCGGCGCGGACCCGACGGCGACCTGCTCCGGTTCGCTCAGGGCATAGGTCTCAGCGTCGGCGGCGGGTGCGGGCCACTCCGACACCTCGGGAGTGAATGCCTTCCCGCACTTCGGGCACATCACCGAGCCGTGCGGGGCGCGGGACGACTTCATGCGAGCGGCGCAATGGGGGCAGGAGAATCGATACGCCTCGGACATGGCTGGACCCAGGAAAAGATGACCCGGCCCGCCGGACGCTCAATTGAAGAGGTGACTTCAAGAGCGGGCAGCGTGAATATGGAACATAATCTCAAACACGTTCTAGAACACTAAGGTCGCCTGATGGGCACCTCAAGAGAATTTATCGTGAACACAATCGCGACGGTCAGGGGGCGGACGTAAGGCATCCCGCCATGGACCGCGATCCACGGTAGGTAAGAACCGTCGGAGTTCGAAATCGATAACCGGATTGCTTGCTCCGGTCCGCCATACCGATCGGTTCCCATGGTAGAACGAGCAAGGTACCGGCACGGAGTATTCTCGCTCTGGCTCCGGTGAGACAGCCAGGGACAGTGGTGGTAGGCCCGCGGTGAAGGTTCTTCGTTCCATCGATACGAGAAACGAGATTCGAGACTGCACAACCTCCTGGTGGAATGAAAAAAGAGAGAGGCGGCTTTGCTCGCTTCGGTGAGGAAAAACCTGGGCGGGAGATCTTGCTAACGTTCTCTCTTCGGCGAGAAATCCTCTTTCAACTCTTCTCCTTTCCCCTGTCGCCGGGTTCTATCCGTTGCCAACATCCTTATGCGATCTTTTGGGGTTTGCTCAGAACCGATCCTTCACCGTCCGTGCCTTCACTGAGCGCCATTGGGAATCCGAAAAAATTGGGCTTGGGAAAGAGATCGATCGTGGAACCGGACCTGGGAATGTGTTCGATACGGTCTTTCCGCAAGGGGGATCAGGCGTCGATCGTACGGCATGCGAACGATCGCGATGTCTGGATTAACTTGAGAGATCGATTTCCGCAGTTGGAAAAGATTGAGGAAGTTTCGGATATGTTTTCGAGACAAGCCCTGATTCGGTGGAGGGACTGCCTCTCAAGTGCTGGTGTGGTGCCAACTTCCGAACCTTGGCCCCGCATTTCGCAGGGCTCGGGCTTATTTGATGGGCTCGCTGCGGAAATTGAGTTAGCAGGAGTGCTTACCGATTCAGACTGAGCGCCAGGCAGGCCCGGTCCGCCAGCGATAGCCCAGGCGCTTGGGCGGGCTTCCACAAGGACGCGATCCGATCCGCGCAGAAGGCGAGCGCAAACCTTCATCCTCGACCTGGGCCGGTGGTGTCTCCGACTTTGCAATGGATTAGGGCGAGGTCATCGCTTCTTGCAGTTCCTTGGCAGCTCGCTTCATCGCCTTCCTCGCGTGTCCGACTCGTATGAACTGGCCCAGGAAGTCGAGTGGTCCCCCGCCGGATGCGCAGGTAATGGCGGCAAGTTGTTGACCGCTCGGCAGTACCACCTCGGCCTCGACGCAGGCCCCGCCGGAGAACATCGGTCCCAACGGGACCGGTACGCCGCAGGCCATGCCCGCCATGCCGGCAACGGTGAATGCACTATTCAGGAATGGTCGGGAAAGCCGCGTTTCCGTGATGAAGCTTCGAACGCGGGCTGTATTCGGACCGGGATGCTCGACGAGCGGCCGGATCTTGCTCAGCTTTTCTCGTAGCGCCCTCTCCAGTTCCGTGGTTAACACCAAGGAGCAGGTCGGGTCGCGGCCGGCCCTGCTCTGCTCGCTCACGCGCCAAACGACGGGCTCGATATAGAACGAATCAACCTGCCTAAGCCCCGAGGGTCCAATGTTGCGGCTGAGATTCCGTTGGGAGCCAAGGCCGTCGTTCAAGTGAAACCTGTCCTTGACGAGCCCCGAATAGTCGTGGAGCTGGCCGCTCATGGTGGGCTTTAACGGCATAAGGTCGGCACAGCCCAAAGAGGTTGCAGCCAGTCCGAAGAACAGGCAAGAAACGACTCGGCGAATCCATGCCGTTGCGGGTCGCAAGCCGATATCAAGTCTTTCGTACATCGGCAGTATCCTTCCAAGGACCCGCGCATCGTCCAGGCTCGCGGTGGGTCCTCAGGCCGCGAGAGACGTCCGTCGCCATAACGCAACATTGCGTTTTATGAGCATGGCACTGCTGCGAATCGCCCGCGAAAATCACCGGGGAGAGCACCCTAACGACCGCTTTGTCTTTCAGGCCGTCAACCCGCGGTGAAGGTCAGTATTGCCCGACCGGAGGTGTAGAAAGGCACGCTCAACGTCTGGACATGGGCAATCGTCAGATGCCCCTTCTGGCCCCGAAAGGCGGCGTCGTTGCCGCGTGCATTGGCTACCCGGTAGAGGTATGTCCCCGCGGTGCCCGTCTGGTAAACATTGAGGGTCATCGAGCCGCCGCTGTTGGTGACGGAGAGTTGGCCGACCAACCGGCCCTCGCCGGACTTGTGTTCGTACAGCTTGCCGCTCACGTGCGACTGCCCCGCACCGCCGAGCATCCCGGACGCCGAAAGACTCATAATATGAGAGAGTATGGGCACGTTGGAGACGTTGTAGGACCCCGCCACTGTGCCGCTGAACGACGCGGCCTCTGCGACGAGCGGCGCGGTCTCCGCCGGCGGGGCGATGCTTGGCATCGCCGAGGCGGCTGAGAGCACGATCTTCCCTTCCAGGGATTCGACCTCGAACAGCGTGTGTCGGCGATTCTTGACGTACGTTCGCATGGTACCTCGCAGTCTTCTTTCAAGATGTGATCGCCCGCGGACCTTCACCGGATCCGGCTCGAGCGAACTGACGCACCAAGGGCCAGAGGAAGCCACGAAGACGTCCCGCCGCAGAGATCATGACGATCCCGCTCGGCCGGTCGTACTCGGGTCCGAGGCCCATCCGCTGATGTTAGAACCCCTCACCCCGGCCCTCCCCGCAGGGCGGAGGACCTCAAGAGGGGGTGAGGGGATTTGTTCTTGAATTCGCCGGCACTTCGATCGGCGTCGCTGTCAATACGCCCGACTCGCCGCTAAACTTTCACCCGCCGCAAAAAAAACTCATGAGATTTGAAAGGACCTCAGCTCGCCTTGAGGAGACGGTGTCACGTCGTATAATCCCGGAAGATCGAGGTGGGACCGATCGGAGTCGGTAAAGCCGGGCTGCAACATCGCCCGCGTGCAGCGCTCAAGGAGGCGTTATGGCGGCCAGCACCAACTCTCGAACATCGATCACGCTGATCGAATTGTTGCGACAGTCGCCCAGGGACGTTAGTGCGTGGGATCGCTTTGTGCGGCACTATAGGCCAAGGATCTGCGGCTGGTGCCGAGGCAGGGGTTTGCAGGAGGCGGACGCAGAGGACGTCGCCCAGGACGTGATTGCGATCCTCACGCGCAAGATCGCAAACTTTCGCTATGACCCGGCCCAATCCTTCCGTGCTTGGCTAAAGGTCATCACCTATCACGCGCTGAGCGACCTCATTGCGGGAAGAAGCCGGGCTATTGGGGACCAACACGCTCCCGGCTTTGAGACGGTCGAGGCCCGCGACGATCTGGAACGGCGGCTCGACGAGTTATTTGACCGTGAGCTGCTTGAACACGCGATGATACGAGTTCGAGCGCAGGTCGCGGCGACCACATGGAAGGCCTTCTGGATGGTGGCGTTCGAGGGCCATTCCGGCGCCGAGGCGTCGCAATTGATCGGGATCCCGGTCGCATCCGTCTTCCTGGCGAAGCATCGCGTCCAGAAGTCGATCAGGAAGGAAATTGCTCGCCTCGAGGGCGAGTCCGGAGAGTGAGAGACAGGTTGTCGCGCACGGACGACTCCTTGGGTATGTCGTCAGTGCAAGGTTCTTTGCCTGTCAACGCTAACATGCTCATGCGTACGAGCGATTCCAGAAGCCTCCGCCAGCGGCGTCTGCCGGCCCAGAACCAGCCGAGGATCACTCCGGCAATCGAGGCAACACAGGCCCATCGCAGGCCGGTCGCGGAGACTGGTGCTTCCTCGGTGGCAATTCCCGTTTGAGGGGAACAGCTCAAACTGTCTCTCTGCGACACCCCCTCATCGGTACGGGATGGTTTCTCCGACGTCACCCCCGCGGGGATAATCGGACATCGCCCCTCCAACCGCTCGTCGCAGAAGACGGACGAGCCGTCCTGTCCGGGCAAGCCTTCGATGGCGCGGACTGCCTCCAAACTACCTTCCCGGCTATTCTCAAGGGCCCTATCCACATCGAGGATGAAGGATACCGACGGCGACAAGACCGGGTAGATCTCGTCATCGCCCCGTCCCTCCGAAGCGACGTACCCTTCCGCCGAGTCGCTTCGCGATTCCGAGGGGACCGTCCGAAGTGTCGCGACGATCGCAAACCAGGAATCTTCGAAGAGAGTCAACTTGGCCGAGTCCTCAATGGCGGACGATTCACCCTCCGCCGGCAATAGGCGCTTTCCCAAGAGAATTTCTAGGGGGAGTTTCCCGGTCGTCACCGCTGCCGGCGAGGCCGCATCTGCGAAATCTTCCAACAGGACCGAACCTTCAGGGTCGACGTACCGTTCGATGTCTTGCAGATAGTCATCCAGATAGGATGACTCCTCTAAAGAGCCGTGAGTCTCTCGAACGTTGGCCATCGGATCGGCCGTGATTTCCGAGGCATCATAGGTTACTTGGAACTCTTCCTTCAAATAGGCCGCGCCTTGCGATAGGGCACGGCCGCTCTCGTCGGGCACCGTGTATGATGCCACGGGGCTACCGGCCCAACGGCCACCCCCCGTGAAGGTGATTTGCTGCGGCGAAACAAGACTCGACGGGACGCCGGCGGGTTCTGATAATGTCTGTTCATTTTTGAATGAATCTGCGTAGATGGATACGAGATTGCTCAAGACGAAGTCGCCAAGCGGCAGCAGAAAGGAGGGAGGCGTTGATGAAACAGGAGTCGACTTGCCCGCACCGGATCGCGCGTCGAGTTGACCCACGGCGTTGGCGATCCACGCTCCGATCTGGGTTTCGTCGGCCGGAATGTTGTTAAGATAGGGGACCGTCGTCGACAATCGGAAACCCGCTTTCTGGGCTGCAATCGCCGCGGACACACCCAAGGTGATGGCCTGCGGTGGGATTTCACTGGGCGCCGAGCCGATTACGGCCGCTGAGTTGTCGACCAGTGAAGGGATCGAGATGCCGTTGCGGTACTCCTGGCCGAAGACGGCCAACACCCCGGCCAGGCCGGCGATCAAATCTGAGTGGACCGGAACGAGGCTGGAGAACGCCTCGGCGAGGAGTCGGATGGAGGACGTGTCTTGATTCGTGCCTAGTTCGCCGAGGGACGTTGGCGAGACACCCCCGGTCTTATGCGCTGTCCAGACCTCTTCGATGATCTTCACGATTGCGGGGGAAGGTAGAACCGTGGACGAATCGACGAGTGGTGCCACCGATCCGTTGAAGGCTTGAACGGGCGACGGTCCGACCGACAGTGCTGTGCGGGTTTCTAGGCGCTCGAGCTCATAGCAGCGATTCTGTCGAGATCGACGAGATCGCAGGCGAGGACGACCACTCCAGGTGAAGTAAAAATTGTACATAATCAAAGAAAATAAAATGCTGAATGATTTTGTAGATCACGATATTTTGTGATTCTTGCGACTGCCGAACAGACGCCTGTTATTTGCGCGGATCGGCTGGATTGGTTTGCGGCGAAGTTGATCCATATTGCTGGGCGAACCGAGCATAATCGGGAAAGGCCCGGACGCCCGCCATGGCCTGGTCGGTCTGCACAACATCCCGCCAGAAAGCTGGCCGACGATCCGGGGCCATACCTTGGATGGCCTGACCCAGGAACTGGAGGGCCCGATCTCGGTAGAGGCGCACCGTCGCGACGTTGCCGTCCCGTTTCCAGCCGGGTTCGTTGGGGACGAGCTGGGCTGCCTGGGCTAGGATGCGGGCGGCGTTGTAGAGATTCCGGGGTTCGGGATCACCGAGGTGGACGGACTCCTCGGCGTCGGTCACGGCTTCTTGCCCATTCCCCAGGGCAATCCGTGCCGCCCCGCGGCCACCGTACGCCTCGCCGTCCGTGGGGGCCAGCCGAACGGCCTCCTCGAAATCGCACCTGGCCAATTGAGCCGCCCCGGCCGCTAGGTAGGCCCAGCCCCGACGGCAATGGAGGCTCGACACGCCCGGTCGCAGCGAGATTGCCACGCTGTAATCTTGAATCGCGGAAGCGAAGTCGCTTCGCTTGAGCTTGGCCGTCCCGCGAAGCTCGAGCAGGTCGGCCGTCGGCCGGCCGGAGCGCAGGTAGGAGTTACATGCGTCGACCACCTGGTCGTAACGCCTGAGCTCCAGGAGGGCCGTTAGTTGTAAGCGACGGGCCTCCGCATCGGCCGGTCGGATGCGTAGAGCCGCCTCGTTTGCATCCAAGGCCTCCGCCGCTCGTTTCTCTAGCAATAAGACATGTGCACGCTTCGCATGGTCTCGTGCCAGCTCCGGGCTGCCCGGTACACCGAGGCGGATCGCTTCGTCGAGATCGGCCAGGGCGGCATCAAGGGCGGCGGGAGCCGGGGCAGAGCCCTCGAGCCTCCAAAGGGCCCGCGTCCGGTGCAGCGCGGCCGAGTCCGGCTTCCGTGCGATGGCCAGGTCGAGCTGCTCCAGCGCCGGGTCGAGCTTGCGCTGGCCTCGGTACACCTGGGCAAGGGTGACATAGGCCGTGTAATCGTCCGGGCTAAGTTGGATTGCCTCACTGAGGTCGGCGGCGGCCTCCTCGAATTTTCGCGCCCGCAGGCGGACAAGCCCGCGATTGGCGAGTAGAGCGTAGCGGAACCGTCCGAACGGGTCCCGGCGCAGCGCGTGGCGAAAGTCTGCCTCGGCCGCCTCGAACTCGGCGTCAGCCTCCGCGCTGGTCGAGGCCGTCGCTGCCATCTGGCCCGACGCGAAGCCGCGGAGGAGGTACAGCCAGATCAGGTCGGGGTGGGTCTGGAGGCAGCCAGTGAGGTAGGCTTTCGCTTCCGCGGGCCTTGCCGGCCGATCGTTCAGATCACAGGCCGCCAGCAGGCAATGCGCCCAAAAGTGGCTGGGCTGATCCCGCAGCACGAACGCGAAGTAACGCCGCGCCTGCGCCGTCTGGCCTCGCTTGAAGCACTCCAGGCCGCTGAGAAAATGGTCGAATGACCCGTCGGGTTGGATGAGTTCGGCCGCGGCCCGCTCCCGCCTCGCGGCCTCGACGTCGCCGGCCCGCTCCAGGCAGGATGCCCGCCGTAGGTGGTAGGCGTGGGTGGGTCGTCTGCATAACTCCGCCACCCGGTCCAAGATCCGGATCGCCGCGCGAGCCTGATGCTCGGCCGATTCCCCCGGCCTCGGCTGGGCCGTAGCCTCGGCCAGTACCATCAGCATCTCGTAGCAGCCCATGATAATTTCTTCACGCTCTAACTCCACCAGCCAACGCGGCAGTGGGAGCAGGGCCCAATCCTCGGCTCGCGTACCTGGAGCGGCGTAGATCTCCAGCGCAGCCGAGGCCGAATCCCGGACCGCCCGCACGTCGCTGGGCGCATTCGGGCCCGTGTGTTCGACGTCCAGGAAGAGGGCGTCATCACGCCTCCGGATGAACTCGGCGTATCGCCCCCGGGCCGACTCTCTCGATTCTCGATCGATGCGGCGGCGGGCGGCTTGATTGAGGAGGTCCGTGGCCCTCTCACGCATGTCGGCCAGTCGGGGTTCCGTACCCGTCCTTGCCAGTAGATCGTGTAAAGCCGTCTCGTCCGCCACCTCGGATCGACCATCCAGCAAGTGGTCGCGGACCCGAATCAAAGTCCGCTCTCCTTCCTCCCTCCAGGCGGCGACACGACGGGTGCTCTCAATCTCCCGAAACTGAGCGAGAGAACGGGCCCGCAGGCCTGCCCCTACCAGGATCGAGCCCATCAATACGGAGACGGTCACCAAAGTGGAGACCGTCGGCTTCCGACGCATCCACTTCCGCACTCGCTCCCAGAGGGGGGTTCGCCGGGCCCGGATCGGCCGGTTCGCGAGGTAGCGTTCCAGGTCGTCCGCCAGCGCCTCCGCGCTCGGGTAGCGCCGATAAGGCTGCTTGCACAGGCATTTCAGGCAGATCGTCTCCAGGTCGCGGGGGACTTGGCACTGGAGACGCGACGGGGGCACAGGCTCTTGGTCAAGAACCTGGATGACCGTCTCCATCGCCGTGGTCCCCTGGAACGGGGCCCGGCCGGTGAGCATCTCGTACAGGATCGCTCCCAGGGCGTAGACGTCGGCCGCGGGGCCGACTCCCTTTCCTTCGCCCCGGGCCTGCTCAGGGGGTATGTAACCGGGAGAGCCCAGGACTTGCCCGGTCTCCGTCGGGCCATCCTCTGCCAGGAATTTGGCCAATCCGAAATCCGTGATCTTCAGCGTGCCATCCCCGGCGAACAGGACGTTCGACGGCTTGAGGTCGCGATGCACGATGCCAGCTTGATGCGCAACATGCATCGCTCGTGCAAGGGTGGCCGTCACTACGGCGGATGGCCGCGCCGGCTGAGGACGGCCCGCTAGAGAGGCGGATAGGCTACCCCCCTCGAGCAGTTCGAGTGAGACGAACGGCAGCCCCCCGGCCTCGCCAACGTCGTAGATCTGCACGATGTTGGTATGACACAGCCTCGCGATAACCTCTGCCTCGATCCGGAAGCGTTCCCGGTCTTCAGCCCTCGCCAGGTTACCGGCCCGGATCATCTTCAAGGCAACGAAGCGGTTCAGTCGTTGCTGGCGAGCCTTGTAGACCACGCCCATCCCGCCGTATCCGATCTCGGCGAGGATCTCGTACCCGTCCACCTCGGGGAAGGGAGCGTCGCACATCTCCGTCGCGACACCATTTGGCGGGTTAGGACGGTAAAGCTGAGGGGTGGTGCCGTCGTCCCAAGGCGAATGTGTCGACCACACGTTGTTCAATAAACGATCGCCGTCGACTTCCCAGTGTTCGCTATCCAGATGGAGTGAGCCTTCGCTGGTCAACTCCTTCAGCTTCTCCTGGCATGACGAACAGCCCTCGATATGAGCAGTCAACGAGCCGAACTCGTCCCCTTCCAATCGCTCCTCAAGAAGTCGTATGAGTGTTCCCTCGCGCGAGCATCCATTCATCGCGGTCCTCCGCATGCCCATTCATCCCTGAGTTGGAAACCGGCGATGAGGAGTCGTAGACTCATCGCCAGAATCCTCCCGGTACCCCTCCGGTAGCCCGGACGACGCTTCGCGGTTGCTGGACGAGGTACGAGGCCACTGCCGCCGATGCCTCGTCCTTCTTGTGCCGTGAATCAGAAGGGGGCCGCCGACCATTCCTCATATGCGGCGCATCGCGCCTGGATCTTTCATCCCCGCCGCGAGATCGGACCGATTGGGGGTGCGGCGTTTTCGGACCCGTCGGCCGGCCTCCGCAAGCTGGGAATTCCCCACCCCATCGGCGGCCCGCCGCGGCAATAACTCCTTCAATCCGAACCTTCGCGGATGATCCCTTTCAAGAAGATGTCCATGGCGTGGCTGATCCGCCGGACGAGGTTTTTCGACTCGCCGGACAGGACCCCGTTGACTACGGTCCCGAAGATCAGGTCGCCGAACGATTCATACGTCTCACGGACATCCACGGGCCTCAACTCACCGCACTCGATGCCCCGGCGCAACTCCGCCTCAATCCCTTGCCCACCTTCGGCGTGGCGGAGGAGGTGGGTTGGATTGATCGTATCTCGAAATAAGGCACGCTCCTGGACGATCAACTCGACCGCTTCGGGATGCGCCGAATAATACCTCGCGCAGCCCAGGGCGATTCTCAGGAGGTGCTCCGCGACGGAGCGTCCCTTACTCACCCCTTCGTCGATAGACCGTCCTACCTCATCCAGGGCATGACGGGCCGCCGCAAGAAAGAGCTGCTCTTTAGTCCCGAAGGTGCGATACACCGTCCCCTTGCCGACGCCGGCGCGGTCAGCGATCACCTGAACGTCCGCGCCGTGAAATCCCTCCGCGGCAAATACCTTGGTCGCCACTTCGAGTACGAGGGCCTTAGTCCGGGCTTTTCGCTCCGAGGTCGCGGGCGAAACCATCGGTTTCCTCACGTGGTGCAGATCATGAAATTGGACGGACGCGTCCGTCCACGACGTTTGGATCTTAGCTGGCAGCCCGCTCGCGGTCAACTGCAGCGACGCTTCTTGGCTCGATACTGCTCCGTCCTGCGGCCCTGCTTGGGCAACAGCAAGGCCGCCCACGCTTTCAGGCTCCCGTCACGATCGCTGTCTTGGCTTTGGGTTCCGTGATACGCTTTTTCCACCACCTTGGATGAATTACAGCGGCCGACAGCCAGTGCAAGTCGCTCGCGTACCGGAGTGTGAAGGGTAAACCCATCGCCTTAGTAAATCGCCGAGGTCGTGCAGGTCTGGGTCGCTTCGGGCCCTCGATCCAGGACAGGATCTTGCGGGCGCGTCGTCGTCGGCTTAAGGGTTTGCAGTCGGGGGGCGACGGATGACCCCTCGAGTCGGATCGTGATTTGCTGACCGCTGAACGTCATTGAGAATCCGGAAAATGGGCTTGGGAAAGAGATCGATCGTGGAACTGGACCTGGGAATGTGTTCGATACGGTCTTTCCGCAAGGGGGATCAGGCGTCGATCGTGCGGCATGCGAACGATCGCGATGTCTGGATCAACTTGAGAGATCGATTTCCGCACCCCTATACAAGCAGGGATGCTCGCGAGTGGCTTCGACTGGTGGAACGAATGGTCCCCGAGACGAATTTCGCCATTGCGGTCGACGACGAAGTGGTGGGGGCGATCGGCATCGAGCTGCAACATGACGTGGCGAGACGCTCGGCCGAGATTGGTTACTGGGTCGGCAAGGCGTTCTGGAGGCGCGGGATTGCCACGCTGGCGACGCGGGCCCTGACCGATTGGGCCTTCGCCAACTTCGACCTCTGCCGGCTCTACGCCAGCGTCTTTGCCTGGAACCCAGCCTCGGCCCGAGTGCTGGAGAAAGCAGGCTACACCTTCGAAGGGCGGCTCCGCTCCAGCGTTTACAAGGATGGGAAGACCGTCGATCAGCTTCTCTACGCGATCGTCAGAGATCCGTCGGAGCCCGCGATCAGCGCGGCCTCGAGCCAATCAAACACGGAGTAGCTCCGGGATTGCCTCTCCCTCGGGAAGTATGGGGACGGGGCGGCCGGTGCGATCGGCGACGGCGAGCCCTTCTGGGTCGATGCCGAGGTGGCGATACAGGGTCGCCAGTAAGTCGCGCACGCCGACGCGCCGGCGTATGACATGGGCACCATGGCGGTCGGTGGCTCCCACGACCCGGCCTGGCGTGATTCCACCCCCTGAAAGGAGCAACGACGTTGCGTGAGGCCAATGATCGCGGCCGGGTTGCATCACGCCGTTGCCCGAGTCGGCCGCCTGGTTGATACGAGGCGTTCGCCCGAACTCCCCGGTGACCACCACCATGACCCGCTGGTCGAGCCCTCTCTCGTGCAGGTCTTCGATCAGGGTCGCGACCGCCTGGTCGAACGGTTCACATCGGCGCTTCATCGCGTCGAAGATATGATGATTAACCGCGTGATCGTCCCAGTTGCCAACCCGGCCGCAGAGGGGGCCGTCAAGACTCGTCGTGACGATGTCGACCCCCGCCTCGACCAATCGACGAGCCATCAAGCATCGCTGGCCCCAGGTGTTGCGCCCGTAACGGTCGCGCAAGCGCGGATCTTCCTTCGAGAGATCGAAGGCACGACGAGCGTCGGGACCAGTCAGCAGGCTATACGCCTGGGTCTGGAAGTCGTCGAACGACTCCGCGATCCGGCGATCATCCAGGACCCGCCGCAGGCCGTCCATCCTCTTCATGAGCGACATCCGGCCCCCGAGGCGATCGACGTCCGTGCCTCGAGGTAGCCCAATGTCGGGTCCCTGGAAATCCGGCGAGTTCGGATCGCCATTGACGACGAACGGCTCGTACGCTGGCCCGAGGTAGGCGGAGCCAAGATACGGAATCGGGTTGACGCCGACGTACGTGGGCAAGGACCGCGAGCGATCCGCACGAATTTTGTGGGCGATGCAAAAGAGGTCGGGGTGATCGGGCTTGAGCTTCAGCTCCTGAACCGGATGTCCTGTGAACATCTGCTGATTCCCCTGCTGGTGGCAGAAGCCGGTGTGAACCAGCGAGCGGAGAATCGTGAATTTGTCGGCGACCGCCGCGTGCCTCGGCAGCAATTCGCTGAGGTGCAGCCCCGGCACTCGGGTTGCGATCGCGCCAAAGGGGCCGCGAATCTCTGAGGGAGCTTCGGGCTTGGGGTCGTAAGTTTCCAGATGGCTGGCTCCTCCCTGCAGCCAGACCACGATCAAGGCAGTCTTCTCACGCGGTGCCTTTGTGCCGGCCGACGCTCGAAGGGCCAAGAGTTGGGGAAGCGAAAGCCCGACCAGTCCTTGCAGCCCCTCTCGAATCAACGCGCGGCGCGAAAGAGTCTGCCTGGACGTTCCCTGGTATCGATCCATGCCCTGCCCTTGTTCTGGACCTCCTCCAAATCCGGTTCAATGTTAAAGAAAAGTCGCGCAAATTTCAAACAAATACCCCTTGCCGTCGACGCCAGGCGATGACGGCAAGGGGGAGAAAATCGTCGCGAAAGAAGGCGTATCGGTTACTTCTTTGCCAGCAGACTTCGAATGCCTTTCGCCACCTCGTCTCGCAAGGTGGGGGAGTAACCGACGTGAATATCGGCCACTTTTCCCGCCTGGTCGACGATGATCAAGGTTGGGAAGCCCTGCACCTGGTATTTCTCCGGCAAGCCTTCCGCCTTCAGGCTCGGGTAATTGAGCTCCATGACCTTGATGACGAATTTGGCGTCGCTCTCATCGGTGTCGGTATTCATCCCCAGGATGGCAACGGGCTCGTTCTTGAACTCCTCGGCGAGTTGTTTGACTTGCGGCATGGCCTCGACGCACCAACCGCAGCCGCGGCTCCAGAAGTCAAGGATGACGACCTTGCCGCGATAGCCCTTCAGTGCATGCGTTTTCCCATCCAGGTCCTTCGTCTCCCACTCTGGTGCCACTGTACCGAGAACGGCCGCGCGGTGCTTCGCAGACTCGGTCGTGTAGGCGACGACGCGCTTGTGACCCTTGATCTTTTGGTCGAGCAATTCCTGCAGGATGGGAACCGTCAACTTCTCTCGCAAATCCTTGAGGGAGGTCTCTGCCTGCAGCATCAGTGGAGCTGTTTCCTTCACATCCTTGCTTGCTTTGCTCTGAAGTTCATCATAAATCTTTTGGACCTTGAAGTAACGAGCCGACTCCTCGTCGAAGTGCTTTGCCCACTCGGCATCGTGTTGCTCGAGGGCGACCAGTTCCGTCTTGCCCGTGCCCTTTCCATGGATGCCATAGTCCTGAGTGTTTTCGGTATCGACCTGCTTGATAACCCCTCTTTTGCGATCCCAGTTGTATTTCGAATGCGAGGAGCTGAGATAAATCTGATTCATGAAGGTATGAGGAGTTCCCTCGAAGCTCCAGGAATCGGAGGCTGGGTCGGAATCGCGAGCGGCGGTATAGGTCGTGTACGAGTTGCCGTCGATCCCCTTGGTCTTCCAACCGTTCTTGATTTCCTCCGCGTTGTCGGGCAGATGAGGGAAGATTGTCGAAACGGTCGTCTGTGAGTTGAGTGAGTCGTTCGGGGGAATGTGGCCATTGGGAAAGAGAGTGCAGTAGACGAGTTTGACCTGGGCCGGTGCCTCGGGAGCCTTGGGACCGCTGCGCTCGGTGATGAATTGCTGGCTCGAGCGTACCACGAGCCGCCAGCTCCCATCGCTATTCTGGCCCACGACTCCGACCAGCCATTCGGTCTTGAAGGTATACCCTCCGTTCTCGTACTTGAAGTGATTGTCACCTTGATATTTGAGCTCCTGACCCACCTGCAATCGATATCGTGGGAGAGCGTTCGCACTCTCATCCGCCCGAGCTGAAAACGTGAGGGAGAGCGAGCCAATGGCAGACGCCAGCCCGAGAAGAAAGCAAGTAGATCTGGACATTCCGCGCTCCTGAAAAAAGGGGGAAGACGAAGTCCCTCTGCCCCTTCGTTGTATCTTTCAGAACGTCGTCCGTAAAGAATTAATTCGCAGCCAGATCGCGGAGCATTTTAGCCACGTTCATGAAAGAACGCGCGGTGTGATAACACTCCTTCCACTGAGTGGCCTTGCGGCCGTCGCCGATCAACGAGCCTTCGCGCGTGGTGTCCATGTACCAACCTCCGTAGACCGGGTCGAGGAGGTGTTGAGAGATGAAATCCCACTGTTTGAGGAAGGCCTTGCCGTAGCGGTTGGTGGTGCCGGCAAACTTGCGATGCAGGAGGAGGAGTGCGTTCAAACCCTCGGCCTGGGTCCACCAATCCTTGTGTTTGTCGAAGGCTTCTCCGGCGAAAGCCTCCCCTTTGTAATAAAAGCCGCCGTGTTCTTGATCCCAGCCCCAGTCCAGGGCATGGTCGACCAGTCGGCGGGCCATGTGCCACGTCCGTGGATCCTCGGGAATTCCGAGAGCCTCGGCGGCCTCGACGAGCAAATAAGCCGTTTCAATGTCGTGCCCAAAGGAGTCATGGGCGGGGGTGGCCTGCCAGTCGCGCGTCAGGTAAAGGTTGAGGGCTCCCGGCTCGGCGGCGATTCGATCGCGGACGAGGGCGTGCACCTCGGCGAGCCGCTCTCGGGCTATCGCGCTCTGGTCGACCTTGACGAACTCGGCGAGGGCCTCGAGAAGATGGATATGGGCGTTCATCGACTTGAAACCGTAATAACACCCCAGCCGGTCCAGCCTCTGGCCGATGGGGACGTTCTCGTCCCACGTCAGGATCGGGGTGCCGTCACGCTTGAGGGCCTCGAAGTATCCGCCATATTTCTTGTCATGAGCATGTGACTCAAGCCAGTCAAACGCGTCGCGCGCCACCTTGAGAGCGAGATCGTCTCCCGTCACATGGCGAACCGTGCTTGCGGCATAGAGCGCAAATGCCGTCCCATAAACGTGCTTCTCATCACCGAGTCGCGGGTCAACTTTTCCGTGGGGGCTTAGTACCCAGTGGAACCCTCCGCTCTCGCGATCTCGCATCACTTGGTCGAGGTATTTCACGCCGCGCTGGGCGTATTCCCCGTATTCTTCGCGGTGCTCGGGAGCGTAAGCCGCAAACGCCGCTGCCGTCCAGGTCAACCTCGACTGGTAAACAAGGAACCGATTATCGTCAGGCAACGGTGACCAATCCCGCGCGAAGTTCTGGTGGAAGCCTCTCAGCCTCAGATCAAACGCGTGAGGATACCAGCGTTTGCTCAGTTCTTCCTGAAGCAATCCGTCGATCCGGCTGGCCAGGGCCCTGGCCTCAGCTTTGTCAAGCCCCTGTGCTCGCGTTGGAGTGCCAACAGCGGCGACGAGCAGGAATGCCATAACCTCGGGACGAAGTCGTATCCGCCTCATCCAGGAGTTCTCCCAAGAAGGGTTCGGATGGGTAGAAACTTGTTAGGTTGCAAAAACATGTGAAATATTATGAGAGGAGCATTGCCTGCCAGGGGGATCACTTTCAGAGAAGGATCGAGCAATCACGGCGACGTCACGGACCGTGATAGTCCCCTGGCCCCGGCGCTCATACGCTCTGAGCTTCAAGCGGATTGGAGCAGATCGAGCATGGCACGGTCGAGCCGATGGCCGCGCCAGTTCTCGTAGGCTACGTCCGCGCGGCCGCTATCGAGGATGCCAAAGCCCCCTCGGTAGTTCCAGAGGGCCCAGCCCCAGCCAGCTTCTTTCCAGGTCTCGAGGCAGTCACGCATCCAGGGCAAGACGACGTCATGCGGCGTCTGGCTGAAGGCGCCGAACTCGCCGACCATCACGCCGACCCCTTGATGCTCGAGGGCTTTCCAGGGGGTGACTTGATCCTTTTGCAACGTGCTCTTGTCCCAGACGCCGCCGTTCTCGTGAAGGGGATAGGATGGCTTGGACCAGCGGTCGGACCCTTCGACCCAGCTCGCGTGGTAGTGGGTGAGGTGAAACGGCGCATAGCCTCGCGTGGCGGCTGCCACGCCCAGGCCGACGAGCTCGGTCGGAGGTACGGTGCCCCACTCGCGGCCGTCGCAGACGATTAAGCGTTTCGGGTCCTGCGCCTTGATCGTACGCACCATCCGCTCGACGACCGCCTTGTGGGGCTCGGCAGCCACTCGAGCCGGCTCGTTGAACAGATTGAAACTGAGCTGTTGGCTGGAAATCCCTTGGTATCGCTGGGCGAATCGCCCCCAATGCAGGGCGCAAACGTCTTGAGCCTCGGCGTCGGTCCAGAGGGATTTGGCTTCGGGGGGACTTGCGACGGTGTAGCCAGGAGCCCGATGGAAATTGAGCTGAACATGAACGCCATGCTTGCGCCCGAAAGTAACGGCTTCGTCGATCCAGACGAGGCGATCTTCTCGCAAGAGCCGCCAATCTTTCGACTCTGTCCAGGTGCGGTAGTCGAGAGGAAGCCGAACGAAGTTGAACCCGAGCTCGGCGATTTCCGCAAAGTCTTGTTCGAGAAACTGCCGAGCGTCATGAACCATGAACATCTCAAGCAAGTTGAAGCCTCGCCAACGCGGCAGAGCTTGTGGAGATGGCTCGGGCAAGGGGCGCGGCTTTGGCTCTTCCGGTTTGTCTTTCTGAGAAGCCAGAGCGCCGATGCTCAGTCCAGCTCCGACCCCGGCGATACATTTGAGGATCGTCCGTCGTTGCATCTCCGCCCCCCTCTTCTTCTCTGAGGTGCCACCAGCGTCGCATCACAACGATCGCGGCTCGCAACGGTCGTCGAAGGTACGATCTTACCACGAGGGTGGGGTCAACCAAGACAGGAGGGTGGATGCGCGATTGCCCAAGGTGCGTTGGCAGAGGTGGGCAGAGGGATGCTCGGTCTCAGCCTTTGGACTTTCCTCCTTTGAGATCGAAATCGAAGACCTCGCCTCGTTCGGAGACTTCGCGTTCGAAGGATTCCTCGACCGAGGTGGAAACGGCTTTTTTGCCTTGCTTGATCTGCTGGCGCTGGAGGGCTTTTTGCTTTTCCATCGCGGCCAGGACCGGGTCATCCTTGAACTCCTCGGGAACTTTGGCGTCCGCGGGTTCAAAGGTCTTAGAAACTGTGACCTTATATTTCCCCGGAGTGACACCGGATCGACCTCGGTACATCAGCTTATAAGTGCCTTCCGGGCCGGACATGTCGCTCCCCGGGGTGTTGGGCTTGCTCCCCGCGTTGGGGGTGAAGGTCACCGACGCTCCTTCAACCGGTTTGCCGTTCAGGCTCACGACACCGGTCACGGGGACCAATTTGATGCTCTCAGTCTCGTCTCCTGAGCCGCACCCCACGAACGAAGCAACAGCCAGCGCCACGCCAGAGACAGCACGGATCGCGATTCTCATGAAGGGCTCCTGAAATTCAGCGATGTAAGAGAATTGAGAGAGCGGGCGTTGGTCCAGGATAGACCTTCGCCCGCCCGTGCCGATCTTAGTACGCATCCGCGCTGATGATCTCGCCGCTGTGGATCGTGTTGATACCCCACCAGGTGAATGGGTTAATGCTGTTCTTGATGAAGTGCACGCTGCCATCGCCGAAGAGCATGTTCATGCCGCCGGCATGCTTGCTCCCCATCATCTCGGCATACTGGAGCCGGTTGGGATTGATCGTGGCGCAAGAGCCGCCGCATTGCGTGTCATTGGGAAGGCCGTTGGGCATGGCCGTGGTGTAGTCGCGCCAGCCATAGCCGAGGCCCATGTAATTGAGTAACGGCGTAATGATCGGCGGAGGCGGATACGCTGCGCCGTGGCTCGAGGTGTGAACTCCCGATCCCCAGTAAGGTCCCCAGGCTGAGGAGAGATGGATCTGGGGAGACTCCCCCACGAGGGCGGTGTTGCTCAGACCGTCGGTGATCTCGCGAAGTGATGTGGCAATGTCATTGATGAACGCGCCTCGGGAATTTTGAACATAGTCAGGTAGCGTTCCTCCCCAGGCCCAGGGGCCGTAGTACTCCGGCCAAAGGGCGCAGCAAAAGAGGTAGTTACTCCGTCTCGCCTGCTCGCGCGAGTAGACGGTGGAGCTGTCATTGAGGATGTCCGGCGGTTGATCCGAAGGGCAGGCGTAGACGGAAACCAGTGTGCCGACGACCGTCGTGTTTGCAAATGCACTGCCAATGATCGTTGTGTTGACCGAACTGTCGCTCGAATTGCTCGAGGCCTGACTGAAGTTGTAGGCGTTGTAGAGAGCTGTTTGTTCCACAAATCCCAGGATCATCGAGAAGCCCGTCGTGTTGAGCACCAATCCCGATCCGCCGTTGGGCCCGATGCAGGTCCCCGAGTAGATCTTCGGGGGTGGCAGAGCGCCGTTGGTGCTCTCATAGTTCATGAGAGCAAGGCCGATCTGCTTGAGGTTGTTGACGCATTGAGCGCGACGGGCCGCTTCGCGGGCGGCTTGTACAGCCGGCAGAAGCAGAGCGATCAGAACGGCGATGATCGCAATGACGACCAGCAACTCGATGAGGGTAAACCCTCGACGGTGATACCTGCGAGAATCGATCTTCATGACATGTCCTCTGCGATGAGTGAACGAAAGAAACGAAGGATCGGCTCGAGACGACTGTCTACGGCGGAAGGGAGAGGTTTTTCGCGGTTCCGCGTGCGTGTCCGCGGAAAGCAAGAGCCGGCGAACGCCGCCTCTCGACCTGAAAAGAAGGATGAGCGCGAGAGCATGCTTATCTCAGGCCGACGTTCTTTATATTCCATTTTTGGATTTAATGTCAACGGGCTGTTTTCGAATGATGAATTTTCCTGGGAAATAGCAGCATGACGAGGGCGTCTCGTGATTTCATGACATGTAGGGAGAATCCCGCACTGGCGGGAACAAGCCCTGTGGGCTTACCCCAACGCAGCGGAAAAGGAGTGAGAAGCCTTTTCTTTTCGAGATGAAAGACGAGCCGTGGGAATTCTTGGGAGCAGCCTCTTGTTCTGTTGGGTTTCGCGAGTTATATTCCAATAATGAAATTAATTCAGCGGCCTTGGCTCGGGACGGAGAATCGGGAACGATAGCTGTGACGACGCGTTCGTGAGAGATGTTCCGATCATGTCCTCGGGTACGCTGGAATCGTAGAAAGCAGGGCCGAAGCGATGGGGCGAATGAAGAAGGGGGAAGAGGCGAAAGAACCGAGCGTGCCCCTTGCCTGGTTCCCCGATGGGAAACGGATCACGAAGCCGGCCTATAACCGGCAACTGGTTTGCGCCACGCTCTTTCGCGAGGGGCCGGAGTCGCGTGTTGGGCTGCATCACCGGACCGGGATCCCCCTCTCAAGGCTTTCTGAGATTTGCGGAGAGCTACTTCGCGCCGGCCTGATTCGTGAGAGTGTGATCGCACCCGCGGTTGGGAGTGGCCGGGGACGTCCGCAAACGCTCCTGGAGATTGAGCTGCGAGGCCTGGGGGTTGCGGGGGTTTGCTACGGCGGTGACCACATGATTGCCGCGGTGGCGGACCTGGTGGGAACGGTTCGCTGGCAAAGGCGCTGGGATGGTCCTTTCGGCGACGGCGCGGAGCGGCTCTTGCGAAAGATCAGCGAAGCCGCTCGGCTGGCCGTCGATGCAGCCACGAAGGATGGCGTCCAGGTCGTGGCTGTGGGAGCGGCCGACCCGGGAACCGTTGATGTGACCTCGGGAAGAGCCGTCAGGGCGGTCAACGTGCCCGGCTGGCAAAATGTCCCCGTCGTTGATCGCCTGAGCAAGGCCACGAATCTGCCGGCGGTCATCGAGCGCGGCGATGGTTGGCAAGCGCTTGGTGAGGTGGCCTTTGGTGCAGGACGAGGCGCGGGGCACGCGGTCTTCGTCACGCTGCTCGAAGGGATCGGCGGCGGCATCGTGGAGAACGGCCGGCTGCTCGCGGGGCGTGACGGCTCGGCGGGAGAAATTGGGCATACACGCGTCTCGGAGGACGGCCCTCTTTGTGGGTGCGGAGGTCGTGGTTGTTTGGAGGCGCATCTTGCCCCGGCCCGCCTCACGGCGCTCTGGAAAGGGCGCCCAGCGGACCGCGTCCAGCAAGCGGCGTTGCGAGGCAAGGACATCGGCGATGATTTCGCGAAGATGCTCCAGGCCGCGCGTGAGAATGATCCCCGCGCTCGTGAAGTTCTCGCCGATGCGGCAACAGCTCTGGCTCGTGGCCTGGGGAACACGATCAGCCTACTCAACCCTGAGCGGATCATCCTCGGGGGAGAGTTCGTGGAGGCTGGTGACTTGCTGCTGGAACCACTCAAGCAGGCCCTGCCTCGTTATGCGTTGCGCGAGATGTTGCAAGGGCTCCAGATCCGGCTCGCGGAGTTGGGTGAGTCCTCAAGCTTTCTCGGGGTTGCCGCACACGTTCGCGATCGTTTGTTTGCTTATCCGTCTGTTGGTGCCCGCTTCGAGGAAGGGGCGAGTCCTTTGCAGTCGGAGGTGGCGTCGTGAGTTTTCGTGTTCATGGCATTGAAGCCCGCATTGTTGATCATCCCGTTCGGATTGAGGGGGCGATTCTCTCATTCCTGGGCCGGCATGAGGCCTCTCGCTACATCACGGTTATTGTGACGGGCGACGACGGTTTGCGCGGGTTCGGTGAGGGAACCACCGCGCCGGTCTGGAGCGGTGAGACGGCGGAGACCGCCAAGTGGTTCATCGATCATTACCTCGCGCCGAAGCTTGTGGGGGCACGTTTCGATCATCCGTCCGAAGCTCTGGCGCTCATGGATCGTGAGCTCCATGGTAACCCCTTCACCAAGGCCGCGGTGGACATCGCGCTGTGGGATCTCTGGGCCCGATCTCAAGGCGTCTCCGTCTCGAGCCTCATCGCCGATCGCGACCCAATAGCCTGGATTCCGACACGCGCCAGCATTGGAGCCTACCCCCCGGAAGAGACGGTGCGGCTGGCCGTCGAATTCTGGGAGCGGGGAGTTCGCACTCTCAAGTTCAAGACCGGCAAGCCCGGGATCGACGATCCCGCACGTCTGAAAGCGGTGCGGGAACGACTGGGACCCGAGCCGATCTTCACCATTGACGCCAATGGTGCCCACGCCTCCGCCGACGAGGCCATCCGGGCGATCGAGGCCCTGGTCCCCTATCGACTGGCGTTGGCCGAGCAACCAACCCCGCGCGATCGCATCGGTCTTCTGGCCGAGGTTCGCAAGCGGGTCTCGGTGCCGATCCTCGCCGACGAGGCCATCTTCACGCCGGGGCACCTCGAAGAGGCTCTCGACCAGGACGCCTTCGACATTCTCTCGATCTACCCTGGCAAGAATGGCGGCTTCACGCATTCGTTGGCCATGGCCAAGCGCGCCCAACAAGCCGGCAAATTCTGTGCGATTGGGTCGAACCTGGAAACGGACCTTGGGCAGGCGGCAATGGCATGCCTGGCTTCCAGCCTCTCGGCTTTCCCGGTCGAACGCCTTGCCTGTGACCTGATGGCCGCTCTCTTCTACGCGTCGTCTTACGTCACGCCCCCCATCGCGTTTCGCGAGGGGCGGGTTGCGACCCCGCAAGGAATTGGTTTCGGAGTGGAGCCCGATGCCGGTTACATTGCCCGTAATTGATGCTCACGCGATGCTGGGTCGGGAATCCTACCTCACCCTTGATGCGCCAGAGCTTCTAAAACGCATGGATGCGGCCGGTGTGGAAACGGCCGTGGCTCGCCCGATGGGGGCGGGTCTGGTCGTCGACAACAAGGCCGGCAACGACCTTGTTCTGAGTCAGGGGCCGCGGATCCGGGGCTTGGCGAGCGTCAATCCCTGGTGGGGTGAGCGCGCTCTCGACGAGTTGTCGCGAGCACGAGACCTGGGCGCTGTCGGCCTCTTCCTCGATCCTTCGCGGCAAGGCTTCTTCCCGACGGAAGCGATCGCCACGCCGGTCTTCGAGTGGGCGGCCCGTTACGGCTGGCCGATCATGGTGAGGACGGGTGCTTACATTTACGCAGATATGCTTGCCCTGGCCGAGGTTGCTCGGCGGTTCAGCGACACGTCGTTCATCGCGGGGTTCGGCGGCTTCGCCGACATGTGGTTCGAGCTTCCCGGCGTCTTCGGCGCTGTCCCTAACCTCTACCTCGACGCGTCCATGATGTGGGGAGAAGCGATCCGAGAGATCATCGCGGCCCATGGGCCTTCGCGGGTTCTGTTCGGGGGAGCCGAACCCAGGAACCGCTATGCGGTCAACCTGAAGACGCTCGAACGCCTGGAACTTGACGACGCGACGACACGGGCCGTGCTGCATGACAACGCCAAGCGCGTCTTCGGGCTCTGAGGACCAAAGACTGATGCGTATCATCGACTTTCATGCTCATCTCGACGACCGGTGGCTCGACAAGCCCCTTCCCAACGCGGCGGACATGGTCGCCACCCTGGATCGATACGGTGTCGAAGCCGCCTGTGTTTACACGGTGATGGGTTTCTATGGCGACTGCCCCAGGCATAACGATGCTCTCGCGGCACGCACCGAACCCTGGCCGGATCGTCTGATTCCGTTCGTCACTGTCGATCCCAAAGAAGGACCCGCCGCCGTTGCGGAGCTCGAGCGTTGCCTGGCCAATCCCAGGTTCCGGGGGGTCAAGTTTCATCCCTGGCTCCAGGCTTTCGCTCCGAGCATGCTCAAGGAAACGATGGTGCAGATCCTTCTGGTCGCGGCCCGATACCGGGCGCCCGTGCTTTTCCACGACGGCACTCCCCCCTACTCCACGACCTTCCAGATCGCCGACGTGGCCCGTTGGGTCCCCGAGGCAACCGTTCTCCTGGGGCATGCCGGCTCGGCCGACTACATCGATCCCGCGGGGCAGCTCATTCGAGACATCCCCAACCTCTACGGCTGTTACTGCGGCGCCAGGCCGGGAGACTTACTCCATCTGATCGAGGTCGGAGGGGCCGACAAGATTCTCTTCGGTTCCGACTTCGGTGCGGGAGGAGGGGAACTCTTGCCCGAGCGGATCGACAACGTGCTGGGGGCCGACCTGTCGCATGACGTCCTTGAGAAGGTCCTCTATCGCAATACCGAACGCCTGCTGCGTCCCGCTGCGGCGGCCTCGACAACCGGGAGGGCACGATGAACGACCCATTGCTCAACCCCTTCCATCCTGAGGCGGAACCGGACCGGCATACCTTCTGGCAGATGCTCGTCGCCCGCGATTGCGACGCCTTCATGGCGGCGGATTGGAGCCTCGTAGACGGAGACTTCGCGGCCGATCGATTCGAAGGCATCAGCGCCAACGGCTCGCTGGATCCCGACGCCTGGACGCTAACGTATCCCACGGTTGCCTCTTACCGCGATGACTGGCTCCGCATGTCGGCCGATTACAAGAAGAAGCCCCTGGCCCAGGACGATCATCGGACGTTGCTTTACCGTATGACCACGTTCGCACGTGTGGAGATCGCGGGCAACCGCGCGGCGGTCTGGAAGCGATTCGTGGCCGATGCGCCTCTGCTCGATGGTGAGCGACTGCGCGTCTCGGCTCAGTCAATCTATCGGCTCCATCGTGTGGATGAGCGATGGAAGATCGCGGGCTTTGTTGGTTACCTTCCGCTGGAGGCGCACGCATGAAGTGGGAGGAGTTGAGCAGCCAGGCGCTTGGAGACTTGCCGCGCGAAACGGTCTGCGTGCTTCCTCTCGGCGCCGTTGAGCAGCACGGCCCTCACCTTCCCCTGGCCACCGACCGGATCATCGCTGAGGCGCTCGCGGAGCGACTTGACGCCGCCTGCGACGGTCAACTTCTCATCATGCCCTGCCCACCGCTCGGTTGTAGCGACCACCACATGGCCTTCGCGGGAACACTCAGCCAGAGCCATGAGACCTTCAAAGCGATCGTGATGGAAACGTTGGCATCCGCGGTGCGCCACGGCTTTCGCCGGTTCTTTCTCCTCAACGCCCACGGCGGCAATGGTGCGATCGGAACGGTGATTGCCGAACAGGCCGCCGATCGCTGGGCCGAATCCGACGTCGTCTTCGCCACCTGGTTCCGCGCCGCGTCAGAGCGCCTGCGCCCCCTCGTCGAAGGGGAATATCCGGCCGTGGGACATGCCTGCGAATTTGAAACGAGCCTGATGCTGGTCATTCGCCCCGACCTCGTAGACATGAGCACGGCGCAAGATGACGGCATTGTGCCTCCCTCTCCTTTTCGGTCCGACCTGCTGGGAGGAGGGGTTGCCGTGCGAGCCTTCCCCTTCGACCGAATTACCCGCACCGGCGTTTGGGGCAGGCCCACGTTGGCGACCGCGGCAAAGGGACGGGCGATTCTCAAGATCACCGTTTCCATACTTCAGGAAATGTTGCTGAGCTGTTGGCCGGACGCTCCCGGACTTGAGGTTTCCACAGCCAAAGAGGAGTCGACCGGCTCCCCACGGGTCTAGCGCCGAGGGGGCGTTCATGGAGTGGCTGCTCCCTCACGACATGATGGCTGAAGTTGCTGCTGCTTGAGATTCGACAGAGCACGAGCCGCCGATTTTCGTTGCCTACCCTTTTGACTCCGATCTGACCTACAGAAATGAGGTTCGGAGATGATCGTCGACGTCCACGCCCATTGCTGGCCGCGCCCCGACTGCTTTTCGCCGTCGTTTCAAGCCGATGCGCGGCGGATGCGGTTGTCTCCCGTGAACCTCGTCACGCGCTACGAGGACTATCGAACCTCCACCGGGAACAATGAGGTCGTCTCATTAGTCTTTGGTGGGAAGGCCCGGCTTACGGGGGTCTGGATCAACGATGATGAGGTCGCTGCCTATGTCGCGCAAGATCCCACTCGCATGATCGGTTTCATGTCGCTCGACCCAACCCAGCCAGGTTGGCAAGACGAAATGCGTGACGGCCGCGAACGACTCGGGCTTGCCGGGATCAAGCTCCTACCGATGTACGCGGGGTTCTTCCCGCAGGACGAGCAGCTCGACCCGCTCTGGGATTATGCCTCCAAGCACGGCCTTCCCGTTCTCTTGCACACGGGAACGACCTTCGTGGCGAACGCGCCGATCGAGTGCACGTTACCCCGGCACCTCGACGTCGTGGCCCGGAAATATCCCGATGTGAAAATCATCCTGGCGCACCTGGGTCATCCCTACGAAGGGGAAACGATCGCCGTTATTCGCAAGCATGCGAATCTTTACGCCGACATCAGTGCGCTCTTCTATCGTCCCTGGCAATTCTTTTACAGTCTTATGCTCGTTCATGAGTATAACGTCTGGGAGAAATTACTTTTTGGTACCGACTTCCCCGTAACGACAGTGGCTGAAACCGTGGCGGGTCTCCGATCGCTCGGGGACGTGATGATCGATCGGTTTTCGTTGCCTCGCGGACGGCTTGAGGAGTTAATCCATCGCGATGCGCTGGGCCTGCTCGGATTGCCTGACCCGAGGCGGATGCGCGCCGTGGAGGGCATGGCATGAGTGCCCCCTTGTTCGCAGCCGCGATGACCCTCGCTCTGGGAAAGGCCGACTGGGGGGTCGTGGCCCTCTACGGCGTCATGATGATCGCCTTGGGGCTGTACTTCTCGCGAGCCGCGACCCGTTCGGCCGATGGATTTTTGATTGGCGAACGCAGCCTGCCCTGGTGGGTCATCGGGTTTGCGAACGTGGCCGCCTACTCAGATTCCGGGGGTGGTTGGGTTTGGCTCTTCTATGTGGGCGGGTTCATGTATTTGAACCAGATCGCGTGGATCGCCTGGCCGATCTGGATGCCTCTCGTCGGTGTCTTCTGGGCCAAAATGTGGCGGCGGAGCGGGCTCGTGACAACCGGCGAGCTGATCGAGCTCCGCTACTCCGGGCGCGGGGCGGCCTTTTTCCGGGGGTTCTATGGGGTCTACGCCTGCTTGGCCTGGGCGACCGTTTTCCTGGGCTATGGAACGGCGATTCTTGCCCAACTCCTGGCCCCTTTGATCGGCTGGTCCCCTTTGGCCATCGTTCTGGTCTTCGGTACGGTCACTTTGGCGTACACAATGCTCGGGGGTCTCTTGGGGGCCGCCTACATCGACTTGCCCCAGTTCTTCATTTTCTTCGGGGCGGCTTTCGTCCTCTGGTATTTCGGTGTGCAGGAGCACGGCAGCTATTCTGCCATGCTTGCGAAGGCCATGGTCCATCGCGACGCCGACTTCTGGCAGATCTTCCCGCCATCGTCGGGCACGAATGGATACGTCGACCCCGTGAGCTTCGCGGCCTTGATCCTGATCGGTCTGTTCCTTGCCGGCAGCCCCTGCGCGGGCGAAGGTTGGACCGCCCAGCGCTGCCTTGCTGCCAAGGATGAGCGGCATGCCGTCCTTGGTCAAATGTTCAACTGTGTTCTCAGCTTGGTCGTGCGGATGATCCCCCTGCTCCCTTTGGGGATTCTCGCCATCGCGACGTTTCCTCCCGTGGATCCCGCCGCGCGGACGGCCATTGCGTTGCCGGACGGCTCTTCAACGCCGTCGATCGGAGTTTGGTCGCAGCTCGTGATTCGCTATGCGGACAGGCTGCCGGGCTTCGGCGGGCTGATTGTCGCCGCGGTTCTTGCAGGCTACATGTCCTCGGTGGGAACGATGCTTCAGTGGGGTTCGTCGTTCGTTGTGAATGATCTGTATCGCCGTCATCTACGTCCGAATGCGTCGGAACGGGAATACATCCGCTTCGCTCGTGTGGTGATGCTCGTGATGATGATCCTGGCGACGTGCCTGGCCCTTGGGATCAACGACATCGGACCCTGGGTCTTCTTCATCAACGCCGCGATGATTGCCCCGGCGCTGCCCCTGGCCTGGCTCCGTTGGTTCTGGTGGCGGCTCAATGTTTGGGGCGAGGTCTTCGGCATTCTCATCTCCGCCCCCTTGGCCGCGGGGATTTGGTTCGGCCTGGGTTGGAAGGACAAGCCCGTCTGGCAGCCGACCTTGTTACTGGTAGGGATCGGCCTTGGTGGCAGCGTCCTGATTTCGTTACTCACGGCTCCCGAGCCGAGAGAAACTCTGCGTCGGTTTTACCTGCGAATTCGGCCCCACGGAGCGTGGGGACCAATCCGGGCCGAACTCGGAGCCGAGGGACTCTTCGACCCCTTGCGGCAACGTCGTGAGCTGATGTGGGACCTGAGCGCCGCCGCAAGCGGAATCGTCTTCTGCTTCACGATCACCTGGGCCTTTTTCACGGCGGTGATGCTTCGCTGGTCGATCTCGGGGCTCTGCACCATACTGGCCGTGACCAGCGGTTGGATCTACTACGCCTGTTGGTTGCGGAGCCACCGGCTGGCCTCTTCTCCCGAAACGGTGACAGTGGGAGCGCCCTTGCCGATGGTGGGAGTGTCCGCTTCAGAGACGGGGGTGGTCTCGTGAACCGAGTGGCTCTGATCGGCTGCGGGGCGATCGCCGAAAGTGGGCATTTGCCAACATTGCGGGATCATCCGCAATTCGCGGTCGCCGCGGTCTGCGACCATCGCCGCGATCGTGCCAAGCTCCTGGGACACCAGGCGGGAGATGTCCCCTGGTACCAGGATTGGCAAGAGCTGTTTGAATCGGAGGAGGTTGATGCCGCCGTCCTGGCGTTGCCCCCGGAGGTGAGTCCTGGTGTCGTCGTCGGCTGCCTCGAGCGGGGGCTGCATGTCCTTGATGAGAAGCCGCTGGCCGCGACGGTTTCCGACGGCCGGCGCGTGGCGCGAGCGGTCGCCAAGTCCCAGGGGATCTTTCAGGTTGGGTTCGTCCTCCGCTATGGAGACCTGGTGCGTGAAGTCTCTCGCGTGGCCCGCGCGATTGGAACACCTTCACGAACGCACGTCGCCATCTTCGATGAGCGACTCAACCGCGCGGATCGCGAACATCTCGAACGTATTAACGGATTCTTGCGAAATAGCTCGGCGATGACGCATGAAGGGTCCCACGTGATTGACTACGCCAGACTCTGGAACCCCTCCCCCTGGACCCGCGTGCGGGCTCGGGCCGATCGCACCGAGCTCGACTTTGATGGACCCAATCATTGGCGAGCGAAGATCGACCTTGCCGACGGCTCGCTTCTGGAAGTCGAAATCGGTTGGCTGTTGCCTGATCTTCCCCCCTGCTCGATCTCGATCGAGGGACCGCACGGACGCCTGCATTTGAACCTGGGCAACGGCGCTGGGCGCCGTTGGATCGAAGGGGATTCCGCGTCTCTGGCTCTCCCTCCCATGGCCCCTGAATGGGGGCGTCAATACGACGCCTTTGCGCTGGCCATCGAGCGCGGGCGCGCCGAAGGGGCGACCATCGATGATGCTCTACACGCTCTCGAGGTGACGACTGCCTGCGAGGAGTCGCGCCGAACGGGTGGCGAAGTCGTTCGCCGCGACACCGAGCGCGGAGATGGAAAGAAGCTGCGTGAGGCATAGGCTTCATCTCGGCCGTCTCTTTAGGAGCGTGTCTTGGTAAGGAAGCAAGCGAAGAACATGCCCTGATCGGGTGGCCGGGGAGGATCGCAGCGACGCCCGGGGACATTGCCCAGGCTGTCGCTCCGGGGCCTCGCAGAGTTGTCCCCGGCCACCCAGAGTCTGTGGAAATCGCTTTTGCAAACACGCTCTTAGCTAGCCCCACGCTTGGGTCTGCAACCGCGGGCGTTCCCGCCCGCGTGCCAAAACCTGGTCGAAGCGCAATGCGTCTTAAAACTCGAGTGCACTCCAAGGAATCGTTCGCGATTTGAAAACATCAGAAAGGAATGACCGGAGATGCGAAAATCAACGTTATTTGCGCTCTGCGCTTGGAGTTGCCTCGGGACCTCCTCGGTTCCGGCGGCGGATTCCGAGTTGACACTTCCCTTCCGAGAGAATTTTGGATCTTCCAAGCTCGATGCCCCCTGGGTTCGCGAAGTTGCCCCGCAAGGCACACTGGAGTTTCGCGACGGCGGGATGAACTTCGATATTCCCCCCGACGGCCGATGCCACATCGAGCGCCCTGCCGGAGTCGACGCGATCACCGTGACCGGGCGCGTCTCCCGCTGGGGGGCCTTCTACCTCGTGTGGGACGCCGACAATTGGTGTTACCTCGGCAAGATTTCTCCAACGCCCTTCGGCCGGTTCTCGAGCAATGTCGTCGTGGCGGGGAAGGATCTCGAGGTCGATCATCGGGGGATCGACTTTGGCATGACGCATTGGCTCAAGGTTGGCCTCGGCACCAATTATGTACGTTTCTCATACAGTAACGATGGCAAGGAGTGGACCGAGCTCCGAACCGTTGAGAGGCCGACGGGGTTTTCTGGAGCTCCGAAGCTCGTAGCCGCGGGCCGTCCCTACACGGCCATCGAGCATCCGTTTTCCAAGGAGATTGCGAAAGTTCCGAGCGAAGGGGGCCGTCTCACGGGGCGTATCACCGAGATTTCCGTGGTGTCGACTCCTCATGAGGAAGTGACTTTGTCCAAGGCGGACATCGAAGCTCTTCGCAAGCCGAAGGTTGAGCCGGTCATGGCTCTTCTGGGCCAGGACGCCAAGGACCCGACGTTTGAACGCATCGTCGGCTATTACCCGCCGATGAAGTTCCCCCGCGAAATCGTGGGCGTGCCGGGGCACCCTCTCGATATTGGCGTCGACTGGCTGGGGCGTCTAGACGTCAGCCCCTGGACTCCTCCGCTGGCCTGGTTCGAAGTCGGCGAGCCTTCCAGGCCGCTGGGCCGAGAAGGGGTCCCCTTCAAGCGCCGGCTGTTGCATGGCTATCTGCCGGTGATCACTCTGAACACCGATCGCGATGGCGTTGATTACGAGTTGAGCGTCTTCGGAGCCTCCCCCGGTTTTCGTGTGGATAAGGACCTAATCGCTTATGTCAGCATCTCTGCACGATCGTCCTATCCCGGGAAAGCCCCGCGTTCGGTCGCACTCGTTTGGGAAAATGGCAAGCAGCGTAGAGCCTTCCCGCTCAAGAGCGATGAGGACGGCCGCTCTCGGTGCTTTTTGAGCTTCCGATATCCTCACCCTGACTCCGCAGCCCCGATTTCCGGCGAGGAGTTTAGGACGAAGAGCCATGAGGTCGTCGCGTTCTGGGAGAAGCAGCTCGCGCCGGCGGCCCGGTTCGATGTGCCCGACCCACGCGTTGCCGAGGCGCTCCGAGCCTGGATCGTCTATTCGATGCTTAATGCCGACACGGTCAACGGCTTCATCGAGCCACATGACGGTGCTGGCTTCTATGAAGAAATCTTCGGATGTAGCGTCTCACTGCATGCCCGGGCGCTCGACCTGTACGGCTTTCATGACTATGCCACCCGTCTGCTCGACACTCAACTGCACTTTCAGCAGAGCGACGGGTTGTATACGCAGGCCTGCGGGCTGACCGATCCCGGCGCGTTACTGGCGGCGCTGGCGAGGCATTTTGCGGTGGATAACGATGCCAATTGGTTGCGGCGGGTGAGCCCCAACATCGTTCGGCTTTGCGGATGGCTCAAGACGCAGAGAGAATCCGCCCCAAAGTCTGGCAGGGTACGCGGCTTGATCAAGTTCCGCCCCTACAACGACTATCCTGACCCCGTTTACAACTACCTGGGCAATGCCTGGTGTGCTCAGGGGATGGCCGAAGCGGGCTTGGCTCTCAAGCAGATCGGAGACCCCGAAGCCGCCGCGATCCTCGCGGAAGCCGCCGCTTATCGCACCGATGTCCTGGACTCCATGGAGACCACCTCGTTCCAGGATCACGGCATGACTCTTCTGCCGATGGAGCCCGAAACCCACCGTCTCTTGAAACTCAGTAAATATCGCGGAGGCGACTACTACGGCCTTATCGCTAGCCCGTTGCTCGAGACGGAGTTCCTGGCTCCCGACGACAAGCGAACCCAGTGGATCGTCGACATCATGGAGAAGCGCGGCGGCCTGATCGCCGGCCTCTGCGAATTCGAGGGAGGTGTCGACCACGCCTATACCTATGGCTATCTCATGAACGCGATGAAGCGAGACGAGGTGCGCAAGGTGTTGCTGGGTTTCTGGAGCATGCTGGCCTTCGGCATGACGCGCGACACGTATTCGCCGGTGGAAGTGACGCAAATCACCACGGGAGAAAATCATTACACGTTGCCGCACCTCTACTCCTGCACCGAGCAGCTTCGCCTTTTGCGAAACCTGCTTCTGCGCGAAGATCATGATACCTTGTGGCTTGGCCAGGGTATCCCTCGCGCCTGGCTCGAGTCAGGGAAGCATGTTGCCGTCACCTCGGCCCCTTCCGAGTTCGGTGCCCTGAGCTATCGTCTCGAGGCATTGTCTGACGGGTCGATCCAAATTCGCATCGATCCGCCGACGCGGCGCGCCCCGAAAGAGATCAAGCTGCGCCTTCGTGCTCACTCGGGCCATGCCATCGCCTCAGCCGAGGCGACTCCCGCCACGGCCTTTGCCATCGACGGGGAAACGATCACGTTCCCCAACCTCCGTAATTCTGTTGACCTGCGCGTCCGCTTCAAAGGGGACTAGCGCCTCGTCTGCACGTGCGCCAAATCATTGAGAACCTGCTCCGGAATTCCCAGAGAGGAACAAACGGATGAAGATGCGAAAAGTCTGCTTGCTTCTTACGGTGGCCGGTGTCGCCGGCTTTGGAAAGGCGGAGGCGAAGGGGCCGATCACGGTCGAGATCGGGGCGAAAAAAGCCCTGGTGAGTTACTGGCTGGAGTCTTCGCTGAAGCGGGTCTATCCCGGCTCGAAGCCAGGCTCGAGCGAACTTGCCTTGCTGGCTCCGCGCAATGGTAAGACCGCTTTCCAGATCTGCGTCCGCAATGACAGTATTTATCCCGTCGGTTTCGACTGCAAAGTGACGGGAGCTGATGACCTGACGCCGCGAGTCCGGCTCGTCGGCTTTGTACCGTTGCCTCACTTTACGCCCCACACCGAGGCGTCGGAGCTTGAAGGCGTTGAACATGGTCCGGGGCTCGTGCCTGACCCGCTTTACCCAGAAACAAGAGTGTTGGTCGGACCCAAGGAGAGCCGCTCTTTCTGGGTCACCTTGAACATTCCCGCCGATGCCAAGCCGGGGAGCCGAGAACTCTCGGCGGAGGTTACTCCGTGGGGAGGCAAAGACGCCACCCGTATGCCGGTGACGCTCGGTGTCAGTGAACTCGTCGTTCAGCCCCGCCGTGACTTCCCCATCATTCATTGGTGGCGCGGTGAGGCCACCTGGGATTATTACAAGACCGGGCGGTTCGACGAACGGTGGTGGGCCTTAACGAAGGCTCAGCTTCAGAACATGTTCGATCACGGGTCCGACGTTATGCCCGTTCCCCTGCTTGTCGCCCGTCGCGAGCCCTTCAAACGCCCCTGCCAACTCCTTGATGTCAGCGAGCCCACGCCCGGCAAATACACCTTCGACTGGGCGCGAACGAAACGATTTATCGATATGTGCCGGGAGATCGGCTTCAAGAAATTCGAGTGGTCCCACCTTTGGATCTACTGGGGAGTCGAAAACCCCGTTCGCGTCTATACGCAAAAGGGGGACGAGTTCGTCATGCTCTGGCCCCCTGATATCAGCGGCTTTTCCGACACATTCCTCAATTTCCTCGACCAGTTTTTGCCGGAGTTCCACGCCTTCTTGAAAACCGAAAGCTTGCTGGAAGGCTCCTATTTTCATCTTTCGGACGAGCCGGGGGATGGGCAGCACATCATCAATTACAAACGGGCTCGCCAGATCTTGCGCGAGAAGGCTCCCTGGATGAGAGTGATGGATGCGCTGAGCAACATCCAGTACGGCAAACAAGGGTTGACCGATATTCCCATCCCCATGGTCAACGCCGCACAGGCATACATTGATGCCAAGATCCCCCACTGGGTTTACTACTGCTGCGCTCCGACAGGTCCGTGGGTGAATCGCTTCCTGGACACGCCGCTCACCAAGATCCGGATGACCGGCTGGCTCTTTTATCGCCAGGGAGCGCAGGGGTTCTTGCATTGGGGCTTCAACTACTGGCACAAAATGGCCGTCGAAGAGATCGGTGACCCGTTCCACGACGCCTCGAACGGCGACTGGCCCGGGATCCCCTACGGCGATCCTTTCGTGATCTACCCCGGCAAAGACGGTCCGCTCGATTCGATTCGCTGGGAAGTCTTTGCCGAGTCGCTCCAGGATTACGCCGTCCTCCAGACCGCCGCGATCAAGCCCACGGACCCCTTGCTGGCGGACATCAAGACTTACGCGGATTTCCCCAAGAACGAAACCTGGCATCGCGCTGCGCTCGAAGCGATCCTGAAAGGGAAGCACTCCGAGCCTCGCTGATTGTTTTCCACGTTCAATGTCAACGTTTGTTATCGAGAGAGATATCGACAAGAATGAGCCACAGCGTCATTCAGCCAATCCGGGGGCCCGGTGTGATCGCCAGCCCCTTGCCATTCTCGCCGGCCGTCCGTGCCGGCGACTTCCTGTTCATGTCGGGCATGGCGTCCGCTGATGAAAACGGCCGGCTCGTACCGGACACGTTTGAAAACGAGGCGAGGCGGACGTATGACAACATCGCTCGCATCTTGCAGGCGGCCGGCCTTGATTTCTCGCGCGTGGTGCAGGTTCGCTGCTACCTGGCCAGGCAAGAGGATTGGGACGCCCACAATCGGATCTATCGTGAATATTTCTCGGAACCATTTCCGGCCCGCACGACGCTGATCGGCTGTCTCGGCGATCTGGTGAAGTACGAGGTTGATCTCGTGGCCTATGCGGCGGGTGCGTAGGCCCATTTTTGGAGGAGTTACGGATCCCATGGCGATCAGCAGCGACGACCGCGACCGTTCGGCCTGGGTTCGCGAGAATCTCCGCGTGCCCGCTGTCTGCGATATCCTCGACGACCTGGGCCGGCGCAATCAGGCGATGCACCATCGGCTTCGTCCGCTCGATCCCGATCACTCCATCATCGTGGGACGAGCGCGAACGTTCCGTTGGATGGAGACGGATTACATCGTGGAAGAAGACCCCTACGGTCTTGAGATCGACGCCATGGACTCGCTCAAGCCGGGAGACGTGGTCGTGCACTCCAGCGACCCTGGGTGGACCAATGCCCCCTGGGGGGAACTGATGAGTACACTGGCTTTACGTAACGGCGCCGCGGGCTGCATTTGCGACGGATTGATCCGCGATTGCCGTCAGATTATGGTCATGCGGTTCCCGGTGTTCCACGCCGGGATCCGTCCTGTAGACAGCAAGGGGCGAGCCCGCGTGATGGCCTACGACGTTCCCGTGCGGTGTGGTGATGTACTCGTTCATCCTGGCGAACTCGTGTTCGCCGACTTCGACGGTGTCGTTGTGATTCCGCGCGACGTCGAAGACGATGTCATCCGGCTGGCGAGTGAAAAATTGAGTAAAGAGAACGCGACGCGTCGCGAACTGCTCAACGGCCGGACGCTTCGGGACGTTTTTGACGAGTTCGGCGTACTGTGAGCCAGGGGCAAAACCCACCCGTTGCAATCCGAGAAGCGCGACAGGAGAAGATTCATGCAAATCATTAAGAATGGCGGGCACCGCCTCTTCGAAAGCGATCCGGAGACTGCACGCGTTGTCTCGGAGATGTTGATCGAGCTGGAACGGGACGGCATGGACGCAGTCCGCCGGTATAGCGCACGATTCGATGAGTGGAATCCAGAGCGCTTCGAGCTGGATGCTAAGCAGATCGATGCCATCATTGCCGCATTACCCGACCAGGTCATCCGCGATACCGATTATTGCCAGGACAACGTGCGTCGATTTGCCCAGGCCCAGGCGGCGACGCTTCAGCCTCTCGAAGTCGAAATTCGTCCCGGTGTGATCCTGGGGCACAAGCATATCCCAATCAATGCTGTCGGCAGCTACATCCCAGGGGGACGCTACCCGCTATTCGGCTCGGCTCAGATGAGCATCATCCCCGCCAAGGTTGCGGGGGTCAAAACGGTGGTGGCCTGTACGCCTCCCGTTAAAGGGGAGGGATATTTCCCCGCGACAATCAATGCGATGAAGAAGGCGGGAGCCGATCGTATCTTCATCGTAGGCGGGGTTCCCGCCCTGGCGATGATGGCCTTCGGCCTCGGTGACGTCGAACCGGTCGATATGCTGGTCGGCGCCGGCAACAAGTTTGTAGCCGAGGCCAAGCGGCAGCTCTTTGGACGCTGTGGGATCGATCTCCTCGCGGGACCGACCGAGATCGCCATCATCGCCGACGACTCGGCGGATCCCGCCCTGGTCGCCTGCGATTTGCTTGGTCAGGCTGAGCACGATCCTCACAGCGGAATTTGCCTCATCTGCATGAGTGAGTCCTTTGCACGCGCGGCGATCACCGAGGTGGAGAAACAACTCGCGGTCCTTCCGACTCGTGACGTCGCGGCGCTCTCCTGGCGCGACTACGGCATTGTCTCCGTGGCGGAAACGCTCGAGGAGGCGGTGGCGATCAGCGATCGCTACGCGCCGGAGCACTTGGAGCTTCACGTTCAGGATACGTCGTACTTCATGAGCCACTTGACCAACTACGGGTCGCTATTCGTCGGCGAGGAAACCACGGTGGCCTACGGCGACAAGTCGATTGGTACCAATCACATTCTCCCCACGAGCCGTGCCGCCCGCTACACGGGGGGTGTCTGGGTTGGCAAATTCGTCAAAACGTGCACGTACCAGCGAATGTCTGCCGAAGCCAGTCGCGAGGTGGGGGCGGTGACCGAGCGGCAATGCCGGATTGAGCGAATGCTTGCTCACGCTTTGACCGCTCAGGTGCGCGTCGAACGCTATGCCCCGCACGCCTCTCGGTGACCCGGCGCGTGTCTTACTCGGAGCTGTCAGAGGCCAAAAAAAGGGCGGTCTACCTCTTCTTCCAAGGCCAAGCATCATGTTTCGACTCGAGGGAAAAACGGCCCTGGTGACCGGCGCGGCGACTGGCCTGGGCAGGGCCATCGCCTTGGCTCTGGCCAGTCGTGGTGCGGATGTCGCGGTGAGCGACCTTGACGAACCTCGTCTGGAAGAGACTCAAACTCTCTTGCGAGCTCTGGGATGTCAGGTTCGAGGCATCGCGATCGATGTCCGCGACCCCGGCCAGATTCGAAGGGGCGTTGCCGCCGTGGAGGCGGAACTCGGAAAGGTGGACATTCTCGTCAATAACGCGGGAGTCAACAGGCCGGCCGCCGGACTCGACGTGACTGTCGACCATTGGGATGACCACTTCGATACAAACGTTCGCGGCGGATTTTTGATGGCTCAGGCGGTTGCGCCGGGAATGATCGCGCGGGGAACAGGCCGGATCCTGTTCATCGCAAGCCAATCCGGCCTTGTCGCTGTCCCGGGCCAGCCGGTCTATTGCGCCAGCAAGGGGGCGGTCATCCAACTGGCCAGGGCGCTCGGGGTCGAATGGGCCAGGCACGGCGTCACGGTCAACGCGATCGCTCCGACGTTCGTTGAGACGAACATGACCTCCCACCGATTGCAAAATCCGGCGTTTCTCCAGTTTGTTCTGGGGAAGATCCCCTGCGGGCGATTGGCTACCGCTGAAGAAATTGCGGCGGCGGCGATCTATCTCGCGAGCGACGAGGCCGCAATGGTCAATGCCGAGACACATTGCGTCGATGGTGGTTGGACCGCCTGGTGAGCCCTCCCTTTCGTTGGGCCGCCCTGATGCGGTTCTCAAAACGGGTTGCCCACCGAGGTATCGAGGGCTGCACGCTTACAGAGATCTCGGCTCTCGTCCCTCTTGGTGCGTGTTCGCTTGGGGGGAAAACAAACACACCCCCGAGGTTGCACGGAGTGCCCCCTCGAGGGTGTGTAACAAAGCATCCGAGACACCGATTTGAGCCCGCGATGTGCGTGGACTCGATCTGGTCTCAGGAAAAAATACGAGAGTTACATCCAGCCATCACTTCTTGACGGCTTCCTGAATCTTCTGGCCACCCTTTTCCAGCGACTCGCCGGCCTTCTCGACAATCTTGCCGGTCTTGTCGACGACCTTGCCGGCGGTTTCGCCGAGGTGTTCCTTGGCGGATTCAGCCGCGGAGGTTTCGAGCTTTTCGCCGGCCTTTTCCACGGCGTTGCCAGCCTTCTCGACAAGCTTGCCGGTCTTGTCGGCGGCGGTGTTCACCGCGTCAGCGGCCTTGTGCTCCAGTTTCTCGATCGTGCTTTCCTTGCCATCCGGGGCCGCACCCTCTTCGCCGCCGCATCCAGAGAGGACGAGGCTTCCGGCAACGATCAAGAGGGCGGGGACGTTCCACCACGAGCTCAGAGGACGCATGCTGCGGCTCCTTGTCAGAAAGATCAAATCGCAAAAACGGGCACAGCCCATCATCGGACTCAGATCGCGAGGGTTTCAACCCTGGATCCTTTGTGCTCGCGGTCCTCGCCACACGGGGAACCGGGCAGCCATTTTGAGGTCCGGCACAATGCCATGATGATCTCTGTAAGTCCGCTCGGCAAGTGGTTAATGGCTGGTATGAAGGTAATGGGAAGAGGGCTAAGAGGATAAGGAATCAAGCGACTCTGAAAAAGCTCGTTCTTCGTTTCTCGCAGGGGATGCCCTGGAGCGTCTATTTTTTCGATGGTTCCTTAACCCAAGTGGGAAGGCGCCGTCACGCTGGCAAGAAATTCGATCTGCGAAAGTTTCTCGGAAACCTCACACAGAATGTGAGATCCGTGGAGAGATTGCGGGAGAGACGAGGCCACCAAAAGTAGATTCCCCCCCCTTCCGACCATCTCGAGCCGGAAGGGGTGGATGGACGCTGAGCGTGACCGAAAGGTTGGCGCTCAGCCTCTTTGGATCATTTGTGCGAGTGCCCGTGGGCCTCTTTGGTATGCTTGTGGGCATGCTCGCTATGCTCGTGTGCCGAGGTCGCGTGCTTCTTGGCGTCGTCGTGCTCACCATGTTCGTGATGATGGGCGGCCTGAAGATGATGATGGGCGGCTGCGTGATGATGGGCCGCCGCCTGGTGATGGTGCTCGGCCGAGGCATGCTTTTGACGTTCAGGCACCGTTCTGTCCTCCTTCAAGGGGAGTTAAAGGGGATCGAGACGGGGGGAATACTTCGGGATCAACGTTTCCCGAAGTCGCTCAAACGGCCTAGCAAGAGCTGTGCCGTGGGCACTTACCAGCCCTTGGGAAAGTGACCTCGCATAAGATCACCTTCTGCCGAGAAAGTAGCAGTGCGGGAACGAAAAAGAAAGAATCGTATCCATTTTTCTTAAATTTATGGGGTCTCCGACTATTTTTATCATTTTCAAGCAAGACCGCCTCGCGTCTTCTCAGGACACCAGGTTTTCTTGAACAAAAGTTGCCTTCAAACTTTGGTCAACCGAAGATAAACAACTGTTTTTTCTCGAGCAATTTTTTTGAGGATGATCCTCTGTATGGGCTTTGAAGTGCATCGCGTTGAAGCAAGGCTTGCGGGAATCTTCGCAGCGTATGTGCGTATAAGAACTTGATGTCAGGGCTGACGAGGGTTTGGCGGAGCGATGAAGAGGCGACGCGCGAAAACAGGCCCGGGCCCCTATTTGCTGGAACTGATTCGCAGCGAGGAGCCTTATCGCGACGAATTCCCCTACAATCTCCCAGCCATTCGAAATCTCGCCACGTTGCCATTCCATCCCAAGGTAACATTCCTGGTGGGTGAGAATGGGAGTGGTAAGTCCACACTTCTCGAAGCAATTGCCGTAAGCTACGGCCTCAATCCTGAAGGGGGAAGCCGGAACTTCAACTTTGCGACCCGGTCCTCGCATTCGTTGCTCAACGAGACGATCCGGCTGGCGAAGACGGTCCACACTCCCGCCAACAGCTACTTCCTGCGCGCGGAGAGCTTCTTCAACGTGGCGACGGAGATTGAGCGACTCGACGAAGGGAGCGGTGGTCCACATCTCATCGACTCATACGGCGGGCGTTCTCTTCACGAGCAATCACACGGCGAATCGTTCCTCGCGCTGATAAAAAACCGGTTCGGCCATCACGGCCTCTATCTGATGGATGAGCCCGAAGCCGCATTATCTCCTCGCCGCCAGCTTGAGTTGCTGGTTGTGCTTCACAACCTTTGCAAGGAAGGTTCGCAGTTTGTCATCGCGACCCACTCCCCCCTCATCATGGCATTCCCCGACGCCTGGATTTACGTGCTCGACGGCGATGGCCTTCGCCAGGTTCCCTACGCGGAAACCGATCATTATCTCATCACACGAGGCTTCTTGAGCAATCCCCAGCGGACACTGGACATCTTATTTTCTGAACAAGAGCCTCAATGATGCCGTTCGAAAATGTCTGAAGACGTTTGTTCGACCGGCACGGACAGGCTAAGGAGATTATGGACGGCCATCTCGCAGCTCTGCCGGGATTGACCCTGAATGCCTCGATTTCGCGACCAAACGAGTGCCCTCTTGCGAAGCAGGAAAAAAAACCGACACTTGTCGGATGAAGGGCTTAGGCGAAGGTTGTCGCGTGCCATGTCGCCTTACGAAGGGATGAGATCAGCAAATCCGAGGGGGGAACGTCTCATGTGGAGAAAATTAGCGGGGATCGCATGGATCATCGGTTTGGTCGTCAATACCTCGGCGCACGGGCAGGCGCCGGCGGGAACTCCGGTCGCGCCGTCGTATTCCCTTTGGGAATTCGGGACAATGCCGCGCCCGGCGTTCAAACAGGTCCTTCTGGGAGTTCCCGTCGTCCAAAAGGAGCTGCAATTCACGTCCGCACAGCAGAAGGAGTTGAATGAGGCGACAAACCTCGTGTTTGGAAAGATCCAACAGGCCCGTCGCGACAATACCGACCGACAGAAATTCTTCGAGGCTCGCGATGCAATTGTCAAAGAAGCCCGAGCGGCGTTTTCCCGGATTTTGAAGCCGGAACAACTCGAGCGCCTGGATCAAATTCAACTGCAGTCGCAAGGTCCGCTGGCCTTCAACAGGATCAGTGTTCCTGATCTGGCCTTCGATGGTCCTGACCTGGTGGAACGTCTCAAGTTGAGCGACGACCAGATCAAACGGGTGCGCGCGCTCGCCGAGGAGGGAGACAACGAGATTACGAAGGCCGCCACGATATCAATCGACCTCGGCACCAAGGCGGGAGCCCCCACCCCCGAGTCGATCCGCAAATGGGTCGAGGGCCCGGAATTCAAGGCGGCGAAGTCGAAGACGCGTGAGTCCGCACGTAAAGCCTGGACGGCGGTCATCCAGCGAATCGAAGAGGTTTTGACCGAACCCCAGCGCAAGTCCTATCACGAGATGCTGGGCAAACCTTTCGATCTCTTGAAGATCCGCTTTAGCGACAATGAGTCGGCCGAAGACGCCAGCCTGGTTGCTAGTGCTTTGAATGTCGGCGGCGCCGGTGGAGGAGGTGGGCAGCGATCCGACCCGGATTTTGACACCAAGATTGCCAAGCCCGCGTACAAGACGGAGCATCCCCGAGTCCTCTTCGACGAAGCCCACAACAATTTCCATACGAGTGGTGGCCGATACAAGCCTTTTGCCGAGGTCATCGCCAATGACGGCTATGCCGTCATCCCCAACAAAGAGAAGTTCAGCAAAGATCTTCTGTCGAAGGGGGATATCCTGGTCATCGCCAACGCCCTCGGCGCCGCCGGAATGGGAGCGGCGGGCGCATCGGACTCCGCGTTCAGCGAGGCGGAATGCGATGCCGTTCGTGACTGGGTTCAGGCGGGAGGTTCGCTTCTCCTGATCACGGACCATGCGCCGTTTGGCTCGGCCGCACAGCCTCTGGCCAGCCGTTTCGGCGTGGACATGAGCAAGGGATTTACCGCGGACCCCACGAATTCCGAAGGAGGAGACACGAGTCTCGTCTTTACGCGAAAGAATAACCTCCTGGGGGATCACCCGATCACGAAGGGGCGCGATGAGTCCGAAAAGATCAATCGAATCCAAACATTCACGGGTCAGTCACTGAAAGGGCCGGCGGGGAGCGTCGCTCTTCTCAAGCTGGGTGATACCGCCGTCGACGCGGGCGATGACGGCAAGCCCGTCTCCGCTGCCGGACGGGCCCAGGGGCTTGCCTTGGTTTTTGGCAAGGGGCGGGTCGTCGTCATGGGAGAGGCCGCCGAACTCTCGGCGCAGCTCATCGGGACGGAACGCTTCGGAATGAACGTGCCGGGACTCGACAATCGCCAGTTGGCCCTCAACATCCTGCACTGGCTCTCAGGTATTCTCGAGCCGCGTAGCGGTGCGACGCAGAAAAAGGCCGGGTAGATGGCAATCGCGACGAATGAAATCGATGCGCGATAAAGTTTGAACGCGTAGAGGCTTCCGGGTTCGCGAATGACGTGCCATGTATCAACACGTGAGACGCGACCCGAGGCCTCTGGATTGCTCCCGGTTGATAGCCTGAAGATGGACGACTAGAGATGGAACGCACCGTCGAGGTGGACCAGATCGACATCGGTCCGTGTCGTCGGTGAATTCAGACGCGAGTCGAGAGGACCTCTGCGGCGACAGCACCCCGCCGTGTGAGAACTCTGAGACGCGTCCTTTCAGCCTAAGAGTTTCTTATCGACTACTGATGGCGTGATGTTCGCGGCTCGTGAACCATCTCGCCGTCGCTCGTGTGATTTCCTCGGGACTGGGAGCTGTATCGCTCGCCCAAGCAACGAACCCATCAGGGCGCACGAGCAGCGCGCTCAATCCAAAGCGATCCCTGGCGTCGCTAACCACATACCTGACATGGTCGCCCCAAAGGCCATCAAGCGCTTGAAGCGATGCCTGCCGGCCGAAGTCTAACAGTAAACCGTTTCCATCGCGGAGCCTCGTGCCGAGCCTCGTTCCGTCCTCGAGCTCGAAGTCTGGGCAGCTACGACCCACCAGCGGGTGTTCATCGCCGAGGTCGTAGCGGAGGGACACGCCCCAGACACGTTCCGCGAAGTAGGTCGCGCCGTCGCGCGTATCGATCAGGTCTCGGACGATGGCCTGGAGCGCGTTGGACTGCATCAGCGCGACCTGGGCCCGCGACCAGTCGAGGATGCGCGCCCCGACCGGGTGCCGTTCCGCGGTGTAGCTGTCAAGCAAGCCATCGGGTGCATCGCCTCGGATGGTGGAGGCGAGCTTCCACCCGAGGTTCATGGCATCTCCGAACCCGAGGTTCAAGCCCTGTCCGCCAAGCGGAGAGTGGATATGCGCGGCGTCGCCGGCCAGCAGCACCCGTCCCTTGCGGTAGGTCGTCGCCTGCATCGCGCGGTCGGTCCATGTCGAGGCGACATGCAACGCCTTGAGGGTTACATCCGTGCCGGACACGCGCCGCAAAACCGCTTGTACGTGCTCCAGCGTGATCGGCCCGGCGCGATGGAAGGTGCCGCCGTCGAACTCGGCGATCGCGATCGCCCCCGGCTCCCACTGCGTGTACATTCCGGCCGTTCCCTTGAGGAACGGAAAGAACCTGTGATGACGGCCCATCGGAAGTACCGAAGGGTTGGCGATGTCGACCTGGACCGAATATCCCGTGAACGCGGGCTCGGTGCCCACGAACTCGAAGCCCCCCTGCTTGCGTACTGTGCTGCGGCCGCCGTCGCAACCCACGAGCCAACGTGCGCGGATGTGTTGGTCGCCGGCATGGACGGTGACTTCATCGTCCGAAGCCTCGAAGCCATCGACGCCCTGGCCGCGCCGGATTTCGACTCCGACGGACTGTGCGTGGGCGGCGAGGACGCGCTCCAGATGCTCCATCGCGACCCCTATTGGGGTGTCGGCCGGGCTGGGGAGCCGGTATGTCCACCGCGACGAATCGACGTTGCCGTGGTCGAGCTGGATGCCCGCGAAGTGGCCGCCCGGCCCGCGGTGCTCCGAGCCGGACCCGATGGGTCCGGGCCTCGGCGGGCCATCGGCAGGAGGTTGCGACGCGACTTGTTCCAGCAGTCCACGCCGATAAAAGGCTTCGACGCTTGGCCCCCAGAGTCCTCGCATCCCGAACGGGAGCCGCTTCAGGGGCGAGCGCGGGTCCTCCGATTGTTCGAGCACCAGCACGGAGAGCTTCGCGAGTCGCAGCTCGCAGGCCAGGAATAGGCCCACCGGGCCGGCCCCGGCGATGATCACGTCGTAGACCATGGCGTCCTCCTTGCTCGGGCGTTTGGACCGGGCGGAAGCGATAGAACTCCCTGCACGAACGGCAGTGGAGCTGGTGTCGACAAGAAAAAAGACTCCACCGTCGCCTCTTCGAGCGACATGGCGGATCACGGCTACGCACTGTTCTAAGGCGGCTTGCCGGTTGACCGCAATGCGGAATTTGGCCATCCTATTCGCAAATTCTGCCATTCTCGTCCGGAGCGCGAATGCCCCTCATCGAAAGCACAGACAGAGTCGTGGACGTGGAATGCGTCACCCGCGACGTCTTGACGATGGGCCTGAAAATAGTCACGCGCGGGTACGATACGGGCTTCCATCGCCATCGAAAGGCCCAGTGTGTGATGGCGGTGTCTGGCGTCCTGACATGCGAGGCGGAAGGTGGTATCTGGATCGTCCCGCCGCGGGCGGCCATGTGGATACCCCCCGGCGTCGAGCACCGCATCACCCTTGCGGGCAGCGTCGAGGGCTACAACGCGTTTGTCGAGCCCGCCGCCGCGCGAGGCCTTCCTTCCACGTGTTGCACGATCGCCGCGACGCCGCTATTGCAAGAGCTCCTCGTTCGCACCGCGCAATATCCCACCGTAGTTCCCGAAGGCGGGATGGAGTCGCGGGTGGCGTCGCTGTTGCTCGAAGAAATCGCGATCGCCGAGGTGGGAGGAACGCATCTCCCGATGCCGAAGGACGAGCGACTGCGCGCGGTCTTTCGGAGCATCGTCGAAAGCCCGGCCGATCGCAGGACGCTGGCGGCATGGGCCAAGCGGCACGCGATGAGCGAACGCACATTCGCCCGCCTAGTCGTCGCCGAAACGGGCATGAGCTTTGGACGTTGGCGACAGCAACTCGGCATCATCCTCGCGATTCAGCGAATGGCGGAAGGCGCCTCCGTCCAGCAGGTTGCCGGCGGCCTCGGGTATGAAAGCGTCGGCAGTTTCGTGACGATGTTCCGAAAGGCCCTAGGCTCCTCTCCCGCTCGATACATGACGCAGAGGATCACAAAGTCATCGATTGCTAATTAATAAGTGGGCAATATTAGATTTGGTGGCTGGAGCGGCATTTCGGCGTCTGCCCCCGCTCGGTCAGGCCAAGGTGCCGACTGTCGCGAAGCGGGAATCGAGTTGAAACCGCCCCGGAGAGCATTCTGAGCGATTGGGCGAACCCAGCGGGATTAGCCGCTCTCCGCCTCCCGCCGCAATCCAGCCTCCCCCTCCCCCGGTGACAAAAGGTTCAATAGCGGATTGCCACTCCGATTTGAGGGGAGCCCTTGTGGCACAGTGAAGATGAGACGATCGAAAGGTTCTTGCATCTTCTCCCACCACGAAGAGGGTAAGCAGAAAAGATGCGTGTTTCACGATAATGAAGATTCGCAATTGCGTGACAGTTGCAACCGAGCCTATCGCTTGAGCAGTGGCCCCAGGACCTTCTCGAACTCCTTCGCTTGCCGATAGAAGCCGAGGTCCGTCGGGTGTGAAGAATCGACGGCTCCCTCGTTGTCGTCGCCAAGCAATTGGTCACCGGTCAGATAGAAGAGTTTTTTGTCTCCTGCCGCGATCAGTTCTTCGAAGGCCTTCTTGAGCGCCGCGTGGTTGCTGTCGTTGCGTTCGGCATGTTGCGGTTTGATCCAGGAATCGGTGTAGCGGCGATCCTCCACAAGAAGAATCGGGACGGTCGGATGGGTTGCGCGGAGTTGGGCGACCAGCGGTTTCGTTCGATCAGCCGTTTCCTGGCCACGCAGATTCGGGCAGCAGTCGATCACAAACACCGCCGGCTTCAGCTCCGTGAGAAACTGACCGACCTCGGGCTCCATTTTCCCGTTGCCTGAGAACCCCAGATTGATCACGGGCCGACCGAACCAGCGTCCGAGAAGCGCGGTGTGCACCATACCGGGGCGGCTCGCGCTTGCGCCGTGAGTAATCGACGTGCCATAGAACACGATCGGATTCGCCTGGCTGGCGGGATAATCCGGTGCGTCCGCTATCGACTGATTCGAAGGAACACCGACTTCCAGGGACTCGACGCCGTTATAGAGCGGCAGATACAGAAGGTATTCGCGATGGCCCGCCGCCAATCCTGCCGCAAGGGGGACCTCGGTCGTTTTCCTGGCCGGCTTACCGCAGGCCACCCACCGCCAAGTTCCTGCCGAATCCTTGGCGTACAGGTCCACGCCGCTCACAGCCGTGGCGGCCATGTGGGGAAGCGCGAGCCTGTCTTTTGTGACAGTCCAGCGGGCGTGAATGGTTGTCGCGGAGGTTGTGAACCGGACGCACAATCCAGCCGAGTCCCGGCTCAGGTTCCAGACCGCGTCGCGCACAACCCCCTTGGCCCGGGACGGAAGTCGATCGTAGGGGGCGAGAGTGTCAGTCCAGCCCTGCCCTTCGACTCCCAACTGGCGAATGTCATACCAGCGAATCCCGCCCTTTTCGGTGAACTTGAGATCCTCCGCACGGAGGGTTGCCGTGACCAGAAGTGAAATCAAATACGACGCGGACAGGGCCCAATGAACGCGACCAGACATTCTTTCCTCTTTCTGTTTCAAAGCCCGGCCCAGCAGTCGCCCAATAGGGAAAGCGTGGGTAAACAGACAGGCTAAACGCAACCGGCATTTGCCCGACCTAAGTCGACGATGACGAAAAACCTAACGCTAATGACGCACGCCGGACAGCCTTTAAACCAGGCGCATCGTAAAGAGTGTCTTGGATGGCACGGGAGAATTCCACCCGTGGGCCGAGGCTTTCGACGCTGAGGGAGACCACCTGTGCCATCCAACCGGCCTCTTCACGATGGCTTTGCCCTTTCCGCTTCTCATTGCCTGGAGGCGCAACCCGATCGACAGCCGGTCGACCTCGCTGCGTTGGGGACTCTCAACACCGTAGGCTCACCGATTTCGTCGGCTAACAGATATTCAACGACTTGAACATCGGTTCGCCACGGTGGTCGATTCCCGTCGCTCGACACAACGCTCATTTTCAAGGAATCTCGACGCCGTGTGTCAAGAAGGATCCGGCTTCAATACTCTCGGAGACACGCGGATGATTCGGCGTCCTTCGAATTGGCGCCCGCGCAGGTCTTCTGTGAGCACATGCAGCAAGTGGGTCCCTTCGCCCACTCCGGCAGGGAGCTTCCCCTTCCAAAGATGTGATGATAGCTTAAATGCTGGGAGCTTCTTGAATGCCTGTTCCTTGTGGATCGTCTCCTCGAAAGCGACAGCGGCCCGATAGTTCGGGGAAATCTCCTCGGTCCAAGTGAGATTGATCCATTCGCTACGGTCGTCCCATCGCACCCTGACCCTCGATCGCTCGGATCCGTCGAAGACATTGACATAGACATCCGTCTCGGCGAGCCTGTCGATCGGCACGGCGTCCGGAGCCATGATCTCCATCTGGTAGTCCGCCGGTCGACCAGCGGCCCGGAAGTCGAGCTGATAGTCCGTGCCTTCAAAGGTCATGATGGCATAACCGTTCGGTGCCCCGTCGGACATCATCGTGTGAGGGATCCCGCGCTCGTCCAGGCGGCCCGACCACCAACTGCCCGAGGCCGCCACCGTCAGCATGTGATGATGCGGCTTCGATCCTTGCCAGCCGTCCTTCGTGTCATAGAAATGATGGATTTGACGGTGGTAATGGGCGGCGATCGAAATGCAGTGTGGCTTCTTCTCGATCATTCGGAAAAGTTGCTGCCTCTCCTTCTCGGTGAAACCTTCGAACGGAGCATGCATCGTCAGCACGACCAGTTGGTCGTCCGGGGTCGAAAGAAGGTCGTTCTCCAAGAAGTGCAGTTGCTTCTCCCCCAGGCTGGCGCGCATCCCTGCCGGCCGGCCATTGGGACCGGGTGAATACCACTCGATGTCATCAAGGGCCACGAAGTGCACCGGGCCGTAGTCGAAGGAATAGTACGGCGGCCCATAGAACCGTTCGAATGTTTCGTCGCTGAAGCGATCGTTCTTCGAATCGTGGTTCAACTCATGGTTGCCGATCACGTTGTACCAGGGAATGCCGACGGTCGCGTTGATCTCGTTGATCGGCTCCAGCAACGACAGATCGTCATGCACGATGTCGCCCAATCCAATCACGAAGGCGGCGTCTGTCCCGACAAGGCTTTCCACGATGTCGTGAGCATAGTAGCCGAGCTCGGCATGGGTGCGTGTCTGAGAGTCCGCAACCAGGATCGTCTTGAACTTGCCCGGTTCCTGCTGTGGGTACAGCGGGAAGTCGACGGATTTCGGCAGCGGGCCCGTCGGCGCGACGCCGGGGTACTTCGATGCCGGCGATCCTTGCGGCTTGTGGATGTAGTGGAACCGCGGCAGATTCTGGGCGTTGAATGGCGTGCGCCAGTTTCGTGGCTTAATCACGAACAGGATCGAGTCCTCGCCAATCGGGAGCCGATACCTCCCCGAACGATCTGTCCGGACAACGTCTTCACCGTTTGATACCTTCACGCCTTCGAGCGGCTTGTCGCCCGCATCGTATGTGCCACTAGTGTTCACATCGTGATAGACAATTCCCGTGGCTTCTGCTGCCTTAGCGTTCTGAACGGCCAGCGGCACGATGAACATAGCGACCAAGGCGAAATAGTCGTGTAGGATTCTGGAAAAGTGCATGGGAATGCGCATCCTCAGGATAGGTTTTTGCCTTATCAAGCATGATCAGAAACAATGAGCCAATAGCCAAGCAGCGGCCCCCTCGGGCGCTCGTCGCTAGCCAGGGCGTTGTCCGAGGCTTTCGCATTGGGCCCCTATAGGACAGGAAGAGCGACGATCTACCGGGCCTCAGTTCCTCGAAGTAGCGCTGTTGCAGGATGTCGCGACGCACCTTCGGTAACTCGGAGAGGCATTCTTCCAGAGCGTTAAGCTCCGCCTCATAGTCGCGTCCGAGGTCCGGTTCACCCTCCATCAGATCGGCCGTATTCAGAAGAAAGGAGGTCACAAGATTCGACATCAGACGGCTCAGGCGCGATCCGTTATGCCATTCGTTGGCGATGAGCCCTCGTGCAATCGGACGGATTTTGCCGTCGATCGAGAAATCGCGATCGAACTCGTCGAGCTTTGCCCAGCACAGGAGGAAAACTTCCTGAGCCAGATGATCGGCTTCCTCGGCCCGGACCCCCTCGAGCGGACGAATGCCCGTAGACGCCCGTGCTCTCGCCATGCCTCTTGCAAAAACCATCGTTCGTCGTCCGCTGTTGGCATGGAGATCGATCTCGTCGAGGCACGTTTTCCGCGGTACCAAAGAACCTAATTGTCGCGAGAAGGCTCCCCGTTACGCGGGATTCGCGTCGGTGCGCAGCGTGAAGCGTCCGAAGAAGCAGCGCCGAAAGGAGTTATTGATTTTGACGGATTTTTTCCGTGATTTTCCAAATGCAAGAAGACGCTCGGGGAGCGAGATGATTTGGTGAAACCATTATGATTGATTGATGAAGTGCGTCCTGCCTGCGTTTTTGACTGGGACACTCCAACACCATGACGTCATTAGCACTCTGAAACATATCAGGGCGCGACCGACTAAGGTCAACGCGTCATGAATCTCCGCCTGACGTTCGGTGCGGATCCGGAGGTTACGATTGCGTGGCAGCCACGACCGCGTGCGCTCCACGCCGCATCGCAGCTTGCCCAAGCCACTCCGATGCGGCGTCTTAGGCCGCGCGATCTGCGGTCGGATCCGCGATGTCGCATACGTTGGTGATCCGGCTTGAAGTCATAAGCACGGTCCGCGTATACGTCCCTTGGTCAACGATGAGGTCCACCCATTCGCCACGCACCCGAAGGATCACGTCTAGTCCGCGGCTCCGACAGCGTGACGTTGGGGACATGGGCGGCAGTGACTGTCATCGTCAAGGGCATGCCTCTTCGCATCCACGATGAGTGGCGCACCCCCTCTTCTTTCGCCGATCCACCAGGCTGGGACCAGTCTTCTCTCCGCCACCAAGGGCTCGAACCTGGAAAAATCCCTAGGCGATCTAGCGAAACTCGTCCAGGGAAACGGGAAAAATTGTAAAAACCGAGGGATTTCGCGAGAAAGATGGAAGTTGTAAAGTAAAGAGCAGCCTATACTTAAGGGGTCGGGGGAGAAAAAATCCGGCACTTCCACCTAGAGCCGGGAGGGGAATAATCACGGAATGGGCGCGCCAATGCCCTTCCGACAGGCGACGGATCAGCATCGGGATGTTCTGGGAGGATGCCGGGCAGGCCGATTGCCGGTGCCGACGATGCGCCAGGGGGGCAGAAAGCGGCCGAGAGGCGGTACCGCCCGACAAGACCAGACAATGTTACAGCCGTAAGCCGTGTAAGGCGCCATGGTCTAGTCGAGACGTTAAGTCTTGCGGAATATGCGGTTAGAGTGCTATACTGTAAAAGAGGTGCATACGCGGAAAGGAAACGGCATGGCATCCACCCATATCGATGCGAGCGGGGTTTCCATTCTGAATCGTCTCTTGCGACCGGAGGCGCCAACGTTTTCAGTCGATGGCGCGCAGGATATTTTGTCCCTGGACTTCGACCAGGTCGACAAGGACCGGATGCGCGACCTATCCGCCAAGGCCCGCGCAGGAACGCTGTCCGTCGAGGAAGAGGCTGAGGCCGACCGCTACGAGTTGCTCGGTCATTTGCTGAACATCATGCAGTCAAAGGCCCGCCGTTCGCTTAAGAGCCATGGCGCCGAGGGCAGGAAAAACCCACGGACGCATTAACCAAGCATGGAACGCTCGCTGCAATCGCTGATATGGCGGCGGGCTGGCGATCGCTGTGAATACTGCCAAGTGCCACAGTCCCATGATCGACTTCCCTTCGAGATCGATCACATCATTGCGGAAAATCACGAAGGCGAGACAAAAGCGGGTAACCTTTGTTTGTGCTGCTTCGCCTGCAATCGCCACAAGGGGCCGAACATCGCCGGTATCGACCCCAAGAGCGGAAAAATCGTGCCGTTATTCCATCCCCGCCGCCAAAAATGGGGACGGCATTTCCGGTGGGATGGTCCCCTATTAGTGGGGCTCACGGCGAGCGCTCGGGCCACCGTTCGCGTCCTCAAAATCAATGTCGATCACCGCGTCGGGTTCCGGCAGGAACTAATCGAAGAAGGCATTTTCCCTCCTACACCATGCTAATATTCAAAGCAACATGACATTGCCATCGTCCCCAGGAAAAGAGCGTATAAATGACGATGATTTTAAATATCGCGTCCCCTGAGTTTGTTGCGCAGGTATCAGATCGACGCCTGACTTCGGTTGCAAATGGCAAGATCTCTTTGCATGACGACAACGCCAATAAGCAGACCGTTTTCTGTAATCAAATGACATTTGCTTATACTGGACTGGCAAATATCGAAGGCAAAAGAACTGATATTTGGCTCTCTGAGACTATTGCTCCGTACAGCAATCTAGAAGACGCAAAAAACGCCATCAAAGATAAAGCCACCGAGGCGTTTTCCCGCATGAAGCAGCTTTCGCCCGAAATAAAACGGCATGCCTTTGTTAGTGTGGGGTGGACACGTTCAAGTGGTTCGAGAGTCGTGCGCGGCATAAAGTATCGCATATCGAATTGTCATGACGATTCTGGAAAAGTCGTCCCGAGAGCACGTTCCAAGTTTCATGTTGGTGAAATCATCTGCGAGCCGGATAAATACGGAGTTGTAGAAACCGGAAATCGCATGAATCAGCCAGAAATGCTTAAGTTAAAATGCGAAATAGACCGGTTGGCGGTTAATCTACAACCAGGACCAGTGCTTCGTCTCTTTGTAGAAGCCATTCGTGCCGTAGCGGAGAGAGATGCAACCGTCGGTCGAAATCTGCTGGCAGTGGTGATTCCCAAGGCGGCGGCATTTGCAGAGAATACGACAATGTTAGGATCGCCGCGAGGGACTGTCGGCACATCATCATCTATTGCTCTAAATGATCTCCGACATCTGCCTGGAGTGATACGTTCCGTCTACTATCCTGAGGGCTCGTGCAAAAGTGTCGAATACTTCCCCAACTTTGCTGGCAATGGCATAAGCACAACCGACTTGAAGGGTACTTTCGGCTAGACTGAAAATAACAAGACTATTGAAATTTATATGGCAATCTGCCACTCTTTACCGCCGCGAAACATGAAGACCGCCGTGCCGCTTCGAGAACCGAATCGTGGTTTAAGACAGCGGTAGGCCTAGCCAATCGACTATGAAACCATTGGTTGCTGTTCCGCCTGCGCCTTAGGGAAAAGCTGGCGGCACAAGTCGAAAGATCAGCGGACACGTTCCAAAATCCGCAATTCCCTCGTACTCTCCCTTCTCCCGCTCCCCAATTGTGAGTCCTGTCCATAGCAAGAGGATTCGCGCGATGTCTTGGCCATTCACGATTCGCCAGAGCACCCGTTATGGTTGCGATTAGGCAGCGGGGTAACGAGCTGGATTTGGACAAACCGCCAATCCGTAATGGAACTGAAAATGCCGGCATTCCGGTGATAGCGATTGCGTTATATGTTTAGGTACGCCGAAAACCGTATTTGGCCCATCGGGAGACCAGATCACGTTTGGCGAAGGAGGATAGACAACCTCATACATGCCCGGTATTGGCCTCAATAGCAGCTGATCGGAGTGTAGATATGCAACAAGGAGATGGAGTCGTGCAAGCTGAAAGCTGATCTTATAACTTTCAAGCCGAGCCGCCTTCAGGTTCTCAGCATCGTCCTGATCCCAATCTCCTGTGAGCTCCCAGTCGGACGAGATCAGATAGTCGAAAATCGGAGAAGGATCGTTTTGGGCGGCGAATACAAAGACCCCGCGAGGAAGCGAATTGGGGTCCGACTTTAATTGCCTCGGATGATCGCGAGAAACATAGTGGAGTTTCTTCGAGGTGAAATAGAAAGCGTAAGCAGTTTTCGTTGCCCACCGTGCAAGGATCAGCCGCTGCTCGAAACTCAAATACAATGGCGCAGTCGACCCATCCATCAGTGCGATTAGCATGGGAGCGGCTTTCGTCTCGAGCTCGCTCATCCACTCATTATTGCAGAGGTCACAGACATCTCCGTTAACCCAAGCCGAAAGAGCGTGCTTGCGGTCAACATAGGAGTTTACGGATGTGAATGGAGCATTGAGGCTAGATTCTTCTGACGTAACGACGTTGTTAATTCTGTCTATGTGGAAGAATTTTTCGATGGCAAGATGCTTAAGAAGCCACTTGGCGAATGCATGTTCGTTTGCCCTCTTGAACGGTGTAGCGCCGCAGAATAAACATCCTTGTGTCTGGTCGATCATGTGCCCGTTTCCTCCCTTATTCTTTGCTAACGTCAGCGTTATCCGGGCCGCTTTACGAGCGATCGGTATAACTGTTTTTATACGTGTGTCCAGATAACCGCTCGGGGGTCGCGAGTGGGTGCGTGCGTAAATGCGTGGCCTGTTGACTTAAGTGGATTCAATGGGAAGGGTGCTCCAATTTCCTCGTTGATTTGAGCGATTGAGAGATCGCCGTTCCTCTTTAGGAGGCTTGAAGGATTGGCAAAAAGGTGATTTGGGGATAAGCGTGTGGACTTCAGAGCTGAGAGGGATGGATCTGATATCGGACGAGAACATGACCTGATCGGCCTAACGATGTGACGCCGAATGCAGCCTCAGAACCATCCAAGGCATCCGCAATAGATTTAGGAGGATTTTAAGGAATTCGTGGAAGAAGCAGAAGTGGCGGCCAACTTGGGGCACGAAGCCTCTTTTTTTAGTATGGCTTCAGTGATCTATGCAGGGAAAGCGGCCTTGAATCTTGAAAAACCCCTAGCAAACCAAGCGAGATTCGTGCAGGGAAACGATGGAAAATTATAAAAAGCGGTAGATTATTCGTGGGAAGGGTAGAAGTTGTGAACCATAGAGTGGTTTGCATTTAAGGGCGGAAAATAAAAAAGCCCGGCCCCCCCCGAGGGGGCCGGGCACAGCCAGGGAGAACGACGCTTGCTCGTGACTTGGTCTCGCGTCATCCAGAGATTGCCGTGTCGCAACTCTTGAAGACCGGCGGCTTTCAGTCATCCGCCGCGAGATTATGTTAAAGTGAAGAAGCACGCGGCGTGCCACTGCCAAAATCTCGGGTGATTTACGGAATTATTTTGTCGGAACATTCCATTGGATAAAGGGTTGTGGCGATCATTGGAATTGGGCGTTCCCGCGTGCCGTCTCATGGAGGCCCGAGTTCCTGCTCGATAATGCGACAGGTGTGTTGCAAGAATGAGCAGAAGGGCATGGCGGCCTGCTTGGAAACCCGAGTCGCTTTTCTGGCCACGATTTCGGTAAAATCGCCTTCGATGAATTTAGAGATGCCGCAACCTCGGTATGGTCCGGATCGAAAACGCACACTGGCAAGGGATCGGGCGTCATGAAGGTTTTCGTGCTGGGCCTGGATGGTGCGACTTGGGATTTGCTTCGCCCTTTGGCGGACAAAGGAGAGCTCCCCAATCTCTCCAGGCTCATGAAGCACGGGGTGTCTGGGACGTTAAACTCGGTCTTTCCCCCGTTGAGTCCGGTGGCGTGGACCGGGGTAATGACTGGCAAGAACTCAGGCAAGCACGGGGTTTTTGAATTCCTCGAGCACTCGCACGACCCACTTAAGGGACGCGTGAATTCCTCGCGTGCCATCAAGGCGGAGCTCGTCTGGGAGATCGCGGGGCGGCACGGCAAGGCCACGGTCGCCGGTGGCGTGCCGATGAGCTATCCTCCGCGAAAAGCGCCGGGGTTTTACCTGGGTGACTTCCTGAGCCCGGCCAATTCGCCTGACTTTTCCAGTGATCCGACAATCTTCGCCGAGCTGGAGAAGGCCGTAGGGCCTTACCGCCCCTGGTCGGCGTCGGTTCACGACGGCGGTAATGAGGCCACGGTGCTGGCCGATCTTACCGACTTTCTCGACCACCACTTGAAAGCCGTCCAGTTCATGATGACGCGCTGCGAGTGGGATCTCTTCATGTTCGACTTGATGGCGACCGACCGCGCCCAGCACGAGCTCTGGCACGTCTGGGATACAGCGCACCGGCTCTCCAAGGGGGCCGAGTTCGACAAACTGCGGGCGGGCTGTGTGGATTTCTGGAGGCGGCTTGATCAGGGTATCGGTGAAATTGAAGCGGCTCTCCCCGCCGACACCGCGTTAATCTTGATGAGTGATCACGGGTTTGGACCTATCGAGTGGTATGTCAACTTCAATGTCTGGCTGCTCGAACGTGGTGACATCGCCCTTCAGGATTCGTTCTACGTCAAGCAAAAGCACTGGTTCTACAAGCAAGGGGCGACCCCGGAGTGGTTCTACGGGCTGATGGCCAAGCTCGGCATGGCCAGCCAGCGCGTGAGCCGGTTCCGGGGTAAGCAGGATAGCCCGATCGAACGAATGGCCGAGTCGGCCTTCCTCTCGCGGCGCCATATTGACTGGTCGCGAACCCGTGCTTATTCCCAGGGGAACTTCGGACAGATCTTCTTGAACCTGAAGGGAAGGCAGCCGCAGGGCTGTGTGGCTCCCGAAGATGCCCGCGCAGTGCTCGATGATATCAAGGCCGGGCTCATGGCGATCCCGCATCCGGAGACCGGCAAGCCCTTGGTTGAGCGGATCTACGAGCGTGAGGATCTCTACTCCGGGCCCCATGCCCACCTGGCCCCCGACCTCACGGTGGTTCCCGGGGACTGGCGATACCGCACGATCGGTCTGCATGACTTCACGACCAACAAGGTGATTTCCCCTGCGTTTGGTCCGACCGGCGACCACCGCATGGAAGGGATGATCGTGGCTTCGGGGCCCGCCTTTCGAGCGGGGGCTACTCCTGAGGGAGCTAACCTGCTCGACATTGCTCCAACCGTGCTCCACCTCCTTGGCGTTCCGGTCCCGGGCGATATGGACGGCCGCATTCTCACCGAGATCCTCGACCCGGCATATTTGCCGGTGGACGGCTCCCCTTCTTCTTCTCCCGCGGACTCCCAGGAAGCCGCGCCGGTTCCTGTGGCGTACTCCGAGGAGGAAGATGCCGAGATCCAGCAGCGCTTGGCGGATCTCGGCTATCTCTGATCGGGAAAACCGCAAGTCGGCGCATTTCGCGCGAACCTGACCGGCAAGCCGTGGCTCTGTTGCCCAAGAGGATGGGGATCTGTGCCCCATCCTTAATGTGGGCCGGCGTTGTCATGCGCCGTTACGCCCCGACCTTTCGGTTCCCGACCAAGGAGGCCAACGATGAGTAACAGTTGCACCCTGATTGTGTCGTTGAGCCTGCGACCCGCGGTCGGATAACCCTTCTTCATTGGTCCGTCCGGGCCAGGCTTTCTCACCGTCGAATCGTTCCACCCTTTCAGCCGGTCGGCGTCGAGGGTGCGCCGAGCGTTTTTCCACGTGAGAAGAGCTATGTCGATCAAAAAGCCGTCGCGCAAGGCGCTCCGCTTCCTCTGCGGGGAAGTTCACCCGGAGGACGGGGTCGACCCGCGCGATTGGATCCGTCAGGCCGGAACACATGCGAAGTTTCCGCGCAAGGCGCTGCAATTGTGCGACCAGGTTGCGGAGTCGCTTTCGGAGGTTCTCGCCGGAGACTCTCGCGACGACGTGTTGAGAAATCTGCAAGTGGTGGCGGTTGTTCCCGCCCCCGATGCTTCGCGGTTGCTAGTAACCGTCCGCGTCGATCCCCCCTCGGAGGAGATCACGCCGTCCCTGGTTCTCGAGCGGCTCAACAGAGCCTCCAGCCGCCTGCGTCACGAAGTTGCCAGCGACGTCACCCGACGCCGCGCTCCCCTGCTTGTCTACCGGGTGCTCGTCTCGGGAGAGAGTAATCCTGCCTCAGGATCGACGTTCTGATTGTTATCGAACACGGTTTGGAGGCCGACCTCTCGAACGAGGGATCGGCCTCCGATTCCTATGCCCTCTCCTTGCAGTTTCCATGGAGGTTATCGCGGGGAATTATGCTAAAATAGGGCAACTGCTAATGGGTGCTCCAAGCCGAAGGATGATCGCTGAGGTCGGCATGAGAACCTTGACTGCTCTGGGGATTTGGGCCTGGATGATAGTTGATGGTGTTTCGACTGGGGACACACCGAAGGAGAAAGTGAAGAAACCGGAGGACCGCAGGCTTCTCGAGAGGCTTGAGGAGCCGGTGACGCTGCACTTCAAGGACACGCCGTTAGAGGAGGTGCTCGACACGTTTCGCTTGGCTAATGCGCGGCCCGGCGAATGTCGCATTTCGATTGATGTCAACACGGATGGGCTACGGCTGATCAAGGTGACCTGGAAGACTCCGGTTTCACATTCTTGTGTCAAAGTCCCTTTGAAGTCGGCCTTGAGCCAAACACTCGCGCCTCTCGGTTTGACCTACGAGATCCATGGCGAGCGTCTTCTGGTCTTCGCCAGGGAGCATCGCGGACGATGGACCCTTCTAGATCGAAGAGGAAGCAACGACAAGATTTGGGCCAAGCTTGAGGCGAAGGTCGATCTGTCTTTCGCGAAGACGCCGCTCGAGGACGCGCTCAAGCAGATCGACAAGGCCGTCAAGGGCCCTGGGAATCAAGGAATACCCCTGTATATCGACCCCGTGGGGCTTAGTGAGGCTGGCGTCACGAATTTGAGCCCGGTTTCCCTTCAATGCAAGGGAAGACCCCTCAAGGAGGGGCTGGAAATCATGCTCAAATCATTGGGCTTGGTCTACCAGGTGAAGGATGGACTCCTGACGATCACTGCAGCCGACCCGGTCGAAGAAAGCATTCGCGTTCAGCCCAAGCGTTGAGACTAGCCAAGGACGACGACGCGGCCGGGGAGATCTCCCTCAGGCTCGTGGATTTCGATGGTACGGTCGATGAAAGCCTGGATGGTCTCGGCGTTGGTACGCAGGTGCTCGGTGACCTCCGACACGGTGTATTCGCTTTGACCGGGGGTCAGTGCCAGCGGAAGAAGAATCTGGTCGGCCGAGTGAGGGTCGACGGCCGCATTAGCGACGTTCTCGAACGCCAGGAGTTGATCCACGGCGTCGTCGGCGACGACCTCGGCGGGCTTGCCACGTTCTCCCACGCCGGTGAACGTGGCGGGAACGGTCCCTTCGTGTTCGGCCACCAGGCTGATGGCGGCTCCCTGACTAGGACTGCTCCAGCGGACGAGCTCGATCTCCGCGCGGATGCCGTAGTCGGCGAGCCTGGCCTCGGCATGACTTCGCATGCGATCGGCGATGTCGGGGCGGAGGTTCGCCACACCTGCGGTCCCGCGGACTCGGATCAAGGGCCCCCGCTTGGTTGCGATCAGGGGACGCATGTGGGCCGGCTCGATCCAGGCGCTGAGCTTCCCTCCCCCTTGGGGGTAGAAGCCGGCCTCGGGCATGCTGAGAGGAACCGGCGCACCGAGTGCGGCCATGTGGGCGCGCCAGGTGGTCTCCAGGAACGGAAATGAAGGCGCCGCCAGGTTGAAGGTGCCCCCCGAGAGGGAAACCCGCACCCCCTCATCGGTGCGAAGCGCCAGGGGCATGTGCAAGGTCTGAAGAACCAGAGCTGTGGAACCTGCGGTACCGATATCGACCGTGAGATCGCGGGGAACATACGCGTTGGGGCGGAAGATCAGGCTCTTGGAGCCGACGTTTCCGCCGGTGACGTCGGCGTGCGACAACTCCATGGCCGCTTCGACCGCCGAGAGGTGTTGAGGGCGTAGTCCTGGACGGTCGCGATTGGCCCGGATCTGGACGATCCGAAAGCCGCGCCCAGTCAAGAGCGCGAGCGTGAGGGCCGTCCGGAGGATTTGGCCCCCCCCCTCCCCTTGCGAACCGTCGAGATTGACGAGCCGAGACTGTGACATCTCCCGAATCTCCCCCGCACACATGCTGCTCCACTCGGATCGATGTGGAGTCGCCGTCTGCTCGTGCCGGGCGTGTCGCACCCAGCGCTTGCGGACGTCGACCCTTTGTCCGACCCGGTTGCTCTCCACCCAACTGGGCTGCCAATCCATGGCAAGCACTCCTTAATCCGAAACGTGACCCGGACCCCACGACCAATGCTGGAATGCCGGGGCGTCTTGGCCTTCAATCCATGAGTGGCGAGTTGACTGAAAGAAGAGACTCAAAACAGCACGTACAGGTTCTCGATTCGATTTCTGATTCGCTACGATTTCGGCGGCTCAATGGGCTCCAGGTTTTGAGGAGCACCCATGTTCGCGCCGGGGTTCGCGGTCGTGGAACGGCTCGCCCAGATAAGGACGATTCGCTGGAGCATGCGGTCGCTGTTGACCTCATTCTCCGTGAACAGGAACGACCCGAGGCTACGTGAGGCACCTCCTTGGCAGCCGAACACCGCGACCTGTCCTGGCTTCAGCGTCAGCGAGGTGGCCAACTCGCGAAGGGCGTCTTCCTGTTGGCCGTCTTTCTGCACGAACTGGCGGGGGGCGAATTCCCCCGTGTTGGGCATGGCCGAGAATGCGCGGCTGATCGGGCCATGATGAATCTCGGGGAGGATCCGGAGCGAGATCGACGACTCTCCCTCATATTGAGCCGTGGTCCGCAACCAACCACTCGCATCCTGGTAGTCTTTGCCGCAGGCGTTCCCATCCCGGTTCAAGAGCAGGCTGACCTGCGAGAGCGGCTCCCCCGTGCTGATCAGCGTATGATCGCCATCGGGTATGTTGATGTATTGGACCGGTTTGCCCTTGCCGGGGGTCGTCGGTTTGTTGAGCAGAGTCTCCACGTCGGCGGGAAGCTCTCCAGAGAGCAACCCCACGCGCATGCCGTTCATCGTGAGCGAGTGGCGAACATCGTGCGGTATGGCTTGCTCGTCGACCATGCTCCAGAGACCTTCGTCGATCACCTTGTCGTGCACTGGGCGCGTCAGGATCGCGATCTTCAGGGCGCAGCGCTTGGGCTCGATAATCTGGCCGCCGGTTCCGATCTTGCTGACGAAGTCGGTTTGGCGGAGTTCTGTTTTGTTGAGCGTACAGCCCGCTGCGGCCAAAATGGCCAACACGAGACCTTGAGTCCTTCGTTTCATCAGCGGAATCCTTTCCGCAACACCCGCGAACAGAATCGACGAGATGGGCTGAATCCACGCGCGACCACCCGCGCAGACCATGAGATGGCGGCAGTCTAGCGCGAAGCTCACAATGGGTCAATGCCAACACTTGGCGTAAGTCCAGGCTCTGACGAATCGTCAGGAAGTTTCGCCGGCCAGACGAGCATTGTCGGCTGCGAGGAGCCGGTTTGCGAGCCTCACCATGATGGGTTCGTTGCGAAGTAACCCCATCACATTGCCGGTCATGTCATCTTCAATTTACCCATCCTCACGAGAGCGTGAGCTCATGACTTCAGGGGAAACGCGGAGCCTGCGCAGGCAGGGATGACTCTGCTCGCGGTGATTGATGGGCGTGGGGGATCCGTTGTTGGGTCAGAGCATCACGCGGAGACATTCCCTGGAGGAATTGCCTCGGAGAGAACTCTGCAGGCTTCCTGCAGAAAGACGCTTATATCGAGAAGGAAGCTGAACGCACGCCCCAAAGGGCAAGCGAGCAACGTTTGCCTTCAGGTACTTTGGGGAGGTGGCGGGCATCCGGTATCATGACGAAGCGATGTGAGCGATTCGGCCGTGGAGCCTGGACCGTCGCCGTGTTGATTTTCAGAAAGGGGCGGCGGGCTCCTGAAGCATCGCTCAGAGAAAAGACCACTCCGGACGAAGCGGATTCCTGTCATAAAAGGTGTAACTATGGACACGAAAACATCTCGACGGCGATTCTTTGTGCGGAGCGCCCGAGTGGCGGGAATCTTGACCTTATCCGGCCGGCAAGGGAACTGGGCGCTAGGAGCCGACGTTCCGAAGACCGTTGAGATGACGGACAAGGCACTCGCCTTCTTGCGGACGAGGCAGGACGACAAAGGGGGATGGTCCACCGAGCGCGAACCAGGGGTCACAGCCCTGGTGTTGACCGCGTTGCTCCGCTCGAAGCGCGTGACGCCGGCCGATCCGGCCGTGGTCAAAGGGTTGTCCTACCTCGAGCACTACATCGAGTCCAAGGGGGGGTTGGCGGGGGCTCCACATCCCAATTACACCACGTCGATTGCCTTGATGGCTTTCCATGAGGCCAATGTTAAGGGGCGGTACGACGGCCTGATCGCCGACGCCCATGAGTTCCTCAAGACGACGCAATGGGATGACGGAGAAGGAAAGAAAAGCGATAACGCGTTCTACGGAGGTGCAGGGTACGGCGGCAAGAACAGCCGCCCCGACCTCTCAAACACGGCGTTCTTCATCGAGGCCCTGCGCGATACCGGTCTGCCCGCGGATGATCCTAGCCTGAAGAAAGCCCTCGTTTTCGTCTCGCGATGCCAGAACCTGAAGGGGGAATTCAACGACCAGCCCTGGGCAGGGAAGATCAACGACGGCGGCTTTGTTTATACAGCCGCCAACGGGGGTGAGAGCATCGCGGGGAAGAACGAAGACGGAGGACTTCGCTCCTATGCTAGCATGACCTATGCCGGTCTCAAGAGCATGATCCACGCAGGGCTTACCCCGGCGGATCCGCGCGTGAAAGCCGCCTCGGCCTATATCGCCAAGCACTACACGCTCGAGGAAAACCCGGGGCTCGGCCAGATGGGCCTCTATTACTACTACCAGACGTTCGCCAAGGCGCTCGCCCTGATCGGTGAGCCGACCTTTACGGATGCCTCGGGACAGGCCCATGACTGGCGGGCCGACCTCGTCACGGCCCTCGCCAAGCGCCAAAACGCCGACGGCAGTTGGGTCAATGCGGCCGATCGCTTCATGGAAGGAGATCCGAACCTCGTCACGGCCTATGCCCTGCTGGCCTTGGCCTATGCTCGGTCCAAGGCCTGAACTCGCTAGGACACGTGTTCCTGCGCGTTGGCTGTGAGTCTGAAAAAAACGCCGATGCGTGAAGCCCTTACTTGCCCGACTGCTCGATGAACCCCTTCAAAAAGAGGTTTGTCAGCCGTTCGGGCAAGTCCTTCGGCCAGGGGCGGGGCAAGCTCTGCATGACTTCGCGCATCATGCCGGAGAGGACGATCACCTCCAGGGCAAAGTCGTCCGGCCCTCGACCTCCATGGTGAGAAAACTCCGCCAAGATCTTGGCCAGGAGCTCATGGAATCGAAGCTTGCTGCGGTACAGAGGGTCGTTCTCATCACGAGGCCCAAGCCGCTTAGCCTCGATCTTTTGGATCAGGTCCAGGAAATAAAAGTTGCGCTCGAAGTAGTCCACCGCTTGTCGGTTCAGGGCCAGGATCTTGTCGGCCGGGTCGGAGATCCCCGCCAAGCCCTGTTCGAATTGGTCGGTCAGGCAGGTCAACCCCTCGAGAATCAGCGCCTGGTACAGGTCTTCCTTGTCCTTGAAATGAAGGTACAAGGTCCCCTTCGCAACCTTGGCCTTGGCCGCCACGTCCTCCATGCGAACTTCGTGGTAAGGCCGCTCCGAAAAGAGCTGCGCAGCCGACTCGATGATTCTTTGGGCCTTTTTCGGGTCGGCCGTGCGCACTCATCACCTCGCTCAAATCGATCTGTGAAAGCCGGCTTGTGAATTGGGAAGCTCGTGCCCCGTCAACGCTCTGAGACGCGAGCTCTCAAGGGGGAGACAGCCCGCGGATCTTCCTGAGGAATCACGCTTGAGGTGGCAGTGTCCACCCCTCGAAAGCCCCTCTTCAACGATCTTATGCTGGGCGGAGTCCGACGATTGCACCGTGATGGGGCACGAGGAATCGGCCCGCCCGGCCAGCCGCGTCTCCGGCGATTGTAGCAAACGCGTCAACATACGGGGATTTCGAAAAGAGCGACTCCGCCGAGCCCCTCGGTTCAGAAATCGCGCGCCGTTCTCAAGATTTCCGCTTGCCGAGAAGGACCTCTTTGCTAATATTGACTGACCGGTCAGTTCTCGGAAGGTTCTGAGTCGCAAGGAAGCGTTGCAGGTCCGATCGCAGTTCTGCGTGCAACGCCGGTCATCCTCCTGCTGTGTGGACTCCGCCTGCATTTTCCCCCCGATGGAGGCGGAGCCTGCACAACACACAGCCACAAGGTTGATGGGAGCGGCCCAGAGAGGGCGGAGAAGGCTCATTTTGTTGCCGGGATCTCTCCGCGACAGGTTCCTGACGCCGAGATGACGGTTCTCGAGACCGGAGCTCCAAGATGGAGCGGGTGGTCTCGACCTCGTCGAAATCGAAACTTCGGGCGCAAGAGGCGTCCCTGTGGATCGTTGCGCCATCATTTCTTGTCTTGGCGATGGAATGATCTTCGCATTAATGACCGCTTTTGGATTGAGGAGACTCGGTCATGTCGGAGCGTACGGAAGCGACCATGGGGAATGGGCATGCTGCCGAAGCTGTGAGCGGCCCGCCGTCCAACCCTGAGCCGGCTGCTGCGCCGGCGCCGCCCCGGGGAGAACGCGGCAAGAGGCGGATGACGCTTCTGGTGGTCGTTTGCATCGCGGCTGGGCTCTTGGGCTGGCGGGGGCTTCCCTTGATCCATGAGTATTTCTCCCATGTCGAAACGGACGACGCCTACGTCACGGGGCATCCAACCTCGGTAGGCAGCAGAATCACGGACGTCGTTGAGGAAGTCTTGGTCGATGACAACGACTTCGTCGAGAAAGGGGCGTTGCTGGTGCGGCTGGATCGCCAGCCGATCCAGGTTCAGGTCGATCAGAAACGTGCCGAGCTCAAACATGAGCTTTATAAGTTCGACCAGTTGGTCAAAACGCTGGAAAACGACCGAGCGAACCTCGAGCAAGCTCGCGACATGGTGGGCGTAGCGCTCGCGGGGTTGGACGAGGCCTGGAAGGGAATCGAGAGCAAGCAAGATCAGGTGCGTTACCGCATCGCGAGCCTCAAGGCCGCGGCAGCGAACATGCGCTCGGCGCAGGCCGACGTAACTCTGGCCCAGAAGGACTACGAGCGGGTCGACCGGCTAGTGGCCAAGCAGTCCGCGACTCAGGCGGAGCTCGACCAGCGATGGGCGACTCTTCAAGGTGCGCGCGAGAAGCTCAAGGCCTCGGAACAGCAGGTACAGCAAGCCCGGGTGCAGTTGACCCTGGCGCCCGACTACAAGGAGCCGGAGAAGATTCCGGCCGATCTCGAGCGATCCGACACCGAGGTTCGCCGTTCCGTGGCCGCGGGGCAACAGGTTCTCGCGCAGCTTGGCATTCGGTTTGGCAAAGGTCTTGATCCCATGGTCTTCCACCAGGTGGTCAGCGGCTTGATCGCTCGGCCGGCTGGCTGGATCGACCAGATTCCCTCGGTCCGCTCGGCGAAGGCCAAGGTCGACGAGACTCTCGCCAGTCTCGGAGGCCCGTCCTTCGATGCCTCGCGCCCACACGATCATCCTCCGGTCATGAGGGTCCAAAAAGAGCTGGATGAGGCCGAGCTGAGACTGAGCTACACCGAGATCCGGGCTCCGATCTCGGGGTTCCTGAATCGTCGCGCGGTGAACCCTGGGGATCATGTGCAGGCCGGTCAGGCTCTCTTCGCGATCCAGCCGCTAGAGAGTGTTTATATCGTGGCGAATTTCAAGGAGACGCAATTAGCCGATCTGCAGATCGGCCAGCCCGTGGAAATCTACGTGGATGCTTATCCCAAGCGTCCGATGCGCGGTCGCATCAGCGGCTTTGCACCCGCCACCGGCGCGGCGTCGTCACTCTTGCCGCCGGAAAACGCGACGGGGAACTTTGTGAAGGTGGTTCAACGTCTCCCGGTCCGTATTGACCTGGTTGAGCCGAATCCCCGCGATACCCCCCTGTTCGTTGGCATGTCGGTGATTCCCGCAGTGAGCCTTGAGGGGAAGCCGACCGGCCCGGATGCCGGTGAGCGCCTTCGCTCGATCACGCCCCGCGCGACGACGGCGAAGGGGGAGAAAATGGCGCTAGGGGAGATTCGATGATGAGCACGAGCACGGATGCTCAGGCCGATGCGTCTTATAAGCCTCGGTTCAATCCCTGGCTCATCGCGATCACGGTGACGATGGCCACCTTCATGGAGGTTCTCGATACGTCGATCGCCAACGTCGCGCTCCCTCATATGGCCGGCAGTCTCTCGGTCTCGAATGAAGAGAGCACCTGGGTTCTTACGAGCTACCTCGTCGCCAACGCCGTGATTTTACCCCTCTCAGGCTGGCTCTCGGGCGTGCTTGGGCGCAAGCGTTTCTATCTCATCTCGGTTTTCATTTTCACAGTCAGCTCGGCCCTGTGTGGGATGGCCACGAGTATCGAGCAGCTCGTTTTCTTTCGAGTGCTGCAAGGGTTGGGAGGGGGAGGGTTGCAGCCCTCCGAACAGGCGATCCTGATGGATACCTTCCCTCCCTCGAAACGCGGCATGGCCATGGCCGTTTATGGGCTGGCGATTCTTTGCGCGCCGGTATTGGGGCCCACTCTGGGAGGCTTCATCACAGATAACTACAGTTGGCGGTGGATCTTCTACATCAATTTGCCAGTGGGGGTTTTGTCACTGGTTCTTAGCAGTATTGTCGTGGAAGATCCCCCCTACCTCAAGCGGCAGAAAGAAGAGCGTAAGCGGCAGCCGCACAAAGTGGACTTCATCGGATTAGGACTGCTGACGATCGGGTTGGCGTCGCTTGAACTGGTCCTCGACAAGGGGCAGACATTTGACTGGTTCGGGTCGCCGTTCATTGTGCGGATGACGATTTTGGCGGTGACGGCCCTGGTGGGTGCCGTGATTTATGAGCTGCGCCATCCCGACCCCATCGTGAATTTGCGTCTCTTTCAAGATCGCAACTTCGCGGTTTGCGGGGTGGTCGTCTTCTGTGCGTTTGCGGTGCTCTACGGCAGCACGGTGCTCTTGCCGCAGATGCTTCAAACGCTGATGGGCTATTCCGCCATGAACGCCGGCCTGGTCCTCTCTCCGGCGGGACTCGTGACGATGCTCGAAATGCCTCTGATTGGCATTGCGCTCACCAAGGGGGCAGACGCGCGCTGGCTGATCATTCTGGGGCTTTCGACCGTGGGAGTCTCTGCGCTCTGGATGGGAAGCATGAACATCACGATCGCCCCCGGACAGGTCATTTGGCCTCGGAATATCCAGACCATGGGAGCTGCCCTGCTCTGGGTTCCCATCAATACAGCGGCCTACGCTTATCTTACACGAGAGCAGACGAACAATGCCTCCGGCCTGTTCAATCTGATCCGCAACGAAGGCTCAAGCATTGGGGTCGCTCTCACCAACACGTTACTTCAGCGGCGGACGCAATTTCACCACAGCCGGTTGGTGGAGCACCTCGACCGCTATAATCCTGTGGCCATGCAGTGGCTGAGCAATACAGCCGCCGCACGGCAACGCGGCGGTTCAGACCCAGTCCTGGCGCAGAGCCAGGCGATGCGGATGCTCGACGGTGTTGTGAATCAGCAAGCCTCGGCGATGTCGTACCTCGACCTCTTCTGGTTATTTGCCATGCTTTCATTCGCCGTGATTCCGCTGGTCCTCTTCATGAAGAAGTCGGTTTCTGAAGGCGGAGCACTCGCGGCGCACTGATCGAAGAACAGGGTCGTTTCGCGCGAGTAATAGCGTTGGAGTTCGGGACGGAGTCATTCGTTCGCCCCAGGATGGTGCGAGCCCGAGGGAAATCCGCGCTTTGGGAACCCTCTCGTTTCAAGGAGGAAGGAGAGAAGTTCTATGTTCGACAAACGTCACCACATAGGGGCTCAGATCAAGACCCTGGCGTTGGCCTTGGCCATCAGCAGCCCGGGAATTGCGCAAGGGGAGAACCTCGAAGACGCCTGGCAGGCCGCGTTCAGCGTAAACCAGAACCTCGAAGCGGCGCGGCGAACTACGGCCGCAGCCGGCTTCGATTTAGCGGCGGCCAAGGCCGAAAGGTCTCCTCAATTGTTCACGTATAACGCTCCGTCGTTCTTGACAAACTCGGTTTCCGTGGCCTCGGCTTCGACGAGTGGGGGAGCCACAACGCAGCAGAAGCCGTCGTCGTCTCAGCGGGAATTCGTGATCTCGGCCTCTGGGGTCCAGATGCCGCTCTACACGGGGGGCCGGCTCCGCAACACCATCGAAGCCAATAAAGCAACCGTGAACTCAGCCAGGGCCGATGAACTGAGCACGGTGCTCGATCTCAAACTCGACGTGGCGCGTGCCTACGTCGGCGTACTGCGATCAAATCGCTCATTGACGGTGGCCAGGAGCAGCGTTCGGAGCCTGACGGCTCAAGCTCGAGATACCGCAAACCTTGTCCGGCAGGGAAGAGGCATCCGCAATGACCTGCTAGCCGCCCAGGTCGCTCGGGCCAACGCCCAGCAACGCGAAATCCGCGCTCAAACCGAGCTCAGTAACGCCTGGGCGGCCTATAACCGCTACCTTGGCCGGCCGCTGGGCACGGTTGTACCCCTGACGGAAATGGCCGTGGAACCGCAGCTTCCCAAACAGGCTAATCTGCCTGAAGCAATCCCCGATGAGCCAGGGGAACTCGTGGACGTCAAACCGGTGGTTGCGGACGAGGCCTTGATCCAATCGTTGATCGAGCGTGCCGTACATAATCGTTCGGAACTCTCCTCACTGGTGGAGCAGGCGCGGTCCTATGACAGGCAGGCCAAGGCGGAGCGGTCGCGAACGAAACCTCAGGTCTCCTTTTATATGACAAACCTCTACCAGAACGCCCACTTCTTGCCTTCACAGGCTGACACTGGGGCGGCGACATTCCTGGTCAATTGGACGTTCTTCGACGGTGGTCACGCTCGTAAGCGTTCCATGGCTTTGGTGCAACGAGGAGCGGCCCAAATGCACCAGCGTAACGAACTTGCCTCGAACATCGCTTTGCAAGTCCGCTCCTCCTGGATGACATCTCAAGAAACCCAGCGCCGCATTCCCGTCACGCTCGCCGCCACGATTCAAGCGGAAGAGAACCTCAAGGTGGCCCGCAACCGCTATCTCGAGCAACGCGGCACCAACACCGAGGTCATCGATGCCGAGAACGCTCGCGTTCAAAGTTACGACAACCACTACAACGCTCTCTACGATGCTCTCCTCGCAGACTTCCAGCTTCGTCGCGCTGTGGGGGAACTTTAATGAATGATGGATCCCAGGGGGATCTGTCATTCGCGGTGACTGTCGAGAAATCGCTCGAACGAGCGGAGGTCAAGAGGCAAAAGATCCCGGCAAAGACTTATGTGGATAGCCTCGAAGGAAGTCAAATCCGTCTCGACTTACGTCAAGGGGCCACCATATTTCTTCGGTGGTTGGCGGCGGGCGCAGACCTGGACGTTGCGTTGGCGTAAGGCATGGCCAAGAATGGATGCTGAGGGATGGCGCGGCTGGTCGGAGACCGCGACCAAGGTGCTCCCCGAGCGCAGCGGTTGTTCAACGTGCGTGGCTTCGGCGTGGAAGCCGTACGGATTTGTGGGTGAACTGCCTGTTCCTATGCGGTACAGCTTAGTGAGGCGGACAGCCGGGATGAGTCCCCTGCAGGGGGGTCGGAATGGAATGGCCAGCGTGGATGAATCCCGTTCGAACGCGGATGCGCCGTTGGGCTTCCCATCTACCCGACGAGTTGGTGATTCTCTCCATCCTGCTATTCGGGCTGCTTTTGGTGTGTTCGCTTATGGCGGCGATCACTGTAGTCCTCATGCAGTTCTTACGTCTGGCGGGGGATAATGAGAACTGGATCCTTGTGATTCAGGGAATCATCTTAGCACTGGGTATTGTATTGGCCCTTCCCATGATGATTCTCTTTGCATGCCTTGTTGGGCTATTGGAGGAACTCGTAGGCACACAATGCCCAGGTTGTCGCCAGAGGGATTTGGAATGGCAGAGCGGCTGTTGGAAGTATGGTGATCCGCCTGACTACCATTACTTTGCGTGCGCGAGTTGCGGGGCAAGATTCCGGCAGCTTTACGGAGGACAGAAGGTGCTCTCGGAACTGGAAAGGCTCGACCTGCCACCCGTGGCCTGCGAGATCAGCGGAAAATGAAAGAAAGACAAAGTAACTGATTAGGATGGAAAATCTCGATGGGAAGCGGCATCACGTGGTCGTCAACCCGAGCAAGGCAGGATGGAGCATGGCGCGCGTCAAGACGGCCTTCTCATACCATGTTATGTGACGGTGATATCGCTTCCCTCTCGGCTGTTTCGCCCCCCTCTCAAGAGGGTGATTTCGCGAAGTCAGTGACTTGATGAAGCCGAATTATGGCGTCGGACCCGAATGTGGCGGATAAACATTGACGAGTCTGGGCAGAGCTCCAATGGCCTCTCCGAAGGCCACTGGGGAAACCTTCGGAAATCATATGTAGGGAGAGGTAATCCAACTCCGAAATGAACCGGAGGCGTATGAGATCATCGTCCATGGCGCCGTCCTCGGACTGGATACGCAATATAGACCATCGCTGCCGGAAGGGATTTTGCGTCGAGATACCGTTACGCATCCCTCGGCGATAGGCGATCGATCCCGTCGGGCAGGTTCATGGCCGGGAAGATCCGATGCCGACGCGGATTCTCGGATTGGACGTGAGCCAGGAGGATTAGTCGTCGTTCGGGTTGGGCCGGAGCTCGCGTTCGATGCGGAAACGCATCTGGCCGAGTTCGTCACCAACGTATTCCCCGTGAGGCCAGGGCCAATTGACGGGGTCGTTGTGGAAGCGCGGGATGATATGCCAGTGGCCGTGATCGACAGTTTGGCCGGCGGCTTGGCCGTTGTTGATGATGACGTTGAAGCCGTCAGCGCCCGTCGCGGCCTGGATGGCGCGGCAGAGGCGAGGGAGGAGCGAGCCGATGTGCGAGGCGATAGGTTCGGGCAATTCGACGAGATGAGGATGGTGATGCTTGGGGACGAGCAGGACGTGTCCCTGATTCACCGGATGGATGTCGAGGAAAGCGATAGCGTCGTTGGTCTCGAACACCTTGGCCGAGGGGATCTCACCACGGACGATCTTGCAGAAGATGCAGGAAGGCTCGTGAGCATGAGTGGTCATGAAGATGCGTTCCCTTCCAACCAAGGTCGACGTTCAAACAAAAAAGAAGAGGGTTGACCCCCGATGGAAGCCACGGGGTCAACCCTCTTGGTGTTTGACCGACGCTCAGGAGCCGCTGGAGACAACGGCGGGACGGGTCGGGGCCTTGATCTGCTCGTTCTCGCCCAGCAGGCTGATGACGGCCATGGGAGCGGCGTCCCCTTGGCGAACCTTGGCGAGCTTGTAGATGCGGGTGTATCCCCCCGAACGTCCCTTGAAGCGCGGGCCGATCTCCTTGAAGAGGGAGAAGGCCACGTCTTTCTTGGTGACGACGGCGAGAACGCGACGGAAGTTATTCAGGTTCCATCCGTCCTTGGCCAGGGTGATCAGCTTCTCGGCGAAGGGCTGAACCTCTTTGGCCTTGGCGAGCGTGGTTTCGATCCGGCCGTGCTCGAACAGCGAGGTGGCCAGGTTACGCAAGAGCATCCGCCGGTGCGATGGAGATCGCTTGAACTTCCGGCCGGCTTTTAGGTGTCGCATGGTATTGGCTGTTGGCTAGTAGAAACCAAGGGTGTTGAGGCCCCTGGTGAAGTTGTTTCTTGAGCACCGAGGGGCACCCATGCCATGTCGCCGGGTCAACGTGCGGGAGGTACCGGCCCGTCCCTTGGTGAGATCGAGGCCGGTCACGGACCGCAGGGCCGCAAGCGACGTTGAAAAGACGGTTAGACTCCCGGTCGGCTGGGGAAGTCCATGCCGAGGTCGAGGCCGATCTCGTGGAGCTTGGCCCGAACCTCTTTGAGGGTCGTTTCACCGAAGTTCCGAACGGTGAGGAGCTGGTCCTCGGACCGGCTCACGAGGTGGCGAACGGTGGTGATCCCTTCGCTCTCAAGACAGTTGGTGGCGCGAACCGAAAGCTCGAGTTCGGCGAGGCTCATGTCGAGCTTGCGCTCGAGTTCGGCGTCGACCGGTTCAGAGCGATGTCCGTCCTGGCCGACCGCATCAGACGGCAGGCCCGGGCCGGGCTCGTAGTACTGAACGAATGGGTTCAAGTGTTTGCGAAGGATCTTGGCCGCTTCCACCAGCGACATCTCAGGGCCGAGCGTGCCGGTGGTCCAGATCCGCAAGACCAGCTTGTCGTAGTTCGTTCGCTGACCGACGCGGGTATTCTCAACGCGGTACTCGACGCGGATGACCGGGCTGTAGATCGCGTCGATCGGGATCGCGCCCACCTCAAGATCATCGGTATGACCTTCGGAGGCGGGGCGGTAGCCGCGCCCGTTCTCGACGGTCATTTCCAGGACGAACGGGACGTCATCCGTCAAGGTGCAGAGGATGTGGTCCGGATTGATGATTTCGATCGACTCGTCGTGAAGGATGTCGGCGGCGGTGACAACACCTCGGCGATCGCGTTCGATGCGAATGGTCCGGTTCTGCTCCGAGTGGTTCTTGACGACCAGGCCCTTGAGGTTCAAGACGAGGTCGGTGATGTCCTCGACCATGCCGGGGATTGACGAGAACTCGTGCTGGACCCCTTGAATCTTGATCTTGGTGACCGCGCTCCCCTCCAAGCTCGACAGGAGGATGCGCCGCAAGCTGTTGCCGACCGTGTGGCCGAAACCACGTTCGAAGGGCTCGACGTGGAATTCCCCGTACGTGTCGGTGAGTTTTTCTCGGTTGCAGACGACCCGGCTCGGAAGTTCGAGGCCACGCCAACGGATGCGCATCGCACTCTCCAAATAAGCTTAGCGACCAGCTTTCGGCGATCGGTCCGAAGCGAACCGGTTCGGTGAACCCCCCGCGTCCCCGGCGGGGGGCGGGTCGCCGCCTGAATTCGGTCTCAGCGGCTCAACAATTCGACGATCAACTGCGGGGTGACCGGCAACGAAATATCCTGAGTGCCGGGCAAGCGTGAGACGCGTCCCTCGGGGGGCTCGGTGCTCGTGCGGTCGAGCCATTCGGGAACGGCGGGCATCCCCTCGGCGGTCAGACTCGTGGCGGCGAGCTTGCGCGAATGCTCGCGATCCTTGACCTGGATCTGGTCGCCAGGACGAACGAGGTAGCTGGGGATGTCGAGCTTGCGGCCGTTGACCGTGATGTGGCCGTGCGTGATCATCTGCCGAGCTTGGGGGCGGCTGGTCGCGAAGCCGAGCCGGGTGACGACGTTGTCGAGACGCCGTTCGAGCAGGGTCATCAGCGCGTCGCCGGTATTGCCGGGACGGCGGCCGGCCAGTTCAAAGTACTTGCGGAACTGGCGTTCGAAGATGCCGTAGTACCGCTTGACCTTCTGCTTTTCACGGAGGCGGACCGAGTATTCGCTCGCTTTGCCGCGGCGAAACTGGTGCATGCCCGGAACCCCTTCGCGGCGGTCGACGGCGCATTTCGGGGTGTCGCAGCGGGTCCCCTTCAAGAACAACTTCATGCCTTCACGACGGCAGAGCCGGCAAACCGGCCCGATGTGGCGTCCCATGGTATTCCAGCAATCCTTCGGTACTGTCGGGTTGAGTTAGGCCGAGTATTCCATTCCCGAAGCAGAACGACCCTGAGGGAATGGGGTCCTCGGTGACTGGCATTCAACACGCCGGGGTGGTCCAAGGGCTTCGGCAACCCGAATTCCGGTTCACCCGTAGATCCGGCGAGATCTTACATCGTCGTTTATGAGAATGCGCGGTGGGCCACCGAGACGATCGTCTCGGTGAGCTCCGCTCAAACGCGCCGCTTCTTCGGAGGGCGGCAGCCGTTGTGCGGCAGCGGGGTGACGTCTTCGATGGCTTTGATCGAGAGGCCGGACGCCTGGAGTGCCGTGATGGCACTTTCACGCCCTGAGCCGGGGCCCTTGACTTTGACTTCGACTTCTTTGACACCGTACTTGGTGGCAGTTGCCGCGGCGGTCTCGGCTGCCCGTTGTGCGGCGAAGGGGGTGCTCTTACGACTCCCCTTGAAGCCGACGGTTCCGGACGAGGCCCAGCACAACGCGTCGCCGTTGGGGTCGGTGATCGTGACCGTCGTGTTGTTGAACGTCGCTTTGATATGCACGACCGCCCGGCTGACGTTGCGTCGTGTCTTACGCTTCTTGGCCTTGGCCACGGGTCCGTTGCTCCCTGGTCGGTCCTCGGGAAAAGAGAAGACGACAAAAAATTCGTGAGTAACTCATCCCCAAGGAGATTGGGGATGACGCATTCTTCGGAACGAATCTCCGAAGAGGTGATCCGCGAACCACCCCCAGGAGAACCCGGGCGTGGGCAACCACCATACGGAAGACCGGCGGCCCACGCCACCAGCGCGGGCCGCAACGTCTCGCGAGGAGCGAGACTTATCGCATTTCCTTGACACCCTTCTTACCGGCGACCGTCTTGCGCGGTCCCTTGCGGGTGCGGGCGTTCGTGCGGGTCCGCTGGCCGTGCACGGGCAGACCTTTGCGGTGCCGCAAGCCACGGTAGCAGCCAATGTCGCGAAGCCGGGCGATGCTCTGCTGTACTTGACGGCGGAGCTGCCCTTCCACGACGTATTCGTTATCAAGCAACGAGGCGAGCTTCGCCAGCTCGTCCTCAGTGAGGTCGCGAGCGCGTTTATCAGGACTGATCCCGGTCCGTTCGCACAATTGCTCGGCGAGGAACGGCCCGATCCCGTAAATGTAGCGCAGCGAAATCACCGTGCGCTTATCGTTGGGGATGTCGACACCGAGAATACGAGGCATCCGTCCAATCTCCGTGAGGCAAAGGCGTGGCTTGGGTCGTTCGCTGACAACCGAGGATGGATTGATTGATAGTCGGGGGCGAGGCCTTAGCCTTGCCGCTGCTTGTGACGAGGATTCTCGCAGATCACGTAGACCTTGCCCCGGCGGCGGACGATCTTACAGTGTTCGCAAATCCGCTTGACGCTGGATCGGATCTTCATCGGACTCCTGACCTTATGTTCCCAGCTTCGCGAGGCCGAAACCCCGAGGCGGCCCAAGCCTTCGGGATGCCCCGTCGTCGTCCCTTCCAGTCTTGGGCCGAATTGGGCCACTATACCCATCACCTTAAGGCCCCGCAAGAGCGGAATCTTCAAGGTTAACAAACCTGATCCAAGGCATGCCAGAGGACCAGTTCCTTCCCCGACTCCGGGAGCCGGCGAACGGTAACGGCCCTTCGCGTGGAAAAAGCTGGCTAGCGTCTGGCCTGCGATATCCAGCTTGCTGCAATCATTGATCTCAAAAAGGGGGGGCTTCCGCTCCCAGACTTGCCGGGAGGTTCGAGTCCCACGCGGGGCTTCGGGATGTTTAGGTTCCCTTCTCCGCGATTTCTGGAGGATCGTGCCGAGCTCAATCCTCCAGGTGAGTAAGGACCCGAGGTCCGTCTGGGGTCATCGCCACGGTGTGTTCGAAGTGGGCACTCGGGGCGCGATCCTTGGTTTCGACGGTCCAGCCGTCGTCCATGGTTCGCACATCCTTGGTCCCCAGCGCGACCATCGGCTCAATCGCCAAAACGATGCCTGGCTCGAGCCGGATGTCATTCTTGCGGAGCGCCTTGCTCACGAAGTTCGGCACCTGCGGCTCTTCGTGCATCGCCTGGCCGATGCCGTGCCCCACGAACTTCTCGATCACGTACATCCCTTGGCTCTTGACGTACTTCTCCATCAGGCCGGCGACTTCCGACCAGTACTTGCACCGAGCCATGGCACGGATTGCGAGGTCGAGAGTCTCGGACGTGACGTCAAGAAGCTTCTGGGTCGCGGGCTCGATCTGACCGATGGCCAAGGTGATGGCCGAGTCGCCACACCAGCCGTTGAGCTTGCAGCCGGTGTCGATCGAGACGATATCCCCTTCGCGGAGCGGTCGACGGTTGGGAATTCCGTGTACGACCTGCTCGTTCACGCTGGAGCAAATGACCGCGGGGAACGGCGGTTTCCCTTTGACCGAGCTAGGATAGCCACGGAACAGAGGGATCGCGCCGTGTTCACGGAAGATGGCGTCAACGGCCTCATCCAATTCGGCCGTGGTGACACCGGGGACGGCAAGCGTCTTCACCCGGTCGAGGGCCTTGGCTACTAGTCTCCCCGCCTCCCGCATCAGTGCGATTTCACGGGGACTTTTCAGCTTGAGCACGGTACGCGTCTCGTTTCTTGCCGGGGGCTGCGGTCCTCTGGGCGTATGACCGTGCTCCGGGCCCTGGAACCACCTCATCTTATCACCTCTTACTCACGAGGCCACCGTAGTTCCTCATGATCAAGTGGCTGTCAATCTTCTGAACCAAGTCGAGACAGACGCTGATCACGATCAAGAGCCCCGTTCCCCCCATGAACGAGGCAATCGTGTAGTCGGCGGACGAGCCGCTCAACAACGCGTTCTGCACGATTGAGGGAATCACGGCCACCAGGCTCAAGAACGCAGCACCCACATAGGTGATGCGGAGCATGACCTTCTCAAGGTAGTCGGCCGTGCGGCGTCCGGGGCGGTAGCCCGGGATGAAGCTGCCGTAATCCTTGAGGTTCTCAGCCATATCCTTGGGGTTGAACGTGATCGCCGTCCAGAAGTAGCAGAAGAAGTAGATTAGGATGATGTAAAAGAGTGTGTAAGCGTAGCTTTGTTTCTGGAAGGCGTCGGCCGACTCCTGGACGAAGTTGCCAACGGCCGACCAGATGTTCCAGGAATCCGTCCGCCAACTCGCGGTGGCCCGTGCCAATCCGTTGAGGATGAACGACGGGAAGATGAGCAAGCTGGAAGCGAAGATGATCGGCATGACGCCGGCCTGGTTCACCTTCAACGGCAGATACTGACGCGTGCCGCCGAAGACTCGCCGACCTCGCACGTGTTTGGCCGATTGGGTGGGGATTCGCCGCTGGCTCTCGGTGATGGCGATCACACCCACGACGACCGCGATGAATAGGGCCGCCAAGATCACGAGAGTCGTGATCGGATACTTGCCCCCTTCCGCCGTCAGTCGAGGCGTGGCGTTCAGCCAGAGTTCACGCAAAGCCAGGGGGACGCGCGACAGAATGCCAGCCATGATCAAGAGGCTGATTCCGTTGCCGATCCCGTATTCGTCGATCTGCTCGCCGATCCACATCAAGAAGATGGTTCCGGCGGTCATAATACAGACGCAGACTAACCCATCCCAGAAATTCTGGTGCTCTGGTAAGACGACTCCCATCTGGGGACTCATCATATATTGCACCCAGAATGCGCTTTGTATCGCGCATAATATCACGGTAGCGTAGCGTGTATATTCGTTGATCTTTTTCCGGCCGCTCTCTCCTTCTTTCATCATCGCCTCGAGCGAGGGGATGACGCTTCCCAAGAGCTGGAAAATGATCGACGCGGAGATGTAGGGCATGATGCCCAGTCCGAAGATCGTGCTCATGCCGATCGACGTACCGCCGAACATGGCGACGGTCCCGAAGACCTTGCCCGTGGCGCTCGTGCTCAACTGCTCCTGCCAATTCTTGAGCTGCTCTTGGTTGACGATTGGCAGAGGGACGTAGAACCCGATCCGATAGATGGCCAGGAACATGGCCGTCATCAGGATCTTACGTTGGAGCTCGGGCACCTTGAACAGGATCGTGAAAAGCTTATTCACGTCGGGACGCCTCCTTGGCGGCACTGGGCAAGAAGCCTAAGGCAGCAGACAGAACGAACGAGTGGTACGGAAGGAAGAAGTGAAGGATCGCTCACTGCCTGCTGCCGACGCACCCTTTATTGGACAACGACGACGTGTCCGCCCGCCGCGGTAATTTTGGCGACGGCCGACTCGCTGAATTTGGTGGCATGCACGGTGAAAGCCTTGGTGATTTCGCCGTCGCCGAGGATCTTGATTCCGTCGTCGTGGCGACCCTTGACCAGGCCTCGGGCGCGAAGGGCCGTCTCATCGATCACGGCGCCGGCTTCGTAGCAGGCGTCGAGGGACGAGAGGTTGACGATCGCGAAGTCTTTCTTGAAGGCGCCGTTGAAGAAGCCACGCTTGGGAACGCGGCGGGCCAAGGGCATCTGACCCCCTTCAGAGAGGGAGTTCTGCTTGAAGCCCTGACGGGACGAGTGTCCCTTGTGCCCCTTGCTCGAGGTCTTCCCGTGCCCGGAGCCGATACCGCGGCCGACGCGTTTGCGCTTCTTGCGCTTGGTTATGCCTTGATGGACGTCATGTAATTGCATTAGAGAGCCACTCCCCGGAGGCGAGCAATCTCGTCCTTCGTCCGAAGTTGGGTCAGGGCGTTGATGGCCGCCTTGACCAGGTTGAGCTTGTTGGTTGAGCCGTAGCTCTTGGTCAAAATGTCGGTGACGCCGGCGGCCTGGACAACGGCGCGGACGGCACCTCCGGCGATCACACCAGTACCCGGGCTGGCCGGGAGCATCACAACGCGAGCCGCGCCAAACTTGCCGATCACGCGGTGCGGGATGGTGCCTCCCTTGAGGTTCACCCGATTCATCTGCTTGTGGGCATCCTTGACGCCCTTCTCAACGGCGGGGGGAACTTCGTTGGCTTTGCCATAGCCCCAGGCCACCTGGCCTCGGCCATTGCCGACAACCACGAGGGCGTTGAAGCTGAAACGGCGGCCACCCTTGACCACCGCGGCGCAACGACGGATGGCGACGACGCTTTCCGACCATTCCCCACGTTCACGACTATCGCTCGACATGGCGGGCTCCTTTTAGAATTGCAGACCCGCCTCGCGGGCGGCGTCGGCCAGGGCCTGAACCCGGCCATGATATTTGTAGCTTCGGCGGTCGAAACAAATCTTGTCAATACCGGCCTTCTTGGCCCGTTCAGCAACCTTGCGACCTACGATGGTGGCCGCCGCCTTGTTGCCGCCGTAAGCTTGCTCGGCTTTGACCTCGGCGTCGAGCGTGCTGGCCGAGGCCAGAGTCGTGCCGTTAGCGTCGTTGATCACTTGAGCGTAGATATGCTTGGAGCTGCGGAAGATGGCCAAACGGGGTCGTTCCGCGGTTCCGGAGAGCTTCTTGCGGACGTGACGTTGTCGTCTCAGTCGCCGCACTTCGACAAGTTTGCGCTGGTTCACCGAAGGATCCTCTGCTGGGGGTTCCGGGGCGACCGATGCCAACCGGGCGCCCAGCCCTTGTGTTTGGTTCGTTGCCGATTTCGTGACGAAGATAAAAACCTGAACCGCCTCATGCGGTCAGGCCGAGGCCGCGAGCGATTACTTCGAGCCGAAGGCCTTACCGGCCTTACGACGAACGACCTCACCCTCGTAGCGAATCCCCTTGCCTTTGTAAGGTTCCGGGGGACGAACTTTGCGAACGACAGCGGCGAACTGACCGACCGCCTGCTTATCGGCACCGGTGATGGTGATGTGAGTCGGGTCGGGAACGACGACGGTCACACCGGTCGGCGCTTCGAGGACGATCTGGTTGGCGAAGCCCACCTGAAGGGCCACGGTATTGGCCTTCTTCAGTTGCGCCTGGTAACCGACGCCGACGATTTCGAGCTTCTTGGTGTAGCCGTTCGTGACCCCTTCGACCATGTTGGCGATGAGGCTGCGGGTAAGACCGTGAAGGGCGCGGCTTTCGCGCTCATCGTCTCCACGAGTGACCAGCACCTGCTTCCCCGCTTCGTCGAAGTTGACCCCGATCTCACGGCGATGCGTAAACGACAGCTTGCCCTTGGGGCCTTCGATGTTGATCGTCGAGTCGGCGATCGACACTTTCACGTTGGCCGGTACGACAACCGGCTTGCGTCCGATACGGGACATGGAACCATTATCCTCTCGCTTGGGGCACCCACGGGGTCTGACCGCCCTCACCGCGCTTCGAGAAGTCCGCTCATTCCTGAGAGCCGGACCTCGTTTCGTTTGAGTTCAGACGCGGGAAGAGATCGTCAGGGCGGATTCTTCAGAGCCCCGCAATTTCGGAAGAGGGCGGACGATACGCCTCTCGTCTTAGTGGATCAGGGCGAGGATTTCCCCGCCGACCTTCTCGGCACGAGCACGGCGGTCGCTGATCACGCCCTTGGGGGTGCTGAGGATCTGGATCCCCATGCCGCCAAGGATCGGTTTGAGATCCTTGTAGCCGCGGTAGACCCGGCAGCCGGGCTTGCTCACCCGATCGATACGGGTGATGAGCCGCTCACCATTGGGGCCGTACTTCATGTGCAGACGCAGGGTTTTTACGGGGACCGTGTCGACTTCTTCGAAGTCCCAAATAAACCCTTCGTCCTTGAGGACTTGGGCGAGTCCACGGCGGATGTTCGAGGTGGGCAGGTCCACCAGCGGACGCTCGATCCGGACGGCATTGCGGATCCGGGTGAGCATGTCGGCGATCGGGTCGGTCATCATGGCAGGGGCAGTTCCCGTCAACCGTCGCGGGTAACGCACCTGGATCCGGCAAGACAGAAGTCCGGAGCAGGCAGCATCGGCGCGGCGGGGGTTTCCGTCAGTCGCGGCCAAACCAACAGGGGAAGCGCATCGCCTCGCGTTGAGGGAAGCATCCTTCCTGCGGAAGCCGTGGTTATTTTACCAGCTAGCTTTCTTGACGCCCGGAATCAGACCGCGGGTGGCCAGGTTCCGGAAGCAGATCCGGCAGATACCGAACTTGCGGTAAACTGCGCGGGGACGTCCGCAGAGCTTGCAGCGGTTGCGGTGTTGCACCGCGAACTTGCGAGGCGTCTGCGACTTGATCATCTGGGCTTTGGTCGACATCTCTAGTTCACCGTGACCTAAAACCTGAAAAAAGGGGGAGCCGTCGCACTCATTGCAGAAGAGTCATCCCCGAGGGAACGTTCCAGTCTACCCGGGCGTCCCGTTTTGCTCAACGCTTCTGGGGTTGCCGATAGGGCATTCCGAAGGAGCGGAGGAGTTCACGGGCCTGGTCGTCATTGGCGTTACGCGTGACGATCGTGATATCCATGCCTTGGGTGTGCTGAAGGCGGTCGGCGTCGATTTCGGGGAAAACGACCTGTTCCGCGAGGCCCAGCGTGTAGTTGCCGTGACCGTCGAAGCTGTTCGGGTTGACGCCGCGGAAGTCACGAATACGAGGCAGGGCGACCGAGATGAGCCGGTCGAGGAACTCGTACATCCGGCGGCCGCGGAGGGTGACCTTGCAGCCGATTTCGTTGCCTTCACGGAGGCGGAATCCGGCGACCGAGGTCTTGGCCTTGGTGATCTGCGGCTTCTGGCCGCTGATCCGGCTTAGGCTGTCGACGGCCACTTCCATGAGCGCCTTGTCCTGGGTGGCCCGGCCGACGCCCATGTTGATGACGATCTTCTCCAGCTTGGGGATCGCCATCTTGTTTTTGAGGTTGAACTTGGTGGCCATCGCCGGCGCGATGGTCGTCGTGTACTGGTCGTGCAGGCGAGCCATTCCAGTCGTCCTTACAATCAATCGCTATGGCACTCGAAAATCCAAGAGGCTCCCAGACTCGTCGTGCCGGCCGTATTGGGGAAGCGGAAGGCCGGGACAGCCGGCCCTACGATATCGGTCTGGGAGGAACGATCGTTTTCAAGTCCCTTACTTCTTCGTGGCGTGAGCTGGCTTGACCGGGCCGACGTTGCCGAGGCTGGTCGAGCACTTCTTGCAGAAGCGCTGCTTCTGGCCGGTTTCGGCGAAGCGATGGCCGATGCGAACGCCGCGCTTGCAGCTTGGGCAGAAGAGGAGGACGTTTGAAGCGTCGATCGGCATCTCCTTGGAGAGCCGGCCCCCCTGTTGGTTCTTGGCGCTGGGCTTCAGGTGTTTGAAGACCCGGTTGACACCTTCGACAACGATCTTGTTCTTCTCGGGGAGGACGCGGAGCACCTTGGCGATCCGCCGCTGCTCGGGCGTTCCCTTATCGTCGCCGGTGATCACCTCGACCTGGTCGTCTTTGCGAATATACATGGTCGACTCGTTAAATAGTGGCGCGCGAGGTTCCGTTTGGCTCAGACCACTTCGGCGGCCAGGCTGATGATCTTCATGAACTGGCGATCGCGAAGCTCGCGGGCGATCGCACCGAAGATGCGCGTGCCGCGGGGGTTCTTCTCGTTGTCGATGAGGACGACGGCGTTGCGGTCGAACTTGACGTAAGAGCCGTCGGGGCGTCGGGTCGAATTGCGAACGCGGACAACCACGCAGCGCACGACATCCCCGGCCTTGACGTCGCCGCCTGGGGAAGCCTTCTTTACGCTGGCGATGATCACATCGCCCAGACCGGCGGTCCGGCGCTTGTACCGCGATGCGCTACCCCCGAGGACCTTGAAGCACATGACTTCTTTGGCCCCGGTGTTGTCGGCCACGTCGAGCCGAGTCTGCATCTGGATCATGGCACACTACCTGGCGGATGCCCGCGATAACGCATGAAAGGGTGGGCACCGCCCACCGTGTTGTATGAAGACCATGAGGTGGGACAACCCACCTCACAAGGTCCGACCACAAGAAAAAGAGCGAGACTCAGGAGGGAGACTTGGCGGTCTCACCTTCACCGGCGAGGGCCTGCTGGGCACCGGGCCGCACGATGCGAACGACGCGCCACCGCTTCATCTTGGAGAGGGGTCGAGTCTCCATGATCTCGACCACATCCCCCAAGTGCGACTGATTCGTCTCGTCATGCGCGTGGCAGACGGTGCGGCGCTTGAGGAGCTTGCCGTACTTGGGGTGCGGGAAGAGAGTTTCGATCTCGACCCGGCGGGTCTTGTTCATTTTATCGGAGGTGACGTACCCGATTTCCGTCTTGCGCCGGCGTCGGGCCGGTGCGGCGGCATTCGGGCTAGGAGTCGTTGAGCTCATCGCGGGTTACCGGTTCCGGTCTAGGTTTGAGTCGAAGAATTAGGGGGTTGAGGTCGTGGCGGATCGTGCGTGCTCGATCTCGCGAAGCCGGAGGATGGTCTTAATCCGGGCGATCTCGCGCTTGGCCTTGATGATCTCGCTCGGGGCCTCGAGCCGCTCAGTCTCGCTCTGGAGCCGGAGCCGGAACAGGTTCTGCTGCGTCTCCTTGAGAAGCAGCTCCAACTGCTCGTCGGTCTGTTCGCGGAGTTCGGCGGGCTTGCTCATGGGATCGAACCTCGTGTCCGGGCGGCATCGGCACGGCCGGGCAATCGAAAGCTATCGAAGAGAACTGGTTACAGGGTCGGCCGCCGCGTCACGAAGCGGCAGTGCACGGGCATCTTGTGGGCCACGCGAGCCAGAGAGGCTCGGGCCACTTCTTCGCTGACGCCGCCGATCTCATAGAGGATCGTGCCGGGCTTGACGACGGCTGCCCAGTATTCGACTTCCCCTTTACCTTTACCCATGCGGGTTTCCGCCGGGATCGAGGTCACGCTCTTGTGAGGGAAGATTCGGATAAAGAGCTTGCCGCCACCTTTGACCGACTGGCTGGCCACGACGCGGCCCGCTTCGATCGTCGCCGCGCTGATTTTGCCCGGCTCGAGCGATTGGAGGCCAAATTCGCCAAAGGCGACGTAATTGCCGCGAGTGGCGTTACCTCTTACGCGGCCTTTTTGGCTTTTTCGGTACTTGACCCGCTTGGGCATCATGGGCATCGGTGCCGCCCTCCGTCTTCAGGTAATCGCCTTGGTTGACCCACACTTTGATTCCGATGTGGCCCTGCGCCGTCTTTGCTTCGGCGAAGCCGTAATCGATTTTCGCTCGCAGCGTGCTGAGCGGGATGGAGCCGAGATTCGCGGACTCGGTCCGCGACATTTCCGAACCGCCGAGGCGGCCGGCCAATTGAATCTTGACTCCTCGGGCCCCACCGTCCATGGTCTGCTCGAGGGCACGCTTCATGGTACGACGGAAGCTCGAACGCTTCTGGAGCTGCTCGGCGATGTCTTCGCTGATGAGCTGAGCGTCGATCTCAGGGCGGTTGACTTCGACGATCTTGACCTCGATGCGGCGGCCGGTCAGCTCTTGGAGTTCATCCTTGAGCCGGTCGACTTCGGCCCCTTTGCGGCCGATGATGATGCCCGGGCGTGCCGTGGAGAGGAAGACGGTGACAGCGTCACGCGTCCGTTCGATCTCGATCTTGGGAATGCCAGCGTAGCTGTACTTCCCTTTGATAAATTTACGGATCTTGAAATCTTCGACCAAGAGGTCGCTGAATTCGTGCTTGGAGGCGTACCAGCGGCTCCGCCAGTCCTCCATGATCCCGACGCGGAACCCGGTCGGTCGCACCTTTTGGCCCATGGGTCTGCGTCCTTTGGGTTAATCTTGGTCCTGGACGGTTTCGTCGCTGGTTACGGCAGCCAGGTCGGTGAGACCGATCTGGATATGGGCGCTGCGCCTCCGGATCATGTAGGCCATACCTCGCGCCCGGGGCATCAGCCGCTTGAACATCGGGCCGCCGTCGCCTCGCGCATCGACAATGACCAGGTCACCGACATTGCGGATCCCGCGGTCCTCGGCGTTCGCCATGGCGCTTTTGAGCACCTGTTCGATCATTCTCGCCCCACGATGGGGCATGTACTTCAAAATATCCATGGCGTCGTCGGCATATTTGCCACGAACCAGGTCGAGGATCGGCCGGAGCTTGCGCACCGAGATCCGGGCAAAGCGATGCTTGGCGATGTATTCGGTGGAAGCACTCATAACCGGTTTCCCACGCGGTCTGCCGTCAAGTCGGAACTGGCCTTCCGGACGGTGCGGCCTTCAAAAGCGACTTATTTGCGGCCGGCCTTGGTAGCCTTGCCGCCGTGGCCCCGGAACGTCCGGGTCGGAGCGAATTCGCCGAGCTTATGCCCGACCATGTCTTCGGTGACATAGAGCTTGATGAAGTTTCGCCCGTTATGGATGGCGAAGTTCTTGCCGATGAACTCAGGCACAATCGTGCAGGCGCGTGCCCACGTCTTGATCGGCTCGCGATTCCCAGTCGCGTCGGCCCGATACACCTTCTCGAGCAGCCGCTCGACAACGTACGGACCCTTTTTGAGCGAACGTCCCATAAGATTTCAGGTCCCGGACCCTTCGGGGTCGAAAGCGTGACGCACGGGGCGAATTTCGTTCGGTTCCCGTCGGCTTGTTCGAGGCGGAATCGGGTTGACTCCGTTCTCTCTTCCTCATCAGACGGCGAGGCCGGCCGTCGTTTTTCGGCACGACGGCCGGCCCATAGGGGCGTGATACGACACGGCGTGTCGATCAGAGCTTCAACTGGCCGTACCGAACGCTGCGGCGACGGCGGATGATCGCCGAGTTCGACGGCTTGCGACGGCGTCGGGTCTTGCCACCCTTGGCCAGCTTGCCCGTCGGCGAGCAAGGATGACGACCGCCCGAAGTGCGTCCTTCGCCACCACCCATCGGGTGGTCGACGGGATTCATCGCAACGCCTCGGACGTGAGGACGACGGCCGAGCCAGCGTTTACGGCCGGCTTTGCCGAGTCGAATGTTCATATGGTCGGCATTGCCGACAATTCCGATCGTGGCCCGGCAGGCCGCCGGGATACGACGAACTTCACCCGAGGGCAAAGTGATCTGTGCCCACGTTCCTTCACGAGCGGTGAGGGTGGCCCCCACACCGGCCGAGCGGCAAAGCTTGGCGCCGCCGCCGGGCTGCATCTCGAGGTTGTGGATCATGAGGCCGGTCGGAATCTTCGAGAGCGGCAGGCAGTTGCCGACCTTGGGTTCGGCGGTCGGACCGCTGTTGACGGTCATCCCAGCCTTGAGCCCTTCGGGGGCAATGATGTAGCGCTTCACGCCGTCCGGATACACGATCAAGGCGATCCGCGCCGAGCGGTTGGGATCGTACTCGATGTGCGTGACCTGGGCGGGGATGCCGTCGTGGTCATTGCGCCGGAAGTCGATGATCCGGTACATCCGCTTATGGCCACCGCCGCGGTGCCGGGCCGTGATGAAACCCTGATTGTTCCGGCCCCCGGTCTTTTTGAGGGGCTCGGTCAGGCTCTTCTCGGGCTTCTTGTTCTTGTCAGTCAGCTCGGCAAAGTCGCTGACCGACGCGTTTCTGCGCCCGGGACTGGTCGGTTTGTAATAACGGATACCCATCGAGGTCGCGTCCTTCGCAGGGCCTGCTCGGCCCGCTCTCGACTGTGTTCAATGATCAATATCAATAAAAGTCGATTCGGTAGTCTTCGTGCAGGGCGACAATCGCCTTCTTCCAGTTGCGCATCCGGCCGAGCTTGAGCCGGTGGCGGCGAAGCTTGCCTCGCCGATTCTGGGTTCGGACGTCAGCCACCTTGACGTCGAAGAGAACCTCGACGGCCTTCTTGATTTCCGTCTTGGTGGCGAGCGGGCTGACCTCGAAGGTGTAGGCGTTGTGCCGTTCCGAAAGGTGCGTGGCCTTTTCGGTGATCAGGGGTCGAAGGACCACCTGGTACGGCTCCAGGGCCGGACCGCTACGTTGGTATTGAGGAGGACGACGAAGCGTGACCATTTGACTCAGTTCTCCGAGGCGGCCGACGAAGTGGCGGCGGAGCGAGCCGGGCGGCGATCCGGCTTCTCTTTAACGCGTTCCTTGAGCGCGGCCAACGCCTCGCGGGTCAAGATCAGGTAACGCTGCTTGAGGATGTCGTAGGTGTTGAAGTCAGCAATGGGTGCGACTTGAACCCCTTCGATGTTCCGGGCACTGCGGTAGAAGATCGGGTCGTGAGTCGGCAAGCCGAAGAGGATCGTGCGGCTGTCGAGCGTGCGATCGAGCGCCTTGGCCTTGGTTTCGCCCACGTTCTCGGTGGCTTCGGCCTCGGTCAGATCGGGGCGGCGAATGGTCTTGAGAGCCTGAACGACCACCTTGGTCTTGGGGGCCGTCAGCGTCAGACCGTCGAGGACCAGGGCTTGACCGTCCTGGAACTTCGAGAGAAGGGCCATGCGAATCGCCGCACGGACGGCCTTCTTGGGAAGGGCGTAGCTGTAGTCGCGGTTGCGGCGAGCGAAGGCCACACCGCCACCCTTTCGCTTGTTGGTTCGCTTGGCACCGGCGCGGGCGTTACCGGTCCCCTTCTGGCGGAAGAGCTTCTTGCCCGAGCCGGCGACGTCGGCGCGGCCTCGGGTGTTGACCGTGCCGACCCGGCGATTGGCCAGGTGCATGAGCACGACCTCGTGCAGGAGTTGCTTGTTGACCTCACCGCCGAAATCGGCCGGGTCGATCGACTCCTCCCCAACCTTCTCGCCAGTCGAGTTGAATACGGGTACGGTCAGCATGTTATCGGATCCGGATGATTAACCACAAAGGCACGCAACGGACATTGTGAAGACGATGATCTCGACGTTGTCCCGTTCTATCCTTTGTGTCCCTACGTGTCTTTGTGGTAAATATGTTCCGTATAATCAAACTTTGTTCGTCTGACGTACGGTCAAGAAACCGCCGTTGGGGCCGGGCACCGCGCCTCGGACCAGGAGCAGATTGTTGGTGAGGTCGACGCGAACGACCGTGAGATTGCGGACGGTGATCCGAGCGTTGCCGTATTGACCCGGCTTGCGAATCCCCTTGCGGGTGTGGGCCGGATCGGCGCTCGGGCCTGACGAACCAGGGTGACGGTGCATACGCTTAACACCGTGCGAGGCTCGGAGACCTTTGAAGCCGTGTCGCTTGATGACACCTGAGAATCCACGGCCTTTGCTAGTGCCAATGACATCGACACGCTTGATTTCGTTGAAGACTTCGACCGTCAAAGTCTGCCCTTCGGCGACTTCGGTCGGGCCTTCTTGACGAATCTCGCGGACGTATCGCTTCGGTTCGGCATCCACTTTCTTGGCATGTCCGCGAGCTGCCTGCGTGGCGCTCTTACGCTTCTTGTCGGCATAGCCGAGCTGGAGCGCGTGGTAGCCGTCACGTTCTTCGGTCCGGACCTGGAGCACGGTGCACGGGCCACATTCCAGGACCGTGATCGGGACGGCAGTCCCGTCGGCTTCATAGATCTGGGTCATGCCGACTTTGCGGCCGAGCAGTCCCACGCGCATCACAAAAACTCCGTCGTCAATCCACTCCGCCCGGGGTCGGTGTCGCCGCCCGGGGCGTTGGTTATACTTCAAATGTGGTCGCGACCCGCTACGAAATGATGAGGAGCCATCCCCACCACCCCGTCGCTAATAGTCCGTCTCGTGGAGAGACATTCCCATTAACGATTCGGGCCGACGCGAGGAGAAAGGTCTCCCCTCGTGTTGACCCGGGTCTCCCAGACGTGCACGCCGTACGGCGGTCGTCGAGGACGATCAGCCCCCAGAGGGGCCGGCTTTAATCTTGATGTCTACGCCCGCAGGCAGACTGAGCTTGTTTAGAGCGTCAATCGTCTTGTTTGTTGGCTGAACGATGTCGATCAGCCGCTTGTGCGTCCGGATTTCGAACTGCTCCCGCGACTTCTTGTCGATGTGGGGGCTCCGGAGCACCGTGTAACGCTCAATGCGGGTGGGCAAGGGGATCGGTCCGTGGACGATCGCCTCTGTCCGCTTGGCGGTGTCGACAATGTCCTTGGCCGATTGGTCAAGGATGGTGTGGTCGTACGCTTCCATGCGGATGCGTATCCGCTCGCTGCTGATGCCCGCCACGCGTTCTTCCCTTCGAAACGACCGACGACCCGTAGGCCTTCTTGACTCTCGCCCACGTTTCACGCGGGAAAGTAAGAATGTAACGAGTGACTTTGGCGAAGTCAACGAGAGTCGCTCGAGTTTTCCTCGTTTCCGAAGTCTCGATCTCGTTGTTTCGTTTGCGCCCCCGCCGTCGGTATGCCCAGTCCGTTCTAAAACCGCATCCTAGCGGCTTTTTCGCGATCCATCACGACTCTGCTTCTCAAAGTATCAAGTGAGTCACCTGGTCATCAAGGCGCACCTGGCTGCGAATCATCAAATCTCAAATGGCCATCATCGACCAAGTGAAATTGCGGATTCTCGGAATTGCCGCGTGTTTGGTGCTAGTAGGAGTCGCACGGGCGTTTTCGGGGAGAACGAAAAAGGATCAGTCTCTCTGGGGCGATGCTGGATGAAATGAGCCAAGAGAAGTGGTCATAGCAACTGTCTAATAGTCGTCGGAAGTCTCGACAAAAGAAGGGTTTGAGAAAATAGGGAGCGTTCGTGGTTGGGAGTGTCCACCCGGCCAGGTGTCCAAATGCCATGTTGAGCACGGGTCGGTTACCCAAGGCCCGACTGAAGTGGTGTGCCCGCACTTGCCCTGAAGTAGGTCAGGTGAAAGGGAAGTCGACTAAATCTGTCGAAGTGATTAGGTTATGAGGGCTGCGGTTCCGGATCGCGGGAGAGACAATGCGCATCCCGCCCAGAGATTTCAGAACCCTGCGATATGGCGAGGACGGATTCTCTGAGAGGCGATGTGCCGAGTTCTTCATCGATCCTTCTTGGGACAGGAGCCTCGCACAGAGGCGTTCTAGGCGGCATCAAGGAGGGCGAAGTTGATGCCGCAGGTGCGGGCCTTCAGTGGTCTCCATTGACCTGGTATGGGCGATCCGACTCAAAGAAGACTTGAGTGTCCCGCCAAGCCCTGCGTCGTAGACCGATGCTGCGGGGCGGGCCCTTTTCGCAAAGAAGGCGGCAGGGAACGCGACGAACAAACAGGAAGATGAAGTGATAGTGATTTGATGAGGCCTACATTGCCCGGGGGCAGAGAAACCGAGATTACGGAAAGCCGAAGCGACAGCCCCATTGTTTCGCCACGATCGACGATCGAAGGGAAAACGATGACCTCTTGGAACCGCATACCGACCCGCGTGTTGTACGCGGTTCTCGCTTTGGCGTTCGCTCTTCCCGCGAGAGGAGATCATCCTCCATCGCGTCGTCCCAATATCCTCTTAATCGTTGCTGACGATCTTGGTTGGGCCGATGTTGGCTGGCACGGCGAGGAAATTGAGACGCCGAACCTGGATGCATTGGCTGCTTCGGGCGTTCGGCTGGAGGGCCACTATGTTTTTCCGACGTGTTCTCCCACGCGCACCGCGCTTTTGACGGGACGAAATCCCAGCCGTTTTGGCATTCTGGGACCGATCAGCGGGCGAAGCGAACTCGCGGTTCCCAAAGGAACCCTAACGCTGGCCGACGCGCTTGCAGCCCGAGGTTACGCCACGGCTCTTTGCGGCAAGTGGCATTTGGGGCTCCGGCCTGAGGTTGGCCCCCGGCAGTTCGGTTTTGCCTCGACGTACGGATATCTTCATGGCCAGATCGACCCCTACACGCATCGCTACAAAAATGGCGATGTTTCCTGGCATCGCAACGACCATTTCCAGGAGGAGCGCGGGCATGCCACGGACCTGATTGCCGCGGAGGCGATCCGCAGGATTGAGGCGGGCCGTGATGGGGCTTCTCCATTCTTGATCGAAGTCGCGTTCAGCGTGCCTCACGCGCCCATCGCCGAGGAAGAGCGTTGGCAGAAGCCGTATGCGACGAAGATCGCCGAACCCTCGCGACGGCTCTACGCCGCGGCGGTTACTCACATGGACGCCGCGATCGGCCAGGTTGTCGCCGCTCTCGAACGTACGGGCCAACGCGATGACACGTTGATTCTCTTCACCAGCGATAACGGCGGCCCAAGCAAAGGGGAGTCTGAGAAGAACTACGAGGGGCGCTACGGCCCCCTCCCGGTCCTGGCCAACAACAAGCCCCTCCGCGGTTGGAAAGGGGAAGTTTTCGAGGGAGGCATTCGCGTCCCCGCATTCCTCAACTGGCGGGGCACGCTCAGCGCACGCGTTGTAAACGCTCCGATCAGCGTGCTCGACTGGGCTCCGACACTTACGCGGTTGGCGGGGGCACCGGTCGACGCCCGCGCCGGATGGGAAGGGATCGACGTTTGGCCGCAACTCGTAGCGATGGGGCCCTCTGCTCCTCGAACGCTCTATTGGAAGACCGCCCAGGCCTCGGCAATTCGTGAGGGAGATTGGAAGCTCGTTGTTTCATCCGCAAAAAACACGAAGGAGAGCCACCTTCTCTTTGACCTCGCGAGGGATCCGTATGAGGCCAAGAACCTTGCGAATCAGGAACCAGAGCGCGTTGCGCATCTGCGGGAGTTGCTTCGTCGGCAGCAAGCCCTCGACCCCAAAGGATGATCAGACGCAGAATGGGGCCAATCTCTTGGCCATTTTCTCGAGTCCGGCAGGTGTCGTCCGCCTGCTCCCCCAGCATGAAGTGATCGTGATGAACTATCGATGGACGTTGATGGCTGTATGCCTCGTTTTCGAGCTTTTCACGGCGACGCTCGCTCACGCCGAGGCTCGACCGAACGTTGTCTGGATCATTGTTGACGACATGTCGGCGAACTTCTCGTGTTACGGCGAGAGGACGATCGAGACCCCCAACGTGGATCGGCTCGCGAAGGAAGGAACCCTGTTTCGTCGGGCGTTTGTCACCGCGCCGGTCTGTTCTCCCTGCCGTTCGGCGCTAATCACGGGGCTCTATCAAACGACGATCGGCTCGCAAAATCATCGAAGCGGTCGCGGGGTGGAGCAGATTCGGTTGCCTCCAGGCGTTGAGCCGGCCCCTGCCCTGTTCCGTCGTCAGGGTTACTACACCGCCATCGGCGGGCCGCTTGCAAAGGGAGTGGGACTCGGCAAGACCGACTACAACTTCACCTGGGATCGGTCGATTTACGACGGCAACGACTGGAAAGGGCGCAAGCCTGGGCAACCCTTCTTCATGCAGGTCCAGCTTCACGGCGGCAAATATCGCGAGGGCAAAGAGTGGCCCAAAACGGTGGCCCGAGCACTTGGAACCGCGACGCCCCCTGATTCCGTCAAACTGCCATCCTATTACCCCAGGGACCCCGTAATCCTTGACGACTGGGCCCATTACCTGGACGCGGTCCGCTACACCGATCAGCAGGTGGGGGACGTCATCCATCGCCTCGAGTCGGAGGGGATTCTCGACCAGACCTTGGTTATCTTCATGACCGATCACGGCATCAGTCACGCGCGAGGGAAGCAATTTCTCTACGACGAGGGGATTCACGTTCCGTTGGTCGTGCGAGGGCCTGGGATCGCCAAGGGGGTGGTGCGAGATGACCTGGTCGAGCATATCGACCTTGTGCCGACGTCACTCGCCCAGGCCGGTATCCCCATTCCGGCCAAAGTGCAGGGGCACAACCTCTTTGCCGGAAACGTCGCCTCTCGCGATGCCGTATTTTCAGCTCGGGACCGCTGCGACGAGACCGTCGACCGCATTCGGAGTGTTCGCACCGCGCGGTTCAAATACATCCGGAACGCCTACCCTGGACGCCCCCATCTTCAGCCGAACCGGTACAAGGACGGCAAAGCCATCATCCGTCGGCTTCGCGAACTCCATGCGGAAGGAAAGCTCAACCCACTTCAGGAACATCTCTTGTTCTCCCCGACTCGCCCCAGGGAAGAACTCTACGACCTCCAGGCCGACCCTGAGGAACTCCGCGACCTCGCCGGTGATCCCGCGTACCACGCGGAGCTGCTCGTGCTTCAGGATCGCCTCGACCGCTGGGAGAAAGAAACCGGCGATCGGGGCCGCGAGCCGGAGTCTCCCGCCATGTACGACAGTGATATGGCCGTGTATTTGAACGAGAAGAACGACACGCAACGCCCCATTCTTCTCGAGAACATCAAGCTCATGAAACAATGGGCGGCTGAAGGCAAGTGACGAGATCTGTCCGGCGTCTGGGTTCAGGGAAACTCTCATCAACGACGAAAAGAAAACCCCTCGGCAACGACCGCAAGGGCTGTTGCTGAGGGGCTTGGCATCAGAGCCATTCCGTTCGCAGGCCGTTTCCTGTGATTAGCCGCCGGCCAGGCTCTCGAGGAGACTATCGGGGGCCGCGGCGTACTCAAGGGGTTCCATCGAGTAGCTGGCGCGCCCTTGAGAAAGGCTGCGGACGGCCGTGGAATAGCCGAACATTTTCTCAAGCGGCGCACGGGCTTCAATGACCATGAGTTTGCCGCGAGTGAACGTCTTGTCGATCAAGGCGCGGCGGCTCGAGAGGTCGGCCGTGATGTTGCCGAGGTAGTCCTCTGGTGTCACGACCTCTAGCTTCATGATCGGCTCGAGCAGGACCGCGCCCGCTTCCTGGACGGCCTTGCGAAGGGCCTCAGAGGCTGCGAAGCGGTAGGCCAGTTCGTTGCTGTCGACGTCGTGATAGTCGCCATCGGTCAGAGTGACCTTGAGGTCGACCAGGGGGAACCCGGTGCGTCCTCCCGACTTGGCTTCCTCGCGGAGCCCGGCCTCGATCGCGGGAATGAACTCCGAGGGGATCGTTCCCCCCTTCATCTTGTTGGAGAAGGCCAGGACCGGCGCCCCCTTGGGCTGCGTTTCGGGCTCAAGGTCGATGGTGACCTTGGCATAAAGCCCTGATCCGCCGGTCTGGCGGATGCAGGTTCCCTGGATTCGCTTGACGGCCTTCTTGATGGTTTCGCGGTAGCTGACGCGAGGCCGCCCCACGTGAACCTTGAGCTTGAAGTCGCGAATCATCCGGTTCTTGAGGATCTCGAGGTGGAGTTCCCCCATGCCGGAGATCAGGGTCTGGCCGGTCTCTTCGTTGACCTTGTAGTAGAACGTCGGGTCTTCGCGAGCCAGGGCACCGAGCGTGTCGGCGAGTTTCCCCTTGTCGGCCGAACTCACGGGTTCGATCGACATGCTGATCACGGTTTCGGGAAATTCAATCTTCTCGAGCAGAATCGGGTGCGAGGCATCGCAAAGCGTGTCGCCCGTGACCGAGTCTTTGAGTCCGACGACCCCGACGATATCACCGGCCTCGACCTGTTCGATCTTTTCGCGCTCGTCGGCGCGAATATGGTAGAGCCTCGAGCAGATTTCCTTCTTGTCGCGCCCCGGGTTGTACACGCGGCTTCCGGCTTTCAGCTCACCGGAATAAATGCGGACGAACGAGAGGTCGCCGTGCTGGTCGTTGGTGATCTTGAAAACGAGTCCGCAGAACGGTTCATCGGCGCTCGGCTTGCGCGTAAGTTCGGTCCCCTTCTTGGGGTGGTGTCCGACCACGGGGGGCTTATCGAGGGGGCTCGGCAGGAAGGTCGCGACGGCATCCAAAAGCCGCTGAACGCCGACGTACTTGAAGCTCGAGCCGCAGAGAACGGGCTGCGCGCGGCCGGTCAGCGTCGCCCGCCGAAGCGCGGCGATGATGTCGGACTCGGCGAGCTCACCTCCTTCAAGGTGAGCCATGTACACTTCGGTGAACGCCTCATCGAACTCCGACAGCGCGTTGAGCATCCGCTCCCGCCAGAGCTCGGCGTCGGGGCGGAGATCCTCCGGAATCTCATCCTCGGTGAAGGTTGAGCCCAGGTCCTCCGACTTGAAATGGAGGGCTTTCATCGAGATCAGGTCGATCAGCCCTTGGAATTCTCCCATCGTCCCTTCGGGACCTGCTCCGATGGGGATCTGCACGGGGATCGGATGGCTCTCGAGCCGATCCTGAATCTCGCTGAAGACGCGCTCGAACTCGGCGCCGATGCGATCCATCTTGTTGATGAAGCAGAGCCGGGGAACGTGATACTTGGTGGCCTGCCGCCAGACCGTTTCGCTCTGGGCTTCGACCCCTTCCACGGCCGAGAAGATCACGACCGCGCCGTCGAGCACGCGCAGCGAACGCTCGACCTCGGCTGTGAAGTCGACGTGCCCGGGGGTGTCGATGATGTTGATCGTCACATCTTTCCATTGGCAGGTGATCGCGGCCGCAACGATCGTGATTCCGCGCTCCCGCTCCTCCTCGAGGTAGTCGGTCGTCGTCGACCCCTTGTCCACGTCCCCCATCCGGTGGATTTCCCCGGTGTAGTAGAGGATTCGCTCCGTGGTCGTGGTCTTTCCGGCGTCGATGTGCGCGATGATCCCGATGTTACGGATCTTCTGCAAATGTGCTGGGTCGCTGCTGTCCATGGATGGCCATCCGTGAAGTCACGGGTTGGAAGTTCGTCGGCGGGACTGCCTCAATCGTTCTCTAGCTTAGCGTCGCCAAGGCTGAGATCCCAGCGCAAGTCGTGCCGAAGCCTCTCGGCCGACCGCGCGCTCGGAGCCAATTCCCACCACCATTCGTCGGTTTTTTAAGCGGACACCATTTCCCCTGGGCTCGTTCGCAGCAGTTTTTAGGGTCGCCGGAACCGCGTGAACGAGGTGTCCGTCGAAGCCCGAAACGAGGCTCGGCTCGATCGAAGAGGGTGTTTTGGAAAGGGAGAGAGCGAACGACATGTCCTTACCTTAAGAGCATGGTCGAGGCGTTGCTGTGCTCTTCCCTCACCACTGGGAGCCAAAAGAAAGAGGCTTTCGCAGACAACCTCGACGAGTCAACTCCCCAAGCGATCGCCTCGGTCATCGCTTGAGGAAATCATTGTCGGATGAGGTTGAGCCTTGGGTAAATGGTCGTGGTCCGCGAAGCATACCCGAGTGGAATGCTCGCATGATTGATTCTCGAGCCCTCTCGTTGCAATCCATGAGGCAGGGTTTGTGACGGAGGTTTCGATGCGAAGCCTTCCCTCCGAAGGAGCATCGGGACACTAAGTCGTGGCCAGCAAGAATTCCTCGGAGTTGATGGGAGGGCGAAGACCGTCGGTTCTGTCCGCGAAGTAGCGCTGGCCAAGCGAGGCTGCCGACACGTGCTGAACGTCTCGGAAGCCAGCCTCGCGGGCGAGTGCCAGCATCTCGGAGGGAGTGAAGAAGCTGATGAACGGTGTGCCACTAGCTCGCGCCCCCTGCTCCGCTCGCTGAAGCCAGGGACGCACCTCGGGCTCCGCGAGTTCCAGGGGCAGCAGGAACGTCATGGCGAACGTCGATCCCGGAGCAAGGAGGGCAACCTGGCGCATCGTGGCCAGGATCGCGTCCTTGGTGAGGTACATGCTGACGCCGGTCGAGGCCACGACCGTTGGCTGGGTGGCATCGAAGCCGGAGACGGCCAACTGCTGCCACCAGCTATCCCCCGCCTCGAAGTCAACCGGAACGAACCGGAGCCATTCCGGGATGCCGAAGCCGAGCTCGACGAGCCGCTGCTGCTTCCAGGCCTGAGGACCCGGTTGATCGACCTCGAACACAAGCAGGCGCGAGGCGATTTCCGGCCTGCGTTGGGCGAAGGTATCCAGCCCGGCTCCCAGGAGAACGTACTGGCGGATGCCCTGGCCTGCCTGTTCCCCCACCAGATCTTCAACAAAGCGAGCACGGGCGATGATAGCGGCCCGAAAGGTGCTCGTTCCCTGCGGGTCCATGTCTGGACGGCGCTGCCAGCCTTCGTCAGGAGCCGCGAGCCGCAGGCCAACCTCATCTTCAAGCACGTGAGGAGGAGGATCGACCCGCACATGCATGGCCCGCCATAGGGCGACCCTCACTGCGGTGCTTTCTGGCGCCACGGTTTGCTGATTGGACATGATGTTCTCACCCATTGCCACGACCCGGGATGAAAACGGGACGAAAGCGTTACTGATGGAATCGTTTGCGGATGTCTTTGAATAGGTGATACGAGGAGAGGGAGGACATCGCAACCGAATTCCAAGGCCCTGCTCCTCCGTTCGGCCGCGCGTGGCGCCGAAGAGAAGAGCACGGCCCTCCAGCTCCGCGCGCACAGAGACCCGCGTTCTCCATTTTCGAGAACGCGGGTCTCTGAGGATGAGCGAGGCTGGTTTTTACCAGGCGAAGTGGGCGAACGCCTTGTTGGCGTCGGCCATGCGGTGGACGTTCTCGCGGCGGGTGATGGCGGCACCGTCGCGGTTGTAGGCGGCAATCAGCTCGTCGGCGAGCTTGATGGCCATCGGACGTCCCTTCTTTTCGCGGGCGGCCATCAAGAGCCAGCGGATCGAGAGGGTCTGCTGACGGACCTTGTTGACCTGCATCGGCACCTGGTAGGTCGCACCACCGACGCGCTTCGAGCGGACTTCGATGACCGGCTTGACGTTTTCGACGGCGCGGGTGAAGACGTCGATCGGGCTGTCGTTGGGGAGACGGCGCTCAATCAGCTCCATGGCCTCGTAAAAGACGTGCTGAGCGACGCTCTTCTTACCATCGCGCATCAGGCAATTGATGAATTTGCTGGCGAGCTTCGAGCCGAATCGAGGATCGGGGCGAAGCTGAGACTTGCTGGCCGTGAACTTGCGGGACATAACGCGTTCGTCCTGGAGAAAGCGAGATTCGGTTCGCGACTCGTTCGATTTCGTAGGGTCGGCCCCTGTTCACCGGCGGGCGAATCAGGGGCAAAAGGCCGACGCCAGATTGCGAGCGTGACCGGCGTCGACGGTGGATTACTTCTTCTTGGCCGGGGCCGCGCTCTTGGCGGGGGCACCGTACTTGGAGCGAGCCTGCTTACGATCGGCCACGCCGAGGCTGTCGAGCACGCCGCGGACGATGTGGTAGCGAACACCCGGCAAGTCGCGGACGCGACCACCGCGGATCAGGACGATCGAGTGTTCCTGAAGGTTGTGACCTTCACCCGGGATGTAAGCCGTGATTTCCTTACCGTTGGAGAGCCGGACTCTCGCCACTTTTCGCAGCGCCGAGTTCGGCTTCTTGGGAGTCATCGTCTTGACCTGGAGGCAAACCCCGCGCTTGAACGCGCAACCCTCAAGCACTGGCGACTTCGTTTTGTACGTCACCGGGCGGCGCGGTTTACGAACGAGCTGATTGATCGTGGGCATGAGTCAATAGTTCCAATACCCCCGGCCATTCCCTCCGGGCCGGGGTCGATCCTATTCGCGGGATGGCGTGCGAGCGCTCGCAAAAGGGTCCGGATCGCCGCGCAAACGCAGACCGCCGTCCGGACATCGCCGAAGCACGTATTGTAAGGTTTCCCTTCTCACTGTCAAGTCGAACGGAAGGTTTGCGTACGATGAGGCCGTTTATCACGGCTATGCGTCGCCGTCCGCGGAGGCTGAATTCCGGACCCGTCCTCGCTTGAAGCCTCGGCTCCACCAGAGAACCCCCGTGAGCAGCAGAATCGCGGGAAAAATCCCGGAGAGAGCGACCACGCCCCGTCCCAAGCCCCCCAGGGCATCACCGGTGTGCCAGGGATAGGGGGCGTACCAAAGGACTCTCTGTATCCGATTTGCGCTGCGCGAGCTGCTTTCCTTGAGGACCGCACCATCATAGCGGTCGAAAAGGATGGCCGTGTTGCCGTGCGGGTTGCCATCTTTGGGAAGGCGAAGCCGGACGGCGAACGAGCCCTTCGGTCCTTCAGGGAGGTAGATTCGTGTAATCCAGCCATCGGGGTAGGCCCGCGACGCCTTTTCGCAGATCTGGTCCACAGTCGGCCCCGTCTGATTCTGGTCTGCTCGAGAGTCAGCCGTGATGTCCTTGGGCATTGGTCCCGTAATCCGTTCGATCGCGGGTGCCAGGTAAGGCCGGAAGATCAAGAGCACGCCGGTCAACGCCAGGATTGTCGTGGGAATCAATCCGACAATGCCAACTTGTCGATGGAGGTCGAACGCCGTCCAACGTGCCTTCGAGGGTTTAGGCAGGGAGATGGCCCGACTCTTCCAACAGAGCAAGGCTCCGCTCAGGCTCAAGGCGAGGGATATCAATCCTCCTGCACCGACAATGAGTCTTCCCGATTTTCCGGCAAGGATCTCCACGTGGAATCGCTTGACCCAATCTAGCCAGGTGGTGCCGAACTGGCGTTGCCCCAGGATCTTTGCCGTGTGCGGGTCAACGAAAACCTCCCAGCGGTCCTCCGGCTTTTGGCCCGCTCGGAAGACCACAAGGGGCGAGTCGTCTTCCTGGGGAAGGAGAAGCATCTTCGGAGGAGGGCCTTCGACCGCCCTCACGACCGCGAGGATCTCGTCAAGTGACCTTGAATCGCTTATCGGCGGGACCCGCCAGAGCGATGGGTTAAGGTTTCGCTCGATCTGAGGGCGCAGCGCAAGAATGGTCCCGCTTAGCGCTGTCAGAGCGATCAGGACCCCACAGCCCAAGCCTAAAACAGAATGTGCTTTACGAATGATAGAAACGAGTCTCATGAATCAGGGCCCCTTGCCGGGAGGACTGGGGATGCCTGACGAATCGGGCGCTCCTGGAGGCGTTTGTCCCGGAGGAGTAGGACTAGGGTTGGACTCGGACGTCCCGCAACCACCGCATGCGAGGGCTGTGAGTATCGAGACAATCGGAATGGGTTTCCACGTAAAACGTAGCGACGTCGATCTTGGCATGGGCGAAAGCTCTCCGTTCTTCCGAAGACATGTCAGTATGCGTCGCTACTAATGACCTCGCCCCCGGAGCGAGTTGCCAGCGCTTGATACACGGCCATTCGCGCGCCCGGTGCCAGACTGTAGCCAGTCGAGCTGTTCAAAAGAGGGCCTTTCGCGGCGTAGTCGTTCACGGCGGGGAAGGCGTCGATCGAGTTTTTGAGGAATCGGACCGAGCCGTCGCAGAAGGCGACGTTGATGCCGCCCGGATGAAAGCTTGAGGGATAATACGGACTCTTGAATCGGTTTGGCGCCGCGTTGTAGATCCCTTGCGCCGAATAGTAACCATAAGTCCAAGCACCGTAGATCGCTGGATAATAGGCGGAATACGCCGGGGTAGTGGCGACGTCGTTGACGTAATAGCCGTGCGCTCGCTCGTCGAAGATCATGGTTGAGCTTGTGCCGTCGAGAATATCCGCCAACCGAATGTTGCTATCCATGAATACGATGCCGTTGTGAGTCCCCCGGGCTCGCTGTAGCTCGGTGGGAGTCATGTTCTTTGGCGGGTTGATCCAAAGCCCTGCCACGCCTCGATAGCTGGTATGAGCCTGGGTCCATTGACCGGGCGGCAGAGGGTCGGGGTTCCAGAACGCGAGGCTGATGCCGTTGGACGCGGCGGCGACTCGAACCAGAGGGGTGGACTGAGAGACCGTGGGATCGCTTGGGCACCACAACGTCGCGATCCCCAGCCCTTCGATCGTGAGGTTTTCGTTGTTGTAGATCGTCCGATCGAAATTGATGGAATTGTAGGCCGGGACCTGTTCCATAAAGGGAAGAATGCGCTCGAAGGCACTATGGTCCGGATAGGGTTTGCCGCTGTTAGGATCTGCCAGGCGAGGATAGCTGCTGGAAGGGAGAACCCCTGTCGAGGACTCGTAGTTCATCGCTCCCAGGGCGATCTGCTTGAGGTTGTTCGTGCATTGGGATCGCCGCGCCGCTTCGCGTGCGGCTTGCACGGCCGGCAAGAGCAAGGCGATCAAGACCGCGATAATGGCGATCACCACGAGCAATTCAATGAGAGTGAAACCGTCGCGATGATGAGAGGCAGACCTGGGGGAAGGCATGAGCGCAAGACCTTTCTGCCGGATCGGGCAAAGGGCGAGCTTCGGCCCTCAAGCGCACGGTCCGTTGCAGACAGCCTGCGAGCGGCCCGTCCGGATGCTCGTGGCCGAAGCATCGGAACAGCAACTCGACGGGCAGGTCTTCTGACTCTCGGCTCGTAGCGGCTCTCCGGACAACCTTCCCGCCTTGGTTTGGCAGTGGCAAATTGGTCCGAAAGCCTGGCCGATCACAGCGGCGGCCCCGCGACGGATTCACACCGTCTTCCCTATTCTCCCCAGACTCAGTCAACGAGTCAGGGCACCCATCGAGAAGGGCGATTAGAGACCACCCTTGGGTTCGGCGTCAAGAGACGTGACGTTTGTCGCCTTTGAAGGACGCGTGGGCGTTACCGCTGGTTTTTGCGGAGACTTGGTTCCTGGAATCGGGGAGGCGCTGGGGTAGGGACACAGCCCACTTGCGATTGGAAGCCTGTCCGACTCACGGAGTCGGAAGCTGCTCCGACATCTCAATCCCAAACGGCGAGAGGTCCAACGGCACTGTCGTCCCATTGGGTAACGTCACCGTGATTGTCATGTGGCCACCCATTGCCTTGACGAGGGTCGCCAGCGTGCTGAGGCGGATATCTTCGCGGCTCTCGATACGCGAGATGTTGGCCTGCTTGACACCGATTCGCTCGGCAAGCTCCGCTTGCGTGAGCCCCAGGAAAGTCCGCAATTCCGCAAGTTTGGCAGGTCTCGGAGGGATCGTGTTCGCTTCGTGATGGACGAGTTCAGCCACCCGCTGGAGGGCGGTCTTGACGTTCGAGTAAAGCTCATCAGGCTTCATTCCAAAATCGCTGCCGTCTGGAGTCGAGATCCCAAAGCCCCAATCCGAGCGCCACTCGATGACAATAAGCGGAGCACCATCGCCGCGATGCACGTCGAGGAACCACGGCCCCTTGGCGGTACTAGCGGCATCCATCTTGACCTTGAGATTAGGGAACTCCGAGCGGATCTTCCGCTTAAGTTCCTGAATCGGGTTCATAGTCAATTCCGCGGCCATCCGCCCCAGGTTTTGCTGAGTACGGTTTGATGATTACCAAGGTCCCGAAAGAGAAAGGCCCCGTTACTTCGAACAAAAACGTTGTGGCCTCGGGTCCGAAAACGGACCAGATCGTCTCGGCCCGGGACAGGGCGAGCGTGATCTTTCTGAGGTGGATACATGCGGCCGTTGTTTAACGGGAAGGAATCGTCAAATGGAAGACCGCTTAGGGCCTCCTCGACGGCATTGAGTGTTTCGCAAATGAGTTGATAGGCGCCCTCGAAAGTTACAGCGGGCGCGGCATAATCGAGAGCCTCAAAATAGGCTTTCAGCCGTGCCGACTGCTGTAACTGCTCGAATATTACCAATCTGTAATACGGCGTCAAGCTTGTCGAGGTTTCGGCATGTCTCACCTCCGGGCAATCGATCGCTGAGTGACAGAGATACCAAGTTGGCCCGTCGCCGAATTGACACGGGAACTCCCCCTGCCCTAACGATCTCCAAGTCGGAACAGGAGGTGGCGCGTATATCACCACGCGCGCCACCGGCTTCGTCGGAGGCTTCGGGGTAAGCACAAGCTGAAGAGTCGGGGTACGTCACGGTTCCCTGATCAGTACCTACATGATGTGCTAGGGATATCAGTTTCGGTGCTCCGTATCTTGCACCGCTTCTGGGTATCCTCAGGCTTCAGGGGTTTTTTGCTCGAACGATCCCCTTTGCGGGGATGAGCAAAAAACCCCGTGATCAAACCACTCGATTACGACAGTGTCGCAGGTCGTGCTTAGCCGCTTCTGGTCGCGACGATGCGGACGAGACGGCCTCGCTCTTTACCATGACCATTTTCGCGCCTTGGTCGGGCTCGGGAGGGTACTCCATGGGCTGGAGCTCGGCGCGGCCTGGAGCACGACGCTCGCCGTGGCCGTCGGCTGGCTCGCGGACGAGAGTGCGCGGTACGACGAGGTGACAGACGGAAGGCTCGACGCGGCGGCGCTGGAAGTCGAGGCCTGTTGCACAACGCTCGAGTCGAAGGACGCGGTGTGTACGATCGCAGTGTCATTCGAGGAGCCGCCGACGTCCGCCGACGTGCCCGGGAAAAATAGCTGCTGCCCGTTGCCGTTGAAGTTCCCCGTGATCGGAACGGCGTTCACACCTCCGGCGTTATAGCCGTACGAAAAGACGCTCTGACCGAGGAACGGCGAGGCTGTCGACGAGGCGTTCAAATACGCCAGCGCGAACGTGTCGGTCGATGGTACGAAGATGCCGACGTCGGTCCTGCCGTCGCCGTTGAAGTCTCCCGTGATCGGAACGGAGTACTTCGTCCCGGTATGCGCCCCGTATTGGAACACACGCTGGCCTAGGAACGGAGACGACGCTGACGAGGACGGATTCAGGTACGCCAGCGCGAATGTGTCCGCCGCGGGCGCGTAGATCCCCACGTCGGTTGTGCCGTCGCCGTTGAAGTCCCCCGTGATCGGAACGGAATTTACACCACCAACGTTGCTACCGTAGCGGAAAACCCGCTGACCGAGGAATGGCGAGGTCTTCGACGAAGGGTTCAAATATGCCAGCGCGAAAGTGTCGGTTGAAGGCATGAAGATGCCTACATCAGTCGTGCCGTCGCCGTTGAAGTCCCCCGTGATTGGAACGGAGTAGTCCGTCCCCTTATGCGTCCCGTACTGGAACACGCTCTGGCCCAGGAACAAGGAACCGGGCTGCGGGTTCGGGTTCAGATACGCCAGGGCAAAGGTATTCGTGGAGGGGCTGTACACGCCGATGTCGGTCGTGCCGTCACCGTTGAAGTCCCCCGTGATCGGAATGTTGTAGTTCGTCCCCGTATGCGTGCCGTATTGAAACACCGCCTGGCCGATTACCTGGCCCGACGAGTTCAGGTAGGCGATGGCGAAGGTGTTGGTGGAAGGAATGTACACACCCACATCCGTGACCGCGGTGCCGTGGAAGCGTCCGGTGATCGGGATGGACTGCACTGAGCCAGCCTGGCCGCCGTACTTGAAGACACTTTGGCCAAGGAACGGCGACGATGCGGGCTGATTAGGATTCAAGAACCCCAGCGCAAACGTGTTGGACCCGGGCATGTATACGCCCACGCTATCGACAGGGATTTTGCCGAGGAGAGGGTTGGGGGAGGCCGGAATTTCCGGCGCCGATATGGGGCCGGCCGTCAATAGACAGCGCTCCTCCAATCGAAGCACCCGCGGCTGCACCGACATCCGTTCTCTCCGCGCCGCCCTGTGGAGACTCCTCCGGGAAACCGAACGGTGGAATCCCCCCAGTGATAGTCGTGACATGATCGACATCGTGTGCTTCCCTTCGTTGCTGAACGATCGATACATAAGGGCGGCTTTGTCAAAAACACCCTCGCCCCTTCTATTAGATCGAAAGGCCGGCACCTCGACGGCCACGCCGCCGATTTCTCTCGACTCGGAAAACGGCACCGGATATGGCCCATGTCACGGTGGGACAACGGCCTTACGTGCAATTTCCGCCGTACACAATTTTTGTGTATTCGGCCGGAACTCCTAGGTGTTGAAATGTGAGATCATTATGAATTCAGATAATAGAATATAGTAATAATAAAATAGGCATAGCATTAGACCTCTCTTGTTTCTCGGCGACCTTAAGGATGGGAAACGGAGCGGGCCGCCATTTGCCATCGCCAGTTCGTGTTGTCCTATTCCTCAAGGACTGCCCGGATAGAGAAGGAATCTGATGCCATAGACCCACTCTGGGATAACAATTGCTAGCTGCCGGCTCCTCGAACTGGTTGTGGCTGCACCGAGGTCTGTGTAAACGTCACAGTAATCGGCGTCTAACGCATCAACAGCAAACATCCAGGCGGTGCGCGGCAAATCGGAGCGAAGCCATTGCTCGTTGGCGGTTGTGCGCGGTGGCGGGTCGGCATGAAGGACGATCGCCCTGTTGTGCGCGACGTCGTCTTCAAAATGTTGGAGAGCAGCGGCCGATACCGTAAATTCCAGACGAGGAAGTCACGCGACGTCTGCCATTAGTCTGTGTATCTGGCCATTTCTTCACTCTTGTGAATCGCCTTGGCTTCCTCGTCCTCGAGCCCGTCCCGTATGCGCTGTGCGATGTCGCTCGCGTTCAGGAGAGAGGGTGATGTGGGCTTTTCTGGGAAGAACCCGGCTCAAATTTCCACGGGAACGCTTCGGTTTCGATTTCTCTGCGGCGTTGTTCTTGGAAATGGCCGGTATGTTTCCCATTCCAGATCGCAGGTCGTTGAAGCAACACCGTCCTTTGTGAACTCATTTAGGATTTCCCGCCTTTGCCGCACACCAATCCCCCAAGCAAGCTGCGGCGGAGTGGGGAATGGTCGTCGCCGAATTGACACGGGAGCTCCCCCTGCCCTACGATCTCCCAGCCGGAACGGGAGGTGGCGCGTGTATCGACATGGCGACGACGACGAGGAACTCGACGACGCGGACTATCCCGACCCTTGGGATGAGGACGGTGACGATTCCGACGATACGATTCCTTGCCCTCATTGCCGCGAACCGGTTTACGACGATGCCGAGCGTTGTCCGAGCTGCGGCAAGTATCTTTCGCACTTAGACGCCCCCGCTCGCTTTCCCTGGTGGTTTGCGCTGGGCTTCCTGCTTAGCATGGCGGTGGCGCTCCATTGGGCGTTCTGGTTTTGGTTCTGAGCCTTCTGGGTATTGAGGCGCGTTGGTCATGGGGGAAGAGTCGGCAAGGATGCGGGTGGCCCTGGTCTATGACATCGATGCCTGCCGAGGCCCAACCGGTGTGACGCGTCACGCTCTGGCCCAGTTGGAGCGATTAACGGCTCGCCCCGAGATCGACTTGCAGTTGCTCTCAGGGCGGCTCAACGATCCCGACGGCCTGGCTTATTGGGAAAGCCTGGGCTCCCTCCCCCGGCGTGAGTTGCCGGTCCGCACCCGCGATGCCCTGCGCTGGTGGCGTTTGAAGCCCTGGCCTCCGGTGGAATGGTGGACGGGGGACGTTGACTGGGTCTATTGCCCTTCGGAATATGACCTTCCCACCCGCAAGGCTCGTCGCGCGGTGACCTGCCACGACGTGTTTCAGAACCTCCAGGCCCACGCGAAGTTTCGCCCGCGGCTGGCTCAGACCTTTGGCCGGGCGCAGTTGATCCTCTCGGTCTCGAACTTCAACACCGAGCGGCTTGTGGAGGCATTCCCCGATTGCAAGGATCGGGTTGCCTACGTTCCCAACGGAGCGGAAGACCTCTTCTTCGAGCCTGCGACCGAGCGCGAGCGAGCCTCCGTACGGAATGACCTCGGACTTCCCCCGGGGATTCCCTATTTGCTCTCCGTGGCGAACTTCCAGCCCAGGAAGAACCTCATTCGCCTGATCCATGCGGCTTCCCGGCTGCCGGAGGTTGCGCAAGGGGACCTGGCCTTCGTCCTTCTGGGGACGGGGGCTGAAGCCGAGCAACAGGCGGTTCGCGACGCGATCACCGCTTCGGGACGCCGATCTGTATTCGTGACTCCAGGCTATCGCCAGGGACGAGCTCTGCGCGCGGCATACGCGGAAGCGACAGCGCTCGCTTTCCCTTCACTTTGCGAGAGCTTTGGCATTCCCGCCGTGGAGGCGATGGCCCAGGGTGTGCCTGTCTCGTTGGCGGACTCCACGGCTCTTCCCGAGATTGCCGGCACGGCCGGTTGGTATTTCGCCCCCGAGGACGAGGACGCCATTCACAGCAGCCTCCGCGCGCTCCTCGATCGGCACGATGAACGCGCACGCCGCGTTTCGCTAGGCCGCGAGATTGCTAATCGCTTTCGCTGGCAGGCTGCCAACGACCTCCTCGTCGCTGCTCTGGCCCATCACCGTTGAAACGAGTGCGAGCTCCGAAACATCATCGAGCATCGCCCCGTCATGAGCATCAAGGCTCAAAGATCGACGAGGGCGTCGTTCTCCTTGTCATAGACTTCCAACATCTTGTCGAGCATGCTCGCCTTCAAAATGCCCTTGAGGGCCGGGGTCAGCGCGCAAACTCGTAGCTTTCCCTTGGCCTTGGCGATCGTCTTGTGAAGCTTCACGAGATGGCCAAGCATCGAACTCGAGATGAACCGAACCCCGTCGAACGTAATCACGAGCTTGGGATATTGCTTCCCCTCGACCAGGGCGAGAAGCTCCGCACCCACCTTGGCGACATCTTCCTCAGACTGCAAGTAAGGGTGCACAACGCCGACGATGATCGTAAATCCCGATCGGCGAACCCGAAGAAGTTGATCGGTGGAACTGGGAGGCATGAGTTTGACTCCTCGTGAGGCGGGAAAAGAATCGATGGAGGAAGCGCTTCGGCCGCCTCCGCCAGAATCAAGCCTAGTCCATCAATCCGTTGGTCGCATCCCGATGATATAAGAAATCATCATATTGATTTCGTCTGCCGCAAGCCCCAACGATCGATGTGAGTCTCAACAGTCGAAAAGTGGGGGCACGGCGGGTTCCTGGGGGGTTAGCAATGGCTGGCATCCATTCTATTAGCGTTCTTCGAAGGTGAATTCGTCTCGTATCGCAATTTCTTGGAGGGTTATCGATTTTCTAAAGCAACAAAATAGTTCAACCCCTCGGAGCTATTAACGGACCACGATTTTTTTCGGCGATGCCCAAATGCGACCGCCCGGCCATGGCTGGCCGGGCGGGGAGGGAAATACTCCGAAGGAAGGTTGTCGTCACCTCGAATAGAGGGACTTCGACCGGCTTACTGGGCGGCGGGAGCCTGAAGGTTCTGGAACAAAGGGATAAGCCCCTTCTCGATCACCGGCCCCACGGTGCTTGGCAGAACGAGGTGGAACTCATAAACGGCGGGGGGCAGCGGGGTTAGTGAGACCCCGAACAGAGCCGGCTCTTTGGGCATGTCTGCGGGAAGAGAAAACGGCGGCTTGTTGGCGGTCGCGGCGAGCTGCTTGGCCATCATCTTGGCGACTCCCTGGATGCTCACCAGTGAGAGCAGGTTGTTCCGTTCGGGGAGCTCGGAGCGGATGGCCTTATAGGCGGGAGTGACGCCGATGTCCGTCTTGCTATCCAGGAAGGAATCGATTTGGGCCTTGGCATCTTCCCACTTCGGCGCCATGACCTGAAGGACCCGGGTCGCGTCGGTGCCGTACCAGTTGTTCTGGACGTCACCGTCGTAGAGCGACTTCAGGCTCGCGATCGTGGCGCCGCTTTGAGGACCAAGGTTCGCGAGTTTGTCGAAGTCGAGGGTGGTGCTCACGTGGCTGAACGTGAAGCCGCGATACGTCGCGACGTTGCTTTCCACCTTGATATCCTTGATGTAGCTCCCTCCGTCTTTATTTCCCTTCATGCTGAGGGAGAGGGCCTGAATGGCCTCCACATACTTCTTAGGGTTGGCGACGCGGGAAAGGGACACCATGTTCATCCCCTTGTCGAAGGTCACACCTCCGACCGTCTCAATCCTGCCGATTTCGCGCAACTTCGCTCTGGCTTCTTCCAGCGCGGGGGTTGGCTTGCCGGACGGGGTGATGAGCCGAAGCGACGTCGTCATGAGGCGGTCGATGGTCTCCGCGCTCATGTTCATATAGATGATGTAGGCGCTGTCCGCGGCGAGCTGCGCGAGTTCTTCACCCGTGCCAGCCTTGGAGGCGGCGATGTTCTTCGCGGCGCTGGTATCCGCCTTCACCTTCACGGCGCCGGCGAGGTGAAAACCCTTGGCGGCGACGTCCAGGTCCAGGGTGAGTGCATCGGCGTACTTGAGCGAATCGAAGAGGTTGCTATACAACCCCTTAACCGACTCCAGTGAAGTCGGGTTGCCTCCCCGTTCACCGGCCTGGTCGATCGCCGCCAGCAAGGCTTGCCGTGCGCCGTCGATCTGATCGGCATAGCGAGTGGCGAGCGCGGCCACATTGATGTAGATACCAAGATCCCCCGCGAAAAGCGGCTTGGCCGCGGCGGGCGTCAGGGCAGTGTCGAGCGTCTTCCCCGTCGGCTTGGCGATGGAGGCGATCAGCGGCTTATCGGGGCCGAACGCCACGAACCCGGCTCCCTTGGTGGCGTACAGCGAGCCTTGGCCCTGAGGAGAGTCGAAGGAATCAACCCCCCCTTCAAGGTGTTTGAGGGCCGGGGCCTTATCGCCGGAGATGGCTTTCAGGACGCCCGGGTAGTCGTCGTTGAGGACCAAGACCGCGAACGGGGGGGCCTGCCCCTCCGCGCCGAGGACCACGCGGACGATGCCCACGAACGGCGATCGGACCGCGAGTGCTCCGTATTGGGTTTCGAGCTGCGAGATCTGGTTCGCGAGCGACGTCTCAGCGGCCACGGCACGTTGAGGACTCATGGCCTTGAGCATGGCCACCAGGTCGGTTCGCGTCGCTTCCAGGCTGTTGCCTCGGACGACAACATCGATGTCGGCGGGAATCACTTTTAACCACGCCTGGTCGCTAGGTGCCTGGCCCAGGATCGTGGCCAAAAGACACACTGAGAATTGCGTTAACATCGCGTGAAGCTCCTTAAACCTCTTACTGAGCTAGGGAGAGTCGCAGTCTGTCTCACTTTCTAACTTCGCTCCAGCGAAGCCAGAATTCAGGTTCCTCACTTCATAGCCCGGCCCTTTGCCGGAAGCAACGGGGCACGTTACCGCCACGAGAGCCCTTCAGGTTTCGAAAAAACGGTCGCAAACACGCCATCCCGTGATGTCGCCTGAGATAAATTCTCGTGATATCACAGTCTTCTGAGAAAATTTCACAGAAGCCTGTTGATTCTGGGAGATTTTCACTGTTAGCATACGGCTCTAAGGTTTGGGTGCGGGGAGGCGAGGCCCCGGGATGCTCTGTTTTCTGTCCGCAGTGGTGGTGCCCATGGCGATGAATCGCCAAGAAATCATTCTCGAAAGTTTGGAACGATTAGGCGCCTGCAGCTATCAAGAGCTGGCGGAGCGGCTTGGCGTCTCGACGATGACCGTTCGCCGCGAAGTGGACCGGCTCGCGAACCGTGGTGTGGTGATCAAGACGTTGGGGGGAGCGCAGCACGCTTCCGCGCGTACTGCGGACTATGAAACGGACGTCGGCTCGAGGCTCGCGTTGCAGGTCCCGCAAAAACGGGCCATTGCCGCCAGGGCCGTCGAGCTGATCCGTCCCGGCCAGACGATTTTCTTGGATCCGAGCACGACTTGCCTTGAGCTGGCCAAACTACTGGCTCGCAGGCTCCAAGGGGTGACGATCCTCACGAACTCGGCCTTGGTCTGTCTAGAACTCGGGCGCGGCTCGCAGAACACGATTCTGGGAATCGGCGGTCAATATGACCCCGCTAGCGGAGCCTTTGTCGGACCTGCGGGAGAAGAGACGGCGGATCGCTTCTTCGTCGACGTCGCGTTCGTGTCGACCAAGGGGTTCGTGCCCACGGAAGGAACGTTCGAGTCCGCCATCGCGACCATCCGGGTCAAGCAGGTCGTCGCTCGCCGCTGTTCGGAGTTGGTTCTGCTGGCCGACTACACCAAGTTTGGGCTCCGGGCCCTCTGCAAGGTTTTGGATATGGCCCAGATCCACACCGTGGTGACTGACTCCGCGGTGCCGAAATCCGATTTGAACCAACTTCAATTGGCCGGCAAGACGGTCCATGTGGCCGACGTCGCGCAAGGGACTCAGACGACGGAGGTTGGAGATGCCTCTTGAAGCCATCGGCTCGTTATTACGCCGAGCTGTGAAGGGGAAGTACGCGATTGGTTACTTCGAGAGCTGGAACATCGAGTCGCTCCAGGGGGTGATCGACGCCGCTGAGCAATCGCGCTCGCCCATGATCATTGGCTTTAATGGAGACTTTCTGAGCCATCCTGATCGCCGGGCCGCCGAACGACTGGCCTGGTATGCCGCTTTGGGGAGAAGTGCGGCGGAATCGGCGACCGTCCCTTGTGGTTTTATTTTCAATGAGTGTCCACGGGACGAATGGATCCGCTCCGCCGTGCTCGCGGGGTTCAACCTGGTGATGCCGGCGGACCCAGGCGCCTCTGCCGAGGAATGGCCTGCCCGGGTCTCGGCGCTGACCCAATTCGCCCACGAGCACGGCGTTGCGGTCGAGGCAGAGATCGGCGAGCTCCCCTGCGGTGCGGCGGGGGGGGATCCGAGCGGCGGTACTCCGACCGACCCCGAGGCGGCCGCCGCCTTCGTGGAGGCGACGGGCGTTGACTTGCTTGCCGTGAGCGTGGGCAACGTCCATATCAAGGTCGACGGTCAGCAGGCTCTGGACCTCGACTTGCTGGAAAGGATCCACTCGCGCGTACCCGTTCCTCTGGTTCTGCACGGGGGAACCGGGATCAGTTCCTCCTCACTTCAAGAGGCCATTGCGCTAGGAGTTGCCAAAGTCAACTATGGGACCTACCTCAAACAACGCTACTTGAAGACGATTCACCACATGCTCACGGCGGATCGCGCCAGCCCCGATCCGCATCGTCTGCTGGGCCTTGGCGGCGCGGAGGATCTGATGGTTGCCGGCCGGCTTGCGGTGCGCGACGCCGTGCTCGAACGACTCGGCTGGTTGGGTTGCGAAGGAAAAGCCGACGAGCGGGAGGAGGATTGATGGGCGTTGTGATGCGTCTCCCCGACCTGGCGACGAATGCCACGGCGATTACCGTGGTGCGATGGCTCGTGGACGTCGGCCAGCCTGTGCGGCGTGGTCAGCCGCTCGTCGAGGTCGAGACGGACAAGGCCGTCATGGAAGTGGAATCCGTGGTCACCGGCATCCTGCAGTCCATCGCCGTGGCTCCCGGCGAACAGGCCGACGTCGGGCAGGTCATCGCCGTCTTCGACGCCCCCGAAATCGCAGGTGCTCGTTCCGCGGAGGTTTCCTCGCCGGCTCCCGCCACGGTTTCCCATGCGGGCGGAGCGCAGGGGTACGAGGCCGTTGCGTACGGCTCCGACAGTGTGCATCAGGATAGAAATCAGGCGGCTTCACCGAGCGCCCTTGCAACATCCGAGCGAGTCTCCTTCTTCGCAAGGAACCGCCAGGCGCGAGGGACTTCATCAACGTCCGTACCGTCGCAGCGAGGTTTGCCCGTCACGGCACCTCGGCGGGCTCTCGTTCGGCGGATGCGCGAGAGCAAGCAGAACATACCGCACTTCTATTTGCAGACCTCCGCGAATGCGGAGCCGATGGCGATCTACCGGGAAAAGAGTAGTGAGTTAGGCGCGAAGATCGTTTGGGACGCGTTTTTCGTCAAGGCGCTGGCCAGGACCTTGAAACGGTTCGACCGCATGGCTTACCGCTTCGAGGAGGATCGTCTCACGCCACAGGGAGTCGACGCCGTGGGAGTTGCCGTCGACGTGGACGACGAGCTGTTCACTGTGGTCGTGGACGGTCCTGCCGCGAAGTCGCTCGAGCAGATCTCGACGGAAATCCGCGCCGGGGTTGATCGGCTTCGCTCGGGAGACCCTCGAGCGCGCGTATCGCAACCTGCGGTCCTCACGGTCTCGAACCTGGGGAGAGCGAACGTCGAGTCATTCACGGCGATCATCAACCCTCCCGAGTCCGCGATCCTCGCCGTCGGCAAGATCATGCCGCAGCCCGCCATCTGTGGCGGTAGCATTCTGATTCAATCGCGCGTGAACCTGACGCTCTCCGTCGACCACCGGGTTGTCAACGGCAAGTATGCCGCCGGCTTTCTTGGGGGCTTGGTCGAAGAGATCGAAGCGTTCTAGGCGGCCCTCCCCGCGAAAATCCTCGGTCGCCCCTGTGGTGCAAGGAGTGAGGTGATGGAAGCGTCGGCAACTTCGAAGACGGCCCGTCCGCGCGACGCGGCGGGTCGCTATGACTCCCAGTTCCTCCTGAATCTCTACGAGCGGATGGTCTTGATCCGTGAGTTCGAGGAGGGGGTGAAGTTCCTCTTCCTTGAGGGCTCGATGCCGGGCACGATCCACCAATGCCAGGGGCAAGAAGCCACGGCTGTCGGCGTTTGTGCTGCGCTCGGGGAAGGAGACTTCATCACCTCGACGTTTCGCGGTCATGGCCATGCCCTAGCCAAAGGCTTGACTGTTGAGGAGATGCTGTTCGAACTCTTCGGCGCGATCACGGGCTGTTGCCGAGGCAAAGGGGGCTCGATGCACGTGGGGAACATGGCCAAGGGCATGGTCCCCGGCATTGCGATCGTCGCCGGCGGTGTACCCCTCGCTTCGGGAATGGCCCTGGCATTCAAGATGCGCAAGGAACCCAACGTTGTTGCCTGCTTCTTCGGCGATGGGGCGGTAGCCGAAGGGGCTTTCCACGAAGGGATCAATCTCGCGGCCATTTGGGACCTACCCGTCCTTTTCGTTTGCGAAAACAATCAATACGGGGCGTCCACGCGTGTTGATCAGGTGATGCGCAATCCCCGCATCTCCGACCGTGCGGCGGCCTACGGAATCATGGGGCAGACCGTCGACGGCAACGACGTGCTGGCTGTCTATGAAGCAGCGAAGCAGGCCGTCGACCAGTGCAAGCAGGGGCGCGGTCCCGTACTTCTCGAGCTGCTCACTTACCGTCGCACGGGACATTCTCGTCGCGACGCGTGCCACTACCAGCCACAATCGGAGCGCGAGGAGTGGTTCGCACGCGATCCGATCGACCGCTTTGGGCAACAGCTTGTTGAATGGGGAATGGCCGACGCGAATCAACTCCAGGAAATCCGAACTCGGATTGAGGCTGATTTCCAGGCCGCCGTACAGGTCGCTCGCGAGCAGCCGTTACCAACGCTCGACGACCTGACCACCGACGTGCTGGTGTGAAAACATCAACAGGGCGGGAGACCAGGCCGATCCATTCGCGGACTCCCTCGAACGAAATTCCAAGGTCCAGGCGACGAGTCGAAAACTCATGAGACGTCTTAGCATTGCCGAATCGCTGCGCGAGGGAATCACCGAGGAAATGCGGCGGGATTCGGCGGTCTTCTGCCTTGGTGAAGACATCGCGGTTCCCGGCGGTTGGGGAGGCGCGTTCACGGTCACGCTTGGTCTGGAACAAGAGTTTCCCGATCGGATGCTCAATACGCCGATCGCCGAACTCGGGTTCTTCGGAGCCGCCGTCGGCGCGGCCATCATGGGGATGCGCCCGATCGTCGACGTGCAATACGGCGACTTTCTCTTCCTGGCCATGGATCAGATCGTCAACAACGCCGCCAAGCTGCGTTATATGTCGGGGGGAGACATCAAGGTTCCCCTCGTCATGCGGGCGCCGATCGGCGCGACGGGTCGCGGGTCTCAGCATGCCCAGAGTATGGAGCGTTATTTCACGGGAGTTCCCGGCATCAAGGTTGTGGCCGTTTCAAACGCCTACGACGCCAAGGGGGTGCTCAAATCGGCCGTGCGCGACGACAACCCCGTGCTGATCTTTGAGCACAAGCTGCTTTACGGCTCCAAGGGCGCGCGAACCGAGCCGGGAGCCGTTGACGCCACGAGCGACGTTCCTGACGACGACTACACGGTCCCCCTCGATCGCGCGGAAGTTCGTCGCGAGGGGAGCCACGTCACAATTCTCGCCTGGCTCTTGATGCTTCACGAGGCTCTGCGGGCAGCCGATCGTCTCAAGACCGAAGGGATCGAAGTCGAGGTCATCGACGTGCGAAGCCTCTTGCCGATCGACTACGAGACGATCGGAAACTCGGTCCGCAAGACCGGCCGGGTCGTGGTGGTGGAAGAAGGCCCAAAGACGGGGGGCGTCAGCGCCGAGATCGCCGCGGGCGTCACTGAGCGGTTTCCTGAGTTTTTGTTACAGCCGGTCGCTCGCGTTGCGTCGGCCGATGTCCCGGTTCCGTTTACGCCGATCCTGGAAAACGCCTACCGGCCCGACGCCGATCGAATCGTGGCTGCGGTCCGCAACGTCTTGCGCGACTGACGATTTCATTGCCGTCGAGTGCGAGGACTCGACCTTGGCATGGAGGAACTCCAATGACTTTGCACCCAGGCTTTTCCGCAATTGGGCCGCGTCTCATTCGTCTTCGTAGAGGCTGGGGCGTTAGCCTCAGTCGGTCCTGCCACGCGGGAGACGTGGCTCCCACGCGATTCGCGAGAGCTTCCCGGCAAGTTGCCCTTGCGATCGCCGCTCTGCTCTTCTTCTTGGGGCTGGCACCGACAGGCATCCGGGCCGAAGACGCTACGAAACAAGCCTCCCCTCAGCTTCGCATTCAGCTCTCCTCAGAACACCCCTGGCGCCCGCCCTTCGGTCTCGATCGCATCAGTCAGCCCCTGGCTGTGAGCATTGAATCGGCCGTCAAACCTCCCTTCATGGATTACGAGCTCACAGCTTTTCATCAGGGAAAAGAGGTCGCACGGCAGCGCTTGCAGTTCTCCGCGGGCCCAAGCTTCATCGCCAAAGTTGAGCTCGAGAAATATGCGGATGAGATCGTTATTTCAGCCAGGAAGGACGAAGGGAGCTCGTTGGCCGAGGTGGCCCGCCAGGCTATTCATCCTGCGGAGATCGAGGGCGAGGCGATTGCTCGGCCCGATTCGGTTGTCAACCCTGTGGACTTGGGAACGATCCTCGTGCCGGACGGCTGGCTCTTGCTGGGACCGAACTCGAAGGCCACGGTGGAGGTCGCCGCACTGAGCCGAGTCAGCGGGTTTCAGGCGTCTCGGGCGCGAGCCTGGTTCACGTCGAAGCCAGAGAACACGCAAACCGTCGAGCTCCCTTTGAAGCCGGGCGTGCGCGCTCAAGCGTCGATACGAGTTCCCTCGACTCCCTCGGATCGGGATCACGATGCTTTGATCGTGGTCCTTGATGACGGCCAGGGAAAAGAACTCTGGCGGAAGTCGATACCCGTCATGCTGGTCGCCGATCCTCCTCAATGGCCAAAGTTCGGCGCGAGGGCCACTCAGCTTCGATTCGACGCGCCGATCTCCGTGCGCGATCCTGCCTCGGGCCGTTTTTCGTCCCTCTCCTACCAGGACGGCTGGGATCGGGCTTTGCAGGACGTCGTGGTGTCGCTTCCGAACGGTTCGCGATTCGTCTTCTGGCGAGGCTCCAGCTACATCCCGTTCTGGGCTGGGCGGCATAACACTGGGGCCTGCTACGAGTGGGCCGAGATGCTCTCGAGGCCGCAGGATGCCATTGATTGCGTCGAGCCGTTGATGGACAAGGACCTTCGCTACGGGCGTGTCGAGATCATCAAGTCGACGCCGGCTCATGTTCACGTACGATGGACGTATCAGTCTACGGATCTTCACTATAAGGTGTGGGGAGACTCTGCCGTTGAGGATTATCACTTCTATCCTGACGGATTTGGTACCCGCGTCGTGAGTTTGACGTCGGATCCCAAGGCAGAATACGAACTGGCCGAGTTCATCATCCTGAGCTCTCAGGACGCATACCCGTTCTCTTTCATGCCCGAAAGTCCGGTCGACGCCTTGTTCCTGGACGGCGACACGCGGACATATCGGTTCCCCCACACTGCGCCCCCGGGCTCCGATCCTCACGATCGCAAGAACATCCCCGCGATCTATCGGTTGCGTTTGAACAAGAAGGAAGAGCTGTCGGCGATCTCCTTCAACCCGAAATTGGAAAAGACGCCGTCGGTGATCTTCGGCCCTTTCTCCGATGGCGGACAGATGGTCACACCGTGCTATTGGGGAAGCCATTGGCCACTCGCCCGGGGGAACGCGACCGGGAGCACGATCGATGACCGGATCCACCTGAGTCCCTGCCACAACAGTGTCATGAGCTGGGCCGGGGATCGACCCACGCCGTTGCGAACCTCGGAATTCGTTGGGCTAGACGCTTTGGGGCGATCGCGGCCGCTGGCTCAGCGTGAATGGGTGTGGCTCATTGGAATGAGCGATGCCTCGGATGCGCGGCTCGTGGAGTGGGCCAGGAGTTTTGCAAAGCCACCGGCGATCGCTCTTCGAGGAGCGCGCCTTGCCCCTGACGCCTACGCTCCCGAGCGGCGGGCGATCCAGCTCATCGTCGAAGGGAACGAGATCTCCGCCAAGATCACGCCGACCACAGCTTGTGTGAATCCGGTCTTCGAGTTGATCGGAGCCCCTGCGGGTCCGATCACGGTCATGCTCGAAGCAGGTCGTCTCGACGACCAGCATTTTGCCTGGGATGGCCGCACCCTCTGGATCGATGCCACGATCTCACGACCGGCGGAGCTCCGCGTGAGCTTCGCGGGCGCGAGCACCCGCCAAGACCCGTGAACCAAGAAACCTCTTCCTGTTTCTCAAAGGGGTCGTTACATGAATCTGCGACGCTGCCTACTCATTGCGTGCGGCTTGATCGCCCTCCCTTTTCCCTCCCCCCCTGCTCTTGCCGACGAGCCTTCGAGCACCAAGAAGGGGACCTTCTGGGTTATCCCCCACACGCACTGGGAGGGGGCGGTCTTCAAGACTCGTGAAGAGTACCTGGAGATGGGGTTACAGAACATCGTCAAAGCCATGAGGCTTTTGAAGGAGCAGCCGGAGTATCGCTTCACGCTCGACCAGGTCGCGTACATCCGGCCCTTCCTCGAACGTTACCCCGAGCAGGAAGCCGCGTTCAAACGCTACGTTGCGGAAGGGCGGTTGCAAATCGCCGGGGCTTTGGACGTCATGCCGGATGTCAACATCCCAGGGGGAGAGACCTTTGTCCGGCAGATCCTCTACGGCAAGGGCTACATCCGCGAGAAGCTTGGCGTGGATGTGACCTCGGGCTGGCTTGTTGATACCTTTGGCCATCACGCCCAGATGCCGCAAATCATGAAGCTTGGTGGATATAAGTCGTTCTGGTTCTTTCGGGGCGTTCCCCGGCAAGACTATCCGGCCGAGTTCCTTTGGGAAGGACTCGACGGGTCCAAGATCCCCGCATATTGGCTTGCCTATTCTTATGCGGTGATGTATCCGGTTCCCAAGGATTATGCCCCGTTTCGGGAATTCGCGAAGTCGGCATACAACCTCTTGAACCCGAACGCGCGAGGCCTGGACCGGGTTGGTCCTTCCGGTGCCGACGTCTGTGAGCCGCAAGAGCAGCTTGTCCCCCTGGTTGACGAATTCAACCGCAAGGGAGAAGCCCCTTTCACGATCCGTGTTGCCACTCCCGCCGACTACGAAGCCGTCATCAACAAGCGAACCGATCTGACGGTTTTCAAAGGGGAGCTGAACCCCCTCTTCCAGGGAGTCTACACAAGCCGGATCGAGCTCAAGGAATGGATGCGGCGATTGGAACGGCAGCTTCTCAATGCGGAGAAACTCGGTGTTTTGGCGGGCTGGCTGGGCACTTCGGTGAATCCGGAGACGATCCTCAACGCATGGGAACCCGTCCTCTTCAACGAGACCCATGACCTGGCCTCTGGTGTGATGACCGATCACGTCTATGAAGATACGATCCGAAGCTATGAGTATACCAACCGTCGTTCGAGCGAGTTGATCGACGCAAGCTGGAACACCCTGGCATCTAAGATCGATACCCGCGGCGCTGGCGCTCCCGTAGTCGTGTTCAACTCGCTGGGCTGGCCTCGGTCTGATCTGGTGGAGGTCGATCTCGGATTTGACGAGAAGGGGGCCGTTGGCGTGAAGTTGACGGATGACGCCGGTAAACCCACCACCGTGCAGATTCTCGATTCATTGCGTTACGAGGATGGAAGCCTGAAGACCGCTCGCGTCGCCTTCGTGGCCAAAGAGGTTCCCTCGCTCGGCTATCGCACCTATCACGCCGAGCCGACCCGCGAGGCCTCAGCCGCGGGCACAGGTCCCGGAGCCTCGGGGGAAAACCTCCTCGAGAACGAGTTCTACCGAATCACGGTCGACCCCTCCTCGGGAGCTTTGACCAGCCTCAAGGTCAAAGACGGCGATTGGGAAGCCCTGTCCGCTCCCGGTAATGTCGTCTCACGCGAAGTTGATCGCGGTGACCTCTGGGAGCTGAAGAAAGGTCTGGATGGCGCGAGTCGCATTGCCATGACGACCAAGCAGCCCGTACCGAAGCCAGGCGAGGCGGTGCTCAGCAACGAGAAACCTTCACAGAAGGGAACGCTGAAGACCGGTCCCGTCGTCTCGGAATTCCGCATCGCACGGCCTTTCGATACCGGCCGCTTCGCCACGACGATCCGGCTCGCCGCCGGCCTTCGTCGCGTCGAAATCACAACGCAACTGGTGAATCAAGAAAAGTATGTGCATTACCGTGCGTTGTTCCCGACGAGTATCCAGGGGGGAAAGAACACGGAGGAAATTCCGTTCGGCGCAATCGAACGCCCGAATGCCATCGAATTCCCCGCCCAGAACTGGGTAGATCACAGTGATGGTCATCGCGGTTTGGCCCTGCTCAACATCGGCCTTCCCGGTAACACCGTGACTGACGGGACCATGATGGTTTCGCTCCTCCGTTCTCACACGCTGGGAGCCTACGGATTCGGCGGTGGGTACGAGCCGGGGATGTCTTCGGACTCAGGATTCCAGGTTGGCCAGGAACGGACGATGCGCTATGGCGTTGTTCCCCATGCGGGCGACTGGCGTGAGGCGAAGGTCTTCCGTGACGGTCTCGAACTCAACCATCCCCTGGTCTGCCGCAAAGAGGCACCCCACGCCGGCTCGCTTCCCAAAAGCTGGGGGTTGCTCGAGGTCTCTCAGCCGAACATCGTGGTCTCGGCCTTGAAACCGGGCAAAGATGGGAAGACGGTTCTGCGGCTTTACGAAGCCACCGGCAAGGCCACTCCCGGAGCCCACGTCAAAGTGCACGCCAAGGTTCTCGCCGCCAACGAGGCCAACCTCCTCGAAGACGCCGGTTCCGAGCTGAAGGTCGAGCACGACGCCGTTCAGTTCGATCTTCATCCCTTCGAGATCAAGACGATCGCTTTGAAGCTCGGCGCGAAGGATTGAGTGAGCTTTCGCCAAGTGGTTCTTACCCACTTGATGCCGCCTGTGGAGCGGGCTTCAGCCTGTTCCCCAGGCGGCTTTTTCTTTGTAGGCAAAGCAATCCCGACACATTCACGTAGCACGGATTGCCCCTGTGGGAGATAGGCATTCTCTCAGAGATCGAACTCGTCGACCCAGGCGTGAAGTAAATTCATTGCTCGCATGACGGCGGCCTGGTTTTCTTGCTCGTTGAGCCAGCGGCTGACGCCCGAGGGATGAGGTAGAGGAAGGTAGCGGATTCCGTCGCGAAGGGTCGCCGTGCCGATAACGTCGGTGAGCGACGAGACGCGGCCGAGGTACGTCCGAATCGAGAGTAAACCGACGAGCAGAACGACGCGAGGTTGCATGAGTTGGAACAGCTCGTCCAGCCACGGCCGGCAGAGCGCCTGCTCGGCCGGAGCGGGGACGCGATCACCCCGAGCGCCGGGGAGACGTCCCGGGTAGCATCGAGTGATGGCGCTGAAGTGGATCTTGCGATAAAAATCTTCGCGCGCGATACCGCCGTGCTCAAACCAGGTTCGAAGCTTCTCTCCGGCGATCCCTGCGAAAGGACGATCTTCCGCCTGCGCCCGCAGACCGGGAGCCTGGCCGATCAGGAGTATCCGAGGCAAGGGAACGTCTTTCTCGGGGTCGCGTGCAATGGGAATCGACACGGCTTCATCCAGAAGGCCGGCCTGATGACACCGTCGGCAAGCACGGACGCGGGCGTTCAAGGTGATGAGCCCAGCGTGAGGCTCATCGGCAGCCGAGAGACGTTTCATTCGTTGTCCTGGTCGTCTGTCTCATCCTGAGCATCGATCCAAAGTTCGGCCACCGTACCGCGGAGTCCTTCCAGAACGAGACTCTCAAGCTGTTGCTCATCCTTGAAAATTTTCTCGGCCCAAACATCCCCGCGTCGCGTGAGCACGGTCACGGATTTCGCGTTCGGATCCACGACCCAGTATTCGGCGAGCCCATAGGCAAGATATTCCTGCCGTTTCGTCTCATAGTCGCGTGCCTCACCGCCGCGAGAGACCACCTCGATGGCCAATGCGGGAATGCGTCGACCTCGGTAATCCTTGGGCGCGCCTCGAAGAATGACCGCGACATCAGGGTTGCGCCCGGAGATCATCCCAGGAAGCCAAAGGCGAAATTCCCCGGCTCCGCCGAAACGCTGGATCCGTCTGGGATGTTCCACGTCGTGTCGAGCGATCATCCGATAGAGGTTGGCGACGACCTGGCCATGGGGGTCGTTGGGAACTTCGGTCACCTCGAGGACTCCCCTGGCCAACTCGTAGCGGTACCCGGGCGTTTCCTCAGCGTCGAGGAACTCGTCAAGCGTCATCAGTCGGCCATGATCGGCCGGACCAATGCGAAGAGCGGAGGTAGTAGCCATGGGGTTTCGATCCTCCGACGAAAGAACGATCGGCTGACACCTGATTTTAGCGGCTTCGGCGCGGGCCTTACCAGCCGGGAACCAGTCACCGGGTCATGAAGCGGTTTGAACCCCAACGTGCCGTGAAAAGTGACATGTTGCCAGAAACGTCGGCTCTGGCTTGCGGAGATCGATAGGCAGGCCGATGATCGAGAAATGCGAGCTCCATGGATTTGGAAATACGTCCGGGCGCTGCTCCTCGGTTTAGCCGCGCTGACCGTTTTGATCGGGTACTTCTGTCCGCAAATCTATGATTCGGTCCACGATGCGGAACGAATCACTGTTTATGAGGGCCTCCCCCATCAGAATTACGAGCAGGAGACGTTCACGGCCGAGGTGAAGACCAAGCCGACTCTCCTATTCTCCGGCTTTCGCTTTTACACCGCACCCCTCGTTCTCAACGCTCCAGACCTCAAAGAGCTTCGTCGGATCATGGGAGACAGAAGCACGTACCAAGCACACCGTGGTGAGAAAGAATGCGGTGGTTTTCATCCCGATTATGCCGTCGAATGGTTGGTCGAGAAAAAGATCTACCGCGCTCTGATCTGCTTTGGATGTTTGGAAGTGAGGTTCTATGGCCCTGATGGAACGCCGGTCTCCTACGACCTGCGTCGCCAAGGGAATCGCCGTAGCCTCAAGCCCAGCTTGCTCGATCTCCTCAAGACCTACCGAAAGAATCGCCCTCCACACGAGAGGTTCGGCCTGAGGGCGATGACGGGGTGCAGCGGCGGCGTTCGCCATTTCGAGGACCTCGGCGCCTGGCCGGCCACCTCCTCAACCTCGCACTGCAGCGGCCCCGGACGCCTCCGGCGCTTTCTGGTAACACCAACGCCAAACTCGGCGGCTGGGTTCGCTGGGCCTTCGTGTTAGACGGCGGGAGCCCGCCTTGGGCTGGATCACCGGTCGAGTCGCCATCGGCAACTACCTTGAGGTCCGAGGTGCCACCCTGCTGAAGGAGCAAGGATTCCGGTCCGCGATCAGCCTCGATGGCACACTCGCCGAGCAACAAGCGGTTGAGTTCGGATTATTCGAGGTGGCTTCATACTCGCTTGTCGACGGCCCAGGGAACGACCTCCGGGTCTTCCGCTTCGCGAGGGACGATCTGCGGAGGTTGGCGGCGCAAGGCCCGGTGTTGGTGCAGTGCCACGCAGGCCGTACCCGGTCGGTGATCGTTGTCGCTGCTTACCTGCTGGAGGCGCACCGCATCAGCGCCATGGAGGCGATCTCTCGCGTCGCGGCCAAGAGGGAAATCAACGTCACGCCGGCCTTGGTTTGGTCAACCTGCTACGCAAGCTCGAAAAGTGACGCCGTTGTGAAGTGCGAGCGCCGTCGCGAGGCCACCTTCGAGATCACGTTGGGATCGGAAACGGCACCGGCCCGCCCAAGCGGCGGGAAGGGGCTTCAGGTCGTCGCCATAGGCGACCGAAGCTGAAAGTACGCTACCGCGCAGCCGGGGTGCCGGAAAGCTGTAGGGAGTACATACACCTCGTGGCGATGGGTTAAGTCATTCAGCAATTGCCCGGCTCCTGGGCTTGGTATAGCATTGAATAAGATGCGATAACGATGCTTTTGCTGGAGGCTACATGGATCTGACACGCGACATTCACCCCCTGACCGATTTCAAACGGCGTACGCCGGAGTTTCTGCGCCAGCTCAAGGAAAGCGGCCATCCGCTCGTGCTGACGGTGAACGGCAAGGCGGAGATCGTGGTTCAGGACGCGAAATCCTACCAGCGTCTGCTCGACTTGGCGGAACGACTGGAAACCATCGACGCGGTAAAGGAAGGGCTGTCATCCATCGACAAGGGCGAGGGGAAGCCGATGGATCAGGTGTTTGACGCCTTGGAGAAGAAACTGCGGGCCAAAGCCCGGCCATGACCTACCGTGTCACCATCCAACCGAGGGCGGAACGCGACATCTTGGCGGTGGCCCAATGGATCGAAGACCAGTTGAATTCGCCGGCGAAAGCCCTGCGATGGGTACGCGGCATCCGGGCCAAAATGGAAACACTGAAGGCAAGTCCGAAGCGTTGCCCGGTCGATCCCGATTCAGTCGCCTTCGGGGAGGAAGTGCGCGTGCTCCTTTATGGCAAGCGACACGGAAAGCACCGCATCCTGTTCGCCATCCGGGGCGACATGGTGCATGTCCTGACCGTTCGGCACTCGGCACGGCGGAGCCTGACCGAAGAGAGGGGGCACGATGAGGATGAAGGAAATGGAGGACCGGTGCATTGAGCCTAACAATTAACTAACTGCAATCGATTTAAGCCTCGGATGGGCGGCTGCCGGCTGCCCGATGCAACGTTAAAGATATGGGTATTAGGGCAGAAAAGTTAGAGCGATCAGGGATCGGAAACGGCACCGGCCCGCACCTCGTTTCGCAAAGAGGTGCGGGCCGGTTGATTTGAAGGGATTGAGAGAAATTTGAAACGTTTCCGTTACTCGCTCGACTTGCCGGCCGAAGCGGCGGCTTCTTCACGAGGGTATCGGCTGTAGCCGGGGCCCTTTTCGGCGAGGGCTTCGAGGGCTTCGGGACGAATGCGAACCTCAGCGTCCTGGTGGGACTTGAACCCGGTCCCGGCAGGGACCAAGTGGCCGAGAATCACGTTCTCCTTGAGGCCGACGAGGTAGTCGACCTTACCCGCCAGCGCGGCCTCGGTGAGCACCTTGGTCGTTTCCTGGAAGCTCGCCGCGGAGATGAAGCTGTCCGACTGCACGGCGGCCTTGGTGATACCCAGAAGCTGGGTGCTCGCCGCGGCCGGCTTGGGACGGATCCACTCGGCTCTGCGGAGGCTCGTCGACTCGACCCGGAGGTTCTCCTGGTCGAAGTGGTCGCGAGGCACGATGTCTCCCTGGCGGAAGTCGGTGTCGCCGGGATCTTTGATCTTCACGCAGCTCATCAGCTCGAGGTTCTTGCCGCGGAACTCGAACTTGTCGATGACCGAGCCGGGCAAGAGGCCGGTGTCGCCGACCGACTCGACCCGGACCTTGCGGAGCATCTGCGCCACGATGATCTCGAGGTGCTTGTCGTCGATTTCCACGCGCTGCGAGCGGTAGACGTTCTGAATCTCGCGGAGCAGATACCGTTGCACGGCTTCTTCGCCCGAGATTCGGAGAATGTCGTGCGGAACCAACGGCCCTTCGACCAAGGCGTCGCCGGCACGGACGCGGTCGCCACCGTGAACACGCAGGTACTTACCGTGCGGCACCAAGTGCTCGCGCTCGATGCCGCTCTCGTTCTTGACGATGATCGTTCGCTTGCCGCGACGCTTCTCGTCCAAGAGTTCAACGCGACCGTCGATTTCGGCGATGACCGCGGGCTCTTTCGGCCGGCGAGCCTCGAACAGCTCGGTGACTCGCGGCAGACCACCGGTGATGTCCTGGGTACCACCCACTTCGCGGGGGGTCTTGGCCAAGAGGGTACCCGCAGTGATCTGCGAACCCTCCTGCACTTCGATACCGGCCCCTTCAGGGATGTAGTTGTACGCCAGGATGTGCCCCTGGCCGTCTTCGATCAAGATCTGCGGGTGCAGATCCCCCTTGTGCTCCATGATCGTACGGCGGGTGTGACCCGAGAGGTCGATTTCGATACGCATCGTCTCGTTTTCGACGATGTCCTCGAAGCGGACCTTACCACCGACCTCGGCGAGAATCGGGATGTTGTGCGGGTCCCACTCGCAGATCATGGTGCCGCGAGTGATCATCTGGCCGTCCTCGACCTTCATCTCGGCACCGTCGGGGACGTCGTACTTTTCCAGCTCGCGGTTCTTGGGGTCGAGGATCTGGATTTCACCGTTACGCGAAAGGGCGATCTTCTTCCCTTCGTTGTTGGTGACAAGGTTGATGCCGACGTACTTGACCTTACCGTCGCGCTTGGCCTTGTGGTCCTTCTCTTCGACGCCGCGGGTAGCCACACCACCGATGTGGAAGGTACGCATGGTGAGCTGAGTGCCCGGCTCACCGATCGACTGAGCGGCGATGATGCCGACGGCCATGCCAGGCTCGACGAGCTGGCCGGTCGCCAGGTCCATACCGTAGCAGCGGCGGCAGATACCGAGCGAAGCCTCGCAGGTCATCGGGCTGCGGACCTGGATCTTCTCGATCTGCATATCCTCTAGCTTACGAGCCGCGGCGACGGTGATCATGTCGTTCTCGCGAACGACGATCTCGTCGGTGATCGGGTTCACGATGTTCACCCGGCTCACGCGGCCGCGAATCGACTGAACGAGGCTGACTTCGACCTTCTCACCCTTGTAGATGACCCCCTTCGTGATCCCCTGGGCGGTACCGCAGTCCTCCATGGTGATCACGACGTTCTGGGCCACGTCGGCGAGCTTACGGGTGAGGTAACCCGAGTCGGCCGTCTTGAGGGCCGTGTCGGCCAAACCCTTACGGGCACCGTGCGTCGAGCTGAAGTACTCGAGCACCGAGAGGCCTTCGCGGAAGTTGGCCTTGATCGGCGTCTCGATGATCTTGCCCGACGGCTTGGCCATCAAACCACGCATACCGGCGAGCTGTCGAATCTGCTCGACACCACCGCGGGCACCCGAGTCAGCCATGAGGAAGATCGGGTTCAGGTAGACCTGGCCGTTGCGGACGTCGTGACGGAGCTGCTCCATCATCTCGTTCGTGATGCGTTCACGAGCGTGCGTCCAGGCGTCCAGCACCTTGTTGTACCGCTCTTGCTCCGTGATGATACCGCGCTGGTAGAGCTTGGCCGCCTTGGCGACTTCTTTCTCGGTCTCGTTGAGGATCGTGTCCTTCGAGGCCGGGGTCTTGAGGTCGTCGGTGGCGAACGAGAGACCGGAGCGGGTCGACTCGCGGAACCCGAGATCCTTCATGTTGTCGAGCAGGTTGATGGTCTCAGCCCGCCCGAGGATCTGGTAGCAATCGGCGATGATGCCCTGCAACTGCTTCTGGCCCAGGGCCATGTTGTAGTAGGGCATCTTGGGCAGAAGGATGTCGTTAAAGATCACCCGCCCGGTGGTTGTCTTGATGATCATGCCGGGGGTGAATTCCTTCTCCCCCTCGCCGCGGAGCTTCTTGTGCGCCGGCAGGCGAAGATTGATCATCGCGTGGACGCCGACCTTCTTCTGGCTGAAGGCCAGGAAGACCTCATTGGGGCTCGAGAACGTCATCCCTTCGCCCGGCTCGCCGGGGCGCTGGACGGTGACGTAGTACGAACCCATAACGATGTCTTGGGTCGGGCTGATAATCGGGTTGCCGTTGGCGGGGCTGAAGATGTTGTTGGTCGACATCATCAGCGTCATCGCCTCAACCTGCGCTTCGATCGAGAGCGGCAGGTGGACGGCCATCTGGTCGCCGTCGAAGTCGGCGTTGAACCCCTTGCAGACCAAGGGGTGAATACGAATCGCGTTCCCTTCCACGAGCACGGGCTCGAACGCCTGAATACCCATGCGGTGCAGGGTCGGTGCTCGGTTCAGGAGGACGGGGTGGTTGTGGATCACCTCTTCGAGGATATCCCACACCTCTTCGACCTTCCGTTCGAGCATCTTCTTGGCCGACTTGATCGTGTCGGCGTGCCCGAGTTCCTTGAGCCGCCGGATGATGAACGGCTGGAACAGCTCGAGCGCGATCTTCTTGGGAAGACCGCACTGGTGGAGGCGGAGATCGGGACCGACCACGATCACTGAACGGGCCGAGTAGTCAACACGCTTACCCAGCAAGTTTTCACGGAACCGCCCCTGCTTACCCTTGATCATGTCGGTCAAGGACTTGAGCGGCCGGTTGCTGGAACCGAGAACCGGACGCTTGCAGCGGTTGTTGTCGAACAGAGCGTCGACAGCCTGCTGAAGCATGCGCTTCTCGTTGCGGATGATGACCTCAGGCGCGTTGAGGTCGACCAGCTTCTTGAGCCGGTTGTTGCGGTTGATGATGCGGCGGTAGAGGTCGTTCAAGTCGCTGGTGGCGAAGTTGCCCGAGTCGAGCAAGACGAGCGGCCGCAGGTCGGGAGGAATGACCGGGATGCACTCGAGGACCATCCACTCGGGGCGGTTGTCGCTGTCGCGAAGCGACTCGACGACCTTCAACCGCTTGGTGAGGTCCTTGGTCTTCTGCTTGCTCGAGGTCTCGCCGAGTTCGCTACGGAGCTGCTTGGACAGGGTGACCAGGTCCAGCCGGGCCAGGAGCTTACGGATGGCGTCGGCCCCCATGTCGGCCTGGAAGGTATCGCCAAACGTCTCGCGGGCCTTGCGGAAGTCTTCCTCAGTGAGGAGCTGCCGTTCCTTGAGCGGGGTGTCACCAGGATCGATGACGACGTAGTCTTGGAAGTAGATGATGCGTTCCAAGCTGGTCGTCTTCATGTCCAAAAGCGTGCCCAGGCGGCTGGGCATGGCCTTGAAGAACCAGATGTGGACGACCGGCGCGGCGAGCTCGATGTGCCCCATCCGCTTGCGGCGAACGCGCGAGTGCGTCACTTTGACGCCGCAACGGTCGCAGATCATCCCTTTGTATTTCATCCCGCGGTACTTACCGCAGGCGCATTCCCAGTCCTTCTCAGGCCCGAAGATTCGCTCGCAGAAGAGTCCATCTTTTTCGGGGCGGTAGGTCCGGTAGTTGATCGTCTCCGGCTTCTTGACCTCGCCGAAGGACCAGCTCCGGATGTCGTACGGGCTGGCCAGCCCGATCTTGACGGCCCCGTAGTCATTGATACGATCGTAGGCACTTTCGCCCATACTCACGAGACACTCTCCTCTGCACGCATCTGGCCGTGCCGAAGCGGGGTTGTTTCGGGGGAAAGTCAATTCGAGCGGTCGGTCAAGCGATCGGTTTCCCAATCCCAAGTCGCGGGCATCGACCAAAAAAAGTCCGCGGGCCTAATCCTTCGCCTTCGGAACGAGACGACAGGACCGCCGCGGTTAAGACGGTCATCCCAGACCGTTGACGCCAAGCCGGCCTCCTCCTTCGCCGGTTGGTGGGGACTCCCAGATCCAAGTTCAAAGACCTCGAAATCAGATCGGGGCGCGACTTCGAACGCCGTCAAAGCCGGCCGCCGGTGGAGTCGATTCCTGCCGATGATACGCAATCTCAACACCAATTCCAAGAAAAATCTGCTTGACAGGAGAAAATTCTCACCTTGGAGCCCACTCCGCCGTGGGTCGTTTCTGAGCTAACGTCCATTCTTGGCGTCGTCGGTCCACTCCACATCTGCCCAGAGTTCCCAAACGGTCCCGGCAAACCCTGGGAGAATTTCACTGACGATTCGATCTCGGTCTCGAAAAACTTGCTCGAGCCAACGCGGGGAACCAGCCACTCCATGACGAGCCAGGACAGTGACCTGTCGCAACCGAGGATCAACGATCCAGTATTCCTGGATCCCAAAGCGAAGGTGCTCCTCTCGCTTGGTTTGATAGTCCCGATCCTCACCACCTTCCGAAACCACTTCGGCCACAAGGCTTGGTGGTTGACGCCCCCGGTCGTCTTTGGCTGTCCCCTGGAAGACGACCGCCACGTCGGGGTTTCGGCCTGAAATCATCTCGGGAATCCAGATGCGGCAATCACTGCCGCGGCCGATTCTGAGAATCTTGCCAGGATGAAGTCTTCGATAAGTGCTGATGGCCTCATGGATGTTGTCGACGACCTGCCAGTGTGGGTCGTTGGGAACCTCGGTCACTTCGAGAATTCCTCGAGCAAGTTCGTATTGATAGCCGGGCTCTTCCTCAGCGTCGCGGAATTCGTCGAGAGTCATCCTTCGGCCGTGATCCGCCGGGCCGACCTGAACTTTGAGAGTGGTCATGACATCCCCGCTTTCGACGAGATTCCGAAGCAACGCTCGAGAGGCTCTCACCTATCCAGGTTGCCAGAATTCGTTCACTCCCGCGAGCGAGATCTGAGCCAACAGGCGGGACGAACCACCTCTCGGACTAAAGACGAGACCGAGAGGCATTCATCCACCACTCAAGCTCTGGGCATGCAGCCGGAGGCGAGATAATCATTCTTCTCGCCCCCGGTTACATAGGACACCGACGGAGCGTTTTTCAGATCCGCTTTTTCTCGAGCTGCATGTTGAGCCCGAGGCCGCGAATCTCGTTGGTGAGAACGTCGAAGCTGGCGGGAGTGCCGGCTTCAAGGGTGTTCTCTCCCTTGACCATCGACTCGTAGATCTTGGTACGACCTTCGACGTCGTCGCTCTTGACGGTGAGCAGCTCCTGCAAGATGTAGGCGGCGCCATAGGCTTCGAGCGCCCACACTTCCATCTCTCCGAACCGCTGGCCGCCGAATCGAGCCTTGCCCCCCAACGGCTGCTGGGTGATCAAGGAGTACGGGCCGGTGGCACGAGCGTGGATCTTGTCGTCGACAAGGTGGTGGAGCTTGAGCATGTAGATGTAACCAACAGTCACCCGTTGGTCGAACATCTCCCCCGTTCGGCCGTCGTAGAGTTGAGCCTTGCCGTTTTCGGGCAGGCCGGCGTCCTTGAGGCACTGGCGGATGGTATCTTCGCTGGCACCGTCGAAGACCGGGCAGATCGCCTGGAACCCGAGCTTGGCGGCTGCCCAGCCCAAGTGGGTTTCCAAAATCTGACCCACGTTCATACGGCTCGGCACGCCCAGCGGATTCAAGAGAATCTCGACCGGTGTGCCGTCCGCCAGGAACGGCATGTCTTCTTCGGGGAGGATCTTGGCGATAACCCCCTTGTTGCCGTGGCGTCCGGCCATCTTGTCGCCGACTGAGATAACCCGCTTGGTCGCGATGTAGATCTTGACCATCTGCAAGACGCCCGAGGGAAGCTCGTCGCCCCGCTTCAGGCTGTTCAGCTTGCGGTCCTTCTCGTCGCGGAGAGCCTCGATCCGAGGAGCGTACTGACGAACGATCTTCCTCGCCTCGGCGGAACGCTCGGGGCTGCGGAGGTCGAGCGCTTCGAGCTTGAACCGCTCGCTCTCGTCGGTGAGGATCTTCGAGTCCTTCTCGCGGCCGAGGGGCTTACCCGTCGACGGGTCGAGCACCGGGCCACCGACCACATCTTCGAGCGCCTTGATCAAGAGCTTGTACTCTTCGGCGATCTTGACGTTCTCAGCGTTTTCGGTGTCCTTGAGCTCCTTCTCGAAGACTTTGCGTTCGTCTTCGTTAAGGCTCATCCGGCGGCTGAACCGCTGGGTATTGATGACGATACCTTCGACCCCCGAGGGAACCTCGAGCGAGTCGTTTTTGACGTCTTCACCCGCACGGCCGAAGATCGCGTGCAAGAGTTTTTCTTCGGGGGTCAGTTCGCTCTTGCTCTTCGGCGCGACTTTGCCGACCAGGATGTCTCCCGGCTTGACGTAGGTCCCGATCCGGACGATCCCGTTTTCGTCGAGGTTCCGAAGCGCCTTCTCAGAGACGTTCGGGATGTCCCGGGTGAACTCTTCGCGACCGAGCTTGGTCTCGCGAATTTCGATCTCGAACTCCTCGATGTGGATCGACGTATAAACGTCTTCCTTCACAAGGCGTTCGCTGATGATGATCGCGTCTTCGAAGTTGTACCCGTCCCAGGCCATGAAGCCGACGAGGACGTTACGTCCCAGCGCCAACTCGCCCTGATACGTCGCGGCGCCGTCGGCGAGGATCTGCCCCTTCTTGACCTCTTGGCCGGGCACGACGACCGGCTTCTGGTTCAAGCAGGTGCGCTCGTTCAAGCCGACGTACTTGCGGAGCTTGTACGTGATGTTGTTGTCGAGGACGATCTTCGACGAATCAACATAGGTGACGGTCGAGTCTTGCGGGGCTTTGACGATCATTCCCGAGTTCATGGCGACGGACCGCTCGAGACCGGTCGCCACGATCGGCGGCTCGGCTACGAGGAGGGGCACCGCCTGGCGCTGCATGTTGGAACCCATGAGCGCGCGGTTGGCGTCGTCATGCTCGAGGAACGGAATCAAACCGGCCGAGACCCCCACCATCTGCTTCGGCGAGATGTCCATGAACTGGACTTGATCGACGGGGATGGTGTGGAAGTCGGTCTGATACCGGGCGATGACCGCCGGCCCTTTGAGCTTGCCCGCTTCGTCGGCGGGGGCGTCGGCCGGGGCGAGGTAAGCTTCGCTCTCCTCGTCGGCTCGCATCCAGACGACGTTTTCCGTCCGCTGGCCCGCTTGAATCTGGCGGTACGGCGTGACGAGGAAGCCGTATTCGTCAACACCACCGTAGATGCCCAGCGAGCTGATCAACCCGATGTTCGTACCTTCGGGTGTCTCGATCGGGCAGATACGACCGTAGTGCGAGATATGGACGTCGCGAACTTCGAAGCCGGCTCGCTTACGGTTAAGACCGCCAGGACCCAAGGCGGAGAGTCGGCGTTCGTGAGTCAACTGGGCGAGAGGATTGGTCTGGTCGACAACCTGCGAAAGCTCGCCGCGGCCGAAGAAGTACTCGATGGCCGCGCTGATGCTCTTGGGGTTGATCAACGACCGAGGAGTCATGTCCTCGGCGTCCTTCAGGCTCATACGCTCCTGAACGGTTCGGCGAAGCTTGAGGAAGCCCTTGCGGAGCTCGTCGGCCGCAAGCTCGTCGATCGTGCGGAGGCGGCGATTGCCCAGGTGGTCGATATCGTCGACGTGCCCTTTACCGCGGCGGAGGTTGAGGATGTACCGGATCGCGTTGACGTAGTCCTCGGGATCCAGGGTCATCTGGTCTTCGGGGATCGTCTGGTTGAACTTGCGGTTGATCCGGAAGCGGCCGACCTTGCCCAGGCGGTAACGGTTGGTGTCGAAGAACTTCTCGTGGAAGAGTTCTTTGGCCTTTTCCAGTTGCGGCGGGTTGCCGGGCCGGAGCCGCTGGTAGATACGCAGCAGGGCGCTTTCGTGGTCGGTGGTCGGGTCTTCCTGAAGCGACTGGAGAATCAGCGAGTCTTTGGCGTCCTTGAGGACGATGATGTCGCCGAGATCAGCATCGGCCAGGACCTGGGCGGAGGTCTTGGAGATGGTGGTGCCGCTCTCGATCAAGACTTCGCCCGTCGTCGGATCGACGATGTCACCGCAGGCAATACGCCCTTCCAGCAGCGCGGCCGACTTGGGATCGGCCGACGGAATGGCCTCGGACTCATAGAAGGCTGCGAGAATCGCTTCGTCGGAGGAGAACTGCGGGCTCATGGCGCGGAGCAAGGTCATTGCCGAGAACTTGCCCGACTGGTCGATGCGAACCCCCAAGGTCTCTTTCTTCGTGACCTGGAGTTCGATCCAGCTTCCGCGTTCCGGGATGATGCGGCAGGCGTGCAGCTTGCGATCCCCCGCCTCGATCTCGACGACGAAGTCGACGCCGGGAGAGCGGTGGAGCTGGCTGACGACGACGCGCTCGGCGCCGTTGATGATGAACTCACCGCCGCCGATCATGATCGGCATGTCACCCAGGTACACCGACTCTTCGATGGCGGTCTCACCCTTGTTGAGGCGGAGCCAAACATGAAGAGGGCGGCCATAGGTCAAGCGAAGCTGGCGGCACTCGTCGGGTTCGTAGCGCGGCTTGCCCAGGTCAAACTTGATGTATTCCAGCTTCAGCGTCTTGTCGTAGCTCTCGATCGGGAAGATTTCCCGGAAGACGCCTTCCAGCCCGCTGTCGGCGCGTTCTTCGGCGAGAATGTCGGCCTGAAGGAACCGCTCGTAGCTGCGAGTTTGGATTTCGGTGAGGTCGGGGACCGGAAAGACGTCGTAGATCTTGCCGAAATTCCGTTGTTTAGGCGGGGTGATCCGACGTACTGTGGTCGCGGTGGGCATTAGGTCGCGCTCCTCAAGGGGAGATGTGTGGGCGCTTGGAGCTGGCGAGGCCGAAAGTTTGGGTGCATCAGGCGAAAGGAACTGTCCATCGATGCCTCAAACCTCCGTCGCCCGCGCGCCGAGACACCCCGGCGGCCGGTTCGGAGACCGCTGCCGGGGCGAGCTAAAGTCTTTAGGTGCGGCAGAGCGCCCCGAGCCGGTTTTGAGCCGATTCGAGGCGCCGTCGCTGAGATCGTTGCGGTTCCGGCGCCCAAGACTCGCACCATCGTTCGATCCTGATGTGGCGGTCTCGAGCACCGATCCGTAAACGAGAATTACTTGATCTTGACGGTGGCGCCGGCTTCTTCGAGCTCTTTCTTGAGCTTCTCGGCGTCTTCCTTCGAGACGGCCGTCTTGACCGCCTTGGGAGCGGCTTCGACGGCGTCCTTGGCCTCTTTCAGGCCCAGGCCGGTGGCGGCGCGGACAACTTTGATCACGTTGATCTTGTTGGCACCGATGGCTTCGAGCACGACGTCGAACTCGGTCTGAACGGCGACCGGCTCGGCGGGGCCGGCAGGTCCGGCGGCAGGACCGGCGACGACAGCGGCGGCAGCCGGCTTGATGCCGTGCACGACCTCGAGGTAGTCGCCCAGGGCCTTGGCCTCCAGGACGGTCAGCTTAACGATCGAATCACCCAGCGTTTTGATGTTGTCGGCGAAGCTCGTGGTCTCGGCGGTGGCCATGACAGGTCCGATCCTTTCCTAGTGATACGGTGAATCTTCCGGGGCGGTTGCTTAAGGCTCTAACACCCCGGTATGTGGGTTCTTGGGTTCCGAAGAAACAGTTCTCGATGTCTCGCGCCACCGCCCCCGGCACAACGCCGGTGGGCTTTTCCTGCAACATTGAGGACCCTGACGGGGGTGGGCGCTACGGGTTCACCACGGATCAGGCCCCTTCGGCGGGGGCCTCGGCGGCGCCTTCTTCCGGCGCGCCCTCGGACAGGGTTTTCAGTTGGCTCATCAAGCCGCCCGCAGGAGCATTGGCCAAGGAGACGATCCTCTGCGCGGGAGCCAGTGCGAGCGAAACGACGCGAGCGATCAAGGCTTCGCGGCTGGGCAGCTTGGTGATGTCCTCGACCTGGGCCGGGCCAATCACCACGCCGTCAACGGCGCCCCCCTTGATCTCAGGCTTCTTCAGAGCCTTGACCTGGGTCGAGATTTCTTTGGCCAGCTCGGCCACACCGTCGCCACCCCACACGGCCACCGAAGGGCCGGCGAGGTACTTCGACAGCCCGTCCATTCCCATCTCGGTGAAAATGCGACGAGCCAGGGTGTTCTTGAGCGTTCTGACCTTGATCGACTTCTTCCGCAGATCACTGCGCAGCTTGTGCTCAGCGATCGCGTCAAGCCCTTTCAGATCCAGAATCAGCACCGACCGACTTCCGTCGAGGTCGGACCGAAACTGGTCCATCATCATTTCTTTTACGTATTTGCTCATGATTGCATCCGGTGCCTCGTCGGGCGGTTAGAGGTCACGCCAAGACCCGGATGCCCGGGCTCATGGTGGCCGAGATGGTAACCGACCGGAGGTACGTTCCTTTGGCGGCAGCCGGTTTCACGGACCGCAGGTGGTTCAAGAACGTGGTGATGTTCTCGACGAGCTCGGTATCGCTGAAGCTCAGCTTGCCGACCGGGGCGGCGACGTTCCCCCCCTTGTCGTTGCGGAACTCGATCTTGCCCGCCTTGAACTCTTTCACCGCGGCGGTCACATCGGTTGTCACGGTGCCCGACCGGGGGGAGGGCATCAAGCCTCGAGGGCCGAGCAAACGGCCGAGAGGACCGACGACACCCATCATGTCCGGGGTAGCCAGGGCGACGTCGAAATCAAGGAAGCCCCCCTTGATCTTCGCCGCCAGGTCGTCACCACCAACGATGTCGGCTCCGGCCGCAGTTGCCTTCTCAGCGTTTTCGCCTTGGGCAAACACCGCCACCCGCACCGTCTTACCGATCCCGTGCGGCAGCGCGACCGAACCGCGGACGTTTTGGTCGCTCTGACGGGCATCGATGCCCAGGTTGGTCGAGACTTCAACCGTCTGGACGAACTTCGTGGTGCCGAACGTTTTCAACAGTCGAACCGCCTCGGCCAGCGAAACTGGCTCTTCGGTGGTGACTTTCGCGCGCAAGGCGCGGTATCGTTTCGATTGATACGGCAAAGGTCGCGCTCCTTTCCGGAGGCTGCCGCCAAGAAACACCCGAGCTTCGCGAAGCGAAGAGCCGGGCTTCATTCCTGGCGGGCGGTCGCGCCAGGAACTCACTTCTCAAAAAAGATAGCCGGTAGCAGGCTTCGATCCGACAAAAAAGTCGGTCCCGAACCCGAACGAGGGGCCAGCCCTCGCCCGACCGGCCACCCTGTTTTCTGTGGAATCTTAGCCCTTGACGTCGATCCCCATGCTCCGCGCGGTACCGGCGATGATCCGGCAGGCGTGGTCGAGGTCTCGTGCGTTAAGGTCTTGGAACTTGGTCTCGGCGATCTTGCGGACCTGTTCCAGGGTGACCGTGGCGACCTTGACCTTGTGGGGTTCGGCTGAACCCGAGGCCACGCCGGCGGTCTGCTTCAAGAGAACCGCGGCGGGCGGGCTCTTGGTGATGAATTCAAACGAACGATCGGAGTAGATCGTAATTTCAACGGGGATGGTGGTCCCCTTCATCTCCTTGGTCCGTTCGTTGAACTGCATCACGAACTGACCGATGTTCACTCCGTGTTGGCCGAGCGCCGGTCCGACTGGCGGGGCGGGAGTCGCCTGACCGCCGGGACACTGGAGCTTGACCTTCGCCGTCATCACCTTCGCCATCGTCTCTCTCCCATGCGGAATGCGAAAAGCGGAATGCAGAATTCTCGCGCCTGGAACTCTGCCGGACCTTGGACTAAAGGGACACGGAGCGGAAGGTGGGGATAGAGCGACGACCCCAGGTTCCGCCGTCCGAATTCCGCACGTTCAACTAGAGTCGTTCCACTTGCCAGTATTCGAGGTCGACCGGCGTCGGCCGGTTGAAGATGATCAGCATGACTTTGACGAGACCGCGGGCTTCGATGACTTCTTCGACCGAACCCTCGAAGTTCTCGAACGGGCCATCCTTGATCTTGACGCGGTCCCCTCGCTCCACGTTGATCCTGACCTTGTTGGGCGGGGCAGTCTCTTCGCCGCTACCGAGCATCTGCTCGACTTCGGTGGCGGTCATCTTGGTGGGAGTGCCGTGGGCTCCGACGAAGTCCCCAACTCCGGGAGTCTCCCGGACGGTGAACCAGGTCTTTTCGTTGAGCTCCATCTCCACCATGATGTAGCCTGGATACGTCTTTCGCTTCACCGTTTTCCGCTTGTTATTGCGGATCTCGGTGAAGTTCTCGGTGGGTACCACAATTCGTCCGAAATACTGCTGAAGACCTTGAATCTTCACACGACGCTCGAGAGCGTCGCGGATCGTGTCTTCACGCGAGCTTTGAACTTTGAGGACATACCAGACGAGTTGCGGAGGCGGTTCATCGTCATCCGATGCCGGGCGGCCAGCGGCCGGACTGCTTGCGGCCTTTGCAGGCGCAGGGGGGGGCGTTGACGGTTCGACCGTACTGCCGCCGTCAGGGGTTTGCTCCTCGACTTCGAATGCCGAGGACCCATCATCCTCGCCCAGGGGCGACGGATCGTGAGGGCCCGTGGCGTCGTGACGGGAAGACGAAGGATCGGGGATCTCGTTGGTCGGATGACTCATGCGACGCCACGCGGGGGTAGGAGACCAACCCAAAAGAAAGATGCGAGCTACTCAGGGACGCCATCCCAGCGTTCCCAGAGAGATCGGTGGGGGCCGATCTCCTTGCTCAGACACTTATTGAGACAATCATCGGCCTTAGCCGGCAGATGAACCAAACGCTCCACCGCCGCCAAACTTCAGAACACCGAGAAGTTGGAGCAGGTTCGACCAGATCCAGTCGACGCCGAACAGGAAGACCGACATGAGAACGACGGTCACCAGGACCACCGTGGTCGCACGGTAAAGATCGTCGCGGCTCGTCCACGAAACCTTATTCATCTCGGCTTCGGTGGCGATCAGGAACTCAACGAATGGGGGAAACTGCACCAGCCGGAAAATGAACCAACCGAGCGCGACGCCTAGAACGCTCGGAATGCCAAAACGGGTCAGCGGTGCATAGGCGAGCAGAGTGTCATAGAACCGCCAGAGTCCCAATCCCACAATCAAGGCGAGGCCAACCGCCGTATAGATACGGGCATAGCGCCCCTGCATCGGCTTGTAGAGGGTCGCGCTGAACAGGTTCGTCAGGAAGAGGGAAAAATCCTTGCGGCGCTTGGAGGCTCCGACCGACGTCCCCCCTTTCGAGGGTTTCGGGGCCTTCGACGCCGGCGCTCCATCTTTGACTTTGCCCATGGCCTCTTTCTCGCAATGCAACATCCGGAAAGCGATGCGTCGTGGTTCGGCGGAGACTGCGACGATCGTGAGGGATCCAAGATCTTAGCATGCCGCCAGATGCTAAGAGCAATGCAAACCCAGTGATTCGGAACCGGCCGCAACGGTTCCCTGGGTTAGCTGGCTCCGAGCGGCGTAAGCAGCACGAGCGGAGGGAATCGAACCCCCAACCGCCGGTTTTGGAGACCGGTGCTCTACCAATTGAGCTACGCTCGTAGCTGGCGAAGGTGCCCTGAGGCTATTCCATCCTCAGGTTCGATGCACCATCGTCTCTCAGTCAGTCATTCATAAAGGACGGCCCGGCGCGGCAAGTTCGCCGCCGACCGGGGCCGGCTGCATCTTTCTTCAGAATCGGCTTACTTCTTACGCGATTCTTTGTGCGGCGTATGCTTGCGCTCGCGCCGGCAGTACTTCTTCAGCTCGAGGCGATCAGCACCGCGGGTTTCTTTCTGGGTCCGGTAGTTCCGGTCTCCGCAGGTGGTGCATTCCAGCCAGACATATTCACGCATCGGCCACTCCCACGCCGGCTCGTTATTCGCGAGTTCCCCATAACGTCCGAAGCGCGGCCCCCCTGCCCGAAGTCGGGACTGATAGGAGGACCGCACCCGAAAACAACGAGGATTACGCGATCGGGGCCAACCGGTGGATCCGGTGGCCCCGATGGTGTCACAGAAGAATCTTGGTCACGACGCCGGCACCGACCGTCTTGCCGCCTTCACGAATCGCGAAGCGGAGGTTTTCCTCCATAGCGATCGGCGTGTGCAGTTCGACCGTCATCTTGATGTTGTCGCCCGGCATGCACATTTCGGCCTCGCTGTTGTCTTCCGACAGCAGGTTGAGAACCGAGCCGGTCACATCGGTCGTCCGGAAGTAGAACTGAGGACGGTAGCCCTTGAAGAACGGGGTGTGGCGACCACCTTCATCCTTCGAGAGGACGTAAACTTCGGCCTCGAACTTCGTGTGCGGGGTGATCGAGTTCGGCTTGCAGATAACCTGGCCGCGCTCGAGTTGGTTCTTTTCCACACCGCGGAGGAGCACGCCGACGTTGTCGCCAGCCTGACCTTCGTCGAGGGTCTTCTGGAAGGCTTCGACACCGGTGATGGTGGAGGCCAACTTCTGACCGAAACCGACGATCTCGACGGCGTCGCCAACCTTGACCTTACCGCGCTCGATCTTGCCGGTTCCCACCGTACCGCGGCCTTTGATCGAGAACACGTCTTCGATCGGCATCAGGAACGGCTTGTCGATGTCACGGACCGGGTCGGGGATGTACTCGTCCATGGCCTTGACGAGGTCGAGGATCGGCTTGGCGGCAGCCGGATCGGTCGGGTTCTCGTAGGCGGGACGGCTGCAACCACGAACGATCGGGATTTCGTCGCCGGGGAACTTGTAGTGGGTCAGAAGCTCGCGAAGTTCGAGTTCGACCAGCTCCAACAGTTCTTCGTCGTCGACGAGGTCGATCTTGTTGAGGAACACGACCAGGGCGGGCACACCGACCTGACGAGCCAAGAGGATGTGCTCTCGGGTCTGGGGCATGGGGCCGTCAGCGGCGGAGACGACGAGGATCGCTCCGTCCATCTGGGCCGCACCGGTGATCATGTTCTTGATATAGTCAGCGTGGCCCGGGCAGTCGATGTGGGCGTAGTGCCGTTTCTCGCTCTCGTACTCCACGTGGGAGACGGCGATGGTCACGGTCTTATTGGCATCACGAACGGTGCCGCCCTTGGCGATATCCGCGTAATCCTTCTTCTTGGCATGGCCATTCGCGGCCAAGACCGAGAGCAGGGCGGCGGTCAGCGTCGTCTTGCCGTGGTCGATGTGCCCGATCGTGCCCACGTTGACGTGTGGTTTGGTCCGGGTGAACGTTTCCTTAGCCATGTGCTGTGCTCTGCTTTGCTTTGCTCAACGCCTTACGGCATCCTTGGGTTCGTTCGGCGGGGAACCGCCCAACCGCCCCACACGTCAACATGGTCTGCTTCGGGCGGGGCTCCCAGCGGCCTGGGGCCGACCTCTGGGTCCAACCGCACCACCCGAACTTGGGCGACGCCCAAAAGCTGCCGCTGGGATTTGAACCCAGGACCTCGTCCTTACCAAGGACGCGCTCTACCGACTGAGCCACGGCAGCATAAAATCAGGGGAGTCACTCGTACCCGCACCTGATTGTTTCCACAAGGTTGTCAGGGTCTGTTCCGTTCGATTCCGTTCCCGAGACAACACTCCTTATTGTATTCTGCGATCGTCGCTTTTCGTTCGCCAGACCCGAGAGCGGGTGATGGGAATCGAACCCACGTTGCCTGCTTGGAAGGCAGGTACTCTACCATTGAGTTACACCCGCGATGATCCGGTCCCGGCCACAAATTTAGCTTGGCCTGGGTCGGCGAATCGTTTGGGGCCTTGGTCTGAAACCCCAACCCGCTAGCTCGTCTCGCGTAAGTCTCGAAGCGGTCGTTCTCCTCACTGGGCGTTATACGCGATGATCGACAATCTCATCAACTGTGACAAATGGGTGGAGCAGGATTCGAACCTGCGAAGGCAGAGCCACCAGATTTACAGTCTGGCCCCTTTGGCCGCTTGGGTATCCACCCGAGACGGTTGGAACGAGCGTCCTTGGGACCGGCGCGATTCCGTTGCCACTCTCAGGATTTTTCGTCAACTCGAGCCGTCATCTAGGAGCGAAAGATCAGAGCTGGCGGTGAGAGTCGAACTCACAACCGTCGGTTTACAAAACCGGTGCTCTGCCAATTGAGCTACGCCAGCGACCTCGAGGCCGTGAAAATCCCAACTATACAGTAGAGAGCAAGAGACGCAAGGGTTTTTTCACCAAAAGGGAAAAGGACCCTTGCGTTTGATTCAACGGAACAGACACGCCGGTAAAGCGGACGGTTCGTCACGATCCCGGTTCGTCAGCAAACAAGACCGCGTTCGGCCAGCGATTGTTAAAGCACATCGCCGGTAGGACGCGGTCGACGTTCGGACGGACGCTCGAGGAGCGCTATGGAGCTTATACTAGCGAGTGCTCCACGTGCTCGACAAGAGGAACGTCGCAAAATCGGCCAGAAATGGAGGAATGAGCGAGAATCGTCTCCCTTCTCTCGGAAAAATGGGGCCCGACACCACGCATGGCCGAGGACGACCACCTCAATTTTCGCGATCGTACACGGCGGAAGTGGCATACAATGCTCCCCTGCTCAGTGGAATACGCCCCTCTTCACTCGGCACGTTCGAAAAGCGAAACGCTCCTCGACGGGAGCGCTCAAGGCATCTCCTCATCGGGGAGCGTTTGTTGTTATTGCGCGTGAATGTGAGCGGAAGCGGCAGGCCGCCGCCGTCCCGTTTTCAACAGCCGCGATCAGAGCATCGGCAATTCGAGCTTCTCTTCAATCGCGATCTTTCGGAGCTTTTCCTGGGCTCGCGATTCGATCTGGCGGACCCGTTCCTTGGTGATCCCGAGCTCGCGGCCGAGCTGTTCCAGGGTTTGCTCGCTCACGCCATTGATACCGTAACGGCTCACGATGATCCTGCGCTCGCGATCGTCGAGCCGCCCCAGCATCCCTTTCACGGCTTCCTGATTTCGCTTCTGAACCGTTTCGTACTCATGTTCATCAATGCGAGTGTCGGCGGCGGCCTCGAACATCTCTTCGTGGCCGGTGACGAAGCGGTCGCGGCGATAGTTTTCTTCGGGAATTGTGCGGGCGAAGTTCTTCATGATCGCCCAGCTGGCGTACGTGCTGAACTTGTTGCCGCGGGCGTAGTCGAACTTCTCCACGGCACGAATCAACGACATGTTGCCGTCGCTCACGAGCTCGAAGAAGTTGTTCGACGGTCCCACGTGGCGCTTGGCGATCGAAACCACCAGCCGCAGATTCGAGCGGATGATCTGGTTCTTGACGGCCAGGGCTTCTTCCTGGAATCGTTCGATCTCGTCGAGGTCCGAAGTGCGGGCACGCGTCGGGTCTACCTGGTCCCTGAGCTGGTTGGCCAGGAATTTGAGGTAGTTCATCTTCCGGAAGAGATGGGCTTCCTGCTCGCGTCCCAGCAAGGGGACTTCATAGAGGCTGGAGAGATAAGGAGGAAGTCCTTTGGGGGCCTTGGTGCGCCGAGGCGCCTTGCCGTCGGCCGGTTCGGGCATGGGACCGAGGATGCTCTCCCGGGCGTTGGGGTCGTCAAAGCTCGGATGCGGCATGTACTCGAGTTTCACGCTCAGGATCCGCAGGGCCCGCAACTCGTTAATGACGCGGTAGATGCTCGAGCGCGTCCGACTGAACTGCCCCGCCAGAACCTCGACGGAAACACCTCGGCGGTAGAGCCGATAGACCTGCCCCTTCGCTTCATCGTCGAGCGGTCCCGCCGACGGTGGGAAGATGGCACGGTCGGGGTGCTCGTTGTCGTAGGCGCGAAGTGTGGAGCGAACGGTTTCCGTGGAGCGTTCCATTTTTCGAGCAATCCTCCGGGCAATTTCGACCAGGCCTCCCTGGTCGACTTGCGCCATGCGACGGGCGCGACGAATGATCTCGTCACGTTCCGCCTCGGTCAGTTGCCGAAATCGACCTCCTCGATCGACCTGTTCGCGGTGAGCGGCTACGAACCGCGCCACGCTCGACTCGAGGAAACCGACCTTGGTGCGTCCGTCGATCACAAACCGGCGAGCCACCAATCCCTGCCGCCGCCAGCGCGTCACCGTGCGGGTCGACACGTTGAAGCGACGACTCACTGCGTCCACCGTCAAAACGGGTTCCGCCACCTGCTCGGCCGTCTGCCCTACCGTTCCAGAAAGGTCTTCAATGAAGAGTCGTAAATCGTGACGGATGCCGCTGCCATCAAGCAAAAGCTCAGGAGCTGTCTCAGGACGATAACCTTTAATTCGATACCACAAATATTCATACGGATAGTGTTTGTCCGTCTGGATCTCACCCAGCAGGGTCTCCGCTCGCTCGATTTGCTCCAATCGCTCTTCTTTGGGCGCAAACCGAGCCTGTTGTTCCTTCAGTTGTTTCAACGCAGGATGGCTGTAGCTGCTTCCCATCCTCGGAACTCTCCTCGACTTGGATCGTGATGTGACGTCGAGACGGCCCCAATCAACGAGTCGTAAACACTATCCGTCAGACGACGAAACAATTCGGCGAGACCAACTGAGCCCCAATTCACATCTCTTACGGATCGTTCGTTGCACTGGGACAGATGTTATCGGTTGCAACTATGACCGTTGACACGTTCATTTTGAGAACCCGGCCCTTGACAAGGTTCGCTATTACTCCTACGCAAACTTAGTGCCTTTTGGTCGTACAAACCTTCGAAATCCTGGCAAACTACCCCGAATTTCGAACAACTGTTTCAAACGGATGTTTTAATCGGCGTTTTTCCGGGCAATGCTCGACCCGAAAATTGGGAGTCATCCGAAAAAACGGAACGGCGATGCGTGGATGCCACTCAAGTTTGCACGGAAAAAAGACGAAAGGGTGAGAATTTTGAGGCAACAACATTGAGAAATTGAACGCGTGTGTAACAACGAAACACTCGCCCCCCTCTCTCGACCCGAATTGAGAATCGATTCTTAGAGCCTTAGGAATGTTGTCCTAGAGACGATTCGCGAGTTCAACGAGCATCTTCGTTTGTGAAGGGAATTTCATAATGAGGCAGTCATCTTGAGAGGATATTGACGGCTTTTTCAGCAGCGATCGTGCGATTGGCAGGCGAGGATTTGCGGAATTGACAGGTCTGTTGCAGACTCACTAGAGTCTACTGTCAAGGGCACATCGTCAAAGGAGCTAGGGATGGCCAACCTCCTGGGAAATGGCATGTTCGGGCTGATCCTCCTCGGGGCCGGATCTCTGGCCGTGGGGGAGGAAGCGTCCGTCTTGCTTCGCGAGTCGGCACAGCCGAATGAGGCCACTCGGGTCCTCGTGACCCTGAAGGCGGAAGGTCTGTATCAGCCGGCCCCGGCGCCGGGGCTCGCCAAGGATGAACCCGTCAAGCCGTTAGCGTTGAAGGTGGAGACTCGCTTCGACTTTGGTGAGCGGGTTATCAAGCTCGACGATAAAGGGCAGGCCCGCCGGGCGGTAAGACGCGTGGTTCAAGCCGCCTCGGCGATCAACGGCGAGATTCGCGCGGCGGGGGCCGTGCTTCGCCCCGAGGTGGCCTTGCTGGTTGCCGAACCACGCGACAAAGGGGTGGTTGTATTCAGTCCAGGTGGGCCATTAACCCGCTCTGAGCTAGAGGTGGTGCAAGGGGCCGGAGATCCGCTGCTCCTCTCCCGTCTGCTGCCAGGCAAGGCCGTGGCCAAGGGAGAGCATTGGCGGGTCAGCGACGACGCGGCGCGTTGTCTCAGCGGCTATGACGCTCTGGCCGTCAATTCGCTCCAGGCGACGCTTGAGACCGTCAACGCGGATACGGCCAAGATCCGCCTGAGCGGTGAGGTTCGAGGGGCGGTGTTGGGGGGCGAAGGGGCGATCAACTGCGAAGGTCTTTGTATCTTCGACCGTAAATCGGAAAAGATCGTCGAAATGACCGTCAAGCGGGCCGAGGTGCGCAAGCCGGGTCCGGTCGAGGCCGGTCTGGATCTCAAGAGTACCCTCAGCGTCACCCGCCGCGCGATCGCGGTTCCCAAGGCCTTGAGTGACGCGGTTATCTCCGCCGTTCCTACAGATCCCACCCCTCTGCGCGAGCAGCTCCTGCTGATCCCCCCCAGCGGCAAGTACAGCCTGCTGCACGACCGAAGCTGGCATGTGTACTGGGACGATCCTCGCCAGTCGGTGCTCAAGCGGCTCGATCAAGGGGTGGTTGTCGCGCAGTGTAACCTGGCGATTGGCCCGAACGCGGGCAAGGGGCGCCATCAGAATCTCGAGCAATTTCGCGGCGACCTCCGTCGTGCTCTCGGCTCTCGCTTCGTGGAATTCCTCGGGGAGGGAGAGGTTGATGGCGATCCCGCCGGGGGATTTCGCTATAAAGTGGGTGCCCAGGGACGAGAGGGAGAGGTTGGCGTCATCTGGTACTATTTCCTGGTCGCCAGCCCCGAGGGAGAGCAGCTCCTGGCCATGTTCACGCTGGCACAGGACCATTTGAAGTCCTTTGGCGGGCAAGATTCCATCATGATCGGCTCGTTCAAATGGAAAGAGAAAGACGCCGAGGACGCGACGCCGAAGGCCACAAATTCCGGGGGCGGGAAGACAGAGGGCGAGAAGAAAGACTGACCAGCCCGAGTCTCCCCCCCTGCCCCGCGCTCCCCGCCATTGATGACGCTCACGATGAGTTCTGGATACCCATGGGAAGTGCCATGAAGCGGAGTCTCTTTTGGTGCGGCGGCCTTTTGGCGCTGGTCATGGGCTTGGGGTTGCCCCGAGCCCATGCTCAAACAGAAGCTCCCGCGGCGAAGGCGGCCGAAGGACGGCCGGTCGCCGACATGGGCACACGGTTCCAGATGCTCGAGCGCTATGCGATTGACGATGCCTCCCGCCCCGGAAGTGTCGGCCAGTATCGCGTGGGCATTCGCGGGACGAGCAAGACCGTCATCGAGCAGCCTCAGGGCGCTCCCGTCCAAGAAGACGCCATCAATCAGACGATCTACACGGAACGCCCCGCCCGCGTGAGTGAAATCGGAGCCGTACAGGCCACCCTCCGCCGCTATGAAGCGTTTCGACAGACCCCCAGCCCTTCGATCCGGCCATCTCAAAAGCCTCCTCTCGAAGGAATGAGCATCTGGTATCAGCCGCATCCCGGCGGAGATCCGTTAGTCTTGAGCCTCACCGATGGACGGGGCCTGCGCGAGTTCGAGTACCTGGCGGTCCACCAGCAGATTTTCACGCCGGCGCTGGTCGCCCTCCTTCCGGTTCAGCCGAGCCGAATCGGCGATCGTTGGAGCGTCTCGAAGCTTGGGACCTGGGCTCTTCTGGGAGAATCTCCGGGACGCGGGACGGCGCTGCTGGCCCAGCTTCAAGTTGTTCAGCAGGCCGCGGAGGGGACCGACTGGGAAGCGATCATTACGATCACGGGGCGAGTCGCGCTTCCGGACGGAGATACCGCAGTCAACGCCCGGCTCGCCTTCCGCTTCCCTCCTCCGCCCCCTCCGGACCAGGAAAAAGAGGCGAAGCCGATCGCCGACCACCAAACAGTGCAGGCTCGCGGAGCGATCACCGAGCTGCGCATGACGACGGTGGTCAGTTCATTGGTTTCCGAGGCCAACACCAGGCTCAAGCGCACCACCACGCAGAAGTTGACCCTGGCTCGGCGTTTTGGCCCCCAGGCCGGGGAGATTCTCGCCATTCCTGAAGCGGTCCCCACGGCGACAGAGGACAACTCCTGGCTTCTCTTCGAAGACCCCGAGGAGAACTTCTATTTCCGCCATCCGCAGGATTTTCAACTCGGTCCGTTAACGAATCGCGGAGATTCCGCCGAACTGCTGCGCGGCAACCCGAAGGCCCCTGATCGCATCGAGTTCTTGTTGCAGCACAAGACGGGGGATCCCCAGGCGGATCGCAATAACCGCTCCCCGGACTTCCACCTCAAGCTTCTGAATGAAACCTGGAACCAGCAGAAGCAGGACATTCTCCGAGGCCCCTCCGGATGGCTCCCCGACGCGGATTGGGCTCCTTCCAAGATGAAGGTGTTTCGGATCAATGCCGCTTTGCGAAGCAGCGGTGGCGCGGCGAAGCGTGATGCACGGGTCCACTTCGATCAATACATCGTGCAATTCGGGCGAGAAGAAAGCCTCGTGGTGAAGTCGACGACCGTCCAGGATCCTCCTGCAAACTTCCGCAAGCAGGTGGAGGCGATTCTCAAGACCTTCAGGCTGGGCCCTTCGACCGTGCGTTGATTGCGGCCGAGCCGGTCGAAATCTTCCAGCAGGCTCAGCCCTGTCCGTTGGCCAGCGCCCTGGCGGCTTCGCCGGCGAGGCCCGCGTTGGCGATGATGAGGGCTCGGTTCGCGATCAGCCCTCGCCCCTCGGTAGCCTGGCGGATTTTGCCCAGGAGAAACGGCGTTACGGCCTTGCCGGAAATGCGCTCGGCTCGGGCGGCATTGAGAGCGCTCTCGAGGGCCTGATCCATGAGCTGTTGGTCGAGAGCGGCCGCCTCGGGGACCGGCTGTGTCAGTACGATCGCGCCGGGAAGCCCCAGCCTGCGATGGGCATGAACCAGGGCCGCGGTCTCGACGGCGGAGTCCACCCGAGCCTCGAGGGGAAGACCGCTGGATCGGGTCAAGAAGGCCGGCAGCTCATTGGTCTGATAGCCGACGACGCAGACGCCACGAGTCTCCAAGGCATCCAAGGTGGCCGGCACATCAAGGATGGATTTGACCCCCGAGCAGACGAGGAGCACACCGTCGGCTCGAGCAAGTTCATCGAGATCGTTCGAAACGTCGAACGTGGTGGCGGCGTCGCGATGGACGCCGCCGAGGCCTCCGGTCGCCATCACGCCGATCCCATGCTTGCGCGCGATCCAGAGAGTTGCGGATACGGTCGTCGCCGCGTTTCCCCGTTGCGCCAGGGCCGCGGCGAGGTCACGCCTCCCGGCTTTAAGGAAGGTTCGTTCGCGTGCCAGGCGCTCGAGCTCCTGTGCTGACAGGCCGACGCAGATGCGGCCGTCGAGCACGGCGATCGTCGCGGGCACAGCTCCCCGGCTTCGCACCGCTTCTTCGGAGGCTTGTGCCGTCTCCAGGTTGTCGGGCCAAGGGAGCCCATGCGCAACGAGCGTTGACTCCAGGGCAACGACCGCGCCTCCGCGAGCGATCTCCGCACTCACTTCCTCAGTCGTGATGTCATGAAGGCTTGCCATGAAGTTGACCTTTCTGGGATCCCTTTTCGTCCCTCGACTCATGCACGCCTTGATGGTCGGCCGCACCCTTCAAAGGGGCCAAGAGTCGAGTTTTTAGGAGGAGTTTCGGCACAAATGATTCCTAACCTCGTAGGTAAGGAGAGTATAATGAGGGCGAACTCAACTTTCTGGGACCTCGTATCGAGCCAATGCGAGTTATCTTGGATGTGCTGCAAGGCCCACGCCAGGGCCGATCGTTCGTCTTTGACCGTCACGACACGTTTATCGTGGGACGGTCTCGCTTCGTGCATTGCCCGATGCCCGAGGATTCGGCCCTCTCGCGCGATCACTTCTTGATCGAAATCAGTCCTCCCCGGTGTGAGCTTCGCGACCTTGGGAGCACGAATGGGACCTTCGTGAATGAGTCTCGCGTGGAGCGGGCCAGGCTCAATTCCGGAGACCGAATTGCGGCGGGACAGAGTATCTTCCGGGTCCGGGTGGAGTCTTCGTTCCCTTCTGGCGGAGCCGTTCCTGCGTTCGGCGGCGGTGGTAGCAAGACCGCGACACTCGCGATCGCGGGAGCGCCGCCGGGACCGATCCAGTGCGTGGGGTGTGGCACGCCGGCCCCCCCTGGTATTGACGTTGCCGGCGGCCCGCAGGTGGACGTCAGCGAGCCGGTCGAATGGCTCTGTGACCTTTGCCGTGCCGAAGTCTCTGCCCTGCCCCAGCCGGTGCCGCACTACACCACGCTCCGTGAACTCGGCCGAGGGGCGATGGGGGTTGTGTATCAAGCCCGCCACAACCAGACTGGCAAGCTCGTCGCCCTCAAGCTGATCGTTCCCGAATCCGCCGCCGCGCGATCCGCCGTGGATCGCTTCCTCCGCGAAATGTCGGTGATCAGCCAGTTGAAGCATCCCCACATTGTTGAGTGGCTCGAACAAGGGATGACGCGCGGCCAGTTCTGGTTCGCGATGGAGTACGTCTCGGGCTCGAACCTCGAGGCCTTGGCAAACGCCGAGCCGGGCCGTTATCCGATCCAACAAGCCTGTCGCATGGCTTGCCAGGTGCTCAAAGGGCTCGAGCAAGCTCACAGTCTTGGATTTGTTCATCGCGACATCAAGCCGGAAAACATCCTGATCGGCCGTCAGCGGAACGGGCTCATCGCCAAGATTTCCGACTTCGGGCTGGCCAAGAGCTTTCGGGGCCTGGGACTGTCAGGTTTGACCTTCTCCGGAGAAATGCGCGGCACGGTCCCGTTCATGCCTCCCGAGCAAATGCTCGACTTCAAGACGGTGCTTCCCTCAGGCGACCTCTACGCCACGGCGGCGACGCTTTACTTTCTCCTGAGCGGCCAGTTCATCTACGACCAGGTTGCTGACGGTGGCGACCTGATCCGCATGCTGCTGGAAGAGCCCCCTGTTCCCATTCAGACGCGCCGACCTGATGTCCCGAGCGGCCTCGCGGCGGTTCTGCAAAAATGCCTGGCTCGCGACCCCAAAGACCGCTATCCCACCGCCTCCGCCATGCGCCAGGCCCTTCGGCCGTTCTGTTGAACACCGGAAGACGTGCGGGGATACTCACGCCTCACCCTTTCTTTGATGCCGCTGGGCGAAGACATCAGAAGTAGTTCGACTCTTCGATCCTCCAGCTTGGCAGGGTGTCCCGAATCTGAGGGCTTTGGTGGAGCTGTCGCACAGCGTCGGCAATTTGCTGTAGTGGTTTGACAAAGGTGACCTCCGGCAACACCGTTTCATTTGCAAACGGTGGCTCCCAACTCGTATCGATCTCGCTGGAAAGAAAGGTCGGGCCCACGATCGTCAAGAGCCGCGCCATCATCGGGCCGGTAACCTTCACCTCTTGAAAGGTGTTCCAAGGAACGTACAGGGTTCGATCTCGGAATCCCTCGAATGAGAGAACTAGCCAGACCAGGCGAGCGAAAGCCGGGATGAACGGAGTCTTATCAAGCGATGATGCTCCGATCATTCGGATCACAATCCCCTCGCGGCAAATCCGAAGCAGAGGTGTGCGCTTCGCCGAGATGTTGGAGACGGCAAGCGCAAAGAGGATAAGAAAGAAGACGCTCGCCAGAGTCAGACCTAGGCCGGCTTCCGTCGCTGCCTTCCCGTCGACCTTCTTCCAGAGGCCCAGGTAGCAAAGCGGTCCCATAACCAGGGCGGCGACTCCGAGGCCACCGAAGAAAATCGCCTTCACCACATCGATCCACTGCTTGCCCAGGAATTCCGTGGGTAGAGAAGACTGAGGGGAATGCATGAAGTCTTTCTTGAAGGCTGAGAACCAAGTTCAATAGGACTTTCTCTTGCCGATTTTAGGCGATAGTTAACAAAGAAGGGCAATGATTCGCCAGGTCTTATGCGGTCCAGATTGTCAAAGTACGTCAACTGTGGATTCCTGTACCAGACCTCGATTAGCCGCAATGAATCCTGCGAGACCATCAAAGAGTCAACGATGGGGGAAACCGGCGAGATCCATGTTTGAGAACCAGCCGGCCCGGCGCCTTGAGAGTGCGGAGGTCCGTTGCGCCGAGGACCGGTTGTCTCTCCTATTTATCCTTTCCGGGTTACACCAGCCGCCTCTCTTTTTTCTTCTCCATGATTAAAATTGTTTACATGTAAGAAATTGTAATGATGAGGCGTCGAATCAGCATGCAAGGCTCGCTTACCATGTCCCGATTCCGCCCACGGATCGGCGAAGAGGAGGAGTAAGACAAACGCACGCCGCGGGAGGTTGCTTGGAAGCGTTGAGGTTCACGCTGGCTCAGCGGGGAAAAAACTTCAAGATTTCGGTAGAAAAAATCGGCTCACTGGCTGTTTCCTCGTGGTCGCGGGGATTTCGACTGAGGCGAGTCCCCATCGCGTGGACCGTTCTTCTCCGCAGAGTCGATCATCGAAACTCGAACTAGGCAGTCGGCATTTCCCAGACCGCGGCGCTGGTCGCGTGTCCGGGTCGCCGGTGCTCGCTAGTGTATCGACGAATTCCCACGGAGATCCCTGGGGGAGTGGATCCGCTTCTGCGCGATCCCCCGATGGGGCTTCAAGGGCGCTCATCGTAGCGAGGGCGAGGGATATGGACGAAGCCAATCACAAAGACTCGCGAATCGACCTGGACCGTGAGGAGCGTTTCCTGAAGCTCTTCCTGGCCCATGAGCGGCGGCTCTTCGGCTTCCTTATGGCTCTCGTCCCGGACTGGTCCATTGCCGAGGACCTGCTCCAGGAGACGTCGGTCGTGTTGTGGCGGAAGCTGGACGAATTCGATCCAGGAACGGACTTCGCCGCCTGGGCCTTAAGCGTCGCCCGTTATCAAGTGCTCGATTACCGTAAGCGAGAGAGACGTAACCGGGTGCTATTCAGCGACCGGACCGTCGAGATGCTGGCGGATGAGATGGCGACGCTGAGCCGTACCAATGACGCCCGCCGAGACGCGCTTGAGACCTGCCTGACGAAGCTCAAACCGCGCGACCGCGAGCTAATCCACCAGCGTTATGAACCCGGCGCGACGACTCAGGGCGTTGCCGATCGCGTCGGCCACTCGATCCAGGCGATCTACAAGGCGTTGAACCGGATCCACGGTCAGTTGCTCCTATGCATCCGGCGGACTCTAACGGCGGAGGGCATCACGTTATGAGCACGCCTCCGGAAAGATCGGACGAGTTCGAGGAACTTCTTGGGGCCGTGCGAGACGGCCGACTCGACGCCGAGCAAGCGGCTCGGCTCGACCAGTGGCTCGCCTCAGATCCCGCCGCACGCCGGTATTACCTCGAGTACATCACCCTCTGCTCCACACTCCGGCATTACCAAGGCCTTTTGAGTCGGGGCGTCGGCGAACGGGAGGAGGCCTCTGCCTCGCCGGCGTTTTCGCCCCCGCTCGAGTCACAACAACTATCAAAGGATGGGTATTCCCCTCGGTCGCCGTTCAGGGGACGGCCCCTGCCGTGGTTGATGGCCGCGGCGGCCGCGCTCGTCGCGTTCGTGCTGGCTGCGCGGTCGTGGCGCGACGGAGGCCGGGGACCCGTCGCCGTTGCGCCACCCCCAGTCCTCGCCGACCGAATAACGGATGGGCTTGCCCTTGTGGTCAAGCTCGATCAGGTCCGCTGGGAACCAGAGGATCGTCTCTCGCCGGTCGAGGGGACGGTCTTGAGAGCGGGGCGCCTTCGCCTGGGCTCGGGACGAATGACGCTCGCCTTCTTCAATGGCGTGACGCTGACCCTTGAAGGGCCTGCGGATCTGGATCTGATCTCGCTCGACCGAGTCTTCTGCCGCCGTGGCAAATTGCGGGCGCGGGTTCCCAAGGGAGCCGAAGGCTTCATGGTTGCGTCGCCAGGCTCGGCTGTGGTGGATCTGGGAACGGAGTTCGGCCTGAACGTCGGTGCTAACGGAACGTCGAGGCTCATGGTTTTCGAAGGAGCAGCCGAGGCGGCTTTGCTTGACGCGGCCGGAGCCTCCAGCCATGGGCAGATTGTGGATCAGCGCCAGTCGTTCGAGATCAACCCAGGCACTGGCCGAATCGCGTCGGCCGTCGCGGAACCTGGCGGGTTCGTCACGACTCCGAGCGGCCCCATCTCCCCCTTGATGCTCGACCCGGGCTACGCCGCCGCGGTGCTACGGTCGCGGCCGCGGAGTTACTGGCGGTTTGAGGCGTTGGCCAATGGCTCTGTTCCGAACGAGGTCGCCGGGGAGCGACCGCTCCGGGTGCACGGGCCCATCGCGATCACGGCGGACGTCCAGGGTCGTGGTTGTGCGGAATTCCGGGACGGAGCCCCCGAACAATACCTGGACACCGAGGGCCTCTGGGAACTTCTCCGGGATCCCGGGCATGCGGTCGAGTTTTGGGTGATGCCGGAAGGCATCCGCTACGCCTCGCTCGTCGGCCTGTACCCGCCGCTCGATATCGTTCCGCCGGGGCAAGATTCCCCTTATGTCCATGTCTTCCTCGTGGAGCAAACGGCTACCGCGCGTTGGTTGCACAAGCCGGCGTCGATTCGGTTTCTGCGCCGATGGCCCCCCGACATCAAAATCGCCTATAACGTCTATTCCCACGGGGTTTCTCTTCCGCGTCGCTGGCACCACGTCGTTGCCCAGAAGAATGGCGATCGGATGGAACTCTACTTCGACGGGATTCCCTCTCTTCCCCTGAAGCTCGATTTCGACCACCCCACCCAATCTTGTTACCTGGTGGTGGGATGCCGGACGCCTGACCCGCAAGATCGGCACGACAACCGTCCCTTCGTCGGCCGGCTGGACGAACTGGCTCTCTACGATCGTCCACTCTCGGCCGAGGAGATTCGCGAACACTTCCGCCTGGGTGGTCAGGGGCCCGTCGCCCATTAGGGCGATCGCTTGAGGGTCCGTCGATAGAAAATATCGAGATATATTTTGATTTTCATCGAATCAGAGTTATTTCTGTAATTGAGATTCCTCATGATGATGCGGAGGTTTCCCATGCGACGCTCGTGCCGAGGTTTCACGCTGATCGAACTGCTGGTGGTGATCGCGATCATCGCCGTATTGATCGCCTTGTTGTTGCCCGCCGTGCAGTCGGCCCGCGAGGCCGCGCGACGGGCCCAGTGTACCAACAACCTCAAGCAACTTGGCCTGGCCGTGGCCAATTACGAGAGTAGCAACACATGTTTGCCCCCCGGCCATGTGGGCTATGGCTGGAACGATTGGAACGCGGTCTCCATGATGCTCCCGTCGTTGGAGCAGGCACCCCTCTTTAACGCCACCAACTTCACAACGAGCTTTGCCAGCCCGGCCACGGTCCAGAATACCACGGTTTTCCGGACGCAGATCGCCTTCTTGCTCTGCCCCTCGGATCTAGACCGGATGACCAACGGGATGGGGCACACCAACTACTCGATGTGCGCGGGGTCCGAGGCGTATACCATGAAATACGGCGACCACTTCCGCGGCGTCGCGATCGACCTGGGACAGCAGGGAGGGGCGATCGGCAAGATTTCCATCCGGGACATCCTTGACGGTACCAGCAACACGATTTGCTTCAGCGAACGCGTCAAGGGAGTGGACTCGGGGGTAGACCTCTTGAAGCCCACATCCAGCGTTTCCAACACGGGCACATGGTATCCCAACGCCAGCCCGATGGTGGACTACCTCTCTTGCATGTCGCTTTACCCCAGCGCATCGAACCTCGCCAATCTCTCCCTTTCCGGGAACCCGGCGAGTACCGACAGCGGGATGGGGAGTTTTTGGCATCTTGGCCTTGGCCGCAATGGGGGCATCTACACCAACATCATGACGCCGAACACCTGGAGTTGCGTGACCAACAACCAAGACATGAACGGCGCTTTGCTCACGGCCAGTAGCCGGCATGCCGGTGGCGTTAATGCCGCCTTCTGCGACGGCTCGGTGAAATTCATCAAGAACTCGATCAACCTCAACGCCTGGTGGGCCCTCGGCACGATCGCGAACAGCGAGGTTGTCTCCGCCGACGCGCTCTGATCCGATCGACCCGTCGCGCGCCCATCGCCCGCGACGGGTCCTCTGCCCTATGGCGTGTACCGATTCGGCCCGGCCGAGTGTCATGGCGAACCCAGGCGTGCATTGAGGAGGAGTTAGTAATGATGAACACCGCTCGACGAGTCTTATGGTGTCTCGCGGCCGCCGCCTTCTCATGCGCGGCGTGGGGATGCGGGGAGGCACATTATGAGCACGCTCTAGTGCGTGGGAAGGTCACGTATAAGGGGAAGCCCGTGCCCCTGGGATCCGTGTTGTTCGTTCCAGTTCAGTCGCCGCCGGACGGGTCTGTGCATCCCGCCTCGGGCACGATTAACCCCGACGGGAGCTATGAGTTGCAGTCGAAGGCGGATCCAGGGGCGATCATCGGGGAGCACAAGGTGATCGTCATGGCCATCGATGCCGGCCAGTCGGCCGGTGCCAGGGATTTGTCGAAGACCGCCAAGGTCGGTCCCGCTCCGGCGACGAAGGCGGTCCGGCTCAAGTCGCTTGTTCCGGAGAAGTATTCCAATCTGGAGAGCACCCCCCTGACCCGCAAGGTCGTGCCCGGTGAGAATTCCATCGACATCGAGTTGGCCGACTGACAACGCAAGCCCGCGAAGCGTGTCGACGGATTCTTCCTCACTCTCTTCTGGGTGTGTCTTGCAAATCACTGGAGCGAAGGACATGCCTGCCTGCCGGGAGCGCCGCGACGCCCCGGGAACTCGCCTAGGCTTGCGCTCCGGGGCCTCGAAAACTCGTCCCCGGCCCCCCTCTCCGACAACTTCTCAGGAAAGATTCGCGTGAACGCATCAGAATTTTGTTCACGGCAATAGAAGTTCCCGGGTCCATCCACTCGGGGCTGCTTCGCGATCGGTCGAGTGTGTAAGATGCGTCCCAGGGGAAGTTCTTGGTCGACCCGGAGGCCGGACTCCTGACAAGAGATCTGGGGCGAGAGGCGTCGTGATTCTTTGATGATTGGAACCTGGTTGTTGCTTCTCTCGTGCGGTTGGCTTGCGGCCACGATCTCCGGGGTGGCCGGATTCGGCGGGGCGATCCTGCTTTTGCCGGTGCTGGTGCTGACCCTGGGGGGGAAGTCGGCGGTGCCGATTCTCACCGTGGCCCAGCTCCTTGGGAATCTCTCCCGTGCGGGATTTGGCTGGCGCGACATCCGGTGGAGACCTGCCCTGCTCTTCAGCGCGGGGGCCGTGCCGGCCAGCATCATCGGTTCGCGGTTGTTCGTCGAGCTGGATACCGCGAGGATTCCCCGCCTGATCGGACTCTTGCTGCTGGCGATTCTGATTCTTCGGCACACCTGGCCGGCTCTTCGAAGAATCTCCCCCGGCTGGTTGGCTCCGGCGGGAGCCGGCGTCGGGTTTGTGTCGGCGGTCGCGGGAGTCTCAGGGCCCCTGGGAGCGGCAATCTTCTTGAGTCTCGAGCTCCCGGCTGCTGCGTATGTCGCGAGCGAGGCGGTCACAGCGGTTTTCATGCACGCGACCAAGGCCATGGTCTATGGCCGCTACGCAGCGCTTACGCGGCAAGATTTGCTCCGCGGCCTTCTGCTGGGCAGTTCGCTTGTCGCCGGTTCCTGGACCGGTAGGAGGATCATCACCGCCCTGCCTGAGAAGCGGTTCGTCATGCTCGTCGAGGCTTTGCTGGTGGTCTCGGCGTTCACCCTTTTGCTGGGTGTCTGAGTCGGGCGGCCGGCGATGGATCGATGACGGCTCCGAGAACCCAGCGCGAGGCTCAGAAGAACATCGCGAAACGCATCCAGAAGATGTTGTAGGTTGATATGGCGTTGGGGCCGGTGATGGGGATCGGCTTATTGAAGTCAGTCCACACGTAGTCAAAGCTGAGGCGGGTGTAGCGGTTGGGCCACCAGTTCAGACCGATCATGAATTGATCGAGGCGATTGGCCCATTTCGTGGGATCGGCGAAACCTCGAGCGAAATCGCCGTTACCCACGTTCACCTCGGAGAACTGGGAAGCAATTTGCCAGGCTCCAGGACCGTACTGACCTCGGCTCGGGATGAAGGGGTGGAGCGGTTCGACAGTTGAGTAGCCCTGGAAGCCGTTGCCGCCGAAGTCGCGCTCGCCGGTGAGGTAATAGGAGAGATTGACGTAGTAACCCCACTGGGTCGACCGCCCTGACGTGGTGGCGTCAGCCAACTGGCGGCTGAAGTTCATCATTTCAGCGACCACGCTGAAGCGGCCGTACCAGTAGATGTGCGGCGCCACCGTCGACTGCATCCCGTTGGCTCGCACCCCTGGGTTATATGCGAAGAAGGGGACGCCTGTTGACGTGATGAAATTCGCGTTGGTCGTTGCCTCGCCGTTGTTGCTGAACCCGATCGAATTGCCGCCTTGGGACAGCAGGTAAGCCTGTTTGCCTGCGGAGAAACCGATGCCGCCTCCGAGGTTCTCGAAGATCGAATCGCTTCCCTTGAAGGGGGTGAAATCGACCGCTCCATTGAACTCGGCGTTGCGGTCGAGCGCGTAATAGGTGCTGGCACCGCCGTTCGTAACACCAGCCCAGTACTGAAGCCGGTTCTTGAGAACATTACCCGAGAACATGATTCCAATCGGACGCTTTGCCGCGAACTGAAACAAGGGGGAGTTGGTGATCACGGGCTCGAGGGCCGGAGTGAAGGCATAATACTCGTACAGAGGGGGAGTGAGCCCTTTACCCGCACGGATGGTCAGCCAGTCGCCGAAGCTGTAGGCCATCCACGCATCAAGGAGATTATATGTGCCGAGGAATCCCTGAGTGCCGATCTGGTACTTCCAGTTCTTGGTGATGTTGCCGTAGAGAAAGGTACGAGTGAAGGGCACGTTGAACCCTTGCTCGTTGGTCGGCATGTTCGCCCGGTCGTAAAACGTGCCGTCAATGGTGACCTGGTTCGTGAGGTTGACGACGAACTCCTCGTTGGGGTCCGCGATGTGGACATAGCCTCCTCCACCAAATGGCCCCGGGCCGATTTGATATTTATAGCTGGCCTTGAGGGGGAGTGTGTCCTTGTCCGCCGGCGCTTCCTGGGCCTCCATGGGAACGACCCATGCCGGCGCGGGGGGAAGCGCCGGTAAGGACGTGGCCGGTGGCGGAAGAATCACCGTGGAAGTGGGAGGCGCGTTCTTGAGGGTCGTCAGCTCGTTTTGGAGTTGCTGAACCTGGTCCTTCAGCTTGCGCGCTTCTTCAACCTCTTTGCGCAGAAGCCGAATTTCTTGGAGCAGATCATCATTGCTTCCGGCTTGGGCCCCGGCCGTGGGGGAAGGAACCGGGGGAAGCGCCGCTTGAGGTTTCTCTTGCCCTAGGGCCACACCGATCAGGCAGTGGATGAAGACGACCGCGATCCCCCCAACACGGCAAATACCGAGAGGGGCTGAGGATGAGCCCATGTTCGACCTCGACCACGACCAACCGGAGAGGGTTTATGAGGCTTTCGTGTGTATCGGTTTTAGGGGTTGCTATACTTGAATGAGATGGGGCTTGGAAGTGCTTCTCAATAAGCAAGGGGCAGGCTTCCTCAACTGAGGAGCCTGCCCCTTCCCTTGCATCGGTTTTCGGTAGAAAAGATCGTCTTGGTAGAGAAGGTAGGCTTTAGCCCAGGCCCGTGATCAGGATCTTGAAGAAACCACGATGGTCGTCATGAGCGTCTCCGTTGATGTCGACGCGTAGCGGCCCTTGAATTCCCGAGATCACGCCGGCCGCGCCGGGGTTGCCGACGTAGAGCGCCCGGTCATCCATGAAGACGATCTGGTGGCGAGGAACGCCGGCGTAGCGCATGCCGAAAGCGGGTTCGGAGTTGGGGGCGCGATCGCGGTAAACGGGCCATCCTGGGCCGGGTGACCAGGCGACTTCGACGATCTCGTAGGAAACCCGTTCGACCCCTTCGAGCAGGATATTGGGCCGGCCGGGATGGCAAAGGAATTCCGCGACGACGGAGCGGACTTCGAGGCCCAGATCCTCCAGGTTTTCTCCGGGAGAAAGCCGGCGCTCCAGCAATCGAGCGGCGGGGGCGGGAGCCGAGCTCTGCCGTAAGATCTCGTCACGTCCCAGCGAAGCTCGGTCGGTGATGCGAACGTCTGGCGCGATGTGGGGAACCTGTGCCAACTCACTGGCACTCAAAAGCCCCCGGCGATAAGAGGCGACCGCGGCTCCCGTGGCCATGCCGGCCATGCAGGCGCTCCCCCCTCCAACCGCTTTCAGGACCGATCGGCGCGAGATGCCGAATTCCATCGAAAGACCCTCCCATTCACGACGTAATGGGCAAAACCCGGAATGGTCGGACAGGGGGAAAAGTCGACGAGTTTCTCGGAAGATCGGTTGCCCCGTGCCCAACGCCATTTAAACGAGAGACCCGGCCGAACGCAATCGTGGTCCGCGAGAGTTTTCATCGGTCACCGCTTGTTTCAGACCCCGAGGCACCCTTATGATGACAGCCCATTCGAACACGTAAGTCGAGGCGTCGGTCGGACGATACATGGCTCGTCGCACGGTTTTCCTGTGGCACCGCGGCGTGACATTGCGCCGTCACGGATTTTGACTCGGGGCCATCGCCTCGACCAGGAGAACGCCCATGCACTTGACCAATCATGAGCAAGAGAGGCTGATGATTTACCTGGCTAGCTTGCTGGCCAAGGAGCGTCGGGCTCGCGGTTTAAAATTGAATTATCCGGAGGCGGTCGCGCTGCTCACCGCGACCATCCTCGAGGGGGTTCGTGACGGTAAAACCGTTGCGGAACTGCAATATTCGGCGGCCCTCGTCCTCTCGCGTGATGACGTCATGGAAGGGGTTCCAGAAATGCTCACACTCCTTCAGGTCGAGGGGACGTTTCCCAACGGCACCAAGCTCGTTACGGTCGCCAATCCCATCCGCTAACTCATTCCGCCGGGAGGTTCAGCCATGGTCCCAGGCGAGATCCAATTCGCCGCTGACGACATCGTGCTCAACCAGGGGCTCGATACGGTCACTTTGCGCGTGACGAACTCAGGCGACCGTCCGGTGCAGATTGGGCACCATTACCATTTCTTTGAGGTCAACCCTGCGCTCAAATTCGAACGCGAGAAGAGCTACGGCATGCGGCTCGACATCCCCGCCGCGACCACCGTTCGCTTTGAGCCCGGGCAGACCCAAACGGTGCGGCTCGTTCCGTTTCGGGGCGAACGAATCTGCCTCGGTTTTCGAGGCTACGTGAATGGTCCCCTCGACGATCCCAAGATTCGGGAGCGGGCGATGGAGCGGATGCGGAACGACTACAACCCTGGCCAGGATGCCGACAAGAAAGGGGACGAGTAAGCCATGAGCGTGAAACTGGCGCGCCGCTCTTACGCGAACAAGTACGGTCCCACCAAGGGGGATCGCATTCGCCTGGCGGACATGTCCCTCTTCATCGAGATCGAAAAAGACTACTCCGTTTACGGTGAAGAGACCGTCTTCGGCACTGGCAAGACCTTCCGCCAGGGAATGTCTTTCTGCGACCTGGCCGATCGCGACTTCAAATACAAGGCGCTCGACCTGGTCATCACCAACGCGGTCATCCTCGACTGGTGGGGGGTGGTGAAGGCCGATATCGGTATCCGCGACGGAAAGATCGTGGGCATTGGAAAGTCGGGCAACCCCTTCCTTCAGCCGGAAGTGGACCCAAATATGATTATTGGTCCGGGGACCGAGGTCTACTCGGCCGAAGGGCTGATTGCGACCCCTGGCACCATCGACACGCACATCCACTTCATCTGCCCGCAGCAGGTCTGGACGGCCCTCTACGCCGGTACGACGACCATGATCGGTGGCGGCACCGGGCCCAACACCGGGACCGACGCGGTGACTTCCACCCCCGGCCCCTGGCACCTCGAGCGAATGCTCCAGGCCGCGGACGGCCTGCCGATGAATATCGGATACACCGGCAAGGGGAACGGTAGCAAACGGGCTCCCTTGGCCGAGCAGATCAAGGCGGGAGCCATCGGCCTCAAGGTTCACGAAGACTACGGCTGCACCCCCGCCGCTATCGACACCGCGCTGCGGGTCGGCGACGAGTTCGACGTTCAGATCACCCTGCACACCGACACCATGAACGAGTCAGGCTATGTGCAAGAGACGATCAAGGCCATCGCCGGCCGGACCATCCACACCTACCACACCGAAGGGGGGGGTGGAGGGCATGCTCCGGACATCATGATCATCGCCGGAGAGCCCAACGTGCTCCCGTCGAGCACCAACGCACCGAGCCGGCCCTACACGACGAACTCGATCGACGAAGGCATTCCGATGGTGATCGTGACCCACCACTTGAATGCCAGCGACCCCGAGGACGTCGCCTTCGCCGACAGCCGCATCCGTGGCGAGACCATGGCCGCCGAGAGCATCTTGCATGACTACGGTCTGATCAGCATGTACTCGTCAGACAGCCAGGCGATGGGGCGCATCGGAGAAACGACGATCCGCTGTTGGCAGACGGCGAGCCAGATGAAGTCGACCTACGGAGAACTCCCCGAGAAATGGTCCGAGGCCGGCCAGAAAGCTGACAATCTTCGGGCCCGCCGCTATATCGCCAAGCTGGCGATCAACCCGGCGATTACCCACGGCATCGACCAGTACGTCGGTTCGATCGAAATTGGTAAATATGCCGACATCGTTCTGTGGCGCCCGGCCTTCTTCGGGGTCAAGCCCGAGACGGTCTACAAGTGCGGCATGATCGCGATGCAGCAGATGGGGGATCCGAACGCGAGCATCCCGACGCCGCAGCCGGTGTGGCCTCGCGACATGTTCGCCGCTTTCGGCGGAGCGCTTCCCAAGTCTCGGCTGTCGTTCGTCTCGCAGGCCTCGCTCGACGCCAAGGTCGTCGAACGCTATGGCCTGCAGAGCAACGTCGTTCCGGTCAAGAACTGCCGCAAGATCGGCAAGAAGGATTTGAAACTCAACGACAAGATCGGCAAGATCGAAATCAATGCCGAGACCTTCCGCGTATCACTCGACGGCAAGGTGTTGCCCGTCGATGCGGCCAAGGAGTTGCCCCTCTCCCAGAGGTATTTCCTGTTTTGAGCGCCCACGGTTCCGGCGAGAGGAATTCCCAATCGCTTTTGAGGTTGGTCCAACTCTGCGATTCGGCCCTGCCTATCGGGGCCTATTCGCAGTCCTGGGGACTTGAGGCCTACATCTCTCGCGGTACGGCTCGCCGGCCCGCGGAGGTCGATTCCTGGGTGCGCCGCTGGCTTGAGCACAGCGTCGCGCCCGGGGAAGGGCTCCTGGTGGGTCAGTCCTGGCGTTGTGCCAACCAGGGAGACTGGCAGGGGGTTCTGGCGCTCAACGACCTGCTCACGGCCAACCGTGCGGCCGAGTCTTTGCGCCGGGCTAGCTTCCAGCAGGGAGAGGCTCTCTTGAACCTGGCGGGGGGGTGGCCCTGGTCGGGACGAGCGGCGGCGTTGATGCGTGCCACGGATCCCGGGCCCTGGCATCACGCGATTGTTTTTGGATCCCTGACGGCTTTGGCAGGAGCGGAGGCCAATCAAGCCGTCGCGCTTTATCTGCAAAACGCGGCGACCGGAATCGTCTCGGCGGCCGTGCGGGGCGTTCCCATCGGCCACACTCACGGGCAACAGATCCTGGCGAGGCTCCACCCCCTCCTTGATGAGCTCGCCGAGGTCTGTGTGCATTCTTCGCTTGATCAGTTTGGCGGCCTGAGTCCGCGGTATGAGGTGATGTGCGATGCACAGACCCAACTCTACACACGAATCTTCCAGTCATGACCAAGAGTACAGCCATTTCGATGGCCCGGCCCACACGGTGTTCACGGTCGGCATCGGTGGCCCGGTCGGCTCGGGCAAGACGGCCCTCACGCTCGCGTTGTCGAAGGCTCTTTGGCCCGAGTTCAATCTCGCGGTGGTGACCAATGATATCTATACACGAGAAGATGCCGAATTTTTGATCCGCCACGAGGCTCTTCCCGAGGGGCGCGTGGTCGGGGTTGAGACTGGGGGTTGCCCCCACTCGGCGATCCGCGAGGATGCCAGTATCAACCTGGCCGCCGTGCATAACCTCGAGCAGACGTTTCCCGGGTTGGAAGTGGTGATCATCGAGTCGGGAGGAGACAACCTCTCGGCGACGTTCTCGCCCGAGCTGGCGGACACGACCATCTACGTTATCGACGTGGCGGAAGGGGACAAGATCCCTCGCAAGGGGGGACCGGGCATCACCCGTAGCGATCTTCTGGTGATCAACAAGACGGATCTGGCTCCTCACGTTGGGGCCGACCTGGGTGTCATGGATCGTGACTCCAAGAGGATGCGCGGAGACGGTCCCTACCTGTTCACAAGCATTCGTCATGACGAGGGGGTCGACAAGGTTATCGCATGGCTACGAACGCGGCTGCCCAAGCCGGCCAGCATGTCGGCCGCTCCGTGAACGGCGAGCACCCACGGCTGGTCATTGAACGGGAGGATTTCGCAGTCCCTCCCGAATTGGTAGGGCGCGACCCTGCCCTGGCTCCCAGCGAGCATGTGGGGGGGCTGCGCGCGGAGGTCCGCGTTCGTGATGGCGCAGTACGCCTGGGGCGTTGCTATCACCAGAACCCCGTGCGCGTCATGCATCCGATCGAGGAGTTTCCTGGAGGGCCAGCCCTCCTCTTGCTGATGAACTCGACGGCTGGCTTTCTTGATGGGGACGGCCAGTGGATCGAGCTCGAGGTTGGGCCAGGAGCCCACCTCTTTCTGACCAGCCAGTCGGCGGGACGGATCCACCCCTGTCCCGACTGGCACGCGTCGGCTCGCTTCGACCTTCGCGTGGCGGCCGGCGGTGTCCTGTGCTGTCTTCCCGGGCCCACGATCCCGTTCGCGGGCTCGCGCTTTTTCCAGAAAACCGAGATCCATCTCGAACCGGGGGCTTCGGTCGTCTGGGGAGACATCTTGCTCCCGGGACGAACCCACTTCGCACGCAGGCCAGAACGCTTCGCGTTCGATCGCCTGGTTCAGGAGCTGCGGGTCCATCGCGAGGGACGCCTGGTCCACCATGAGCGCTTTGCCTGGAAGGGCCCCTGGAGCAACGACGAGGCAGCCTGGCACTTTGGCCCCGCGGAAGCCGCGGCGAGTTTGTTCATTTCCGGCAAGGTCGATCGCGAGTCGTTGCCCGAACTGTCCGACGGCGAGGTGATCACGCAGACCACGGCCGCTGGGGACACCTGCGTCAGGCTCCTAGGAAATGACTCGGAACAGCTCGTGGCGACCGCGGCGCTCATCGCCCTGACCGCGGCAGCTCGACTCGCCGGCCAGGTCGAGCCCTGGTTTGTGACCTCAAACCGTCTCGCGCCGAACCATTGGTTCACGGCGCCCCCGAAACCCTAAGCCATCGCGCCGGTGTTGACTCGCATTGATGGTTCGACGATCCTCGATGATCAATATCCTCTAGACATGCTGAGGAGCCACCCATGAATCGTCGCCAAGCTCTTTTGCTTACGGCCTCTCTCCCGATTGCTTCGGGGACCCTCGCTGTCGCTACCGCCGACGAGCCGAGCGGTTCGTCGGCCCCTCCGGTCGATCGTGAAGCCAAGCTCAACTACTTCGCTGCTCAAGCCGCGTTGTACTCAGCGATTGCTTATGGAACGGCCCTGGAAAGGCTCGCGGCCCTCTCCAAGTCGGAAGACATGGACCTGGCCCGGTCCTTCATCCACACGGTCAACCGTGAGATTCAGGCGGTCAACGACAGCTCGGTCAAGGTCGGCCAGGCTTTGCACCGGCTCGAGAAAACCGAGGGCATGAAGACGCTCCGAGCCGAGCTCAACGAGGCTCTCAAGTCGGTCGGCACCTCCCAGGAAGCGGTCGATGGACTTGGCGTGCTTGGGCCGAGCAGCAAGAACATTTCCGCTCACCTCGGGAATGCCGCGGGCGCCATCCTTAGGCTGGGCATGGAAGCCGGCATCATGGTGTGCGATCCGCCGGGGCTCGAAGAGCACCTGAATATCAGGAAGCGCGGTTGAGCTCGAGCCGACTCCATCGGCATTTTCCGTTGCTTCGATCCGCCCGATGCGATGACGTTGCCCACCCTTCTTCTCCGTCAAGGGGAGGAGATCGGTGGGCTTTGTCGATTTTTCGTTCACCTTTGCCTTGTGCCGTTCCCTCCTGCCCTTGCACCTCTCGCGACGCTCTTGCAAACCACTTCGCCCTCAATCCATGAGCCCTGAACGAGAGATCGGGCTCGCGAAGGAGATCGTTCGCCTTGTCTCAAGTCCCGCGTGACGCTTCGTTTTCACGTGGATCCGCCACTCGAGCCTCCGGCCGCAGGGCTCGAACCCCTAGATTTTATGCATAATCTCCAGATTTTCTGACTCGGAGTTTTTATGTAATTATCCTGAACTCGCTAATAAACCCAGGCTACTTGGCCGATATTGTTTAACAGGGGACGCAAGAACAACGAGATCGGCACCATGCGTTGCGTTAATGTCTGTCGAGAACTTGTGATTTTTTATCGGGCGCGGAGATTCATCGATGGCGCTGCGATTGATGTTGATGGGTGTGGTTGCGGGGATGGGTTTTAGCTTACCCACCCAAGATGATGTGACCGGCTGGTCTCGTTCTGCGGAATGCTGGATCAATGCCCGCTTTGATGATTGGGATGCCAAGATGCCGGTCGACGACTCGGCATTCGTTTTCGCCAAAGACGCGGTCGTTCCGGCCGATGCTGTGCCGGCTCAGCCGATTGTGTCGGACAAGCAGTTCAACGCGATTGTGAGTGAGATGGCGGTTACGTTTGCGAAAGAGACCGCCCCCGTTGTTGTTGGAGAGTCGAAGACCCTGCTTGTCGAGGGTCCTGTTGTTACCCCGACCGTTGAGACGGCGCCGACCGCCGCTCCGGTTGCTCCCGCGGCCGTGGAAGTCGCGACCACGCCGGTCGTGGAAACGGCCCAAGTCGACCAGGCTTTTGCCTCGGCGATGGACAAGACGATCGAAACGTTCGCGGCCGAGCTGGTCGCCCCCCATGTTGTCAAACCGACGGAAGAGACGTTCACCTCGGTGGTCGAGCAAATGGTCGCCGACTTCACTCCGACCCCGCTTCGGGTCGCTGACGTCCCGGCCGCTTCGGCTCCCGCTGCCGAGGTTCAAACCGAAGAAGAAGGCCGCTTTGCCCACGCCATGCGTCTGACCCGTGAAGCGGTCTTCGCCTGGGCGGGGCTCCTGCACGGCCCGGCTGTCGTCGCGATCTCGCGCTGATCGACAAGCGCTCGCTACCTTCCCCCCGACCAAAAATACGACAACCCGAGGCTTCGGCCTCGGGTTGTTGGCGTTATGGGGAGAGCCATTCGTTGCCGGGAGACCTCGCCTGGCCGTTCAGTTTGGCCTTGGGATGATCCAGCAGGAGTCGTGCCGGGCCATTCCGATATGAGGGTAGTATTCCCGTGCCTTGGGAGCCGCGAGCAAGATCAAGGCTGAGTCCAACCCCGCCGCCTCATGCGTATGCCGTATGAGTTGCTTACCGATCCCCTGTCGCTGGTAGGCGACGTCGACGGCCAGGTCGGACAGGTACGTGCAAAAGCTGTAATCCGTCAGCGCCCGAGACACCCCCACCAGAACCTCTCCGACCCTTGCCGTGACGATGAGATCGGCGTGTTCCAGCATCAGCCGGATCTTGTTGGGTTGGTTCACGGGTCGGCGCTCCGCCAAGGTCGACCGCACAAGGACGTCGACGAATTCCTCCGCTGTGAGGTCCGGCTCGAGCTGATAACTCACGTCCATCAGATCCTCTTCACTTTCTTGATCCGCGCAACGGGATCGATGTTCCAACCCACTGTCCTCCGTGTGGACAGTTCTCTCTGTTTCTCGCGACCCCTCGGCAATACGGTGGGTGCCACTATCCGAGACACCAGGCCCGCCCCGTTTGTTCACCTCCATGCAACCCATGATCCATTGAGATTTCGTCTCTCCCCTCAAACCTCACGCCCGCTTTTTAGCCGGGCTCTCTTTGGTCATGCCTGGTCGAGAGTCCGCGGCTTGCGGATCTTCTGGGGCCGATCCATGAATTCCCTCTGATTTTAATCCCACGAAAACTCCTCGCTATCTCAAAATCCATGCAGACAGGCGGCACCGTCTTGGCCGTCACGGTTCGATTGTTCTCCATTTCTCTCGCGACTTGCTTGGTGAGACCCTCGACTCCTCGCCGGAAAGGTTTACGACCCATCGAAAAAATGAAAGAGATAATGACCTTTGAGATTTCATGAAAAAGTGTGGACAACGCGTTGCTTTTCGCCGCGACTCCTGCCAGAAATGAAGAAAAGCGGGTCGCGATCAAATGCGGCTGGAGATGCCCCTGTTTGGTTTTCACAAATCTTGAAAGAAAACAGCTCTTTTTCATGGTGATCCGGAGATCGAGCTCTCATGAAGGTAATGATCCTGGGGTCTGGGCAGATGGGGCCGGCCGCGGCTTATCGATCGCTTCAATCCTCTTCTGTGAGTCGCGTCATCGTCACCGATGTGCAAAATGACCGGCTGAAAGAATGCGCGGCGATTGTCGAACCGCTTGGTAGATCGGACGCATTCGCCACGCATTGCCTTGATATCACGGATCGAAAAGCAACGATTGACGCGTTTCGTCAATGCGACATCGCCATCAGTGCCCTGCCTCGCTCGCTCAGCCCTCATGGAATTGAGGGAGCCCTGGAAGCCGGCGTACCTATGGTTGATATCGCGCGGCCTGAGCTCTCAAAGATCAAACACTATGAGGAAGTAGCCGAGCGAAGTTTCCGGAACACGGCCGTTGTTCTGGGTTGCGGGCTTGAGCCTGGGCTCGCCGAGGTCATGGCCTGCCATCTGGCGGATCGACTCGATCAGACGAACCGTCTACATATCCGCTGTGGAGGGATACCAAGCGAACCTGTACCACCCTTGGGGCATAGGTCGCTCTTCGGCGGCCGCACCATGCCTTTCCGTGCGGAAGAGGCTTCGGCGATTGAAGGCGGGCAACGGATCAGTGTCCCTCGTTACTCGGGAGTCGAGCCGTTGACTGTCGACGGAGTCGGTGAGTGCGAAGCCTATCACGAGGGACTCACCGCCTGGCTGGTGGAGGACCCTCGCTTCTCCGCCCTGAGTGAGGCCACGCAAAAGACCATCCGTTGGCCAGGATATGCCGCCAAGGTCTGCCTGCTCCGGGAACTCGGGTTGCTGGGCTCTCAGCCGATCGAGGTTGACGGGGTTCGGGTGGCTCCTAAGTCGGTCGTTGACGCACTTCTGGCCCCAAGGTTGATGTCAGGTCCGCGCGATTCGGATATCACAATCCTGCGTGTTACGGCGGAAGGGACGCTCCGCGGCAAGCAGGCTCGGATGACCATCGAGATGGTCGACCGCTCCGATTCCGCCAGCGGCCTCTCGTCGATGGCGCGGACGACCGCGTTTACGGCGGTCTCGGTCGCGCTTCGGATGGCACGGGGAGATTTGCAGGTCTCCGGAGTTCGGACGGTTGAAAAAGTGATCACCGGATCCGCGCTTGAAGGACTCCTGGGCGACCTCGGTGAGGCTGGCATCCACTTTCATGGAATTGAGGAGAAGAGCGGAGTTTTACCTTTTTCCGAACTTCCATAACGGGGACCAGCCGGCCTCTTTGCCGCACCGGATTTAAGCGGCTTGATGCGGGAGATCGGCCTGATTTCGAAAACCCTTCTTGATGGAGTCGATTCCATGTCTGAATCATCGAAGGCGGTGTCGCCGACGCGCCTCCCAATGCTCGAGCCCAAGTCCAGTGTCCCGGGAACCTCCGTCTCGCGGATCGATTACTCCCAGTGCCTAGAACCCGTACCATTTCAGGGTTCACGGTTCCTGGTCGAACCGGGTGCTCGAAGCCGTGTCGACTCCCATGATGTCGCCGAGACCTGGTTAATAGCCTCCGGTTCGGGACGTCTCTTTCATGATGGAGTTGAACATCGTGTGGAAGAAGGGGCCGCGTTCTATTTTCGCCCCAACACCGAGCACTTCGTGGAGAATGATGGGGCCGTTCCCCTGGAGATTTTTTCGCTTTGGTGGCTTCCCAAGGCCTAGGCGAGACCTAACGCATTGCTCGCGTGCCCATGTATGATAAAATCTCGAGCCAAGGAGAGAAGTACGGTCAGGAAGGCCGGGCGATTGCCAGCAGCAGCCGAACCATTTCTTCCGAATGGCCGCCCATGACACCTCCGCCGAACCCGTTTGATGAGCTTTGGACCGCTGCAATGGGGGAGTCGCTTCCCGATCCCGCCGGAGCCGCCGGGGAGCTCATGGCTTCGCTGGCGCGAAAGATGGGCGTCGAGCAAGTCCAGTACGAACGGGTCGGAGAGGCTGCGTTATTCCTGGTGGACCTTGGCACGCTTGGGTTCACCGGCATGGATCTGAACGTTTTCATGATCACCCTGCCTCCGCGCGATGACACTTCGCGTGAGGCTCAGCTCCAGCTCCTCCGAGAATACGCGAGCGTTGTGCGCACGTTTGGTCTCTGCTTTCATATCATATTGGGACCAACGCCACCGAGCCGGGACCGCTTGCATTTGCCCGAGTGGCACGTGGTTCGGATCTATCGCGAGGATCTTGCGCGAATCTTTTCCGAGCCGCTTCCGCTTTCCGCCTTCTATGCTCTGAGTCGAAATCAGATCGATCTGTCGAACCTCTGCCCCTACAACACCACGAAGGTGGCTCGAGGCTCCATGTTCGTCGGCCGCCGTCGTGAGCTGCATAGACTGGTGGATGAATTGGATCGCGATTTCGTTGTGGGGGGAGCGCGCAGGATTGGCAAGACCTCGCTTCTCACCCGCGCCTTCGACGAGCTCGACCGGGCTCTCAACCCCCGTCGTCGAGACCACGACGCTGAGGCTCAACCCGACAATCGTCGCGTTTTCTTCTTCAACGGCCTCAATTGGAAGCGCTGGCGCGACGCCGCCCGGCGCATTACCAAGGAGATCGAGCCCAAGAGCGAGGCCCGTGTCGAGCTGAACGTGACGAACCTCGCCAAGGTCATCGAGCGGCAGGCTCGCCGGCGGCATCGCCCACTACTCTTCTTCTTCGATGAGTTTGACGAGATCGCGGATAATGACCGTGCCGAGCGCTGGCCGTTCTTCAGCGTCATGGCGGAAGTGATGGAAGCCCGTCACGCCCGCATCGTCCTGGCCGGTTATCGGTCCGTGCCGGCGATCGTCGATGACCGCTCGAGCCCCCTCTATGACAAACTCGAGGTCTTGGAACTCCCGGCTCTGGAGAACAAAGAGTCGCACGAGCTCATTGCTCCGATCATGCAGAACCTGGGAATTACATTGCGTCATAGCAACGAATTCGTCCAGCAGATCATTGCGGACACGGCGAACTTTCCGTTTATGGTGCAGTTCTTTGGCCAGGAACTCTTCATGAAGGCAGCCCATTCCACGGGTGCGAGCCTGGGTCCTGACGACGTCAACGAAGTTGAGGCACGCGCATCGACGATCGATTTTATCTACAGGCACTATCTCGATAACACCCGCGACAATGATCGCATCTACGCCTTGGAGCGAGCTTGCTGCCTGCTCTATGCCAAGCACCTGGCCAACTGCTCGGGATCTCGCGTGCTCCCGGATTCCTGGGATGTTCAGAACTTTCTCGCGGGTTTCGACGAGCTTGGCAAGGAACTCTGGGAAGACGAAGTTCACGAGGCCCTTCGCAATTTGACGCTGGCGGTCATCCTTCGCAACGACTCAGGCAGGTATTCATTCGCCCTGCCCATGGTTCCCAAAATGCTGAAGCGGGAATATCACGACTTCGACTCGGCTATTCGCCGCTTTTTGAGGTGAGCCCATGGAGAGTGACGGGAGCCACCGCTACATCGGCCGCGCCTTTCTTCAAGAGCTGACTCGCGACCTGCTGAGCGGAGAACATATCGCTCTTCTCGGCCCTCGCGGTTCTGGCAAAGCGCTTGTGGTCGAAGAACTGGCGAATCGAGCTCAAGCCATCGGACGTACCATCATCCAGTTGCCAACCGGCAACCGGAGACGTTTCGACCTCCCTGGCGTGGTCAAGGAAATTGCGACTCAGGTTGGACTCCCCGCCCCCATGGTTGATGAGGAAGACGGGGCGGCATTGCCGATTGAGGATCTCTTACGTTCTGCGGTTCGGCAAGCCAAGCATGGCGTATCTTTCTTCGCTAGCAATCTTGTGCAGCATCCAACCTCGCTGGTGCGCGGCCTTCTTGGAGCACTTCAAGCCTGTGCCACGGACCCTGTGACGGAACGCTCACTCTCGGTGGTGATTACAGGTAACGGTGATTTCGTTCATCTCACCTATGCGCCGAATTCCCCTTACCGCTACGCCAAGAAGTACGTCATTCGCGGCCTGGATCGTGAGGCCATCCCTCTTTTCGTGAAGAGTGTTCGCCTGGGACGTAAGTTGCTCGGCGGGTTTGATGACCCTCCCCCGCCTCCCGAGCACTCCCTGGATGCTGCGGCCGTGGATTTGCTCTTTGAGGAGACCGGCGGCTATCTGCATCTGATCACCGATATTCTCACGACTCGAGTGCGTCACGCCGCCTTTTGTGATGGCGAACCCATCGGAGCCTGGAGCTTTGATGATATTAAGCGTTTGATCAGGGAATATCAGGCACGCTCCCTTTGGCGAGATGATCGGCTCAGACTATCGCTACGGAGCGTAGAGCGATCCGCCGTGGATTTCGACCTTCTCCATGAGGTTGTTCGGAGAGGCTCGGCCACTCGCCCGCTCGACGATCCCCTCGATTGGCGATCCGGAATTGCTCCCGAGGTATCGGGCTTGGTCCGCCTCGATGAGGATGTGGTGCGAGTCGCTTGTCCTATCATTGGGCGCTATCTTGAAGAAATCTTTAAAGATGATCGCTACGTGGCCGATGTCTTGGCCCTCCAGGGGCGCTGGGATCGCGCCTGGGGTTACTACGAGAAAGTTCCCACCGACCGCCGTGAACGCCCCGCGTCGGGGGATGGAGAAGCTCATTTTCGTGCGGTTGTCAGGGCCTGGGAAGATGAGTTCATTGCCCATAGCGCGAACGAAGAGGCTCCCAAAGCGCGAGTCTTCGAGCATTTCGAGCGAGGTGCTTGCCTTCTACTCGGCTTCAACGAGGTCGTGATGTCGAATGGCGTCGCCGGGCAAGGTGTTCCTGAAGGACTGGTCTCCTCTCTGAGAAAGGACGCGGACTCTGGCTGGGGAGCCGGAATAACCAGGGTTGAGCGAGGATCCGAGCCATGGTCTCGCGCTTGGTCCGTACCTCGGTCGAACCTCATGTCGTCCGACACTCCAGTCATCTCGTTGATCAGGCGCGGACGCTACCGGGAGATCGACGCCGATCAGGCGCGGGACCTGACGCGCTCCTGCGATTACTTCTGGCAGGCCTTTCTGGCCGCCGATCGTATCGAGCACGATCGCCGGATCGGTCAGCTACGTGAGCGGCACCTCACGGTCATCAACGAAGTGAATCGATGCCTGCTCGATGATGAGATCTCGACGCAAAAGCTCCTAGTCCATGCGGCCAAGGCTCTGATCGATACAGGGTACTATCAGAGAGTTCAGTTTTGCTTGGTCGACGGTCTCCAGCAGCATATTCAGGCCGTTGTCAGTGAAGCCTCCAGTGGCGTCAAGAAGATCGACTTTCCCACCAATCTCTCGCTCGTTGATTCCGACGAAGAAAAGACTTGGGATATTCAGCGGTGGGTATGGTTTCACAAGAAGCCCAAGGCAATTCGGGATGCCGCCAACCCGTCGAAAGATGAGCCGAAGACCCAGGCCCAAAAGTGTCTTGCGTTGGGAATGACGGGTTTTGCGGTGGTCCCCTTGCTGGTTCAAAGTGGAGTGGACCAAGAACACGAGGTGCTGGGAACGCTCCATGTCGAACGTCTCAACGGCCTCAAACCCGGTGAGTCCGAAATCGAACTTTTAGTTGTGCTGGCCGCTCAAATTGCTTCGGCGCTTCACCTCTGTCGCCGTCTCACATTCCTCCGGCGATCGCTCGATAACCTGCCTGGCCGGGTTCGAATTGTTGACCCGTTACAACGTGTCTTGTTCGCCAACCTTCCTGAAGCCAATGCGCGGGAGATTACAAACGGATGGCGGAGCCCCGCGGTCGAAGCGGAGTCGGCGTGTCCTTGCGAGGCCTGCAAAGACGTGGTCAGCGGAGAAACACACTGTCTAATCGCGCGGCTGTCACGCGTGGGTGTCGATGACAAGAAGGATCGGCTTAAGAATGAGGTCATTCGGCGTTACGGCGTCGAGAATGAACGTCCCTTCGACTGGACGATCGCCGCCATTGACGATGACCGCGGGCCGATCGTGCCTGACGTTATCCCGGACTCGAGGATTGGATATATCGAGCACCGGTTCGATCTGGGAGATCTGTTTGACTTAAACAAAACACTGAGTGACTGGCTAGACACCGAGAGCGTAGAGGCAACTGCGTCTCGGATCGTCGCATACTACCTGTCGCTGGGACATAAGTGGTGCCGCCTTTACCTGCTCAAAGAGGACGGGCACAGCAGGTTTTTTACCTACCTTGCCCAGGGGGGGCTCACGAAGCCGGAGAACATCGAGCGATTTGTTCGAGGGCGTGTCACTCCCACAGGCCACACGAACGACGGATGGCCCTGGCCCTATTTCGAGGGCATGCCCACGCGTTCTCTCTTTCAGCAGACCTCGGATCCCGAGCTTCCGGTCTTCGGAAGAAAAGGGCCCACGCTAACGGAAAAGGGATTCCGCTCATACGAAGTGCGCGAGCCAGACGACCTACGCCAAAGGCTGGAGAAAGAGTCGACCAATCGCTGGATTGTCGCTCCTCTCCGCTTCGGGCGTACGACCCTCGGCTTGATGTCCCTTGCGTTTCCCGAGGAAATCACCCCCAGACGTTGGGGTTTGCTTCGGTGGTCGATCCTTTCCGCGGGCATCGCTCTGAAAAACGCGCTCAGAGCCGAAGAGCTTCGGAGGTTAGAGCGAGAAAAGATGGTATCCGCGATTGTCCATCGCGCGCAGCATCAGTTGCTGAACGCTTTAGATACTCCTGGTAGCGTGCTCAAGTGGATGAAGGAAGAGCGAGACGATCTCCCTTCGAAATGGCGATCCGTAATCGATGGGGCCTATCTCTGGATGGCCTCGGCTCAACGGATCTCTCGCGATTTCGGCCGCTACGCCACGTATCGTGAGTTCCCTGACGTCACCCCCGTCAGGCTCCCCGGTCTGCTCCAGCGACTTCACGAAGATCTCCGGTTGAGGTATCCTACCGGTGTCAAATTTAGTCCCGCTCGTGACGTTCCCGACGTCGCCATCGAAGTGAGCGAGGATGCCATGCAAGAAGTTTTTCATATTCTCGCAGAAAATAGTATTTTGCATTCCGACGTAAGCGGGGATCATCTCAAGGTAGTGTTGAGAGCTTTTCTCGTTTCTGATCGATCGTCCGTTCAGCCGGAATCCAAAGGGCGCTATGCCCGTATCGAATTTTCGGACAATGGCCGGGGAGTGCTCGCCGAGTTAAAACCTCGAATTTTCGAGCCTCTCTTTACAGAACATAAGCATGGCTCTGGACTGGGCCTGCCCATCGCCGCTGATTTTGTGCGGCGCAACAATGGTTCGATTCATGAAGATGGAGTGGCCCGAGTCGAAGGAAGGCCGAATTCCGGAGCTCGGTTCGCCATCTACCTTCCCGTGTTCCAGCCCGTCAGCGAGCAGACCCATGAGCGCCGATGAACGAGCCGAGATCTCCGTTCTCATCTTTGAGGACGAAGCGGACGACAGCCGAATTGAAAGCATGAGACGCGAGTTCAGCCTCTCGACCGACTTCCGCTTTCGGGTCGAGTACGCCAAGAATCAAGATGAGTACGCGGAGTACCTGGCTGGTAAGGAATCCTTCCACATCTATGTTGTTGATCTGGAACTCGAAAGAGCTCCTAGCAGGGCGGACGCTAGCTTCCGGCTTGGGCACACTGTCGTCGAGATTCTGACCTGTGAAAGCCCCAGTTCTCCGATCGTTGTGTATTCAGCTTACAATTCCCAAGAAGATATCATTCGTGCCATTGCTCAAGGAGCGAAGGACTTTGTTCAAAAGGGGGAGAACGGTCCCGCCCGGCTGCGTCACGCGGTCGAGCAGGTGCTCAAGAACAATCAAGCTCATCTTGAGGATGCAAGATGCGCGCGAGATGTTCTGAAGGGTGCGACCTCTGGAGAACTTGCTCAGACGGATGATGCCGAGGCCTGGTACGCAGTGATCGCTAACGGAGCGATCCGAGCAGGGGGACCGAGTCGCTACCTCGCGCTTAAAGCGTACCACGAGCTTCGGCGGAACGACCCCGGATTAAAACTCCCCCCTGATCCCATCGTTTCTTACGATCTTCGCTCCTATGAAAAGAGTAAGCCAAAGAAAAAATGATTTTGTGAATATCATGACGTGATCGAGATAGAATAGGTCGTGACGAAGTATCTCTTGAGCGGCGTGATTTGCTATGGCCAGGGATGGTGCGAGGTCTGTGTCAATGGCCGGAAAAACACCATCAAAGGGAGGGGAATCTCGCGGTCTGTGTGCCGTGGTCCCTGTACCGGGAGATAGCCAGCAATGCCTCTTCGGTGGAACTTTAAGGATAAGCCTATTGTCAAACTGCAGGGCCACGGGGTCTTTGGCAGAGACGATGGAGAGCGACGACGACTCCAATTCCTCGTTGAGCTCAGCCGAGGATTTCAGAAGTCCCTGCGAATCAAGCACACTCATCTTGCTCCCGACCTGCCGGTGATGTTCCATCTGGTCGACAACGGTCATTCGGATGTCTTGATCTCGCTCGATCGCTGGAAAATGATCCCGTTCGTGAGGCAGATCGGTTGGGAAGAACTTGGCCCCATGTGCTTGATGGGGAACGGGATTGACGCTGTTCGGCCTTATGTGAAAAAGGATTGCGCGGATTACACGAGGCTCGACGTGGGCGTCGCCAACCTTTTCTTTCGACCACACTCAGACGCCAAGGATGCGCCGGGTTGGCCGATAAGGGCCATCGTTTCCCCGGACTTTCGTCCGAACACGTGCGTTTTGGGGGTAGCCACGCTTCGCCAGTATGGGCTACTGGTTCATCGCAGAAAGCAGGATAAGCCTGGCGTGACGGGTTTCTTCTGGCACGAAGGGGACTGGGCCTTCGACCTCAATTTCCGGCCCCGGCCAGGGAGTGGGAAGAGCCGTCCGGTGCCCGGACTGACCATTGCGTCAGACCCAGGGACGCCTCCAGACGGGGGTTCCCAAAACCTGGACTCCCCGCCTGGCCTGAGGCTGGTTGGCGATCAATGAGCCGAGGTCACGCGTAACCGACGTTGCCCGGAGGGTTCGACGTGGAGGCGGTCTTGGAGCGCGGCGAAGATTCTGCCACGAATTCCGACGCGGCGCGAGCGAACAGTGCGTTGAACACGTGCGACCGCTCGCGTAGCGACGTCACACTGACCTCCTCAGCTCCGTGCTGGAACGCACGGTGAATCGACTGAGGCAGTCGGAGCCGGCGCGACACAACCTCCCCCGTTGGTCTCGACCTGGCCGTTTTCTTCTCGCCTTCCGACGTGAAGCGGCAAGTCGCCAGCCAACTTCGCAAATCCCCTCCGGCCTCTCGGGCTTTCTTCTCAAAGAATTCTACGAGAAGAGAATTCACGGAGGCGTGGGCCGAATCATCCGCGAGGGCGGCGAGTTCGTCGTCTACGTCCATCGGTAGGACGACTGTCAAATAGTCTTGCCCTGTCTCAGGGGGCGATCCCGCGAATCTCTTTTCTGTTTCCTGCATGATAGGTTCTCCCGCCGGGAGCATGCGGCCTCAACCGCCTATCTCGTACCGAACTGTCACGCCCGCCCGCATTCGCGGCCCATTCTCTTCAAGTCGTCCCACCGCCGGGGGAGGGACGAAGCGTGCGTGCATCTCGGACAGCGCTCGATCCAGACAAGTTCGCGACATTCGCCAGACGGGGTATTGACTATCGCGAATATTATCGTATCTCAATCGCGGCTCTAACAGTATTCTAGCTCACGTTGATCAACACGGAAGTGCGAACTTGCGGATTATGCTCGCTGCGAGGTTGGAGGGCAACGCGAATCTCCCAAGAAACAAAGAATTTCTTACTTCTGTCCGGGAGAAACCCTTCAATTCCAGAATCTCAGCTTCTCGTCCCAAACATAAGCCGAGAGGATCCTGTCGGCCACATGTCCGAGGCAGGAGAGATTTGGCATGCCGGCGCCCTGGGCGATTCCCGCAAGCATGGGCAAGTGTAGGCGCGGGTGAATGTCGAACGAGAGGTCTTCCCTGATCGCCACGAGAAGACTGCGGATCATGTGTTGTTCGTGCTTCTTCTCTTCCGGATTGAGTTCATTCGCCAGGCGAAAATTAAGCAAGAGTTGCTCGGCATTGAAATGCTTGATGGCCGTCTCGCTCAAGAAAGCGCGGAAGCCCCAGGGATCAAATCCCATACAATTGATAACATAGTCCGTGGCTAGGATTTCCGGATAGGCCTCTTCTCTATCTTCGCTGGCGTGGTTTATGTAGAGGTCGAGCTTGCCTTTCTTGCCCGAAACGATGCGATCGATCCGTCCTTCGAGAACCTGAATGCGGCTTCGGGCCTCTGTGAGTTGGGCAAGCGCTCCAGGAGAGAGGACGCCGCGGTCTGTCCGGCGGATAAAGGCCTCGCGTTGCGCGACGGTAAGATCGACCCACTCCCGGAAATGGGTGAAGGCGCTGTTTTCCCAGTAGCCTTCCCCTCGCGAGTGGAGCATGCCCGTGGGACTAAGAACGCGAATGTGTGGCCTTGCGTCTGCGTCAGGCCTCAGGTTGAAGAACCGTTGCAGCAGCACAAGCACGGCCGCCGTGGTTTCCCCGGTGCCAATGACGTCGATCGATTCGGACATTTTCACGCGGCCGAGGATCTCTTGTCCTTCGGGTGACCACACACTCTTGCCGTCGAGTACACGTGGGCCGGCTTCATCCTGACCCGGAAGCTTTTTGGGCTCGCCAGGGCCCGTGATGACAAGGCCGTCTCCTTCGACGGTTTGAACGGCTCCCTGATCGTCCGTCGCATTGACGACCCAACGATTGTTCTGGATCGATATTCCCTCGGATTTCACTTCGCCAAGGACCGTCCGAGGTTTTCCCACGTTCCATGAATCGGCCTGAAGGCGTCGCCAGGCCCACCTCAGGTAAGACGCCCATTCCGAATGGCTGGGGTGCGGTTTGCCTGCGTCAATGTAGTCGCCGTTACCCGTGGTATCGATCAAAAAGCTCTGGTACGAGAAGTTGGCCAGCATCCATCGTGAGATCTCGCAAGTGTTGACTTGACGAGGCAAGATATCGGAGTCAAGCAGGGATTCTTCCGTGTGGAAAAGCGCGGCCTGCGGGTAGGGAAATCCAAGATCCTTCTCGGGCGACGTTCCCAGTTGGCCTACTCCGTCCGTGTAGCCGTGGCTGCCGTCCCAGTTCGCTCCGACCGCATTACGGTCGATGATCACAAGGTCGGGGACGTTCGCCCCATTCGCTTTCAGGGCGGCACGCTTTGCGGCAATGGCGAGCGCTTTCGGTCCAGCGCCGAGAATGATCAGCGTCTTCAAGATGTCTCCTCGAGAGCGGTGGACGCTCCCCTGCTACTGGCCTGGTCGTTACCAATGGGGTCAAGGAGTCTCGAGTGTCCGTTGAATTCCGGTTGGTTGGACTTGGAAACGAGGCAGAATAACAGGCCCACCTTTTGGCGGCAATAGCTATGCTGTCAATAACATTTGCAGGGATTTTGCCTGATCGAAACCTCAAAGAGGAAATCGAAATCGCCGAATATGGATTTCGTCCCCTGCTCTCTCTAACCTTCTGGAAGGACGGCTCGACGACCTGGTTCTCAGATCGAACCATCCGTCCCGGGCTTCAGACTGACGCGGGCTTGGCAGGAAGACAGGGAGCGAATTCACTTTCGCTGAGCGTCGGGAACGGATCAGTCGGCCACGACCCTGTAGGGGAAGTCCGATTTGGCCATTCCGCGATGCGGGGTTCTCCCTGGTGACCGAGTCCCTGCCAGAGTCCGATCGCGAGTTTCGGCATCACGGGATAGGCGAGCAAAGCGAGCCCTTTGATCCACCAAAAGGCGTCGTTGCCCCCCGCGGGATTCTCAGCGAGGGAGTGTCCGGCGTCCGACCATCGTAAGATCGACGCGGCCAGATGCTCGGGCGCGGCTGGCTCTCGATCCAATGAGGCCGTTTGCAGAGCCAGCTCGTGGTTGAGGAGGTCGACGAGCGCCGAAGGTGGGTCGGAAGGAGCCGTCGACGATGCGATGCGCTGAAGGGTTGCGAGCGGGCCGCCAACACGCAGCGCCAGTTCCTGGGTTCCTTGGAGAAACTCCTTGGGCTCGAAGTTGGTTGCCTCGCGCCCGGGACTCGTCCTGACCAGGTGGAAGCGAACCACGTCGGAATTCGCGGGCGTCCGCGAGGTGATATCCTCCACCCAGATGGCATGCCGGCGGCTTGTCGAGAACTTCTCGCCCGAGAGTCGATAGAACCGATTGACCGCCGCACGATCAAACGGGCGAAACTTGCCAAGGGAAAGCAGCGCGGCCGGCACATTGATGAGCTTGGTCATCGTCACGTCCATGCCGAATGTCGCCGTGATTTTGACCGATGACGTTGCGTCGAAAGGGTTTTCCGCGATCGCTTCGATCTCGCGGTAGACATCACCGATCAAGAGGCAATAGGCGGCATTGAAGGTGTAAGTGAAGAGAACGGCGGGAACCTCTCCCTTCCCCTCCTCCAGGATCGGCCAGGACACTCCCCACTCTCCCGGCGCCGCCAGGCGAACGTAATAGGGTCGCCCCGCAAAGGCCTGGGACACGCGACGGCGGACATCGTCGTCGAGGTCGGCCTTATCGAGCCATGTGCTCAGCCTCTCATCGTCTTCGACGATCAGGAACGGGGTTTGGAACCGCCGGCTCAGAGGCTCTTCATCGACGGGGGGGCGAGGCCTCGTTTCGGGCATTTGCCAGGGTTGAAAATTCGCACCGCAGGCCTCGCAAGAGTAGCCTCCAGCCTCCTCGCCACATTCGGGGCAGCGCCCCAACAGCCAGCAGCCGAGGACATAACGGCCGGTCGACGGCAAGTACGCGACGGTTTCGAGGTGGTTTTGTACCGATTTTGATGCGAGCAACGCGTTCATCAGGCTTCGATGTGTCTCGGCGTAGCGCTCGGACCACTCGGGATCCAGGGGATCAATCCATCGGTCGATGGAAATATCCATGGCCTCGAAGTCGCGCAGAATTCCTTCGCTGTATCTCTCCGCGCAATCCTTCGGCCTGCAGTTCTCGCGAGCTGCTTGCAGGGTCATGTAAGACTCAAATGAGTCGAAACCCGAAATCACTCGCACATGGTCGCCGCTACGGCGCCGATGGCGGCTGAGAACATCTGCCCGAAGAAAGGGCCCGGCAATATGGCCGAGGTGGAGTCGGCCATTGGGGGTGGGCATCGAGGGGATGATCAGGTGCTTTTCCGGGACATGCTCAAGAGAGAGCGGATCCGCGGTGGGTTGGCTTTGCAAGGGAGCCGCCATCGAAGGGTTTCTCCGGCCTGGCCAAGGTTGCCCTCCGTGACGAAACCTCACGTTTCCCTGAGGCCCTGCGTTCGCGTTCCGTTCTCTTGAGGCGCAGGGCGAAGCCGCAGCGCATCGAACGAAGATCGTGGCTCACCGGGAAAGTTCGTGACGGAGCGGGGCCTATCGCGCCCGTAGACGATACCATCCGCGCGTGCTGAATTTCAATCGATGTGGACCCGACAGAGGTCCACCCTGAATTTCATCCTCCAACGCTGCGTTAGCGGGCCGTTTGACCGGGATATTCGTGCTCCGGACGGTCTGCAGGTACGAGCAGCGTGATTGCGTTGGCCACGACGTCGACGGTGACAGGCGTCTCGCCGATGATCTCGCCGTCGGCCTGGACGGGATGAGGTTTACTTGTCGCGATGGTCACATGTTCGTGGACAGTCATGTAGCGGACGTTCGAACTCTTCTTATGTTTGCCCAGGATGACCAGGCCTGCGATCGACAGGTAGTGCCAGAGGGAGCGGGCACGGACCAGGCAGACGTCGAGCTTGCCATCGTCCGGGGAGATGTCGGGCCCCCAGCGGAATGGGGGCTGCCCCAGAATCCCGCAATTGGCGATGACAACCTGCGACGCGCTCTGCCGGATCGTTGTGCCGTCGACGTGAAGCTCGAACCGACGCGGCTGAAAGCCGATAAGCCGGGTGAATGCCGTCCAGAGATAGGCGGCGCGACCGAACCGGCGCTTGGCTTCGCGGTTGGTATCGCGGATCATCATCGCGTCGATGCCCACTCCCAACTGCGTGAAGTAGCAATACTCCCCCACGCGCATCCCGTCGATCTTGGCTGTGGTATGCGGTCCGCTGAGCAAGCGGCACGCCCCTTCCAGGTCCACGGGGATGCCAAGCTCGCGCGACAACACATTCGCTGTTCCGAGCGGAATGATCCCGAGTGGCGTTCCACTCTCGACCAGGCCGTTGGCGACCGCGGAAACCGTCCCGTCCCCCCCCGCGGCCACGACGAGGTCGTAGTCATTGACCAGGGCAGTGCGAACGACTTTGGGTAGATCTTCGCCGGGAATCGTCTCGTGAATCTCGAGAACCGACTCGACGTGATCATGCGACGAGGCGAAGTGATGTTTCAAGGTTCGCAAGACCACGTCGGGTGCGCAGCTCCCCGCCACGGGGTTGAGCACGACGAAGACGCGACGTATAGGTTCTTGCTTGCCGTTGAAGGGGGGAAACGGCCGTGGGTCGGGGGTCAAAGGGCGTTCCCTTCCGCAAGCACGACCTTCACGTCTTCGAGAACATTCTCGGGCTTCAAGAACTCGAGGCTGTAGATCTCCCGTTCCTTGCCTTGGGGGTCGACCAGGAAGATGCGGGAAGGATGGTCGAGAGAACCCGCTGGCGTCGGCTTGACCCACATACCCCAGGAGTCAATGACCTTGGCCACCTCGGTGGGAGAGCCGGTCAGAAAGTGCCAGCTCGACGGATCCGCGTTGTAGATCCTGGCGTAATTGGCCAGGACGTCCGGCGTGTCACGCGAAGGGTCGAGGCTAATGGAAACGAACTCGACCCGCTTGCCCCAGAGCCGCGCGTCCTTGAGAGTCTGCTGCACGCGGTAAAGGTTATGGGTCGTTGCCGGGCAGCTCCCATTGCAGGTCGTGAAGATGAAGCTGACGACCACTGCCTTGCCGCGCAGGCTGCTCAACGTGAAAGGCTGGCCGGACGAGTCCGTCAGGGCGAACGCCGGCGCTGTGCCGATTTCCCCCAGCGGGCTGGGAAGGCTGGCGGCATCCCCCTTCGGCGCCGCGGGTTTGCGGGGCCCCCCCTGGCGCGCTTCCAGAAACTCGAGCCACAAGCGATCGACCGGCTTACCGGCCAAGTTCTTGATCGTTCCCTCCGTGCAGGTCCCATCGCGCAGAGCCTGGTTGAGCTCGCGAATGATTCCCTTGTGCTTCGTCTCATCCAGCCAGACCAGGAAGGCTGCCGCGGGTTGGTATCCGCTACGGTAAGTCGAATGCTTGGGGTCGAACCGTCGCGCGGGGGAAGAGGGCTCGAATTTCCAGTAGCGGATGTAGTCGGCGATCCCTTCCACGACCCAGCTCGGGCGATACTTCGGGTAAGACTGCACCACGTGAGTGATTTCGTGAATGACCATCCCGAAGTCATCGGGATGCTCTCTCACCCAGCGTGCGCTAACGTCGATGTGATCGCCCGAGGTGCCGGCCACCCCTTCCATCTTATCCTTGAAAGAGATCGTGACTTTGGTCGGAGGAGTGTACCCCTCGGTTTCGAGGTCGCGGGTGATGATCGGATACCAGGTCTCGGCAATCCCCTTGGCTTTCTCCGCCCACTCCTTCAGGTCGGGTACTTCCGACACATCCACGTTGATCGAAACGGCCGGAGCCGAAGGCTTGGGGGCATCCGCCCTCCCCGATCGGCCCTGGCCCAAAAGCAGGGCGCTGATCGCTGCACTCAACACGATGCGTCGGAGCATGTCTCGTCCTCAAAGATGCTCAAAACCCATATCAAGGAGCCAGCCTTCACCTTGAACGTGAAGCGTCGCGGCTCCCGGAACGGGGCGAATCCTTGGCCCAGTCCGCTCCGCTCGATCGTATCCGCGATTGGTCGAGCTATGAAGATAGGATCGCTTGCCGCGTCACGAATATCCATGAACGAATGAGCAATTCTCTGCCTGGAGGTTGCCTCAGCCTTCCGAGCCGCTCATTCCCGGCATCACGCTGGAACGGCCCGTAGGCATGTTGGATTGCACAGGATGCGAAGGTTTTTCGAAGGCGACGATGCTGTGCGCGTGATTGGTGTCTGGCCTAAGTCGTGGTCGGCAAAAGGTTTGCCGTCGCCAGGCCGCCACTGTTGACATGGTGGTCCAAGGTCAGGAGTCTTTCCTTTGATGTTGACCGTTCCGTGAGTAGGGGTTACGACCTGTTTTCCCGAAAGGGGTAGCTCGCCGCGCGTGGGTGCCGGAACGATCGAACTCAAGCAAGCCAGAGCCTTTCCGAGAAATGAGAAATCCGATTCTGAATTCGTTTGTTCGATTGAACCGATAGGAAGTGTGAGCGGCTGCGCGTTGAGTTTGGAACGCGAAGATTGGCTGGGTTTATTCTCGACGTGGCCGGTCGCGGCGGCCGTGAAAAGGCTCCGATGGCCATGGGCTGGGCATCGGAGGTCGATTTTAGGGACCAGGGCTGTTCCCGAAGATCGACGGCTCGGTGTAGGATCGAGGTTTCGCAATGGCAACCGACCATCTCACTGGGACCGAGAAATCAAGGATGCGAGGTCGCGTGACGCGAGTTCCTCAAAAGGACGAGATCCTGCAAGAGTCGTCGGCTCCAGCGAGTTCTCCCGAGAACATCGACGGCAACGCGAAGGGGAAACAGGGAAAGGCCTATCTCCAGCTCCTGGCCCTTTTCGCGGTCTTGGTGATCGTTTTTTCGGTCGCGCCGGTCACGAACGTCTTGAAGGGTAAGAAGAACAAGGACTACCCCCTCTGGTACGACACGGGAAGAACCGTTGTCGAGGGGGGGGACATTTACCCCAAAGATCCCCGGCCGTTCCCATTCATGTACCCTCCGTCGTGCGCAGCCATGCTGGCCATCGGCTCGTTCGGAGGGGAAGTGCCGTTTGTCTTCGGTCTGATCCTCCTCAATACCGCGGCCTGGCTGACGTGCATTTTGCTCTCCGTCTACCTGGCGACGGGGCACGCGTTCCGGCAGCATCCCCTGCTCTACCTTGTTCCTTCGCTCTGCGTAATTCCGTTCGTGTCGGACATGTACCTGCTGGGGCAGCCCAACCTGTTCTTGCTGGCCTTGATGCTGGGAGGACTCGCCTGCCTGCGGCTGCACCGCCCATGGTCGGCGGGGGGCTTGATCGCGCTGGCGGCCGCCGTGAAGGCGTTTCCGGTCATGGCGGTGGGCTACCTGGTCTATCGCCGCCAGTGGAAGGCGACGGCCGCGATGATGGGCTGGCTCCTCTTCCTGCTCCTGGTCCTTCCGTCCGGTTTCCGAGGCCCCGCCCGGGCCTGGGACGACTTGGCCACGTGGACGCGGGGCATGGTCTTGAAGTATGACGCCGGCAGCATCGCTCAGCGCCCCCATCGGTCCTACAGCTTCAAGAATCAGTCGATGATGGCGCTGGTCAACCGCCTGCTCCGTCCCGTCTTGGCTGACGGAGAGGCCGACAAGGTCTGGCGCGTTAACATCGCGAACTTTGATTTTCGAGCGGTCAACGCGGTTATCGCGCTCATTGCGGGCGCACTTTGCGTTTACTATATGGCGTCGATGCCTTCCAACGCCCGACGCACCGAGCGAACCGATGCGATCGAGGGGGCCATGCTGCTCCTCATGATCGTCTTCTTCTCGCCGCTTTCCTTTAACTACTTCTACGTATGGTTGATCTTCCCGTTGACCATTGCGCTGGGAATGGTGCTTGAAGCACCTCAAGGATCACGTCAGAGGGCTTTGTTGTCGGTATGGCTCGGAGCGCCTCTGGTGTTACTCTCCCTGGCGGTTCCCTTCCTGCGGGAATCTCAGGCGTATGGCAATCTCTTCTTCGCCGGGCTGATCTTGATGATCGGGCTGGGCTGGAAGATGCGACGGATTTCGTCGGACGGCGTTTCGCCGCAGGGGCGAGGAGCGGCCTTGGGGCCGGTCGCGTCGTAACGACGGAATCCTTATATCAAAGTCCGGAGTGAGTGACATGCAGTCGGCCGGCGAATGCGCGGGGGGCGAGGAAGGTCTGCGCTCTCGGATCTGGCAGTTCCGCCTCAAAGTTCGTCGCACGCTTCGAAACTACGGCTTGGCGATCGGCGCTCTCATGATCGTGTTCTGGGCCCTGCTTCAGGGCCTGGTCATCAACCGATGGGACGACTGGTTCGAAAAGCGAGTGCGCGTGGTGACTCCCGGCCAACTTGTCCGTGGAGCCTTTCAGCGTCCCGATCCTCTCCGGCGTATCATCGCCCGAGAACATATCAAGACGATCGTCACTCTCACCGCTTACAGCGATGAGGACGAGCGTTTCCAGGGGCAAATCCCCGTGGTTCGTGAGACTGGGGTGCGCTGGATGATCGTACCGATCATTGGCTCCCGCCCTTCGATCGAACAGATGCGGAAAGCGGCCGACCTCTTGAACGAGCGCGAGCTGCGCCCCATCTTCTTCCACTGTGTGGCCGGCCATCACCGCACGAGCCTGGCCCTGGCCGCCTACCGAATCCGCCACGAAGGTTGGACCGCTGAACAAGCCTGGAACGAAGTGGCCGCTCTCCCGTGGGCCAGCGCCGAGGCCGATCGCTTTGATCACAGTCAAATCGAGGCCTTCGCCGCGAAGTACGGCCGCAGGGTCGCCGGTAGCACCAGCGCCTCGATCGCAAGGTAACCCGCGATTTGACCCATGTATCGGGGGCGGCTTTCCGCTCCATGATGGCAGGGGTCATGTCGGCAAGCGAAATGAATGAAGTCGGGTGGCCGGGACGGACTGGGAGTGAGTGAGCGAGGCCCGGCCACTCGAGGAGGGTTTACTTCAGATCGAAGTCGTAAGACGTCTTGTCCTTGCTCACGGTTGTCTCGAGCCCTGAGGTCGCCGTGCTTCCATACTTCTGAGGCACGAGATCTTTGGGAGGAACGTAACCGGGAGTTGAGGGCATCTTGGACGGATCGCCCGACTTGGCGACGACCATCACCTTGTGGGCGCCGAGGATGGCGCCATCTTTTTCACCGAAGGTGCTGAGACTGTAGGTGCCATCGGACTGGATCTCGCCGACGGCAGGTCGTCCGTCCGAGGGTTGGAACGAGATGGTCCCCTTGGGCACGGGTTTGCCCTGATAGGTCACCTTGCCCTGGACGGGGACGGTCTCTGGGGTGGGCTCCTCGCCGCTGCCGCAACCGCAGAGAAGCCCAGCGAAGATTGCCGGGCCGCAGATCGTGAGCGCTCGCTTCAAACCGGTCATCTCATATTTCTCCGGGCATTAATGCGTGGGGCATGGCCAACGAGCCTTGATCCGCGGTCGATTTCAGAGGCGCTCTGAGATCGACCACGGTGTGGCCTCGTCGACCATGCTTTCGCCAAGAATCGAGGGCGAGCCGCTCCTGGTCAGAAGGAATCGGCGCTCACAACCTCACCGCCAGCTCGGGTACTGATGGCCCGATAGATGTTCTGGTTCAGCGAGTTCTTGAGGAACTTCACAGACCCGTCGCAGAATCCGGCATTCATGCCGCCAGGGTGCTGGCTTCTGAAGCCGTAGCAGTAACCGGGGTTCGTCCGGTCGGTGTTGGTTCTCTGGTTCATCGGAATCGACGTGGTCGCGACCGAGGAGTTGCTCTCCGACCAGGAGTTCCAGTTGCAGGTATTGGGCAAGGCTTCGGCGGCGAGCATCGTGTTGCTGGTGCCGTCCGTGATCGCCGAGATGGTGACCACCATGGTGCCCCGCCAGAACATGCCGGTGGCCGTCGGCGTGCCATTGTTCAGGTCGCCGTAACCATTGCTCGAACCCGGGTACGGGCCGGTCGTGTTGTCGCCGAGATTGCCCTTGTAGCAGGTCGCGCCGATGTACCAATTCGTCATCGCGGTGGCTTCCGTCCCCGCATAGCTATTCCAGTCCGCTTGACCCTGCTGGAGCATCGGGCCTGGGTAGCTCGGACAAAGCACGGTGTTGAGTTGGGTGCCGATCACGGTCTGATTGTCGTAAGAATACTCTGATCGAATGCCCCTGAAGTTGTAGGCATTGAACAACGGTGTCTGCTCGATCTGCGGGAGGATCATGAGGATCCAGCCCAGGCGATAGTCGGAGTTCACGAACCAGGTCGGGATGCCGCCGACCTGAGACGGGAAGCACAGGTTGGCGCTCTCGTAATTCATGCACCCGAGGGCGAGTTGCTTCAGGTTGTTGACGCACTGCGCACGGCGAGCCGCTTCTCGTGCCGCCTGTACAGCAGGAAGTAACAAGGCGATCAAAACAGCGATGATGGCGATCACGACCAGGAGTTCAATCAGAGTGAAACCGCGGTGCTCGCGACGATAAATCATCGACTCTGCTCCTGTTATGGATGTAGAAAACATCGAGCCTCAAGACCCAGTGCATCTGGCTCTATGTAGGGCCGGAAAAGACGTACCAGATCGACGACCGCGTAGCAGTTCCGTCGTCCCGGCGTGATGTCGACCACCGTCTTGGGACGCCGGCACGCCAAGATGGACAGAACGATATCTTCGGAATCAATGAGGATGAATCAGGCCGCCTGGAGAACGCGAAATCCGATGTCTCGAAGGCGTCCCGTGTTCGAGGCCTGGAATCATGATATTAGCAGACTGAAGAAAATTCCAACATATCTTACCGAAAGCGTGATTGTGTCTCCCTGGAGAAATTCGATGGGTAAGTGGCCTCGCCCGAACTGCAATGCAGAGCCGGGTGCTTGGGGGGGAAACCGTTGTTTGTGGCGGCGCAGACCATGCCGAGGGCCCCTCTCTCAGCATGCCTGTCGCCGCTGATGGCGTCAGGTCGAAATCGTGTGAAGGCTCGTCCCGAGTTATTCTGATATCAAGCACGAACGCGACGAATTCGTGAGCGCATTCCCACGGTCTCGCCATGGCTGGCAATGATCATGACCCTGTGCACACCGGGAACGTGCTCTTCTGCTTATGGTGGATATCGCTGAGATTGACCGGATGCCTGCCTTAACATTTATTAGGCGGGCGTGATTGTCAAGGTAATTTTGTTTAACGAGTAATTTCGACGTTTTGTAGGAGGACATCGCTGAGAGGAACTTGATATTCGTTTTAATTTATTAGGTGAAAATGAGCCTCCCAAGCCGCTTGAGAGAGGATTGGCGGCCCCCCGCCCCGGTCCTCTCGGGCGCAACAACCTGAGGGAAAAAGGGATCTGGAAGAATGACACCAAGCCGACTCGTAAAAGGCACTCCAAATTAGATGTCTGCACAATTTGTATCGATGCGCTCGTATCTTTGGACTCGGCTTGGGTTTGCGTTGTCGGTCGCGAAGATCCGGGCAGCCGGGGCAATGGCGGTTCATCGTTCCCAAAAGGCGGTCTCGTCTGCCGTGCGGCGGTCTAAAAAGCCGAGGCGATTGTTTTGTTGATGATCCGCATTCTCTCCACTCGCTGGCATGCGCCGTCGCACGCATGATGCTGTTGGCCGGGCCTCGTTCTATGGCCATTACGTACGCTGTCCGTTTTGAGTTATCCGTCCAAGGACTTGCACGTCAGAATTTGCGATTTTGTCATCTTCGTTGTGAATCGAAGATTCAAGCAAGCGTTACTGCATGTGCGATGGCGCTGCGAGAGGTTGTCATTCGGCGTGTGCCTGGGGGGCTGTGACGAGAGACGACGACGCTTGGTAGTGCCAAGGCCGGGTTACCCAAGTTTGGAAGCGGCGCGTTGGACTATCGGGAATTCAGAGAGCGTCGACGATGGGTTAGTCAAAGAAAAGATGAGATTCGTGATTTTATGGAAATGTATTAATTGGCCTTTGGAAGCGCCTTCGGCGACGAGGTCTTCGTGTGCGCTCATGTTTAGTGGTCGGGCGTCCACGTTGGCGTGCGCGTTCCAGGTGCGAACCAGACTTCGCATGTCCGGCCGACCGATGCGTCTGGGGTGTTTTCTCGGATTCCCCTTTCTTTCATGGGACCGGCCGCGGTTTTGGTCCATCAAGGGTACAGGCTATCGAAGTCCGGGGACCGGACTTGATACTCGACGAAGATCTCCGTCTTGGGGCGAGCCCGATAGGACGCGAACAGGCCTTTCGCGAGGGGCGTGATAGGTCGATTTTGGCGTCAATTGGCTGTCGCTCGCGGGCCTACGCCGAGCGAAGGTAGGGGTTGTCGCACGCATCATTCGCTTGCTCCAGAGGAATTCCTGTACTAGGTCTGCATTGGTGGGTTATGTTCAAGGAGATCCGGGATTTAGGAGAATGCCAGCGATGCATGACCACGAGGCTTGGATTCTGGATCTCGTCGAACCTTGGACCATCACGGACGTCCATCGGGATGAGTCGGCCCGGCGCATGGTGGTCTGGCTGACGCGACCGGCCGATTTTCCCCTGCCCTGCCCCGAATGCGGACGAGCCTGCGACGGCTACGACTCGCAACCCAGGCGGTGGGAATACGTCGACGCCGACCAGTTCCAAATCGTGCTGGAAGTGAGCGTGCCTCGTTGCTCCTGTCCTGAGCATGGGATCGGTCCCATCCCTGTCCCCTGGGCCAAGCCAGATAGTTCGATCACGGGCTTTGAGGAGAGTTTCGACGTGCAATCCAAACCTGAGAGTGGGCAGTCGGCCGAGGACGAAGAACCGGGCCGCGTGCCGAGTGGCGAGGCGGATCATGCCACGCGCCGAAGTTTCCTGGCGTCATCGGTCGGAGCTGCGGGCTCGCTCCTCGTGGCCGGCGCGGTTGTGCCGGAAGACGCGGCGAAGGCCGAGGCGCCGGCAACGCGTGCGGAACTCGATTGGGGGGCGTTACGAGGTCGAATCAAGGGAGAGGTCATCACCGCCAATGCTCCCGATTTTGCGGCCGCACGGAGCGCCCTGGTCTGGAACAAGATCAAGCCCGACCGCTCTCCTGACGCGATCGTGCGAGTCAAGGACGAGCAAGACGTCATCGAGGCGGTCAACTTTGCGAGAGAAAACGGGTTGAAGGTCGTGAACCGCGGTGGTGGTCACACCTGGTGCGGCCTCTCGGTGCGCCATGGTGGCATAACCATCGATCTTTCGGGACTCAACGAGTCCAAGATCGACGAGGCAACGCAGACCGCGGTGATCCAGCCCGTGATCAGCAACCGCGAGCTGGCGCGCCGGCTGGGTGAGCATGGTCTGGCCTTTCCGATCGGTCACTGCCCCACGGTCAAGGCCGGCGGCTATCTCCTGAACGGCGGCATGTCTTGGAATATGGGGCACTGGGGACCGGGGTGCTTGAGCGTTGAGGCCGTGGAATTCGTGACGGCGGACGGCAAGCTGATCAAAGCAAGCGCCACCGAGCATCCGGATCTTTTCTGGGCGGCTCGAGGCTGTGGACCAGGCATGTTCGCGGTGGCGACACGTTTTCATTTGAAGTGCTATCCCTTACCCAAGGCGATCGCTACCAGCAACTACTTCTTTTCGTTGAACGATCTGAGAGAAGCTGCGGATGAAGTGGTGGCTGCCGGGCGGAGGATGCCCGACAATGTGGAGCTGTCGATCTTCTTGATCAAAGCGCCGGCCAACCTTGCAGCCGCCTGCGCCGACTACAAGGGCAAGTTGTGCATGGTCACCGCCGTGGCCTTCGCAATGACGAAGGAAGAATCCGAGGCTGCACTCGCGCCGTTGGACGCATCCCCGGTGGTGAAGAAGGCGCTCGCCCGGAGTTTCAACGAGCCGTCCAGTTTTGAGCAGTTGTCGATCGCCTCGGGGGAAACATGGCCGGAAGAGCATCGCAATCTTTGTGAGAACCAGTGCTCCAAGGCCAAAGCTTCCGACATGCTGATGGCCTTGCGCGATAAGTTTGTGGAGGCGCCGTCGGAAAAATCGGTGATTGTTTTCTGCCAAAGCACCGGGCCCAGGAATTTGCTGGAGCCGCATCCCGAGGTCGCGCTCTCGATGGATGCCACGTCGTACGGCGGTTCGTGGGCGATCTGGGAGAAGGAAGAAGATGATGCCGCTAACAGGAAGTGGCAAGACGAGGTGATCGCGATCATGAAACCGTTCACCAACCAGCATTACATCGGCGAGACCGACATCGTCCAGGATCCCGCCCGCGTGCAGGAGTCCTACTCCGTCGAGAAATGGAAGCGGCTGGAAGAACTGCGCGCGAAGTACGATCCCCAGGGCGTTTTCTTCGGCTTCCTTGGAGGGACCACCAAGGCCTGAAAACCGAAGGTCGAGCCGTCTTCGCGGAGATGACCGCGAAAAACCCAGGAGTGCAAGGTTTCTCTGGGCGGCACGGGCTCGAGCACTCGCGAGTCCGTGACCCGATCCGAAAGTGCATGGGTGTTGCCTGCCCCACCGTCCTCCCTGATTCCGCCCCAACTGAAGTGACGGAGCACGAGCATGCGAACGCTGAGAATCCGAATCCGCACCCTGATGATTGTGGTGGCCATCGTCGCTCTGGCAATGTCCGTCCTCCTCATCGGCCGTCAGAGGTCCATCCGGCTTGCTCGGGAGGCGGAGAAATACGCTCGGATTGCCGCGTTCTATCAGGCCAGGAAGAAACCCACAGCGGCTCTCTATTATCGAGAGAAGAGCTTGAGGTATGCTCGTGCCGCCGGCCACTCCCGGACCTTGGCCGGCCCCCGCCTCGTCCCTACCCCAATGAATGGGCGACGCCCCACGTCTCCACTTCCGGCGACGGTGAAGATGTCGCGAGAGATTTCGAGAGGTGGCTGAACATCACCCTCGATTGAGAGAAAAGGATAAGCATGCAGCATCCCACCGCTTGGCTGCGTGTCCTTCTTGATCCCAAACCGACGAGACGACAGGTCGCTTTCGTACGCATGCCGAGAGCCCCAAGAAGGTAGCCTCGTCGATCCGGAGCCGGTCGACTCTCGATGGCCCCGCGTTTCAGAGCGCTCGAGGTCACCGAGTGGGTACGGCCCGCGCCTTGCGCATGAGTTTGCCCGTTTTGTCGGATGGCGAGGAAGAGCCGGTTCTGCCAAGCGAGAAAAAGATCGGCTCGAGACCTCATCCCAAAAAGAACGGGGAATTTTCTTGGGAGGAGTGTCGATCCGGCGCATTGCCATTCGACTACGTTGCAGTCCGCGATCAGGGGGTCGTGGACAACGCCGACCTGGATTCCCTCGTAAAACACGTATTGGGAGTACGGAAATGACGCGACGACTGCTGCTCTGCCCACTGCTGCTGTTGGCCCTTCCGGTTGCGATCTATGGCGAGGACAAGGCTGCCAAACTGCCGCCTGCGCCCACGAACTCCGCTTTTGAGACGATGAAGAAGCTGGCGGGCACATGGTTGCTCGCGGACCAAGACGGCAAGCCGACGGATCAGGTTGCGTCGATTATTAAAGTAACGGCGGGAGGCAGCGCCGTGCATGAGACCGTGTTCCCCGGTCAGCCCCACGAGATGGTCTCGGTCTACACCGTCGTCGGACCGGACCTGGTCATGACGCATTACTGCGTGCTGGGCAACCAGCCGCGTCTCAAGGCTGACTCCAAGTCGTCGGCCAATCAAATCCACTTCGAGTTCGCCGGGGGTGCCAACCTCGACCCAACAAAAGACAAGCACATGCATTCCGCGACGTTGACCATTCTCGACAGCGACCGCATTGAGCTCGCCGGAGTGGGCTGGCAAGATGGTGGACCCGCGAAAGACATGTGCTGCGGCCTGAAGTTGGTTCGCAAGAAGTAATAACCACGTTCAAGCAACGCGGCCCGAATTGTATTAACGTGCTGCATCGGCCGAGGCTGTCGCGTTCTACCAATTCGGTCGACGCGCGGCCTCGCGCGTCTGGATAATGACACTCCGAGGGCGCCCTCGGAGTGCTCACTTGCCACCCTTCGCTTCGCGTATCCCGCCTTTGAAGTGAATCAAGTCCTCAAAGGAAATCCGCTTGCCCACCCCTGTCTTCATTCAGCAAAGACCGAGGGTGCCTTGTGCGGATCGAATCTCTTGGGAACGATGCGAATGTGCGGCGGCGACAGCCGATCTGCGGCAACGGCCCCTCAAGCGTGGCCTGCCTGCTATGGCGTCCCCTTCATGAGCTTGACGTTGCCGAAGGTCATGAACACCCTCGTGGTTCCCGCCGGCCCACGGTAGCCTCCCTGTGCCTTGGCGAGCATGCACGCCAGGGCCGTCAAATCCCAGCCCTGTTCCTCCGGGCAAACGAACTGGGGCGTCGTGAGGATCTGATAGCCCTTCTCTTGCCCGTAGGCTCGGACTTTTCGAGCATGCTCGGTCAGCGCCGATTCGATCGAAGGATTCTCCCAGCTCCAGAGCCAGGAGCTGTCCCTCGTATCGTAACTCCCAATGATCTGCACCGGCGCCGTGGCGATAAGACCCTTCGGTGATGTGAATGTGATCGTGCCCTCGCCTTGATCAACACTCCACGCGGCCTGACTGATTTGCCAGAGGCCGTCGTGGGCCGTCGTCTGGGCCTGCAGCCCCCCCATGGCTCTCTCGATCTGAGGTTGGAGCTCGGTGGGGTAAGGGAGTTTCTTACGGCCTCCGAAGATGCGATCGAACAAGCCCATGATGTTCCTTCTGTGAAAGGACCGGATCGCGGCGAAGCGCCGCGGCTTGATGGACTCTGATAGAGCGCGAACGCCGACTTGTACAGCCGCTTCTGTTTTGAAGAATTGATGAATGCCGTGGTGTATTAGCCGTACACCCTGATGATTCTGCCGGTGTCCGCCCCTTCCACGCACTCCACATAGGCATCAACAAGTCGATCCATGGGGACCGGTTGCATGCCTGGAAAAAGGTGGCCATAAGCATCAAACGAATCGGCCACCATTGTTGGACTGACCACGTTAATTCGCAAGCCTCGTTGCAGTTCGATCGCAGCAGAGAGGACAAAGCTGTGGAGTGCGCCGCTAATCACTCCTCCGGTCGTCACACCTTTCCATGCTTCGTCTGCGAAAATGCCGGACGTTAAGGTAAATGAGCCGTTGTCGGCGAGGTAGTTCTTGCCAATGAGGACCAAATTCACCTGGCCGAAGAATTTGCCCTGCATGTTCTCCAGCATCTGTGGGGCAGTCAGGCTTTGAAAATCATCCAGAGCGCCTGATTCCGCAACACAGATGCATGCGTCAACCGTGCCGGCTTCGCGATACATACGATCGATGGCGTCGGTGGAGCGGATATCGACTGGGATGTCTCCTCGGCTTCGGCTTGCCGTGATGATTTGGTGCTTCGTGGAAAGGCGTGAGGCGATACGTTTTCCGATGGTGCCTGAAGCACCGACGATAAGAATCTTCACGAGGTGGCACTCCCAAGTGAGACATTGGCGGACGTCTGAGCCTGGCGGCACTGTCCAAAGTGGCGGCCCAACTGGACGCCGGGCGAGGCGCTAGGCTCCGCATGCACGCAAGATTACGCGTCGGAGCCCTGTCGGAGTTGCCGACGGACGATCTCGATGACCTGGGGAGCGCTGGGCCATCGGCCAAAAATCGGTCCCTTAACCATCAGTCGATCGGCAAACATTAGGACGTAGCCGTCCGGAATGTTGTTGATTCCCAGACCCCACCGAGGATACTGCCCGAGCGTTTCGACAACATCCTGGATCCAGGCCGGATGGAATGGGTCGTCGCCGTACAACTCTGCGTAGAGATACCGCTCGTGGTTGTACTGATCGGGAATGACATAGTAGCACGGATTGGGATCACCTCGCTCCCAGAAACCAGGCTGCTTGAACAACTGCCGATAGGGATCGTCGACACCCTCGACAATCCGGACCTCCCCCATCGGTCCTGTCGGGCCATGCTTGCGGCAGGCGAGGACGATCGCGTTGCGGACGCCCTGGTAGATCTGCCAGGGAAGCTCCCCCTCCGGGTAAGGATTGGGCACACGCTCTTTGGTAAAGCGGATCACGTTCAGCCGAGTGATATCTGTCACAAGCTTCTCACTGTCCAATGCCTGAGTCGTCCGGCGACAAGTCGAAATATCGTCGGAAGTCTTCGTAATGGCGCTAGGAATGCTGGAATGAATAAATGAGAGTAAAAATCGATATAATAATCGAAAAGATCGCGGTGGTTCGAGGAGTGCGGCCGTGCATGCCGGGTTAGGCATCCCAGCGAATATGGCTTCGTTGAAGTATCAACCCCGACACCAGGAACGCGAAGGGGATGAGTAGAGACAGACCCGCCGATTTAAAACAGCGACCGAGCGCCAGCCAACCCTGACTCGCCACAGAATCCGGGCCGAGACCGTCTTTCAGTAACCACGCAAACAAGAAGATGCCAAGGAAGCTGACGGCAGCGCACACCCAGCAGCAAACCGCGAGAACCAAGCGGATCGAGCCTTCATGGTGATGATCCACGCAATCACCTCCTTCATCTGGGGACCGGCGTCATCGAAAGGTCTTTTTGCACGTAGCCCCACTTTTCCCACTCTCGTCACCTGTGTTGCGAGCTACCCGAGCGTTAAGGACCAAGGTGGTTCAGAAATCGTCGACATTTTTCTCAGGCGAGACACCTTTTGCAAGCGGTCGGGGCGGGCTGAACCAATAAGCCGCGATGGCCGAGCCCCCTGCGATTGCGGCCCCCAGGTAAGCGAGGCCCGTGCCGAATCGTTTCTCTTCGGCGGACGGTGGAGAACCTGCTAATGGCGTGTCGGTGCAGACGACGACTCCGTGAAGGATCATCACGAACCCAAGATACATTGCGCAAAGCGATACCGCCTGCGCAGGGGTCTTGAGTTCCCCCTGACGCCATCGGACAAGACAGGCAACACCGACCATGAGTAGAGCCGGGTATCCCACAAGCACAGCCAGGGGCAAGCAAATCGGACAGAGAATCGTGGCGATGAGGAAGATCGCAAGCCCCTTGAACGGTTGCTGAAACACGTGGTTACGCCTCGATTCACTTCACTCACGTCCAACGCAGGCGGTTCCCGCAAGCACCGGGCCCACGAGTCTCGGAAAGCCCACGGCTTTGTAAGGGTTCACTCGATGGGAGGCACTGACAAGTGAGTACACTTGGTGCCACGCTTGCGAAGAGAGGGGGCACGGCATAGCTATTCCGATGGCAAGGATGCTTGCGGCGGCCACTCTTTCCACGGCGAGCGGGTCGTCGAGGTTGCCAGTGACATCACGTACCTCGATGCCGACGCAGACGGGGGGATCGGCTCGATTTCGCTAACGACGGTCACGATGCCATACCGCATGGCGTTGTTTCTCGGTGCGCGGCCATCCTCCACCCAGGCTTTGTGGATCCGCGCAACCGAGCAAGCGAATAGGCCTACAGGCGGACCCTCGATGGTATGAGGTCTGCCATCGCGTTCGGTTACGTGCTGAGCCTTCCCAGTTTCCGAGTCAAGCTTCTGCTGCGACAACGCCGGTCGGGCTATGCCAAGCGTTAGGTCTCATGTCGGCCAGCGTACCAGGCCAAAGCCGAGGTGGACAAGGCCTCGACAGATGGCGACTTCGCTTGAATGTATTCACTGCGGCTTAATTGACGCTCGAAGGCCAAATGCCGTTTAAGCTCCGAGAGGCGTTGGGCTTCTGCGGGATGTGCCTGGAGGTAATTTCGGAAGCTTATGTGTTTGCGTAACTCGAACGCAGAGGCTTCGCAGGCGTAGAGATGATGTGGCGGCAACGCGCGGGTGAGTTCCGACGTGGGTTTGAACGCTTCGCGTCCGACGATTCCGAGATCGCCTTGATGACCGTAGCCAGCCTTTTCGATGGCGGCGACGGTGGCGGCTATCGCGCCGTCGTGTGTCACGACATCGATGTCAATGATCGGCTTGGCTACCATGCCGATGACGCTCGTGCTTCCGACATGCTCAATACGCAGGATGTTTGCGAGACGAGGCCGAAGATAGTGTTCGATCTGCCGGAACCAATGTGGCCACGCCGGATCGTATTCGCATAAATAAGGGATTTCGGCCATGTGCTGCCTATTGCCACGACGGGGAGCGCTGACCCACCGGAAAAATATCACCGCGGTGAATGCGCCGCGTTGGTTGACGTCTGTGCCGGCGAGAAGTTAGCCCTGTCGTTGAAAGACGGCGGGCCGTCCTGTCGTCCCCACCCTTAATAAACTTCAGAAGCCATGTTCAAAAGAGAAATCATCGGGAAGCTGGTCGAGAGTACGACCCCGGCGATTGCGATTTCGCGCCACCCTTCTCCCCGGCGCCGAGCATTTGAGTCTTTTGGGGAATTGGGCCGCCCCAGGTGAACCCCATGTTACCACAAACGGTCAGGCTTTTGGGGGCGGGCTCGCATGAGGTTAGGCGAGTGACCGGAGCTCTCGGAGCAGCCGGCGTTCGTGCTTTTCGACGGCCGACCCGTTCCATGCCTCGGCGCTAGGCCATTCTGGATAGTGGGCCTGCCAGGTGGCCGGCCGCTTGTGTGAATTGACGGAGATGCGGCATTCGACCACCAGAAGCGTCTGGCATCGTCGAGGGTTGAGAGCAAGCCGTTGGCGACGCGCATCATGTCGAAATGCCTGGATTCGCAACCTTCGCCGTAAGCCAACGTTGCGACGCGACCCCGTGATGGTCAAGGGGTTTGCGACGTAGCCAGCGGTAACCGGACATCCACCGTGATCCCACCGTGTAACAGAGAAACTGTTACCCCTTGCTCATCGCGCCGGAGTGGCGAGCGAAGTCGCCAGCGCCGCCTGGCGACGGGCAGGCAGCGTGCCGAAAGTGAATGTTTCAAGCAATTACGATCTGTACACTCGACCATGCAGCAATCGTGTAAGTGGTCGAAGTGCCCTTTGTAAGATCGACCACGGTTGCGATGCCGCCTGAGGAAGCGTACGGCGAGAAGACGAGGTCGTTGCCGACAACCTGGAGGCTTGACCAAGCGGCAATGGTGTAGGTTTTCGAGGCGGCCGCCGCGAGGTCGATGACAGTAGCGGTGCCCCCGGAGGCGGCATAGGGGGTGTAAACGACATCGTTACCGATGACCTGGAAGCTCGACCAGGCGGCGACCGTGTAGGTCTTGGACGTGGCCTTGGAAAGATCGATGACAGTAGCGGTGCCGCCTGCCCCCGCATAGGGCGAGAAGACGAGGTCATTGCCAACGACCTTAAGACTTGACCAAGCGGCAATGGTGTAGGTTTTCGAGGCGGCCGCCGTGAGGTCGATGACAGTAGCAGTGCCACCGGCGCCCGCATACGGAGAAAAGACGACATCGTTACCGATAACCTGGAGGCTCGACCAAGCGGCGACAGGGTAAGTCTTCGAGGTGGCTGCCGCGAGGTCGATGACAGTAGCGGTACCCCCCGCGGCGGCATAGGGCGAGTAAACGACATCATTGCCGACAACCTGGAAGCTCGACCAGGCGGCGACAGGGTAAGTTTTCGATGCGGCCTTGGAAAGATCGACGACGGTGGCGGTCCCCCCCGCGGCGGCATAGGGCGAGAAGACGAGGTCATTGCCAACGACTTTAAGGCTTGACCAAGCGGCAATGGTGTAGGTTTTCGAGGTGGTCGCCGTAAGGTCGATGACGGTAGCGGTCCCCCCCGCGGCGGCATAGGGCGAGTAAACGACATCGTTGCTGATGACCTGGAAGCTGGACCAGGCGGCGACGGGGTAAGTTTTTGATGTGGCCTTGGAGAGATCGACGACGGTAGCCGTGCCGCCTGAGGAAGCGTACGGCGAAAAGACGAGGTCGTTGCCGATGACCTGGAAACTTGACCAAGCGGCAATGGTGTAGGTTTTTGAGATAGCCGCCGTAAGGTCGATGACGGTAGCGGTCCCCCCCGCGGCGGCATAGGGCGAGTAGACGAGGTCGTTGCCGATGACCTGGAAACTGGACCAAGCGGCGACAAGGTAGGTCTTCGATATGGCCTTGGAAAGATCGATGACGGTAGCAGTGCCCCCCGTAGCCGCGTAGGGTGAGAAGACGAGGTCGTTGCCAATGACCTTAAGACTTGACCAAGCGGCAATGGTGTAGGTTTTTGACGTGGCCGCTGTGAGGTCGATGACGGTAGCGGTTCCCCCCGCAGTCGCATAAGGAGAGTAGACAATATCGTTGCCGATGATCTGGAAACTTGACCAAGCGGCGACAGGGTAGGTTTTTGAGGTGGCTGCCGTGAGATCGATGACGGTAGCGGTGCCCCCCGAGCCCGCGTACGGCGAGAAGGCGATATTGTTGCCGATGACCTGGAAGCTGGACCAGGCGGCGACAGGGTAGGCCTTCGACGTGGCCTTGGAAAGATCGACCACGGTGGCCGTGCCCCCCGAGCNGACCACGGTGGCCGTGCCCCCCGAGCCCGCGTAGGGAAAGTAGACGACATCGTTGCCGATGACCTGGAAGCTGGACCAGGCGGCGACAGGGTAGGTTTTTGAGGTGGCTGCCGTAAGGTCGATGACGGTAGCGGTGCCGCCTGCAGCCGCATAAGGAGAGTAGACGACATCGTTGCCGATGACCTGGAAGCTGGACCATGCGGCGACGGGATAGGTTTTCGATGTGGCCTTGGAAAGATCGACGACGGTTGCGGTGCCCCCCGCGCCCGCATAGGGCGAGAAGACGAGGTCGTTGCCGACAACCTGGAGACTTGACCAAGCGCCGACCGGATAGGTTTTCGAGGTGGCCGCCGTAAGGTCGATGACGGTAGCGGTGCCGCCTGCAGCCGCATAAGGAGAGTAGACGACATCGTTGCCGACAACCTGGAAGCTGGACCAGGCGGCGACGATGTAGGTTTTGGACGTGACCTTGGAAAGGTCGACGATAGTAGCCGTGCCCCCCGCGCCCGCATAGGGCGAGAAGACGAGGTCGTTGCCAACAACCTGGAGGCTCGACCAAGCGGCAATGGTGTAGGTTTTTGAGGTAGCCGCCGTGAGGTCGATGACAGTAGCGGTCCCCCCCGCAGCGGCATAGGGCGAGTAGACGACATTGTTGCCGACAACCTGGAAGCTGGACCAGGCGGCGACAGGATAGGTTTTGGACGTGGCCTTGGAGAGATCGACGACGGTAGCAGTGCCGCCTGAGGAAGCGTAGGGCGAGAAGACGAGGTCATTGCCCACGACTTTAAGACTTGACCAAGCGGCGACGGTGTAGGTTTTGGACGTGGCCGCTTTGAGATCGATGACAGTCGCTGTGCCCCCCGCGCCCGCATAGGGCGAGAAGACGAGGTCGTTGCCAACAACCTGGTTGCTTGACCAAGCGGCGATCGGATAGGTCTTCTGAATACCTGTATTCAAATCGACCACCTCGGCCACACCACCGCTCGTGGACGGGGGCGAATAGATCGCATAGGAAAGGACAATCCGTCCTTCGAGCGGTTCCATCCGCATCTGCTCGGACGCAACGCGCCTTCTTCGAAATTTCATCGACAGTTTCGTATGATCACCATTCGTCCAGCGTTTGCTCGCCCATCGCAATATGGATAACATGTGGCTATAACCTAATTGATAAGGCGACCGAAGCAATATGCCAAGTTGATGATGCTCGCCATGCTATCAGCCTGCAATGGTCGGAGTGACGGGATTGGGCCTGAGGACCAGTTCTTCATGCTTTCTGAAACTTCGTTCCCCAACGCCCCAAGCCATCGTAAGCAGACAAATGTCGGTCCGTTCGCGACGGTGGCGGTTGCCAGGCAAAAAAGGTCGCCTTCGGAGGGAGCCGACCATGACATCCTTACAGAACGACCCTGGGATTTACAAGTAGTTCCTGCATTACACCTCGGCATTTGACTGGGGGTCCGCTCCCCTAGGGCTTTGGGGTCAGACCTGGTTTCTCGTTTTTCTCGTAGGATGGTCGGTGTCATCGGTCGCCCGACTCGATGTCGGCGCCACCCATTGGGACAAACCCGTGCTGCTGCTTCCCCGCTGGCCAACGGTCCCGAGCGGGCGTTAAAATGCGTCCGCCCGACGAGTGGTCCAGGCCGATACCGATGGTTGCGATGCCTGAAAGGGAGCAGGAGTCATGCACGAACGACCGGGCGGCGAGCCGCCGCCTCAGTCTCCGGGCAAAGACGTGGAGATCTTCGTGAAGCGGATCACCGAGAGCGGCCTGCTCTCGGCTGAGAAGCTCGAACGATTCCTTCCGCCGAGGGGCCACTCAGCCGACGTTCACGAACTCGCGCGACAGCTTGTTCGCAGCAGGGAATTGACCATATACCAGGTCCAGCAGGTCGGCCGGGGCCGAGCGAAGTCTTTAATCCTTGGCAACTACACGATCCTCGATGAGATCGGCGCCGGCGGCATGGGCCAGGTCTACAAGGCGAAGCACCGGCGGATGGAGCGGGTTGTCGCCGTCAAGACGCTGCCGGCCGCCACGCTAAAAGACCCCGGGGCCATCGCCCGATTCCAGCGCGAAGTCGTCGCCGCCGCGAAGCTGCGGCATCCGAACATCGTCGCGGCCGACGATGCCGACGAGTCCGGGGGCGTTCACTTCCTCGTCATGGAGTACGTCGACGGCCGCGATCTCGCCACGGTCGTCAGGGAAAACGGCCCGATACCGGTCGTCGCGGCCCTTGGCTATGTCATCCAGGCAGCGCGGGGGCTGGAATTTGCACACAAGCGTGGGGTGATTCACCGCGACATCAAGCCCGGAAATCTGCTCCTGAGCCACGACGGTGTGGTCAAGGTCCTAGACATGGGCCTGGCGCGGGTGAGCGAGGAAGGCGATGTCGCGACGCAGGCCCAGTTGACCGAAACCGGGGCCATCATGGGCACCGTCGACTACATGCCCCCCGAGCAGGCCCTCAGCACGAAGGACGCCGACGCGCGGGCCGACATCTACAGCCTGGGCTGTTCGTTCCACTACCTCGTGACCGGCCGGCCCCCTTACCAAGGCGATACGCTGATGGCGCGGCTGCTCGCGCATCGCGACGCGCGGCTCCCCCGGCTGGACGACGATGTGCCGGCCGCCGTCCGGGCGGCGTTCGAGAAAATGATCGCCAAGCGCCCCGAGGACCGATTCCAGACGATGGCCGAGGTCATCGCCGCTCTGGAGCCTTACCCCAACGGTTTGCAGGTAACGTTGGACGATCGGCCGAAGAACGACCTGGAGCGGACGCTGGCCTTGCCGGCGGACCCGACTCTGGACGACAGCCTCTCGGCGCTCCTCCGTGGCATTGTCGACGGTTCGGCCAAGACGCAGGAATCCAGGGCCGTTGCTCTCAGCACGTCGCCTCCGCGCCGGGACCGTGGGCTCGTGATGGCCGCGGGGGCAGCTCTGCTGGGATTGGCCTTCATCACCGGCCTGATCGTTACGCTTCGCCCGAAGGATGGAACGCGCGACGCCCCACTCACGCCGCTCGCGGCGACGCCTCCCGCTCCCCCCGCGCCGGCAGCCGAGCGGCCGCGGGAACCGGCGAAGTCGCCCAACTGGGTGAAGGAGGTCGGCTCTCTCCCTCCCGCGTCACAGGTCGAGGCCGTCAAGAAGAAGTTGAAGGACCTCAACCCGGAGTACCACGGAGAGGGGACCTGGACGATCGGAGAAAACGGGTCGATTGCGGTTCTCGGCCTGCCCGCGGACCACATCACGGATTTCGCCCCGTTGCGGGCCGTGAAATTGAGTGCCCTCGCGATCGATCCGGCCCACCCGGGAAAACCCAACCTCACCCCGTTGGCGGGACTGAGTCCCAGCTTACTCGAGTACCCCAACGCAGGCGTCAACGACCTCGCGCCGCTGCGGGAAATGCCGGTCCACACCCTGGATTTCCGGGACAACCGGATCACCGACCTGTCGCCGCTTCAGGGGAGACCGCTGACGAACCTCCATCTCGACGGCTGCCCCAGGCTGTTCGACCTTGGCCCGCTCCGCGGCATGCGCCTCGAGGCCCTTTACGTGTCCTCCACGAAGGTGTCGGACCTCGCGCCGCTGAAGGGAATGCCTCTTGGAACGCTTATCTGCGACAATACGCGGGTCTCCGATCTCTCGCCCCTGGCCGGTATGCCGCTCAGCCACCTCGAATGTCAGCTCACGCAGGTCTCGGACCTCTCGCCTCTGGCCGGTAGGCCACTCAGGCACCTCGAATGTCAGTTCACGCGGGTCTCAGACCTCTCGCCTCTGGCCGGCGTGTCGCTCGAGACCCTCCTCTTCACCCCGGCGAACATCACGCGAGGAATCGAGGTCATTCGCAAGATGGACAGCCTCACGGCGATCGGGGTGCAGCGGAACAATTTGCTGCCGCCGAAGGTATTTTGGGAGCACTACGACCACGGTGACTACGGCCGCCCCCGCGCCTCGGTGGCTCCGCCGGCGCTCCCGATCGACGCAGCCTTCCGGACGTGGATGGAGGGGATCGTCTCGTTGCCAGCGGAGCAACAGATCGACGCCGTCAAGAAGAAGCTGATCGAGTTCAACCCAGGGTATGGGGGCGAGGGAAACTGGCGGATCACGAACGGCGAGGTGACCGGGCTCGTCGTGACGTCCAGCCGGCTCTTCAACCTCGCGCCGCTGCTGGCCCTGCAGAACTTCGGCACTCTGGTGCTGAGCGCCGAGGGCGGGCGACCCGACCTCGCGAAGGTGGCCCCGTTGAAGTTGAAGTATCTCGACTGCCACCACGCGAACCTCACCGACCTCGCGCCGCTGCGCGGAAGGCCCCTGATCAACTTGAGTGTCCACAACAATCGGATCACCGACCTCGCGCCCCTTCGAGGGATGCCGCTGGAGAGCCTCAGTTGCCAGAACAACCCCCTGTCCGACCTCATGCCCCTTCGCGGTATTGGCCTGGAGAGGCTTAACATTGAAGACACGGACGTGTCGGACCTCACGCCTCTGGCCGGTATGCCGCTCAAGAGCCTCATCTTCACGCCGGCGAAAATCAAACAAGGGATCGAGATCATCCGTCGGATGAACCACCTCGGAGAGATCGGCGTGCATCCCGACCGAATGTACCGCCCGAAGATGTTCTGGGAGCAGTACGACCGAGGCGAGTTCGGCACTCCCTAACCGCTGCGTGCGGGCACGGCGACCGATGTCCTCAGATCGATCAGCCGACCATTCCTGCAGTCAGGCATTCCGTCTCGGCTTGAAGCCGGCAGGCAAGCTCTCGCTCCACTCGCCGTCTCCCTGGCCATGCTACGAGGCCACCCACTCGTTCCGCCGCCCACGATGCGCGTATCCCGGATAGCTCGGCCAGGCTCATTCGGCGGGGTGCTCCACGATCCTGGCGCGGACCGGGCGGAAGTCGGCGGGCATGGATGACGGCCTCACCGTCGAGGATAAGCTGACGATTGACGGTGATAAGCTGAAGGGGAATGACGCGGTGGAATTCGGAGCCGAGAAGCGAGAATGGGATATTGAGAGCAAGAAGCTGAAGAACCATAAGGAGTCGCCGCGCTGTCTCGAGGATTGCGACGGCGGAGGGACGAGACGGGCCTACGTATCGTCGTTTCTTTGCCTCCGAAATGTGAGGTTCCCATTGCGAGAGTCGGTCTGACGGACGAATGACACCCAGACTTTCGTAAGCCGTAACGCGGGTTCTGTTTGAGCAGGCCCCGTGATGGGATGCCATGAGCGATCAGTCGAGTGAACTTGTATCGACCCTTGTGCCGCGATTTTGGTCCTCGGCGTGACGGGGTGCCCGCTACAAGCTCATTGGCCGTAACGTGTCGCGAAAATCTCAGTGCCATTCGTCGACGACATCGAAGCGCGCGAGGTGGATGAGATAGATGCGGAATAGCTGAGTGAATGTTAATGGGGCCTAACCGAACACAGCGCCGCGACCATTAGGTTAGGGAGGCCTAAGCGGCAGGTCCCGGGTGGTTTTATTCCTCCGCTCAGGGCCACCCTCGCGGGTACGCTGGCGACCTGCCTGGCGTGCGGCGGCCGCCTTTTACGGTTCTGCAAAGCCGCAGGGGCCCTCATATCCTGTGACATGCAACCTCGTCCGATTCCGGCGGCGACGTGACAGTCGCCGTCTCGCTTCGGCGGCGGAGTTGGCCCTGGCGTTCGTGGCGGTCACGTCGTCAAATGAGGTGGGCCGTTTCGGTTTTGAGCGATGCGGGGCGTCAGGGGCGGGGCGGCAACCGCGAGAAGGGGGTGCGGCGATGGGCGGGGAGTGTGCCACGGGCATGGGTTCGTTGCTGCCCGCCTGGACGCCGTCGGAGGAATACGTCGCGACGACCAACATGGCCTGGCTCATGCGCCGCGCCGGCGTCGAGTCGTATGAGGCGCTGCACGCCTGGTCCGTGAGGCACCGCGAGGCGTACTGGGCAGCGGTGATCGAGCGGCTGGGCCTTCGTTTTCAGGAGCCGTACCAAGCACTACTCGACCTCTCGCCGGGCTTCGAGGCGCCGGGCTGGCTGGTGGGCGCGAGGTTCAACCCGGTGGAGAGCTGCTTCCAACGCCCGGCGGACGCCCCGGCGATCGTCCATCAGGCAGAGGGCGGCGCCCTCCAGACCGTGAGCGTCGGCGAGTTGGAAGCGCTGACGGACCGAGTCGCTTCGGGCCTGGTGGCCTGGGGCCTTCGGCCTGGCGACGCGGTGGCGGTCGTCATGCCGATGACGGTGGAATCCGTTGGGATTTATCTCGGCATCCTCAAGGCCGGTTGCGTAGTGGTGGGCATCGCGGACAGCTTTCGCCCCGGCGAGATCGCCACGCGGCTCCGCATCGCCGGCGCGGCGGCTGTGTTTACGCAGGACGTGATCGTTCGCGGCGGGAAACGGCTGCCGCTCTATGCCAAGCTGATCGAGGCGGGGGCACCCCAGGCGGTGGTCGTTGCCTCGGATGTGGCTGGTGCCTTGACGCTCCGCTCGGGTGACCGCGAGTGGTCGGCGTTTTCGGGGAGCGGCGAACGGTTTCAGGCGGTGCCGCGAGCGCCGGACGACCCGTTGAATATCCTCTTTTCGTCGGGAACCACGGGAGAGCCGAAGGCGATCCCCTGGTCCCAGACCACGCCGATCAAGTGCGCCGCGGACGCCCATTTTCACCAGAACGTCCGGCCCGGCGGCGTGGTCGTCTGGCCGACGAACCTTGGCTGGATGATGGGCCCGTGGCTGATCTTCGCAGCGCTGATGAACAGGGCGGCACTGGGCCTCTTTTACGGCTCGCCGACCGGCCACGAGTTCGGGCGCTTCGTGCAGGAGTGCGGTGCGACGATGCTCGGCGTCGTGCCGACCCTGGTGAAGACCTGGAGGCACTCCGGCTGCATGGAAGGCCTGGACTGGAGCGGTGTCGAGGTCTTCAGCTCGACGGGAGAGTGCTCCAACGCGGACGACATGCGCTGGCTGATGAGTTTCGCGGGGGGCAAGCCGGTGCTCGAATATTGCGGGGGGACCGAGATCGGCGGCGGCTACATCGCCGGGACCGTCACTCGACCGTGCGTACCGGGCGCGTTCAACACCCCCGCGCTGGGGCTCAGTTTCGTCATCCTCGACGACGACGGGTGGCCGGCGGAGGAAGGCGAGTTGTTCCTCGAACCACCGTCGATCGGTCTGTCCACCTCCGTTTTGAACCGGGACCACCACGAGGTCTACTACGCGGGCACCCCGGCCGGCCCGTCGGGCGTGCCGCTGCGCCGCCACGGCGACCTGATGCAGGCGCTGCCGGGGGGCTACTGGCGGAGCCATGGGCGCGCGGACGACACCATGAACCTCGGCGGGATCAAGGTCGGCTCCGCGGAGATCGAGCGGTGCCTGGTGTCAGTCCCGGGCGTGTTGGAGACCGCCGCGATCGCCGTCGCCCCCGACGACGGCCCCAGCCGGCTCGTCATCTACGCCGTCTGCCGCGAGCCCGACGCCCCGCCCCGGGACGAACTGCTGCACCTGATGCGGGAGGCGGTCCGCTCGGAGCTGAACCCGCTGTTCAAGGTGGACGACGTGGTGGTCGTGCCCGCCTTGCCACGGACCGCGTCGAACAAGGTGATGCGTCGGACGCTCCGGTCCGAGTACCTTTCGCAGACACGATTATGAACACCCGCCGATACACTGTCCTCATCACCAGCGCGGGGAGCGGCCTCGGGCGCGGGCTCGCCCTCTGCCTGTCGCGACGGTGCCATGCGGTTCTGGCGGCCGGCCTCCGGCCCGAGGCCGCGCAGGAGACGTCGGCTCTCGTCGCGGCCGAGGAGGAAGTCGCCGTGACGGTGGAGTACCTCGCCGGCCCGCTGGCCCGGAACGTGACCGGCCAGACGATCACCATCGATGGAAGGTGGACCAGCGGATGAGCCTACTCCTAGTCCTCGGCGCGCTCGCCTTCCTCATGGCCGTGGCCTACCGCGGCTACAGCGTCATCCTGCTCGCCCCAGTGGCCGCGCTTGTGCCGGTGCTCTTGACCGACCCCACGTTGGTCGCGCCGGTGTTTACTGGCCTGTTCATGGAAAAGATGGTCGGCTTCCTGAAGCTCTACTTCCCGGTCTTTCTCCTTGGCGCGGTCTTCGGAAAGGTGATCGAGTTGTCGGGGTTCTCCAAGGCGATTGCGGCGGCGGTCGTCCGGCTCGTGGGGGCCAAGCGGGCGATGCTTGCGGTCGTCGCCGTCTGCGGCGTTCTCACGTATGGGGGCGTTTCGCTGTTCGTGGCGGTCTTCGCGGTTTACCCTTTCGCCGCCGAGGTGTTCCGGCGCGGGAACATCCCGAGGCGCCTGATCCCGGGAACGATCGCCCTGGGGGCGTTCACCTTCACAATGGACGCGCTGCCGGGCACGCCGCAGATCCAGAACATCATCCCAACCGCATTCTTCGGGACGACGCTTTACGCCGCGCCCTGGCTGGGAACGGTTGGCTCGGCGGTCATCCTCGTCTGCGGGCTAACGTACCTCGGCTGGCTCCGCCGCCGCGCCCTGGCGGCCGGCGAGGGCCACGGCTTCGACCTCATGGCGGAAACAGGGGCCGAAGGGACCGAGAGGCTCCCTCCTTTGGCGCTCGCGATGTTGCCGTTGATCCTCGTCGGGGTCGTGAATAGCCTTCTGACCGCCGCCATCCCCCGGGCCTACGGCGCGAGCCATGCGTTCGTGCCGTCGGCGGTCGGCAAGGCGGTGCCCGTGACGCAGGAGGTCTCCAAGGTCGCCGCAGTCTGGGCGGTGGAGGGGGCACTGCTGGTCGGAATCCTGAGCGTCTGCGTGCTGGCATGGAAGCCGGTGACGCGTGGGTTCGCCGAAGCGTCGCGGTCGGCCGTTGCGGGCGCCTTGCTGGCGTCGATGAACACAGCCTCAGAGTACGGCTTCGGGGCCGTGATCGCGAGCCTGCCGGGATTCGCCGTGATCGCCGAGGCCCTGAGATCCGTCCCCAACCCGCTCGTGAACGAGGCCGTCACCGTGACCACGCTGGCCGGCATCACGGGCTCGGCGTCGGGCGGGTTGAGCATCGCGCTAGCGGCCATGGCGGACGTTTTTCTTCAGAACGCCCGGGGCGCCGGCATTCCCCCCGAGGTGCTCCATCGAGTCGCGGCGATGGCCAGCGGCGGGATGGATACCCTGCCCCACAACGGCGCAGTGATCACCCTACTCGCGGTGACCGGCCTCACGCACCGCGAAGCGTACGGGCCTATCTTCACAATCACGCTCATTAAGACCACGACGGTCTTCGTGGTCGTGGCGCTTTACCAGCTCACCGGAATGGTTTGAGAGGGGCTGCCCGGGCGTCATTCCAGGCCGGTGATTGGGGCGTTCGGCCGTTTGGCCCACCGGCGCTCGCCACACCGCGCCCAGACTCCCGCGCGTCCAGCGCCTCTCGGCTATGACCTGTCCGCTGGCCCCTGGAGAAAACGAGACGGATCGACTCGGCGTAATCGTGTTCGTTGACCCGTCCGCGCTAACACGCGACTTGGTGCGGCAGAATCGACGTTTGTTTGCTTTGTCCGCCATACCAAAGCATTCTCGGGCGCACTTTAGCGTATCACCACCGCGTCGGTCGCTCCCATGAAAGAAAGAGAGCCGGAGTTTGAACGCGGTGGATCACTGCCCGCGGACAACGGCGACATTTGGTCAATTGATTAGCATGTCATGACCACGAGCCGGCCCAGTGGGGAAGTGGTTGAGGTCGATGTTGAAGAAGGGGTCGACCTTGAGGCCGTCGGGGCCGACGTGGACGAGTCGGATCCAGAAGCGTCCGGCGTGGTCGAGAGTTGAGAGCAAGGAGTTGGTGACGTACATCCGCTTACCGTCGCCGGTGACGTGCATCATGTTCGGCTGAACGCCGGGGGAAACGGTGCTCGTCAGCTTGGGGTGGTCGGGATCGCTGACGTCCCATTGTTGGAGCAGGTTGTCGTTGAAGCAGCTCACGTAGAGGTAGCGGTCGTCGGGGCTTTGGCGGAGGTCCGCCGGGAGAGCGCCTGTGGTGGCGACTTTCTTGAACTCGTAGGGGCCGTCGGCCTGGGCACGGAACAACCAAATGGAGTTGTCCAGAGCGCAGTTGGTGAAGCCGTAGTTATTACCAGGCTTGAGGCTCCAGCGGACCTCGAGAGGGGCGAGACCGGCCTTGCCGACCTGAATGGGCTTGCGCGCTTTGAAGTCCCACACCACCATCTCGCTGCCGAAGTCCTTCAAATCCATCTGTGCAAGCGGCCTTTGATAGTTGCGTCGGGGCGTGAAGCTGCTGGAAACCATGCGGTTGAGGTCGGGCTTGATGGCGATGTCGTAACCGTAAGGGGCGTCGCTTGGGTTATCGATTCGTCGAATGAACTTACCATCATTGGTGAATTCGGCCATTCCCGCGGGCAAGCCGCCGTCTTCGGCTCCCAGAAAGTTGATCAGCATTCGTCCCGGCAGCGCGTAGTAGGTGTGCGGACCCGAAAGCCCGGTTTCCTTGGGGATCTCGTTGAGCACCTTCTCAATGCGAGGCTTGGCCGGGTCGGTCGCGACGTCGAGAATCCAGATCCGGCTCGACAGCAACCCCCCTGCCCAGATCTTGGTCCGGTCGTCGGTGAAGCCCCAGTGGTGGGTCTCGTTGCCCTTGCTGCCCAGGTCCACCGTTGAGGTAATGGTCCCGTAGGTGGGGCTGTCTGGGTTAACGTCTACGACCGCGACGAAATCGTTGTCCTTGGCGTCGGCGTCAACGCAGAAGACGTATAAATACTTTTCGGGAGCGTTGAGCCGTTTGACGAAAGGAGACAAGCACGTCTCGGCCATCGCGAAGCTGGGAGCCAGGAGCACAGCCGACACCCACAGACCCGTCCTGAGGCTACGATCAAGCCACATCGAAGACTCCTCCGTGCAAGAAAAGGGCTACCTCTATCCGATGCTGCCTCACAATGCCCCATCATGCCGATCTACAACGGAGTCAATCAAGAGTGTGCTGAATTTGGGTTGTGCGCGATGTTGGCGTCGCTACGTACGCGTGAGGGCCATCGTGGCGGTCCGAAGACGAAGGCCGCCAGCACAGCGAGGCCGAAAAGGGTGTAGCAGAGGGTGAACATCCAGGGCTCTCCTCGGAAGAAAATGAGCCGGTGGGCCCAGTAGCCGATAAAAGCCCCCGGGTAGGTCTCCTGCCCTCCCAGGCGACGGAGGTAGTTTTCGAGGATCGTCAACGGGCAGATCACGCCGGCCAGGGCCTGGGCCGCAACGACGCCGATGGCAGCCAGGTGGAGCACGCGGAACCAGAAGTTCCGAACCCAACCCCAATGGAATGCCAGTCCGAGCACGATCGCGAGCAGTCCGAGAACGACGAACGCCACGAACGACGCATGAATCACGACAACCATGTCCGCCAAGACGCGAGCCCAGAGCATAACGACCTCCTGCCTGCCAAAGCGGCCGATTTACCACAAAACCTCACTTCGAGGAAACTGCACAATGTCCAACCGAGCGTGCCACGAAGGCACCGAGTAGCCGTTCTCGCGCTTCGGCAGGCAGGGCGGTCGCGAAAAGACGTCATGGCGGAAGCGGCCTACCCGAACGGCTTCGTGAGCGATAAACTGATCTACAGCATGAGGTTCCGTGTAAAGAAAGTTTGCGGGGAATCTTGTCTCGTCGAATCGTCGGGGCCGGTCGAGGTCGGCGTCTTCAGGGTTAGGGTCGTTGTCCTGGGGCCGGACTCGTAAGGTCGATCGCTGGTGTTCGACGCGCGGCGATCCCTGTCTCACATGCCATTTCCGCGTGCGAAAAGTCCCAGGGGCAAAGACCCCATGAGCGAAGAAGACGAGGAACTCCGGCAGTTACTCCGACGTGTCCAGCAGGGGGAGCAAGACGCCCTGGGGACGCTTTTCTCGCGCTATCGCGACCGGTTGCAAAAGATGATCGAGTTTCGACTCGATGCCCGGTTGCGAGGCCGCGTGGCCGCCTCGGATATCTTGCAAGAGTCGTACATCGAGGCTCTGAAGCGGTTGCCGCATTTCCAGAGCGACCCGGATGTACCGTTCTTCATCTGGCTCCGCACGGTGACCATGCAGCGTCTCATTGACGTCCACCGGCACCACCTCGAAGCCAAGGTGCGAGACGTCGGCCGCGAGGTGTCGCTGGGGCCGACTCGAGCCTTGGGGGCGAGCACCGAGAGGATGGCCGAGCTCATGGGGGACCTCACCACGCCGAGCCAGGCGGCTCAGAGGGATGAGGCCATCGTCCAGCTCCGCGAGGTTCTCGACCGCCTTGATCCCATCGACCGCGAAGTGCTGGCCCTCCGCCATTTTGAGGAGCTGAGCAACCGCGAGGTCGCCGCGACCCTGGGGATCGAAGCCCCCGCCGCGAGCAAACGCTACGTCCGGGCCATCGAGCGGCTCAGGGACACGCTCGAGCAAGCACCAGGGTTCGAAAAGGGGGTGCCATGAACCACGCCGACCCCGGACCCGGCCGTTCTTCTCAACCCGACGAGACGATCGACGAGCGGGACACGACGAAGCCTGACGACGGCGGCTCCGACCCCTTCGACTGTCTGGCCGAAGAGTTTGCCGCGCGATGCCGGAGGGGAGAGACTCCTTCCGTCAGCGAGTACGAAGAACGTTACCCGGAACACGCAGAGAAGGTTCGCAAGCTGCTGCCCACCGTCGCGATGATGGAGCAGCTAAAACGGCGGATGAACCAGGCCCGAGAGAAGGAACTCACCCGTTCGGTCCCCGAACGACTCGGTGAATTTCGCGTCCTCCGAGAGCTGGGCCGTGGAGGTATGGGGGTTGTCTACGAGGCGGTGCAGGAATCGCTGGGACGCCACGTCGCTCTCAAGGTCATGCACCTTGTCCATATCGACGCCCGCCGTCTCCAGAGGTTTCAGCGCGAGGCTCAGGCGGTCGCCCAACTGCACCATACCAACATCGTGCCGATCTTCGCCGTCGGTGAGCAGGAAGGTCTGCCCTATTACGCCATGCAGTACATTCGAGGCAGCGGCCTCGACGCCCTGCTGGAAGAATGGCGAGCAGGGAAATCACTCGCGAGTGAAGATCGAGCGCGGTTCGCCGCCCAGATCGGCCGGCAAGCTGCGGAGGCTCTTCAGTACGCTCATGAACAGGGAGTGCTTCACCGGGATGTGAAGCCGGCCAACCTTCTGGTTGACGAGCATCAGACCGTCTGGATCACCGACTTCGGCCTGGCGAAAGTCATTGGCCACGATGATCTGACAGCTTCGGGAGATGTCATCGGTACGCTCCGCTATCTCGCGCCTGAAGCCTTGCGCGGTGAGACCGGCCCGCGGGGGGATATCTATAGCCTGGGCCTTACCCTCTACGAACTGCTGACGCTCGCCTCCCCCTTCGGCGACCTGAGCCCCAGTGAGCTGATCCACCGCGTCAGCGAAGGGGAGTTGATCCAGCCGAGACGGCTTGACCCTGCCATCCCTCGCGACCTGGAAACGATCGTCTTGAAAGCGATCGCGCGAGACCCTCAGCATCGTTACGCCACGGCTGGGGCCCTGGCTGATGATTTGCGTTGCTTCCTCGAGGATCGTCCGATCCTCGCCCGGCGCACGACGCTCTTCGAGCATATCTGGCGCTGGAGCCGCCGCAATCGAGCCACCGCGGCGCTGGGGGCGACGGCTGTGGCGTCGCTTGTACTGGCCGCGATCGTTGGGTGGGTCGGCTATGCCAGCACGACGCAGGCCCTCTCCGCGGAGTCCAACCGGCGCCACGAGGCTGAATCCGAGAAGCTCCGGGCCGACGAGAATGTGGCGTTGTCGCTCGAGGTCTTCGGCGAGCTGTTCGATAAGCTCACCCCCGAAGAAATGAGCCTCGCGCCCCCCGCCGGATTGTCCGGCCGCCGTGAACCCTTTGAGCGTGGTCTCAAGCCCGAGTTGCCCGGAGGTGATCCCGGACCTGGTCCTCCCCATGGCGGACCCGGAGGCGGCCCTCCTCCTGATCGTCCCGGCTATGGTCCTATATTCAAACACAGACGTGATGGAGGGCCTCCCCCCGATGAGCCTGGTGGCCATCCGTTCGGGCCGGGAGGACCGCGAGGAATGGACCCTGGCAGGACGTCGCGCTGGGAGGAACTGTCGAATAATACCGAGTTGCTCCAAAGTATTCTCACGTTTTACGATCGCTTCGCGCAGAAGAATCAGACACACCCCAAGCTCCAAGGGGAAGCGGCATGGGCCTATTTCAAGGTCGGGGCGCTTGAGGAACGTCTCGGGCATGAGAAAGAGGCGGAGGCCGCCTACGCTCGAGCCATCGCAATGTTCGAGAAGCTCGCCCAAAGGTATCCGGACATTGCCGAATATCGCGCTCGCTTGGTCGAAATCTCGAACATGACTGATCCCTGGGCTGTTGATTCCGCCTCGCTTCATTCGCAGGAAGAACGCTTCCTTCGAGCCCAAAAACTCGTGGATCAGCTTGTGCTGGAAGAACCCGAGAATACGAAACATTTGCGGATGCAAATGCAAGTCCACGCAAAGCTTGGTGTCATCCTGCAGCGGCTGGGGCGCGTGAGCGATGCGGAGGCCGCCTACCGTCAATCGCTTGCCTTCGGAGAAACCCTCATTGATCTCTCGCCGCGAAGAGAGCGTGTGAAGATCGACCACGCGGACATTTGCGAGATTCTGGCGGGACTTGAAATCGAGGGAGGGCGCAAGGACGAGGCGCGGAAGCTCCTCGAAACTGCCGTCACCCAACTTCAGTCTCTCCGCACAGCGGATTCAAGGTCTTCTCGCGTCGCCGATCGTTTCGAAGGGCTGGCCGAAGCCTTCGAGAAACTTGGTGACGATGCCCGTGCCAAAGAACTACTCGACCTCGCCAGCGCGATCCAGGCCTATTCCTCGCAATTCTCACCCGGCCCTCGCGGCCGTGGGCCGCGGCCCCCTCGCTCGTTTGACGCCCCTCCTGAGGAGCGAGTTCGGCGAGTGCCAGGGGATCGTTAATTCTGGTAAATGCCCTGTCTCTCGGTTCCTGCGGATTACGTTACTCACAACAGACAGCAAGCGAATCTCGCGCGGTGGATGGACAGGGCATCCTTGAGACAAGGGACGGCTGCCGCCAGCGGCCGTTCCTCGCAGGTTCGCACGAGGCTCGCCAGGTCTGGATTTCATCCGTTCTTCAGGGACCGCTGGGAGAAGCAACCGAGAGGGACGTCACTTCTCGAGCCTGTTCCCAATCACTCGGCGGCCGCCTTTCCTCCGGCCGCTCCATCTCATGAGTCTGTAGTCAGGTGACGCTTTACCCTCGTTCGCCGAAGGGTTCGTGTCGCTGCTGCGCCTGCACGGGCGCAAAGCGCAGAGATCTTTGGCTTGCGACATCGCGCGGTCTCACGCCCGTAAGGGCAAATGCACGTCTGGGCACCACAGAGCTTACACGAAGCGAGAAACAAGAGCATGTCGAAAGAAAAGAAGTCTTCCAGGCCGTTGCACAACCGGCGCCAGGTGCTCATCAAAGGGGTTGCAGGGGCCTTCGGGTTAGCAGCCCTGGGAAGAACCGCCACGGCGCTCGCGGCCGCCGTGGACGAGACTCCAGGAGTGACGGAAGGCCCTTACTGGGTCGACGAGTTGATTGACCGTTCCGACGTCCGAAGCGATCCCACGACGGGGGTGGTTCAGAGCGGTCTCCCCATGAGCCTGGCCGTTAACGTTGCCCAGCTCAATAGTGACGGCTCCACGTCCCCACTCGTCGGTGCTTATGTGGATATCTGGCATTGTAATGCCCTGGGAATCTACTCCGACATCGCGGCGGAGAATACCTTGGGGGAGAAGTTCCTTCGGGGCTATCAGATCACCGACGCCAGCGGAAATGTCGAGTTCACCACGATCTACCCTGGCTGGTACTCGGGCCGAACCGTACACATTCACGCGCGAGTTCGCGTCTACAACGCGGCCACAGACTCGGTGATCTACAACTTCACCACTCAGTTTTTCTTTGACGACAGCATCACGAACGACGTTTATGCAAACATCTCTCCCTACACCGAGCGTCCTAACCGTGACACAACCAACAGCACGGACAGTGTTTACACGGGGGCCTCTTTCGATGGAACCCCCTCCTCGAACGCTGGAGCCGATTTACTGCTGACGTTGACCGAAGATCGGACAAGCGCGACGGGCTTGTTCAACATCGTGCTCAACCTGTCCGACACGAGCAACGAAGGTTCCAGCGGCACGAGCGGTGGAGGTAGCGGTTCCGGTTCCGGTGGCACGACCAGTGGTGGGTCTGGCGGCACCACGAGCGGCGGATCCGGCGGTACGAAGAGCGGTTCAGGGGGGACCAAGAAGGGTTCTGGTGGCAAGCACTCGCACCCCACGAAGACGCCGCGCGGGAAGAGCAAGTCCTCCGGCAGCACCACCGGCTCCGGTTCCAGCAGCACGTCGAAATCAAAGGCCAAGAGCATACGTCATAAACGTGCGTAATGACCATCTCCGTCGAGCGGTGCAAGCGCCGACTTAGCCGGTGTCCGGCATCGGAGCGAAAGCGGCATCCGGAAAGCCGTTCGCAAGACGAAGGTGGTGCGGCCGGTCTCGTGTTGAGACTTCCCGTCTCTCGCGAGGCCGCCGTCTTCAAAGATCTGATGAAAGTTCAGGTGTCATGGAACAAACCGTCAAGAGCGTGCCCCAGGGTCAGTCGTCAGTGCCTTGCCAAGATCAGGAGCCGCATCATGGGACAGTTCGTGGGTTCGGTGTTCTTGGTTCTTACGGTAGGGTGGGCCTCCGAGGAAGCCGTCGCGGACGCGGTCAGTGAACAATATGCTTGCATGGCGGCGACAGGCGAAAAGATCTTGCTTCCTTGGTCGAAGCAAACGTCCGTCGTTATTGACGGCGGGAAACGCGTCAATGTGCCCGAGAACATGGTGTATGTTCCCGCGGGAGCGTTCACGATGGGGGATCGCGAGAGCAAACATCGTGTTTTTCTCGATGCTTATTGCATTGGCAAGTACGAAGTGACGAACGCCGAGTGGTACGAATTTTTGGTGGATACCAGACGTGTAACCGCACCTCGACATTGGAAGAACGGCAAGTTTCCGGAAGGGAAGGGAAACCATCCCGTCCTGTGGGTATCCTGGGACGACGCATTGAGATATTGCGGATGGATGAGCCAAAGGACAGGCTGGAATGTCACGCTTCCCACGCAGGCTCAGTGGGAGAAGGCCGCGCGCGGGCCAGACGCCTTTTTCTTTCCCTGGGGCAATGAGCGAAGCGCGAAGCATTGTAATTACAATGGCGTGTGTGCCTCGAAGCTTGGGCTAACGGTGGGCTCCAACGGGGTTGTAGCGGGCTGGAAGGAATTCACCACGACCACGGAGTACCGTGAGTTCGTGGGAACGAGCGGTTATACCACTCCCGTCGGCTCATTTCCCACGGGGAAGAGTTTCTACGGGTGCTATGACATGGCCGGCAATGCCTACGAGTGGTGTCTGGATTGGTACAAGAAAGACTATTACCGCCTCAAGGATGCCGGCACCAATCCTCTCGGCCCCGCTGAATCCGAGGCGGACGTTGTGAACGAACCGGGCTATTCGGGGATTGCCAAGCTCATTCGAGGAGGCTCGTGGTACGCGCACTTGATGAGTTGTTCGGCCGTTTCTCATCAGGAAGTTCGCAATCCCCGTTATCCTTACCATTCCGTGGGCTTTCGCGTTGTCGCTGAGATGCCTTCTGCAATCTCACCGATGAGCAATGAGAGACAGGTCGAGATTGATGTGACGAAGACCTCGGCATCTGTGCGGGGCACCAATCGTTAGGAAGCGGGAAGATCGTAAGCCCATCGTTCCCATGGATTCGGGACGTTGAGAGTCGGGCCAACGTTGTCGCCTGCGCCGAGACTTTGGGCGCCCAGGCTCACCCGCGGAAGATCCGTGCTCCGACGATCTTGCTCTGCGCGGCCTTCCGAACTCTCGATGACTCGCCAGGGATGAGAGCTCCGTTCGCCCGGAGGCCGTCGGATGGGCCGGTTCGATTTAGCGGTTTCCGTTCGGTGTGGGTGTCCGTCGGGACTCGCCCTGCAATCGGCGTTGTCTGGCGCGGTCTTTGACCCATAAGCTCGAACTGCCGATGCGCAGAGTCAAATGTACATGGCCTATCCTTCGTCTGTCGGCCCTGCATATCAGGAACCGCCCCGCAAGGATCACTGGTATGAGGGACCGCAAAGGGGGATTGCGAGTCCTCGCAAGGGGAACCTAAGGTCTTAGCCAATGCGCCCTGTGGCTAATTTCAGTGTCCTCCCAAAATCGATGCGGCCGGAGCCGGTGAATAGATCTCGGCCCGGTTCACCGATGTCCTGGCAACCTTGTTTCACCAACGCGACCACGGACTTGGCATCGAGCTCCGGCTTGGCGCATTGGATCAGCGCGACGAGGGCGGAGACGATCGGCGCGGCGCACGACGTTGCTCCGACTTTGAGAGTGTCATGGATGCCCTTGAATTCGATATCGGTATCGCCGCCGGGCCCATCGTCCGCGCGATAAAACCGCCGCGCATGAGGGACGCAAATGAGGAGGTTCTCTACGGGCGCCATGGCGGTCAAACGCTCGCCGTAGCATGACCCTTGCTTCGGCTTCAGGAGACCGCCACCTGCCCCCCGCTCTTCCCATCGCGTGTCGTCGAGCATCGAGGCGCCGGCCACGATCATCGTTTCCGGGCTCCCGGGATAGTCCTGCCACTTCTCGGCCGTGTTGCCTGCGCTTTGGACGATGACCACCGCTTTTTCCGCAGCATGAGCATACGCCGATTCGAGTTGTTCCCAGAGCTTTTGGTCCGGGCAAAACTGGCGTCTCAGGCCGCCACTGAAGTTGATCACCCTGGCGCCGCGATCGATCAGATAATGGATCGCCTCGATTGCGCCACGTGTCTGATAGTCGGCCCACTCGCGCGCGAATTTCAGGTTGGCGGACGTATGCAAGAAGAAATCGATCATCCGGTTTGCGTCCGTGGCATTGGGATGCTCACGTGCGAATTGTTTCTGTCGCTTCAAAAGGGTGTGTTCGATCATGCCCTGAGAGGCGGTGATCGCGCGGCACCGCGGTGCCAGCCCGGTCATCGCCTCTGGGCGATCGCCGCGAGCCACGATCAGACTGGCGACCAGCGTGCCATGGGCCATGTTCTCATAGATTTGCTCATGATAGCCGCCGTTGAAGTAGTAGCCCGGGATTAACTGCCCTTTGAGGTCGGGATGATAGAAGTCGAAGCCGTTGTCAATAATCCCTATGAGACATTGCGGGTCCCCCTTCGTAATCTCCCAGGCTTCTCTTATGTTGAGCTTCTGGAGAAGAGGCTTCTGTTTCGCAAGGATTCCTTCGGCGGCGGGAACCGGCTCCGAACGTCCACTTTGACTGAGACTGGCGAGAGCGGGCGCACCGAGAGCAAACGCTCCCAATCGCCCCAAGCAGCCTCTACGTGACATCGCTCGTTTCATGACGCAGTTCTCCGCTTGACTCAGCTCGTCGTTTGTTTGTCACCCGTCTCTTCATATATTACTCGCCGAGGCGCACGGTTCGCGCCTTGAAAAACTTCCGCTGGCCGACGTTGCATCCTCAAGGAGGTGACCACTCTTGCTGCCACCGCACTCGAGAGTTCGGCTTCAGGGTCGCGTGTAGACGCTCTTGTTGAGCATAACCGCGTGCGCCAGCCTTGTCTTCTGGAGCGAGCCGTTCTGGAGCGGACGGGCGTTGCCCAAAGAAAGGGACGCCGCTGAAGCGAGCGGAATGGGACGAAGGGCTCTAGCGGAGAGCGTGGCTTTGTGAATCGGGTGTTGGGAGGGCTCGTTGGCATAAGCCGCCGAGGCTAGATTCGTCGTAGTGTTGCAATAGATCTCGCTAGCCGAGATTTACAATCACATCTGTATTGCAAAATTATGATCTTTGGTAAGCAATCATAATGTGGAGTTGACGTTTTGACGATTCTGTCAAAGGTGTTGATCGAGAGCGATTTTCATTCGGCTAGCGCACAAAGCCTCGACGGGTTGGGTTTTCCACGGCAATACAATCGGGGTGGCACGGTCCAGTGTACCCACTTGTCCGTGGGCCTGTACCCAAGCCACTGACAAGCGAGTACGCTTGTCAGTGCCACCCATGGATACCTTACAGACCCAGGGATTTCCCAAAACGCGCGAGCGCAAGGCGAGCGAAAACCGCTCTAAGAGTCGAAGCCCTGGGTTTTGCGGGACGCATTTTTGCCGATATCAGTGCCGATACTCCGAACAGACCCTTGCGGCTCAATCGGGGCGCACCGATTGGCGGTCGTGTGGTTCTCAAAGAGAAGCCACTCATCGGTATTTATGTGGGTATGATGCAGACAGACCGAAATTTCGGTCCGGCCGAGAATCGTGCGTATTACGTTGGGCACATGGAAATCGCGACAGACGAAGATGGGCGATTTCTTCTTAGTGATGTCGTCGCGAACAATCACTTTTGTCTTTACGGGATCATGGAAAGCCTAGCCCTGGTAGGTGCCCTGGCGATTTTTGAGGCGAAGTCGAGTAATAAAGGGAAGAAGTGGGAATTTGAGGTTCGAAAGCATCGCCCCATTTCAGCTTCAATCGTTAGATGGAGCCAAATCTAAGGCTTTTTGTCTGCCGGGCGTCCGGTCATTCATGAGCCGAGCGGTACGGATTTATCGATGTTGTTTTGGATCAAAAAGTGTGAGGACGCCAGGGTGATTTGGACATCGTGGCGTCGAATTCTCACGGCTCAACTCCAGGGACGTGAGTCGAGCGGAGCCTCCCAACTGGGGATCGGAGCCTGCAACGGGTCGGCGATCCAGAGAAACTGGCCGTTGATTTGGTCCCCGCGCTCATCGGTGAGTTGGAGGACGAGGTCGGCCGCCTTCCGTGGATCGTCTCCCCCCGTGGAATCGACCCACTCAACCCACTTGCGGTACCCATCCGCCTCGGGCCCCATCGACTGGGCACGATCGCGTACGTCGGCCCACATGTCCGTCTTGACGTCGCCGGGATGGATCACGTTGGCGGTGACTCCGGTGCCGGACACTTCCGCCGCCAGATGCCGGGTGAGTTGATTCAGCGCGACTTTGCTCGTCGCATAAGCGCTGTTGAAAGGTCCGGGCGGATGGAGCGAAGCAGCCGACGAGAAATTCACGATCCGGCCCCAATCTCGCTCGATCATCGGGCCGACGAACGCACGGCACGTCAGGTAAGGCCCGATGAGGTTGACCGTAAGGGTCTCGATCCAAGCTTGCGGATCGCCATCCTTCATGGGTTGGATCGGGCCGAAGACTCCTGCCACGTTCACCAGGATGGAGACGGGGCCCAACTCCTGCTCAACGGCCCGAGCCATCATCAAGACCGCTGCCTGGTCGCAGATATCCGCGGGGAAGGCCTTTGCCAGGCCGCCAGCTTCGGCAGCTAGACGCTCGGTTTCGCGGAGAGATTCGACGCTACGACCCACAAGTGCCACGTGGTCACCGCGCCGGGCCAGCGCCAGTGCAACAGTCCGGCCCAGCCCACGGCCGCCGCCGGTCACCACGGCCACCCGAGCCGGCTTTTCGATGTTCGCACCGCTCATGAAACGGCCTTGCCATTTTCGTCGTTAGCGGCCGTCTCGAGGCGGAAGATCTCTTCCAGTTCGCCGAAGTCCACCGTCATGTCCGGCTTAAGATGCATCAGCGGTTCCATGGCCTCGGCCCATTTGAGATGGATCTCCGATCGCCAAAGCCGGTCCCATGCTCCAGGGTCCCGGATCTCAGAGAACAGGAACAGGTTATCGCCATTGCGAAAGGTCGTGATCGATGCGATACCGCATTTCTCGATCTCCGCCACCAACTCCGGCCAGACCTCGTCGTGGTATCTCTGATATTCCGCACTCGCCCCAGGTTTCAGCCGCATTGTGAAGGCGCGACGGATCATGGGCCTCCCCTTCCGAAGTTCATGGAACTGATGGCGATGATCTGGAGATTGGCACGTGGAGACGACCCTCCTGCCGGACGATCAAGCTAATCGAGAAGAGCGTGGCTTTCAATCATTCTCCAACAACGATCGCCAGAAGTTGTTGGAGAATGATTGAGGAGGGAAGCGTTCTCTGGATGAATCGCAAGGTCATTAACCTGATCGGTCCTTCGCGTCGCGTTGTCATCGCCTGCGAGACATTACCCAGTGGCTCGACCTCGGCCGCCTACCAAACTGGAGCGGATGTCCGGTGGGCAAGCTGGCGGTGTGAGGATCGAAGCGATCTCCCATGTCCTGACGCTCTATTGGCAATCGTCGTCGCAACAACGTGGCGGCTTGCGCGGAAAATGATGCGAGAGACAATAGACCATCTTATGCACAATCGACGAGAAGATTTCAACGAGGGCAGGATCGGGGAATGAGAGACGATTTAGCTCAACGTCTATTGCGCAGAGCACACCGGCATCAAGTGCTAACCAGGTCACTCATGATCACTCGTTCTTCGCCAAACGGAAGCGGATGCGCGTCCTGTTCCCCTCGATGATCGCAGCCCTTGGCGATTCGTCGAGCTACGGTCTCGCGCTGGTCACGCGCGAGAAAATCGGGGACACCTGCACGAAGCCTGTTATCCGAGCGAAGCACCGTTGCTTGAATTAACACGAAGTGATTCCGGAGGCTCGAACACTTCTCGTGGAACATGCTGCGCCGGACGTCTTTGCCTCAAGCATGAATCTCGCGGTTCCGTTCCGGTGGTAGTCTCCTCACGTTCAGGGATTTTTGCGGAGGCGATGATCGAGGAGGGTATTTGACTCTCACGAAGGACGGATCATAAAAGTGTTTTTATGATCCGTTGTCTTGGGGCTGTGATTGGGGGGAGCCGGATACTGCGATGGTGGTATACCCCTCTCAGCATGTCTCTTCGAGGGGGCGATTCTCGGTCATTCGCGGATGGTGCGGCCGAAGGCACCGTCGGCGGCATGGCAGATGTGAATTTCGGGGACGGTCCCGGTGCGCTGGGCGTAGCTTTGCCGAACGGACTCTGCGAAGGCGTCGGCCTGGGCGGCATGGACCAGGTTGACTGTGCAGCCGGCCCAGCCTGCTCCGGAGAGCTTGCCTCCCAGAAAGCCAGGGGCGGCTTCCGCGGCTTCGACCAGGGCGTCGAGGGCGTTTGCGCTGTTCTCGAAGTCGTCGCGGCTTGATGCGTGCGAGGCCGACATGAGGCGGCCGAACGTGGCGAGGTCTCCACTTCGCAGGGCTTTGCTTCCCTGGCGGACCCGCTCATTCTCGGTGAGGACGTGTCGGGCCCGGCGGCGTCCCGTGGTGTCGAGCCTGTCCCAATGAGACTCGAGGTCCTCGAGAGAGACGTCGCGCAGCCAGCGGACCTCCCCTGCTCCCTTCTGTTCGCGGAAGTAGGCGACGATTCGCTCGCATTCCGCGTGGCGCTGGTTGTACATGCCGTCGGCCAGTCGCCGTGATGTCTTCGAGTCGCAAACCACGATCGCGGGTGACGGGTCGCCGAGCGGAAGCCTTTCGTAGCTGAGGTCGCGGCAATCGAGGCTCAAGGCGAACCCTGCGCGGCCGAAGAGAACGGAGAATTGGTCGAGAAGCCCTGACTGCACGCCCACGAAGTCGTTCTCGCTGTGGCGGAGAACTTTTGCGAGTTCCATCCTCGCCTCGTCGTCGAGCTCGGCCGTGGCTCCGCGCCCCACGAGCTTGGCGGCCAGGAGAAAGAGGGCGAGCGAGGCTTGAAGGCTCGCTGAGCTAGAAAGGCCAGCCCCGAGCGGGACGTTTCCGGCGATCGACACGGCAAAACCGCCCGTGAGCGAGCCTCTCGCTTCCTGAAGGGCCCAAACCACGCCCCGGACGTATCGGCTCCATGAGCCGGCTTCTCCCGGATCATGGGCAATCGTCTCGATGTCGAACTGCTCGCTTTGCTGGAAGTTGATGGAGTGTGCGTGCGCTTTGCGCTCAGGTTTAGCGCTTCCCACCACCACCGTGACCCGGTCGATGGCCGCGGCCAGGACGAGGCCTCCGTTATAGTCGGTGTGGTTGCCGAGCAGTTCCACCCGGCCGGGCGCCTCGGCCTGTACGCTCGGCGCATGGCCGAACACTTCTTGGAACGCGGCTTGAGCGGTGGCTTCTAGCGATAACGACATGGGGTAAAGAACCGTCCCTGGGACTAACGGATCGCGCGATCTGCCAGTTGAGAGTCGAAGCGTTTGGAAGAAAAGATCGATGCCTCGTTTTCCCGATTGAAAACGAGTTTTCTGCTCGACTGCGGCTGATCAACAATGCCAGAGATGGGGGGAAACGAAAACTTGGGTGGGAGAGATAACGGTTAAGCACCCGCGCCGAACGTCTTGCTCGGCACGGGTGCTTTGAGTCGACAAGCGAGTTACACTGTGGCGCCGGTGCTGGCCGCCTGGCGAAGAGCGTCGGCTTTATCGGTCCGCTCCCATGTGAACTCTGGCTCCGATCGCCCGAAGTGGCCGCCCGACGCGGTCTTCCGGTAGATCGGCCGTCGCAGGTCGAGGTGGCGGATAATGCCGGCAGGCGTCAACGAGAAGGTCGAACGCACGAGCTTCGCGATTTCCGAATCCGCGATCTGCCCGGTTCCTTCGGTGTCGACGTGAATGCTGACCGGTTCGGAAACGCCGATGGCGTAGGCGAGCTGAATTTCGCAGCGATCGGCCAGGCCGGAGGCCACGATGTTCTTCGCCACGTAGCGGGCCATGTAGGCGGCCGAGCGGTCGACCTTCGTGGGATCCTTGCCGCTGAAGGCACCGCCGCCGTGGCGGCCCCGGCCGCCATAGGTGTCGACGATGATCTTGCGGCCGGTCACTCCCGAGTCGCCATGCGGCCCGCCGACCACGAAGTTGCCGGTCGGGTTGATGTGGAGGATCAGCTTGGAGTCGACCAGCTCCGGCGGAAGAACGGGCAGGATGACCTCGTCCCGGATCCGCTTCACGATGGTCTCGTGCGAAACGTCCGGCGAGTGCTGGGTCGAAACCACCACCGTGTCGATTCGGACCGGCGTTGAGCCGTCGTACTCAACCGTGACCTGGCTCTTCGAGTCAGGGCGCAGCCAGGGGATCGTGCCGTTCTGGCGCAGTTCGGTGATCCGGTTGATAATGCGGTGCGACAGGGCGATCGGCAGCGGCATCAATTCGGGGGTTTCGTTGCAGGCGTAGCCGAACATCATCCCCTGGTCGCCGGCGCCGATGTCCTTGCCCTTCGTGGTGTCTTCGTTGACTCCCTGGGCAATGTCCGGAGACTGCTTGCCTAAAGCCACCATCACCGCGCAGGTCGTGGCGTCGAACCCCATCTCGCTTGAGGTGTAACCGATCTCACGAACCACCTGTCGCACGATCGCCGGATAGTCGACCAGTGCGGTTGTCGTGATCTCTCCCGCAAGGCAGACCAAGCCGGTTGTTAGCAGGCTTTCACAAGCCACGCGGGCTTTGGGATCTTGGGCCAAAATGGCATCAAGAATTCCGTCAGAGATCTGGTCCGCCATCTTGTCGGGATGGCCCATGGAGACGGATTCGCTTGTAAATAAATAGCGATCTTTTTGCGCCACGGAAGTAGGTCTCCTCACCTGCGGTACATCGCGGTGGCTACCAAGTCGTTAATGGCTTTGGGAATCCCATCCCAGGCCGCCTCGCCGAACATTCGACGGCGAGTATAACAGGAGCCAAGGGGGAAGTGTAAGGGAAAACCAACGCCTGTCCGACCTTAAGCCAAATCGGCCCCTCTTTTCAAGCGTGTATTCATACGGGCAGTAAGAACGGGGCGTCCCTTTAAGAAGGAGCCCCGGTCTCAGCGACAACCCGGTCCTCGTACATTTGCTCGAGAATTAGGCTGCCGTTGGTCACCACCTCTTCGCCGGGCTTCAAGCCGAGATGGTCCTTCGAGGGTTCGTCGACGATCACGGTGTCGCTGTTCTCGTGCTCCACGATGATGACCCGACGCTCGTAGATATCCTCCGTACCGGCTTTCCTGATAAAGACGCAATTTTCACCGTCGAGAGTGACCATCGCCACTCGGGGGATCACGGTCTGGCCGGGTAAGGGGGGAAGATCCAGGATCAGCCTCACGAACATCCCGGCCTTGAGGCGGCCGTGGGGATTGAGTACCGAGGTCCGAAGCTGAGCGGCTCGCGTGTTGGGATCGATCGCTCGGTCAATGTGCTCGACCTTGCCGGCATACTTCTCGTTCGCGTAGGGGAAAATCACATGGAGCTGCTGGTCGACTTCGACATGGTCGGCGTCAATCTCGTTGACGTACCCACGAACCTTGAGATGGTCGAGCGGCGCGATCACCATGAGTTCGTCTTGAGGGCCGTAGTAGTTGCCCCTGACGACCCCTCGCTTGATCACGATCCCTGACCCCTGGGCCCGAAGAGTCATCCTGGCCTTCTGGGTCCCGTCCTCCGAAGGCACTTTGGCTATTTCTTGTTCCGTCAGACCGAAAACGAGCAGCTTGTCTTTGGCGAGCTTCATCGCCAGGCGACTCTGCGCCTCGTTGAATTCGATCTCGATCATCTCCTTGCGCGGCAATGAGCCGTCTCGGGCCAGGGGCATCCGGTAGTCGAGCACCTTCTTGTCGTGAACCCATTGGTTGCTTGCCGTCTCGTAGGCGCTCTTGGCCTCGGCCAGGCTATTGCTGAAAAGCTCGATGAGCGGGTCGCCGAGCTTGACGGAGTCTCCCAGGACGACAAGCACCTTCTCGACCTTGCTGTCGAACTGTGTGCGCACGATTGTGAGCGTAGCCGCGTCATAGTCGGTCAGGCCGACGAGTTTCAACGGCGTGGGGTCGGTCTGCTGCTTAACCGGGACGGTTTGAAGGCCGATGGCCTTGCGCTGGGTTTCCGTAAGGCGGATAAGGCCGTCCCACGTCCCTTGGGGCACGTAGCGAGGGGGTTTACGCACCGGGCTGGCGTTGGCCCGGCTGTAGAGTGAGGTCAGCTTGGACCAGGCTTCCGAGGAGGCGAGCTTCGTCCAGGCTTCGGCGGCGCGGGCGCGGGTCCGCGGGCTGGTCAGGGCCAACGTCCCCATGCCGGAGAGCACGATCAGGGTAAGAATCAGTTTCCAGTTCATACCGCGTAATCCCCGAGATTCGTGGTGGCTGGGAGATTCCCCTGCCCCATGCCCTCCCGCTCGATTGGCGCCGGAAGAGTGGTGGCCTGAGGAACTCGACGGGTTGAGGAACCGGTCGGTGTAGTGCGATCCCGCGATCAAGTGGCTGTGCCCTTGCCCTTCGCCTCGCTTGGCCGGGAAGAACGTATAAAGAACCGGCATCATGTACCGGGTCAAAAAGAGCGTACACAACATGGCTCCGACGACGACGATCGCCAGAGGCCGTTGAGCTTGCGAGCCGATCGACGTCGCAATGGCGGCGGGGAACAGCCCCAACGCGGCGGTAAGCGACGTCATCACGACCGGCCGCACCCGTAGCTCGGCTCCGCGCATCACCGCTTCGCGAACCGGAAGCCCTTCCGCTCGAAGCTGGTTGAAGTATGAGACCAGGAGCACACCGTCCTGCACTGCGACGCCGAAGACGGAAATGAACCCGACCGCGGCGGAGATGCTAAAGGGTGTTCCCGTCAGCCAGAGTGCCCAGATGCCTCCCATCGCGGCCTCGAGCACGTTGACCATGACGAGCATGGCATCCTTGACCGAGTTGAACGCCGTGTAGAGCAAGAGCACGATGAGCCCGATCGACACGGGCACAATCCAGGCGAGGCGTTTGTTGGCCTCCTGCATCTGCTCGAACTCTCCCGACCACTCGATGCGGTAGCCATCGGGAAGATTGGCCCCCGTCTTGGGGTCGTTGATCTTCCGCTGGGCCTCACTGATGGTGGAGGCCAGGTCGCGACCTCGAACGCCGAACTTGATGGGGATGAACCGGAGGTTGTTCTCACGGTAAATATAGGTCGCCCCCGTCTTATGGGGGATGATGTCGGCGAGCTGGCTCAGGGGGATACGAGCGCCCGGCTTGCCGTCATTTCCCGCCGTGTCGACGGGAATCTTGCCGATGACCTCGGGGTCGTCACGAAGTGCGCGGGGAAGCCTCAGGACGATGTCGTAGAGCTTCTCGTCTTCGACCATCTGGGTGAACGCGCGGCCGCCGATGGCGACCTGGACGACTGCCTCGACGTCCGCCACGTTGATCCCGTAACGAGCGCACTCCTGGCGATTGATGCGAATCTCGAGATTGGGTTGTCCCAGGATATGAAAGAGGCCGGCTCCTTCGACCCCGGGTACGGTCGCCAAGATCTTCACGACGCGCTGGCCGGCTTCTTCCAAGGTCTTGAGGTCATTGCCGAACAGCTTGATCGAGTTCGCCCCCTTCACGCCCGATAACGCCTCTTCGACGTTGTCGCGGATCAACTGGGAGAAGTTGAAGTTGACTGAGGGGAACTCGCGGAACTTCTCGGAGAGTTCGTCCTGGATCTCCTCGCGCGTGATCGCACGATGCCAGAGTACGCGCCCGGCGAAGGTGACGGGTTTGGTCCGCCATAGATCCATGGGAATCAAAGGCGCATTGAACTCGAGATTGAAGTAGCTGATGACGTCGGTTCCGTCGTCCGGTCGGCCGACGTGAGACATCACCCCTCGAATCTCGGGAACCGACGCGATCACCTCGCGAAGCCGCGGGGCCATGCGCGCGGCCTCTTCGCGGGTTACGGTTCTTGGCAACAAGGCACGGATCCAGAGGTTCCCTTCCTCGAGCGGGGGCATGAACTCAGCCCCGAGGTGGGGGATCAAACCCAGTGTCGCCACGAAGAAGACTCCCATCGCCAAGAGGAGGAGGTAGCGATGGTTCAAAATTCGATTCAGCGCCGTGAGATAGCGGAGCTTCATGATGCGGTCGACGAAGGTCTCGTGCTCTTCCTTCTTGTTCTGGAAGAAGAACGAGCAGAGCACCGGCGTCAGCGTTACGGCCAGCAAGAGGGCACCGCAGATCGCAAAAGCGTAGGTGCTGGCCATCGGGCCGAACAGCGCGCCTTCCGGACCGGACATCGAAAATAAGGGAATAAAGGCGCAAACGATAATCAAGGTCGAGAAGAAGAGCGCCTTCTCGATCTCATACGACGCGTCGATGATTCGATCGATAAGCGATCGGGTCGTGTCTGAACCGGGAGCCGTCAGGTGACGGTGAATGTTCTCAACGATGATGACCGAGCTATCCACGATGATGCCGAAGTCGACCGCACCAATCGAAAGCAAGTTGGCCGACTTGCCCTGGAAATAGAGCACCGTGACCGAGAACAGCAACGCCATGGGGATGATCGTCGCCACGATTCCGGCGCTTGCGAGGTCTCCCAGGAAGATGAACAAGACCGCGATCACGAGCGCCATGCCCACCAGCAAATTGTGGAGGACGTTGTGCGTCGTCACATGCACCAGGTCGGTTCGCTGGTTGAAGACGGAGAGCTTCATCCCCTTCGGAAGGAGGCCGGATGTCTGAATTGCCTTCATCTTGACGGCCACCGCTTCGGCCACGGGAAGCGATTTCTCGTACTTCCGCATCAAGACGATGCCTTCGACGACGTCGTTGTCTTCATCGCGGCCGACGATCCCGAGGCGCGGTCGATTGCCCACGATCACCTTGGCGAGATGCTTGATCGTAATCGCCGCATAGTCATTAGAATCGACAACCACGTCATTCAGGTCTTCGAGCTTCTCGATCTCAATCGAATACGCCTGGTCCGCATGCCGGGGATCGAGCGAGTCAACACCCTCGCCGAGGTATCCCAGAGCCCGGACGTTGTGGGCCTGAGAACCCAGCGAGAGCACGTCTCCACCAACGTTGGCGTTCGACTGCGCGATGGCATCCTCGATCATCTTCAAGGTCACGCCGTAGCGCCGCATGAGCTGGGTATCGAGGAGAACCTGGTATTGTTTGATGGTTCCGCCGTACCCCGTCACGTCGATGACGCCGGGAACCTGTTTGAGCGCGCGATTGACGACCCAGTCTTGCACGGCCTTGATCTGATTGACCGTGTAACCGGGGCCTTCCAGGACATAGCGGACGATTTCCCCGGTGGGACTCCAGGGCGAAAGCTGTGGAACCACGCCGGCGGGTAGGTTGCTCACCGCGCCGATGCGGTTGATCACTTCCTGGCGGGCCTTCGCGTAATCGGTCCCATAAGCGAACTGGCACTTGATGTCATTGAGTCCGGCGATCGACGTGCTTCGAAGGTCGTTGAGCCCCGGCATTCCGTTGAGAGCGGTCTCGAGTGGGATCCCGATCAACCGCTCCATCTCTTCGGGGCTAGCGCCTGGGTTCTGCGTGATGACCTCGACCAAGGGAGGGGTCGGGTCGGGGTAAGCCTCGACGTTCAAATCGAGTGCGGCGTGAACGCCCAGCGCGATCAGCGCGGCCGCTCCCAGCAGCACGAGGAATCGGTTGTGGAGGCTCCACGAGATGATGGCGCGGACCATGAGACACAGGCTCCGCAGGCAGTTAGACCATCCCTCCGAACCGGCTCTTCCCAGTCATGAGTCGGTGGACGGACGGCTCCTCACGCCAACCTTTTGAGGCCAAGGTAACGACGAATTCTCTTCGTTAGAAACGTTTACCGAATCGAGGCACTGGCAGGGAAACCGCGCCGCCTCTCAAAAATCAGGACGTCAGGGCCGAAAAGCAGGCTCTCCGCGTCGTTCGCTCATCCGCCGCAAGAGTTTTTTCTACTTCTACGGACGGAGGAGACGTACTGTCGCGTGAGGATGCGTTTCAACAAACGTTCCCCGCAAGCATTTTCCAGGGGCGTTGCAGAATCGTGAGGCGAAGCCGTTCGGATTGACGCTTACCTAATCTTGCGGCCTTCGTCTGAAAACCCTTCAGCAGACTTCGGCATGAGTCCGGAGAAAATCCAGACCTGGGAAATTCGCCTCGAGCCTTTAAGCTCCGCTCTGGTGGCGAAAGCCCCGTGCGGCGGCGTATTCCGACCCGGCCCCCTCTCCCAAAATTCTGTACGTCCTGCACGGAAACGAGTTCACATCGAATCTCAGAGAAACCGTGCGGATTCTTTGGTGATTCCTGTGCACCGGTTCTCGAAGCTGGGTCGTCGAGCTCCGGGTTTCGTCAATCGGCCGGGAAGGGACTGGGGGGGCGAGTCGCGGAACCTGACCTCATGTGGAGACGGAGCCGACGGCAGCGTTCATCTGTCCTCGCGTGATGACACGGTGCCCTCAAGCTAAGTTTACGCTACTCCAAGCCACTGTGCGAATGCAATCCCACGTGCATAGGCTTTGTCCGCGATTTCTTGAGCACGAGTGAGGTATCCCCTGCCCTTCTCTCGAGTTGCGGACAGCAGGTCGAAGCGAGCAAAGAACCGACTCTCCACGAGATGCGTTTGTCCCAATGACCGTCTTTCGGCAACCCGGCTGTGAGTCGTCTCAAGGCTCAGATGCCGCGAACGAAGCCTTGCTTTTCGCGGACACGCTCCTGGGGGCAGGCGCCAAAAGCGTTGCGTCGAAAGAAGATCGGCGGAGAGTGCTCCGACGGAATGGCCGGATCTCTCAAGTCAACTGACCGTCCCGCTTTGAGAGTCGCGATCTCGGCGGTACCAACTCCAAAGCAGGCGGTGAATTGAGTAATCGAGCAGGGCTTGCGAACTTGGGAAAAGGAACTCGTTGGGATCTCCCTCGGCCAGGAGTGCGCGAGTGGACTCCGCCAGGTACGCGGCGCTGCTGCGTGCACAAAGATCGGCCAGGAAGATGGGGAAATTGTCGGAGGCCGAAGTGCTCAGTCGATCACCGAGGTAGGCGTAGTTCATCTGGTTTTCGACGACCCGGAAAGCGATTCTCGGGTCGCGACGAATGATGATGACTTCCCCCACAGGATCGCGAGGAATCCGCACCGCGCGTGAGCGTCGGCTCGAGAATTGGCGGGCGCGACGAGAAATCGCGTTGAGACCCATGGTCAGGGCCGACGTCCAGGTGGGTGGGCTCGGACCGCGAAACTCATCCTCGAGGTCGATCTTGCCGGCACAGATAAGCTCTACTTTATCCCAAGGAACCCAATGCGTCGGCTCGCCATGAAGCCCCTGCACCCGAAAGCCCTCCGGCAGGCAGGCGGCCTGATGGATGGTGCGCGCGGGGTGGATTTCCGGGAACTGGTCGACGCGCCAGGCTTCAGCGGCCACTCCAAACTCATAAAGGCCGTCGAGCAATTGCCGGGTCTGCTCCTCAGGAAGAGGATAAGGCCAAACGCCAGGCGCTCGCGCAATCCACTGCATGGCGTCGGTTGGATGGATTCCCGCCACTCGGCAGAAGAGATCGCGAATTTCCTGGGGTTCCTCAATCGCCTCAAACACGACCAACCGGTACTGGGGATTGGCTTTGGTCATTGCTCGACCTCTTCAGACCGGTCGGGTCCACTGATTTGACGCTCGGCATCACGGCGAACAGAGGAATGGCTTCGAGCATAGTCTCTCCCATGCTTTCCGGCCATGAACCACCCCGACGAACCTCGTCCCGGTTTCACGCGACATCCCCCTCGTTGGTACAATTTCTTAGCCTCCTATGTTAGCGTGGAGGACACAGGAGGTAGATATGCTCCGTGAGATTCTGGTCGGTCTGCTAGTGATGATGGCCGCTGAACCTGCCCCTCTCGATGAGGCGCGGCAGCTTTGGAAAAACGGCCGGTATGCTGAGTCGCAGGAGGCGTTTGAGGAGATCCTCAAAACGACGAGCAACCTCAGCCCAGAGGCCAAGGCCCAGGCTGTCTTGGGGCGGGCCGATGCCCTCGCCAGCCAGGGGGAGATTGACAAGGCCTTCGCGGCCCTGCTCGAGCTCCAGGCTGCCCAACCGCAGAACCCTGATCTCGCCGCCCGCCTGGCCGAGCTCCGCTTCTCGGTCGGCGACTGGGACAAGGCACGCGCTTCGGCCGACCAGGCCCTCCAGGCCGCTCCCGACCATATCCCTGCGCGGTGGGTGCAAGCCCGCCTTCTCGAAGCTCAGGGTGAGCAAGACCAGGCCGTCGCCGCCTGGAAGTGGTTCGTCGACCGCTACAACGAACGCCAGGCTGAGATTTCCAAAAACGCCGAGTCTCTCCTGATCGTCGGGCAAGCCTCCGAACGTTACTACCGCGCCTTGGCGCGCGGAGAAGAGCTAAGCGAGTCGCTCAATGACGTGATCAGCGAGATTTACGAGGGAGCCCTTCGCGCGGATCCGCATTGCTGGCAAGCTCCGTGGCTGGAAGGGAAGCTCTTTCTTTCCGGCTACAATGAGGCCGCCGCGGCCAAGGAGCTGATGCGAGCCCTGCAGATCAACCCCAGAGCGGCGGAAGTGCTGGTCACTCTCGGCCAGGCGGACCTCCAGGGGTACAAGCTCGCGAATGGCCGCACGAAGGCCGAGCGGGCGCTGGCGATCAATCCCCGCTACGCGCCGGCGCACGTGCTTCTGGCCGACCTCAACATCTCCGACGAGCGATTTTCCGACGCTTTGGCCGCCGCCCGTAAAGCAGTGGCCGAGAATCCGCGCGACGAAGAGGCTCTGGGACGCCTGGCGGCCTCGTGCCGCCTGTTGGTCGATCCCGTGGGCGCCTCGGCTGCGGAAGCCATGGCTTTGGCCAACAACCCCAAGCCGGCCACCTTTTATGCGGCACTGGCCGAACGGCTCGCGGATCGTCGCAAGTACCACTCCGCCGAGCGAGCCTTCTTGCTCGCCTCCGCCGCTGACCCCAAGCGGGCGGACGCCCCCATCGGCCTGGGGATGCTTTACATGCAGGTCGGACGTGAAACCGAGGCCCGAGAACTCTTTGACGCCGCTTTCGCCTCGGACCCATTCAATGTCCGTGCTGATAACATGATCAAGGTGCTTAAGCACATGGTCACTTATCAGCCGATCGAGAGTGAACACTACAGCGTGCTTGTCGACCCCACCCAGGACAAGCTTCTGGGCAAGTACATGGCCAAGTACCTGGAATCGATCCACGGCGAGCTGACCTCACGCTTCGGCTACTCTCCGCCTGGGCTTACCAAAATCGAGATCCTCAAGAATCACCAGTGGTTCAGCGGCCGGACCATCGCCCTCCCCTTCATTCCGACCGTTGGGGCCTGCACCGGCAAGGTCGTGGCGCTAGCCAGCCCCCGCGCGACCAATAAACCGTTCAACTGGGCACGTGTGCTCAAACACGAAGTTGTTCACGTCATCACGCTTCAGCAGACGGATTTCAATATCCCGCACTGGTATACCGAAGCGCTTGCCGTGGAAAGTGAAGGGTATCCGCGGCCCCAGGAATGGAACAAGATGCTGCTTGAGCGGGTGCCCAAGCGAACGAATCTGCTCAACCTGGACACGATCAACCTTGGCTTCATCCGCCCCAAGGAAGCCGAAGATCGCCAGATGGCCTATTGCCAGGCCCAACTCTACGCTCGCTACATGCTCAAGCGGTTTGGGTCAGATGCCCTGATCAAGATGCTCGACGCCTATCGCCGCGGTCTCACCACGGACCGGGCAATCGACGCTTGCTTCCACGTCGATAAGGCGGACTTCGAGGCGGGCTATCTGACCTACCTCGACGAGGTGATCAAAACGATTCGCACGCGCGTCAGTGAAGAAAAGCCGGTCAAGTTCTCGCAGCTCGAGCGGATGCTCAAGGAGTCTCCCGAAGACCCCGACCTGAACGCCAAGATGGCCTACGAGCATTTCGCCCGCCGTGATTATCGCGAGGCTCGCCCCCTGGCGGATAAGGCCTTGAAGCTCAAGCCGCACCACCCCTTGGCCAGTTATGTCAAAGCGCAGATCTTGTACAAGGTGCTTGGCGATGAGGAGGCTGCTTTGGCTCTGCTGGAGCCGGCCTTCGACCCCGAAAAACCCAACGAACGAGTCGTCGATCTCCTGGCCGAGCTTCAGATGAAGGCGGGCAAGCTTGACGAGGCCGAACGTCTTTATGAACTCGCGCGCAAGGACGACCCGGCCCACAGCAAATGGGTCGCCGGCCTGGCTCGGGTCCACCTTCGCAAGAAGGACTTCGCCAAGTTCCTCGACGACCTGGCGATGCTCGCCGACAACGACGCCGATGACATCGATGTTCGCAAGGCCCTCGCCGAGCGGCACCTCGCCGCCAAGCAGCCCGAGCAAGCGCAAAAGTGGGCGATGGAGTGCCTCTACGTCAACTGCTACGACCCCGCCAACCACGTCCTTCTAGCCGATGCTCTGGCCGGGCAAAAGAAGTACGCGGAGGCCGTCGAGGAATACCAGACCGCTCTGGAACTCAAGGTCAAGAAGCCGAACGACATCAAGGTCCGGCTAGCCCAGGCCCAGCTCGACAACAAAGACCGAGACGCCGCCAAGGCCACCCTCGACGCCATCCTCAAAGAAGACCCCGACCACCCCGAAGCCCAGGCTCTCCGCAAGGAAATGGAGAAGTAAGCCAGGGCCCGATCAATTTCGCTCGCCTGGGCGCTTGCGCAACGGTCCTCGGCCCGTGGCGCGCGTCTTGAGTCGCGCCGCGCGCGAGCGGCAGCAAGACCGTGGGGCAGATGGCCGACGCACGACCAGGTCGGAAGAAGGCGGCCTGCTGACGGTCTCTAATCCGAAGGCAGGTGGACCGTGGGCTATCCTTCCGGCTGTTTCGCACGCCGCCCGGGCTCGGTGAGCCGTCTTTCTTTCAAGGCTCTCCTTGGATGTCTCCGGAGCCGAACGCGAGGCCTGCGTCTTCTTGCACTCGTCGTCTGCGATGAACAGCGACGGTCAATTGCGGCGCCGATATCGAGGTCAAGCCTCTCGACGGGGCGATCTCCGCGGCTGCCCGACTCGACGCCGACTCGACGAGTGGCTGAGTTGGTCCGCCGGTCGTGACGGCGGGGTGACGGGATAATCGCTTCCGGCAGAGATGACGTGATGTCCTTCGCAACCCGCACTCCGCTCGAAAAATCGCGAAAAAAAATCCGTAATGCGCATTGACTGCACATAACTCCTAATTTTTAAGGGAATTACAAGTTAAGGCCCAGGCGTTATCAAGGTCTGATTTGGACTGAGCGTTGGAAATCGCTCTTGTCAGCCATTCGCTGCTCATTAGAGTCGTCCGGAAATACGTTCAACTCGCGCGTTGAAAGCGAGGCTTGAGTATACACTGCGGAATAGGCCGTGAGTACGACATCAGTTATGTCGCACTTATCTGGAGAATGTGTTGAATTCTGTGGTTAGCATGTGCTTATTAAAAGGAATGAGGCGAATCGTGACCAGAATGGCCGTAGGTTCGAAGACTCCAGCCGTCCGCAAAATGGATCGTGCGGCTTTCACTTTGATTGAATTTTTGGCTGTCATTTTCATCATGGGAATTCTGGTCGCACTCCTATTGCCCGCCGTGCAGGCAGCACGAGAGGCCGCTCGCAGGGTCTCCTGCGTCAATAATCTTAAGCAAATGGGCCTGGCGCTCTCAAATTACGTGGGTATTCATTCCGTTTTTCCGGGAGGTTTTAATGGTCGTGGATATTCTTCGCAGACTATGCTTCTACCAATGTTAGAGGAAATCAATCTCTTTAATTCGATCAATTTTCAGGTCCAGGCTCCCACGAGTTCCAATATTGCGAATCCCAACGGAACCGCCAGGCGTACCTACGTTTCCGTGTTTCTGTGCCCTTCCGTTGCAACCTCTTCTCGCCCCGTTTATGCCACAACAAGTTACGCCGGTAATGGGGGATACGGAATTTCGACGTACGGGTTCAATGGGCTGTTTACGAAGACCGGCTTCAAGAACGTGACTGTTGGCTCTTTTGGCTACGAGTCAGCACTTGATGGTACAAGTCAAACAATTGCTATGTCAGAATGGGTGAATGAAAATAGACCCTATGCGGCAAGAGACCCGCTAGTGGCGAGATTCAATATTACGGGACTCTCACTGCCAAATCAGTTCGAGATGTTTGCTGCCGCGTGCCACAACGTCAACCCAGATGATGCCCGCAGCGTTGGCGCCAAGCCGTGTGTATGGATATCGGGAAACTATGGTGATTCGTTACTCAACTTCTCGTTGCGCCCCAACGATCATAATTGCGTAAACGATGGCAGCGTGGACGATGGGACCTTCTCCGCGGGGAGCCGCCATTCTCACGGAGTTCATTCCGTGTTCATCGATGGTCATGTGCATTTTATCGGAGATTCGGTCGATTTGGCAGTTTGGCGGGCGTTAAGCACCCGGGCAGGCTCCGAAGTTTTCTCAAACGCATTTTATTAAGAACGGCTTGGAGTTGGGTGGTCCATAGGAAATGGCGACTTCATCGACGAGGAGTTTCGTGACGGACCGAGTGCCCCCTAGGGGGTGGCTTAGCAACACGTTGCCGTGATAGCTGTTATCAGTAAGTTCGTTTTTCAGCGAAAGTGTCGCGCGTGTTCAAACGCTGGCTTGCGCGATCCCTTGATTTCAAGTCTCACCGAAGGGCTCGGTGGCATTGATACAAGATGCGTCTTAGTGAGGCATGAGGATGAGACTGCCGGAGGGTGAGTGTTTGGCGGGACCTTGGAAGGATTGCCGGGGATGAGTCATCGAGACTCAGACCTGGGCCTCATGCCCTGGCCCGGGGCTCCGCAGATTGCATCTGGTAGCCCCGTTCACCCGGCTCCTTTTTGCGAACAGGCTCGGATTTACTTGTTCCTGCCGGCACCTCGAGGAGGCAGTGCGGCGGAAGAGGCTGTTCCGGCGAGCTTGGCCACTTTGAATTCGTCGGAGGTCATGGAGCGAACGGTGCGATTGAGCATCAGCACCTGGCCTCCCGCGTCGGGAACCTCTTTCTCGAAGGCGAGCACTTCTTCCGCGGTTCCACTCCCGGGGCCTTCGCCGGTGTCAGGCAAGACGGCGCCGAATCGCACGATCACCTCGCCGGTTTCGATGGCCCGCAAGCCCATGGGGCACAGTCGTTGCAGCGGGGTGAGGTCTTCAATCTTGGTTGGCGGCTTCTTCTTCTCGGCGGTGTAGAGCCGGTAGATCTCTCCGACGTCTCCCAGGGTGGTCGCCTTCCGCTCGTCATCGGTCACGGGCCGATTGGATGAACCACCACATCCTGAAATCAGTAGTCCCAGGCAACACACCCCGGCTAGCAGGCCACGCATCCCGTTCACTCCTGACTCAAAAAAAGCGAGGAAGCGGAAAGGGTTCCGCTTCCTCATCGGAAAAGATCTCGCGATCAAAGGGTGATCAATAAGAGTCGGCGCTGATGACTTCGCCACCGGCACGAGTGCCGAGGGCCTGCCAGGCGGTGAGGGCGATCGAGTTCTTGATGAACCGGACCGAGCCGTCGGCGAAGCCAACGTTGACGCCGCCCGAGTGATAGCTACGGGCCGCAACGTGAGCCTGGGTGAAGTTCGAGCCGTTGATACCGCAGTCCCACCACTGGTTGTTGGGGGTCATGGTGTGGTTGTAGTAACCGGTGTAGGGAAGGTTGCGGTAGTATTCCTGGCCACGGTACACGATACGGGTGTAGTAACCGCTGCCACCGTAGGTGCACTGCGTCGGGATGAAGTTGTCGCCACCGCTGATCACGTAGGCCTGCAAGGGGTCGTTGGTCGGAATGCCACCGATATATCCGTTGACCGTGGAGGCCGTCGGGGCGTGAGACCGCTTGGTTTCAGAGAAGATGGCGGTGTTGCTGGTACCGTCGATGACCATGGCGACGGTGACGGGCATGGCTCGCAGGTAGTTCGGGAAGTTGTACTGGGTGTTGGTCGGGGGATTCATCCACTGCGGCTGACCGGTGTCGATGGTGACGTTGAAGACACCAAGGCGGTTGGTGTTCGACTCCTGGTAGCTCGCGGAGCCGGCCTGCTGAGCGGCGGTGGCGCCCAGGCTGGCGACGTAGTTCGCGTAGCCGACGTTCCCCAGCTTGGTGCTCGACGCGTCCGACGGGCAGTTGAACGCCGCGATGATCTGGTTCTGAGCGGTCACGTTCGTGTCGGCCGCCGAGTTGTAGTCGCTGAGGCACCAGTGGAAGTTGAACGCGTTGTACACGTTCGAGCCTTCCATGAAGGGAAGGATCTGGGCCAGAACGTTGGGACGGCTTCCGCAGGTTCCACTCGCCGTCGCCTGGTCGAACGCCGGGCCATACCCCGGAATGTAGCTGGTGTTCGTCGACTCAAAGTTCGCGAGGGCCAGCCCCATTTGCTTGAGGTTGTTGACGCACTGGGCGCGTCGGGCCGCTTCACGGGCCGATTGCACGGCGGGGAGCAGCAACGCAATCAAGACGGCGATGATCGCGATCACCACCAGAAGTTCGATCAGGGTAAAGCCGCGGCGTGAACGCATGAATTCCTCGAGATCAGTGAAGGTGTGGGAGAGAAAATATGGAGGAGTCGGAGTTCGTCGAGTAAAGTTTAAGGAGAGCCGACCTTACGAAGGATCATACAAGCACAGGCAAATTCAAACCAAGGTCGCTTCCTCAACCCCCATATTTTATAAGGAGAATTAATCATGCCGACTTGGCACTCACGCTGACAAGAGAAAAATTTCTGAATGTTGCGCGAGTACTCCGAGTAGAATTCGTTATGGTCGGTTGCAACTCAGGAACTTGAAAGAAGTTGGGCAGATTGTCTCCTCCTCCGCGAGGCCGAAATGGATGCAAATGGCTTGTCACGTGATGCACACAAACCGCCGAAGCAAAATGCCCCCTCCGCATGACACCGGCCTGGCCCCTCGGCGGCCTTTCGAGCCGAACCCTCCCACTCTCCCCTTCCCGCATCCACAAGGCGATGTTTTTGTAATCGCTGAATATCATTCTCTCAAAACTGCGATTTTTCGCGAAAAGCTCGCGAAAAACCCGGGAAATTCCACGATCAGGCGCGACGCCAATCGACTCTGAAGGAAAATGGACCGAGATCATCGTCGTTTTGGTGCCTTTATTACAATTTCTAATCAAAGCTTAGTGTTTCTCCCTCAAAAGCCGGCGTGTGAAGATACCCCTCACACGCAGAGGATTTTGACATCAAGCGGTGATGCCTGGATGCATTGTTGGGCTGCGGGGAGAAACTCTTCGGGATCTTGTACAACTGTCATTTTTCGGCGATAGTTGGGGAATGGAGAAAATCCGCGTGTGAGTCCTCGGGGGCGCATCATGCCTCAACCACGCAAGCGAGTCTTCGGTCCTCTCTTCTATTCGACGTTGGCCGTTGCCGTTCTCATTCTCGGGTTCTTCGGCGCGTCGAACTTGCAGTCCTCCTTTTCGGATTGGAATGCCCATCAGATGCTGCTCCAGCGCCTGAAGGGCCCAAACCCAGGAGAACGTGCGGCGGCCGCCACAACGCTCGCTCAGGAGGATCCGAAGATCTCCCTTCCGATCTTTCTTGAGATGACCCAGGATTCCCGGGTTGAGATTCGCGAGACAGCCTATCGTTTCTTCGCGCACTTATGGGTGGAACCGAGGGTTGTGATTCCCAAGCTCCTCGACGCGACCGAAGACCCTCAGGTTCCGATCCGCTACGAGGCGACTCGCTCCCTCGCACTTGTGTTGCAGCGGGCGAGGCAGTCGGTTCAATCTCCGCCGGCCGCTTCCGGAGGAGTTGATCCTCATCTGAGAGCCCGGTGCCTTGAGGTGCTTCGGGCTCGCCTGGCGGACCAGGAAGGCTCGGTTCGAGGCGAGGCAATCCGTGGTCTGGAAAGTTTTGGGCGCGACCCGGAAGTTGCCAAAATCTTCGCCGGCCTGATCTCGGATCCCGAGCGCTCCGTGCAATTCGCCGCGGCCTCTGCCTTATTGAGAGTGGGGGAACCCGAGAATCGGCTCGCGGTCCAGACCCTTCTCAAGCTCCTGGTCGATCCTGAGCCGGTGGCCGATCGCCGGGCCATCTTCGACGTGCTCCAAACCTTGAGCGACCCCGTACGCGACGAGGCCTCCGGCGCACTGGCCTCGCTCCTCAAGACGGTCGAGCCCGCCGTGCGTCCCGACGTCGTCGAATGCCTGACCTCCGCAGGAGCCGGAGCCCGTGTCGCTCTACCGGAGCTTGAAGCGCTCTGGAAGGACGAGCAGGACCCCTCGCTTCAGTCGATGGCCGGCGCGGCCATCGTGGCCATTGAAGGACACGAGAATCCTCGATCGCAGCACGTTCTGCTTGTCATGGTTATGGGCGCCGGTTTCTCTCGAGATCAACGTGTCCAGGCCTTTGAAGAGTTGCGTCAATCCAATCCCAATTCGCTCTCGGCGGCCTCATCCCAATGGATACTTCAACTCACGGATGCCAACCCCGCTGTGCGGCGAACGGCTTTGGAACTACTGGGTATGTCGATCGACGACTTCCCTGCTTCTCTGCCACAGCTTGACCCGAAGAAATAGTCAAATCATTCGGCTGAAATCCGTCTCACGCCGGCGCGAGCCATTCCTTAGTGGGGTTGCCGTCTCCCAAAAAAGGCAAGGGGGAGAGGCCGGCGGCAACGTTACGCCGTTGGCTCTCGGGGACAGGGGATATTGCCAAGAGTATGTAGCAACGCTTGGCGTGAAGATTTGACGATTTTATGCCTGGGGTGTTGCTGGGAAAAAGTCCATGGTTGCGAAGTGTCCCTCCGCGTGAGAAAACGCTGAACAACGGCGGGGCGAGGTCCACTTGCGGGACGCGGACCGCTCGAAACGTTGTCGGCCTGGGCTTATCGGAGGGCGCACGATGCTCGCCTCGTCGGGGTTGATTGTCCTGGGGATGATCTTGTTGGTCGGTGGGGGAGAGATCTTGCTACGAGGGGCGGTCGGATTGGCGACACTCGCCCGCGTGACGCCGGCGGTGATCGGCCTCACGGTCATCGCGGCGGGCACGTCAGTCCCCGAGCTTGCCGTCACCGGGATCGCCGCGGCGCGGGGGAGTACGGACATGGCCGTCGCCAGCGTGGTGGGGTCGAACATCTTCAACGTGACGTTCATTCTCGGGCTCGCTGCCCTGGTGCGCCCGCTCACGATTAGCGGCAACACCATCCGGCTCGAATATCCGGTGCTGGCAATCGTGACGCTGCTCATTGTGGCGATCGCCGGCGACGGTCAGATCGGCCGGGTCGATGGGATCCTCTTCCTCTCCATTTACGTGGGCTTCACCGCCTATCTCGTGGCCCTGGTACGCGATCAAATGAACGCGGGAGAGACCAAGGTCTACGATGACGAGGTGGACGAATTGGCGAAAGCGGCGCGTCGCCACCAGGGAAGATGGGGGAACCTCGCGCTGGTGGCCGTTGGCATCGTTTTGCTTGTCTTGGGGGCGAACGCGACCGTGGGAGGCGCCGTCCACGTCGGGCGAGCCCTGGGTCTTTCCGAGCGGGTCATCGGGCTCACCATCGTGGCAGGTGGCACGGGGTTGCCCGAGGTGGTTACCTCGCTCGTGTCAAGCTTTCGCGGCCGTGACGACGTTGCGATCGGCAATGTGATCGGGTCGAACCTCTTCAATATTCTCGGAACGCTGGGCATCACCAGCCTGATCTCACCGATCCCGGTGCCTTCGCTTTTGATCGACGGCGATCTCTGGTGGATGCTGGGCATCACCCTCCTGCTCTTCCCGCTGATCTTCTCCGGGAGGCGCATCGAGCGTTGGGAGGGAGCTTTGCTCGTGGTTGTCTATGTGGTCTACCTGACCTTCCTTCTGGGGCGTTCCGACACCTCGTCCTGACGACCGTCATGAGGGTTGCCGCGCCCTCTTTTCCGGGAGAACCCGCGCGGCCCTCGCTCTGGGTTTCAGGAAGCAAAGAGTTCTCTGATGGGTCGGCCGCGCGTGATCGGGAGCGGTCGCCCCAGGCGATCGTTGACTTCGACCGACCAGTCGAGCCCCAGGGCGTCGTAGATTGTGGCCACAAGGTCTTCAGGAGGCGTGGGACGTTCGGTGGGATAGGCCGCGTAGCGATCGGACTTGCCGACGACCGCGCCTCCGGTCACGCCTCCCCCGGCGACCAGCAGCGAATAGCAGTGGGGCCAGTGGTCGCGCCCGGTCTGATCGGTGCCGTTCTCGCCGGTGGTTTGCCCCATGCGAGGCGTTCGGCCGAACTCCCCCATGCTCGCGACAAGCGTGGATTCGAGTAAACCACGCTGTTCGAGATCCTCGAGAAGCGCCGACAGGCACTGGTCGAAGCGCGGGAGAAGCCGATCGCGTTGCTTGGGAATGCTCTCGGTGTGCGTGTCCCAGTAGCTGTCTGGGACGTTGAGAGCCCCTCCCCAATAAACGGTGACGAATCGCACGCCGGCCTCGATCAGCCGTCGGGCCAGGAGCAGCGACTGCCCCTGCGTGTGCCGGCCGTAGCGATCGCGAAGCGCGGCGGGTTCCCGCCCGATGTCGAAGGCTTTACGGGCCTCGGCCGAGGTCACGAGCTCGAAGGCCCGGCGATAGTGGTCGTCGAGCCGGTTCATTTCAGCGGCATCGCGAATCTTGGGAAACTCCTGCTGAACGACCTCCAGCAGCTTGCGCCGTCCTTCCAGCCGTTGTGATGTTACGTCAACTGGCAGCGATAGCTCGTCGATCCCGAAGTTCGGCTCGTTGGGATCGAGGGTCACGCAAAAAGGGTCGTAGGAGGCTCCCAGGAAGCCACCGGTTTGCCCGGGCATGGGAATACCAATATCCCCCACCAGGGGGCCGGAGAGCTGCACGAAGGGGGGAACCAGACTTTGACCGGACCGATGCTTGGCCGTCATGGCGCCCGGGTTGGGATGATCATCAGGAGATCGGCGAATGTCGAACTGATCGCGATCAGGCGGTGTCCCGCAAAGCGTGTAATATCCGGCCGGGTTGTGCGTGGCGAAACGATGCGACATCGATCGAATCAGGGCGTACTTGTCCGCCAGCTTGGCCAGCTTTGGCAGGTGTTCGCAGATCTGCGTTCCTGGGACAGAGGTGGCAATCGGCCGGAACGTTCCGCGCACTTGCAGCGGAGCTCGCGGCTTCATGTCGAACGTTTCGAGCTGACTCTGTCCCCCTTGTAGATAGAACAAGATGCAACTCGTGGCTTTCGGCCGCTCTGTCCTTCTCGGTTCAGCCCCCCCCTCGGCCCTGAGCAAGGTCGGTAACGCCAGTCCCATTGTGCCCAGGGCGCCGATCCGCAAGAAATCCCTGCGCGGAACGCCGTCGCAGAGGCGCGCGGGGCCGCCTGTGAGGCTGATCATTCATGTTCTCCTTCTCGTCACAACGAGCGGATCGTTCGAGACGGACGAGCGAGCTGCCGGTAAGACTTCCTTGCCGAGAGTATCAGCCCGCGAAATTCAACAAATGTATGAAACAAGATCGGCGAATTCTTGACGTGCAAAATCGAATGCGCAACCACATTCGATCACGCAAAACGTCGTTGTTTGACAAAGCTCAAATACACCGGCCTGATTCTCAGGTCGGTCTTCCACTCAGGCCGCGCAACGAAATAGGCGGCTCAGTTTGATCAAAGGAGGAAAGGTGAATAAGAACGGACCAGTACGGCGACAACGGGGAGAGGAGAGGTCTGCCGAGCGTTGCGGACTGAGCAATCGTGTCCGCGGATTTAGGAAGGGAGGCTTGTTCTCCGTGTAAGATGAAGATTAAGTCTTGAACTCATAAGGATCCTAAGCTAGCTCCAAGACTCCATGATCAGCTTTTCGTAGCAACGGCCATGCCAAAACGGCTGTGCCCAAACCAGAACGCCGTCCCCAGAACGCCGTCCACTATACTCGACCCCTCCGTTAGCGCGAAGGGAAGATCGTCGCCTCACGCTTCGGTGTCGCTCGTGTTCAACGGGCTTGTGATCATCAAGAGACGCATTCACCTCGAGCTGGCAGGCCTACGTCGGCGAGGCGGCGCCCCGTGTTATCCGGTTCTTCGCGATTCTCATTCGCTCTGGAGAGACCGCGCAACCGGCGGTGGGCCGGGATGTTTTGGTCTTACTGTGATAATTGATAATAAAGCGAGATAGTTTTTATGTTGCTCAATTTGAACATCGACTTGGAACAATTTCCTGAACGCTTTGTTGAGAGACGGGGAGAGCGAAGATTCATCGTCAGGTTGCCATCAGTGTTCTCCTGTCAGCAATCTTCGATCTGACGAAGCTGGTTTTTACACGTCGGAGACACCGTCTCTCTCATGACGTCCGAGGCAAGGATCAAGCCGATCAGAGTAGACCGGCTATCGACCGCGCAATATTGGTTATCCATTTGCAGGAATCAACAAATATCAGGCGCGACGCGATGAGTGTTATTTCTCTCCCTTTGTTTCGGCGCGATTTTTGATCGACTGTGCCTTTAATTCTTTGATTTCATTATATAAATTAATAGTGTTACACCAATGTCCGTAAAGTGAACCTGGATACAAATCGACGACGGTGGTTTCGTCCATGCCGGCGAGGTGGGGGGCATCCCCGTCGTCTCGCGGGCCCGTGATCACGAGCAAGCCATCGTCTCTTACGTAGAACGTGAGGTGCACTTGGCTCAATATCAGACCTAACACGGTGCAGATCGGTATGTTGTCGAAATCCGCGGTGACGGGCGAATCCGGGGAGCTTTCCACTTCCTTGAGTGCGGTTAATTCGACGTGGATGACCAGGCCCTTGTTACCCTCTTCTTTGCGAATCGACGCTTGCTGAATCTCGCGAATCGCCGTGCGGAGGGGAACCTCCTGAGGAAATTTGAGGGAAATCTCCTTTTGAAGGGTTAACCAGGTGCGCGCCTCTGCCGCACTGACAGTCTTCGGTTGTGGCCAATCATCGGGGGGATCCGTGATGATGAGGAGGTCGTCGTGAACCTCGTAGGTCATTACGTGGGGCTTTAAAATCATTTCTAGGTAAGTTGTGAGAAGTACCTCTTCATCGCCAACGAACGGGTTCCGAAAAGGTGATTTTAGTGAGAGCTCATTCTCGAGTAGCAAGGCGGGACTCATGTAAAGGTTAACTCGCGGTCCTTTGACACGGATAGCCCTCTTGACGGCATCAATGATCTCGCCGAACGTCGTTTGGTCAGGAAGAGGCTTGATCTTCGTCTCTTGGAGCGCAATCCACGTCCGGGCCGATTTGGCTGTAAGCGGCAGATGGGTTAAGCCGAGCCTCGCCTGAACTTCCGCGAAGTTTGCCGGTGACGGACTGATATCGAAATCCCCGCAAAGCCCTTGCGAACAGAGCAAGCTGAGCCCGATAAATCCGAAGCAGAGCAAGCACGCCCGATGAGGTTGCATGAAAGATCTCCCCAGGAGGATTCATCTCTGAGGCCGGTGTTCGCAAGGCAGCAAGAGTCGGCTAACGCCTGAGGCCCCTGAACAATGGGGCCGACGTTGATCACGGGGTTTGCGTAGCGGAGTCGAAGGCCTCTGCGCCGCCATTCGGACAAGGCTGCGCATCCGAACTGAGAACGATCGCGATCAGAAAGGAGGTTGTCTGCGAACTACCGCAAAGGAAAATCTCCCCCTCCTTCTCTCCCTTCTCACGGATTGTGATCGTGACCCTGAAATCGTTAGTATAGCAGTCCCACGGCTGCGGATCGTCAAGGAATATCCTGTCGGTTATCATCAATCGCCGTTGTGATCGATGTGCTCCTTGACAGGACGTGCTCGTGAACCCATTTCTCATCACCACGAATGGATGAGATTTTGAGTCGAAGTCCTGAAGCGGCTGGCTGTGGATTTTACCGGGGTTCATGAGTGCTTCTGGTTGGCCTTCCTCGAAGACGCATCCACCAACGCGGCAAGCTCGTGCCCTCCCTCGTCTGTTTGATGGGACTGGATTCTTCGACCCTCGACTGTTTCGGTGAGCATGCCACACGACCTCATCCTGAGTTGCAACCTTAGCCCCGGGGACGTGGTGATGATGACGGCCGCGGTGCGCGACCTACATCTCGCGTATCCCGGACAGTTTCGCACCGACGTTCGTACGCCCGCTCCGGCGATCTGGGAGAACAACCCGTTCATCACCCCCCTCTCGGAGGAGGCACCCGGGGTCGAGGTGATCGAGATGAAGTACGACCTGATCAACGAGAGCAATGAGGGGGCGTATCACTTTATCCACGGTTATGTGCGGCATCTTGAAGAGACGCTGGGCCTGCGAATCCCTGTCACCAAATTCAAGGGGGACATCCACATCTCCGACCAGGAGAAGTCCTGGATGAGTCAGGTCGAGGAACAGCCGATTGGTTGGTATCACGACTTCTGGATCATCATCGCGGGGGGTAAGTATGACTTTACGGCCAAGTGGTGGGATCCTTCGCGATATCAGGCGGTTGTGGACCACTTCGCCGGCCGAATCCAGTTCGTTCAGTGTGGAGAGTCGAGCCACTGGCATCCGAAACTTCAAAGGGTCATTGATCTTGTCGGTCGAACGGACATCCGTCAGTTCATCCGCCTGATGTATCACGCCGTGGGGGTGGTCTGCCCGGTGACGTTCGCCATGCATCTGGCCGCCGCGGTTGAGGTCAAGCCGAACCGCCCCAAGAACCGCGCCTGCGTGGTCGTGGCGGGGGGACGCGAGCCTTCAACCTGGGAGAAGTACGGGCACCACCGGTTTCTTGAAACCAACGGAGCCCTTCTTTGCTGCGACAATGGCGGCTGCTGGAGGTCGCGTTGTCAGCCGGTTGGCGACGGAGACGAGAAAGACCGCCCTGAGAATCTTTGCCTTATGCCGGTGCCGGTGGCGCCGGAGTTCGTGATTCCCAAATGTATGGACATGATCACGGCCAATGACGTGATTCGCGCGATCGAACTCTATTACGAAGGAGGGGCGCTTCGCGATCTGCATCGCCAGCGTTAAGCTTGAAATGTCGCCTGTCGATGGAGACAGGCGAGGTCAAAAACAGCGACCGTGATGCGAGCGGTTTCCCTTGAAACGGCAAGCCACAGCGTCTCCAGGTGCTTCGTTTTTCCCTGCGCAAGGAGGGCGCAGATACGTGGGCTCGCCCATCCCTGCCTTTTGGGGTTTGCGAACCACCGTCGCCATGCACCGTTAACCATCCGAACTCTCGCACGGCCAGTCACAAGATTCGGCCTTCCCGGAGAGCCGTTTTCCAACGGGTGACACGCCCCAACCGTAGAGAAGGAGACAGACGCGGTCCGTGGTGAACAGGTCTGTTGCAAGGCATGGAGCGTTCCTTTCCCTGTTGTCAGCCTAGATGCGCGGAGCAAGGTTTATCGAGCGGCTCGCGGCGTTTCTTGACATGGCCGTCATCCGAGGAAATTTCGGCGGCGTATCATCACGCAAGGCTCGCGAAATGGAACGCTTTTTCATCAAGATGTTTTATTAGGAAAATCCTCTCGATCTCATTACGGGACCTGTTACCTAGTTTGGCCGTCCGCTCCGTTTCTTTTCGCTGTCACGAAGGACGGCGTCGGACCTGGTCGTCGGAAGCGATGGCCTTGCATTTTGCGTTTTCCAGGCTGGGGGTATCACTCTCGATGACGAGCGGCGACTTTCGGATCATGACGTCGAGTGGAAGCTACCGGGTTTCCGAGGTGCTTGAGCGCACGGAAGTCCTCTTCTCGAAGCCGCCATCGATAGGCGTGGTGATTGGAACGTTCGCGGCGGTCCCGTACATCCACCTGCATCTCGAGGCGAGGCAGCGGTTTTATCCGGACATTCCTCTGCTCGTCCACGACGACGCCAGCGCCAGGTGGGAGGAACTCGCTCGGCTTTGTGAAGCGTATGGCTGTGAGTTCGAGCGTAACGAAACGCGGCAACCCCCCTGCATCGGCGACGTCTCGGCGTTTCTCGGCGGCCTGCTCTGGGGGGACCGGAACGGGTTCGATCTCGTCGTAAAGATGTCGCGCAGGTTTTTGCCTTTGGAGGACTGGGGGGTAGGCCTGCGATCGCTCGCGCTCGATTCCCAGTACGCCACTTATTGCAGCCATACGGAGTCGTTCGGCTTCGGGTTTCGGTCGGAATGCGTCGCGATGGCCGTTCAGGAGTGGCTAAGGCACCGCTCGCATCACGAGCTGGCCATCATCGCCTTGACCCCCGAGATGCCCTTCGTCGAGGCGGCCGTTCACAACATTGCCCGCAGGTTGGCGACTTTCCGCAGCGGCCATGCGATCCGTTGGGATGAAGAGCACGGCCCTCGCCCCAAGGATCGAGACGGCTTTGCGCCCTGGCCGTTCATGGGGACCGACCGCTGCCGCAGATATCCCCAGTTCCTTTGGCATGACTCGGCCACGGCGGAGGACTACCACCAACTGGCTCTTTCCTGGGGTCTTGACTACCGCTGCGAGGATTTTGCCGATCCGAACCAGGGGGCCGGTAATGGCATGTGAAGCCCATCGTGAGATCCTGGGCGCCTACCATGTGGCGCTCTTTCCCCCCTGGCGTGAAGTGGCCGAGGCCCAATGCCGTCGCATCCGCGAGTCCGGGCTGTTGGACAAGACGTCGCGAATCCTCGTCGGCGTCATCGGCGATCCGCATGAGGATCTTTCGCCCCTGGCCTCATGGCTAGGGGACCGTGCCGAGATCCGTCACCTGGGACCATTAGCTGCCTACGAATTCCCGACGCTTCAATGGCTCTATGAGGAAGCTCAAGCGGGGAACGAGGATCTCGCCTGCTGGTATCTGCATACCAAGGCGGTTTCGCATATGCATGCCCGGGGTATCAACCATCGCCTGGGGATGGAGGCGTTGATCCTCGATAATCACCGGGCCTGCCTCGACTTACTTGCAACGTACGACGCCTGCGGTGGCGATTGGCAGCTTACGGGATTTGACGAGCATCGACCCCATTTTTCGGGAAACTGCTGGTGGGCGAACGGACGCTATCTGCGAAGGCTGCCTCCTCCACGTGCCCTACCCCAAGCGGATCGCTACGAGGCGGAATTCTGGATTGGCAAGGACCCTGCGATCCGGCCGTTTGGGTTCGTTTGGCCGTCCGACCCGTTTTCGAAGCCGAGCGCCTGGGTGGGGCTCGAGACCAGGTATCGTGATCTTATAGGGGACATTGGTCCGATCCGCCGCGTGGTCGACCTTGGGGTGGACTATGGCTTCTCGACGTTCCACTTCGCCCAGGATTTTCCCGAGGCGGAGATCATCGGCGTCGACGCCTTCACGTTGCATGAAGACGCCGAGTCATGGGTCCGCAGCCACCTCAACCTGTTCCCAAACCTGAGCATCGTCAAGGGTTCGACGGCGGACCTTGGTCGCTCCTTTCGCGCGCCGGTCGACCTGCTCCACATCGACGCCGACCATGCTTTCACTTCGGTCGTTCAGGACTTCTCGGCCTGGCTTCACGTGGTTCGGCCGGGCGGGTGCGTCCTCTTTCACGACACGCAGTCGTTCCCCGGCGTGCGGTCCTTCTTTGAGGGTTTAGGCGGCACTAAGCGGGAGATCCCGGAGCACTACGGCCTGGGCTGTTGGATCAAGTCGTGAACGGGCAGTCCTGGCCGCCACATCGAGAAGGCTTGCATGGGAGCTTTGCCTTGAATTCGAGAAGAAAGAGACCGCTTATTGATGACAGTCTTCGTCAACAACAGAGACCTGCTAACATGGCCTCGGGCCATGGCGGAGAAGCTATGCGAGACGGCCGAAGTGATCATCGTGGACAATGCCTCGACCTATCCTCCTCTCCTGGATTGGTACGCCGCTTGTCCGTTCGAGGTGATACGGCTCACTGACAACGTGGGACACCGGGCGCCCTGGCTTACGGGAATCATCGATCGCCGCGCGAGCGATTGGTACGTCGTGACCGACCCGGACCTTGACCTGTCTCTTCTCCCCGACGACTGGTTCTCGCGGCTCCAGGAGTTGTCCCTTCGCTATTCATGGGCCTCGAAGGTTGGGCTCGGCCTGCGAATCGATGACCTGCCCGATGACTCCCCCGTTAAGGAAGACCGGGTCGACTGGGAGTCTCGATTCTGGATCGATCCGCTGGAGCCCGGCGTTTATCGAGCGGGAGTCGACACGACCTTCGCTCTCTATCACCGTGATCGTGCACCGTTCACCTGGGACGATGTCCGAACCGACGCCCCCTACCTCGCCCGCCATCTTCCCTGGTATGTCACACCCGAGACAGTCACTCCGGAATTCCGCTATTACCTAGACCACGCCAGTCGCTCGAGCAGCTATGCCACGTTCATCCGGCAGCTGCAAAAGCGGACGATCGTGTGGCAAGGCGAACATTAACGGCCTCGTCTCTTTCTCTCTGTAAAGAGCCGCCCCTGAGCCAGCGAGAACGGCTTGCATCAATGCCGCGCTTTTGCGATAATATTTACTGATAAGTGCAATCCGCCAGGGATAATTTAAACGTTGAAGTGAGGTTATGAAATCATGAGCTCATCATGGGCTGCCGCATCGTCTTCGTCGTATGCACCCCAACCTAGCTCGTCGGGACTGGCATCAAGCTCGCAGGCGAGCGGCGATCCTCCTGCGTCTGGAAGTTCGACTTCGCCACTCGGGGTGTATGCTGCAGCTCGGTCCTCTCAAACGTTGTCTCGGTCGTCAAGTTCCTCGAGTTCATCGCGCTCAACGATTTGACGTTATCTTAAGGGTTGTCTGCGAATGCGGCTGGGTGGCCAGGGAGGAGCGCGGCGACGCCCTGGAGCAGAAGCCTGGACGATTTCCCAAGGCGTCGCGGCACTCCTCCCCGGCCGCCATGTCTTTCGCTCTCTTCCTTTTCAAGACCCGGCGCTGAGTTGCGATGATTTCCGTTCTCCCTCATCAAAGCAGGAAGACCCTTCAGGGTAGGCCGCTCTCCCCTATGAAAGCATGATTTTGTAGATGTGATTGAATTGAAGTTTGGCTTGTATTGATTTGAGAGTCGTTGTGCCTTGGTCCCTTATGCCGAAGACGAACCTTGACAAGGGGTATGATCAACCATGACCAAACCATTGAATTGATGCGCCCTTCGTGGTACTGGCATGCCCCGCAGACGGATTGCAGCCAAAGGATATCGGTCTCTGATAGAGTTCTTGTTTTCGATTTGTAGGGGCTTGCCGGTGGGAATTGAGGCTAGCTGGCCGATGAGGATGGCTGGTTATTGTGCGGTTTGAATGCGACTACGAGCCAATCGGAATCCGCCAACGTTATTGTGCATATTGGGGAAATCCGCGAAACGCCTTGCGGAACGCAGGTGTCTTACGTGATTAAAAATCTGCCCGCCGCGGACCATGCGTCTTGTGGAGTCAAGGACCAAAGCATTCGCTGTATCCTCGACATCGTTAATCTCTCCCCCTGGTGGAGGATTGGTGTCATCCCGCCATTCCTGGCACCACTCAATGGCGTTTCCGTACATGTCGAAAAGTCCGAATTCATTTGGAAGAAATGATCCCGCTGGGAACATTCGATCCCCCGAATTTACGAGAAAGCTTGCATATCGAGTCATGAGTTCGATCGCATCACCATAGTAACGGCTTGTGCTTGTACCCGCCCTGCAGGCATATTCCCATTCAGGTTCGCTAGGTAAGCGGTATCCGGTCCGTTTGAAGTAATCCGGTGCGAGATGCATTCCTGCCGCGTAGTCTCCTTTGTCATTTGGCAGATAGCACCATTGCTCTTTTGGAATTCCCTCTCTTTGATTTAGCCAATTGCAGAAGTTGGCGGCATCGTACCATGTGACACCTGTGATTGGCCCATTGGGTGGAGTTTGAGAGAGCCGAAGAATCCGGCCTCGGAGATCCGGATGGTCCTCCAGAAAAAGTTGAAATTGCGCGTCGGTGACTTCATAAGCTGATAAATCATAGGCATGAGATATATTGCATGTTCTCACATTCTCGATGACGAATCGCCCTTCCTCATTCGAAGGAGAACCTAGCTGAAATTTGGCAGGTGACGGAATCATGACCATGGTCTGGCCGAGTCGATTCAGATACCATCGCCGCCTCTCATTTGATGAACCGGTTGCTAGTCTTCCATCGATCTGTTCGCGCTGCTCATGTAATCCCCATTTCTGGATCAGCCATGTCGCGGCGCCATGCACTGCTTGAGAGGGATCGTGTTCGTAGACTCTAAGCAGTAGAGAGGTCATCTCTGCCTCGGACTGCGGAGAAATGCGACTCTTATCGAAATGGCCAAGGGTCATGATCAATGCGGCGCGGATCGAGTCATCCTTCTCAATAGTGAGCCTTTCGTACAAAGGCTGACAATCGACACTATAAGAAGCGAACTGATCGATCAAATAGCTCCGTATTTGAGGGTTGGGATTGGCCTTAAGGAGGGGCCAGACTGGATCAGTTCGACCGAGTTGAAAGAGTGCAATTGCTAGATTTGCGGCTCTCTTTGCATTGACTATCGAAATAACGTCCTTGCCCTGATCCGTTCTTTGTCCAAGAAGGGATTGAACCGGTGCAACCGCCTTCTCGTGTGTCGATTTGAGTCTTGTCAAAAGGATCGGGAATTCGATGGGACCGGCGTCCTGGATGAGCTCCGCCAAGAATTCCGTGTGGTCGCCCGCATAGTCGACGAGAATTTCAGCGATCATACTGCGGTTGATTTCACGATCGACGGATCGATCGCGAAAAAGGTCGGTGAGCGGAGGCAGCAGGCGTTCTTTGATGGGTCGTAGGGCGTCGACCCAGTGCTGAACGAGCAATGCGGGCTGCGCGGCGAGTTGTTCGGCGGTGGTTCGGGATTGCTTGTCCCAGAATGGGCTGGTGGGATCGTAATCGGCCAGGGCGGCGGCCGCTCGGAACTGGCGTTGAGGATCGCGGTTGGAGGTTTGGCAAAGGTTCCAAAGACGTGGAGTTAGCGTCTTGCGAGCGGGTCGTAGGGCGTCGCGAATGATGGGGAAAGACTCGACGTCACACTCGAGGAGTTGCTCGAAGAGTGGGTCGACCTGGCTCGGGTCGCTGGGCAACAGAGCGAGCCGCGCGTGAAGGCGTTGGGTTGGAAAGGCGGCAGTGTCTTTCAAGGCTCTCTTCAAGAGTGGATCGACGATCGAACGGTCTTTTCCAATTTCGTCCACGATCTCGGGAACCTTCGGCGTGTCGGCCACGAGCAGACGCTGAACCAGGCCTTCGGCATGGGCTGCTTCACGGTCCTGGGCGAGGCTGTCGCGGAGACGGAAGGCAAGCAGCCCAATGACGAGAAAACAACCGGCGACAGCCCCAGCACGGACGAGGTGTTGACGGCTCGCGACGTTCATCATGGCCCGCTCAGCGTCGGACCAGCGCCGTCCCGACGTGAACAGCAAGATCTCGAGCCACTCGGCCAGCGACGGGAGCTGTTTCCGTTCCGGCTTCGCGTTCCAGAGCCCCGCGCGTTCCTCGAGGCGAAGTTCCGCTCGTCCGCGCCGGGTTTCTTTCTGCTTGCGCGTCAGCCATTCGCGGATGGAAGGGACGAGGTAGTCGTGCGTGAGCTGGTAATACTGGGCGCGCGGCTGCTCAGCGGCTGGCGGCGTGGGAACGTCATCGCCACCGTGAGACTCCGGGGCGATCGGGGTCAGGAGCCGGGTCTGGCTATCGAGGATCCGCATCAGGTTCTCGAAGTCGTCGGGGACTCGAGCGTAGCCTGAAGCTTCGAGAAGCTCTTCGCGAGAGCGCATGTGCCCTTTGATGTCGGCGCCTGGGCCGGGGAGCAACGCGGCCAGGACCCCTCTCGCAGCGACCTGGTGGTGCCGGTTCTCGGGAGAGGCGGTCGTCGCGGCAAACGTTTCTTCGAGGAACGTGACGCCGACTCCCACGCTGCCACCAAGCCGTTTGAGAGTTTCGGTGGTCCAGGGCTTTCCTTTGAGCATTTCCGCGAAGAGTGCCAGGCGCACCGGAATCACCTTCCCTTCCTGCGCCAGCGAGTCGACGGCGCGATCGAGGAAGCGATCTTGATCGGCCGAGAGATCGCCATGGCGGGTGGGAATACTGCCGAAGGCCCGGCCGAACGCGGCGAGTATCCTGCGGGCATGCGATGGAGTGAAGAGGTCAACGGCCGCGGCGTTGTGGCCGTCGACGACCTTCACTTCCAGTTCCCGCATAAATCGGCTCGAGGCCATCCAGAAGTCGTCTCGAACCATCACCAGAGCCTGGATCCGGGAACCATCGCATTGGAGCAAGGCTCGGCTCAGCTCGGTGGCCTGCCCTTCCCCGTGCGCGTGGAGCCATTGCTCGAACTGGTCGAGAACGAGGAGGAGCTTGAGCCTTCGCGGCAGATCCGTGCCACGACGCAATGTGGCCAGACTTTCCGCCAGGCCGAGATCGGGGCTGAGCCTTGGAAATCGCCGGCGAAGCCGCTCGAGAAGTCTCGCCTCGAAGTTGCTTCCCGTGGCTTCCAGGTAGACAGGAACCACCTGAGGCGCTAGCCGGGGAATGAGCCCCGCCTTGACCAGGGACGACTTGCCGCATCCGGACGGGCCGTAGATCAGGCCGACGGCGAAAGTCTCCTCGGCGGCGGTCTCCTCGATGCGAGTCTTCCAAAACCGGATGGCCTCGGAGAGACCGTGGCGATCGCGAGGTCCCGGCAAGAGTTCGAGAAAGCTCGTGGCGTCGTCCGCATCAAAGGATCGAAGCCCCTTGGGCATGATCGGCGCTCGCCAGTCCGAGTCGCTGATCCCATCAGGCATGTGAGACTCGTTGTCTCCACCTTCCGTATCGGCATGGCGTGGAGTAAAGCTGGGCGTGCCCGCGGACGCGAATTTCTCGAGGAAGTAGCGAAGGTCGTCGCTGAGCTCCTTGGCCGTTGCGTAGCGGTCGGTGATCCGCCTGGCCATGGCTCTCAGGCAGATTCGCTCGAGTTCCTTGGGGATCGCCTCGTCGATCTGCCGCGGGGACCGGGGTTCGAGCATCGCGATGCGCTCCATGATCACCTCGCGGCGACCGAAGCCAAACGGATGCTGCCCCGTGAGAAGCTCATAGAAGACAACGCCGAGGCTGAAGAGATCGGTGCGCCCGTCGATCCGGTGCCCTTCTCCCCGCGCCTGCTCAGGACTCATATAAGCGGGTGTTCCCGCGTTGGGACTCCCCTTGCCGACCTCTTCCTCGCGCAGGGCCAGGCCAAAGTCGACCAGGAAGGCGTGCCCTGCCGAATCGAGGAGAATGTTGCTCGGCTTGACGTCGCGATGCGTCAGCCCCTTCGCGTGGGCGTGGTGCAGCGCCTCGGCAATCTCGGCGATCATTTCGGCGATCCGAGGGAATTGCCCGGCTAGCAGCTTCACTTCCGCGGAGAGGCTTTTTCCCTCGATGACCTTGGAGACCACGAAGCAGAGACCGCTCTTCGCACGCCCCACGTCGTAGACGGGCACGATGTTCGGGTGGTCAAGACTGGCCAGGACGCGAGCCTCGTCGAGGTACGTTTCGACGTCCTCCGGTTTGGAAACTCGGTAAGGATGAGGAACCTTGATCGCCACCGGGCGGTGGAGGATATCGTCCTGCGCCAGAAACACCCGGCCGAAGCCGCCGGTCCCCAGAATCCCGGTGACCCGGTACCGGCCGATAAACGCCGGGGAATGAAGCGGCTCCTGGGAGCGAAACGCAGGACTGTCTGCGTCTTCCGTCGTCTCGAGAGGCGGCCCGGTCGGCTGTGGGTTCTCGGCAGCGTTCGAGGTGATCGGTTCCGTGTCCGCGAGAGGAGAAGGCTTCTCCTCCATCACGACGCGCGTGAGGTCGGCCTGAGTCATGATCGAAGGGGTGTGCCCGAACGCGCGCTCGGAATCGAGCTCGGCGGTCTCGATTGCCGACCTGATCGCCGGCTCCTGGCCGAGCTCACCGAGCACTTGCAGGTAATGATCCGCGCCCAGGATCTCCCCCGCCTGTAATTGCGAATACTGCTCGGCGAGCACTCTCGCCAGCTTCTCAGAAAGGGACGTGTCGGGATGGTCTTTCAGGAAGAGGCCGACATCGGGCGCGTCATCGTGCCTTTGGTCGGGGTCGACAGGTTGCCCCACCGGATGTGGGTCGAACGATTCTCCCCCGGGAAAGCCCATGCCACCACTCACTTTTCGAGAGACCTTGGAACCGTTGCCGTTACCGCGGCGGGTTGGCATCGGGCGGGATGTCGGCCTGGCGTCAGGATCGTTGGTGCTGTGTCGCGTGGATGTTCCCATGTGTGACAACCCCTTGACCTTCGCAGACACCGGGAAGGCAAGGTTTCTCACATTATGGCCTTGCCGTCAGCCGCAAGGGAATTGCCCATCCTCAGCGCAGTCGGGAGAATTTCGGCTGAGGCGGCAGGTTGAATAGGATCGAAGCAAGCCCTCGCTCCGTCCCCCCTCTCCTAAATATGTCTCTTATACACATCTAGATGTGTATAAGAGACAGCCTAAATACAGCAGAGAACAGACAGCGAAGCGTAAAAATCGCGAGAGCGCCTTGCGAAGAAGTTCCCGTTGATCGTAAACAAGTGGGTGATATCGTCTTGGCGTCGAGGCCACGGACCGAACCTTGATGCGTTCGGCGTCGAAATGCACAAGGCTTTGCAACCTGGCGATCCGCCCGCGAACCTCGTTGGTCAGGGTTTGCATTCGCGCTAGTGACTTTTGTAAGATTTAGGTCCCATGAGCGAACAACAGGCGGAAGGATTGACGATACGGACTCTGCAAAGACAAATTCGCCAGTTGTACGGTGCGAAGGATGAGGCGCGAGGGGATGCGGCGACCTTCTTGTGGCTGACCGAGGAATTTGGTGAGTTGGCGACGGCTCTTCGGTCGGGTACGAGTGAGGAACTGGCCTTCGAGATGGCCGACGTCTTGGCATGGCTGGTCACGCTCGCGAACGTTCGCGGCATTGACCTCGAGGCCGCGGTGCTCAAGAAGTACGGCGTTTCCTGTCCTGGCTGCCATGCCTTGCCCTGTGTTTGCGACCCGTCGGAAAAGCCCTGATTTGACCTGTCGATCGACTTCTCGATGGGATTGGCTCACCTAGGAATGTGCAACATGCAACCTCGTCTGAGACGTTGGCCGTTCGCGGTGGTGTGTGGGATCGTCTTGGCCTGCGCCGGGGCGGTTTCCGGGGCACCAGCCAAGCCGCCGATCGAGGTCGAGAACCTGCGAGTCGGCTTCTCCAATAACTCGCAAAACAACGTGTTCAAGGTGGGGGCGTGGACGCCGGTCTGGGTCCAGCTTCGTGGTGGCGACGAACGATTCTCCGGCGTGATCGAGCTGACAGTGCCCGATGACGATGGCACGGCCACGCTGGTGCGCCAGCCGATCGACATCGGGGCCAACGAAGGCCAACGGCTGACCCTGTACACCCGGCCCGGAACCGTTGACCCCGATTTTGGCATCCGTCTCATCGATCCCAAGCGGCGGATCCGCACTCCTCTGATCTCGGGCGCATCGCTCGCGAAGTTTGACGAGCTTCGGTCTGACGACTCCCTGATCCTCACCTTGGGTAAACCCCAAGGGGTTGAGTTGATCCCCACCCTGCCCGGCTTCAGTGATAAGAACATGGGCGGCCAGGTCGCCGTGGCTCACGTGGATGCGGCGGGAGGCTTGTTACCCGGCCGTTGGTTCGGATACGACGGAGCCCGCGCGATCGTTCTCGACACCAACGACCGCGAAGTGATGGGGACGCTCGACAACCTGCGCGGTCGCGCCCTGGCCGATTGGGTCAGCCGAGGAGGCCACCTGGTGGTTTCCGTCGGCTCGAACTGGCAGCAGGTTCGCGATAGCGTGATCGGCCCGTTGCTCCCCGCAATTCCTGCCGGCCAGGAGCGGGTGAATGACCTCAACGGTATCGAGACCTTCACCGCCGGTGCGACCAAGCCCATCACCCCAGCCGGCACGCCGCCCGTCATGGTGACCAAGTTCGAGTCGATCGAGGCTCGCGGCGGCAAGGTCCTCGGTTCCACCCTGAGTGTTCCCGTCATTATCCGAGGAAGCTACGGGTTTGGCCGGGTCACGGTTCTGGGAATCGACGTTGATCAAAAACCGTTCGCCACCTGGGAAGACAGGCCTCTCTTCTGGGTCCGAGCCCTCGACCTTCGCCGTCAGGGGAATGACGTCGCGGGTACGGCGGCCGCTGTTCCTTCGCGGCGTATGTACCAGACCGGCGATTCCGACCTCTCGACCGAGCTTCGCAAGGCCCTCGAGCAATTCAAAGGGATCAAGCTGATCTCGTTCGGCTGGGTCGCCTTCTTCATCTTCCTCTACATCCTTCTGATCGGCCCGGGGGACTACCTGTTCCTCAAGAAGGTCGTCAAGCGGATGGAGCTGACGTGGATCACTTTCCCGCTCATTGTTTTGACGGTGAGCCTCCTCGCCTACTATGCCGCCTACATCGTCAAGGGAAGCGACCTGCGGGTGAACAAGGTTGACATCGTTGATGTGCTGCTCCCCTCCGGATCCGACAATGTCTCGCCTCCCGGGGGCTTGATTCGTGGCAGCTCCTTCCTCGACGTTTTCAGCCCGCAAAATCGCGACTACGGGATCTCGGTCGTCCCCTTGCCGGTCGATCGCGACGTCCCCGCGAGCGCAGGCGGTGAGCCTCCCAAGCCCCCGGCGGGAACCGAAGTCGTTCTCTCTTGGTTCGGCGTGCCCCAAGCCGGGTTCGGCGGGATGGGGAACAGCCGGCAGATTGGCTTCTCGAGTGGAGGCTATGAGTACAATCCACCGGGAAGTGCTGAGGCGTTGACGGACGTACGGGTCGCGATCTGGAGCACCAAGTGCCTCACGGCTCGCTGGTTCGGCCCCGGACCGAACACTCCCTTGATCGAGGCCAACCTCAAGCCGGCCGGGCCGGACCGCCTCGAAGGCACGTTGACCAACAACACCGGCGTCGCCCTGGAAGACACGATCCTTGCCTTCAACAAGCAGGTTTATCTTCTGGAGAAGGTCGCACCTGGGGCCACGGTTCGCGTCGAGCTGACCCGAGACCGGCAGCTCTCCGGACATCTTCTCTCAAAGACCCTTCGTGAACCGGGAGCGCAGCCCTGGAACGTCGATGCGCCGATCAGCCGCGCCAATCTTTTGCTTCAGCTCATGTTCCACGACAGCGCGGCCACAGCCACGACGACCTCGGAAGTGCAGATGTCCAGCAATCCGCTCCACTCGCTCGACTTTACAGGCCTGCTCGCGCTCGACCGGCCGATGCTCATCGCTCGCATTGCCCGGCCGACGTCGCAGCTCGTGATCGAAAATGCCCCGAGCACTCCCAAAATCGACCAGACCACGCTACTTCGCGTGATCCTCCCGTTGAAGAAGCCTGAGAATGAGGCGACCTCCAAGTGAGAGTGATTCGAGCCGAACGTTTTGACGCGGCCCTCACTCTCCCCGAGAAGACTGATTGGTTAGCTGTTGGCGTATCTGGCACGCCCTACTCAAGAAGGCAGCTCCATGATCGAGACGCATGACCTGACGAAAATGTACGGCGACTTGTACGCCCTGAACCGCTTGAACCTGACCCTGCACCAGGGAGATGTCTACGGGTTCATCGGTCCCAACGGGGCGGGCAAAACGACGACGATGCGGATCTTGGCGACCCTCTTGAACCCGACCTGGGGCGAGGCGACCGTCTGCGGCTATTCGATCTACAACGGCGCGAAAGACATCCGCCGCGCGATCGGCTACATGCCCGACTTCTTCGGTGTCTACGATGACATGAAGGTCATCGAGTACCTCGAGTTCTTCGCCGCCGCCTACCGCATCAAGGGGGCCGCCCGCAAGAAGATCTGCGAAGAGGTTCTCGAACTGGTCGACCTGACCTACAAACGCGACGCTCTGGTCACCAGCCTGTCTCGCGGTATGACGCAGCGCCTTGGGCTTGCCCGCGTGCTCTTGCACGACCCTCAAGTTCTTCTCCTCGACGAACCCGCGTCGGGCCTCGACCCTCGCGCCCGTATCGAGATTCGAGCGCTTCTCAAAGAGCTTCGCTCGATGGGTAAAACGATTCTTGTATCAAGCCACATCCTTCCCGAACTCGCCGATATCTGCAACAAGATCGGCATCATCGAGCAGGGCGTGCTCTTGGTGAACGGTGCGGTCGTCGACGTGATGAAGCAGGTCCGCACCGACATCGTTCTCAACATCGCCGTGGCCGATCGCCTTACGGACGCCGCCAACCTCCTCGAGAGCCAGCCCGAGGTCGAAAGCGTTCAGGACAAGAACGGCGTGCTGATCGTCAAGATGAACGAAGGGGTCATCCAGTACAGCTTCCTCGCCAGCCGCCTCATCGAGCAAGGCTACGACCTCACGCTCTTCAAGGAAGACGAAATCAACCTTGAAACCGCGTTCATGCACCTCACCAAGGGTATTACCAGCTAATCCCCGGCACGCAGCCACCCCTCGCGAAGCGTCTCGTAGGGTGGGCACTGCCCACCGCGCGACAGCCTGGAGAATGGACCTCGAGAATAGGCATCACCCGCCAGAGCTTTCTCTGACAAGGCTTTGGTGGGTAATTTTCGTCATGCGATGCGCTGGGAGTGGATTCTGGAGAAGGGCATCGCTCGCCAAATATTTTCATGGCAAACTTAGGTGGGTAATGCCCATCCAATAAACATGCCGAACTATCGGCGCATGTACGTTCCGGGCGGAAGGTATTTTCTGACGCTCGTTACATTTCACCGCGCTCCCATCTTCGCCAGCCCCGAGAATGTGGCGAGGCTACGTTCGGCTTTGAGCACTGTAAAGAAAGAACAACCCTTCGAATTTTCCGCCGGCGTAGTCCTTCCTGACCATGCGCATTTTCTTTGGTCATTGCCACCAGGCGATACGGCATTTTCGCGTCGGGTTGGCCGTTTGAAGGTTCTCTTCACTCGCGCGGTTCGAGAGTCAGAAACATCACTGCGAAGCGTTGTGACTTCGCGCCAGAAACATCGCGAAAGCGATGTCTGGCACCGTCGGTTCTGGGAGCACACAATCATGAGTGAAGACGATTTTGAGCGGCATTTAAATTACATTCATTACAACCCCATAAAGCATAGACTTGTCGCCTGCCCGCATCTTTGGCCGTACTCAAGCTTCTCTCGTTGGGTTGAACGTGGCACATACGAAAGAGAATGGGGCTGCTCTTGCAGAGGACGCAGTCCCGTCCTGCCGGCAATGCCTCTATTCAACGATCAAATGGGAGAATGAACCTGTGATCGATTTTTTGTATGACCGCGGCAACTCTTCAATGAGTGTTACTTCGGCAATCTTGTAGGGTGGGCATTGCCCATCGCTCTTCTGACGGCGTAACACTTTTGGTGGGCAGTGCCCACCCTACAAAAAAAGCACCTAAACGTTCGTGGATGCAGCTAACTCCACGCTCATCGTTGGCCTTGGCGTATCAGGATCTTCGGTGCAAACGTCGCTTTGCCCTGCGGGGAACTCGGCCTCAATCGTTGCGATCTCGGCGAAGAGGTCCGACAGGTGGTCCTCGTAGTTCTTCCACCTCGCGACGGACTTTTTGTAGATCGGCTGCCGTACCTGGGTCACGCTCGCGGTGCGGACCGTCCGCTGGGTGCGATAGAACTCAAGGCAGGCGGGATCCCACTCGAGGCCGCACGCAGCCAGGAGGCGACGGCCAACGCCTTCCAGGTCCGACACGGTCTCTTCGTAGTTGACCTCATGAATTGTCGTTTGCAAGGTTGTTGGCCAGTAATTCATGATCCGCCGGTACTCCCGAAAGCGCGCTGCGATGTGCTGGGGATCATTGGCCCAGCGGATGCTGCGGAAGTCGGTCATCCAGCATGACACCGCGATGTCGCGGAGATCTCTACGGCAGTGGATGATCACGGCTTGAGGGAATAATGTCGTGATCATACCAAGCTGCATGTAGTTGTCCGGCATTTTGTCCACAATCCGCTCAGCCAGGCCTCCATCGAGAATCGCCAGGCGATCGAGATATTGCCGGCCCAGGCGCTGAATGGCCGGAGCATCGAGGTGGGGAACGCAGAGCATTGGCCGCTCGGAGCGGTCCAACAGCGTCGGAAGGGACTCGAACATCTTGCGGGCCAGCCGGAGTTCGCCCGCTCCGTGAACGGAGGGATGGCTGGCGAGGACCTGTTCAATGAGCGTGGTTCCCGATCGCGGCAAGCCAATGATAAAGACCGGGCGGCGTGTTTCGAGGCCCTGCCCCGCGGTCCGCTCAATGAACTCGCGGTTGAAGACGTCCATCATCTCGCTGATGTGACGTTCGTGGTCGGACGGAGCAAAGTCGCGATCCCCGCGCGTCAAATCCAGGTTCAAGGCGTTCGCGTCGCGCAGGCAGTCCCCTGCTCGACTGTATTGACGTTTCGCGTCCAGAACGTGCGCAAGCGCGAAGAGCATCCTCGTTCGCGGAGGGGGAGTTACGTTGGCAGCGGCGAGCTGCGCTTCGAGCAATTCCAGATCGGCGTCGGGCAGCTTGTCGCGGAGGAGCGTTGCCAGGCGGGCGTGGGCCAGCGAGTGGTCGGGCTGCAAACGAAGTGCGTTTCGGAAAGCCGCTTCCGCGTCATCCATGCGCCCCAGCAGCTCGTGAACTCCTCCGATATGAAGATAAGCCTCGGCAAAGTCAGGCTGAAGCTGGATGGCCGCCTCATACCGCTCCATGGCCTCGGCCAGGCGTCCCTCCTCTTGCAGCGCCATGCCCAGGCCAAGGTACGCGGTGGGCTGCTCGCCGGGGGAGAGCTCGATCACCCGCTCCCAGCACGAAATCGCCTCCGCGAACTCTTCTCGCTCAGCGTACAGAAAGGCCAACTGCTGCCAGTAGAACGTGTTATTCGCGTCGAGCGCAACGGCCAGCTTGTACCAGGTCTGCGCCTCTTCAAGCTTGCCTTCCCCCTTCAACGTCAGTCCCATGTGATAATGGAGCGAAGCGTTGTCAGGCTCAAGCCAGAGCGCTTCCTGGTACGCGGCGCGGGCATCGGCGTGTCGGGCCACAGTCCGAAAGGCGTTGCCCAGGTTCTGTCGCAGGATCGGGAGGTCGGGGCTGAGACGCGCGGCCTGCTGAAATTGCGCGATGGCTTCGTCGGAATGCCCGCGCAACAAGAGCGCCATCCCCAGGTTGGTCCGAGCTCGGTACAACTCGGGCGCCAGGTCGATCGCTCGCCGGAAGTGTGGGATCGCTTCATCCAGACGATTGAGCTCTTGCANCCAGACCGAGGTTATTGTGGGCCGAGGCCATGTCTGGCCGAAGAGCCAATGCCTGAAGGAATTGCTCGACCGCCTCTTCCCGGTGTCCGGATTCATGGAGTGAAAGGCCGAGCGTACACATGGCCTCGGGAAAGTTCGGCCGGAGCCGGAGCGCGGTGACGCAGCAGCCCGCGGCTCGTCGGGGATCCCCCAGGTTGCGGTAAGCCTCCCCCAGGTTGACATAAAAGACTGCGGCATTCGGGCGTAATGCAGCCGCTTTGCTGATCTTCTCGAGAGCCTCTTGGTACTGGCCGCGTTGGTTGTGGATGAGCCCCAGCGAATGCAAGGCTCCGGCGTTGGAAGGGTCCTGCTCCAGGCATTTCTCGTACATCAGAGCAGCCACATCCCACTGGCCGGCTTTGAACGCTTCGGTCGCCGTGGCAAGAAGGTCGGCCATCGGGTCAATCTCCGAGAATTTCCACTTCAAAATTGTGAAGATTTGATGTCATCAATCAGAGTTGAAATTTGATGACGTGCGAGTTGGCGGAGTTTTCCTCTGTTGCAAGAGAGCTCGCCATCATTCCCAGGGGTCGGTTTCTGAAAACGGCCGCGGAACTTCGGCAGTAAAGGCGTCAGGTGAGTGGGGTGGGGCCATGAGAGCGCGCAAAAGGATCTCCTGACCGGAGCGACTCCCTGAAAGCAGTATCCTGCTCAGGAAGCCGCCCCGAAACTTTTTCCATCTCGGCTTAATCATTCAAAGAGGGATCAAACGCTCCGCAATCAGAAGAATGATCCCCCAGCGAACGAGGCGCCTCCGCCGAAGGCGCCGCCGCCGGGAATGCCGGTATGAGCCTGCACGAAGGCACCCACGCCTGGGCCGATGGACGAGGTGTTGGTGAAGGTTCCGCCGCTCGTACCGGCTCCCATTCCACCGGTGAGCCACGTCAGTCCACCAGGACCGTTCGACGGCGTGTATCCGCCGAAGACGCCGCTCGATCCAGACAGGAAGGCGCTGGAGCTGGTGAAGAACGCGGAGGAATTGGACGTTCCCACACCCAGGCCGAAGGTATTGGTGCCTGTCGCCGAGGTGCCGAAGTAACCACCCGACCCGCCAAGTCCTCCGCCGAGTCCTCCACCCAGGAGGCCGGACAGCGAGAAGGGAGCACCACCGCCGAAGGCGCCCCCACCCAGATTCGTTGGCAGGTTCACAGGCGGGGTGGAATCCCCCTTGAGTCCCCAGGCCGCGCCGGTGAGGAAGCCGGTGGGATCAGCACCTCCGGTGGGAATGTTGAAAAGTGTGCTCAAGTTGGGAGTTGTTCCTCCGTTGAATCCCCAGGCCTTCCCCGTCAGGAACGCGGTGGGATCGGGAAGGTTCGGGTTGGAGACCGGGGCCGCGGGAACGCTCGCAGTGACAATGGGAGCCACGACGGGAGCATGCGCTCCGCCGAAGGTCGATGGCGTCACTCGATTTTCCAAAGCGTTCGTGGTGGGGGTGAACGATCGTTTGGGGCGTTCAGGAGTGCTCATTGTCGCCTCAGTTTGAAAGTCAAAAGGTGTTTGAACAGCACGATAGATCGACTGTGAAACCATCCAGCATGGCCAAGTGGGAATTGGTCTGGGGTTCCACGGAGAGTCGTAATGTCAGCAAGGCAAAGGAAACAGTGAGGCCGCAGTCATGCATGCCGACTGTTAAGAAACCGAGAACGCGCTGTGATAAAGAGGTTCACCTGAGACGGTGAAGATCCCCTTTCCTGTCGTCATGCGGCCATACAAGCAGCGAGAGAGCTTCAGATCTTCATGGAGTCGCGGTGAGTGACTCAGAGGTTCGCAAAGCCCAGCATTCTTGGAATCGAGTTTTGGAGCCGGGCGCAGATTGAGACTCCGGGCATTACGCAAGGTTGCTCGTTCTGTGACAAGAATTCTTGAGAATATTTCTCGTGAAATCCAATTTCTTGTCCTCAGCGATGGGAATCGAGTTGTCGACCATCGATCGGCAATCAAGCAGATAGCCCTGTTTTGAAGCACAAGGATTGCGGATTTTTTGCTCGATGAGCACGGGCTGTTTCGTCGTCCCTGGCTTCGATTTGCGCGCAGTAACCTCTGCGTCGCGCACCTGGTTTCGGGCCGGCGCACCCGGATCGGGGCAAACGACGAAACCGGTCGAGACGTTCAACGGCCGTGTCACGGCGACGTCAAACCTGGACGAGAAACGATCGCAACTTTTTTTGTTTTTTAAACGAGATCCGCAGTTTCGTTACTTAGTGGATGGGTGCGTGGGAGATTTATGTGCTTCCCTGCCGATGGTCGGCTGGTGCTGATTGTCTCAGGCCAAGAAAGACACTATGAAGAATAAGGTGTCATGTTAGGCCAAAGTGCAAGGGAAATTTTCCCGAGAAATTCCGCAATGAGCGCAACTCTCAGTCTGCCTAAGTTTTCCACATCGTGTCCAAAAAATGATTTTGCACACAGCTCCACGTCTCGATCTTGACCTCAGTCCCTATGCCTTACCTCGTCGTCTCGAAGCGGTTCATTTCTATATTTTGCCTTGATTTCCTAGCCTCACGAGAGCCTCGGTCTGCGCTCCCTCCATGAGCCTGCATTCGCGTGGTTTGCGTCGAGCGTTTTTGAGAACATATTGAATAATGTAAATAAATGGATTGACTTCGGCAAGTGAAATTGTGAGCTTAGATGAGAATCTCCTGCTTCGATGGACACGTTGAGAGGCAAGGAAAATGAGGAATGCCTCGACTCTGCAGGAGAGGAAGCTCACGGAAAACCGGTCCGTCATCGGAAAGGGGGAGGCTGTCGCCGCATCCGCAGGCGGGATGTTCACGGCAAACTTGATCGTCGACAAAGGCTGGGTGGCCTGGCTGAGCCGCGGTGATCGTGAGAAATTCGAGAAAACTACAATCACTCATAGAAGCAAGATAGGATGTTAGGAGGAGATTCGGCCGCCAAGCTGGGTGAGGATCTTTAGGTCATCCCTGTGTCACGGTCGTCAAGCAAAGCACTTTGCGGAACAGTGAAGTGATTGAGTAACCGTGACGGTGGGGTGTCATCGATCATCAGCGTTTGTGGCCTTCGACCGCGTCGTGTCATCACGATCGCGGTCGAAGGCCACGGATTGCTCTAGCGTCATTGTCTTCGTACCCGCGTCACGCGGAGAAGCCGTTCCGTGCGACGAAGTTGGCCGTGGTCGAGATGGTCGTCGACGGAATGATGCCCGGGATGTTGATATTCGAGGCGCCGGTCACGTTGCCGTTGATGAGGAACACCGAGGTGGAGAGTACCCCACCACTCCCTGTCGCGGAACTATCCGCGATGCCGCTTGTCACGGTGAAGGTGCTTCCGGAGGCGATGCTGACATTTCCCTGAATGTATCCTGTGAGCGACGGAATCGTGTTGCTGGTTCCGGTCCCCACCAGCGCCTGATTCTGAGCGAGGAGGTTAGAGCCGGTTGCGGTTCCCTTCGGAGGCTGCGGCGTCGTGCCCAGGAATCGTCCGACGGTCAGGGTCGCGCCGTTACTCAGGGCGAGATTATTGCCGACGTTGACGAGGTTGAGGTCACGGCCGATATGGATGCCGGTTCCGGAACCGCTAAGGTTGGCGCCGGTGAGAACGTCGAGGGTGTTCAGGTCACCCCCTGTCGTGATGGTGGCACCCGGAAGGAGAGAGTTAAAGGCGATGCGGTCGACGGGGGCATTACCCGACACCGTGAGCGGCCCAGAGAGGTTTGCGGTGTGATATCCGAGAATGGCGGAGATGGACCCGCTGTTCACGGTGATCTGCCCCACGTTCAGGATGTGGGTCTGTGTGGATTGGCCGTAGGCGAAGCTATGAGCATATCCCTTTTGTTGAGGGAAGGGCATGGGGCTGATGTCGAGTTCCGTCTGGGTGGTGGAGCCGTCGACAATGATGCCGACCTTGCCTCCCCCCATGGCGTAGGCCCGCACGGTGCCGATGGGCTGAACCACGCCAGCGCCAGGCGTTTGGCCCTGGATGGGATTCTGGGTGGTGGCGCTGGCCCCTTCCCCAGGGGGGGGGATGAACTGGGTCAACTGGATTTTGAAGTGCCCGCTGGGGGTGGCGACGATAACACTCTGTCCACCGTGGGCCGTCTGCGTGGAGACCCCGCGTCCTCGCGGGTAGTTGGTATTGGTGTGGGGAGCGCCTGGTGAGAGGAGTTCGGGGTTGTTGTATCGATACGCGACCCGGGCACTGGGGTTGTTGAGGAAGAACGTGCCGGGGAGGTTGGACATGAGCAGTCGAGGCTCAAGTCCTCCGGTCGGGGTGCCGTTGACCGAGGGCCGGAAGGCATAGCGGTTTTGTCGCCGGCGCTGGGGGGTGGAGCCGTCGAAGAGTGTGCTGAGTAGCGCTGACACACCCGCCTGAATGCGATGCCAGTGGCGGCTCAAGTCGCGGCAGGAAGCGACGAGCTGTTCGGTGAGCCCCGAGACGTTCTGGACCCCAAGCCTGACCAAGGCCATCCGGCGCGGCGCGCGGCGGCGATTGTTGCGAGCGACTGACATAGGTAAACCCTCCGTGCCCCTGAGCGAGTTCCTTGGGCGGCGTCCGCGCGCCCTTGGCGATTCCGAGGACTGGCCTCGAATGGTCGTGGAAAACGCCGAGGTGCCCTCATGTCGTTTTCCTCTATCGGCAGCCTAGACGAGCAGGCGACTCCCAAAGGCTTCTCGACTCGGCCTTCAAGGTCGCTCAGCGCGGCTCGGGTAGAATCGCGCGATTGGAGCGGCGTGAAGGATCGGTCTGGCGTTGCGGGCGAAGGAAGTCTTGGGTGACAATATTCGTGGCAGCCCGCGGAATCTCGGCGCCCCCGAATTCGGAGTAACCGGAATAACCGGAAATTCGGGCGAAAGGTGCCTCGAGCCTGCCAGCATGGATCAGAAGAGACTCGGCAAGCCGAGGGCAGACTTCCGGTTCGCGCAAGTTTCAGACCTTCCCCAGGCGTTGCGCTAGGGCCATGATTTCGACCCGGTTTCCGAAGGTGGACGCAAGAGAGTGAGTGGGACCGAGCTCATAATCTCAGGAGGCGTCCGGCGGCAAGTTGGCTCAGGCTAGGTCTCGCCTCCCTTTTCCCTAATCGTCAAGGACCGATGCAACACCCTTTGCTTGCACATAAGGCGTCGCGGTTCACCGAGAGCGTGATCCGCGGCATGTCCGTCGAGGCGGCCAAGTACAACGCGGTGAACCTGGCTCAGGGGATGCCCGACTTCCCAGCCCCTCCCGAGCTCAAGGCGGCGGCCTGTCGCGCCATTGAAAAAGACATCAACCAATATGCCATTACGTGGGGAGCCCGAAGCCTCAGGCATGCCATTGCCGAACACGCGGCCTGGCATCTTGGGCTGACGGTTGATCCGGAGACCGAGATCACCGTCACCTGCGGCAGCACCGAGGCCATGCTTGTTGCCTTGATCGCGCTCATCAACCCGGGCGACGAGGTGATTCTTTCGCAACCCTTTTACGAGAACTACTGGCCTGACTGTGTTCTCGCAGGCGCGACCCCGAGGTTCGTTCCTGTACGCCCTCCCGATTGGCGGTATGATCCCGACGAGCTGGCGGCTGCTTTCAACGATCGGACCAAGGCGATCATCCTTTGTAATCCGAATAATCCGACGGGAGCCGTCTTCTCTCGCGAAGACCTGGAAGTGATCGCGGCTCTCTGCCGTAAGTGGGATGTCCTGGCGATCACCGATGAGATTTACGAACATATCGTCTATGATGGCCGCCAGCATATCTCTCTGGCGAGCCTGGAAGGAATGCGCGAGCGCACGGTGACGATCGGCGGGATGTCGAAGACCTACGCCGTGACCGGTTGGCGCGTGGGAACGATGATCGCGCCGCCAAACATGACGCACGCGTTTCGTCAGATCCATGATTATGTGTCGATCGGTGCCGCGGCCCCGCTTCAAGAGGCCGGCGCCTTCGCATACCGGATGCCGCGCGAGTACTACACGAACCTCGCCGCCGAGTACCAGGCCCGGCGCGACCGCCTCTGCTCGGCCTTGCTCGAGATCGGCTTTGACCTCGAGCCTCCGCAAGGGGCTTACTACGTCATGGCCAACATCGCGGCCTTTGGAGCCTCCGACGACGTCGCGTTCGCCCGCTATCTCGTCCGCGAGCTCGGTGTGGCGACGGTCCCCGGCTCCAGCTTCTTCATCGAGAAGACGCTCGGCAACCAGTACATCCGCTTCTGTTTCTGCAAGCGGGATGGAACTTTGGATGCCGCGATTGCCAGGCTACGGACACTGAAAGTGATTGTTTGAGACCGGTGTCTTACGGCGCCACAGGAAATCCCAGGCCAGTCTCGCCGACCACAAAGCGGCTGTCCTGGGAGCCTGAATTGTGGCGTAACGTGATGCCAGGCAACCTGTCTCGTAATATTATTGTAGAAGAGGGGATTGATTGAGGCATCGGGATGGAGGTGGTCATGCCCATCGTGATTTCCGACGAGGTGTTGCGCGAGGCAGGCTTGGGTGAGCGTGACGCCGTGATTGAGTTCGCTTGCCATCTCTTTGATCTTGGCAAACTGTCGCTGTGGTCCGCCGCAAAGCTAGCCGGCTTGAACCGGGTTGAGTTCGAGCAAGAACTTGTTGTTCGAAGAATTCCTGTCTATCGTCCGAGTTTGCAAGACCTTGCCGACGACCTCACAGCTTTGAGCCGCCTGGCATGATCGTCGTCGTCAGCGATACGTCCACGATTCGGGCTTTGCATCATGTTGAAAAACTGCGGATCCTGGTGTCTTGTTCCAGGAAGTGCTGATTCCGCCTTTTGTGCGGAATGAGTTGGAACTCGCGCCGAAAGATCAAGTCAGGGTAGATGTCCGAGAATTTCCCTTCATCCAAGTTCAGCAGTTGGGGGATCGGTCGAGCGTTGATCGATTTCTCGAAGACCTCGATCCCGGTGAATCCGAAGCCTTGGCGCTCGCGCTTGAAGTTTGCGCGGACTTCATTTTGATGGATGAGGCGGCTGGACGTGCTAAGGCCAAGGAAGTGGGTCTTGTACCACTTGGAACGCTGGGAGTCTTGATCGAGGCCAAGCGACGTGGCCATGTCGATCTTCTTGCGCCGTTGCTTGACCGACTCCAGCACGAATTCCGGTTCTTCATTTCGTTACGGGTTCGGGAAGAGGTGCTCAAGGCTGCCGGGGAGTGATCTCGTTACGGGAAGGGTGCTGACCGTTAGATAAGCCGATTACCCTGTCGTTTACATGCCGATCGGGCGGAAGATCGCCGATGACTTGAAGGCGGCAAAGCCTGTTAATCCTGGGAATTAGCGTTTCCGTTGTCTGGACGATCCCCAGGGGAGCGGTTAGAACAAAGCCTTCTTGGACGCTCGAAGTGAAGATCACGGAGAGAGAGCACCCTTATGCATCGCGGAACTTCCACCTTCCTTGTGGCGGCGATGGCCGCTGTCGTCCTGGCGACGACGTCGACGCGAGGCGATGATCGAACGCCTCAGATTCCCGAGCTCAAAGTTGAGAAGTACACGCTTCCCAACGGGTTGGAGGTCATCCTCCATGAGGATCACACGACGCCCATTGTCGGGGTCAACATTTGGTACAAGGTCGGCTCGAAGAACGAGAAGTTCGGTCGCACGGGCTTCGCTCACCTCTTCGAGCACCTGATGTTCCAGGGGTCGAAGAATCATAACGACGAATACTTCGGTCCTCTTGAGAAGCAAGGCGCCCAGATCAACGGCAGCACCAGCACCGATCGCACGAATTACTTTGAAAACGTGCCGAGCAACGTGCTTGAGCTGGCTCTCTGGGAAGAAGCGGACCGGATGGGCTTTCTCCTCCCGGCCCTGACGCAAGGCAAGCTCGACAATCAGCGCGACGTGGTCAAGAACGAGCGTCGGCAGCGGGTCGACAACGTCCCCTACGGCCAGGCGCACGAGGCGCTGCTGGAAGCGCTCTACCCCAAGGATCACCCCTATTATCATAGCGTGATCGGTTCGATGGCCGACCTCTCGGCGGCGAGCCTTGAAGATGTCTCTTCGTTCTTCCGCACCTATTACAGCCCGAACAACGCCAGCCTCTGCATCGCGGGGGATTTCGAGCCGGCCCAGGCGAAGCAGCTCGTCGAGAAGTACTTTGGCCCCCTGCCCCGCGGCCCCGAAGTGGCCAAGCTGGCCCCCAACGTTCCGGTGCTCGCAGAGTCGAAGCACATCAAGCTGACCGATCGCGTCTCGCTGCCGCGCGTTGAGCTGGTCTGGCCGACCGGACAGCGGGGTGATGCCGACGAGCAAGCCCTCGACATCCTCTCCTTGGTCCTGGGAGGGATCGAGAAGGAAAATCGGCTCTTCCGGGCCCTGATGTATGATCGCCAGCTCGCCGCTCGCGCCTCCGCGGGGCACCCGGCAAGCACGTTGGCCGGTGAGTTCGTCGTCTCCATCTATGCTCGCCCCGGACAGTCACTTGACGAGCTCGTGAAGCTCGCCGACGCCGAGATCGACCGGCTGAAAAAGGATGGCCCCACCCCCGAAGAGGTGATCAAGGCCCAAAACAGCCAGGAGAGCGAGCTCATCATCGGTCTCCAATCGGCCGGCCGAAAGGCTGACTACCTGAACAACTATAACGTTGAGTTCGGTGATCCCCTCGCCTACAAGGCCGAGATGGTCCGGCTCTTCAAGGTGACCCCCGCCGACGTCAAGCGCGTCGCCAACCAGTACCTGACCGACAAGCGAATCCGCCTCGACGTTTCGCCGGGTGCCCCGACCGCTCGGGCTCCCGAAGTTGAGGTCGATCGCTCGAAGCAGCCGGCTCTTGAGAGCCCCAAGATCGCCGAGGTCAAGGATACGTTCGACCGCTCGGTGATGCCGAAGGTCGGCCCCACGCCGAAGTTCGTTCCTCCGCCGGTCACGCGCCGCAAGCTCTCCAACGGCCTCGAGCTTCTGATCGCCGAGCGCCATGAGCTCCCGATCCTGACCTTGAATCTCGTGGTCAAGGGGGGGGATGCCTTGGTGCCCGAAGGAAAGAACGGCCTCGCCGCGGTGACGGCCGACTTGCTGACGGAAGGAACGAAGACGCTCGATTCGCTGGCGCTCGCCGGGGCTCTGTCAGAGATCGGTGCGTCGATCGATGCCAACGGCGGCCTCGAGTCGACGACTCTCTCGCTCACCACGCTCACCAAGCACACCGACCGGGCGATCGAACTGTACAGCGACGTCTTGCTCCACCCCTCCTTCCCTGAGAAGGAACTGGAACGGCTTCGCCGCCAACGGCTCGCGCTCCTTCAGTCGCGGCTGGATCGGGCCGAAGGGATCTCGGGTGTGGTCTTCCCCCGCATTCTCTACGGTCTGGAACACCCCTACGGACGCCCCGACATGGGAACACCCAAGACGGTGCGTTCGCTGACCCGCGACGACGTGGTTGAGTTCCACGAACAGCTCTTCTTGCCCAACAACGCCACGCTCGTCGTGGTGGGAGACACCACGCCCGAGGCGATCACGTCGACCTTGGAACAGGTGCTCAAGAGCTGGAAGCCTGGGGAAATCCGCAAGCAGAGTCTCCCCGAGCCGCCGGCCGCGAAGCCGGTGACCGTCTACCTCGTCGACAAGCCCGCGGCCGCTCAGTCGGTCCTGGCGATCGGCCATGTCGGTCAGCCGCGTGGTACGCCCGACTACTTCCCTCTGTCGATCATGAATGCGGTTCTCGGGGGACAGTTCTCGAGCCGGCTCAACCTGAACCTTCGCGAAGACAAGGGGTACAGCTACGGCGTCCGCTCTCACTTCGCCTTCCGCATCGGCCCCGGCCCGTTCGAGGCGGGGGGATCGGTTCAGACCGGAGTGACCAAGGAAGCGCTCGTCGAGCTCCTCAAGGAGATCCACGACATCACGGGAGCACGCCCCGTGACGGACGCGGAACTCGCCTTCGCCAAGGATCGAACCATCAAGGGTTTCCCTTCGAGGTTTGAGACCACCTTCGGCGTCGCCGGCACGCTGGCCGACCTCGTCCTCTACTCCTTGCCCGATGACTACTTCACCACCTATCCGTCGAAAGTGGAGGGTGTTGGCAAGGAGGACGTTGAGCGCGTGGCCAAGAAGTATCTCGATACCAAGCACCTGACGATTCTGATCGTCGGGGATCGCTCGAAGATCGAGGAGAAGCTGAAGACCCTGCCCTACGCTCAGGTGATCACCGTTCTCGATCCCGAGGGCAACCCGCTTCCCCAGGCCGCCTCGAGCGTCGGCCCCGGCTCGAACTGAGCACGGAGCCGCTCCTCTCATTGGCAACGTATGCTGACTGGCGTCCGGCAAGAACCTCTGGATTCTTGCCGGACGCCTTTTGTTTTCAGAGCGTGGTTGCGACCGCGGATTCTGTCCGATCGGCGGGTGCTATCCGGCGACTGCGGCCGGAGGACTATTTCTTTGGCCCAGACGCGCTGATGACAGGCTGGGCGTTGGGCACGTTGGGGGCCGTCTCCGCGTCACGGGCCGCGAGATCGGCGCCGATGATCCGATAATTCTTGGCGCCTCTCGGCCGATACCAGAAGACAGGCGTATCGGCTGCGCCAACCTTGACTCCTTTGCCCGCGTAATGCGCGTCGGATTCCTGCGGCAGTTGTTCAAAAGCAAAGGAGAGACCCCAGACAAGCTTTAGCAGCCCGTTCAGTTGCTCCTGCCTTTCTTGTTCGCTTGGATCCCCCTCTTTCTTCGGGTGAGACGTTGCCCAATCCGCTTGAAAGCGTTTTGTGAACGCCGATATATCGAGTTGGTCGGGAAGCGCGCCGCCACTCAGCTGCGCGTAGCGACGAAGTGACTCGACAAGGTCTTTTTCCTGCGCGGGCGAAACATCGATCGTTTGTTTCTGCACCTTGTAGCCCGCAGGCGGTTCAAGGCTAAACAGCGACTCATCCAGGTCTGCATTGAATACGAAATCGCTGTAAATCGCCGGTTTCACGTTGGGATTCGACGGCGCACTGCTTTCAATACGGACTGGCATACCGGTCTTCGGGTCGCCCCACAGATCACAGATCAAGCCGTGCCCCGTCAACCGGTATCCTGTAAGACGTTGTCCGTCGATCACTTTTTCACCAAGTGACTTCCGAATCCAATCCGGTTGGTCGCGGGCCGCGGCCAGTTGTGACTGGAGTTCGAAAAAGAGTGCCTTGGGAATCTTTTCCTTAGGGACGTTTGTGGAGGTCGTGACGATCGCCACTTTCTGAGCCGGCAGTAGCGTTAAGTTCCGCGTTTCGTCGCTAATCGTCACCATCTTTTGCCCGCCGGGCAGGTCCTGCTCCAATCGCATTCGTTGCGGCGACGCTATTCCCATCATCTTGCCTGTGATTTTCTGCCCATCACCTTCAAATGTCGTCTTGAACGTCACGGTCTTCGCACTCAAGATCGGTTCGATGAAGTCTGCGAAGACCGGCGTGGTTCCGCCTCCGAAGAACCACACGGCGACTCCTCCGATCGCGAGCGCCAAGATGGCCGCGGCCGAAATACGGGAAGTGGGAGAACGCATGATCCAACTCCAAATGTCTAGGAAAGTAGAGCGTACTGGTGGATGAACCATCTCCTCCCGTGTGCGAAAGATCGGATGCCGGAATACGTCGGCTGTGACTGCCGACATGATTCGCTTGAGGGCGGCCGCCTCCGTGCCGTCGGTCGCCGTCGGTGCTTCTGCGAGCGCGCGGCATAACTCCGTCAGTTGCCGAAATTCCTCGCGGCAATCGGCACACGCCTCAACATGCCGGCGTACTTCTTGCTCTTCATCGGACGACAGGCAACCGGCCGCCGCTAAGCTGATCGGTTCGGCCCAATGTTCGCAGGGATGATGGAGATCACTCATGGTTCACTCTCCATTCCCCGCCTTGAGTGAAAAGGTTCAGGGGAAGATGAACTTGCCGCAACTTTTTCAGCGAATGATGCAGTCGCGACTTCACCGTCCCCAACGGGCAGCCAAGAGCTGCTGCGATCTCGTCCAACGTCGCGCCTGCGAAGAAACGCAGTTCCACGACCAGACGATGCTCTTCCGACAGGTTCGCCACCGCTTGGCGAATTCGTAGGGCATCCTCGGACATCTCCGCGGAACGATCGGGCGTGTACGCTAGGCTCGGTGTTTGGTCGAGGCCATCCGAGATGGAAAGCCTGGCGGCGTTCTGCTGTCGCCGTCCTTTCAAGAACCGGTGGCGTAAAATGCCGTGGAGCCAACTAGAGAATCCACATCGGCCATCGAAGCGTGCCAAGGATCGCCACGCTTCGACCAGCGTCTCTTGCACCAAGTCTTCGGACCAGTGGCTATCCTTGCAAAGAGCGAGCGCGCAGCGCCACAATCGCCCGGCGTACAGTTCGGCCAACCGCTCAAACGCGGTCGCCTCCCCGGCCTGAGCACGGTCGATCAACGCTCGCTGGTCGTCTTCGGGCGTGTTCACTATGCCGGTGATTCCCCTGTTCCGGCCAAAAGGTTCACCTGCGAGAACATTTTCTTGGGAATTTCCGCTGCCCGAATCCCTTTGCCTCGTCATGCGGTTTCGGTACGACCGCCTCGGCGTGATCGAGGACGCCTAGGCGATGCTGGCGGCGAACGCCCTCCGAGCCGTCGGTTCGGCTACTCGCAAAGGGCGACGGTCACCGACCGCTTCAAGGAGTCGGACCCCCGCACCACGACCCGAACCCCCTTGGGCGTTGATCGCATGCCTTGCGAGCTAGAAAGCTCAAGGCCTTCCGCAGTGCAAAGTGCTCGAAAAACGGGTTTTTGGGTAGCCTGGACAACTTGTTTGTCCAGGTCGCGTAGCGACAAGAGGCTCCTTACAGACCAAGGTTTGGGTTTGCCCCTTGGCTTCTCTATCGCCTCTTTTGGCTTTGCCCCCCGACAACACGTGTCAGGGCGTTGGTCGCATGCCTTGCGAGCTAGAAAGCTCAAGACCTTGCGCCGTTCTTGCGTGAGACCGGCCCGTCGAGTCTCGCAAATGTCCCTCGGCAACCCAAGAGGCCGCTTGCCTCCTCAAGGAGACTTGGAGGCGACTGGTTTGTTCTGATCCCGGCCGAGCATCGTGGGATGGGAAATGATGCCTTGAATTTGATCAGATCACATAGTTCTCGACGAACCGCTTGGATTCGTGGAAGACCTTCCAGTCTTTGGGGGAAACGAAAACGTCATCCCCTTCGGCGAGTGCGAGCTGGACGGATTGCTCGCGGGTGAGTTGAACGTTGAGGTTGGTGCCGTCGAGGAGCGTCAGGTCGAGCTTCACGAGTCCACCGAGGGGAATCATGCGGCGGATCCGGGCCGACCACGCGGCGCGGCCATCGCGATGACGGGTGACCTCGAAGTCGTGCGGGCGGACGTAGACCGCGGCGCTGTCGCCGTTGGTGCCGGGGACGTCGAGCGGCAACGGGGATTCGTCGCCCAGATCCATGCCGAGCACTGTCTCGGCGTTGAGGATGTTGACCGCGCCCAGGAACTCGGTCACGAAGGGGGAGGCAGGATGCTCGTAGAGTTCCTGAGGAGGCCCCATCTGCTCGACCTTGCCTCGGTTCAGAACCACAACCTGGTCCGATACCTCAAAGGCCTCTTGCTGGTCGTGAGTCACGAACAGGCTGGTGACGTGAACCTCGTCGTGCAGCTTGCGGAGCCAGGAGCGAAGCTCGTCGCGAACCTTGGCATCGAGGGCGCCGAAAGGCTCGTCGAGCAGCAGCACCTTGGGGCGAGGAGCCAGGGCCCGTGCCAGCGCGACGCGCTGGCGCTGCCCCCCCGAGAGCTGCGACGGATAGCGTTCCGCGTAGCCGTAGAGTTGCACCAGCTTCAAAAGCTCATCAACGCGGGCGTTGATCTCGTGGGTGGCAAGGCGAGGCTTCTGCACGTCGAGCCCGAACGCGATGTTCTGGCGGATCGTCATATGCCGAAACAACGCGTAGTGCTGGAAGACGAAGCCCACCCCTCGCCGCTGGGTGGGAAGGTTGGTGGCGTCTTCACCGGTCAGCTCGACATCTCCGGAGTCCGCCGGTTCGAGCCCGGCAATAATCCGGAGGATGGTGCTCTTGCCCGATCCCGATGGTCCCAGGAGTGCGACAAGCTGTCCCGCGGGGACCTCGAACGAGACCCCGTCCACCGCCTGGAACCGGCCGAAACGCTTCGAGAGATTCTTCACCACGATGCCCACGGTTTTATCCCCCGACGCAACTTCGATCTTGGAGTGCAGGCCCAAGCCTGCCTTTGGCGATTGATGAGATCCCTCGGACCAGCCGTTCCGGCCTCCGAAGCCTTCCATAACGTGGGCAAGACCCACCAAAACAAGTCCCGGGAGAGAATCGATGGGAATACTTACCCCACCCTTTACCAAACCGGTCGAGTTAGGAATGCCCTTCTTCTTGCGATTCCACTCGTTTGCGAAGCAATTCCATCCCGATGAGCATGACGAAGGAGACCCCCGCCAAAATCACGCTGGCGGCGTAGGCTCCGGCGTTGTTGAAACTTTCGATGCCGTCGTGAACATACAAGGTGGCCGTCTGAGTTCGGCCGATGATGTTGCCTGACACGACGAGGAGCGCGCCGAACTCTCCCAGCGAGCGTGCGACCGTCAGGGTAATGCCGTAGGCAAGCCCCCAACGGATCGACGGCAGGGTCACGCGCCAGAAGGTTCGCCAGCGCCCCGCGCCGAGGGTGTACGCCACTTCTTCCTGGTCGACGCCGAACTCGCGGAGAACGGGAACAACCTCGCGGACGACGAAGGGCAAAGTGACGAAGACCGTGGCGAATAGCATTCCGGGCCAGGCGTAGACGATGTGGATCCCCGCCGGCTCGAGCCAGCGGCCAATCCAGCCCTTGCCGCCGTAGACGATGATCAGCATCAGGCCGGCGACAATCGGAGAAACGGCAAACGGCAGGTCCACCAACCCGTCGGCCAGTGTCTTGCCCCAGAAGTTCTGGCGAACCAGGACAATCGCGAAGGCCAGGCCGAAGATCGTGTTGATCACGGTGGCCAAGAGCGTGATCCCCAAGGTCAGGCTAAAGGCCTGCTGAGCCTCGGGGGCCGAAAGAGCCACCCAGAACGGAGAGAACCCCTTGGCGAAGGCCCCTCGAATCAGAGCCAGGGCGGGGACCAAGATCAAGAGAGCGAACCAGGCGACGACCACAGTCGTCAGCGCCCACCGTCCCCAGGGGAGCCTCGTTCGCGTCGATCTCGCTTCGGGCAAGATCTCAGTGGCCATTGGCGGCTCCTCTCCGGCGCTGGAGGCGATTCAAAACGATCAGGATCCCGAGCGAGCAGGCCAGCAAGACGACCGAAACGACCATGGCCCCGTGACGATTGCCGCTTTCGATCTCGCCGAAGATGTACATCGGGCCGGTCTTCGTTGCCAAAGGGCGGTTGCCCGCGACCATCACCACGCTGCCGAATTCTCCCAGGGCACGGCTGAAGGCCAGGGCCGTTCCGGTCAGAATCGCGGGCCAGAGGGTGGGAAAGGTGACGCGCCGAAAGGTGGTCCAGGCGTCGGCCCCGAGCGTTGCCGCGGCTTCTTCCTCAGCCTGGTCCATTTCCAGGAGGACAGGCTGCACGCTGCGGATCACGAACGGGTACGACACGAATAAAAGCGCAAGCACAATTCCCGGCTGCTGGTAAATGATGCCGATCCCGTGCCGCCCCAGGAAGGTTCCCAGCACGCTCGACGGGCCGTAGAGCGCCACCAGCATCAGCCCGGTCACCACCGTCGGCACGGCGAAGGGAAGATCGATGAGAGCGTTCATGACCTTCTTGCCGGGGAACGAGTAGCGCACCAGCACCCAGGCCGTCGCGGTTCCCATCACGGCGTTGATCAGGACCATCACTCCGGCCGTGGCGAACGTCAATTTCAGAGCATGCCACGCGAACGGGTTGGTCAGCTCCTTCCAGAAGGCGGCGGAGCCGGGCTCCACGGCCTGAACGCCGAGGGCCGTCAGGGGAAGCACCACCATCAGGCCGAGGTAGAGGAGGGTCGCCGCTCGTAGCGGGAGCTCGCTCCGCGATGGATAGCGGCCTTTCGCGTCGGAGCTCATGGCTGACTCCTGGCTTTGCGGGTGAAGATCGAGTCCCAGACGCCCCCCGGCTCGTAAACCTCTTTGTTGATCTTGGTCCAGCCGCCGAGATCTTTCATGGTGAAGAGCCGAGGGGGGAGCGGCTTTCGCCCAGGGATTGCCAGCTTCGCGTTCAGCGGACGGAAGCCAAACTCGGCGAAAATCCGCTGGGCCTCGTCCGTGCGCAAAAATGCGAGGAAGGCCTCGGCCACTTTGCGATTGCCGTGGCGTTTGACCGAACTATCCACAACCGCCGCGGGCCCCTCGATCAGGAGCGTCGCCGAAGGGATGACGTAGGGAGCGGCGGTTCCCTTCATCTTTGCCTGGAGCAGGATTTCATTCTCATAGGTGACCACGGCGTCGCCGGTTCCGCGCTCGAAGGTCGCCATGCTTTGGCGTCCGGACGAGTCCATGTTCACCACGTTCTTCTGGACCTGGGAGAGCAAGCTCCGCGCGGTCTCGGCGTCGGGCTTCGTCTTGTCCTTGAGCAGCCCGGCCCCATAAATCGCGTTGATGTTCCACCTTGCTCCCCCCGAGGTTTTGGGGTCGGGATACAGGACGGCCACGCCGGGCTTGCTCAGGTCGGCCCAATCTTGGATCCCCGCGGGGTTCCCGTCGCGAACGCCGATGACCACCAGGCTCCGCGTGATCAACCCCTTGTCGGGGCCCGCCTTCCAGTTCTTGTCGACCAGGCCGGCTTTTACGAGGCGGTTGACGTCTCCTTCGAGCGAAAGCACGGCGACGTCGGCATCAAAACCAGACTCGATGGCGCGGCTCTGCGCTCCGGAGCCGTTGTACGACTCTTCGAAGCGCACCGTTCGCCCGGTCGTCTTCTTCCAGTGAGCCGCAAAGGCGGGCAGCACCCCTTCGCGGAAGGCTTCGCGCACCACCGAATAAGCACCGATGGTGAGCGTATCGTCGGCTCCCCCGGCTCCGCGCGCCGGAATACACCCGGCGCAAGGCAAAAGCATGAGAGCGAACAGAAGCCCCAAAAGCGTCCGTGCGATACGTCGATTTCGAGCGTGCGAGGCCCCGCCGGCAGGAGAGTATCGATGGTCAATGTGAGAATTTGACATTCGTGTTAGCTTGAGCAAAATTTTTGTAGGGCTGGCCAGGACTGAGAACGACCCCGCGACCGAGCAAAGCGGGCGCAGCACGTCCCGTGTCGAGAAGACGGGAGTGCGTGCGGCAAGCCTTTTTCACGGGTCGGATGCAGGGAGCGCTCTGAAGTCAAAGCCTGGCATGATCGGGGCGATACACGCCAGCGCCGGGCAATCGTCTCTTCGCGGCCGTTGCCTCGCGAGAACAGCCTCAGGAGAGAGACGAGCGGTCGATTCGCGATCGAAGCCTGATGCGAGGATCAGATGGTCCAATCGCCGACGTAGCCTCGCTTCCGATCGCGGTTCTCCTGGATGAGGTCGGCGAACGTGGTTCGGTCGACGATGTCCGAAATTGACTGTCTCACGCGGCCCCAGAACCCGAAAAAGTGACACTCCCCGTGGAAGTCGCATTCCTTATGACGCGATTGGCTTACGCAATCAACCGGCGCGATCGGTCCATCGATGTAGCGCATGATCTCGCCGATCGTCAACTGATCGGCCGGACGAGCCAGCCGGTACCCCCCTTCGGCCCCGCGCCGGCTTTGCACGAACCCTCCCCCTTTGAGCTGCCCTAGAATCACCTCGAGGAAACGAATCGGGATCAACTCCCGCTCGGCGATCTGGGCGATCTTCATCGGTTCAGGGGTGGTGTGCTCGGCCAAGGCGTAAATGGCCCGAATGGCGTAGTAACACTTCGAGGAAACGCTCATCGTTACCTTTCGCGCTCGATCATTAAGGAATGATCCCTATTTCGACAAGGCAAGTCAAGATAGGAGTCCCGGCCAGGGCCGAACTCCCGCTCTGCAAATCATCTTGGGCGGTGCCGTTTCCACGTCTCGTCGCACGAACGAGCCGGTCTTCGGTCGGGCTCGCCTTGTTCATTGGAAGAATCAGTCGGTCGGGTCGGGTGTCTTGAAGTCAATGCCGTCCCCGGAGTCGTTGACTTCAAATTCGAGTTCGAGAACATTCTCGCGCAAGCCCTTGGGTTCATACGCGAGGAGTCCCCGCCGCTCTGCGCAGGCCAGGCAGAGTCTTTCCTCGCCTCGGTGGACGAAGATTTCTCCGTCGTAGAAGCGATGATAGTAATCCTGCCCCGGAGTCATCATATAACAAAACTCGCGTACGCTCCCGATCTTCAAACCCACACGCCAACCGGGTTCAAAAACAAAGAGACGCCTGGGGTTGGGAACAGGCGTCCCATCCTCAGGGAGAAGCGGATTCAGGTCGGAGTTCATAGGTGCGCTTTCTCGGTGGCGGCCACCGAAGAAGCCGGATGGATGCCACACACCTCGTCAGTACAAGGAAACTCGCGAGGGCGCGAAGCCGCTAATTGATTGTAAACACGATGTCCAACTTGCGAAAGGATTGGGAGTGATCCGACCCACCCCAGTGGCGAACAAAACGGAAGCCAGCGCCACAGAACCAAAACCGCATCGTAGCCGGCGGCGACGCGTCCGTCGGCCCTGACGAGATGCATGGACTTGAGACAGGCTTCCTTGGTCAAGGAAGGGTGGATCGTCGTGACGTCAACGGCCGTTAGGTCGATCGGCTCGATCAGGTGATCGGGATCGCCGGCCGTGACCAGGGCCATGCTGGCGCGGCATCGCGGACACGCCCCGTCGTAAAGAACTCGCCCCGCCGGTTGGGCGGAGGGACCCCCGGTAACCAGGCTACGCAGCCAGGGTCCCGAAACGAAGGCGAGGTTGGCCGCGAGCATCGCCAGGCCGAACTCCGTGAGGCCAGGGGCCGTGAGGGCAATTCCCACGTGGAGCATGACCACGGCAGCCAGATACAGCGGGCGAAGCAACCGCGACCAGATCAAGACGGGATAGCTCAACTCGAGCGCGAGGCTTCCGTGAGTCATCAGGTTGAGAAGCCAGGGATAGGCGGCCAGCCAGGTGAGGTCGAACTCCCGGAACTCGGCGGACGCCAGCACTCCCCAAATCGCCATTCCGGTCCACCAAGCCTGCCCTTGCAGCTTCGCTAGCCCCGCCATGCCGTAAATCAGCACGAGGTGGAGCTGGATCAAACGAAGCGCCAGGTTGGCCGAGATCGTTGGCGTGGGAACTCCCGGCGTTCCCACCCAGCGCCCATCGGCCCGGCGCCTCGAAACCAGGGCCCGGGTCTCGCGATACCTCGCCCAGAACCGATCGAGGGAAATCGCCTGTCCGCTCGCCCCGGTGACCGCCAGGTACAGCGCCCACGTCGAGATGATCTGGTCGAACCCGAAGAGGGACACCGGCACGCGACGGGTGGTCGAGACCACGATCACCCAGGCCAGGACAGCCGTGACCCGGCTGAAGAGCCCAAGGGTGAAGAGGGTCAAGATGGCCATGCATGCCAGCCAGACCGGACGCAACAGGTTGTCGGGCACGAGCAGCCAGAACGACCAGGCCCCGGGCGATTGCTCGCGATGGAACAGCCGGATCATGCCAGGGTCGGCCCACCCCTCCGAGCCGAAGTAGGCTTGCAGCTCAAGGCCGTAAACCCCCAGGCTCCAAAGCAAGAGCAGGCCGACGGCGATACGAATCAAGCCCAGCGCCGTGGGGTCCGCCGGCTTGAAAAAGAAGGTATTCCAGCCCTGGAGCCCCCCGTTGGCCAGCTCCCGGGCGTAACGCACCGGTCCGGTTAGAAGGCGTTGCACGGGTAGTCTCCAATTCGCTCGGGCGTGGTGAAGTACTCGTCATCATCCAGGTTCACACCGGTCGCCCCGGGGGCCGCCAGTTCCTGACGGACTCGCTCGGGGTCGGGAATCAGGTGCGTCTGGAGGAAAAGCGAGATCTCGGTGCTTCCAGGGAACTCTTTCGCGAGATGCCGGGCATAAGACCGGGCCCAGCGGCTTTGCCCCCCCTGGCCCGTCATCGCGTGGGCGATACGCACGTCTTCAGTCAAATGGTTCGCCAGGGCGAGTTGCCGCTGATACAGCAGCTTCGGTCGAGCACCACGCTCGGGGAGCCTGATCGTCTTTTCAGGTTTTCCGTCACCAAAGCGGATCTGGGCGGTCACGATGGCCGTGGGCCCCGGCTCAGGGGCATAGTATCGATAGGAGTAACCTTGGTCGATCCATTGATGGTAAGCCGCGAAGAGCCCCGCAATGCTTCGCTCCAGCGGCGAGGACGGGTTCGCCGCCAGGGCTCCCGCCAGAATGGCCACGATGTGATAGAGCAAGACGAGCGACACCAAACCCTTCGCCCAGCCGGGCCAATTCCCAGCGCCCCGCACGTCGCTCGGCGAGCTTCGTCCGTCCCCCTCGGGATCCCGTCTGATGACGTTGCCCCCCTTCATGCGTCACTCCCTTAGTTTTTCGCCGAAGTGAGAAGGCTGCGCTCTCGCGGCGAAAGAGACCTCTGCACGCTCCGTCTTGTCCCAGGCCGTGGAACGGAAAATCCTTCGAGAAAAGCGAAGAACCGACCCGGGACGGCACCCGGGAAGCCGGAGTCAACGTTGGCGGCCAGGAATGATTGGGGGGTTATCCACGACCCCGCTTCATTCCTTCCCTCCCCTTCCCAAGCGGATCGCAGGTCCACTATCCCTCTCTCGGATGCCGCCAGGTGCACCGGCGCGGCGGTCCACGGGATCCCGCCCGTCAGTGGCAAGTCGACAGTCCCAAAAAGTGGGAACTCCTTTTCATTGCCTGCTTTTTTTCCCAAAGCCGAGACGCCGACGGGCCGCGCCCTTTACGGCGGGAACAACCTACTCTCGATCCTACCCGTGTAATCCCCCCTCGACCAGCAGACTTTGCCACCGCAAGAAACCAAGATCGCATATATTTAGTGTAAACCTCCTAATCGCCTCTATTTAATCTATTTTGACACCCTCTGTTTGCAATCGGTCCGATTTTCGATTAGAATTTGCGGTACCTGAGATGAGAGTATCGATTGGAGGCGAGTCGGCGGATTCTTGGGATGAGGCCGATAAGTTTAACGGGGCGAACGTGGCCTCCTGACCTGTCCGACGTGAGCAGCGTTCTGTCGAGTATCCGGCCCCGTGATGATCGAGTGACACGCACCTGGGAGATGAAACATGCAGGGAACGATTGTCATGCTGATGGCCCTCAGCGGCCTCGGTTGTCACCACAAGACTTGCGCACCAGTCGCTGTATCTTCTTGCTATTCGTCTTGCTACTCGTCCTGCTACAGCAGCGTGGACACGGCGAGCTACACCACCTACCCGGCCCCGACGACTTACGAGACGTCCTATCCTTCGGCCCAGTGCTATAGCGCTCCGGTCACGTCTTACGTGCCGGCCTCCTATAGCTCGTCCTGCTTCAGCAGCACCTGCTACAGCTCTTGCTATTCGGCTTGCTACAGCTCTTGCTATAGCAGTTGCTACAGCTCCTGCTACAGCAGCAGCAAGCATTGCGGGTTCTTCGCCAAGCTGTTCGGCGGCCACAAGCGATGGGGCTGCGGCGGTGGCTACGACTACGCGAGCTGCTACAGCTCGGCCTGCTACAGCATGGGTTCTTGCTATAGCGGTCTGTCGGCCGCCTACTATGCTCCCCCGGTTTACGGCAGCTACACGCCGGTGATCGACGGTAGCTACGCCTCGGGCCAGGCCTACCCGACCGGTCAGGGCGCTTGGACCCCCGCAGGCACCAGCGTGCCCGCGCCGACCTACGATGCTCCGGCTGCCCCGGCGACCCCGGCTCCGGCTGACGCGACTCCGGCCACCCCCGAGCCGGCCAAGCCCGCCACCCCGGATCCTGCCGACGCGACTCCCCCCGCCCCCGAGCCGGCCAAGCCCGCTGCTGACACGACCCCGGCTCCGGCTGACGCGACCCCGGCCACCCCGGCCGCTGATACCGCGGCTCCCAAGGCTTGAGGTTGACCTCGACACAAAGGCGGGCGAGCGGGTCGTCTGACCTCTGGCCACGTCTCCAATAATGGTGGGCCACTTGTGCCCCGGTGGTCCATCCTAGCGTCGCGACGCTGGGATGGACCATTTCCGTTTCCACGTTGACCCATCGCCGCGCTTTACCCTTCCCTTCCAACGTCTCCGGACTCAACGGGGATGCCCTTCCCACCCGTCCTGGCGCCCTTTATCCTGGACGGCGGCCTCGCCTTCCATCACCGTGCTAACCTGGTCGACGGCTCCCGATTGATCGGTGACTCGCATCAGGCCCTCGGTTTCGGAGTATCGCCGGGCAACCGGTTCCTGACGCCGCGATGAAATAGGTTCACCGCCCTCGGTTTGACGGATTTGAGGGGCCGAGGCAAAGCCTTTCGCGACGAGGTGATCCGGAAGACTTCGCCCAAGAGCAATCGCTTCGGCTTTGAGTCCAATGGAGACGCTCGAGGTGGAAAAGACGGCCGTCCCGCCGCCCGATTCACGAGATCTCGCTCGGCGACGACGGACGCGGCCATCGAGCCCGAGGGAGAATGTTTAGCCAGCCGGGGGATGTGCGGGCACTTTACGGCATCGTCAGGTCTGCCTTTTTCGATCGAACGCTTACTCCGTCGGCGCTCAATCGTTTCCTCATGTGCGGATAGGGAGGTCAGCGTGCTAACGCGTCGTTTTCTTATCGGGTTCCTCGCGTTCCTCACATGGGTTCTCCCCGGGTTCCTTCCTGCCCAGGAAGTTTCGGCCCCCGCTCCCTCCAAGGAGAGCAAGGCAAAACCCGCTCGACGGGCGCGTAACAACGGTCCTCGAACGTACATGGGACGAGTGATCGCTCCCGTGATGACCTACGAGGGGGCCGATTGGCTGGTCCGTCCTGAGCGCGAACAGGAAGAGCAGCCGGAGGCCATGCTCGACGCTCTCAAAATCCGCGAAGGAGAGACGGTCGCCGACGTCGGCGCGGGGGTCGGCTACACCAGCATCCGGCTTGCCAAGCGAGTTGGCCCCAAAGGAGTTGTTCTTTCGACCGACCTCCAGCCTGAGATGCTCCGGATGCTCGTCGCGAACGCTCGCGACGCGGGGATCAAGAACATCCGCCCCATTCGCTGCACCGCCACCGATCCCAAACTGCCTGACGAGCAGGTTGACCTCATTCTGATGGTCGACGTCTACCATGAGTGCGTCGACCCTGAAACCACTCTCAAAGGTCTGCGCAAGGCGCTCCGGCCTGGCGGTCGCCTTGTGCTGGTCGAATTCCGCGGCGAGGATCCCGAAGTGCCGATTAAACCCGAGCACAAGATGACCTTCGCCCAGGTCCGTCGCGAGATCGAACCTCAGGGCTTCACCTTCAAGGAGAAGTTCGACTTCCTCCCCTGGCAACACATCATCATCTTCGAGAAACCCGCCGCCAAACCCAAGGCCGCGGCCGACGCCCCAAAGTCGTAAAATACCGAGGCACAGGTCTTTAGAAGTTGTCTGATCGCGTGATTGGGACAGGCTTTGGCATGGCCGGGCGCGAGGGTTCAGGCAGCTTGCGGGCATAGCCTCGCTGCTTCCCTGGTGGCCGACCAAGGCCGGTCCTGCTCTCGCTTCCCGACCAAGGGCACGCTCTCAGTTCATCAGAATGAGTCGTTGGAGGAAGATGGCGACGGAGATGGAGACCCAAAAGAGCACGATCAGGCCGCCGGACCCGAACATCCCCATGAGCAGTCCAAGGAGGAAACGCGCCAGGAATGGGCGCCGGCCCGGCGGGATGAGGTTGCGGTCTCTCGAAGAAAAAGCCGATGCCATGGCCGGCGTCGTCAGCGCATAGCCGATCCAGGCCGGCACAATCGCCAGGGCCGCTACCACGGCCAGTCCGGCCTTCGGCGCATCGGTCGTTGCATAGACCACGGCGTAAGCGGCGAGGGAAGGCAGAGCGATCACGGAGAGGATCACCAGACACCACCTCGCCCAGGTGTTGTGCCGTCTCACCGCGTAACCGAGCGCGAAAAACGCCGAGGCTGCGACCAGGTGGACGAGAGCCACCACGACCAGGTAGTCGTCGGCGAACGTACGGTTGCTGAAGTACCAAATCGAACGTTCGTCCGGAAGCCCGGGAACGTCCGAAAGTCCCACGTCGCGCATCAACCGCCGCGCTTCCGCGAGCAAAGCAAAAGCGAGGCTATGAGGATGGCCAAGCATCAGGCGCGCGTTGAGAACCCTGATGACCATATAACCCGCCGTCGCGATGAGACACAGCAGTCCCGCGACGTAACAGAGCAATGCGATGATCGCGAGCTCATTCTCCGTCCGGAGACCGGCACGGCCGCTCCCTTCCCTCCACGAGCTTGGCTCGATCGCCAGGGTTTCGCGGCCGGAGATCGACTGGTCGTTCGCCGAAGTGGGATTAGCCACGATTCAAGACCTCAGTGGGGGGAACTTGGCGCTATATTTCGTATAGTGGAACTTCCTGATCCCGTGGATTCAAGCAAGGACTGCGATCTTTGCGCCTCGTGGATACCCTGGACGATCGGAGTATTCTCTCCAAGGGTCGATGTCTCCGGCGTTCCGACGGCCTTTACGCTGCAACAAATGCCGGCGATATCCGCCGTCCGATGCCAGACAGGGGGGGCCTGGGCTTCGCCTTTCCATCCTCAATGGAGCGGTCTTTTGGGGTGACGGCAGCCGGTCGTCGGCAGTCCATCGCTTGGTATGGTCGGGGCCTGAGAGTTATCCTTAGCATCCATATTCCATGGGAGACCGCGAGCCAGGTTTCCTGGTGGCTTAAGAAAATGAAGTCGCGACTCTCTGGGTTCAAAAAAGCGTGTTGGTCATGCGACAAAAGGAGACACTCCCTGTCGCGGTGCCCAAACGAAATCTTGTAGAGATCGCGGCATAAAGTATTGGAAAAACAGGAATTATGGGAAGATCGTAGGGTTTGGAGAAAACATATTTAACTTCGAGTGTAGCATGGTCGCGGCTGTGAAAATGGCGATTCTAGGCGTGGCCTTTCGTTGTTTTTGGCGTCATGAAGATTCTCCAATGGACCTCCGTTGGGGAATCGGTAGGCCGGTTCCGACTGAGCAACTTTATTGATGGGATGAGCAGCATTCCGCCCAGCGGGAGCGGCGAGACATTCCGTGTTGAGAATCGGCGGAAAACTTGTCGAAACGGTGACGACGGGGCTGGCTTCTCGTAGAAGAGAAGAAGAGACAAACGAGGTTGTTGGCCTTTTTGCAACGATAGACCCAAAACCGTGGTGGCTGAGAGCGATACGACGGGGGGACGGGTGGCTTTCCGATCGCGACAAAGGATGACCTTTGAAGGATTTCGGGCGACTCTTCCGCGCTCACGGATCCTGGTTGACCCCTAATCTGTTCCCCCATTATCCTGCAATGTTGGAACATGTGGTGAGACGGAGTGCTTTTGATGCATCCATTCGGGCCGTTCCGATCCCGTCAGGGCCCCTGGATTTTTTCGAGAAGAACGGTTTCCAATCCGGGTAGAGGGCGCAGCGAGCTCGGGGAGATCCCCCCACGGTCGACGCGAAGGGCCGGGGGTGCGATGGTGCAATCGGCAGAGTCCTAAAATTCAGAAAAGTACGCGTTTGCAGATGCTTCAACGTTCATGAGACGGGCATCACGAGGGGCGTCGCGTGTGAGCGAGGTGCTTTCTTGTGGCCTATGGTGTGGTAGCTGAGATCGCGCGGTTGAGGTCATGACGAACCGGTCCCTGGGCGTCGCACTCGTCCCGGGTCTCGACTCTCCTGGGGGAACTCGATATGCCAGCGTTGCAGGAGCCAGCCGTTCAGACCAGCGACACCACGACCACCGCCCTTCTCACGGCGCTCACCGCTCTGAAGAAGGGGAATTTCTCCGCACGTTTGCCGCTGGACTGGACGGGGGTCGCCGGCAAGGTGGCGGACACGTTCAACGAGGTGATCGAACTCAATGAACGCATGGCCAATGAGCTCGAGCGCATCAGCCGAGTCGTTGGCAAGGAAGGGAAGATCAACGAGCGCGCTTCGCTAGGGGCGGTCAGCGGTTCATGGGAAGCGTCGATCACCTCGGTGAACGCCCTCATCGGTGACCTTGTCCACCCAACCAGCGAAACCTCGCGCGTCATCGGTGCGGTCGCCCAGGGGGACCTGTCGCAAACGATGGCCCTCGAGATCGACGGCCGCCCGCTCCAGGGGGAATTCCACCGCACGGCGAAGACCATCAACACGATGGTCGACCAGTTGAGCTCGTTCGCGTCCGAAGTGACCCGCGTGGCCCGCGAAGTGGGTACGGAAGGTAAGCT